>JGI20225J20221_1000035_pt1 | contig 568093 bp, 522 predicted proteins | sample BioMet4_FD_20221 | JGI IMG/M metagenome (IMG submission 20221)
GCTTTCCCCTGTGCCTGACCTCTGCAGGGGGCGGGCAGGAGCGATAGGACAGCAGGAAGGACGACAACGCAGATTGCCCCCGGGGTCCCCCAGCCGATTCGCGCTTTGCATGGGCGGCGGGCCCCTGGCCAGACGGCGGGGGTCTGGCGACCCAGAAAAGTCCCAGAGCGTCCTCCCTGCTGGGCCCAGGCTTATTGAAGCGGACGCCACCAATAATAAAAACCCGAAACCCATACCACAACCCGCCCAGAATGGGTTTGAGGGATGTGCGCCCGCGAGGTAAGACCATCTCGGGTCATAAAATTTTGCGGGTGCGGCAGGCTCTGCGCGCCTCAAGCGCTCCGAGCGCCCCTCGCTGGACGTTCTTCGGAGAAAAGCCCCACGTAACGCCGCGTATGGAACGAATAAACCCCTTGTGGGTACAGCCAGTAGGGGGGCTCAAAGGACTGAGCTCGATCCCCCCATTCTCCCAAAGCGCCGCAGAAGACGGGCGGGGATGATTTTTCGCTTTGTTTTTATGCGCGTTCCTTCCAAATAGTCCAGAGCCCGCTTTTCGGCGCTCTAACGCGTAAGGACAGGCCCAATTCCACCTAGGTCATGTTAAAGCCCTCGAATAATGGTCCTTGCCACCCGGAGAGGGCCGGGGTGTTTGGCCAGCAAAATACCGCAAACCGCCAGGGACGGCGCCGACTACATTCCTGATGTCCGATAACTGCCCGGCCTGCGCAGCTGAGTTGGTGTACCAGTCCCCTCAAAACGCTCCATGGCCTTTGGGTGACGAAGGTGCCGTCAATAAGGGGCTTGGCCCTTTGCTCCAAAAGGTGAGCCATTTTGACTTCGCCGCCGCCAGGACGATAAAGGTGCACCGCGCCTGTTCGACCTGCAGATCAAAAGCTCTTGTAACATCGCCGGGCTTCATTTTGGAGAGGCGGGCCTCCCATTTCCGGATTAAGTTTGTCTCCCCAACTCCACAGCGCCATGTTCCGCCGCGTTTTCCCTGTTGGGAGCGATGGAATACTTCGCGTCATTCTTCAAAGGTTGTCCCGCGCAGACTTTTGATCTGCGCGGCCATATGTGCCGGGCCCGCATTGACGTTGGGCGGATACACCAAGCAAGCCCCATGTTGCAGCCCCCCGAACGGTGTAACAGGGTGTCCCTTTGGTGCGCATCGTAAATAGAGTCTATGGATTTGCTCAGGCGTAACCAGAACGCGGGCGCTCCACTTCCGCAATGGCCAATAAAACCGCTGACGGATCAGGCCCTTTTTTCGATATTTTCCACGGCAGCCTCGCCTATGCTGGTCCCCTTTTGCTGGGCAGCTTTTCTTCAAACTGCGGCTTGGGTCAGGTTTGGGTTTCGCCCTTCATGATCTTGGTTATTTCGGGCGATCCACGTCGGAGGGGAAAGAGAGATGGTAACGATTGAGCCCGACTTGGTTCAAAAATGAAAGCGTACTTTGTGTAGGAATATCCATAGAATTTACATGAAACTCCGGATGTATGCGACTATTTGCCAGGAACTGATTTCTAGCATTACGGGCTTTGTACGAAATACTGGTTGATTAATGGGAATGACAATTAACAAATATTTTGCAGGATTTGATAGCGCGTCCCGCATAAATGTTCGTAGGCTAAATAACAAGGATCGTTTTTCTGCAGGAATGTCAATACATGGTGAAACTGATTGACTTCTTTTCAGACCACCAATGAGCCATGGCGCACCTTGTTATAGATTACTGGCGGGCTGAAGTCGCCTAAAGGCCGATGTTAGAAACAGACGGATTAATGGTCCCTATATTTCAGAGGCATTGAGCTAAATCGTACAAGCGTTTTTCTGACGGTTTTTTATGCTTCCACTGATATGCGGGCACAAAAAATATTATCCGCGCTTTATCTGTAAAATCCTATATCTGATCAAGATTTCCATTTTGGATATGGGTAAATGACGCTTGCGGAAGCTGAATCCGGTAACTTCCGAATCGCTTTTGACGGTGGGCCATTTTTATGCCCTGGGCGGATCTTGCTAATGACAGTACACGATTTCTTTGTCCGCAGGCTTATTGCGGCAGCTTCAAGATGCATAAGAATCGTCGAAGATTTAGCATGAAAAAATTCTGTAGATCGTAATACACGGAAACAGAGTGACATATCATGGATATATCGCGCTCGTGCAGTGGGAAGATGAAAGCGACAATTCACTTCTGGATTATTTCAGAAACAAAACGTGTGCGACAATACGGTTGTGAATCAAACAATGTGGTATCTATACAATAAAAAGAACTGGACAGAAGGGAACATTCTTTCGGAATGTGTCAATAAAGTTGTCGCTATTTTCTAAAAAAAATTTATGCAACTGTTTCTTTGTCTGGATTCAAGACCTCTGCTGGCACGAACTATATACTGCTTTGCCATCCCTGCCGCACCAGCGCTCCGGATGAGCGAACCTTGCTTCATTAATAATTCTGTTTCTTTCCGTAAAGGATGGAAATATACTGGCCGCTTCTTTTCTGTGCAGGGGTCACATACTGAAGGCCCAATGCATGTGACTGTTATTGTACCAGTCGATGAGTCTGCGAACCATCTGCGTGCGGCAGTCCGGATTGTCCGGAAGCATGAAGGATAGCCGCATATATGCTTTACGCCCTTGAAGAAATGACTCGATGTACGGATTGTCGTCGCTGACGCGCGGCCGGGGAAAAAGCTCGGTATGATTCCGAGCTGGTAATAAAAGGCGGACGAGGGTGATTCCCTTCATCGGCTCCCCGTTATCGGAATGAACAAACTTCGGATGCGCTTTCTCTTTCAGACATGGCAGCCTCGAAGAGCTCCTTCGCAATCCAAAACCTGGTTCTTCGCGGTCGCAGCCAGTTCGTCCGGCTTGTGCTTCGACGTTCCGCCTTTGCTTTCACTCCGGTGCGAAAGCGCATTGTTCCTTTTCAGAATCCTGTAGAACGTGCGGTCGCTTGCAAGGTATATCCCTTTGTCAAGCAATGAATTGAACACTTCATGAGCATTCATGTCCTTGTATTCCCCGCTGCAGAGAATATTGTAGATCCGTTCGTTTTCCTCTTCCGTGAGTTTTCTGGGGACTTTCCTTGAAGAGCCTCTGCGCCGGTCTTCAACTCCGTCCTTCTGCCAGCGCTCGATCGTCCGCTGTGACACTCCGATGTAGCTGCAGAGCGTCTTCATTCTGACGATTCCGAGGACAACGTAGAAGCTGATGAAGTCAAGGATCGTGCGTTTGTCCTCGGCTGTCATCATTCGTCCGCGTCCGTAATCCCATGGTTCAAGTCGAGCTTTTTTTTTAACGTGTAGATGGCGGCCATTTCAGCCAGCGCATCGTTCTTGCGGTCGAGCTCCCGCTTCGTTTCCTTGAGCTGTCTTTCAAGCTCCTTTATCTTCCTGTCCTTTTCGTCAGCCTTTTCTGACATGATTGAATTCAGCTCCTGCCGGAACAGCGTAAGGTGCTCGGTATGCAGTCCTTTCTGCCTGAGCCATTCGCCTTTCTTTTCTTCCGGCACGTTCTGGTATTCAAGCAGAAGGTCGAGCTTCTCCCTCGTGTTTCTCATCGAGGAGGGGTTCTCTTCGTCCTGTTCCAGCTTGAGTTTACCATCTTTTAACTTCGCCAGCCAGCTGTTTATTGTGATGGCTGATATTCCTGCTTCCTTTGCCACTGCGTAAACGCTCCGGTTCTCCGGCGGCAGCACTTTCTTCAGAATTCCGTTTCTGAAACTTGTTGAATATTTCATATGAATGCCTCCTTTTCAGGCGACATCTATATTGTCACAGAGGGTTACCCGGCAGCTGTCCGTTTTTTTACTCATCCAAACACTCTCTATATGTTATTTCTTACTATTATTTTATGGTCCGTTCCTTGTATTGTCAACGCTTTTTTTTCAACCGAAAATTGCGAACTTTATTGTGCACTATCTCTGCTTCCGTCTTATCTATTTCTTGTATAATTATACTTCATTTAAATATTTTTAGTATAGAATATTCTTTCTATCAAATCATCAATTCAAATTTATCAAAAACCCGTATGGCAGATAGAAAGAGTCTGTTTGAATCTGGCAACAAGTGCCAAAACAGAACGCTCCCTGTCTGCGGGTAATATGTGAATCGCAGGAGTTCGGGTTCAGTCTGCATTATGCCACATGGACATAACATGGGCTGATTTTATTCCTGAAATAATCATCTTTAATTTCTCTCTTAACATGTTTATTTCAGTGCACATCGCACCATGCTTTTGGTGTGCACAGACCCCGGGCCGCTCGCCGGCGTTTTGTCGTGACTGAATATCAAAGAAATGCTTCCACGTCGAGTCGATGGGGCAGGAAGGGATTATTTCAAAAATATTCTTGTACCCTACCTTTTGGGTACTGGCAACAAGAAATAAAAACCTGAAATACAAGTGTCGGTATGTTTTAATCCCTCATAGACACTTTTTATTGTTAATTTAATTTTTCCTTTTTCGGTTTCAGATAAAGTAATTGCCTGGATTTGAGGAGTATCTTTCAAACAAACAGAATATTCGTTCTTCTCTGTTGTAATTTCAACATCTTTAGCTCTTTCATTTTTATAAAAATAATCAGGATGAGCTGCATTTACGTATCCATTTATTACCAATATTTTATCAGTATTGTACATTGTATTTTTAAAAATAAATTCATTTATACCGCTACCATCAATACCTTCACACCAAGGTTTATTAATCTGCCATGTATATTGATTTCGACAGTCATAAACTATAGAACCTTTTTTTAAATTTTCCCTAAGTGAAGATGAATAGTTCAAATCCCGGGAATCAACACCAATCCACCATCCGCGGGTATAAATACGATTAGCTGGAGTTCTTACATATTCTGAATTTTTGTTGACCCCAAAGTAAGTTATATTATTTTCTTTATCAACAAGAATACAAATCAGATTTTCGTAATAAAGAACCATAAAAGTTTTACCAAACGCATTCAAGAAAACAAAATCACCTTCTTTTTGAAGTGTATAGGATTCCTTTTTCACTGATGAAATGAACTCGCTGTTTTCCTGCTTTACTTCATCCAATTCAGGGAATTCCATTTCAATTTGTGAATTATTAAAACTCATCGAATATCCGGGATTAGGGAAATCAGTAAAATAAATTAGATACACATATGATTCAGTTTCAAAAGGCAAAGTTTCAGCAAAAGCTGAGAACACTGAAAATCCGAAAAATATCAAAAAATATAAAACTTTATTTTTCATAATTTACTCACATAATTCCTTGCATGGGTCAAAAGTAACAGGAATATCAAACTTCCCTGTTATTCCCCAATCATTTAGGGTTTCAATTACTGTAGCAACGCTACCATTTTCATTTCCTGTCTGACCTGTTATGTATCGGCTACACTAAACTAGACAAAAAAATTAAGGGGTCGTAAACTTCCAAGGAGAAGAAAATATGGAAGAGACACAGAAAAAAGAAGTAAAAGGAAACCGACCCCGGAGGACTTTTACGGAAGAGTTCAAAAAGCAGATGGTGGAACTTTACAATGCGGGAAAGTCCCGTACAGAAATTGTAAACGAATATGAGCTTACACCGTCCGCTCTGGACAGATGGATTTCGCGAATCAACAGCACCGGCTCGACGAGGGAAAAAGACAACCGCAGCGATTCGGAGAATGAGCTGATCGCGTTGAAAAAAGAAAACAAACGGCTTCTGCTGGAAAATGAAATCCTAAAAAAAGCGGCGCTGATTTTCGCGAACAAGTAGAGTACATGAACGCCCACTCAGGAAACTTTGGAAAATCAGCATTATGCCGGGCGTTCGGGATCAACAGAAGCTCGATCTACTACAAGCGGGACGGACAAAAAAAACTTGCGGCGATCGCCCGCCATGAAAAAGATCTGCAGGACGTAAGAACCGCATTTGAGAAAAGCAGGAACAATTATGGCGCCCGGCAGATAAAAACGGCGCTTGCAGAAAAAGGAAACATCATGTCCAGACGGAAAATCAGGCGGCTGATGGAGGAGTCTGGGCTTGAAAGCAGCTACAGGAAGCCGAAGTACGTAAAGCCCGGCACAAAAAAGGCGGACTGCAACAAGGCTGATATTTCAAATCTTCTCGGCCGCGATTTTTCCGGCTGGAATGAAAAAGAAGTTCTGGTCAGCGATCTGACATATGTGAGGGTTGACGGAAAATGGTGCTACATCTGCGTGCTCATCGATCTGTTCAACCGCGAAGTTGTCGGCTGGAGCGTCGGTGAAAACAAGACAGCAGAATTGGTTCTGCTCGCTTTTGCCATGGCCGGAATCGATTTCAGGAGAGTGATGATTTTCCATACGGACAGGGGGATGGAATTCTGCGCTGAAAAAATCGATCTGTTCTTGAATAGATTCGGAATCATCCGCAGCCTGAGCCGCCCGGGAACACCGATCGACAATGCGGTGGCGGAATCATTCTACGGGACCGTAAAAACGGAGTTCGTAAAAAATCAGAATTTCCCGTCACTGGCAAGGCTGAAACTTTTATTCGGTGACTGGGTGCACTGGTATAACACTATTCGTTTCCACAGTGCAGATGGTGGCAAAAGTCCTGTAGTTTACAGGAAGGAATTTTATAACGAACCCCTTAAAAATATTGCCTAAAAAGGTGTTGACATTTCACCTACTCGCTTAGAATTTGAAACATAGACCTGAATTAAGGGATTAAAACTCATCATCATCATTCCAAAATTCGTTTAACGTTTGGATTTGAAACATAGACCTGAATTAAGGGATTAAAACTCGCTATACGTTCTGACAGTTTCCGGAATCTTTGATACAATTTGAAACATAGACCTGAATTAAGGGATTAAAACATTACAGGTGCGTCTCCTGTTCCGGAAATTTTGATAATATTTGAAACATAGACCTGAATTAAGGGATTAAAACTCATTGCAAAGTTCTTTTATAGCATTAAAAGCAACTTCATTTGAAACATAGACCTGAATTAAGGGATTAAAACGTTGCGTCATCTACATTAACCCGATCAAATCATTGAAATGACAACACCTTTTTAAGCAAGACTTATAAGAGGTTCACCGGGACGTTTCTCTTTTACCTTGCGTATACCCCCAATTTTTAATAGTAATCTACTTTGCGCATAACGTATAAACTGGCAATAAAATACATTGCGTATAGCGCAATTATGCTGTAGTATATATTCGGAAGGTAATTTTGATGATGCTTTTTAAGCGAAAGATTTATTCCCAACTTTTAAGCTGGAAAAACCAAAGTAATGGGAAAACCGCTTTGCTGATTGAAGGCGCGCGCCGTGTTGGAAAATCAACGATAGTCGAGGAATTTGCGAAGGCTGAATATAAAAACTATATCCTTATCAATTTTACTGATGCAAGTACAAAAATAAAGAATCTTTTCCGCAATCACCTTGATGATCTTGACGTTTTCTTTCAGCTGCTCCAAATCGAAACAGGCGTAAGGCTGGAGGCGCGAAAATCTCTTGTTATTTTTGATGAAGTTCAGAGATTCCCGATTGCGCGTGAAGCAGTAAAAACTCTGGTTGCCGATGGCCGCTACGACTATATAGAAACCGGTTCGCTTATCAGTATAAATGAAAATGTAGAAGGCATTCTGATTCCTTCGGAAGAAAAATCTATATGCATGTACCCCATGGATTTTGATGAATTTCTGGAAGCCAACGGAGAGACTCCGCTTTCGGAATACATTCATGATTGTTTTGATAAAAAGGAAGCTCTGGACGATGACAGCCACAAAAAAGCAATGCTGCTGATAAAGCAGTATATGATCGTCGGAGGAATGCCGCAAAGCGTAGCCGCATACCTTGAGAACAGCAAGGATTTTCTTGCATCCGATACTGCAAAAAGGGCGATTCTTGAACTGTACCGGAAAGACATCAGCAAGGCGGAAAAGAAGTACAGGTCAAAAGTTCTTGCTCTTTACACACAGCTCCCCGGGTTCCTTTCAAAACATGAANCCCAGGACTCCTCCACTCAGCCGGCCTGATTTTCCGTCTGCGACAGATGTTTCCTTTTTCTGCAAGCCGGCCGTGTTTATCTGGCCCGGGCCGCCATAATTGTTTCCTGCCGCTTTCTCAAAATGCGTCTTTACGTCCGCAGATCTTTTTCATGGCGGCGCTCGCCGCAGAGTTTTTTGTCCGCTTCCCGCTTGCTAGTAGATCGAGCCTCTGTTTGATCCTCGAACCGCCCGGCATAATGCTGATTTTCCAAAGTTTCTGAGTGGGCCCCGTTCATGTACTTCTACTGTTCGCCGAAAATCAGCCCGCCGCTTTTTTAGCGATTTCATTTCCGCAGCCAAGCCGTTTGCTTTTCTTGTTTCAACGGCGATCAGCTCATGTCTCCGAATCGCCTTCCGGTGCTTTTTCCCTTCGTCGAGCCGGTGCCTGTTGATTTTCGCGAAAAATCCAATCTGCCCAGAGCGACGCGTGTAAAGCCTCATATTCGTTTACAAAATTTCTGCTACGGGCACGTTTCCGCCCATTGCTAAAAGCTCCACCATCTGGCTTTTGAACTCTTCCGTAAAAGCCTCCGCGGGTCGGTTTCCTTTACTTCTTCTTTTACTTCTTTTTTCTGTGTCTCTTCCATATTTTCTTCTCCTTGGAAGTTTACGACCCCTTAATTTTTTTGTCTAGTTTAGTGTAGCCGATACAGTCTGAATGATGCAGCGGATGATGGACAAGTTCATGGAACTAGAAGTCGCCCACAAGACAGGAGCTGAAAAGGGACTCATGAAGAAGGCTTTGAGGATTCAATCCAGAGCCAGAAGGAAATATTATTTAATGCAGCATCAAATATCTTGTTTATTATTTATTTACAATAATATTACCATTTTCATCAATATAAATCACTTTTATTTTATTATCTTCACATGATAGCTGCGCAATAATATGTTTTGGATAATAAGTACTTCTTGAGTTTTTCTTTACAAGAATATAATTTCCCTTATTCAAAAAACTTTGCACAAATGAGTCCAAATTTGTTTCAGCAAACAAACTGAAGCTAAATACAGTAAACAATACTACTATTTTATTAAATATACTTAACCTACATTAACAGCTCTTCCAATTTGTCTTTTGCTATTTTTATTTCTCTTTTATATGGAAGTGTGAATAATAATATTCCAAAAACTAACATTATGTAGGGAATAAAACAAAATGGAATATCCAATTTTACAAAAGGAACAATAAAACAAAATATAATGACAAAAGTAAACCAAAAAAAACCAAAAGCTTTTACACCTTTATTCAGACGCATTAGTATGTTTATTTTTGTGTCTGTATCATTTTTTTCAATAGTACCAATAATTACAGGTAAAAATGAATTTTTATAATTTATACATCTTTGAATCTTAAAGTCCTTTTCAAAAATTTGTCCATTAAAATATTTTCCATTATTGCTATAAACAAACAGAGTTTTATTTATACAAGTATTATTTTTGATTATTTCCAAAATCTCATTCATATTTTTTTTACTTTCAATTGTAAATTTCATTAATCACTCCATAGCAGTGCTCTGCACCGTCCGTCTAACATTTGCTTGACCCGCATTGCATAAATTGCCATGTCGAAGCAGTTGTTAGGTGGACTTTCAATGTTTAATACAAATAATACTTTTTAACATTAATTATCTTGGATATATTTCTTAAAATTATCACCAGGAATAACATAGTCAAATTCATTCTGGAAAACACAATATAATGAATACAAATATTCTTTTTGATTTGAAACAAACCAAATATCCGCATGATGAGAAATGATTATTGTTACATTATTGTTTTTTGAAAAACAAAAAATATCTTGGTATCTACATTTCATTGGATAATCAATAAATGCATTTATAAAATGGCTAAAGTCATTAGCAGACAATTTAAAATGCCTTATAAAAGAAACAAATTTTGTTTTCTTACTTAAATAGTCTTTAACTATTATATACTTTTCCCTATTTTTTGCTTTAATAAACTTCGGAACTAGTCGAAATTTTCGATGCCATGTTTCAACAGAGAAACTATTATCAATATGTTTTGCAAATAAGGTTCCTAATTTTTCAGAAATGCATAATCTATTGGTTTCAATGAACTTCAATATCGAGTTTTCATCATCAGGATTCTTATTAAACTGAACAGCAAAAAAATAAATATTTGGCGAATCTTCTACATCCCATAATGTATAAAATTTTTTTTGTTTCATCTACTTATTCTGATAATAACTTTATATTGATCTTTGTGCCGAGAATGCGGCGTCATCTAACAATTGCTTAACCTGCATTGTGCCAATAGCAATGTCAGGTTAAGCAGCTGTTGATTGTGATGGCAGATATTCCTGCTTCCTTTGCCACTGCGTAAACGCTCCGGTTCTCCGGCGGCAGCACTTTCTTCAGGATTCCGTTTCTGAAGCTTGTTGAATATTTCATATGAATGCCTCCTTTTTAGGCGACATCTGTATTGTCACAGAGGGCTGGAAAGGGACTGCATGGAAGAAGGCTTTGAAGATTCAATCCAGAGTCAGAAGGAAATATTATTTAATGCAGCATGAGGAAATTCAGAGGCTTTTTTTTAACGAAATTGCAAACAAGTATGGACACAATCATCTGAAACCGTGCATTCTCTGTGTCAATATAGTTTATAAACGCCCACACAATACTTTGAATTCTTTTCTAACATCCTCGAAGGTAGCTCCATCAATTTCCTTTATTTTTGTATAACTATCTATTCCATTATCAGATGCCATTGCATTCCAAAAAAATTCTTCAACTTTTTCTGCAGACTTAAGTTGGTTTAATCTTATTCGAGTTATTCTAACTTTTCGTTTTATTGTGTTTGTTGCTCGTAAATTATGTTCAGCAGGAGTCAGCACTCTTTTTTCTAGAAATTGTATCAATTGTTCCTTTGACGCATTCATTTTCACCTCCTTATATCTTCGCGCCGAATGGCATCGAGCTAATATTTTCTTAACCTGCGAGGCGTAATAGTGCAATTCTTACCAAGGAGCGAAGCGACGACAAGCAAGTATCGTGACATAGCCAAGTAAGTTTACACAGTTGTCATATTACTTTATTTTTAGATGTTTTGTGCAGTAGGCAGAGAATTTTACTCTACTAAACATAAAATCATTAAAGTCTGCATCTCGTTCTTCATCTGTCCTAGTATTTTTTGATTCATTATCACTACTATTATTCTCTTTGTAGGTTTTAAATTCTGCTTCCAATACATCAAGATTGTTGATTTTGTTTAATCCTTTTATGCTAACAAATTCTAAGCCAAGAGAATTCAAATAATCAATTATCTCTTTGTTTTTTATATGATTCATATAAATGTAATTTATAGTTGCAACTCCCTTTTCACCTAATTCATTCCACGAGCAATCGAAATCAACTTTTAGCTTATCATGAACAATATTATTTCTTGTCTGATACAAGAACCAAGCATTTGCATTAATGATTTGTCTATTTGTTGTACATCCTTTGCGATCAACATTTATTTCATTACATAGAGTTTCTAATTTTCTTTTAAACTTTCCACTTTTTTCACGGAAAGGTGGATAGTTTTCTAGACTTGTAATTAACAACCTAATACAATCTTCAAAATTGTTATTTAGGAAGGCAGTCATACTATCAATAAAATCTCTTAAAAAGACATAATCATTCTGCGAATCAATGCTTTTATCAATGATTATTGCTTGATTTTCTAAACATGGTATTTGTGATGTTTTATCATCCCTGATCAACTCAATAATAAATATATCGCGAAATGACACCGGTCTAATTAATAAATAGCCACGTAAATATTTTTGATGATATAATTCTCTATTAATATGATTGAGTATTTCTACAAAATATCCTTTTAAAAAACCTATTCCTTTGTTTGTAGATATTGCATCTTCAATAAGCTCATGCGAAATAGTTCTTTCATAATCAACATTAATAAGACCTTTATCATTGTAACATTTTATCTGCCCATAATCATCTGAAAATGAGAATTCATTTATATTCCATGTAAGTAAAAGATGATAACGAATAATCACTGGATCTTTTTTTTCATCTTCAATGTACTCTTTTCCAACGTAAATATACATAATTCTATCTTCTTATTTTTTTACACGTCGCGAAAGTGGCGTTGACATAATAATTATACTGTTTCGAATGAAATACTTATACCACATTAACACAGTATAATATTCTTTTTCATATTCTCAATTCGTTCTTTAATTGCTTACATCAAAAAATCAGTGCATAACAATTTTCTATTCGCTCACGAGCTTTTCCCATTATCCCAGAACAAATCTCTTCCGTCATGGCAGGTACTGCTATTTTACTTCAATAAACCAAAAAAGCTCCGCGCGGCATAAACAAGCTGCAGAAATTCGATTCATAAACGAATCATTTTTACTTCACTCCAAAATATATTTCTTTACGGAGCTTTAAAACAAAACAGGGGACATATTTAAAGAGCGAATATATTCCCTGTGGTTTTATGGCTTGTGAAAAAGCCTGTGTTTACGTTAAATTTAAAATTACATTCTGCTTCTACAGCATGATGGACAATCATTCTCTCCATGACATTTCTCTGCTACATATTTATAAGCTACTTGCCATTATCTTATACAATATTCATTTTTGCAAACATTTTTTTTAGAATAGCTATTGTGTTACTCTGCCACTATCTGCTTGTCGTCCTTCGCTATCTCGCTGCCGGACTGCACCTCTATCACCGAAAGCGCCGTCTTCGCCCTGAGCGTGTGCTTTGTGCCGGAAGGGATGACCACGGTGTCGCCGGCTTTCACTTCCCTTTCCCTGCCGTCAAGGATTACGCTTCCTTCGCCTTTCGTAATCACCCAGGTCTCATTGCGGAGCGCATGGCTGTGGTACGAGAACTGGCAGCCGGGCTTTACGGTGAGCGAAGTGGTAAGGACGCCGGGGGCCATGTCGATTATCCGGTACGACCCCCAGTCCTTGTCGGCGTACATGGGGCGGCCGCCTATCTTCTCCACATACGGCTTCATGGAGCTGGAGCGCTCCTTATCGGAAACGAGGATGCCGTCGCTGCTGGCGGCTATAATCATATCTTTGCAGCCCATCACAAGCATGGGGATGTTCAGTTCGTTGACGACGTTTGTGTTGGTGCATTTCTCATCGATAATCACGTCGCCTATGCCTTCATCGGACATCACTTCGGCCATGGTGTTCCATGTTCCTACGTCTTTCCAAGCGCCACTGTAGCGGAGCATTTGAATTGAAGGTTCCTTTTCTACCACCGCGTAATCAAATGAAATCTTCGGGGCATCGGCAAAATGAGCATACAGGTCGTCGTAGTCGGTGAATGTAATGAGTTCATGGGCTTTTGCTATGAGCCAGCCGAGTTTGAACGCAAACACGCCGGCATTCCACAGCGCCCCCTGCGCGATATAATTTTCCGCAGTCTTTACATCAGGCTTCTCTTTGAATTCCTTTACGACCGACACTTCCTTGTTTTCTGCGGGAATGATATACCCGTATTTCTCACTCGGATACGTGGGTGCAATGCCCATGAGGGTAAGGTTTGCCTTTCCGTTCTGTACAATCGGTTCAAGATTCTTGATGCTTTCGTAGTAGGAATTTTCAACATACGGATCTACCGGGCACACTGCCACGCACTCATCGTCCGCAACGTGAAGTACGTCGTGCAGGTACGAAGCGGACAGGGCTATAGCAGGGAATGTGTCACGACGACATGGCTCTATTGAGATTGAAACTTTGTCGCCAAGCTGGTTATGAATGGCGGGGACCTGCGTTGCAGATGTTGCAACAGTGATTTCTATTCCCTTGTCAACGGTTTTTATCTGGTTGAACACACGGGAGACCATTGACTCGTACTGGCCGGCTGCATTTTTGAAGAGCTTAATGAACTGCTTTGAGCGGATGTCGTTTGAAAGCGGCCACAAGCGTTTGCCGGAGCCGCCGGAAAGTAAAATGATATGCATTAGTTTCTTACATCCATCTTTCCGCCACCGGAAAGAAAGTCTTTGTATGACAGCATAATACCTTCCTTCAATTCCATCCGAGGCTTCCATCCTAAGTTCAATAACCGTGTTATGTCGCAAAGCTTACGGGGGGTGCCGTTTGGTTTTGAAGGGTCCCAGTTGATTTTACAAGTGCGGTCTTTTGCATCTGCATACACAACGTCACGCACCATTTCTGCAAGTGTTTTGATGGTAAGCTCCTTACCACTTCCAACATTCACAAAATCACCGGCCGGCGTGCGTAGGTCGGACGCGCTCTTAGTCTGCATGAGATAGACGACCGCTTCTGCAAGGTCCTCGCTGTAAAGAAATTCGCGAAGCGGCGAACCGTCTCCCCACAAATCGACGACATCTTTTCCAGACTCCTTTGCCTCGTGGAATTTGCGAATCATTGCGGGAAGCACATGGCTGCCTTTAAGTTCGTAGTTGTCTCCCGGGCCATAGAGGTTTGTAGGCATGACGGATAAATAATTTGTGCCAAACTGCTTGTTGTACGCGGTGCACAATTTTATGACGCTGATTTTTGCCAGAGCATATGCATCATTTGTCGGTTCGAGCGGCCCGGTAAGAAGCGACTCTTCCTGAATAGGCTGAGGTGCCATCTTAGGATAGATGCATGATGAGCCAAGGTTCATCAACTTCCTTACGCCATTCTTTCGTGAAGCTTCAACTATATTGAATCCGATCATCATGTTCTGATAGATGAAATCTGCAGGTGATGTGGAGTTCGCACCAATGCCACCGACGTGTGCGGCGGCAAGAAAGACATATTCAGGCATCTGCTCTTCAAAGAAATCATTTACTGCCTGTTGATTAAGAAGGTCAAGTTCCTTGTGGGTACGCGTGACTATATTTGTATATCCCTTTGAAATTAGATTGCGGTATATTGCACCGCCTACTAGTCCACGGTGACCGGCCACATAAATTTTAGCATTCTTATCCATGATTAACTCCTTTTTATTATGATCGGCTTATCTACATTCCGATAATGGTAAGTGTCAATTCTATGAAGATTCGCTACCATTCAGTGTATGTGAGAAGTTTACACTACGTTAATGTCTGCTATAAAGAAATTTTCATTTCACCGTCTAGCGCTGATGTAAAAACCGCTCGTTCTCCACGTACTTCATATCATGGTCCATCATGATTTTGACAAGTTCGGAGAATGAGGTTTTTGTAGGATTCCAGCCCAGCGTTTTCTTTGCCTTTGTTGGGTCGCCGAGCAATGTTTCAACTTCGGAAGGGCGGAAATATTTTGGATCAACTTCTATGAGCACTTCGCCCGTCTTCTTATTGTAACCTTTTTCGTTCACACCCTCGCCTTTGAACTCAAGTTCAATGCCGGCTTCATGGAATGCCAACGTGCAGAACTCTCGCACTGAATGCTGTTCGCCTGTTGCGATAACAAAGTCATCCGGCTTATCCTGCTGCAAGATGAGCCACATGCATTCAACGTAATCTTTTGCATACCCCCAGTCACGCAGCGCATTGAGGTTGCCGAGGTACAGGCGCTTCTGGTAGCCCTTCGCAATGCGGCTCGCGGCAAGCGTAATCTTACGGGTAACAAATGTCTCACCGCGTCGCTCCGACTCGTGGTTGAAGAGAATGCCATTTGCACAGAACATGCCGTAGCTTTCGCGATAGTTCTTCATAATCCAGAAACCGTACAATTTTGCAACGGCATACGGTGAGCGCGGATAGAACGGGGTTGTTTCCTTTTGTGGAATCTCCTGAACCAAGCCGAACAATTCAGAAGTAGACGCCTGGTAAATTTTGCATGGCTTTTCCATACCAAGGAAGTGAATAGCCTCAAGAATACGAAGTACGCCGGTAGCATCGGTGTCAGCGGTGAACTCAGGGACCTCGAACGAAACCTGCACATGCGACTGCGCCGCAAGGTTGTAAATTTCATCAGGCTGTATTTCACGAATAAGACGAATCAAACTCTCTGAATCAGTGAGATCGCCATAATGCAGATACACTCTGCGATCCTTATGCATATCCTCAATGAGGTCCTCAATATACAGATGCTCAATACGCCCCGTGTTGAACGATGACGAGCGACGAATGATACCGTGAACTTCGTAACCTTTGTCGAGCAGGAACTCTGCAAGAAATGAGCCGTCCTGGCCGGTGATACCGGTGATTAATGCTTTCTTCATAAAATTCTCCCATGAGAAGTGATAGATGAAGTAATAATAAGATGGATATTAAAAAATAAAATCAGCAAATATCCACCAAAAGTAGCACAATATTGACTTTTACCATTGCTTCCGGTATTCGCCCGGAGTAATTCCTTCAATTTTTTTAAACATTCGAATGAAGTAATTTGCGTCCTTGAATCCGCAGTTTTCCGCTATCACATCGAGCGTATTTCCGGTAAAACGAAGCTCATTCTTAGCCTTAACCATACGCTGTTGAAGAATATAATTGTTTATTGTGAGGCCAACGTCTTCCTTAAAGATACGCAAGAGATACGATTTGTTGATATTGAACTGCTTTGCAACCGCTTCAAGGGAAATTTCTTCACGGTAGTTTGAATCAATATACTTTCTGACTTCCGTTGTATTGACCGAACGTATACGGTTGGTCCTTGCCTTTTCAGGATTCCATGAATATTCCATGATAAGCGAAAGCAAGGATGAAAGATGCTCATTTATCTTCATGTCGCGCAGGTATGAAGATGACGATGCCGTTTCAATAAGCAAATCGATATGGTTAATTACCAAAGAAGCGACTGGCAATGAGAAGCAAGGCTCCCCTCCCCGCTCCAAATACTTACCGTAAATGCCGGCCATATTGCATCCGTTGAAATGCGCCCATTTTAGTGACCATAAATCATCTGTTGAAGAGGACTGGGCGTATTCGTTCATGCAATCTATGAACGCGCAGTCTCCAGCCTTCATTTTATACGTTTGATTGTTGTAGGTGAGATTTCCAGAACCGGAAGTTACGATGAAGAAAAGATAGGAAGACAAATCTTTGCGTGATGATGTATGCGGTTTTATTGCAGAAAGAGAACCTGTTTCCTGCAGGTACAAGAGGTTGTCCACTGCGAATCGCGACGGTTGATAAATGATACGGCGGCTTGTCACCAAGTCGCCTGTAAAAAGAGGGGGAAGAGATTTATTAAACAATTATGAACCTTTTCATTAGTATGTATTATTTATACATCAGAAAACCATCATTAGTCATAATCAATGCTTTATTTTTTATATCATCAAATATTTGTTCTAGAGGCACTTTATTAAAGACTGCTCTTTCATTAGTTAAATTCTTATTAATTTGTTTAACACGAAGATTGTTAGCAGAAGCATTTTTATTATATAAAATAAAAGACTCTATAAACTGATTGCTTTCTTCTGCAGTAACATCAAGAAAATTTGTAAGAATATAAAAAAAACCAATAACACTAATGCACCTTACTTTATCCGGCATAAGACTGACAATTTGACTTCGTGCTTTTCTATCATCTGAGCAAAATTGATACACTTGTATTTCACCTATATATATAAAACAATTTGCCAGAAGAGCATCTTTAATCTCTCCAAGATTATTTTGAATGCCGATGGCGGCATCACATTTTCTAATTTCACTCTCAATTCTATCTATTGATAACTCATCTAAAGAATCAAGTGTACTATAATATTTTCCATAATATGTTGAAGACATAAAGGAACATGCCTGCTTCAAAAGATCAAGATACCTATTAAACGCCAGAGCTAGACTTGTAATTCCTGCTTCTTGTATTTTTTTAATTAAATCTATATCAGAAAGACATGTAATTTGTCCTGAAGAAATATGTTGTTGCAACCATATATTTTCTGTTGAATTCTTATGACGATTAACTTCAATTGCTATTTGCTCATGACAAAAAAAACAATAGTTTTGTAGAAGAAATATTTTTTCTACAAGCGGCTCCCCTTTATTGTTTTTTGCGGCATATAATTTTAAAATAAAATCAGTATCAAGAATTGCGTACTTCAAGAAAACCAATCCTTTATTTCTTTAATCGCTTTTAGATCTTCTTCACTTCGTTGAGTTGAAAGAACGCCGTCCTGCTTGTTTGCTTCGATCAAAGACTCAATAGAGGCAATGTTCCTTTCATTTGTTGGGTTAAGCCAATGAACACCGTTATCATAAAGAACCGCATATTTCTTCAATAAATTGTCCATCTCCGGACTAAGAAAAATGTCTGCCAATTCAGTAGTAAAAACAGAACACTCAAAAAGTTTAATCACCATGGCTTTATAAGGCATGGCAAAAATATCCATATAGGATAGTAAATTAATAACATTAGAATGGCTCGCATTCTTATCTTGCAATTTTGACTGTTCCTCAATTTGTTCTTTTGGTGCCAAAAGTATTGATGCAAATGCGTTTGCCTCTCTTTCTTCATTTGATACTGCATTACTATCTACTGTAGAGGTATTTAAAATTGATCCCTTAAAAGTAATACCCTCACTTTTATTATTGATATAACAATAGACATGGTAAAGTTCATGAGCCGCGGCAAATATCTGTTTATTCAATGGAATAGCAGTATTAATTGTAATAAAAACAACACCGCTACGCACGCAGGTAAATGCGCATACTTCAGAGTCATGGAATGGAAGCTTAAGCAGTTTTAATTCAAATTGATTCCGCGCCGCATACTTTTCTATAAGTCTAAAAATATCATCCCTTACGATAGTATTACCAACATATTCCTTGCGAAAACTTTCTGTTACTTTTTTAATTTCGGAGAATCGTTTTTTATCTGTCTGGAAGAGAGAATTTTCAAGCAGTCTATTCATATTTCCATTCTTTGTTGCAAGCGTCCTTATAGTCATCCTTTTGGAATTTAGAGTGAAAGACATATAAATCCATAAGTTTTGCGGCAAAAGAAATATCTTTACGCCCCTCATCAGAAACAGCCGCCCCCATAAAAGCTGTTGTAGTGTCGGCATTGAGTTTATTATTTGTATCTATAACTAGAGCATTCATATCCGTTTTACAAAAGTCTGCTATCTTCTTAAGTTCCGGAGCGGTAATCATACGTCCCCCATTAAGCATTTTACTTATTGTTTGCCTAGGTAATTCAAGTGCAACAGCTAAATCGGATTGCTTTTTGCCTAGCTTTGCGAGATAAGTGTTTATGTTACAAGCAATAATCTCGTTCATATCAATCATACTACACCCCTACTTATGTATATGTCTGAAAAATCACATATTCCTTTTATATTATCGATTAATTGTACACTATAATTAACAATTTTGTCATAAATATAGTTACAATTAATCAAATCATTATCAAACTGTCAATATTTTGGTTACTTTCAAGAACTTGGCTTCGACAAATTGAGGTAGTTTTCTAATTTTTTTTAACCAAATAGTCATATTTGAAAATCGAAGCCCATTTACCTTCCAAGCCTTAATGTCATTTGCATGTGCCTTCTTCCGCGCTTCAATATTCGCTCCGCTTGCACCACCCGCTTCCATATAGGTAAACGTCTTGTCTATCCAGTAAGTGCTCACCTTGTTTTTTTCAAGGAAGCGCAGCATCAACTCATAATCAGCGACCGTGCCACAATCCAGCCTGAATGAACCATACATATCGTAAACTGATTTTTTTACAAAGAACGCAGGATGAGGTGGCATCCAACCGAACTTAAACGTTCTTGGCTTACCGGATTTCCAATATCTATATGGTTTTTCACCCTTCACATACAAAAGATTTCCGTAACAGGTATCAATATCATTATCCTTAAATGCTTTTACGACATGGGAAAGAACGTCTGGCGCAGCATAATAATCATCTGAATTTAATATGCCTACGACATCGCCTGATGCTTTACCCACACCTTTATTCATTGCATCATAAATTCCCTTATCTTTCTCAGATGAAATTACATACTCAATTCCTTTCTGATTGAATTTTTTCTTATATGAATTCACTATTTTCATAGTGCCGTCCTTGGAAGCACCATCAATAATTAAATATTCAATATTTTGATAGTCCTGCTCAAGGATTGACTCTATCGTCTTCGCTATTGTTTTCTCGCTATTGAAGCAAATTGTTATTATTGAGATTGTCATTTACTTACAAATTCTCCGCCATCAATTTTTTATATAAACCTATATATTTATCAAAGGCAACATCCTTATTATATTGCTTAGAAAATTCTATTGTTTCGCGAATACATAATTCCTGGTTTCTGGAAAATATAATATTCATTTTCTCAAGTGCAACGTCAACCATTCCTACTGGTACAGTAAAGCCAGTTTTCTCATAGACATTTTCGGAACTTCCACCAACATCATATGTCACAACAGGTGTTCCACATGCTTGACTTTCAATATTTACTGTCGGAAAATTATCTTCATAAGTTGGATTAAAAAAAACATTTGCCATTGAATAAAATTCTGCAAGCTGCTCAGCAGAATCTGTATGCTTTATACCAATTATATTTTTTGGTAATTTTTTTATTTGCTCATTATTTAATCCGATTAAAATAATTAATACAGTATTATCTATAATGTCTGCCAATTTAATAAAATCATGTAACCCTTTACGTTCTGTCCACACGTTTGATACGCCTAAAATTACTCGCTTTTTTTCAGGATTATATCTATTAATCAAGTCATTTGATATTTCTTTACGATAAAAAATGTCTAAGTTTATACCATTATTTATGGTCACTACAGGATATTTATTTAAGAAAGACTCTGTAACCTGTCTATGTAACCATTCTGATGGAGTAACAATTGTGATATTTAAATTTGGCAAACAAAAATACTCTTTTTTAGTAAGATAATTTCTTTTTGAATTTGACAAGAACCAGGATGTCGGATAAGAATATTTAGAATGACATTTTGCACATCCTGTTTTCCATTCAGAACATTTAGCAAAGGTATAATATGCGCAATGTCCGGTATAAGGCCAGCAATCATGAAATGTCCATACTATTGGAATATTATGTCGTGATAAATAACTAAATAATAATTTGTAATTAAGGTAATAACCATGAATATTATGTAATTGAATAATATCTGGATTTATTTTATTCAAAATTTTTATAAACTTTTTTGTACTGAAGAAAGATCCTACACCATGTAAATCAAACATTCTTGTTAACATGACGTGTGATAAAACTGAACACTTATTACCAATATGAAGAAGTATCGAGCTTGAATTCTTATTCCCCCTTCCATATGCTATATAGCTTTCCCATTTCTCATTCATAATCTTTTTACCAAGCTCTTCAGCTATATGTCCAGTAGAACCTGTATTAACAACAGTATTAATCTGTAGTACTCTTCTCACCATAGTTACTTTTCCTATTCCTTTAGTATTATATCATAATACGCTGGTAAATATCTTATTTCTTTTATTTTATCCTTATTAAACAAAGATATGTATTCATAATCCATAACTGACTGACTATAATAATTACCTTGTTGAATGACTGATTTCATATCTTTAATAAAAAGTAATAAATATAAAATTAAAAAAGAAGTTTGAACAATTCTTTTATTAGCCTGAATATTCATTTTTTTCTTTATTAATCTTGGAACCAATAAAATTTCTATGAAAGACATATAATCTGACAACCTTGAGAATATTGGAAGAGGAGAGACCAGCAAATAAAACAAGACTCCTATGATATAAACTTGTAAATACAAATCTGTCAATTTATCTGTTTTACATTTATTTATATTATACACATAAATAAAAATGTAAGAAAAACACAATCTTGTTATAATTGAGGGTAAAGAATAATTTTCTTTTTTAACTAAATAAAATGAGAATTTTGGAATAATTAAAGGAATTAATTTAAGAACAAAATGGAAAAACAAATATGAAAGAGCTAAGGAAATTATTGTATACATAGTAAAACTTAAAGGGTTAAATAATTTTTTCGGGGAAAAGTATTTACTGTCAAGTATGAATGGTAGAATAACATACGCTAATGCTGAAAGATGAAAAAATAGTCCATCAAAAATCATAAAACAAATAAACTCAATTTTTTTTTTGTTTTTAAAATACCTCAATAAGACTAATAAAAAAATTATCATAGCAATTGTTTGACGTATTGCAGACTGCATATAAGTTAAATAATAATTTAAAAAGAAAACTGTTAATGATTGTAATGGATTGTCAGAATGTTGATAAAGTAACAGAAATAAGAGTAAGCAAGTAATCGTTGAAAACGAACATAAAAAAATAGCAGACGATGCATTAAAACGTCTAAAAAGAATGGAAATCAATCCATAACCAAGTTCTACATTACCGAGAAAAAATTTATATTCATTAATTTTCTTAGGAAAAGTCCTGTAAATCATTGCATAAGTGAAATAGTCAGTTCCTTGTCCATACCTTAAAATTAATAAAAACGATAAGTAAATGAATGTAACTAAAAAAAGAGCTTTAATTTCTTTATTTCTTGTCACATTACTTATAATTATTAAAATTAGCGCAAATGAAATATACATCATGTTATATTATAATAATTTTATTTTTTTAAACAACAAATCATATCCATATATAATCTTATCAAGATTCTCATCACATAGCACACTAGGTAATGTATATGAATCCAAAACACATCCTTTAAAAGAATTACTTAATATATACTTCTTATATTGTGTAACATTATCTTTTTCTTTTTTTTCAACCAAATCAGGTATTGACATTTTTTCCAATTCAGTAAATGAAAAATTATAAACAGTAGAAATGCTATTGAAAAATGTTCTAGATAAAGTAACCGCCTTTTTGTTCATCAGACCTGCCTCCAAAGAGATAGTTCCAGTAACTGAAAAAGTAATTTTCGCATTTGAAATTAGCTTATAGGAATCTGTATGTTCATCAACCAAGACAACGCCCGGTAATTTCATCAATGATTTATAAAACTTTTTCTTTCTATCACCTACAGCATTAGTATGTTCCTTTAAAATCAAATACCATCCAGCAGGTAACATTCGCCATATATTAAGTATATCAATATATTGATTTTCATTATATCTTCCACATACATCTATAGAGCTCTCTGGTTGTTTGTGAAATCCATAGAAAATAAAATTTGGATATTCAGTAATATTAAACTGTTCCCTTTTTAGAGTTTTATACCAGAATGTATTCCATAATCTCGAAAATACGAAATGCACATAACCACAAAAGGACTGCTGACCAGAAACATTGTTCTTATCTATTTGTTTTATATATGTTAAGATTCTTTTGATTCTGTTTGTATTAAAATAACTATTTAATTTTTGTAGTTTATCATTTATCTGTAAATATGACGGTTTCTCTAATTTAAATTCATTAACATCACATTTATTATTAAATTCTACTATCTCTGTTTCCTTTTCATCTTTAAAAAAAGCAAATCTAAATGAAGGTATTCGAATATCTGTCATAGAATAATATTGACATTTTAATTCATTACACAAATTACATATTCTGCCTAAAAGCAGCTCATGAGCTTGTGCTCTTTCACCGATTATTACATTTATTCCATTTTCCTTAATATAATCATATAATACATATTCTAGATTAATTAAATATTGTTTGCCTTTAATAATATTTTTATTTAAAACTCTATCACTATAAAGAATTTCATTAATTCTGAAGTTCTTTAATTCTTTATAATTACCATTGTTTGCAATTTTAAAATCTAAATAGATACTTTTATCTGTTACGTTAATTTTCTTGTATCGCTTATCAACAACAATCCAATAGATTCTAATTTCATTTTTATACTTATTAACTAATTTATCCGCTATTGCTCTATACAATTCTCCTTTACCAAAACAAGGAACAAAGCATAAATTTATCATTATTTTTATCTCCTTGAAATTTTAAAATCATTCTGATTTTCTTTAATCCACTTTTTTATATATTCGGAAATATTCCTATTACTCTCATCATATGAAAAAATAGAATTATTTTTATACACAGGATCAATGAAACCATGAATTGAATGTAATTCAACTGCATTTAGAAATTTTTTAATAGAATCAGCATCAAATGAATATTTATTTACACAAATCTCGTCAATAGCTAATTTACATTCTCGTTCATTAGCTATATGGAAAACACCTTTAGAATATTCATAAAAATTATGGCCAAATAACAAGACTGGCTTTAACTTAAACAATGCTTCCCATCCTGCCGTTCCTGTTATAGTCACAACTGCTTTACAATGTGAAATTAATTCTGAGCTTGGAGTATCTTTATTAACAAATATGGTTTTACGGGACTTTTCTAATATATCGGAATAGAAACCTATATATCTGTTTGAAATTTCTTGTTTTGGATGCTCTTTTACATACAGTCTATAACCATCTGGAAGTAAATCATCTAACATCTTTATTATAATTGACTGATCCATATATTTTCCGCCAAGTGGGCAACTTGTAAGTTCCGGTTGATAGTGCAATGGAAAATAAAAGTAATTTTGAGTGTAATCAGGTTTTTTTGAATTTCTTTTATACTCTTGTTTTAACTTATTAGTTTTATGATTATAAAATATTTTATTTACCCTATTTGAAATAAAGTTACCTATTTTTTTTATTGAGATAGTTTCAATAAAATTTTTCAAACGTATTAGCTTACTATTTCCAGTAATAATTTTTGAATTCATATAAAAAGGTTGAACATTTCTCACCTGTTTATCCCATTCTATTTGTGAAAGCTTCAATAATTTTGTTTCCTTTTGTTGTTTATAGGCTGTCAAAATTTGTTCATTTGTAAAATCCTCTTTTTCATAAGGAATAATAATATCATTAAAATTACTTTGATAAAAATAAAGTATCTTCGTTTTTTTGAAATAAATGAGTGTCAAAAAAATTACATAATCGTATATATCATGCGGAATATTACTTGTAATAAAAAAATTAGGAATATGATCTGAAATATAGGAGTACCAAAAATAAAAATGTTTATAAATCAAACTTTTTTTCTCTTCATATAAAAGAGTTGTTCTTTTTGTAAATGAGTCAATTCTATTCATCATATTCATTAATATATACATATTATTTTGAATATAAACTAAAAAGTCAGAAGCAAAATAATGTTCCTCAACTATTGGATAATTTCCCTTATTAATATTGGATACAAAAAGATTTTTTATTCCATGATAAACAGGAGAATAATTTTCATCTTGCAAAATTAGGAAACCTGAATTATTAGCATCCAATGAAAAAATTGAATCCAATATACTCTTTTGTCTTACTTCGTGGAATCCATTAACTATAATATTCATTAACTTAAGTGCTCCGTTTTAAAGAATTTAAAATCTTTCTTATTGACCAAACAAATTAAAAACATTGTAATTAGTATAAGGAAAAAATCTAATAAATACTTAATAAAAGAAATTTGAAGTTTTTTTATTAATAGTACGCTTATGGCAAAAACTATTAAGAACAGAAAAAATGATAAAAAATCAAAAAAATGTAAATTGAAATGAAATAAATTTTTCGGGCAAATGATATAAAACACAATCATTAAAATGCAATAACTGATACTTGTAATTAAAGCAGACGCCTTATAGTCAAACAAGGGAACAAAGAAATAATTTGCTACAATTACCGCCACGACAACAATACAATAACAAATAGGAATTTCCTTTGTCTTACCAGCTAAAACAAGCAATATTTGAAAAAAATAAGTTAAACACATTGTAATCGGTAAAAGAGAAAACATAAAAACAGAATCTTTCGTTTTTAAATAATCAGACTTACCTATAAGAATAACTAGTTCATCAAAATTTAGTAAAAAGAAAGTTAATGCAAATACTATTATATACATTGAGTATTTTAATGCAAAATTTTCGTAATTATAAAGCTTTGTATAATTGGAGACCTCATTCTTTTCAATCTTGTAATACTCATTAGAGAAATATGGTTGTAGCAAATATACTAACAACATACCAAATTTAAATATTATTGAAATCCAATTATAACCAAATGAGTATAATCCAACTGAATCTTTTGTACCATAAGAAAAAAGAATATATCTTACACCAGATTCCAGAAAATACATCCCTACGTCTATAAATACGAAAGAAATACTTTTCCCAATATAATCTTTTATAAACTGTTTATTGAAACAGAAATTTTTAAATAAAATCTTTGAACGAAAAACAAACAACAAACAAAGTAATACAATAAAAGAAATTATACTTTGAATACAAAATATTGAATTTAGACTAACAGTTTTTCCAAACGAAATAATTACCAGCAATGGTATTACCCAAAATTTCTCATTTATAAACGCAAAAACTGATTTTAAAACATTCTTTTTCCGATAACCTAGGCATCGTATTAATTCATAATTAATTACACAATACAACACTTTCAAAATGAAAAATATGATAACGATTTTTCCAACTTCTAATTTATTTTTTACTAATAAGATTATTGCAGCCAAACCAAAGACAGAAGAGACAAGTTCAACGAACAAACTATTTCCAATTATTTTATCTTGTTCAGGTTTATCCCTTCCCGGTAATATTTTATAATTATATTGTGATAGTCCCAATGAAAAAAAAGTAAAGACAAGACCTGCAATTGTGTTTAATAAATTGTAATTACCAAAATCAAACACAGATAATTTTTTAGTTATAAAAACAGTACTAACCAAAGAAAGTACATATTCGGAAATATTAAAGAAAAACGAAATACCAAATAAATTAAATATACTCATAATAATCTTATATGCTAATTAATCAAATCATATGAAAGAGGTGTCCCTAAAGGCAAATCTTTCTTCGCTGTTTTACCTATTACATTTTCAATAAATTTCGGACTCATTCCGTCATTCGGGCGAACGGATCGTATATTCTCTTTTGTTAATATATCACCTTTTTTTATATCTTTACAGACAAAAAGGGAGCGAGCAAAATGTCTATCCTTTTCGCCCTTTGAAGTAAGTTCATAATTCACCTTACCCAAACACAATTCTGTATCCCGTATTCTCTTTACCATAGCTGCAAATTCGTTTTTATCCATGGAAAAAGCAGCATCAGGTCCTCCAAAACTCTTATCAGCTATAAAATGTTTCTCAATAATTTCAGCACCCAAAGAGACAGCAGTACATGCACATACATCACCTGCCGTATGATCAGAAAGCCCAACCTTCACATCCCATCTTTTCTTCATATCTGCTATTGTAAGTAAGTTTGCAGCCTCCAACGGAGCCGGATATTCAGAAGTGCATTTAAGAAGGGTTATATCGTTATTACCTACTCGTCTACAAGCATCCACAGCATCATCTATTTCTTCTTCTTTCGCAATACCTGTAGAAATAATTATCGGTTTTTTTCTAGATGCAGCATATTCAATTAATGGTACATCAGTGATTTCAAAGGATGCTATTTTATAAATGGGATTATCTATTGTTTCCAAAAAATCAACTGCTGTTTTGTCGAAAGGTGCAGAGAATATTACTATTCCAAGTTCATGTGCGTAATCAAATAACTGTTTATGCCATTCCCATGGAGTATATGCCTTCTGATATAATTTATATAAAGTTGTACCATCCCAAAGAGTACCTTGTTTAATTTGAAAATATTCGTTATCACAATCAAGCGTAATTGTATCAGCAGTATATGTTTGCATTTTTACAGCATCTGCACCAGCTTCCTTTGCTGCTTTAATTATCGCAAGAGCATTTTCAATCTTATGATTGTGATTAGCAGACATTTCTGCAACTATAAATGTTTTCATTAAATTTTCCTTATCCAGACATTGCACTTCTGTTCCGAAGACAATCTGAAATTATTCTTTTCAAATAGAATATTAGAAGCCTCATTGTCAAATTTGACTTCAGCAATAATTTCATTGCATGTTGTCCATTCCCTTTTTAATTCATCAACTGCAAGTTTTATCATCTCTGAGCCTTTATGCTTTCCTCTAAATTCTGAAACAATACTAATACTAATTATTGCCTTATTCGTATTCTCATTATCTTTTTTAAATCTTATTTGTCCGATAAAACTATCATTTTCAAATGCAAGTAAGAAGATTATTTCCTTGCTAGAGACTGCGTCATAATACCACTTCTGATGATTTTCATAAGTGATTTGGTTTGAATTAAATGACTCCATTCTAACGATAGGATCATTTGAGAGATTAAACACTATTTTACAATCATTAATATTTTTTTGTGCCTTTCTAACTATCATACTAACTTAAGTAAAAACTCCAAATCTGCTTTAAATTCATGCAAATTATTTTGATTTTTTCTTTTCGCTTCATTAGTTATTGGACTCGTAGCAGGCACCATTTTCAAGAGCTGCTTCAACGGGAAAGAGCCTTCACCATAATGTAAATGGCTGTCAAATTCACTATTAAAATCACCGTCTGTCAAATGATATACTCTAGGATTTAACAAAGTAAGTGTTTTAATAAAGGAGATAGGATCTTCATGAAGTGAATTTGCAGCACATATAGCATGTCCAAAATCAAGAACGAAACCACATCCTTTACCTATTGATGAAATCAAACTAGCAAGTTCTTTGTAATCAGTTCCAATACAATGCTCACCACGCAATCCTTTTACGGGCTTATTTTCTATCAAGAAGCGTTCATCTGCATAAGGCTTTAGCTGAGTGATAACTTCTTCAATAGTTCCGTCTACACCAGAATGGAAAATGAGATAGTGTGCATGTAGCATATCAGTAAATCTCAAAGCTTCTTCAATTTTTAATTTATTGTCATTACGTGCTGTTACATCAGAAACATTAAGTCCGGCTGCTGAATGCGGTGCATGAATACCGAATGGTATATCAAATTGTTTCCAATAATCTATTGTTTCATTATATGTATTTGTTGGAACGAAAAGTTCAATATACTGGAAGATATTCTGGTCATAAAATGAAAGAATATCTTTCGTATATTGAGTATTGGTACTTCCTATTTTCAGTCCAATATTTAGTGCCATTGGAGATAAGTTATTTTATATTCCGTTTAAAAACAGGGTTGACTGTTTTACCATTAACAAGACCTTCAAGACTATCCTTTTCAACAGCCTTTTTCACATTTGCTAATGCTTTATCTGATGCCGCAAGATATGCTTGTATTTCTTTTTCAGTGTGATGCATGTTGAGATTACATATTGCAAACACAAGTATTCCTTCATTTATCATGATATCTGAGTAAGCAGATTGTACATCAAGATAAGAAAGTTTCCCACTTCCTTCAAAAGCTATTCCTCCGTGAGGTGCGAGGCCACTTACAGAAAGAACATTTTCAAGTTGATATTTTTTAATTAACTCTTTAAGTCCATTCTGCATAAGAGTACCCATTTTCCAAATATGATCATAAAACCCAGGGCGTTCAAGTATTTTTAATGTAGCCAACGAAGCTGCCATAGGAACTGAATCACCACCGAATGTTGTAGAAATAAAAACTCCTTCTTCAATTTGTTTCATGATTTCTTTTTTCCCTGCAACTGCAGAAATTGCATAACCATTCCCCATTCCTTTACCAAAAGAAGCAAGATCAGGAGTTACATGATAAAGTTCTGAAGCACCACCAAGTGCATACCGGAACCCTGATACAACTTCATCGAAAACAAAAATTGCATTATGTTTATGAACCAGTTCCTTAACAGCAGCAAGATAACCTTCTTTTGGACCATTACTTTGAATGGGCTCCATTATTACAGCAGCAACTTTTCCATCGTATTTAATGAGTTTTTCTTCAAGATCATCCAAATCATTATAATTAAAATTAACAGTCAAATCACGAACACTCTGTGGTACACCTTTATTATTTGCAGACGCTCCAATGGACCAGTCATGCATACCATGATAACCACACATAAGCACCATATCCTTGCCTGTATATGCACGAGCAAGACGTATTGCAGAGGTCGTTGCATCTCCACCATTTTTTACAAAGCGAACCATCTCTGCACAAGGAACAATTTTTGTAAGTTTCTCTGCAAGTTCAACTTCCACTGGTGATTGTAAAGAAAAACTAGATCCTTTCTTTACTTGATCAATAACCGCTTTGTTAACAGATGGTTCATTATATCCAACTGTAATTGGTCCTAAAGCACACATAAAATCAATGAATTTATTGCCATCTACATCCCAAAGATAACAACCCTTACCATGATCAATATATGCAGGTGCATTACCTGCACAGAAATAACGATATGACTTACTGTAAGTTTGTGCAGCAAGCGGAGAAACTTTTAATTCACGCTCCAAAAGAGCATTAGTCTTTGTGTAACTTCTCATTCTACTTACCTTCCTTGAGCATTGTGTATTTTATTTCCGCCATATGCCAATCAGACAAATTGTCTATATCCTGGCATTCAGTTTCATCAATTATAAATCCAGCTGTTTTAGCCGGTACAAGCGTCTTTTCCTTTAAAAGGACATTCGTTTTACAAAAATAAAACATTCCCGCATCGTAATACTTTGGTTCCAAATCCTGTGAACGAATTTTCAAAGCTGTTGAATCATAAGGTAAAACAAAGTTTTTATCAAATTTCAAAGCCCATTCTATTGGCGTTGAGTATTTACATACTGGCATTACTGCATTTGTACTATCGTCTAATTTACCATATGCTTCTTTTATTGTATTTCCTGATAAAAATGGAACACACGGATAAATACAACAAATTATATCAAATTCTTGATTTTGTTTTTTATATTCAGAAATAACTTCGTCGAGTACATCATATGTTGTTGCAAAATCAGAACTTGTTTTTGCACTTCTCATAAAAGGTACTTCTGCACCATATTTTTTTGCTACATCTGCAATTTCAGAATCCTCCGTTGATACCATAATAACATCAAATAAATTACTCTGTTTTGCAGCCTCAATTGCATATGCAAGCATAGGCTTTCCCATAAATTCTTTAATATTCTTACGAGGTATACGCTTAGAACCACCGCGTGCAGTAATTATTGCAATAATTCTTGACATTATTTATTCCTTATTTTTTCCATAAACTTGGCATTACTATATCAGCAGTAATACCTTCAAATTCCTTGCCAATTTCAATCACTTGCTTCTCAGATAAATTTGTTGTATGAAAGAGTTTAATATCTTCAACAAGCTGCTCTTTATTGTCAACTCCAAAAACAAGATGTGAAATACGTTTTTCACATTTGACATATGCCATTGCAAGTTGCACACGATTTAGGTTAAATTTCTCACAAATAGTATCGATTTTTGCTACGATAGGTTTCGCCTTTGAAAGAAAAGGAGGAACCTGCTCTTCATTCATTAAAATCAAACCTTGAATAAATGCACTACGAGTATCTATTTCTATTTTACTGTTTACCGCTTTTTCAAATACTCCAGCATTCTTCATTCTATGATCAAAAATACTATATGGAAACTGCGTAAATTCAATCAATGGATTATCTATACAAGCAATTGCTTCATCAGGTTCGTAAACTGAGACTCCTATTTTCTTGGCATATCCTTTTCTCTTTGCTACTGTTAAAGCTTCAATTATTTCTGGTCGTTTCGCGTATCGAGCACTATGAAGAAGATATGCATCAAGATAGTCTGTATGTAATGTAGTTAATTGATTTGTTATATGATTTTCAATAATTTTTTCATATTCTTCCGGTTTATACTCGTCTAGAACATTAGGTTTCATTTTACTACTTATCGTTAATTTATCGCGACCAATAGTGTGTTTTTCTATAAAGGCACCAACGATCTCTTCTGCATTTCCATAAGCAGCTGCCGTATCCAAATCTAGGATTCCGTTCTGAGTTGCATAATCAAGACAATCAACACAATAATCAAAAGGCTTTTTCTTTTGATTTAGAATACCATAATCAAGTCCGAACTGAACTGTTCCTAAACGTAATTCCATTACTTTATTCCCCTTATCGTTGCAATTATAGTCTTAACATCAGAATCTGTAAGTGCAGGATATAAAGGCAACGATATCTCTTGTTCATAATAATGATCAGCTTTTGGATATTGTCCTTCCTTATAACCAAACTGTTCTTTATAGAATGGTTGTGTATAAATCGGAATATAATGCACCTGTGTACCAATACCTTTATTCTTTAACTCAGCCATAACTTCTTTACGACTCTTTCCAATTTTCTTGAAGTCAAATTGACCCACATACAAATGGAAACAAGATGAAACTTCATTTGGTTCATAAGGAACAGTAAACCAATCAAGATCTTTAAAACCTTCATTGTACATTTTTACTATTTCACGTCTTCTTCTCTTAAAATCTGCAAGACGCAGTAATTGACTACTACCCAAAGCTGCTTGCATATCAGTCATTCGATAATTAAACCCCAATGATTGCATTTCATAATACCAAGGTCCAGGGTTCTGTTTCAATTCCGTAGAATCTTTTGTTGTACCATGACTACGAAGTTTCAAAAGTTTTTTATATAGAACTTCACTATTTGTAGTAACAGCACCACCTTCTCCAGTAGTAATGGTCTTCACTGGATGGAAAGAAAATACAGTCATATCTGAATACTTGCAGTTACCCACCGGTGTTCCATCTGAATACAAAGAACCTATTGCATGCGCAGCATCTTCAATAATATGTAAATTGTTCTTTTTTGCAATCTCAGAAATAGAAACCATATCACAAGGAAGACCTGCAAAATGGACTGGAATAATTAGTTTTGTTTTCTTTGAAATATGTTTTTCTATTTCCTTGGGTGAAATATCATATGTACGTTCATCAATATCAGCAAACACAGGTCTGACATTGCAATATACCATACAATTTGAAGATGCTAAGAAAGTAATTGGAGTAGTAATTCCTTCAGAACCTTCTGGTAACTGTAATGCAGCTACTGCTATATGAAGACCTGCCGTAGCGTTTGAAACAGATACGCAATATTTTGCTCCTGTTAATTTACATATATCCTGTTCAAATTGTGTCACGGCAGGACCTTGCGTAAGATAATCTGATTTTAATACAGAAACAACAGCATCTATATCTGCTTGATTAATTGATTGATGTCCATATGATATCATTTTAGATATTTCCTACCTTTGCTTTATTAGCAGTAATCCATTCTCTCAACTGTTCTATAGTCATCCACTGCTTGTTATTATCAGAAGTATAGCGGAAATCTTCAGGTACAGCTTTTCCGTCCTTAATTCGAGCAGGATCTTTTGACCATTCATGGATTTGTGGAAGAATCTTATAGTGGTCAGAATATTCATATGTATTTGGGGCATCTTCCACACCGATCATCTGTTCATGAAGTTTCTCACCTGGACGAATACCAATTTCAACTTGTTCTGCTTCTGGCGCAACCGCAGTTGCAATGTCACAAATATTCATTGACGGTATTTTTCGAACATAAATTTCACCACCTTCCATGTCATCAAATGCATGCCATACAAGTTGAACACCCTGTTCAAGAGAAATCATAAAGCGTGTCATACGCTTATCAGTGATAGTCAACTTTCCTGATTTTGCCGTCTCCATAAAGAATGGAATAACAGAACCACGAGAACCCATAACATTTCCATATCGTACAATTGCAAACTTTGTCTGTTTTGCACCAGTATAAGAGTTTCCTGCAATAAAAAGTTTATCACTGCAAAGTTTTGTTGCTCCATACAGATTTACTGGCTGACTAGCTTTATCTGTACTAAGAGCAACAAGTCGTTTGACACCTTTATCAATACAGGCATCAATAAGGTTCATAGCTCCATGAATATTTGTTTTAACACATTCAAATGGATTGTATTCTGCAGTTGGAACAATCTTTGTTGCGGCTGCATGAACTACATAATCAACTCCATCAAGTGCACGATACAGTCTTTCTTTATCGCGGACATCTCCGATAAAGAAACGCACACGCTCATCTCCGACAAATTTCTTTGCCATATTCCACTGCTTCATCTCATCGCGTGAATAAATAATAATCTTTTTAGGATTATACTTTGCAAGGGTCATTGGTACGAAGGTATTTCCAAATGAACCTGTACCTCCAGTAATAAGAATCGTTGAATTCTCTAACATGTTTTACTCCTATTTGAACATATATCAATAATTTTAAAAATACATTTAGTTGTATTTTTAGAAGTGTTCACAATACCTGGTTTATGTATTTCACAAGGAAAATATATGGCACAATAATTCTGAATTAACTTAACACTAGAAAGAATTATTCCCTTTGAATAGAAACAACAATCTTGTTCTGAATTGTATTCCTTAACTTTATAATCTCTTTGCTCTGTTGTGTCAATTATTTCATCACCCCAAATATCAATATGTATATCTATATATTTCTGATGCTCTTCATAAAATACATCATCTCTGTTTTTAGGTAAAATATTACATTTATTTAAATAAACATTCAGTCCCTCAATTTCAGTAATACCTAAAGGTATTTTATTTAAATCTTGTGTTAGTAGGAAATTTACTGCTTCTTTAAAATACACAGAATAATTTGAGAATTTGATTAATTCATTCATCTTACAAAAAATCATAATAAAACATTGCCTAACATATTAATATTGTGTTTTTTTACAAATCAATCCATCTTTTCTTGTCATTCTTAAAATCTCACATCCTTAATTTCTTACCAGTGTAAACACATTCATCGCCCCGCCCGCACACAGCGTCGTAGCATCGCTTTCGCCCACCTGCTCGCCCACAATCGCCAGCACATTCGCTTGCTTCGAAGCAACTGCCACATCACTGCAAGAAGGGACTTCCGCTTTGCAAAACTGCACGCCAAACTTGCTGCACGCGTATTCGATGATGAACGCAATGTCGCTCTCGCCGTAGAGCACCACCTGGGTGCAGCCGCGCTGCTTGGACTCCATGACGACGCGCTCCACGCTTTCGGTGCACTCGCGGATGTTGCGGAAGGTGCGGCTCATGTAGTTCTTGCTGCGCTCGGCGAGGGTGTTCATGCCGTCGGGGGTGAGCACGTAGCGGATGGTGCGCGGGGAGACTTTCTTCATCATGATCCAGCCCTTCTCTGCGAAGCGCTTGAGGAGCGCGTTCGTCATGCCGAGCGAAAGGTTCGTTGCTTTGGCGAAGTCGCGCTGGCTTGAGTTGGGGGAAGTTTGCAATGTTTGGTTTACGGAATAAAGGATGTCCGCTTCTGAGTTGTCTGTCATTTTTTTCAGAAGAAATAAAGGTGAGAAGGTAGCCGGTAAAACGGGTCCCGCCGCCGAAACATGCTGGGGTGTCCTGCCGGAGATGTTCAAATCTTGAACAGTATACCACGGGTATAGGCTTATGGCAAGGGGAAAAAGGAAGGAAGCTGCTTCACCCTTATAAAAGTGAGCAAACACAGATTTTATTTTCCATCATTATAATTTCTAATTTCATGATTAAGACGATGAAGTACAGCACGATCGAGCTTGGAATTAGGAGCCTTCTTAATGAAAGAGCAGGCATCATTTCGGTTGTAAACAATTACCTTTGAAAGAAACTTAGGATTACCAGTAATATAGTCTTCTAGAATTTTTGAATCAGCATCATCGGAGAGAAAAAGGCCACAGCCGCAAATAAGGCAGGTTACAACGGAATGCACTTCTCCAAGACACATTCCACACTTCCACTCGGTAAATATATCAGCGACAGGAAGCGCTGCTCCCATCAAGTTCTTATACAATTCGGTCATGTACATTTTGTAATATTTCTTTTTTGCAGCACTCTGATTGAAAATATCGTTAAAAAGAGCTTGGTTAATAATCTTATTTGTAAATAATGATTTCTGATCATTTGTTGCAAATCGCTCAAATTCATACTTGTAAACTAATTCATGCATGAAAGGAATCACCTGCAGGTCTTCGAAAAATTTGGCAAATATTTGTTCATCAGCCACGGAAGTTTCTGTTAAGTGATAAAAAAAATCGTTATCTACAAGTGCGCCTGTTGAATCAATTATCATTTATCACCTTTTTCGCCAAGTGGTATGGATGCAGAAAATCGCTTATTTTGCAAATTTTCAGGGAGGCTGAACGTTCTACGCAAGTAAGCGATTTTCGCTTTTGACACGCACCCCTCTTTCTCTGCCAAATCCAACATGTCTGCAAGACCAGACATCCATTTTTTCCCATCAGGGTTGTTCAATCTTTCATAACCAAATTCTATATTGATTTCCTTTATCTTGTCCATCAAAACAAGCTTATCTTCCTGTTTCGTTGGAATTAGGAAATCAATCGCTTCATGCGAAATAAAATCCAACTCGTATAAACGCCTTACAACTGCCTTGTATGGACAAAGAAAAATATTCATCAGTTTGGAAATGATGCAAAGCATGCTAAAAAGAGAAATTTTACCATCTTTTAAGTAATCGCTTCCAAATTCGGAAGCATAATCGATAAACTCTTTTTCCGGCATGAGGAATTCTGCAGCAAAACGGCTCATCAAATCTTCTTCATTGTATTCTATGTCTGGAGCCCTTTCACTGATATATACATTCAACTGCCACAGATGCCCTAATTCATGGGCGGCAGTAAATATCTGCTTGTCAATCGTCTGAGCAGAATTGATATATACAAAATGTTTCTTTTCTCCAGCAAAATCAATGGCATCAAACAGGAAGCCATTATTTTTTGGCTTCTCTTCAGAATCTGCACTATTTAAACCTTCTGGAAAATAAATTACAACGGCTTCTTGCTCTAATATTCGCAAAACAGCATCAGCCGGAATAATATTGGCTAACTGTGGCAAATGTTCTGATCTAACTTTCTCTATGAAATTCTTTATGAGAGGAATAAGTTGCTTATCAATTCCTTCATACATAAATGAACCTTTTTACTTTTTCTTGTTTTGATTAATTGCATCAAAAACGTCCATATAATCATCAATAAAATCAAGGACTTCTTCGCGGTTCCTAGGATTCTGAAATTCATTCATGCAATGTACAACCGCTTTATTATAATGAGCTTCATCACCAGAAAGAAGATTTTCAGCTGTAACATTAAATCGTTTAGCAAGTAATTCAATTTGCGGGTAAGAAACAATTGCACGACCCTTGTAAAGCAATGCTAATTGGTTTTGATTGCATGAAAGCATAGTGCAGAGTTCATTTTCGCTGCAATTATTTTTCTGAGCAAGTTCCTGGATATAGTCACCAAGCATTCTTGTTTCTGTCATAATGCATTTTAGTATATCACCAATCCGGCCTAAAATCAATGATTATTTTACTACCTTCCAGTCGGCACCATTTTTGCCTTCGTATGTCTGAGCGATGCACGGACATGGTTTGGCATTGGCTGCGAAAAAGGCTATGTCTGTGGCGTATTCTGAAAAGAGGTCGTCAGGGTGGTAATGAAGGCGCACGTTCTGCGTAGTGCCGTCGGCGGTGGTGCGGGAAAGCGCATTGTTCAGCGTGATTATGTCAACGGCTGCGGCAAGCTGGCGGTCAAGGTGTTTTTCCTTGTATTTTTTTGTGATGAATTCCATTTGGAATTTTTCTATTTCTTTTTCATCACAAGTCGTCCGCTCGGCCGGTGTGCTGTGCTGCGAAGAAAGCCATGTTTCAAAATCCGCAAAGAAAATGCTGGGCTTTATGTGCAGCGGCTTGATGACGGTGTTGAACCAGGGGACGGCGCGGCCTTTTGTATAAAAGAGGTTGCATGACTGAGCAAGCGTTGCGGCACGGGCAATGTCTTGCGCAGGAAAAGTCGGAGTTTGCTGCACGTGGTATGGCGGCGTGTCCTGGTATGCAAGTCCCAGCGATTCACTGCGTTCATATAAATCTGTTCCGGGAAGTACGCTCAGGCAGAAAAGTTCTATATTGTTTGGATAAAGGCTTATGGCAAAATCAATGCTCTGTTTGAATCCATTTAAAGTGTCGCCGGGAAGTCCGTATATCAGGTCGAACCCAAAGTTTACGCCTGTTTCATTGAGCAGCGCGATATTTTTTACAAACTGTTTCTTGTTCATGGTGCGATGCACGTTGGCAAGCACTTTTTCATCAGCGCTTTGCAGGCCTATCTGGAGTGAGCAAGGTATTCGGGTGAATGCTTTTGCAAGTTCACGGTCAATGAATTCTGCACGAGCTTCAAAATAAAAGAACATGCCGGGAGCTTTGCGGGAAATTTCATCAAGTGTTTCAAGAGCGCGCTTTCGGTCGGCGTTGTATGTGGGGTCGAGCACAAAGACTTGCGGGATTTTCTTTGTGGCAAAAAGTTCAAGTTCCTGTGCAAGGCGTTCTTTGGGGAAGTATGCTATTTTATTTTCACCTTTGCTTTCGTAGCAGTAGGAACATTTAAACGGACAGCCGCGTGCTAATTCCCAGAGGGCGCCTTCGTACTTGGCGGGGTCAAGGGTTCCGTCAAGGTAAGGAGATGGAAGTTGCTCAGGGAGCGGCGTGACGGCGCGTGTCACCGAAGAAAGCTGCTGCTTCTGCAGTGCGACCGGCACTGTTTTAAATGACTCAGCATCGCGTCTTGTATACACGCCCTGCGGTACAGCCGGCACAGTTGCGAAAGCGTCCAATGGAAGAGCTGCAAGGGAAGCGATAAGCTGCGGAACGGCGCATTCACCCTGACCTGCAACGGTGTAATCAAAGTTTGTAAAACTAAAGGGATTTGCCGTTACTTCGGGACCGCCGGCAATGATGATTGTTCGAGGCAGCTGCTGTTTGATACATAAAGCAATCTGCTCGCTCATGGCGCGATTCCACACATATATGCTAAAGCAGACGAACGACGGTGCGACCCCCGCAGAATTGATGATGGAAGAAGCGGCGGTTTGAGCAGAAAGCGTTTTGTCTTCATTTGAAAATGCGATGAGTTCGACAGAAAATTTATCTTTTATATGCTCATCATGCTTCAATGCGGAAGCAATACAGGCGGCTCCCAGCGGAAGAGCCTGCGGTGAAGTTTCCACAAGTATTGAAGTGCAAACAATGCGCGGTTTCTGATTTTCCATAATCACAGTATACCGCATAACTCATATTTGTTCTGCATGGCGATGCAATAGTATTATTATTGATTCTGCGATATACTTTGCGCATATGATCAAAGAAGTTTCCATAACAGTCACCCCGGAGCAGGAACACGATGCCCCCCTTATCAAAAAAATCATCTGCAGCACACTTGAACACAACGGAACACGTGTCAATGCAAACGATGCTTCGTTTGTGTTTGTAAAAAAATCAATTGACGCCCGCCATAGCCACATAAAGCTCATCTTAAAATACAAAGTGTATATCGGCGAAAAGCCCGGCGACAATACCACAAACATGATTGGCAAATGGAAGCCGGTAGACGGCAAACAATCAGTCATCATCATAGGCTCAGGGCCGGCAGGTCTTTTTGGGGCGTTCAAACTATTTGAACACGGAATCAAACCAATCATCATCGAGCGCGGACAGCAAACCGATGTACGCAAGCGCGACATTGCAACAATCAGCACGCAGGGAATTGTTGGAGGCGACAGCAACTACTGTTTTGGCGAAGGCGGCGCGGGAACATTCAGCGACGGCAAACTCTACACCAGAAGCAACAAGCGTGGCAACATAGACAACATTCTGCAGCTCTTTGTTTATTTTGGCGCAGACAAATCAATCCTTACTGACGCCCACCCGCATATTGGAACAGACAAACTTCCCGCCATCATCAATGCGATGCGGCAGAAAATAATCTCCCTTGGTGGAGAATTTCACTTCAACACAAAATGTGTTTCCTTCATCACAAAAAATAATCCGCTGACCATTACTGGCGTACACACACGAAACACAACCACTCAGGAAGAGGCAGATTATTTTGGCGATGCCGTTCTTCTTGCAACGGGACATTCCGCAGTTGACATATATGAACTCATTGCTGCCACTGCGCCACAGGCTCTTGAAGCAAAAACATTTGCGGTAGGCGTACGTGTTGAACATCCTCGCGTGCTCATCGATTCAATCCAGTATCACGGAAACATCGGCTCGCTGCCCGCAGCAGAATATCGTCTTACTTCACAGCAGGACGGACGCGGTGTATACAGCTTCTGCATGTGTCCCGGTGGATTCATCGTGCCTAGCGCAACAGCCCCTGAACAAATTGTTATAAACGGCATGTCATCCGCCTCGCGCAACAGCAGGTGGAGCAACGCGGCAATTGTTGTGGAAACCCAGCCGGAAGACATTCCTGCTGAATTTGTTTCGCGTGCAAAAGAAATGAAATGTTCTGCGCTTGCAGGACTTTTGTGGCGCACCGCTCTGGAACATGAAACGTATCTTCATGGAGGCAGTTCATCTTCGGCGGGCAAGAGCAAGCAGGCAGCTCCAGCCCAGCGTCTGGTCGATTTTCTTGCACGCAAAGAAAGTGCCGTGTTGCCGCAGACGAGCTACACCCCGGGCGTTGTTTCAAGCAGGCTTGATGAATGGCTGCCAAAACAAATCTCATCACGTCTTCAGTCTGCATTCAATGATTTTGAAAAAAATATGAAGGGCTTTATTTCAGACGAGGCGCTGCTTGTTGCAAGCGAAACACGGACAAGCACACCGGTACGCATTTTGCGCGATGATGAAACATTTGAAAGCACGGCGATTGCAAACCTGTATCCTGCAGGAGAAGGCTCCGGCTATGCGGGCGGAATTGTGAGTTCCGCAATGGACGGTGAAAATGCGTGTGAAAAAATGGTGTTGAAGATTAAAAAATAAAGGCGGACGGTCCGTATTCTACAGTACAGCAGGACGGACCACCGCGCAGAGCGCAAATGGAACAATCGCACGCAACGCCGTTCTTAGCAGGACGCTACTGTTTGATGACCGAGTTCAGGAACTGCTTAAGGCGGTCGTTCTGCGGATGCTGGAAGATTTGTTCCGGAGTTCCCTGCTCTGCAATGATGCCATCATACATGAACACAACACGGTCTGCAACTTCGCGGGCAAATCCCATTTCGTGCGTCACGACAATCATAGTCATTCCGTCCAGCGCAAGCTGCTTCATTACAGCAAGAACTTCGCCAACGAGTTCCGGGTCAAGGGCGCTCGTCGGTTCATCAAACAACATTATTTTTGGTTCCATGGCAAGCGCGCGTGCAATTGCCACACGTTGCTGCTGACCGCCGGAGAGTTTATTTGGATATGCGTCCATTTTATCGCTCAGTCCGACGCGGGTAAGCAGTTCAACAGCTTTGTCATGCGCTTTTGCTTCGCTTATCTTTTTTACATTGACCGGAGCAATCATCACGTTTTCAAGAACTGTTTTGTGTGGAAACAAATTGAATTTCTGGAACACCATGCCCACTTCTAGAAGTTCTGCATTGCGTTCTTTGGCAGAAATCTTATATTTACGCTCGCCATTTTCATAATAGTCAAGCAGTTTGTCTTCAATAAATATTTTTCCATTCTGTATATGCTCAAGGTGGTTCAAGGTGCGCAAAAATGTTGACTTGCCGGCGCCGCTCGGACCAATGATGCATACAACTTCGCCAGGCTCAACGGCAAGGGACACATTCTTGAGTACATCAAGTTTGCCAAATGAAGTGCATATATTTTCTGTCTTTATCATGCTCATAATATTATCTCCAAACAAAAATCTTTATTATTCATCACTCGTACACAGAATATTTTTTTTCAAGACGGTTAAACACGATGGTGAATACCGCGGTGATGATAAGATACAAAACCATTGCAGGAATATACACCATTGAAGAAGATGTTGACGACTGTATGCTGCGCGTTACCTTTGTAATATCAGCAAGTGCGATGATAGAAACAAGAGATGCGTCCTTAAGCATCATGATAAATTCATTTCCTACCGGCGGAATAAGGCGGCGTATAGACTGCGGAAGAATAATCAGCTTCATTGTCTGGCTGTACGACATGCCGAGCGCGCGGCTTGCTTCAAACTGGCCTTTGTCTATAGACTGTATTGCCGCGCGTATTATTTCGCAGCAATAAGCGCCGCTGTTAAGACCATACGCGATAAACGCGGCAAGAAAGCGGCTGTTTATGGTAAGCGCCTGATTTATTTCCGGCAGTCCGTAATACACAAAATAGAGCTGCATCAAAAGCGGCGTGCCTCTAAAAAAGAAAACGTATATATTACAGAACGACCTGATAATTTTATTTTTTGACATCTCGCCAAGCGCGAGAAAGACGCTGATAATGAGACCTGCAGAAACAGAAGCAAGTGTAAGTAAAATAGTAATTTTGGCTCCGGCTAAAAGCTGCGGAATCCAACCAATCATTTTTTGCATAGTTTCCATTTGAGCAGGTCTCCTTTGTAATTTAAATTAATTATTGAGCAACAGTTGATGACAAGTCAGTGCCGAACACGCTGACAGAAATCTGTGAAAGCGTACCATCGGCCTTGAGCTCTGCAAGCGCCTTGTTCACCGCTTCCTGAAGTTTTGAATTTCCCTTCTTGAGGGTTACGCCAAAGAATTCATCAGGAGTGCCGGCCCATACCTGTTTGTATGGAGAATCTTCTTTTGAAAGATAGTCAACTGCAACGAGGCTGTCGCTTACCACTGCATCGCAACGACCGTTCTTAAGGTCATCATATGCGTTCATCACTTTGTCATATTCTTCAGGAGTAAACTTAAGTCCGCCCTGAGCCTGCTTTGTCATGAAAATATCACTTGTTGTTTCTGCCTGATAACCGACGCGAAGTCCTGCAAGGTCCTCTGGCTTTGTGACGTTGAGATTTGTCTTTTTTGCAACAATGATTGCCTGACCGTTGCCAATATACGGAGTTGAGAAGTCATACTTTTCTGCGCGCTCCGGGAAAATGGTGACTGCTGACATCACGACATCATACTTGTCGGTGTCAAGACCGGCAAAGATTCCGTCCCATGCGGTGTCAACATATTCAACCTTGAGTCCGAGCTTATCTGCAATTGCCTTGCCAAGCTGAACATCAAATCCTGTCGGTGTTTTTCCGTCTTCTGCAAAATACTCAAACGGCGGATAACCGATTTCCATTCCAATCTTGAGCACTCCTTCCTTGAGTGTCAAACCTGAATTAGCAGCTTTCTTTGCGCAACCAGTAAAACTAAGCGCAAGAACAGCTGCAGCCAAGACAGCAATTGTCTTTTTCATATCAATTTCTCCTCTTAATAAAAAAAGGGACACGGATCGTTATTAGACGCCTTTGTCCCCTGTGTGCATAAGTATAAGTTTTTTGCCGTATCATGTCAATAAAATATGCAAAATTTATGTATATTTATTCAATTTGGACGAAAATAGTATATTTTTTATTCATCGCCGCCTTTGGCTGCCTGCGCGCGTGAATTGTCACCACTTTGTTGCGGCTCCTGATTTTTTTTGACAATTTGCGGAATCACTTCCGCAAGAAGAATCGCGCTAAAAATAAGCACACAGCCTATCACCATGCGGAGCGTCATATGTTCATGAAGAAGCACTGTTCCAAACAACACGCCGAACACTGATTCAAGTGAAAGGAAAAGAGACGCAAGCGCAGAAGGCACATACTTAAGACACACGTTCTGCAGCATGAAGGCAATCATCGTGCTGAACACGCCAAGATACAACATTGAAACAACAACACGCATGTTCGTCAGCGAGGCGGCCGGGAATGCACCGTCCATACAGGGCGCGGCAATCCAAGAAAACAACGCTGCAAACGCAAACTGCAGTACGGTAAGCAAAAGCGGATCTTCCGCAGCATCGAATTTTTCTACAAACAAAATATGCACGGCATAGAACACACCGCACACCAAGGTAAGCACATCTCCAATATTCATCGACAGCAGGGAACCATTTTCATTCTTAAGCGCAAGCAGTCCTATTCCTGTCACAGAAAGAATTGCGGCGATGAACGTGGTGACGCCAGGCTTCTTTTTGTTGAGCGGCCATCCGATAAGCGGCACAAGTATGACATAAATGGTAGTAAGAAAGGCATTCTTCCCGGCTGTAGTATATTTGCATCCCACTGTTTGGAATGCATACGCGCTAAACAGCAAAGCGCCAAGGAGCGCGCCGTGCAGCCAGTATGATTTTTTCATCAACGAAAATTTCTTGTAGAACACAATTGCCATGCACACGGCTGCGATGGTGAATCTGAACGCAAGCATCCAGATTGCACCAACGTAGTCAAGGCTGTCTTTTACTATAACAAATGCAAAGCCCCATATTGCCGCAGCAAAAATAAGTCCGGCGCTGGAAACAACGGCGAATTTTTTATCGCTCATTTATACTTTCCTCACTATTCATTCTCCGTCTCCCTCTTTCCACCATATTATTTCTTAGGCGTTGTATTGCACTTCTTCAAATGCCATATGTCCTTTACATATTCTTCAATAGTGCGGTCGCTTGAGAATTTTCCGCTGCGAGCAATATTGATGAGTGTTTTCTGCGCCCAAGTTTTGTGGACAGCATAAGCGACTGCAACTTTTTCCTGCGCTTCAACATAGCTGTCAAAGTCGGCAAGCACATAGTACACATCAGGACGCTGCCCTTCCACGCCATACACCAGAGAATCATGCAGTTCCTTGAAGAGCTGGCCGGAAGCATCATACGTGCCGTCAATAAGCTGGTTGACTACTTTTGCAAGCGCCGGGTTGCGGTCAAGATATTTCTGCGGATTATAGCTGTGCTCGGTGTCAATCTTGATGATTTCTTCTGCGGAAAGTCCGAAGATGAATTCATTTGCTTCGCCCGCTTCTTTAACGATTTCTATGTTAGCACCATCCATAGTGCCAAGAGTAAGCGCGCCGTTCATCATGAATTTCATGTTGCTTGTGCCGCTCGCCTCTTTGCCGGCTGTAGAAATCTGTTCGCTCACATCGCTTGCAGGAATAATTTTTTCTGCAACAGACACGCGGTAGTTCTCTACAAACACAACGCGCAGTTTGCCTCCAACGCGGCGGTCGTTGTTAATGCGCTCTGCAACTGCGTTGATAAGTTTTATGATGCTCTTTGCACGGCGATATCCACTTGCCGCCTTTGCACCAAAAATAAAAGTCCGTGACGGCGGATTGAATGATGGATCTTCAATAAGCCGGTTGTACAAATACATAATGTGCAGCACATTGAGCAACTGACGTTTGTATTCGTGCAAGCGTTTTACCTGCACATCAAAAATACTTTCCGGATCAAGGAATTCATTCTGTGTGTGCTTGAGATACTCAGCAAGGCGCTGTTTATTGTGGAACTTAATGTCCATAAGTTCATGCAGCGCCTGTTCATCATTGACGTAGTGTTCAAGTCCGTGCAGCTTATCAAGATCTGTTTCCCAGCCGTGTCCAATTTTCTTTGTAATCCATTCAGCAAGTTCCGGGTTAGAAAGCAAAAGCCATCTGCGCTGTGTAACACCGTTTGTCTTGTTGTTGAATTTCTGCGGATAAATGTCGGCCCAATTTTTAAGTTCCTGAGTCTTGAGAATTTCTGTATGCAGTTCCGCAACACCGTTTACACTGAAGCAAGAATGTATTGCAAGCCATGCCATATAAATTTTTCCGTCATGGATGATAGACATATGGTTCTGCTTGTCATAATCATTGGGGAATTTTGCACGCAGCTCTATCATGAAGCGGCGGTTTATTTCCTCAACAATCTGATAGATACGCGGCAACAGTCCCTGGAAAATATCAATCGGCCACTTCTCAAGCGCCTCTGCAAGAATAGTATGGTTTGTATATGCAAATGTTTTCTGCACGACTGCCCATGCATCGTCCCAACCAACATTGTATTCGTCCATAAGAATGCGCATCATTTCTGGAATTGCAACTACAGGATGCGTATCATTGAGCTGGATGACATGATAATTAGGGAATTTAGAAAAGTCAGTTCCCACATTCACCACAAAGTGATGGATTAAATCCTGCAAAGAAGCGGATGTGAAGAAATACTGCTGCTTGAGGCGGAGCGCCTTTCCGGAAGGACCGTTGTCATTTGGATACAGAACGCGGCTTATGTTTTCCGCATCATTCTGTTTTTCTACAGCGCGATTGTACTGCATGTCGTTGAACAGCTGCAAATCAAATCCGTTGGGACTTGTCGCCTGCCACAAGCGGAGCGTGTTCACCGTGTTGTTATCGTAGCCGACAACCGGCATATCGTATGGAGTTGCAGTCACTTCTTCTGCATTCTCAATGTAGAAGCGGTCTCTTCCGTCTGGAGTTTTGCCATATTTTATCTGACCGCCAAATTTTACGGTGACGGCAAGATCAGAACGTTTTACTTCCCACGGGTCGCGGTGCTTGAGCCAGTTGTCAGGATACTCAACCTGATACCCGTTCTCAACATGCTGTTCAAACATACCGTATTCGTACCGGATGCCATATCCATTGCCCGGATAGCTCAGCGTTGCAAGGCTGTCAAGGAAACAAGCTGCAAGACGACCAAGGCCGCCGTTGCCAAGTCCTGCATCAGGCTCCTCATCCTCAATCAGGTCGTAGTCAATGTTCATTCCCTTGAGAACTTGTTCAACCTGTTCCTTAATGCCAGTGTTGATGAGATTGTTGCTCAGTGCGCGTCCCATAAGGAATTCTGCGCTTAGATAGTAGAGCTGCTTTGTGGGCTGAGACTCATACACACGGCGCGTCTCCATCCAGTTAGGCATAATGATTTCAAGTGCGCTCGCACTCACGGCGTCAAACAAGTCATGTTTGTTTGCCTGAGAGATGTCCTTTCCGTACTGTCTGCGAAGACGAGCGGTGAGGTTTGCCTTGAATTGTTCAGCATCAAAGTTCATAGAATACTCCTTACTTGGCTATTAATATTATAAGTGAATTTGCAGGAACGACATACCTTGCCTGCGCACGAAGTTCCTCTTCTTTACCCGGTAATGTGATGGCGTCGTCCGCAACAATGGATGTGTCTGCGACGCGGTACCATTTTCTTCCGTCAGTCAACGTTGGCAGCATGACGATGATATCGTGCTTGTCTGTATTGGCTGCAACATAAAAATCGTTATCGTTCTTGCCGTCATCATTGATGCAGTATGAACCGCCCAGTCTGAACGCCAAGAACCGTGACATTTCTTCCCATTCAGGATTGCTGCCGTCTGCGCTAAACCATTGAATGTCCGGCGTTTTGCCGGCACGTTCTCCGCCAAAGAAATCTTTTCTTCTAAAGGCCGCATGATTTTTGCGGAGCATAATTGCCCGCTGCACAAAGCAAATCAGTCTGTCGTTGACGCGCGTATAATTCCAATCGTACCAGCTTATGTCGTTGTCCTGACAGTATGCGTTGTTGTTGCCCTGCTGGCCACGTCTAAATTCATCTCCACCAAGAAGCATCGGCGTTCCCTGTGAGATAAGCACCGTGAGCAAGAAATTTTTAACCTGCTGATTTCGCAGTCTTTCTATTGAAGGATTCGCCGTTGGTCCTTCGTAGCCGTGGTTGTAGCTCCAGTTGCTGTCGGTGCCGTCGCGGTTGTCTTCTCCGTTCTGCTCATTGTGCTTGCCGTTGTAGCTCACCAGGTCATTCATGGTGAAGCCGTCATGGCACGTAACATAGTTGATGCTGTTCCAAGGCTTTCTGCCTGAACCAGAAAAAATGTCGCTTGAACCGCTCATTCTTGTTGCGGCGGCAGTCGATGCATGTTCGTCACCACGCCAAAAGCGTCTGATGTCATCGCGATACCGGTCATTCCACTCCGCCCAGCGTTCACCAGGAAAAGCGCCCACCATATATGCGCCGCCTGCGTCCCACGGTTCCGCAATTATCTTTGTATTGTGCAGAATGGGATCTTCCTCTATCTGATTCAAAATTGGCGGGAACTTAAGCACAAACCCCTGCTGACTTCTGCCAAGAATCGCAGCAAGATCAAATCTAAATCCATCTATATGATATTGCATCACCCAATAGCGCAGACAGTCAATAATAAGGTCGCGCATCACCGGATGATTGCACTTGAGCGTATTGCCGCAGCCGCTGTAATTGAGATAATATTCCTTGTGGCTGTCGACAAGCATATAATACACGCTGTTGTCAAAACCACGGAAGCTCAACGTCATTCCGTGTTCATTGCCTTCCGCAGTGTGATTGAACACTACGTCTAGAATCACTTCAAGGCCGGCCCTGTGCAAATCTTTTACAAGCTGTTTAAATTCACGCACGCAGCCACCGGGCGTTTTATCCGCGGCATAATCTGCCTTTGGCGCAAAGAACGACATGGTGCTATAGCCCCAATAATTTTCCATTCGCTCGCCAGTACGCGGATTGACATTTGTATTTTCAAACTGATCAAATTCAAAAACAGGCATGAGTTCTACGGCAGTCACACCCAGCTTTGTAAGATACGGAATTTTTTCAGCAAAGCCGCGATACGTTCCCGGAGCGCTCACTCCATTCTCTTTGCCGGCGGTAAAACCTTTTACATGGGTCTCGTAAATAATTGAATCTACCAGCGGACGATTGATTGGGTGGTCACCCTGCCAATCAAAAGAATCGTCAACAACCACGCTCTTTGGAAATTTGCGCAAGCCGCGGTCTTTGCAAAGTTCAATATCAATCTTATCCACCGGAGTTTTATAGGTAGGCGGAAGATTAAGAAAGAACGACACATCGGTAAGCGCCTTTGCATACGGGTCAAGTAAAAATTGATTTTTGTTGAAGCGATGCCCTTCTGCAGGTTCAAAAGGACCGTCAACCTGATACATATAGAAAGTCCCCGCCTTAAGGCCTGGCACAAACACATGCCAAATATCACCCGTGCGGTTATCTGCGGAATTTAACTCTATTGACGCGTATGGTTCACTGTCGTCAGCATTTGCAAACAAGTCTAGAATGACCCGCGTACCATTCCTGCTGAACACTGAAAAATTAACTCCGTCAGCAGAAAGTTCAGCCCCCAAAGGCAGCGGTTTTCCAGGCAACGTCTTTACCTGTTCCATGACCACAGTATAGCGAAAAAATTATTTTTCTTCTACACAAACGAAGAATTTACTTGTCATAAAAATAGCACTTTTATTACTGGCGTAAAGTCTTCTTTTACTCTATACTAGTAAAATGGATTTATCTAAACAAACAATTTCCGACAACACGGCAGCTGCTCCGGCAGACAATGAACAACCTCCTGTCGGACCAAAAACCGCAGTTGTTTCAATCATAGGACGTCCGTCAGCGGGCAAGTCAACATTCCTTAACACGGCAAGCGGAGAAAAAATCAGCATTGTTTCTGAATATCCGCAGACAACGCGCAATGCAATAAAAGGCATTGTAAACACTTCTCTGGGACAGCTGGTGTTTGTTGATACTCCCGGCCTTCACCAGAGTGATAAAAAATTCAATCTAAAGCTCACAAAAATTGCCCAGGATCAAATCGCAGACAGCGACATCATTTTATACATCATAGACAGCACACGCGATTACGGCGAAGAAGAAGAACTCATAGAAAAAATGGCGGAACCTTTTACCGACAAACTTGTCATTGCAATAAACAAGACAGAAGACAATCGCGCAAAACCGGAACAGGCACATGCTTTCATAGAAGCGCATCTTCCCGGATTTCCAAAAGAGCGCGTCATAGAAATGTCTGCAAAGGCTGACCACAACATAAACGATGTCCTCAAGGCAATCTATTCGCTTGCTCCTGTTGCGCCACACCTCTACCCCGAAGAATATTATACCGACCAGGAAGTGAGCTTCCGCATATCAGAGATAATCAGGGAGCAGGCTATGAACCGTCTGCAGCAGGAAGTTCCACACGCAATCTATGTGAGCATAGAAGACATGAAAATGGCAAAGCCAAATCTTCTTGAAGTACGCGCATATATTTGTGTGGAGCGGGAAAGTCAAAAAGGCATTGTAATTGGCAAGGGTGCGTCAATGATAAAGACAATCCGAGTAGAGTCAATAAAAGCATGTCGCAAGATATTTCCGTACCGCGTAAACCTTGACTTACAGGTCAAAGTGGACAAGAACTGGCGGCAGAAAGACATGGTTCTAGACAAACTGCTCAAATAAAAAAGGAGACTGCCTTTTACCGCAATCTCCTTCAAGTGTATTATCAATCTTCAAAAAGAAGAATGAAAACTATTTAAGAATTGAGAAGCCGAGTGCCTTGATATCCTTTGCAAACGTAAGGACGGTGTCTTTTGAGCCGGCCATTGGAGACTTGCCAAGACCAGGGAGCTTGTCGAGCACAGCATTTGGCACGGTGATAATATCACAGCGGCATTTGTCTGCTTCAATAATATTGAACACTTCGCGTGTTGATGCCCACAAAGACATGGTTCCCGGTTTTGAACGGCAGATTTTTGCAGTCTTTGTCATCACCGGAATTGGATCGATTCCTGCATCAGCAAGACGTCCGGCAAACACAGAAATAATATTTTTTGTATTAGGAGCAAACTGTGCTACAGCGCCACGCACCTGACCAATCGTAAAGATTGCAGTCACATTGAGCTGGATGCCCTGGGCAGAAAGTTTCTTGATAAGCGGAAGCGTTGGTGTTCCATCGGTAAGCATAATCGGAATTTTTACAAAAACATTTTTACCGAGTGCGCTTATGACTTTTGCCTCTTTTTCCATAGTATCAAAGTCATCGCCAAAAACTTCAAAGCTGAGCGGCAGGTCAGGAATCGCCGCAACAACAGCTTTTGCAAACGTAACGTAATCTGTAACGCCTGCTTTCTTCATAAGACTTGGGTTGGTGGTGAATCCCTTCACATAGCCCTTCTTGTATTCTGCAATCATAGCATCTTTGTCTGCGCCGTCTGCATAAAGCGCAACCTTTAGCTGTTTAAAAGTCATACAACACCTCTATAAAAATTGAATATATCCATTGTAGCGGAATTTCATTTGGTGTCAACAGCAACAAACGCTTGACAAACCTTTTGCCGCTTTTGCAAAGCCTATTTTATGTTCTGCACAAGAGAAAGGCTCTGCTTTGCTTCATTTTCAAAACCACCCGTTCGATAAATTGCCGCTGAATACTGCGCGTACTCGACAGCCTGTTTTTTTTCTTCAGGGGTAGGATTTCCTTTAAGCAGGACAACGGCAAGTCCGTAGTAATCAGACGCTATACCCGCGGGACTTTCATCAAGCCGGTCATATTTGAGCGCACTCTGCAACGCATCAAGAGCTGCTTGTTTTTTGTCTGCAGCAGAAAAGGATTTTGCCGCGAAGTACCAATCAAGGCCTATTTCAGAAAGATACCGTTCCTTTGTATGCAATTCTGCGGCGGCAAGGAATTCCTTTTGCGCCGAATCATATTCCTTCTGCTCAAATAAAATTTCACCACGCGTACGGTACAAGTATGCAAGGTACTGCTTGAGCTTTGTAATTTTTGGTTCCACGTCATTGCAAAGTGCCAGCGCTTTTTTCATATTGTCAACTTCGTTTGCAGCAGTTGCACTGCTCATCAAAAGGCGGGCTTCATACAGGCTGCATATAGCAAGATTTGTTTCCGGATTGCTTGAGCGGAGCGCAAATTTTTTTGCCTCATCAAGAATAGACTGCGCGTCTGCGGAAGTAAGCAGCTTCACTCCTGCGGCAGTTTCATTTGTCTTGCCGTCAATTTTAAAAGACTTGGTGTTTGTTGATTCACTGCGTTTCTTGCCAACAGAAGTTGCAACAGTCATTTTGGTAAGGCAAACTTTTGTAAGCAAGTCGGCGTTGTCTATGGAAAGAGCTGCAATGTACGCCGCGTCAATGTCATTCTGCGCGGAAATCATGTCTCCTTTTGCAAGTTCTGTATTTGCAAGGTCAAGACGCGAATAAGCGCTGCTCAAGACCGTTGTACGTTCCATCGTACGTTTTGGAGCCGAAGAACATGATGACAGCACACCAATAAGTGACGATGCACAGATGATGAAGAAAATAGTATTTCCAGCACTTGTATTTTTCATTTAGTTCCAGTCTCCACTTCTTGCAGCAGGAAGCGCTGTTCCTGTTGCAGTCTTGTCAGAAATACCACCCTTGATGAGCGGATTATTTTTTATTCCTTCCATGACATCCTGCACTTGCAGCAAGAGCGCGTTCACTTCGCTGAGCACGGAATTAAGTTGCGGCGTTGTATTGCCAATCAACGTATTTGCGCTTCCTACCGCAGTGTTTGCCGTACCTGCAATTGTCTGGAGCTGAGCGGTAATTGCATTCACCTTTGTCATGACGCTGTCTATCTGCGGATACAAATCTTTGTTTATTCCGCCGAGCAATGTCTGCACTTGTCCCGTCACGACAGAAACATTCTGCAATATCTGTGCCGTTGGTGTTGTGCTGCTGCCACGGAGAATGGTATTGATTTGTTCAATGAGTTCATTCACATTGTCCATGATAGTGCTTACCTGCTGCAAAAGTGAGCTGATTGAATCTTTCTGATGGACATACCGCACCAGTCCCGCTTCAATAATTTTTTTGCCGGATTCACTGTCAGTTCTGTATATTTCAGTATCTTGCTCAAGCGGCATGTTCGTGTTGCCCGGATGGAAGACAAACTGCGTGCCAAGTCCGATGGGGCTTACCACAAGTTCAACAAGCGAACCATACTTTGCATAGTTAATGTATTTATCAAGAATGTACCATTCCGCCCACACCTGATTGTTTTTGAGTTCCACTTTGTTTACCTTGCCAATGGTAAATCCTTTATACTGCAACGCCATTTCCGGAGAAATATTTGACGCGGTGTCAAACTGCGTGCGGAAATGATATTTCTTTTCAAACCAGTTCTGATTGGAACCAATCAAAAATATGAGCACGATGAGCACTCCTATTGCTGTTATTGAAAAGAAACCTACTATTTTATCTGCGTGTCTGATTTTAAATTTCATTTTTATGCCCCCTACCGCAAGTCGTCAATATCAATTGCTTTTTCCTGTACCTGTCCGTTGTTCACTTCAAAAAGCAGGCCCGGAAATTCCCATCTGAATTTTTCATTATGACTAATATAAACAATGGTGTTGCCGTCGCTCACATACTGATGCAGCAGATGCGTCACAACCTTTGCGCTCCCATCGTCAAGTGATGAAGTGCATTCGTCAAGAAACAATGTCTGAGGCTCAGAAACGAGCGCGCGGGCAAGTGCAATTTTTTTCTGTTCGCCGGCGCTCAAGTCAGAAGGACGTACATTCAAATCTTTATCGTAGCCAACTTTTGCGCAGACAGCGTTAATCCGTTCCGAGCGTTCACCTGCACTCATCTTTGGAAAGTGAATCTGCAGGGGAAGCTGTATGTTTTGCAATATGGTCTGGTTAGCCCACAGCGCGCTGTCTTGAAAGACAAACGAACATTCCTTGCGGAAATGCAAATCTTCGCTTCTTGTCATTGTCTGAATGTCTTTATTATTATATAGCACTGAGCCTTGCGTTGGAATAAGAATTCCGGCAGTAAGTTTGAGCAATGTTGACTTGCCGCCTCCTGACGGACCGTGGAATTCATTAATCGAGCCTTTTTCTATTTCAAAAGAAACATTGTTTACGATTGTGTGCTGCTGCGAGACGAATGAAACATTCTGAACTTTAAAGAGTATCATTATCCGTCCTCACAAGTACGAAGCTGCCGTAACAACAACATCCACAATGATTATAAAAAGCATTGACTTTCCGACTGCCTTAATTCCCACAACAGGAACTTCTGTAGAAGCACGTTCAACTTTAAATCCATAATATGTTGAACAGATTGAAATGACCATTCCAAAAAGAATACTCTTTATGCATGACACAAGGATTGTCCGAACCGTTAATGTCTGGAGCAGTCCAAGGAAGTATTCATGGAACGAAACAGGGTTTACCAACTGCACAATGACTGAAGGTGCAAGCAGTCCGGCAAAAGAAAAATACAAATTAAGCAGGAACACACTTGCCGTCACACCAAGAAATCGCGGAGCAACGATATGTTCAACGGGATCAACGCCAACAGAAACGTAGCTTTCAATCTCGTGGTCAGCAACCATGCTTCCTATTTCAGTTGAAATGGCATTTGCAGAACGCGCAGTCACCACAAGCGAAACAAGAATCGGCCCCAGCTCACGGGAAATGACAATCACAAGCATTTCATAGATAAGAGAAGCCTGTCCTATGTTGAGCAAGAAAGGATATCCCACAATGTATATAACGGAACCAAGCGCCAGCCCCAACAAAATGACAATCGGCAGCGCTTCAATATAAGTGAACAAAAGCTGCATGACAAATATTTTTCTGCTCGGCTTTCCATGTGAGAAAAATCGTACGGAGCATGAAAGGACTCGGCCTACATATCCAATTCCGTACCAGAAGGTATGAATTTTAGAAATGACAAACGCACCTATCTTTTCAAACATTTATTGCACCAGTTATTTATTATATTCATATACCATCTGTACTTTTGAAAGCACGCTATTTTTCTTTGCATCGACAGTTATTTTCTTCCAATCATTCTTTGTGCCGGTATAGAAACAAGTCGTAAGATTTGTACAATTTTCAAATGCACCTTCCTGAATTTCCTGCAGCCCCGCAGAAAGCACGATTGTTTTGAGGGCAGTGCAATTTGCAAACGCTTCAGCACCTATTTTTTTTACCGTACCTGGCAGAATGACCGATGTAACTTCATTGCATCCGCTAAATGCATACTCACCTACTTCTGCTATTGTTGTTCCGGTAAAATCAACGGCTCCGCTCACGCAATGAAGCACAAGCGCCACATTCTTTATGCCAAAATTTCTAAAATAGAGAATGGTGTTTTCTGCGTTTGTAAAATAATTTCTATTTGCCGCATCAACAGAGATTGAAGCAAGTGCGCTGCATGACGCGAGCAGCTTTGTATTTATATGCGCCACATTTTTTGAAATTGAAAGCGATGACAGCTGAGCGTTGTTTTCAAAGAAATCGACAGCTTCAACCGGAACTCCATGTATTGTTTCAGGAATCACAATTGAAATCGGCTTGTCGATTGGAGATACGGAAAAGTCATAGCCGCTAATCACATAGCTTGTTCCACTCAAATCATTTTGCTGCGTAGTGAGCAGTTTGTATTTAAGGCCCGAAGCAGTAATGCCTGACTCAGGAATTTCTTCCGGGACAGCAGCGATTGTCACACCTTTTGAAACATTGCCGTATACATCGCAAGTCTTTACCGTAATGTGGTATGTTCTGCCATTTGTAAGTCCGAGCACTGCATACCTATCGCATGATGAGTGAATTATTTTTTCCACCGGCTCAGCCACGGTCACCTGCACAGAAATAAAGTCAGCGTCTTTTGGCGGCTCATACTGCAGACCGATTTTACGGTCACCCCTGCGGACAAACAGAGCGGCAACTTCTTCCGGAGGCGTTGTATCAGCTACATTGTATGTAAAATTATAGTGAATCATCTGCGTGACGGCAGACGCGCCGTCAACAATATTCCACTGCGACTCGCTGCCTGCATAGAACACATGCATCAGATTCGCACACTTTGCAAATGCATCATTGCCAATTTCCTGCAAGGTCACCGGAAGCGACACCATTTGCATTGCATCGGAAGCAAACGCATTTTCTTCTATTGCAAGCACGGTGAATGATTCAATTTCACCAGGAACAACGACAAACGTTCTGTCGCCGCTATATCCGTCAATGACACAGTGCCGTCCGTCCGGAATAACGTGATAGTTAAATCCAGAACTATCTGTTTTTTCCACAAGACCGCACTTCACCGAGGCAGAATTTATTTTTTCAGACTTATTGCCAACTTTATCAAACGCAGTTACAGAAAACACATAACTTGTGCCGTTCTCAAGACCTGTAGCAACATACGACGTGCAGTCGCGAGACGCAACGGTATACTGTTCTGCAAGAGAACCATCGGCAGGAGACGCAGTCACTATGACGCCGGCAAAATCTTTGTCCTCTGGATTTATCCACGAAAGAATTGCATGAGAAAGTCCTGGAGAAACGGTAAGATTCTTTACCGGTTGCGGCGCGCTAAATTCAACAGGAGTGATGCCGTCATAGTTGTATCTGATTTCTGCCGATTTAGAAAAAAGGAGCGCGGCAGTTCCCGTCAAATTTGAATTTCCACTTTTAATATTTGAAGCAAGTGCCGCCCATTCTTCCTTTGTGCCGGTGTAGAAAATAGTTTTCAAATCTGCATCGCCAAGCGTCGCACCCAGTCCTATAAAAGATACACTTTTAGGAATGACCATCCATGAAAGTTTTGGGCAGTTCCAAAAGGCGCCGTCATCTATGGCTTTTGTTTTTGCCGGAATGACAATGCTTGAAAGCGACGAGCATCCTTCAAATGCATTTGCACAAATATGCGTAATCGTCGCCGGCAGAACGACATGAGAAACCCGGCGGCAGTTACGGAACGCATTTGTACCTATCTCCGTGACAGGTTTGCCGTTATATGTTGAAAACACGGTCACGGTAATTTGATTGTCAACCGAACCGGCGGCCTCTTCAGGCGTAACAGGTTGCAATCTTGTTTCATCACCGGTAAATCCGCTTACGGAATATGAAGCGCCGTCAGCTGCAAGTTGAAACTCAAGGCCTTTTGTTTCCACAGGAACAAAGCCAACGCTTGTGGTGCCTTGTGAATACTTTTTGTCGGTGTCAAATGTTTTCACCGTGAAAGAATATGTTGCGCCGCACACAAGATTTTTAACTGTGTATGTCTGAATTTCAGAGTCGTCATCAAGCGGAATATCATACGTGACACTGCCCTTTGCAGAATCATCAACGGCGGCGCGTGAAGCGGCATTCTTTACAACAGTAATTGAAACGCCGGCAAATTTACTGTCGCGCGGATTAATCCACGTAAGGACAGCTTCTCCCTCTCCGTAGGAAACTGCAAAGTTCTGCACTTCTGCAGGACCGCCGAGATTGCTGGGCGTGGCATTGCATGAAATTCCCGAAGAATGATTGCCGCTTGTATCGACAGCGCTGATGGTGATGGTATAGGCGACATTGTTGTACAAGCCCGATATTTTGTAGGAAGAGACGCCATATTCCAGCGCGATTGTCTTTTCTTCTGAATTGTCTGCGGAAGCAAGTTTTATTTCCACGTTGCTAAAATCTTTATCAGACGGATTTCTCCATTCAAGCGAAATTGTTTCGTTTTCTGACTGCACAGAAAGATTGGTAACGTCCGCCGGAGGAGTTTCATCAACAACAGCGGCACAGCCAGCAAAAAGCACTGCGATGAAAAATAGAAAACTCCCTCTTGCTGCCATGAGACATTTTTTCATTTCATTCCTTCTTACAAAAAAACGACATTCTTCTATAATATTATAATAAAAACGACATGCTGTCTATTTACCTACAGCAAAGAAGCTCAGACCGCTTTTTCAGATCCGGGCATAATCTTTGGAAGGAACAAAAGGCCAAGTGCAAGCGAAACAAGTGTCGTAATCCAGCAGACGCCCAGATTCATCACCAATCCGCCTGTCAAGAAGCCGATGAATGAGCACACGGCGACAAACACAGCATACGGCATCTGCGTGGCAACGTGCTCAAGGTGCGGCACTCCGGCGCCTGTTGAAGAAAGAATCGTGGTGTCGCTGATTGGAGACGCATGGTCACCAAACACAGCGCCGCTCAGCACTCCAGAGACCGTTATCATGGTTGCATTGACTTCCATTGGCAGCGTGTAGCCGTTATGTTCGGCAAGAGCTGTAATAATAGGCATGGCGATAGGAATCATAATGCCAAATGTCCCCCAGCTTGTTCCCGTTGCAAAAGAGATGAGGGCGCTCAGCACAAACATGATTGCCGGCAGCACGCCGATAGGGAATTCACTGCCAGAAACAGCTTTGCTCAGGAAATATCCCAAGCCAAGGCCGCCTTCACTCTTTGGAGTCTTGATGATTGTTCCGATGGACCATGCCATGGTAAGAATAATAAGCGCCGGAACCATTGATTTTATTCCGTCACGGAGCGCCTCCCCTGATTCAGAAAGATTCATCAGGCGTCGTGCAAGATAGTAAATGTACGTGACAAGAATGGTAATGATGATTGCATACATAAGCGCCTTTGACGAATCGGTGTTGTTGAACGCGTCACCAAGTGACATAGAAGCAATCGCCTGTCCAAACGTAGTTATTTTTTCACCGTCAATCGCCCCAAGCCATGTTGTAATAGGAAAGAATGCAACAGCCGCGACCACAAGAACGATAATCGGGAACAGCATGTCAAATGGCTTTGCGCGAGACTCCTCTGCATCGGGGACATTGCCGCTCACCGGGCCATATTTCTTTTCGTTATAGAGCTGCCCTTTTGCTGCAAGCAGTTCACTCTGCTTCATCGGACCAAAATCGCGCTTAAAGACGATGATGCACAAGACCATGACAAGCGTGGTGATTGCATATAGATTATATGGAATTGCCTTGATGAAGAACTGGAATTCATTTATGCCCAGCATATATGTTCCCGTTGCGCTGTCACGGAATCCAGATGCATCGCGTACGATTGACATGACGGTGACGACCCATGATGAAATTGGAGCCAAGATGCAGACCGGCGCCGCAGTTGAGTCAAGAATATATGCAAGTTTTGCGCGAGACTCCTTTGTCTTGTCAAACACCGGACGCATCACCGTGCCGACCGTAAGACTGTTAAAATAATCGTCGATGAAAATGATGATGCCAAAAATAAACGCCATAAGCTGACTGCCCGTTCCGCTTTTTAATTTGGATGAAGCCCAGCGTCCAAAACTGCCGGCAGCGCCCGTTTTTGTGAGCATACCCACAAGGCCGCCTAGAAGTGCGCAGAACAAGAAAATGCGGATATTCCAACCGTCAGCAAGACAACCCGCAAGCAAATCGGTGAGTTTAACAAGGGCAATGCCAGGATTTCCACCCGCAATGATGAGCGTTCCGCTTAGAATACCTAAAAAGAGCGATACAATGACATCCTTTGTCACAAACGCAAGAATAATAGTGAGCGCCGGAGGTATGATTCCCCATAATCCAAAACTGTCCATGATTTAAACTCCTGAATAACAACTGTTTATTAAAAATGCACAATATGATAATATTACCACGTTTTTTATAGAAACGAAAGATTTTTTTCTTGGAAGGCTCTTGTTTTCTTAAAAAAAATCTCACTCCGAACAACCTATACACATAAAGAGGTTTTTATGAACCGACCGCTCATCTGTCTGACATTGACCGGTAAGACACTTGCTGAAGACCTTGCGCTTGTAAACAAATACCGTACTTTGATTGACATCGCTGAACTGCGCGCTGATTTTCTTGACGGCAACGAGCGACTTCTAGTACGCAGATTCCCAAGCATGGCGGGAATTCCGTGCATTCTTACACTCAGGCGGCGTGTTGACGGCGGCAAATTCATCGAAGGAGAGGCGGCCCGCACGATTCTCTTCGCACGCGCAATGTCCTTTGCGGATTCCAATTCAAAAAACAACTTCGCCTATGTAGACTTTGAGGAAGATTTCCATGTGCCAAGTTTACAGGACGCCGCACTTGCATTTGGTACAAAAATCATTCGCAGCGTGCACGACATGGAAAAACCGGTGCGCAACATTGCAGCCCGGCTGGCGCAACTCCGCACGACAGGATACGAAATTCCAAAGATAGCATTCATGCCGCATTCACTTGACGATGTAACGCAGCTTTTCAAAGAGGCGGAGGCGCTAAAGGACGACACGCACATTCTTGTTGCGATGGGACCGCTGGGAACACCGAGCCGCATTCTTGGGGCAAAGCTCGACAACTATCTTACCTACACTTCACCAGAAGAGACAAACGGCAACATTCAAGAACTGGGCCACCTTGACCCGGTGACGCTTGATTCCGTGTATCACTTTAAAAAAATTGACAACAGCACAAAGATATTCGGCATCACCGGCTGGCCGCTTTCAGCAACATCAAGTCCTGTGCTGCAGAACAAAGGTTTTGAGACGCACCATATGAACGCCGTCTATCTGCCTATACGCGCAGAGGACGTACAGAAGGCAATCACTTTCGCAGACACCGTGGGCGTTGAAGGACTGTCTGTCACCGTTCCGCACAAAGAGAAAGTGCTTGACTACATTCAAAACACAGACACAAAAGTTGACATGATTGGTGCCTGCAACACCATCGTGCGCAAAAACAGTTCCTGGACAGGATACAATACGGACGCAATTGGCTTTTCAAAAGCCCTTCTTGAATTTACCGGAACAAAGAATCTTGCACACAAAAAAGTCGCAATCATCGGGGCAGGAGGAGCCGCGCGTGCCGTTGCATATGCGGTGTCAGAGCTGCGGGGCAATGCATGTGTCTTCAACCGCACTGTCCGCAAGGCAAAGGAACTCGCAGACCGGTATGGTTTTAAATATGCACCGCTCAGCTCAGACTCGGTGAATATGCTTCATAAATACAGCGACATCATCATTCAAACTACATCAAAGGGAATGAACGCAGCGCTTCCGTTTACCGAAGACAACGACCCGCTCTACTTCTATGATTTTACCGGACATGAAATGCTGTTTGACATTGTCTATGTGCCGGAACGTACTCCGGTGATGGAACACGCGCTCGAGGCAGGCTGCAAAGTTTGCAACGGATTCAACATGCTCAAATATCAAGGATATATACAATTTGAACTTTTTACAGGAGAAAAATACAATGTCACTGACCAAAGATGAACAGAAGGTTCTTGCTGCCAAAACAGCAGTTGACACCCTTATTGACGAAGGAAGAATTTTCAGCGGAATGAAAATCGGTCTTGGTACCGGCTCAACGGCAATGCCCGCAGTAAAACGAATTTCAGAAAGAATGAAAGACGGCACGCTGCATGACATAAAAGCTGTCGCCACCAGTTTTCAAACAACGCTTGCATGTGAGGATCTTGGAATTCCTGTGTACAGCATGAACGACCGCGTTATCAACGGCAAACTCGATCTTGCTATTGACGGCGCAGATGAAGTCGGACCGGGAAACACGCTTGTAAAAGGCGGCGGCGCTGCGTTGCTCCGCGAAAAAATCATTGCGTATAATTCAAAATTCTTTGCAATTGTTGCCGATGAATCAAAAATCGTCCCTTCACACGGAACAAAATTTGCGCTGCCGGTTGAAATCATCAGCGAAGCGCGCGTAAGTGTCACACAGGCGCTTGAACAGCTTGGCGCAACATGCACATTGCGTGAAGGCGTACGTAAATGCGGACCGGTCATCACTGACAACGGAAATATGATCATTGACTGTCTCTGGGAAAAGCCGGTGTCACCTGCTGAGCTTGAGGACAAAATTGACGACATAATCGGAGTTGTGGAATGCGGATTTTTTACTAAGATTCATCCGGTTGTTTTTGTAGCACACACTGACGGCAGCGTTGAAGAGCGCAAGTAATTCTACGCTTTACCGCCGCCATCATTTTGCAGGCCGAGTTACTCTACAGTGATTCGGCCTGATTCTTTATCTACGACATACAGAGTGAGCACAGTCCCAGCCGGCACTGCATACGGAATGGTAAGATTAAGCCCGGTGTGATAGAAACTCACCAAAGTATTTGTCTGTCCTTCTGCATCGGTAGCATCAAGACGCACTGCAATTGCATATGGATAGTCGGCAAGTTTCTTTGTAAACATGCCGTACACGATGTCTTTGTCCGCTTTTGCAGGAAATGCAAAGTCCGCAGTGACACGCTGATAATTCGGAACAAGTTCAGCTGTAAACCGCTGCTCACTTATCACCGTGCCCTCTTTTTCGCCGGACGCAGCGACATGTGACGTAAAGTCAAATATGATTTTGCTCGATGACATGACGCTGTAAACAGCATCAATATTTTTTCCAACTATGTTTGGAACTTTCGTCTGCTCGTAAGAATCACCGCGGCTTACCACAAATTGCACGGTAACCGGGTCAACAATCGGTGAACCTTCCTGCGGATTCTGTTCAAGAATTGTACCCGCGGCAGCCTTGTCTGCCTTATAAACAGGTTCTGCAAGAACAATGAGCTGCTTCTGGCCGGTAAACTGTGTCTGAATTTTTATGCGCACGTCATCAATATTCTGACCGATATAATTTTCAACCTTATCAAGGACGGCGCCACGGCTTACCACAAGAGTTATACGGCGATACGCCTTTACAATTGCTCCGCCATTTGGACTTTGATCAAGAATGGTACCTTCATCACCAGGAACATCGGAATACTTAAGCTGAATTTTAGGGTACAGTTCCTTTGCCTGCATTTCCAAAAGCGCTGTCTCAAGCTCCTTGCCGACAACATTCGGAACCATGACTTTCTCGGCGCCTTTTACCGAAGCAAAAAATACGGCGAGACAGACAATCACCATGACAACAAATGTAATGACAACGGTCCAGATGAGCGGTTTTCCGCCATTCTGCAGATTTGCCATGTAATTCTGAAAATTAATCTTCACCTTGCTGAAATCAGGTTTCTTCCATTCATACTTCATACTGCACACCTTACCATTTTATTGTTTTTTATTCCAGACTATTTTCTACAAGAGCACTGTTCCTATAAAATCGTGCGCTCCATTCATAAACGACTTATAGTCCATTGCTTTCTTTGCCTGCCACTGAAGCTCCTGCACGACAAGCACTCCGTCTCCGCACTGGACAAGAATTCCACGTGCCTTGTCATACTGCAACACCGTGCCCGGAACCGCAGGCGTATTTTGGGGAACGCCCTCTGTTTGAGATGCTATTTTTTCCGCAGCCCGCGCCTTAAGGATGCGAAGCTGAACGCCATTGGCATTTGTATACGTGCCGGGCCATGGTGTATACGCGCGTATTTGCGCATCTATCTGCAACGCAGAATGATTCCAATGTATGGCACCGTCTTCTTTCTTGATGAGCGGGCAATAACTTGCTTCACCTGACTGCGGTGTTGCCGGCGGAAGTTCATTGTGTTCCGCAGTAAACCGGAGAATCTTGGCGATTTCTTTTTCACCTTGGTCAGCCGCTAAAAGCAAGAGGCTTTCTGCAGTCTCTGTGCCGGTGAGCGCAATTTTCTTCTGAACAAGCAAGTCGCCCTCATCTGTTGCAAGTGAAATCTTTTGTACCGAAAAGCCTGTTTCGCTGTCGCCGTTAAGCAACGCCGCATTGACCGGTGTGCAACCACGGTATTTTGGCAGCAATGACGGATGGAGGTTGATTCCGCCCAATGAAAATGATGAAAGAAACTTCGGTCCGAAAATATGTCCGTATGCAAAGCAGACAAAAATATCAGGATGAACAGTGGCGATTGATTCTCTGCACGGAGCATCAAGGTGTTCGGGCGTAAAGACTTTGATTTCATCGTCATGCGTCTCATTCCAAAGCCGGGCAGTTTTTTCAACTTCGGTTGGAATAAGTTCTTTATGGCGACCTTGTGCAGACGGCGGATTAGTAAGCACGCCTACAATCCGATACTCATCTTTTGCAGTGGAAGTAAGACTGTCTTTCAAAAGGAGTTCGAGCGTCTTTGCAGATGCTTCCGGACTTCCCGCATACAGAACACGTAACACTTACTTGCCTTCTTTTTTTGCTGCCTTTGCAGCAATTTTTGCTTCGATTGACGCTTTCTTTGCGGCTTTCTCCGCTTCCTTCTTTGCATTTCTTTCTGCACGTTTTTTAAACTGTTCTACGGTTTTTTCTTCAAACGACTTGTCGCCGCGGTCAAGATAGAGCACGCCGTCAAGATGGTCGTTTTCATGCTGAATGACACGTGCAAGCAAGCCGTCTGCATCGATGGTGAATGTTTTTCCGTTTTCATTGAGTGCGCTCACCGTCACTTTCGTGGGGCGCGTAATTTTTTCGTACACGCCGGGAATGGAAAGGCAGCCTTCCTCATATTCGCTTGTCTCTGCGGAAGTTTTTACTATCTGCGGGTTCACGAACACACGGCGAACCTCATCGTCTGCAATGATGACGAAGAAACGCTTTGCAATGCCAACCTGCGGTCCGGCAAGACCGACGCCGTCTGCGCTAATCATTGTCTCGAACATCTCGTTGAACGTGGCGCGCATATCGTCAGTAAGCTCTTCAGGCTTCACCGGTTCGCATTTCTGTCTAAGCACTTCTTCGCCTAATTTGTAAATCTTCATTTGTAAACCCCATATATTTTTTTGTTACCGCAGCTCTTTCTGCAAACACCCGATTCATTTTGTTTAGAAATGTCCGGGCGCAATATCTATTTCTTTTGCAATCTGATGCGGGCGGCACGTGCATGTCCTGCAAGGCCCTCCGCGTCTCCCAAGTGACCGGCTGCTTCCGCTGAAGCAATTGCGCCTTTGCTGCCCTCTTTTGTACGGAGTGTAGTCACCGTCTTCAAGAACACGCGCACTGAAAGTCCGCCGGTAAAGCGGGCGCTTCCTGACGTTGGCAACGTGTGGTTCAAACCGGCTGCATAGTCGCCGAATACTTCCGCAGCTCCGTGGCCGATGAAGAGCGAGCCGTAGTTGTGCACGAGCGACACGATTTTGTCGCGTTCAGTTCCTTCGTCCATGGCAAGCTCAAGATGTTCCGGTGCCTTTCTATTCGCAAGTTCCGCAGCCTGTTCAAGCGACTGTGTGATGATGATTCTGCCGCAATTTTTGATGCTCGCTTCTGCGGTCGCTTTTGTTGAAAGTGTTGCAAGCTGCTTTTCAATTTCTTCAGCAACTTTTTGTGCGAGTGATTCGTCCGGAGTAGCAAGCACTGGCTGCGCCACCACATCATGCTCTGCCTGAGCAAGCAAGTCTGCCGCCACCCACGCAGGGTTTGCGCTCTTGTCCGCAATGATGAACACTTCAGTTGGACCGGCAATCATGTCGATGCCCACGGTGCCGTACACGAGCTTCTTTGCTTCAGCAACAAATTTATTGCCAGGGCCAACAATCACGTCGGTGCGGGGAATTGATTCCGTTCCAAACGCAAGCGCACCTATTGCCTGACTGCCCCCGCAAGCGAATGCCTTTGTGACGCCACAGATGTACGCCGCGGCCATGATGTTCTCGTCAGCATACGGCTTTCCGCCCACAAACGGTTTGCCCGGTACGCCCAGCCCCGCTTTTTCAGCGGCAGCTTTGTCATCCGGATGCACACGTGGCGGCGTACAGAGCACAATTTCCTTCACCCCCGCCGCGGCTGCCGGAGTCACCGTCATAATCACCGTGGATACAAGCGGAAACCTTCCTGCAGGAACATACACGCCCGCCTTTTCAACGGGAATATTTTTCTGACCGGTGTAGAGGCCCGGTTCAAGTTCAATTTCAAAATTGTCAAACGACTCCTTCTGCTTCTGAGCAAAACGGAGCGCAAGGTCGTGAGAATAAGTGAGCGCCTTGTACAAATCAGGATTGTGCTTCTGCATTTTTTCCGCAGCGGCCTTCAACTCGGCAAGCGGAATCTCAAAACTTTTTGGAGAAGACACATCGAACTTGGTGCTGTACTCGTGGAGCGCCGCATCTTTGCGAGTCTGCACATCTTTGAGCACATCGCGCACGGTGTCAATCGTACCGCCAAAATCGCGCCCATTATAAAATGAATCTTCCACTTCTGCTGCTTTCTGTATTTTTATCATAATACCGCTACCTCTTTAACAAAATAAATAAAGCCATGGATGGCGTTGTTGCTGCAATGGCGAGTGCGTCCAACCCGAGTGTCTTTACCGATAAGCACTCGCAGAGGTCAATTTTACACGGATGTAAAATCGACCTCATTTTTCCTTATGCCGTTTATCCAATTCGTCGTAGATGTCCTGCCAGGTGACGTGTTCCTTATACATGAGCACGCTGATGAAGTAGAGCACATCTGCCGCTTCCCAGACGACTTCTTCCTTTCCTTCTGCTTCGGTAAGCTCTTCGGCTTCTTCCATCACCTTCTCACGCACGCGCTTGTCGTTGAGCGTGGCGGTGTAGCTGCCGGGGCGCGGGTTTGCAAAACGTTCTGCAATGGTAGCGTAGAGGCGCTCCATGCTGCTCTTTTCATCAGGGTCGCTGCCGAAGCACGTGAAGCTGCCGGTGTGACAGGCGCCGCCGTGCGGAACGACTGTTGCAAGGACCGTGTCGCGGTCGCAGTCTGCACGGAGCTTCACCACATCTAAGAAGTGGCCGCTTGTCTCGCCCTTTGTCCAAAGTGTATTTCTTGTTCTGCTGAAGAACGTAAGTTTGTTCGTAGTGAATGTTTTTTCGAATGCGTCTTTGTTTGCATAGCCCATCATGAGCACCTGGCCCGCAGGACTCTGCGCAATTACCGGAATCATGCCGGCTGTTTTTTCAAAGTCGAGGCAGCCGATGAATGCGTCCTTGAGATTCACCACGCCGGTGTAGAGCGCCATGCCGAGCTGCACGTCACAGCCCATCTTCTCAAGCGCGACGATTTGTTCAAGCGAATTCACGCCGCCCGCCGCAACAACGCGGCACTTCACTGCATCGCGGAGCTTCTGGCACATCGCCATGTCAGTTCCCTGCATACAGCCTTCTTTTTCCACGCAGGTGAACAGCAGTTCACTCGCATATTTTTCTGCTTCACGGGCACCGTCTATGAGCGGAATGTTCGCCGTCTCAGTCCAGCCCTTCACCGCAATGTTGCCGTTAATTGCATCAACTGAAATGATAACCCGCTGCTTGCCGATTGCTGCATCAAGTTCTTCAAGAAACGCCGTATTCAAAATAGACTCGCCGTCTTTTCGCGACGTGTTCCATGCCGCCGACCCGATGATGACTTTCTCCGCACCAAGGGAAATAAGCTCGCGCGCCTTCTTCACATCGCGGATGCCGCCGCCCACGCGCACGTTGCCCTTTCTGAGCAAAGATTTCAAAAGCGCCGTGTTGGCAGTGTTGCCTTTTTCGTCTGTATGGCGGAGCGCTGCGTCAAGGTCGATGATGGCGACTTCACCGTACTTGTTGAAGTCCGCAATGAGATTGTCAGCGTCATCGCGCTGCAGCATCAAATCTTTGCCGTTCTTAAGCTGAACGACGTGTCCGTCTTTTAAATCGATTGAAGAAATTACCATTCCAACATTTTATCAAAAAATATCATCATTTACAATAAAAGCCCTGCATTAATTTAAAGCACATATTTATCAATAAAGTCGCCGACGCCATCTTCTTCATTACTTTTTTCAGTGACATAGGCAGCGACCTTCTGAATGTAATCAAGGCCATTCGACATGGCAACGCCGTATTTTGCAAGGCGAATCATGCTTTCATCATTCATACTATCGCCAAAGCCCATCGTTTCTTCCTGCGCAATGCCCAACCTGCTTGAAAGCCACATGAGCGCTTCTCCTTTTCCGCAATTCGAAGGAAGCACTTCAAGAAAGTATGGTTTGCTGGTAAAGACAACAGCGCGCTGTCCAAAATCATTTTTAAGCGTTGTCTGCAGCTGCTGAAGAATCTCAGGTTCACCGGGAATAACCATTTTTGCAAATCCGCGTTTAATGAATTTTTCAAAATCAGGCACAACCTGCATCTGCAATTTGCTAAGCTCAACATCACGCCGCGCCCATTTATTGTCTTCAGGGACATAAATTGTACTTGCGTCATATACCTGACTCAAAAGGCCGAGTTTTTTTGCTTCTTCATTTGCATGCAACAGCACATCATAGTCAACAAGGCGATTGTATATCTGGCAGCGTTTATGCAAGTCATACACACTTGCGCCATTGCTTGCTATGACGTACCGGCCTGCTTGAAGTCCTGCAATATCAAGACGCCTGACATACGGAAGAATCGCATTTTCCGTTCTGCCGGAACAAATGACTATGAAGATTCCCAGTGCGGCGGCACGCTGCAGCACAGAAACATTTTTATCACCGATAGTAAGGTCTTTGCGCAGAAGCGTATCATCAAGGTCGAGCGCGATAATCTTTACGGGTAATTTTGCTGTCGGTACATTTTTCATTTTCTTGCTCCTGTTTTTCTGCCATCACCTATGTGTAGCTGTTCAGCGAATCAGCTTACGATACGCTGTCTTATGAGGACGGTCTGCATCAACGCCAAGCACGGTGCGGCGCCACTCAGCATATTCGGTCCAGTTGCCTTCAAACCATTTCACTTCGCTGTTGTTTTCGAATGCAAGAATGTGTGTACAAATACGGTCGAGGAACCAGCGGTCATGGCTTACCACGAGCACCACTCCTGCAAACGCATTGATTGCTTCCTCTAGCGCGCGTGTTGTTGAAACATCGAGGTCATTTGTCGGCTCATCGAGCAGAATCACGTTGCCCGCCTGCTTGAACATCATGCCCATGTTGAGACGGTTCTTCTCACCGCCGGAAAGCACGCTCACCTTCTTGCTCTGGTCCGGTCCGTTGAAGTTGAACCACGAGCAGTATGCACGGCTGTTCACTTCGCGCACGCCGCCGTTCAGGGCGCGTCCGTTTGCATCAACAGCGCCAAGCTTCAAAATATCCAGACCGTCGCTCAGCTGCTGCCACACCGTTTTGTTCGGATCGAGCTTTGAGCGCATCTGATCAACATACACAAGTTTCACCGTCTCGCCAACTTTGATGAAGCCGCTGTCCGGTTTTTCACCGCCCGGCTCACCGTCTGAACGCTCAACAGTCTGACCGGCTGCATCGGCAATCAGTTTGAAGAGCGTCGTCTTACCGGCTCCGTTCGGACCGACAATGCCAACCACCGCTCCCGCAGGGACAGTGAAGTTGAGCTTTTCAAAAAGAAGTTTGTCGCCATAAGCCTTCGTAAGATCATGTGCTTCGATGACAACGTTGCCAAGGCGCGGACCTGCCGGAATAGAAATCTGATTGTCGCGCAGTTCCACATGTTTGCTTTCTTCAGCAAGAAGCTGTTCGTATTTTGTGATGTGCTCCTTGTGCTTCGCCTGGCGTCCCTTTGCGCCCATGTGAATCCACTCAAGCTCTTCCTTCATTTCCTTCTGGCGGGTGGACTCATTTTTTTCTTCCTGCTCAAGACGTTTTTCCTTCTGCTCAAGCCATGAAGAATAATTTCCCTTGAACGGATATCCTTCTCCGCGGTCAAGTTCAAGAATCCAGCCGGCAACATTGTCAAGGAAGTAGCGGTCGTGCGTAATGGCAATGACAGTGCCGCTGTAGTCGCGCAGATGGCGCTCAAGCCAGTCAACTGTTTCCGCATCAAGGTGGTTTGTCGGTTCATCGAGCAAGAGAATATCCGGCTTCTGCAAAAGGAGGCGGCAAAGTGCCACGCGGCGGCGCTCACCTCCAGAAAGCGTGTCCACAACTTGCTCTGGAGGCGGACAGCGGAGGGCGTCCATGGCAAGCTCAAGGTTTGCATCAAGATTCCATGCGTCTGCCGCATCAAGTTTTTCCTGAAGCTCAGCCTGTCGCGCACCAAGTTTGTCGTAGTCTGCGTCCGGCTCACCGAACATTTCGTTCACTTTATCAAACTCAGCAAGGAGGTCGGTGATTGGCTTCACTCCTTCGCTTACAATTTCCTTCACCGTCTTGCCCGCTTCAAGCTGCGGTTCCTGCTCAAGGTAGCCGACAGAATATCCCGGAGCAAGAGAAGTTTCTCCAGTGTAATCGTGGTCAATGCCTGCGAAGATTTTAAAAAGGCTCGACTTACCGGCGCCGTTTTCACCGAGCACACCAATTTTTGCACCAAGATAATACGAGATGCTTATGTCCTTTAAAACAACCTTCGTCCCATACGCGCGCGAAACGCGATCCATTGTGTAAATGATTTTCTTATCGTCAACTGTCTTTGCCATATTCCATCAGTATATAGAAGATAGAGAAAAAGGTACAGACATATTTGTGCCAACAATTCTTTCTGCAGACAGCGACACACTTTTTCTTGTAGCAAAACACAAGTCTTTTCAGTATAGTGCATATCATGCGCAGCACAAATTCTGAACAAAAAAAATCCGCCACAAAAGCAGGAATGGACATGACAACGGGTGAGCCGTTCAAGCTCATTCTTCTCTATTCGCTTCCAATCATTCTGGGCAACATATTCCAGCAGCTATACAACATGTGCGACACCATCATCGTAGGCAGACTTTTAGGACCTGACGCGCTCGCCGCCGTAGGTACAACAGGACCGATGAATTTTCTGGTACTCGGATTTCTCTATGGAATTTCAAGCGGTTGCGCCGTCATTACCGCACAACGGTACGGAGCAAAAGACATTGCCGGACTTAAGCGTTCAGTTGCAATGAATATTATTCTCAACGTGGCAATTGGAATTGTGTTCACCATATTGTCATGCGCGCTCACCATGCCTATTCTTCACGCAATACACACTCCGCAAGAAATCATCCACGATTCCTTCAGCTACATTTTTGTCATTTTCCTAGGAATTCTTTCCATCGTGCTGTACAATTTCTGCGCATGCATTCTACAAGCGGTAGGCGACAGCAAGACACCATTATACTTTCTTATTATGTCTTCGTTGCTCAACATCGGGCTCGACATCTTCTTCATCATAAAATTTCACTGGGGCGTGGCGGGTGCGGCATGGGCAACGGTCATATCGCAGCTGCTTGCCGGAACAGGAGCGCTTGTCACCATCATCGTAAAATATCCCGTGCTGCACGTATCAAAAGCAGACTTTGAGTGGAATACAAAATTTGCAATGAAACATTTGAAAGTCGGTCTGAACATGGGCTTCCAGTTCAGCATCACGGCAATAGGCGTCATCATTCTGCAAGGAGCGCTCAATAAATTCGGGCCAATTAAAATTGCCGCATTCACCGCGGGACAAAAGGTTGAAAATCTTGTCACTATTGCGGCGACAACTTTCGGCGTAACAATGGCTAATTACGGCGGTCAGAATCTGGGAGCAGGAAGAATTGACCGCATCAAGCAGGGCGTCACAAAAGCATGTATTCTCACCGTGCTGTTCGCATTTCTTTCAGCAATAATCGCTTCGCTGTTCAGCAAAGAGCTCGCCGGCATGTTCTTAAGCAATGCTCCTGAAGACGCCCAGAAGAATGAACAAATTGTTGCGCTCGCAGGAACATACCTACGCATGGTCTCCGTATTCTTTCCCATTCTTTTTGTACTGTTCATCTACCGCAACGTGCTGCAAAGTATAGGGCGGGGATTCTGGCCACTTATGGGCGGAGTATTTGAACTTCTTGCACGCACCGTCGCTGCATACACACTTCCTGCCATTTGGGGTTTTAAAGGCATCTGCGCCGCAGAACCTTCAGCATGGTGTGCCGCAACAATTCCGCTCGCCATTGCATACTACATCATCATGTCGCATTTCACGCTGCCAAAACATGATGCTCAATCTGATTCTCTTGCAAACACAACACTTCTCATATAATATGAATGCATGAATCAAATTAAAACTATTGCGCCAATACCTTCTCCACTCAAAAGAATAATACTTGTTCTTTCCGGCGCGGTCCTCATGGCAGTAAACCTTAATACATTTGTACATACTGCAAATCTTTTTCCGGGCGGCTTCACAGGCTTGTCGTTGCTTATTCAAAGAACTGTATTCAAATATACAAAGGTAGAAATTCCTTACAGCGTCCTTTATTTGCTGCTCAATGCATTTCCGGTATACATTAGCTTTAAATTCATCGGCAAGAAATTTACATTGTACTCACTGCTCATGATTGTCGTGTCTGCCTTGCTGGCAGATGTCATTCCAGGACTTGTCGTTACAAACGATGTTTTGCTCTGCTCAATTTTTGGCGGACTGCTAAACGGTCTTGCAATCATGTTCTGTCTTTCGGCAGATGCAACAAGCGGCGGCACTGATTTTATTGCAATCTACTTTGCAGAAAAGCACGGAAAAGACATGTGGAATTTTATTTTTTTGGGGAATTGTTGCATTCTTACCGCAGCAGGTTTTTTATTCGGTTGGAACAGTGCGCTCTATTCAATAATTTTTCAGTTCACCTCAACACAAGTGTTGAACATGCTGTACCGACGGTATCAAAAGACAACTCTGCTTATCATCACTGACAAACCTCATGAGCTATACAACATAATTAAAAAAGAAACAAATCATGATGCGACACAGTTTGAAGGCGTAGGCTGTTATAAAAATTCGCAGAAACATCTGCTGTACACCGTTGTGTCCGGTGACCAGGTTCAGTCGCTTTCAAAAGAGCTTCGCAAAGAAGATTCTCATGCATTCATCAACATTCTGCAGACTAAAGAGCTGCTTGGAAAATTCTTTACGCGGCCAAATGACTAACGGGGTGAATAAAAAAAGACGCTTCTAAGCAGAAACGTCTTTTTTGCACTGTCTAATTTACTGATACAAGAAGCATGAAACCTTGTGGCCTTTTTCCATCTCGATGACTGGAGGCTGGCTTAGTTTACAGCAGTCCTTTCTATTTGGACAGCGATCATAGAAGTAGCAGCCCGGACGCTGGCGGTCTGGAGCAGGAACATCACCTTTTAGAATAATACGCTGACGCTTACGCTCTACCGCAGGATCAGGAATTGGCGCCGCAGAAAGAAGCGCTTTTGTATACGGATGAAGTGGCGCTGCATACAGTTCCTCATACGGTGCCGTCTCAACAATCTTTCCAAGATACATAACGGCGATGCGGTCAGAAATATATTTTATAACCGCCAAGTCATGTGCAATAAAAAGATATGACAAGCCCATTTCCTTCTGAATGTCTTTGAACAAGTTAAGAATCTGGGACTGAATCGAAACGTCAAGGGCACTCACCGGCTCGTCTGCAAGAATCAATTTTGGGCGGAGTGCAAGCGCTCGGGCAATGCCAATGCGCTGCCGCTGTCCGCCGGAAAATTCATGCGGATACCGATTCTTGAAGAACCGTGACAATCCCACCAATTCCATCAGATGCTCAACACGTTTTTCTATTTCTTCATCGCTCATGCTGACAAGACCATTTTTGCGATAAATACGGAGTGGTTCAGAAATAATTTGCATTGTTGTCATGCGCGGATCAAGAGAAGAGTACGGGTCCTGAAAAACAATCTGCATGTCTTTTCGAGCTGCAAAAAGTTCACGGCGGTTCATTTTTGTCAAATCTGTTCCGGCAAGCAGCACTTCTCCGCTTGTAGGTTTATACAGCTGTGCAACGGCGCGCGCAACAGTAGACTTTCCGCAGCCAGATTCGCCAACAAGTCCAAGCGTTTCACCTTTTGCAATTGAAAAGCTGACACCGTCAACTGCGTAAATATAATGTTTCTTACCGCCAAAGATTCCTTCGTGACCGGTATAGAAATGCATCTTTAAATCTTTTACTTCAAGAATATTCTCGCTCATTTTGTGTTTTCCTTTGTTGCCGTTTTCACAGTGCCCGCGTTCTTTTGTTCATAAAGCCAGCACGCACAAGTGTGTCCATTTTCAAATTTAAATACCGGCGGGTACTGTTTTTTACACACATCCATTGCCTTGTGGCATCGTGGATAGAACGGGCAGCAGTCAGGAAGGTCAATGACATTAGGCGGCTGTCCTGGTATAGAAAAAAGGCGTTCACTTTCAGGCTTGTCAAGGCGAGGCACTGACTTGATGAGTCCCTGTGTGTACGGATGTTTTGTATCGTAAAAAATATCATCTGTTGTTCCGTGTTCAACGACACGCCCTGCGTACATGACATTTATGGTGTCACACATACCCGCGACAACACCAAGTGAATGCGTAATCATAATTACCGCAGTTCCAAGTCGGCGCGTTAAATCCTGCATAAGCTCAATGATTTGAGCCTGAATGGTAACATCGAGCGCGCTTGTCGGCTCATCCGCAATAAGAATATCTGGATTGCATGAAAGTCCCATTGCTATCATGACACGCTGCCGCATACCGCCAGAAAACTGATGCGGGTAACAATCAATCCGTTTTTCAGCAGCAGGAATGCCTGCAAGTGTAAGCATTTCAATTGCTTTCGCACGCGCTTCTTTCTTTCCCAGTTTTTGATGCAGCTGCAACGTTTCCACCATCTGCGTTGAAATCTTTAAAAACGGATTTAAAGAGGACATTGGGTCTTGGAAAATCATTGCAATGCGGTCGCCACGAAGTTCACGGAGCTGACGGTCATTCATTTTAAGCACATCGTCACCGTGGAACAGCACTTCTCCGCCTTCAATTTTTCCTGGTGGTGTCTGAATCAAATTGATGATAGAAAGATTAGTGACGCTCTTTCCGGAACCGGACTCGCCGACAATGCCAAGCGTTTCACCCTTATGCAAGTCAAATGAAATTCCATCGACCGCCTTTACAACTCCGCTGTCCAAATGGAAATACGTGCGAAGATTTTTTACCTGTAAAATTATTTCGTCTGTCATATGATATCCTCGCTTACACCCGGTTTTTGCTCTGCGGATCAAATGCATCGCGAATGCCATCGCCCACAAAGTTCATTGCAAATAAGAATATAGTCATTGTCAGCGCCGGCACAATGAGAATCCACGGATACAATTCCATTCCCTGCACACCGTCAGAAATAAGAGAGCCCCATGAAGCAAGCGGTGCGGAAACTCCCAATCCAAGGAACGAAAGGAAACTTTCTGACATAATGAAATCAGGAATTGAAAGCGTTGCATAGGCAATGATTATTCCCGCGGTATTTGGAATAAGATGTTTTACAATAATATGCCATGCTCCGGCACCCATTGAACGCGCTGCAAGGATATACTCCGAGTTTTTTAGACTGATAACTTGCCCGCGCACAACACGCGCAATGGTCAGCCATGAGACAAGTGCAATTGCAACAAAAAGAATTGCAAGGTTCTTTCCAAGAATGGCCATGAGAATAATGACAATGAGCATATATGGCAGACCGTACATAATGTCCACAAAGCGCATGAGCAAGTTGTCGGTTTTTCCGCCAACATATCCTGCAAGGGCACCTACCAGAATGCCTATGATGAGCGCGGCGAGCGTACCAATCAAACCAATAGTCATAGAAATTCGTCCGCCATATACGGTACGGGAAAAAATATCGCGTCCGAGTGCGTCCGTTCCCAGAAAGTAATGGTTCTTCTGAACCGGATCTGTTTTGTTTGCTTCTTCAATCCGGGCAATTTCCGTTTTTTCTTTTTCATTATATTCGCTGCGGCCTTCTGCAGCCATTACTTTTACGAAGTAGGCTTTTCTTGTTTCAAGCTGCACTTCTCCGGCTGTCTTAAAAGACGGATGCAAGTTAGCGTGATCAATTACCTGCGCATAGTACGGATGAAGTGGAAGTATCGGCGCAAGAATGGCAATTGCCGCATACAGCACGACAATCCACAAGCTAAAGAAAGCCATTTTATTTTTCTTGAACCGACGCCATGCATCTGCGGCAAGCGAGGTTCCCTTCATCACCTGATTAAATTCATTTGTCTCTTCTTTTGGAGAAACAAGTTTTTCTTCTGTTATAGTATCACTCACAGTCGTTTCCTGTTATTTAGTATACCAACTGACATGCAGCCGGCACTGCGCTTAATCAGCGCTTGATGTATATGAAATACGCGGATCAAGGAATCCGTAGAGAATGTCCACCACCAGATTCATAAGCACGAGAATAAGTGAATACACAATCACCGTGCCCAGAATAAGCGTATAGTCGCGGTTAAGCGCAGACTTTACAAAGAAATTTCCAATTCCCGGCACAAGGAAAATTTGTTCTATGACAACTGAGCCGGTAACAATACCTGCAAAAGCCGGACCAAGATAACTCACCACAGGAAGCAGCGCTCCCTTAAGCACATGCTTAAGCATGATTGTTGAATCTTTAAGCCCTTTTGCGCGAGCGGTGCGTATGTAGTCGGAACGAAGCGTCTCAACGACACTTGCACGGGTAAGACGCGCGATGGAAGAAAAATAGGGAAGTCCCAAAGTCATTGCCGGCATGATGAGCGTCTTTAGTCCGGCACGACCGGTAATCCATCCGGAAGTAGGCAGCCATTTTAATTTCATTGCAAAAACAAGAACTGCAACCGGTCCCACAACAAACAGCGGTATGGCCAGGCCAATATTTGCAAGCGACATACCCGCATAGTCGGCAAAGCTGTTCTGCCTGAGCGCGGAAACAAGACCCACGCTGATGCCAAAAAGACATGCGATTGCAAGCGCAACAACGCCGAGCAGCAAAGAATTAGGCATACTGTTTCCAATGAGTTGGTTTACTGTATAATCTTTGTTTTTATAAGACGGGCCCAGGTCAGCATGAAGAAGCACATCAGACATATAACGAAGATATTGTTTGTACAACGGCTCATCCATATGATACTTGTGTTCCAAGTTTGCCTGCACTTCCGGCGTCACTTTCTTTTCGCTTGAAAACGGTCCGCCCGGTGCAAGTCGTATCATAAAAAAGCTCAGCGTTACAATAATCAACATTGTCGGGATAAGGCCTAGCAAACGTTTTACAATAAATTTTCCCATATCAACTTCCTACACAAAAAAATGAAGGCACACACTCTTTTACAAGTGCATGCCTTCATGAGATTAAAAAGCTATTTCTTTAGTTTGAGTCCAACATATGGATGAAGATCGAGTGTATTTGTATACCAGCCTTCCCACTTGTTTGTATCAATCATGTTCTGTGTCACATAGATATAGAACGGAATGAATGCAGCATCCTGTCTGATTGCCAATGTTTCTGCATCGTGAAGAACCTGGTTGCGGTCAGCTCCGTCCGGCATTCCGGCAGCTTTGTCGAGCAATGCATCAAATGCAGGATTGTTGTAGCGACCGTCGTTGTTGCCGCTGTCTTTGCGCAAGAGATCAAGGAAGTTAGACGGGTCCTGATAATCACCAACCCAGCCAGCGCGGGCAATCTGGAAATCATTTGCCTGACGCTTGTCAAGGAATGATGCCCATTCCATGTTCTGCAGGTCAATGTTAATGTTGAGATTTTTCTTCCACTGCTGCTGAACCCACTCAGCAATTTTCTTATGACCTTCATTTGTGTTGTAGATGACAGTCATCTTCGGGAAGCCTTTTCCATTTGGATAGCCTGCTTCTGCAAGCAGTTTCTTTGCCTGAGCAGGGTCAAACGTAAATCCGTCTGCAGGAGTGTAGCCGGCCATTTCTGGAACGTAAGCACCTGTTGGAAGCTGTCCGCCTTTTGTGACTTTTTCAACAAGTTCATTGCGGTCAATAGCAAGAGCAAGAGCCTGGCGCACGCGCACATCTTTGAGCGTCTTGTCATTTACATTGAACTCATAATAATACGATGAAAGGAATGGAGCTGCATGATAGTTCGGGTCGAGCTTTATCTCATCGAGCATTTCAAGCGGAACTGCGGTGAGCCAGTCGATTTCGCCATTCTTGTATTTGTTGTAAGCAGTAGTATCATTCTCGATAGGAAGGAAGGTAATGCGTGAAAGGAAAACGTTTGCCTTGTTCCAATATGTTTTGTTTGGAACAACGGTGATTTTTTCCTGCGGAACCCATGTCTCAAGAACAAACGGTCCGTTTCCTACGAAGTGCTCAGGCTTTGTCCAGTCTGCACCAAATTTGTTAATTGCATGGAGCGGCAATGCGCTGAATGAATAGTGAGCCATCATGTCAACAGCATACGGAACCGGGCCAACAAGGGTGACTTCAAAAGTATAGTCATCAAGTGCTTTGATTCCCACTGTACTTGCATCAGCTTTTCCTGCATTATAATCAGCAGCGCCTTTGATGACACCGGCTGGCATATATGCATATTCTGCTGCAGTTGAAGGCGCCATGTAATAGAGCCAAGAATCAACAAAAGTCTGTGCGGTAATTGGTGTGCCGTCGCTCCATTTTGCATTCTTGCGCAGATGGAATGTAATGACTGAACCATCTTCGTTGCGTTCCCAACTTTCTGCAACGCCAGGAACAGCATGGCATGTCTTTGGGTCGTAGTCCACCAGTCCCTCAAACAACGCTTTGTAAATGCGGTCTTCAGGAACACCCTGAATCTTTGACGGGTCAAGTGACTGCGGTTCGGCACCGTTGTTTAAAATCAACTCACTGCCTGACGAAGCGCCACCTTTTGAACAGCCGAGAACTGCAAGCGAGAGCATTGCCGCGGCTACAAGTAGTAACTTTTTCATTTTATAGAGCCTCCTTATTCAAACTCATAAAAGTCGTTTCATTTTATATGTATACCGTGGAATTTTTCAAGCAAAGATATTACTATCACTCCATTTTTTTTCATTTTTTTTCTAGAAACTTTATTTTTACTAAATTTTATTAAGCAAATCTGCAAAATTCCACTGTCAAAACGGCGCCTAAAAGCGCAAGCAATTGTCATTTTTAGAGAATTCAGATAGTATGTTCTTCAATAAACTGCTGAATCTTCTGCCAATGCACGAGGCTCACTGTCCGGCAGCACATCATTTTTTTTAAGGAATCGCTATGAAATTAACATGTGGAATCGTGGGATTACCAAACGTCGGTAAATCGACAATTTTTAGCGCGCTCACCAAAGCACCTGCCGCAGCGGAAAACTATCCGTTCTGCACAATAGATCCAAACGTTGGCGTTGTAGACTTACCTGATGAACGCCTTGATTTTCTTGCAACGGTATTTCAGCCTAAGAAAAAGACGCCTACCAGTGTAGACTTTGTGGACATTGCAGGTCTTATCAAAGGGGCAAGCAAAGGTGAAGGACTGGGGAACCAGTTCCTTGCAAACATACGCGAAACAACAGTCATTGCGCACGTTGTACGCTGCTTCGACAATCCTGACATTCAGCATGTGCGTGAAGATGCAAAGACAGACGCACCGATTGATCCGGAAAGCGATATTCTTACCATCAACTTTGAACTTGCTCAGGCAGATCTTGACACCATCAACAAGCGCCAGGAAAAAGTCACCAAGGCAATTCGAGCGATGGGCAAAGAAGAAGAGAAAAAATATGCCGGCTACACAAGCGCCGTTGCAAAAATAAAACCGCTTCTTGAGGACGGAAAATGCGCCCGCATGGCAGATCTTACCGATGATGAGCTTGCAGGCATTTACGATTTGCACCTGCTCACCATCAAGCCGCAAATCTTTGTGTGCAACATTGACGAAGACACCATTGCCGCAGGCACAAATAAATATGTTGAGACCGTAAAGAAAATTGCCGCAGAAGAGCGTTCAGAAGTTGTCGTGCTCTGCGGAAAATTTGAAGTTGACCTTGGAGATGTAACCGACCCTAACGACCGCAAGGAATTTATGGACAGCGTCGGTCTTAAAGAAAGCGGACTCACCACTCTTGCGCGTCAGGTGTACCATCTGATGGGACTGCGAACCTTCTTTACCGGCGGACCAGATGAATGTCGCGCATGGACAATACACGCAGGCGACACAGCTCCAAAGGCTGCGGGCGTCATTCACACTGATTTTGAAAAAGGCTTCATCAAAGCGGAAGCATATACCATTGACGACCTCAAGCAGTATGGTACGGAAGCAAAGATTAAGGAAGCAGGAAAATATCGTCAGGAAGGAAAAGATTATGTTGTGCAGGACGGCGACGTTCTGTTCATCAAATTCAATCCACCTACAAACAAATAATTTTTCTGTCACGAGCAGCGTTGCATTTTGCTACAAGGGGAATTCATATGCAGGAAGAAACATTCAAGACACACGGAGTTTGTTCGGTGGCAATTCATTTTACCCGCGACGGAGACAAAATTCGCAACATTCGTTTTGATGGTGGATGCAATGGAAACCTTAAAGCAATCAGCAAACTGTGCGATGGAATGACTGCGCAGGAAATTGCAGACAAGCTACAGGGTAACACCTGTGGCGGAAAATCAACTTCTTGCGCAGATCAGCTTGCACGCGCCGTGTTAGGAAAATAAATCATATTTTCATCCTATTGCTTTGCTCATCCAGCGTTTTGACTTCCAACGGCATATCATCACCACGCCGCGTACAAATTCATCGCTTGCATTGCAGAACCAAATCGCAGGAAGCCCCAACCCAAGTTTTATTCCAAATATGTACGCCCCCAGCACCATGATTCCCCACATTGAGCAGATGCCGAACAACACCGGAAATCTGACATCACCACTGCCTTTGAGCGCAGAAATGGTGACAAGGTTGAGCGACCGCCCGAACTCATAGTAAATATCTATGAGCAAAAGAAGGCGCACTTGAGAAATTATTTCATCGTTATGGGTGAACAGAGAAACAATTTGATACGAAAACAAATTGATGACAAGGACCGCAACAATAGAACACAACGTTCCGACCAGCTGATACTTGTAAACTTTTTTATATGCAACAGCAGCCTGTCCCGCGCCAACAAAGTAGCCTGTCTTAATCTGAACAGCGGAACCTATTGAAGATGCCAGTAAATACATGTAGCTTGCAATTGTCTGCGCATACACCATTGCCGACATTGCCGTTGTTCCAAGAGAGGTGACCATTGCCATGATGGTAATGGAAGCGACATTATAGCTTATGCTTTCTCCGGCTGTAGGCACGCCAATTTTGAGCACCGTATGCAGACTTTCCTTATCAAAACTGAACAAATGCTTGAGCGGCATTTTTACATCAGGATGCGCGCGTATTCTCCATGCATACAGTATGCAAGAAACAAGCTGTGCAAGCACGGAAGACGCCGCCGTACCAATGACTTCATATCCATTCCGTATGACGTAAATTGCAATTGCATTTCCCACAACATTGATTACATTTGCCGTGATTGAGCCGACAAGAGTGTCTTTTGTATATCCATAGGAACGAAGGATCGCCCCCTGCAGCATGTTAAATGAAGTGACAAGGGCGCCTACTCCGCCGTATATCATAAAGTATTGTGTTGCATACAAACGAACATCGTCTTCTATTTTATAGAGAGAAAGAATTGGACGCGTGGCAAGAAAAGCAAAAAGCGTAACGGCGACTCCAGTGGCAAGACACATCACCGTGCTTGCTTTTGTCACTTTCTCCACTTTGTCTGCTTTACCGGCACTGATATATTGTGACAAGACGATGCTTGCGCCTATACAAATGACGTTGAACAGCAGCAAGGTAAAGAAAATGTATTGATTCATCATGCCAACCGCTGCAACGGCACTGTCTTTAAAAGAACTAAGCATGATAGTGTCTGCAGAACCCACAAGCGTTCTAAACACCGACTCGCCTATGATTGGCAGTGTCAGTGAAACCATCGGCAGAGATGCCTTGCTATTTACCGTAGAGGAATCAGCGCTCATACCTGCTCCACAATCATTCACTCAGAAACAAATCCCGCACCGATTGTATTCATCTTCTCAAAGAAATGCGGAAAACTCACTGCGCAGCATTCTGCATCCTTCACCACAATACATTCACCTTTCGCAAGACCAAGTCCCATACATGCAAGCGACATGGCAACACGATGGTCGCTGAATGTTTCAACAACGCCGCCGTGCAATGTAAACAACTTATTTGCAGAACCATCTTTGTTCACAAGGGAATGTCCATGAATGACAAGAAAGTCTTTTCCTTCTTCAACGGACGCACCAAGTTTTGCAAGTTGTTCATGCATCACCACAAGGCGGTCTGTTTCCTTGCGACGGCACACATCCGCATCCTCAAGATAGACCGTTCCTTCGGTGAAACATGCAATCACGGCAAGCGCGCATATCGCGTCCGGAAAGCCGGACACATTTACATGCAGCTCTTTGTTTGGAAGATTATCTGTTGAAAGACGACCAATTCCGTCAGCAGCCTTCTTCAAGCCGCGGACAGTAAGCGTTTCTTTATCTTTATTCCATACAATATCCGCACCAAGAGACTGCAGCACGCAAACTATCTTGTCATCTCCTTGCGTTCCACTTCCGTCAACATCGGTGATTGTTATTTCGCTATTCGTAATGAGCGCGGCAATGATTGGAAAGGCAACAGCCTCCCAGTCGCTTGGAATTGTTTTATCGAACGACTTGATTTGAACCGGACCGGTCACCGTTATGTGTTTAAAATCTTCAGAAACAGTCACCGGGACACCTACGTTTTCAAGCCATTTTTTTGTCATCGTCAGATATGGCGTTTCTTTTGGGTCAGTAAGCTCAATATGCAATGTGCCGTTCAAGCGAGAAGCAGCCATCATCATGCCGCTTATATACTGACTCAAGCGGCCGTCTGTTGTAACGGCGTTTGCAGCATCAATCGGCCCCTTGATGACAAGCGGGCAGGCATTGCTGTCAGGCCGAGTGACAGACGCCTCTGCACCAAGCTGTCTAAGCGCGTCAACAACATGATTCACCGGGCGTTTGCGTATACTTTCATCACCGGTAAAAACACTCCAGCCCGCAAATGTTGCCGCAATCGGAGACAAAAAGTACAAAAGGGAACCGCTGTCACCGACATTCACCACATCTTCAGGAAGATGCACATTCTTTCCGGCGCCCACAACAATCCATTCTTTTCCCGGCTCATTATTTTCTAACCCAAGGTTGACTTTTGCACCAATGAGCGGAACGGCACGGCTTGTGCTCAGACAGTCGGCACTCGGCAGAGGATTTGAAATATGCGATGTTCCTTCGGCAAGAGCCGCAAGAAGAAGCGCACGAATGGTATGGCTTTTTGAACCCGGCACCTGTATGCTGCCTGAAAGTTCTGTTTTTGACGCGGTGATTTTCATGAGCAAAATAGTATCATAAATCAAAAAACATGTCATTTGTCACAGCGTCTTGCACACACCATACATTTCTGCTAGTATTAACAAGACGAAATAAATTTTTTGCACAGCTGAATGACGGCTGTGTTTTTTTTAAAGGGGTCACAATGCTTTACTATCTTGGCGGAATTCTTAAAAACTACTGGGGACCGGCACGTCTCTTGCAATCTTACGCTGTGCTTATTGTACTTGCGCTGTACACCGGATTCATTATTGTCAGAAAATTTCTTCCTAAATTCTATCCGCTGCTACCATCAGACCGGGGACGTGAGTTTACACTCACCGCAGAAGCTGCAAAAGGCAAACCTACCGGTTCAGGTGTTGTGTTCATCACCATGTATGTCATTCTTTGCTTTCTCTTTGCGCCACTAGATTTGCTGCAGGTTGGCATTTTACTTCTGACGTGGCTCATGATGCTCACCGGCTATCTTGACGACCGCAGCAAAAAAGGCTGGGGAGAATATCTCAAGGGCTTCCTTGACTTGGTCATCTGTACTGGAGCTGCATGTCTGCTTGCATACTGTCTTGCAAAAAATTCTTCTGATGGCAAACTTGCTTTCTGGCTGCCTTTTGTTTCGAACACAGTACACGTTCCTGTATGGTTGTACATTATAATCACCGTCATCATGCTGTGGATGTCTGTGAACACAACAAACTGCACTGACGGCGTTGACGGCTTAAGTTCCACTCTTGTCATGATAGCACTTCTTACCATGGGCGGAATTTTCTACTTTATTCTTGGACACAAAGATATTTCAGCCTATCTTCTTGTTCCGCACTTACATGATGGCGCTTCTTGGGCAGTCATGACATTCTGTCTTGCCGGCGTACTCATGGGCTATCTGTGGCACAATGCTTTTCCGAGCGAAGTGCTCATGGGCGATGCAGGCAGCCGCGCACTTGGATTCTACACCGGCATCTGCGTCATGGTAAGCGGCAACCCGTTCCTTTTCCTTGCAACATCGTCAATTATTTTCATAAACGGTGGCATGGGTCTTTTAAAGGTTGCACTCAAACGCTTCTGTCACATCAGCATCTTTGAGAACATTCGCTTTCCGCTTCACGACCATATGAGAAAGAACCACGGCTGGTCGCCAACACAGGTTCTAATTAAATTTATGATTATGCAAATTCTGATTACCGTTGCAATGCTTGGCATTTTCTTCAAGGTACGTTGATTCTTTTCTACTTCAATACAATAGCTGCCGGATTGACCGGCAGTTTTTTTTGTCACTTTGCGGAACGCCGAATCACTTTTTTTACTTCATCATTCTGTGCAGACCAAAAAACACGCCGTGACAACGCATCAACAAGTTCAGCCTTACAAAAATAAGCGCGTGTATCGCGACCATTCACCGTTTCAACAATTGTTTTCACAGAGCCTGTCATAACCAAGTCTGCGCCTTTTTCTGCTGCAAATTTTTTTTCTTCATCACTGTTTGTAAACTGAATTTTGTCGGTCAGCACATCACGACAGGGAATGACTTCAACTGTTTTATTTTCACCAAGTGCTTCTTCCATTTTCAGCGTAAACAGTGTTGTATCTATGTTCTCATCGCCTTCATTCTTAATATATCCAGAAACGATGGACGGCTTCCTTCCATACGCCTGATAAAATTTTTCAAACACGCCAGAATCAGCGCAGGCTTTGACAAATGTGTCCGCAACATAGTACGCATCTTTGCTGGTAGCATAGCCGTTAAACGCACGCTCCGTATCTTCCGGCTCAGATTGTTTTGTGGTGGCACAAGAAAACAAAATGCACACGCAGACAATTGCAAGACATGACGCAATATTTTTCTTCATCTCAGGAATCTCCGATTAGAATTCAATTCATTGCTATAAAGGCAATTGTTTCTGCATCACATACGATATTTTTGAGCAGACAATATTCATTTGGCTGATGAGCAGTTTCATCCATCGTTGACCACACTGCGCAATCATATCCTGCCGCTCTAAGTTCCGCGCCAACGGTACCGCCGCCGATACCAATTGTTTTTGCAGTAACACCATGCACTTCCTTTATTGCCTGCGAAAGTTTCTGCACGACAGGTGCATGTATTGGTGTTGCCGGTGATTGCGCCGCCTGAAGTTCTGTTGTTTCAATCGTAACACCATATTTTTTTTCTACAGCCGCAACACGCTTGCTCACTTCTGCGCGAACTTGATCAAGCGTATACTGCGGAAGAATGCGACAATCACAACAGAAAACATCATCACCAGGAATAATATTCACCGAAGGAACATTGCTATTCTTCATGGTCGGTTGGAATGTTGAATAGGCAGGGGCAAAAAGTGCATTCTTCTTGTTGAATTTGCGCTCCATATCGTTTATGCGCAACGCAAGGTCGCTTGCTGCAAGAAACGCATTCCGGCCTTCATCAGGACGGGAGCCGTGAGACTGTTTGCCAACCGTATGAAAGCGCAGCCACAAAATATTCTTTTCTGCAACTTCGATGGTTTCTCCTTTCGCATCTCCTCCATCAGGAATAAGGATAATGTCGTTCTTGCCAAAGATATCAAGATGATTTTTTACCAGATAGCACATGCCGTATGCAGAACCAACTTCCTCGTCTGCCATAAAAAGCAATTTGATTGTATGTTCAGGAAGAATATGCTGCTGGACAAAGGCTAACGCCGCAAAAACGCCACTCACCAAGCCCTGCTGGTTATCTTCAACGCCGCGGCCATAGATAACGCCGTCTTTTTCAACGAGTTTGAACGGATCTGTTTTCCAAAGCGAAAGCTCCCCGGCCGGCACGACATCCATATGAGCCATGCACCAAACAGCATAATCATTTTTTTCGCCGGGAATTGTTGCAACCACATTTGGACGCACTCCGGAAGACACGCGACTGTCAGGGGCGTCGTATTGCTTTAAATCAGTAATGCCATTCTTTTTCAGCCATTCCACAAGCGCTGCGCATTTCTTACTTTCTCCGTCACCGCCGTTTTCAGGTGCAAGCGCCGGAATGCCGTTGAGCAACGTCTCAAGTTCCACCATCTGTGCTGTATGAGACTGAATAAAAGTCCGCAGCGTCTCAAATTGTTCTGACATTATTTGCTTCCTTTACAATTTGCCTTTGCAGCAAAATATTTTTGATATGCGCTCCAAGTCGAACCAACAAGCGTATCAATATCACTATACTGAGGAATCCATCCCAATGTTTTGCGGGCATATTCAGATGTTGCGGTGAGAGTTGCCGGGTCGCCCGGACGACGTTCCACATATTCCGCAGGAATTTCTTTCTTTGTTATGCGACGGGCAGCATCAACCATTTCAGTAACCGTCACTCCTTTTTCACTGCCAAGGTTTACCGTAAGGCTTTCTTTTCTGCCAGTAATATAATCAAGTGCAAGCACATGCGCCTTTGCAAGATCAGTAACATGCACATAATCACGAATGCAAGTTCCGTCGCGCGTATCATAATCCTTGCCGAAAATTTTAAGTTCTTTGCGCATACCGCAGGCAACTTCCATGATTACCGGCAAAAGATTTGCAGGGTTCTGTTCAAGCCCGTAGAGCACGCCTTCCGGATCGTAGCCAGCAGCATTGAAGTAACGGAGCGCAGCAAATTTTAAGCCACGGAGTTTTTCGTACCACGCCATATATTTTTCAATTTCAAGTTTAGTAAAGCCGTAATAATTTTCAGGATTCTTTGGATGAGCTTCGTCAATCGGCAAATACTGTGGTTCGCCAAAAACTGCCGCACTTGAAGAAAACACCATGAACTTGCAGTTATGCGAAACCGCCGCATTAAGAATATTGATGGTTCCGGTAATATTGTTGACTGAATATTTTTCCGGGCTTACCATCGATTCACCGGCAGCTTTGAATGCAGCAAGATGAATGAACGCATCAAACCCTCGCGCAAAAGCCGCATCAAGATCTTCCGGGTGAAGAATATTTCCTGCAATAAAATCATTCTGCGGAAAAAGATTTTGAATGAGCCCGCTTGAAAGATTGTCAAATACGGTAACTTCATGTCCCTTTGCCATCAATTCTTTTACTACGTGACTTCCGATATACCCTGCACCGCCGATTACCAGTACCTTCATAGTGTTCCTCCAAAAGTTCTGCATCTATTTTACACGATATGAGTATAATATTCAATTTTGATTTGTAAGAGTCCGCCGATTCAGCTCAGTTTTTCTGCGGCAGCTTCCCATGCGGAATTCAGCTGGTCAAGGTGAACTGAAATATCATCAATCTGTTTTTGCACAGCCTTGCACTTTTCACCGTTCGAATACACTTCCGGATTTGCCATCTGATTTTCAAGAGATTGTTTCTGCTGTTCAGCGGCGGCTATTTCTTCTTCAAGGCGATTTACTTCTTTTTCAATTTTACGCTTTTCAGCTTCAGCTTTTTTTTGCTCTTCCCACGAAAGTTTTGTGGCGCTCACCGGTTCTGGATCTGCAGGAACTTCTTTAGGGCAACTTGTAGAACTGCCATCTGAGACAACGCCGTTTTCCTCATCCTCAAGACGCTGCATATAATATTTGTAGTCGCCGGGGAATACGCGATATTTTCCAGGATGCAGTTCAAGCACGCGCGTAGAAAGGTCTTCAATAAAACCACGGTCATGGCTTACAAAGACAACTGTTCCGCCAAAATCTTTAAGCGCGTCAAGAAGCACATCTTTTGAATGCATGTCCAAATGGTTTGTCGGTTCATCAAGCACGAGCAGGTTCACCGGACGCAAGAGCAATTCAAGCAATGCAATTCTGCTTTTTTCACCGCCAGAAAGTACATTGATGCTCTTGAACACATCATCGCCACGAAACAAAAACGCTCCGAGCATATCACGCACCTTGGGAACAAGTTCAAGCGGACATTCGCGTTCAAGACGTTCAACAATTGTTTCGCTGCCGGTTATTTTTTCCGCACTGTCCTGCGAGAAGTATCCGATTGAAACTCCTGCGCCAAGTTTTACGCCGCCGGTATAATTGCTGTCAACGCCAGCAATAATTCTGAGCAACGTTGATTTACCTGCGCCGTTTCTACCTGCGACCACAAGGCGCTCACCCTTTTCAAGCACCAGGTCAAGGTTGTCAATGACATTCGGTCCGCCATAGTTCTTGCAGACTTTATCCAAGGTAAGCACCAGCTGCCCCGAATGCGGCGCTTCTGGAAACGTGAAATGAATTTTCTTCATGTTTTCAGGAATCTCTATGCGGACAATCTTATCAAGTTGTTTCTGACGATCCTGTGCCTGTGCAGCCTTTGTCGCTTTGTAGCCAAATCGTTTTATAAAATCCTCAAGATGCTGAATTTCCTGCTGCTGCTGTTCATATGCGGCAATCAAAGATTCCAGTTCAACTTTGCGCACTTGTTCATAATGGGTAAAATTTCCGGGATAGCGTTTGAGTTCGCCATTAAACAGTTCGTACACTTCGTCAACGGTGTGGTCAAGAAAATAACGGTCATGGCTTACCAAAAGAAATCCGCCCTTAAAATCATCAAGAAATTTTTCAAGCCAGTCACGTGCCTCTATATCAAGATAATTAGTCGGTTCGTCAAGCAAAAGAATGTCCGGCATACACATGAGGCACTTTGCAAGCGCAATGCGCATCTGCCATCCGCCGGAAAATTCTTCGGTTCTCTTTGTAAAATCATCGCGGGAAAAACCAATTCCCAGCAACACTTGTTCTGCAAGCACCTCGCGCCGATACCAGCCGCTGTCATCAAGACGCTGCATAAGTTCACTGTGATGCACTGCAAGTTTGTCTGCGTTAGGCGGATTTGTTTTAAGCTCATCACCAATCGCATCAATTTCTTTCTGCAGCTCATATCCCCACGCAAACGCCTTGTCCGCTTCTTCCTTGAGCGTACATCCATGATGCACAAGCCCACTCTGCGGCAAGTACGAAATACGCGCGTCTTTCTGAGCAATGCGTTCTCCGCTGTCAGGCTCAGAAAGTCCGGCCATTATTTTAATAAGCGTTGATTTTCCTGCGCCATTTGCTCCGGTAAGGGCCGCCTTTGTTCCGGTCTGTAGGTTTACAGAAACTTCTTTGAGAATATCGCGGTCGCCGAATGCAAGCGACACTTTTGAAAACTGAACAAACGCCATACAAGCTCCACTTATTGCTGCAAATCAGTTTGCAAAAAAGATGACAAGCGCATTTGTATCGCGGGACTCAACCGTATTGCCTTCAAAATCAGCATGTGTTGCATCTTCCAAGCGAAGTCCGTTTGATTCCTTTTTATACAAAAAGTTCACTTCGTTTTCCATGCCGTCAAAAACAAAAGTAAGTACGCCGTCCCAGTTAGATTTAAGGGATTTGTCGAGCAGGTATTTAAGCTGAATCTTGCCGTCACTCTGTGCACTGTTGGGAATAAGAGACGGAACAAGCAAATCATAACCCGTCCACTTAAAGCCGTTAGATTCCTCAAAAGTAAGCGTGCCATAATTGCCACTTCTAAAATCAGGACCAAGCTGCCGGAGCGACAAATATTCTTCCGAGCGCCGCTCAACTTCTTCTGCAATCAAAGCCTCTATGTCATCCTCGAGGGTAATAAAATTATATGACTTTGGAATGCCTGAATCATCAGTATACTGGACAACAATGAACGAGTCGCTGCGCACGGTGACTTGAAACGGCGTGTCGTTAAACTTGTATACGTTGTCATCTGTTTTTGTGACGCCAGCATATTCATATTCAACATCAAGGTCATTAAGACGCATTGCGACTTTATTTGAATCAACTCCAGTATCAAACCCAAATGATTTGTTCATATTCTGCAAATCTATGTTGCCACTTTGTATCATGGAGCTGTAACTTTCAGGATACCATTTTGCAGCAAGCAGTTTTTCAAGCGTCTCGTCTGAAACTTCAGTAGATGAATTGTCGGAACCTTCTGCAACAGTACCATCGGCATTCATTTTAAAGAGCTTAAGATTGTAACTAAAGCACCAGCCCACCGTGCCATCTTTTGTAAGCACGCGGAGCCATTTTCCTTCTATTGCATTTTTTCCGGTCATTACTGCAGCGCCAGATTCTTCATACAGCGGACGGACCACTTCATCTTTGCGAAGACGATACACCTGTTTTGCAGTATTCACCCGGTCAGCACGAATTGGCAAACCATCAAGAGTGCAGTGCGCATACACGTGTTCATACGCCTTATATTTTGCAACAAGTTTCTTTGCCTTGTGATGAGACTGCGGTTCAGAAATCTGCCAAAGAGGTATTTCAACTTTTTCTTTTTCACCAGGAAGTCGCACAACATAGATATGCGAAACATTTGACTTGATATACACAGGAACAATGGTGCCATCGGCAACGTTATGTTCCGGTATGTTCCATAAAACAACGCTGTAGCCCATGATTCCCTGACATGAAGTGAACAACGTGCACAAGCCTAAAGACAACACAACGAGTATTACAGAAATGACAGTATGATTCTTTCTCATGAACTTATCATACTGAAAACCGTAGAAAAATTCTACAGCAGCAGCTGTATTGTCGCTTCCAAGTTTTACCGGATAATCACCATATGGTCGTCACGCGTTCTGCAGTTCCCTGGCAGCGGCAGAAACATCGGCTGCAGTAAATTCGGTTCTTCCTGCCTGTCCCGCAAGAAGTGCCGCCCTGTTTAAAACAGCCTCTATCTTTGCGCAGGAAAAACCGCTGAACTGCTTTGCAAGCGATGCATCAGTACAATCTGAAGCGCGTGGTTTATTTCTAGTATACATTTCAACAAGTTTTTCACGCGCGGCAGTATCAGGATATGGCACTGAAAAGCGTGCGTCAAATCTTCCCGGTCTGATAAGCGCCTCGTCAAGCGCAGTGATGGAATTTGTTGCAGCAAGGACAAGCACACCGCTATTTGTCTGGAATCCATCAAGTTCATTGAGCAACGCCGTAACAATTCGAGTGTTTTCAGTTTCAATCGCGGAACCGGAATAATTGCGTCGAGTACCGATGCCGTCAAATTCATCGATGAACACAATACACGGTGCACGGCGACGTGCTTTGCTGAACAACAACTTCACTTTCATCGGACCAATTGCCATGAACATGCTTTCGAAGTCTGTTGCCTTGGCAGGAATGAAATTCACCTTTGCCTCACCGGCAAGCGCTTTTGCAAAAAGAGTTTTACCATTTCCCGGAGCACCTTCAAGCAGTATTCCTTTTGGCATACGGATTCCTTTTTGCGCATACACAGAAGGACGCTGCATTATGTCCATCACCTGAATCATATCGTGCTTAAGAGAATCCATGCCAACAACATCTTTAAAAGTAACGCCGGTATGACGCTGCACGCGGAAGGTATTTGGACTGATGAATTTTCTAAATGCAATGACAATCACGGCAATAAAGAAAACAGTAAAGAGCCAGTCGAATATCGTTGACAGCGTATTTTCAAAATCCTGCTCAACATGAACAGCGACACCGTTACGCATAAGATATTCGGCAAGCTCTGGAGACTGAGGATTGTCGGTTACGGAAGTTTTTCCATCGGCATTCACATACAGAATATCGTTTTTGCGGAATTCTGCGGAAGTGACGGAGCCAGTCTGAACAAGTTCATAAAATTCCTTGTACGCAACATGCTCCGCCCCCTTGCCTGTAACAAGCGGAATAACATAATCGTATGCAAGAAAGCCTGCAATTCCCAATCCAAGAAGCCACAACACAAGCGCGCGAACAGAAACTTTCTTCATTACCGTACCTCGAAGATTCTAATTTGATGACAGTACCATATCTCCGTCTTTTATCCAATCCTTTTTCTTCATAAAAAGATAAATTGCATATGAAAGCACAGCCGGCAAAAGCACGTCTATAAAAACCATCTTCAGTATAATCAACCAGGCCGGTTCTATTCCAGTCATTGCCTGATACGTCATTATCTGTCCCACAAGGCCGCTTGTTCCCATTCCAGAGCCAGCGGGAAGCGTTTGCATTTTAAGCGCGCAAGTTGCAATCGGTCCGGTAATTGCAGAAGCAAGTGTCGCCGGAATCCATATACGCCAGTTCTTAACAATATTTGGCATCTGCAGCATACTTGTTCCAATTCCCTGTGCAAAGAAGCCGTTGAATCCGTTGTCTTTAAAGCTAATGACGGCGAAACCAATCATCTGTGCCGAACAACCGGCAGTTGCCGCGCCGCCAGCAAGTCCACCGAGTCCAAGCATGATTGCAATTGCAGCCGATGAAATTGGCAGAGTAAGAATCATTCCCATTACAACGCTCAAGATAATACCCATGAAGAACGGATGCAGTTCTGTAGCAAGCTGTATGCCGTCGCCAAGCCATTTTGCAGCCACAGCAAGCGGAGGTCCAAGAAGCACCGCGGCAAGACAACCTGAAACAACTGTCACCGCAGGCACCACAAGAATATCAACTTTTGTTTTACCGCAGACGAGTCTTCCTAGCTCAGCGCCAACCAAGGCCGCAACAAACGCAGAAAGCGGATCGCCCGGTCCGGCAAGAGTTACCACTCCGTTTGCCGCAATGAAAGATGCCGGATTTTGTGCAATCGCTGCAATAAATTTTGGAGCATACGCGCCCACTGTTCCGGTAAGAAGCGATGCGCACACCGCAAGTTTTGGAGCGCCAAGTGAATGCGCCGTGCCAACGGCAATGCCTGCGCCGGTAAGGACGGTAAGCAGCTGTCCTATTCTGACAAGGAACTGTCCGATGTACACAAGCGCGCACCGCCCATGAGAAGCAGTTGCAACGCCATCAACAAGAAGCAATGCGTCTGCATTTGGAAAAAAGGAACCGATTTGCTTTATAATCAGTCCGATAATCAATGTTGCAAAAAGGCCGGAAGCCATTCCGCCCAACGCATCAACAAAATACCTTTTGACGTATTTATTCATTACGTCCTCCATTTGAGAAAATAAAAATGTTTGGGTAAATTAGTTGCGCGTGTCGGTCACCGCAAATAAAGTCGTAAGCAAAATATATCCTTTACGTGGTAAAAAGTCAAATGACATGAAAATAGATTTATTTTAATATCGTGCCACGAAGTTTTTTTATCCGCGTTGCGGCGCCCACAGAAATGTCGCGTACAGAATGATCCGGTTCAAGACACACGCGAACTATTGCATTGTCATTTTTTTTAGTAAGAAGCACAGGCGTTCCAACAAGGACGGCATCGCTACCCTCGCATTCAAGCTCAATCATGCACTTGTTCACCATGGCGCTGTCTATGACATGAAGTTTTCCATTGTAATCCATTCCGTTTGCTTCAAGTTTTTCAAGACGCACACTTGTGCCACGCAGCTGCACTTCGTTCAAAATTATTTTTCTGTCGATACGGTCTTCAAGACCTTCTTTTTGTTCTGCGGAAATTTTAAGTTCATCAAGTTCTTTTTTGAGTGCAACAATCAAATCGCTGCCGTCCATTTTCTGTTTTTTAGTTTCCTGTCTCCGGGCAACAACAGCAAGGCTTTCATTGACAGCAATGTCCGGCAACGATGCAATCTCACCTTCTGTCTGCGCAGTCTTTATGGTACCAATTGCATCAAGCCCGCTTTTCTGAACCAATAATTTTGCCTCGTCGTCATTTGAAATGGTAAGCAAAAAAACGCCCGGTGCAAGAATTTGTTTTATGAACGGAGCTATAAGCGGATTTTTTTCAGCAGGAAGTCCGCCGTCATCGTTTGTCACTTTCAGCACATATCCTTTATACAAAGAAACAGACGCATATGAATTATACCAATCATCAATACACATGCTCAGATTTTGAGGTATGTCATATTGTGAATATTTTTGCAGCAAGGAAAATATTTGTGTTGGTGTACACGACAGGTCAAACGAACGAAGCACTGCTTTTCTATTGATTTCAAAAACTGCAGCTGTATCATACTTCACGCTGTCCATAAAAATAACAAGGGGGATAAGCTGGGCAAGGCTAAGCCCCGGCATGATGGTCACCGTAAACGCCGCGTCTATACTGAGCACTTTATTTTCGCCACCGACAGCTTCATTCTGTTCTGCAAACAAAGGAGAAACCGCGTAGACTGTCTGGTCCGCCTCATTTCTTCCTGCATCATACAGAATGCCAAAAGAAATGCATGAATCCACAAAGCACTCAAACAGACCAGAATCTCCTGCAGCAGAATTTTTATCGGCGAAAGCGGACGAAGCTGCAACCATAGCTGCAAACCTTCCCGTTTCTTCAGTTGGAACGCCACTTTTTTCGCGAAGCAGAAATCCAAGACGAAGCAGGACGTTTTTTGTGAATCCGTCAGGCGGAACTGATGCAAGCGTATTGCGAAGCAACTGAGCGTTGAGCAACATGGTGTTTCTGCTCAAATGTCCTGTGCTTGCAACACAAAGATATACATACTGGACAAGTTCCGGCAGTGTGGCAAATGACGTCAGCCGCACCATATCAACCGAAATGCCTTGCTCTGTTTCGTGAAAAATTCCAAGAGCACATAACGCATTCACTAAAAGCTGTAGACGCTTCTGCATGGATTCGTCTTCGTCGCCATTGCTGTACACGTCATTCAGCTCACCAAGCGTACGTTTTTTAAAAGTGCCGTCATCCTTACACATATCTGGATGTGCAAGTGCAAATGAAAAGAACGAGGCTATAAACTGCGGATTTATCATGAATGGAGTAGCATCGTTTTTTTGTGAAAACACAGTCTGCGGAAGAAGGCGGTTTATTGAAACGTACGGCTCAAGCGTTTCCTCAAGCAGCGGATTAACATCAACAAGCACAGCTCCGGTCGTTTTGTCAGCGCGGCGATATAAAATCAGGCGTTCTTCCAGATTAAGCACATGCTCATACAGAAGCGCGTAAGAAAATACGCCGGTAAAAAAAGACGCAAGTTTTTCCTGCGTGACTTTTGGGATGTACTTCACTGCACTTATTATTTCCAAGTCTGTATCGTCAAGAAGCAAAACAAGATTCTTTTTATTTTCGTCCTTGCGAATAAAACTTCCTAGTTCTTCAATTAATTTTTGTTTGTTATATGGAGTTTTTACTTCACCAAGATACATTCTGATAAGCTCAAAAAAATGCGCATCGGGAAGCGTGGCAAAACTTTCACGCCACTCAACAATACGTTGTACTTTTGGATCAAGCGTCATGATTTATCTCCTACCGCGCGAGGTCCGTCAAGCTCCTCAAAATCTTTTTCACTTTGGTAACGAATAATGCGGTATGAGTATCCTTGTTCAGCAAGAAATTTCTGGCGGTTGCTGCCGAAATCCTCTTCAACAGTATTGCGGGTGATGAGTGTAAAGAAAAGCGACTGGCGTTCCTTCGGCCGTAAGATTCTTCCCAAGCGTTGCGCTTCTTCCTGACGGGAACCAAACGTGCCGCTTACCTGCACTGCCATGCTTGCGTCAGGCAAATCAATTGCAAAGTTTGCAACCTTGCTCACCACAAGCACATGTATTTTTCCTGCGCGAAAATCATTATATATCACATCGCGTTCAGCAGTTGGCGTCTTGCCGGTAAGAATGGGCGCTTGTAATTCCTTTGCAAGAACAGCAAGCTGGTCAAGGTACTGTCCGATGACAAGAATCTTATCTTCCGGATATTTGGCGACAAGTTGTTTTACAACAGTTGTTTTTACCGGATTTTCACTTGCAATACGATGCTTGTCTCTTGCGCCGGCAACTGCGTAGTCAATCTGCTTTGTCTCATCAAGATCAAGACGCACTTCCACGCATTCAGCTGTTGCTATCCAGCCGGAATGCTCAAGCTCCTTCCATGGAACATCGTATCGTTTTGGTCCGACAAGAGAAAATACATTTCCTTCGCAACCGTCTTCGCGCACAAGCGTCGCGGTAAGTCCTACACGACGCACCGCTTGAAGTTCTGCAGCAACCCGGAACACAGGAGCCGGAAGCATATGCACTTCATCATAAATGATAAGTCCCCATGCTCGTTTTCTAAACAGAGCAAAATGTGGATACGGTCCGTCTTTTTCCGGGCGCCACGTAAGAATTTGGTACGTTGCAACGGTTACCGGCTTGATTGTCTTTTCTTCGCCAGTATATTCGGCAATCTGTTCGCGAGTGAGCGATGTCTTGTCAACAAGCTCGTCAATCCACTGATGGACTGCAGAAATATTTGTCGTTATGATAAGCGTATTTGTCTGAAGCATCGACATAATTTCCATACCGACTATTGTCTTGCCCGCTCCGCAAGGAAGTACAATCGTACCAAAACCAGTACCCGGCCCTTTGTTGCCTACAAGAGATTCCGCGGCGGCCCGTTGATATGTTCTGATGACAAAATCCGAGCCGGCAGCAGTTTGAGTCTTGAGCAATACGTCAAGATGTTCGCCGTCAACAAGCGGAACATCATCTTTTACCGGCCAACCTATTTTTAGCAAATCCTGTTTGACTGTTCCGCGGTCGGTTAAATGGAGCATGAAGCAAAATTTTTTTTCTTCATCAGAAAGCACGGCTTCATTTTTCTGAGGAGCTTTATATTCACACGGAATGAGAAATTTTTTTGCAAAGGGATTGGCGTTTATTTCACGGTACACAAACGGTGTAGTGCACACAAGATACAAATATTCTTCAAGGGCAGTATGCTGTTCCTGAGATTCAGAGTCCTTTTGCGACTGTTTGTCATTCTGCTCAGCGGAAGCCCCTTCATCAGATTGTACCACCGTGGAAGCGAGCGACACTTCTTCGACAGGCCCCGGAACTAGACGCAGCTTGCCAAAACGGTCGGCTGTTTCTTGAATCCACATAGTCACTGACTGCGGCACATCGTAGCGAGAAAATTCCTCAAGCACGGCAATTGCCTGGCTGCTTGTAAAGCCGGCGCTTGCAGCATTCCACAGGGAAAGCGGAGTAAGACGATAGGTGTGCAAATGTTCAGGAGAACGTTCCAATTCAGCAAACGGAATAAGGGCGTTGCGGCATTCATCGGCACGCGGTGCATGGACATCGAGTAAGAGCGTACGATCTGACTGAACAATCAAAGGATTTTCGCTTTTTAGCATAACAGACTATTATACCGCATAAATCATTTGACTTCAATGCAATAAGGAAAATTAATCAGTAACAGAAAATTCGCTCAGTGTGCCGGCATCCTTCAATCGTTCGCAGAGTCCCATCACGTCTGCTTCACGCGGAGCCTTTACGGTATACCGCAGAATCGTCTGCTTATTGCTCATCACTTTGCTGATGTTCAAATCTTTTACCACAAGGCCACTCTGCTCAATGATAGATTTTATTTTGTCCAAATCAAGTTTATTGTTTTCATATACGATATGAATTGTCTTGTTCTGTTCCGCCGGAAACCACCGTTCCTCAACTTTTTCAAGGATGACAAGCGACAGCACAAATACAATCAATGTCACGCCTGACTGAACATACAGCCCCGCACCGATGGCAAGTCCGAGCGCAGAAGCAGCCCACATGATTGCCGCTGAAGTAAGTCCCTTTATGTTCAGCCCCTGATGAAGAATTGCCCCGCCGCCAAGGAAGCCAATGCCGCTGATGACACCCGCTGCAATTCGCGTAGGATCGCCGGTTGGAACGCCGGGCAGCTTTGCCATGCAAATAGAAAGTATGCTCAACAGGGTTGATGAAACAGAGATAAGGATAAGCGTGCGCATTCCCACTACTTGCTGGCGCGCCTTACGTTCAACACCAAGCACGAATCCGCAGATAAAACTTGCGAAGATTTTTATGATGCACTCAAGAATAAAATGCCCGTCCACAGAGATCGCCTCTTTTTTTTTATGTTATCTAAACAAACTGAACGAACCAGGATTCTTTGCGCCAGGCTTTATCCACTGCACTGACTTCTTTGCAGACAGTTTTCCCTTATCGTCAATGGCGTCAAGATACGCTGCAAGCCACGAAGCAAGGCTGTCGTCAGTTTTCATTGCTTCCATGTTCTTGTCACCGCGCACAAGCACAATGTTCACGTATTCCAAGTCTCCATACACAGCCGCAACATTTTCGGCAAATGAAGTAAAAGCACCCGCAGCGGCAGCAACAAGCGGCGTTGCAATTGAATTTGCTCCGTTGCGCAGAGAAGGAAGCCGCAACGCATCTGCCATGCACGGACCTTCCTTAAGCAGAAACACCAGTTTGCCAGGGCCGATTCCGCCAACGTTTTTCTTTTCAAAGCGGGCGAGCGTTTCTATTGCAAGATACTGGAATCCCAGAATAAGATTGTCGCTGCTTTCGGCACATTCACTTGCTTCTGTTCTGCCGGCAAGCTGGGCGAAATATTCCTCGTCAAAGAAAAGCACCGTCTCATCAAGTTTGTCGTATGTATTTTCCGCCTGCAAAATAAGCGTGCGTGCGGAAAGCGATGAGCCTCTATTCCACTCTTCCACGGCGACCGATGCGTTAAGCGGCAAAGTCTTTGTAGAATCACCATCTTCTTCAGCAGCGGCACTTGAATCGAAGCCGGCCGTACCGGTAATCAAAACGGAGCGTCCCTGTGAAGCGGCACCCTCTGCAAATGTATTTCCAGCCGGAGTGTCTTTTCCGGCAACAAGCATTGTTTTTCCCATACCGCGTAGTATACCATACATAAAACTCTTTGCAAACAGTCTTTATCCTGATATACTGTTTTGTATGAGACTTTGGTTAAAATACGTCATTGGCATTGTACTGGGAATTGCAGCCGCATTCATTCTGCCGCTGAGCGGAATACAGGCGCAGGATTCCCTGAATTTCATTGTGGACCTTGTACTGCGGTTTGGACGATATACGTTGCTGCCGCTCATTTTCTTTTCCGTTGCAACTTCATTCTTCAAGTTGCGCGATGAGAAGTCAATTCTCAGGACAACATTCTGGACGGCGGGAGTCATCGTCGCTTCTTCCCTCATGCTTGTGCTGCTCGGTCTTATCTCTGCAGTCATTGTCCATCTGCCGCGCATTCCTATCACGGTGGAAAAGGTAAGCGAACTTCCGCAGATTGACATAAAGTCTTTCTTTTCACGCATTTTTCCGTACAGCGGATTTGAAGCGCTTACCGACGGAGCATTTCTGCTGCCGTGTTTTATATTCGCCGGTTTCGCCGGTGCCGGAGCGGCAAGCGACAAAGTAGCTTCTAAACAGGCGGTGTCTCTTTTTGATTCGCTCAGCAAGGTTTGCTACATTGTAATGAGCTTCTTTACAGAATTGCTCTCTGTGGGAATGATTGCAGTCTCCTGCAAATGGATGACGGACTTTCTGTTTGCCATCAAATCCACCTCGTACATTCCGCTCATCATCTTGCTGTTCTTTGACTTACTTCTTGTGGCCTTTGTCATTTACCCGGTCATCACTCACTTTTTGTGTCACGACCTGCATCCTTACCGCGTACTGTATGCAAGCATCTGCCCAATTCTTGTCGCCTTCTTCAGCGGTGACACAAATCTTGCAACGGTTTTGAGTATGCGCCACGGAAATGAAAGCCTTGGCATTCGCAGACGTGCAGACGCGTTCACCTACCCGCTCTTTTCAATTTTTGCACGAGGCGGAGCTGCACTTACAGAAGTCATCTGCTTCATTGTCATTCTCCGTTCCTATTCAAGTCTGGGCGTTTCTATACAAGATGCATTCTGGATCACCGGCATAGCGCTTGCGCTTTCTTTTGTACTGGGAGCGCTTCCAACCGGCGGCCCGTTCATTGCAATCACGGTAATGTGCGCGTTGTACGGACGTGGATTTGAAGCAGGCTATCTGCTGCTCAAATCGGTGTCTCCAATCGTGTGCGCTTTTGCCGCGGCAATAGACACTGTCACCGCAATGTACGGAAGTTACATTGTAAGTGTAAAGACAAAGATGATAAATCACATAGAGATGGAAAAATTCATTTAATAGACAACAAGTTCTGGTATGGTTGCTGCATCGAGTAACATCGGTGCAGCTTTTTTTTGCGCTAGTTATTAGAATCAATCGTCTGGGATTGCTGCGTGCTTAGAAATGAATGCAAATAACGGTCATAAAAATCAAAAGCCTTTGCCGGCCGGCCAAAATAAAACCCTTGGTATTTATCAGGACAAAGCGGACTCAATATGCTTTCCTCATTAGCATACTCAACGCCTTCCATGCACACCGTCATATTTATGCTGTGTGCCATGGCAATGATATGTTTGATGACGTTTCTATCATATTCATTATGAACAGCTTTGTTTGTGAACGTATAGTCAAGTTTAAGCGTATCTGCGTGAAGATACTGAAGATAGCGCAAGTTTGAATATCCTGTTCCAAAATCGTCAATATCAACATGAATTCCCATTGAAGAAAACTGTGCAGTCAACTGCGGCAAACTATCATCTCCACCCACATAGCCGCTTTCTGTTATTTCAAGCGTAATATTCTTTGGGTTTACATGTGACTTCTGAAGCGCCATCTGGACATCAGTAAGCACATCGCTCCGCTTAATCTGAATGTACGAAAGGTTCACGCTCATTCTAAAGTCTGGCATTTCTTTATTCCACTGCGCGCACTGGGAAAACGCAGTAAGCAAAACCCACCGTCCCACCGGAATAATAAGTCCAGACTGTTCAAGCCGTGGAATAAATTCATCAGGAACAACAGCGCCAAGCTCATCACAATTCCAACGGAGCAACGCTTCCGAGCCGACAAGTTCTTTTGTTTTTGCATCAACGACAGGCTGATAATTCAATTCAAATTCTGCAAAATCATTTTTCACCGCAAACCGTAAATGCTCCTGCATGACGAGATCGCGAAGATGAGTGTTATACGATGAAGCGTTAAAAAGTGCATTGTTATTTTTGCCAAGCCGTTTTGCCTCTGTAAGCGTGAAGTCCAGTTTATGGAGCAAGTCCTCAAGCGTGCTGGAATCTTCGTAAAAAGCAAGTGTGCCGCATGAAATGGTGAACATGATTTCGTAGCCGGAACGTTCCTCTTCAATGCTTATCTCGCGTTTTATTCCTGCATACAAATGTTGCGCGTCAATGGCATTGTCGCCCGCAAGGTTGAGCAGAATAAGCTCATCACTCCGTGAACGATATACTCTTGTGTCGGCAGTAATGGTGCGGCGGCAACAGTCAGCAAGCGTCTTCAAAACACTGTCACCAACTGACATGCCATACTGCTCGTTGACGGTACCAAGGTTGTCCACGTCCAGCTTCATGAAATATCCGCTTACCTTGTCTGTTTCAAGATGCGCGCATCTAAAGTCATCAGCAAGCTGCATATCGGTAATAAAGCCAGTGAGATTGTCACCAACCATGTGCTGGCCAATCAAAGTCACTCTGCCAATAAGAACACGTTGATTGCGCGTTTCGTCAAGCACGACACGGCCGCGGCTGCTTACCCACACAATGTTTTTATTTTTATCAATCAGCCTATACTCTATGAAGTGCTCGGTCGAATGGCCACTCAGGAGTTTTTCGCCCTCTTTATAAAAACGTCCAATATCTTCGGAAGCGATGACGTTGCGCAGGACAATTGACGCATTTGCAAAACTTGAACTGGGGAAGTCGAACTGTCCCACCATGCTGCTTGCAATTGCAAAATAATCAGAAGACAAATTGTACGTAAAAAGATACGTATCAGTGCATTCACTCAAGAGAACAATACTTTTTTTTAATTGCTCAGGATCTATTCCCGAAAGCTCATTTTTCATACAAAACCATCTTTTCAAGTAGTATACAGCCTATTTTAAAAAAATACAACTTTACATTTAATACTATTTTAATATTATTCACTAAATGAAATCGTTTCATACGGCACCTTGTTCACTTGAATTTTTGTCTCGAGTGACGATGACGCATACACTTGATGATTTGTTGTGATGAACACCGCGCCTAAATTTTCCGGAAGTTTGAATTCTTCATTCATAGCACGCAGAAATTCTTCATGCCCCATGATGAATGAAATTGTACTGAGCGCGTCAGCTTGTATTGAAGAAGAACAAACAATTGTAGAACTGAGCAAACCACTTTCAACGGGATATCCGGTCTTTGTGCTCAGAATGTGATGGTAGCGTTTGCCGTTCTGTATAAAGAAGCGCTCGTACACACCGCTTGTCACCACGGTTGTATCTTCAGAAAGCAGGAGTACAAGCGCCGGGTCACCTTCGTCATTGTCAGGATCTTTGATGCCGACTTTCCAGGGCGTATTGTTTTTCTTCTTTCCGTAGACATAAATATTTCCGCCCAAATCAATGACGGCACGCGGGATATGATGTTCTTTTAAGATGCGGACCATTTCATCGGCGGAATATCCTTTTGCAATGCCGCCTAAATCTAATGACATGCCTTTTCTTTTTAGAAATACCGTTCCGCCGTCAGCAGATGAGTCAGTGGTAACAACAACGTCACGCCAGTTCACCAAAGGAAGCGCTCCGTCAATTTCCTGCTGAGACGGCACACGCGCATGGTCAGTGTTGATTCCCCACAGCTTTACAAGCGGACCGATTGTCGGATCGAAGGCGCCGTTTGAAAGTTCCGCATATTTCAGCGCCTCTTTGATGACATACAGCACATCGCCGGTGACGGCAACGGGATGGTCGCCAGCAGCGTCGTTCACTTTGCTTATTTCAGACGTTTCTTTATTCACGCTGAATTCATCTTCTATCTGGTGCAGGCGCGAAAAAAGTTCATCGTAGACAATTGTTGTTCCGCTGTCATATGCATTTATCGTGCATACCGTTCCAAGGACCTGCTCGGTACGGAGAGAAACAGCATTCTTTGTGCAGCCGGAGAAAAAGCACGCTGCGGCAAGCAATACAATCACTTTGCGCAGAATGTGATTAATTTTATTCAGACTGATTTTTTTCATATATACCACCAACGATTCTTGATGCGAGTATGATACATTTATACTGAAAAGACCGGCGCATGGCAAGGTTTCTTTGGGAATAGCATGAATGCAATTTCATAGTGCCGCGGTCAGACAAGTCCCTGAAATACCAATTTCAATTCTACTACAGTTCGTTGGTAATGCAACAAAAAAAGACCCGGAGAATTTTTCACTTTCCCAGGTCTTCTTTTATTTCACTTTTACCTTGCTATCGGCTAGTCCTTCTCTTCCTCAGTGCATTTTATGTGCAGCTCATCGAGCTGTCCCGGTTCAGCAGGCGCGCTCGGACAGCCGTCCATCGGGCTTTGCGCGAGGTTGTTCTTTGGGAACGCAATCACTTCGTGGATTGACTCCTCGTGGCACATGAGCATAACGAGGCGGTCAAGTCCTGGTGCAATGCCTCCGTGTGGCGGGGCGCCGAACTTGAATGCCTGTACGAGGAAGCCGAATGCTTTTTCTGCACGCTCGTTCGAGTAGCCGACGATCTTGAAGATGCGCTGCTGGAGCGCCGGATCGTTGATACGCATAGAGCCTGATGCAACTTCGTAGCCGTTCATGACGAGGTCGTAGAGGTCGCCCTTTACGCTGCCTGGATCGCTTTCGAGTGTCGGCCAATATTTTTTCTGCGGAAGGGTGAACATATGGTGCTCAGTCTCCCATTTGTTTTCATCTTCGTTCCATGCGAAGTACGGGAAGTCGATAATCCATGCAAAGTGATATTCATCTTTTGGATCATAGAGGTTAAGATCTTTGCCGAGCTGTGAGCGAACGCCGCCCATTGCAACACAGGCAATCTGCCACTTGTCTGAAGCGACGAACAGCAGGAGGTCTCCCTTCTCTGCGCCGAGCTTGGAACAGATTTCATTCTCTTTTCCGGCAAAGAACTTGCTGATTCCGCCTTCGAATTTTCCTTCAGCATTGACTTTCATCCACGCAAGACCTTTTGCCTTGTGCGCTGATTTGATGATGGCAACCTGTTCAAGTTCTTCAATCATCTTGCGGCTGTATTTTTCTGCAGCACCTTTTACGACGAGCGCTTTGATGCCGGTGCGTTTATGGCGTACCACGTCCATGCTTGGATTTGCGGCACCTTCTTTGAATGCGTTGAAGTCACCGAGGGAAGCCATGAATGCAGCGTCCTGAATCTTGAGGCCGAAGCGGAGATCAGGCTTGTCGCTTCCGTAGAAGTTGAATGCGTCTTCCCAGGAGATGCGGTCAAAGTGCACCGGCAGCTGATAGTTGAGCGTCTTCTTGAACACGTAGTTCATCATGCCTTCCGTTGTTTCAAGAACTTCCTCGCGGTTGGTGAAGCTCATCTCGATATCAATCTGGGTGAACTCAGGCTGGCGGTCTCCACGCGCATCCTCATCGCGGTAGCAGCGGGCAATCTGGAAATACTTGTCGAAGCCGCTCACCATGAGGAGCTGTTTGTAGAGCTGCGGGCTTTGTGGAAGTGAATAGAATTTTCCAGGATGAACACGTGACGGCACGAGGTAGTCGCGGGCACCTTCCGGCGTTGACTTTACGAATGTTGGTGTTTCAATTTCAAGGAAGCCATGCTGTGTCATGTATTCGCGCACGGCAAATGTGACATTGCTGCGAAGAATGATGTTGTGCTGCATTGGAGCGCGGCGCAAGTCGAGGTAGCGGTATTTGAGGCGGAGGTCTTCGTTCGGGAGCACCACCGTTCCGTCCTTCTGGCGCACTTCGTCGATTGCAAACGGAAGCGGCTCTGAGGTGGTGAAGATTTCAATTTCATCAGCTTCAACTTCAACTTCGCCGGTTGCCATGTCTTTGTTCACGTCCTTTTCCTGACGCGCAGCAACCCTGCCCTTTACTGCGATGCAGTACTCGCTTTTGAGTGACGTTGCAATTGTTTTGAGTTCAACAGGCGCTTTGTCGCCAACAACAATCTGTGTGATTCCGTAGCGGTCACGGAGCTGAATGAAGCATAACCCGCCAAGGTCACGAGTTCTCATGACCCAGCCGTTCAATATGACAGTCTTTCCCTCGTCGGCGGCACGAAGCTCACCGCAGGTATTTGTTCTCTTTGTGTTTTCCATAGTGGCACTATTTTAATATATTGGTAGATTTTACGCAATGAGCGATTCACCTTGTGCGGTGACTGTTTACAACTGATTTCACTTTTTTTCAATCAAGCGCATTTTTTTGTCATTTTCTAGAATTCACTCCTATAACTATAGTGTACCGATTTTATCATCATTGACAGACTCAAAAAACCATTCTTGCAAAAGGAGCATTTTATGGAATTCATTCTTCCGCTCACAGAAGCCGACCTCATCGAGACATCAAAAAGGCTCACTCCGGACGAAGCACGCCAGATTATCAAACCTACGAGCGACATCTTTGCACGATACCTTTTTTCTTCCGAACACTTGAAGCACCTCACCCTTTCTTTCATCAACGCAGTTCGTGTAGACGCGGGGCTGCATCCTGCGACATCTGTCACGCTCAAAAACCCATTCTGTCTTGGAGACAGCGCCGTCATTAAAGAGACAATTCTCGATGTTGAAGTCGAAGAACCGGACGGTGTCATCTACGATGTGGAAATTCAAAACAAACCTTCCGAAGATTTTTTTCCTCGAATTCAATATTATGCCGCAAACCTCTATCACAAGCAGATTCATAGAAATGAAGAATATACCTATCTCCGCCCCTGCATGATGATTGCGCTGCTCAACGGGTCAATTTACAAGTCATTCAAAAAGCCACACCACTACTCCCGCATTACCGATGCGGAATCACCCAACTTCACCTTCTTTCCGCAAGACGCCGCAACATACCATATTCTTGAACTTAGAGAATTTGATTTTAACGCCGACCGCGAGTATACTATAGACACCGAAGGCACAAAACAACGCAAGATGGCACCTGAACTTTTCAAATGGATGCGATTTCTTGCGGACGGTGCAAGGAGCGATTTCATGGAAGCATACAACGAAGTTGACTTAGCCATAGAGGAAGCTAAGAAAGAATACGAAAAATTCATCGAAGACGAGCCGAAGCGCATGGCCGAGCTCCGTCACGAAATGTGGCTTCATGATGTTGCCAGCGAAAGAGGCCGCGCAGAGCGTGAAGGACGTTCCGCAGGTCTTGCAGCGGGTCTTGCAGAAGGTCTTAAAAAGGGTCTCAAACAAGGTCTCAAGCAGGGAATTGAACAAGGTCTCAAGCAGGGAATTGAACAAGGTCTCAAGCAGGGAATCGAGCAGGGAATCGAAAAGGGCCATGAAGAAGGCGAACATGCAAAGGCTCTTGAAATTGCCACAAATCTACAAAAAGCAGGCCTTTCAATCGAACAGATTGTCAAATGCACGGGACTCACAGAATCAGAAATAAAAACAAATATACAGCAAGGATAAACACATGCTCACTCAGTTTTCTCGCACTCAATTGACATACGGCCCCGAAGCAATGAATAAAATCTTTGCAGCACATGTTGCAGTCTTTGGCATAGGTGGCGTAGGCAGTTATGTTGTGGAAGCGTTGGTCCGCACTGGAATTGGTGCCATTGACATTGTGGACAACGACACTGTTTCACTCACCAACATAAACCGCCAACTCTATGCCCTTCATTCAACACTTGGCAGATATAAAGTTGACGTTGCAGAAGAACGCATCCTCGACATCAACCCCGATTGCAAAGTAAAGAAATTCCAACTCTTCTATACTCCGGAAACTGCCAGACAGTTTGACTTTTCTCAGTACGATTATGTAGTAGACTGCATAGATACGGTAAAAGCGAAGATTGCGCTTATTGAACAGGCAAAGGAAGCAGGCGTACCCATCATCTGCAGCATGGGCGCAGGAAATAAAATTGACCCGTCACAGTTTGAAATTGCTGACATTTCCAAAACAAGCGTCTGTCCGCTTGCACGAGTAATGCGTCAGGAACTTAAGAAACGCGGCATTACAAAAGTGACTGTTGTGTATTCAAAGGAAAAACCGCTGCCACAGATAGTTGACAGTGATACAGAGGCAGAACAGAAGGCAGGACACACCGCTCCGGGAAGCAATGCATTTGTTCCGGCTAGCGCAGGACTTTTAATTGCTTCGGAAGTAATAAAAAAAATCACCTGCCTCAAATGAAGCAGGTGTTGCTTTTCCTTTAATACGCCAGCTCAGAAAGCGCCGACTGGATTTCCGGCCAGGCAATAGATAAAACCACAACGAGTGCGATTATCAGAATCACCCAGAAAACAAGGCTAATCACAGAGCAGATAATTCCCGCCGTTGCATGACCATTTTTCTTGTAACTGTTAGATACGCAGCCAAGCACCAGACCGATAATGCCCCATACATTCGCACCCAATACGAGTGAAATAATTCCAAACACCAGCGATGCCGTACCAAGCGCATCTTTGCCGGTATCAGCAGGTTTTGCTGCAGATGCATTTGTTGTTGCAGGAACATTTGCTGTTGCTGTTGCAGCTGTTGATGCATTCGCCGTTGTCGCTGTTGAATCTGTCTGCGGAGTCGTTGTTCCGCCGTTAGTGTCTGCAGCAGGCTGTCCATTTACGCCCCACGGGTCGTTGTTTGTCGTTTCCATAATAAATCTCCTCTACACTTGTTTTATTAAGCAGCAGGTATTTCCCGTCTGCAGATAGCACTTTCTATAGAACTATTTCTTTTCAACAATAACGCCGTAAATTCTATTAAGATCGTCTTTTGTATAATATTCAATTTGCATAGTGCCGCGTTCAACAGAACCCTTGAGCTGCACTTTTGTTCCAAGCGCGTCAATGAATTTCTGCTCAAGTGCAATAAAATCCGGGTCGCGTGTGTCCACTTGATTTTTTGCAGGAGTTTTTGAATCTGGCTTTGCCGCACGTGAGCCGCCGTTCAACTCGCCGGCCTGTTGTTCCGCCTGACGTACAGAAAGCCCCTGCCCCACAATCTTTCCAAAGAGCACACGCTGATCCGCAGGATTTACAACGCTTAAAAGCGCCCGCGCGTGGCCGGAAGAAATTGTGCCGGCAGCAAGAGATTTCTGCATATCTTCCGGAAGCTTTAAAAGACGAATGCTGTTGGCAACTGTTGAACGGTTCTTGCCAACACGAGATGCAACTTCATCCTGCGTAATGCCGTCCAGTTCCATCAGTTTGTAATATGCCTGCGCCTCTTCAACTGGGTTTAAATCAGTGCGCTGAATATTCTCAATAAGGGCTACTTCAAGTTTGCGGCTGTCAGTATATTTACGGAGTTGAACTGGAACTTTTTCAAGTCCGGCATTGCGAGCCGCACGTGTACGACGCTCTCCGGCAATAATATAGAACGAACCGTCACCAGCATCTTCAATGATGATTGGTGAAAGGACGCCTTCTCTTCTTACGGAATCAGTAAGTTCGGAAAGTTGCGCCTCATCAAAATATTGACGTGGCTGACGAGGATTTGGTTTTAAGAGAGACGGACTAACCCAAAGCGTGCCGTTGTCATCAACTTCAATTCCTTTTGGAAGCGCGGCTGCGTTCTTCAGCTGGACGCCTGTTGCAGGTGAGTGCTGTACAGCTTCGTCCTCATCGTTGTCCTCTTCCATGAGAGCGGCAAGACCTTTACCAAGTCCCTGATGTTTAGCCACGGTTAATTACCTCTTCTGCAAGTTTTTCATAACTCTTGGCACCAACACACGCAGGGTCGTACTGGCAGATTGGCTGACCGTGAGACGGCGCTTCTGAAAGGCGTACATTGCGTGGAATTATTGTGTTGAACACAACGTCTTTAAAATAACTCTTTACCTGAACAACAACATCCTGTGCAAGACGAGTGCGGCTGTCATACATGGTAAAGAAAATTCCACCTATGATAAGATTTGTATTTATACTTTTCTGAACTTTTTTTACAGTCTGCAAAAGAAGTGTAATTCCCTCAAGGGCAAAATACTCGCACTGCATAGGAACAAGCACGGCATCCGCAGCAGCAAGGCCGTTAAGTGTAAGAATACCAAGCGACGGCGGACAATCTATAAGAATATAGTCATACTTGTCGCGCAAAGGAGCAAGCGCATTCTTAAGGTAGAATTCGCGATCTTTCTGGTCGACAAGCTCGATTGCAGCTCCTGACAAATCAATGGACGCACTGATGACATCAAGATTCTTTACGGAAGCATGTTTGACCGTTTCTTCAGGCTTAGCCGTTCCCGCCATGAGTTCGTAGACAGTAGGTTTATCCTTGCTTACTCCAACGCCACTCGACATGTTGCCCTGGCTGTCGAAGTCCACAAGCAACACTTTTTTACCGGCAAGAGCGATATATGCTCCGATATTTATGGCAGACGTTGTTTTTCCAACTCCGCCTTTCTGGTTTACAAATACAAATACCTTACCCATACGGCTAGTGTATCATTTTTTTCGATTGAAGTATATACTTTGTACCTATGATTTTATCTGTCACCTTCTCCAAGCCTTCTAAAGACTGTGAAAAAACACTTGGCAAACCGTACATTCGTGTACGGTTTTGGCGCAACAAAATTACCGCTTCCGGCGCTGACGAACAAGCAGAAAATGCCGTTCCGCAGTACGCCGCAGAATTCTTCACGGAAAAGCAGTCTTTTAAAAAAAGCAGTTCACTTTCCGATGTGGAAGCGTTCATCAAGGAACATGCAGGCACTACGTTCAAATGCTGCATTGTCCGCACTGACACTGAAGAAATTACCACGCTTGCAAACCGTCACGGCGAAGTCAAAGAGCTGCGCAAACCGCTCAAAGACGTAAATTTTAATTCCGCAGACAGAACAAAAAAATACATTCTTCAGGAAGGAATTCCGGTGCCGTTTTTAGTCAAACTCGGCGTCATGACTGACGAAGGAAAAGTGATTGCCGCAAAGTATGACAAATTCCGGCAGATAAATCGTTTTCTTGAGTTCATCCGCGATGTCATTCCAGAAGTAACGAAACTTGTTGAACTTGAAAGCGGTTCCACACCACGTCCGCTCCGCATCGTAGACTTTGGCTGCGGAAAATCATACCTTACGTTTGCCGTCTATTATTATCTTACGGAACTAGAAAAAATTCCTGTTGAGATTATCGGTCTTGATTTAAAGGATGATGTGATTGCTGAGTGCGAAGACCTTGCACGCCGTTCCCACTACGACAAACTGCACTTCTTCATAGGCGACATTGCAGACTATTCAAACAACGAAAATATTCCCGCTGAGTACAAGCAGACACCTGACATCATCATCACGCTGCACGCCTGCGACACAGCAACAGACCTTGCGCTTGCATATGCAATCAGGCACGAAGCAAAGGCAATACTTTCCGTGCCGTGCTGTCAGCATGAAATCAATCTACAGCTTGAAAAAAACAAACTGTTGCTTTCAAACAACAGCCCCTATGCTTCTCTTGAACGATACGGTCTTATCCGTGAGCGTTTTGCCGCACTTGCTACAGACGCGCTTAGAGCGGAACTTCTTGAACAGCATGGTTACAATGTTCAAGTGCTTGAATTCATTGACATGGAACATACGCCAAAAAACATTTTGCTGCGCGCAGTAAAAAAACAGCTTGCAAATGAAAAGGCTCTTGCCGATGACAAAAAAGTGTCTGCTTCTTCACAGGAACGGAGTGCAGAGCTTCTTAAGCAGCTCGCCGTTTCGCAAACGTTGGCAACACTTTTAGATAACTAACAGGCAACGTGAATCTAACGATTGGCTGAAGGATATACAACTCGTTTTGCAAAGCCAGCACGCACTGCATCAAGATTGACGGTGCCGTCATGGCAGACAAGTGGAAAATCACCTATATCAAGCAAAAACGATCTTCGGCCAATATGTTCAACATAATGCGCATCAGAAGAAGTGGTGACAGGGTACGGAGACGGCAACATGAGCGGAGCGTTGTCTGGCTTCACAAATTCGACCGCATCCCAATTGCCGTTCACAACGCAGCCAAGCTGGCTCGTCATAGAAAAAGACGGACGGTCCACATGCGCCGGTATCACAAGACCATTGTGTTTGTGAACCTGACGTTCAAGTTCGTCGAGCGAAACACTTGCGCTGGTAATCAAATATTTTTCAACTTCACCAAGAATACTATCATGTTCATCAACATACACTTGGTCGCCGGTCTTTTCCGGCTTATTGCGAATGTCAGGCAGCAAATCATACCATGACTCGCAAAAGTCAAGCGCAGTCTCTACAGAAGAAAAAAGAGTAAGCACATGAAGCTCTTCCGCAGTTTGAGCTTCCATTCCATAAAGTGCCGCTATATTGTGCTGTTTGCAGCAGATTGCGAACGCAGGTGTATTCATGGAAGTGTTGTGGTCGGTAAGCGCGGCAAGCTGAATATTCTTTTCTGCAAGTGTCTCTACAATTTTTTTTGGCGACATATACAAATCGCCACAAGGAGAGACACATGAATGTAAATGAATATCGGCTTTGATTATCATTTTATTTTCCGTTGAGCAACAAATATATCTTTCCACTCACGGTATACTGGTTCATGCTTGTAGTGAAGAGTGCAATTCGTTCCAAGGACGCGGCGGCAATCATGTCATCGGGAACAGGACGGTCGTTGCAGATAATTATTGCAGGGCTTTCTTTCACCGAGCCGACTGCAACCGTATTTTTATGAGCCTGAATGGTTACCAAGACAGCATTATCATCAGCATTTGCAAGTACATCGCTGAGCAAATCAGATGTATAAATTGCAGTGACATCTTTATTATCATAATTTTCCTGAATGCAAACAAGCGGCAGTTGCTGTTCCAAATCTTTTACGGTCATTTATTTATTCCTTTCATAAAAGTATATCACATTCAGTATAAAACGGATGAAAAAAAAGACGGACAGCAGCAAAAACCACCGTCCGTCTTATCAATCAAATTTCAGTTCTATTTGACAATGTCTTCAACAAGCGCAAGCACATGGTCAGGACAGCCAGTGACACACTCATGGCAGCTATTGCACTTCGTATAGTCTATGACCGGCAGTTCATTTACCAAAGTAATTGCACTCTGGCGGCAGTCGCGCACGCACTTGCCACACTTGATGCAGCCGGCGGTACAATTCTTGCGGATATACACTTTTGTAACATCGCGGTTTGAGCAAAGTGCTATTGCGCCTTTTGTTTCCACTGGAATGATTGTGAAAAGTTTCTTTGGACAAGTTTTGGCGCAAACGCCGCAGCCGGTACATTTTTCGTAGTCAACATGCGGCAGCCCGTCTTCACCCATCGAAAGCGCGCCAAATGGACACGCGGCAACACAGTCGCCAAAGCCGATGCAGCCGAACGAGCACATTTTTGTTCCGTTCACGCATATCATGGCTGCACGGCAGTCGTGAATGCCGTTGTATGTTCCTCGTGGGGCAGCGCATGTCTTGTCTCCACGGCACGCAAGTATGGCAGCTTTTTTCTGCGCACTTACCGCAACGCCAAGAACTTCGCCCACTTTCTTAGCAACGCTCGGACCGCCGGCCGCACAGCCGTTCGCAGGAGCAGTTCCCGCAACAACAGCCGCAGCAAATCCATCGCAGCCCGCAAATCCGCAGCCGCCGCAGTTAGCGCCAGGAAGTACATCTCGCACCGCCTGAACCTTTGGGTCAACTTTCACCGAGAAAATCTTTTTAAAGAGCCCCAGCAAGAATCCAAGAAGGAATGCAAGGACTAACGCAAGCGCTATGGTAATCAGAATTGTTTTCATCCCCTACTCCTTATTTAATGAGGCCTTTGAAGCCGATGAACGCAAGGCTCAAAAGACTCGCCGTGATGAACAGAATTGGTGTTCCTTTGAATGCCTTTGGAATTGGAGCAACCGCAACTCTCTTGCGCACGCCCGACATAATCACAAGGCTCATTGCAAAACCAAGCGCAGTGCCTGCTGCGTACACAAGGCTCTGCCCGTAGTTGTAATTCTTGCTGATGCAGTTGATGGTGACACCGAGTACTGCACAGTTTGTGGTGATGAGCGTAAGGTAGATGCCCATTGCGCTGTACAAACCTGGCACGCATTTTTTCAAATAGAATTCAACGAGTTGCACGAGCGCTGCAATCACCAGAATGAAGATGAGCGTCTGCAGAAATTCCAAATGAAGTGGAACCATAACGTATGTATAGAGCGGCCAAGTGACTGCCGCCGCAAGAATGATGACAAATGTCGTCGCAATGCCCATGCCTGTCGCCTTGCCTGTTTCGCTTGTCATGCCGATGAACGGACAAATGGCAAGGTATTGCACGAGCACAACGTTATCTACAAGCATTGACTTGATGAACAGTTTAAGGAGTTCCATTATTTTGCAGCCTCCATTTCTTTAGCTTCTTTTGCACGTGCTTGAGCTTTCGCTTCTTTTGCGCGTCTGATTGAACCTGTTGCCGCCATGAGACAGCCGAACACCAGGAATCCGCCCGGCGCGCTGTTCAAAATGCCAATGCGGTATGCTTCCGGAATGATTTCGATTTTGTACGCAGTCCCTGCAAGCAGCGTTCCGCCGCCAAAGAATTCGCGTATGAATGAAATCACCAGGAGCACCCACGTGTACCCCAAGCCCATGCCGATTGCATCGAGCACGGAGTCGCCCACACCGTTGTGCGAAGCGTACGCCTCAACGCGTCCCATGATGATGCAGTTCACCACGATGAGCGGAAGGAACACGCCGAGCGCATCGTACAGTGACGGCACATATGCCTGGAGCACGAGCTGCACAATCGTTGTGAATGCAGCAATGATGATGATGAAAACAGGCAGACGGATTGAATCAGGAATCTGTTTGCGAAGCAAGCTGATGAACAATTCACTCATAATCAGAACGAACATCATTCCCAACCCCATGCCCAAACCGTTGAACATGTTTGTTGTAATTCCAAGGGAAGAACAGAGTCCGATGTTCAGTATCAAAAGCGGATTCTCTTTGAGAAGACCGTTTGTAAATGTCTTAAATTTGTTACTCATTTCCTCCACCTCTACTCTTCATGATAGTGATTGTTGAGTGTATAGTCCGCGGTTCCCGCAGGAGCTTTGAGTCCACCATGCTGAGCCATCAGTTCTGCCGCACTGTAAGATGCAACTTTTACCATGTCCGCAATACAGTCACTTGTAATTGACGCACCTGAGAGTGCATCATAGTCAGTGCCGCCACGGAAATCTTGGTCAACGGACTTATTGGCAAACTGATTGTAGAACGAAGGTTTTATTGCTTCCTGACCGCGATTCGGCGAGTCCGCAAGCGCAATGACTCTCATTCCGACAATCTTGCGTTCCTTGTTCACCACGACAACAATCGTGCCGCCGACATCACTATACGTCTGACCGCTCACCGAAATGGCAGCTTCCACAACTTCACCTTTAGAATTTTTTACAAGCGCACCTTGCTGGAGCAACATGCTGTGAATCTGCGTTTTTGTATCAACCGCAACTTTTTCTGTAACAGAAAGACCATCATACGCTTTATAGTTGCTATTGATGTCAACGACAGCATCTTCAAAAGAGAAGAGCTTGCCTTCTTCAACAACAGGAGCCTCGCCGCTCACTGCAACGCCGCCACATTTTTCCGCAAGGTATGATGAAGCAACAAATGTCGCCATCGTCATGATTCTGCCTACGCCTTTGCTGGTGATTGTTGCGCCGCTCACTGCATCGTATGTCTGCCCCGCAGTAAAGCCGTCAGCAACTTTCTTGCCGGCGAACTGACCGTAGAATGTAGTGCCGCTCTTCACTTTGAATGTGGCATCGTTTGCCTTGAGACCGAAACCAGGAGAGTCGCTCAGAGCGAGGAACTGCATACCCGTCACCGTGCCTGACAAGTCAACGCCAAGAACAATTGTCGCGTGGTCGTATGTAGGACCGGTTGCCTGAACAACAGCGCCCTTCACTTCACCGCCAACTTTTGCAAGATAGAATTTATCTATGGTAATAGTGCTGTCGGTGCTCGGCGTAAAGTCAGTCACCTGCTCAAAAGAATCTGCATCTGCAAAGACAGCCTTCATGCCGGCATTCGCTTTTGCAATCTGATTCGCCTCGATGACCGGAGCCGTAAAATTGTTCACCACCGCAAGCAACGCGCAGGAAATGACTGCATATATTGCAAGAATCAGCCCAAGTTTTATCATTGCGCCAACGGTGATTGTATCATTCTGAGATTCACTCATTTTGTCACCTCCGTTTTAGCAGTGGCTGTATCAAACGTCTGAACAATTTTTTTAGACACACGTTTCTGATGCGCCTTCTTTCCGTAGCCGTACTTGCGCGCGGTAAGATAGTTCAAGAATGGAGCAAGTGCATTCATAATCAAAATGCTGAACATGACACCTTCTGGGTAGCCGCCGAATGTTCTGATAAGGAACGTAAGCAAGCCAGCGCCCACACCGAACACGAAGCGGCCGGGCTTTGTTACCGGAGTCGTTGCGTAGTCAGTGACCATGAACGTTGCGCCGAACATGAGTCCGCCCGCAAGAAGCGCCATGGCAACTTCTGGAAGTGCCTCGCTGAAGCTGCCAAGCTTTGTCCACGCAGAGATGAGCGTTGCAATTGCAACCGTACCCACCATGCCAAGCGGTGCACGCCAGTCAATCACATGCGTTACCAAGAGGAACACGAATGAAATAAGGATGAGCAGAATCGATGTTTCGCCAATACAGCCGCTCCTGTTGCCAAGGAAGAACTGCAGCAATGTGTCGCCGTCAACAACAAAGGTACCCGCCTTCATCTGAGAAAGCGGTGTTGCCGAAGAGATGGCATCCATCGTTGCGGAAGAAATGGCATCGATTGACGCCGAGGAAAGCGCATCAAGCGGAAGCACGCCCGTTGCGTGGAAGTCCCATTTGTTCACGCCGCTCTCGAGGTTCAACCAGCTTGCACCCATTGCAGAGCCAAAGCTGACGAACAGGAACGCACGTCCCGTAAGCGCCGGATTGAACACGTTAGCTCCAAGACCGCCAAACAAACCCTTTGCAACAACAACCGCAAAGAGCGCACCGAGCACCACCATCCAGATTGGGATAGTGGAAGGAAGCACGAGTGCCAGAAGCACACCCGTCACCGCCGCCGACAAATTATTCACACACACATTCTGCTTTGTCAGCAACTGGAAGAGCGCCTCGAACACCACCGCACTTACCACTGAAACAACAATCGTTATGAGCGCACGGAGTCCGAATAGAATCACTCCGTACACACATTCAGGCAGCAGGGCAATGAGCACCATCGCCATGAGATACTGTGTTTTTGTTCCTTTCGTATAGTGAGGACTTGAAGAAAGGTATATCGCGTTTTTTTCTGCTTCAGTCATTACTTCGTTCCTCCATTCTGATTTGCAGGAGCGGCACTTGTTGCAACCGCAGCTTTCGCCGCTTCAGCAGCTTTCTTGTCCGCCATCTGCTGTCTGATCACCGACTTGCCCAGTCTGAACCGCTGCACCAGGCGCACATTCGCCGGACACACATATGAGCAGCAGCCACATTCAATGCAGTCCATGAGGCCGAACTTCTTCGCTTCGTCAAAGTTGTTTGCTTTGAGTGAGCGCACCATCATCACTGGAGTAAGGTGCATCGGGCAAGCCTCGACGCATCTGCCGCAGCCAATGCACGGTGTTTCATCAACAAGGTACGTTTCGTTGCGTGTCATGAAGGTAATGCCGCTCGTTCCTTTTGTAATAGGGAACATGGCGTTCGTCATGGCAAAGCCCATCATCGGGCCGCCGGAAATGATTTTGCTTGTTTCGCCGCGCTTCAAGGTGAACACTTCCGGAATGAGATCACCCACCATAGTGCCAATCGGAACGCGCAGGTTGCACGGCTTTTCGCACGCACCGCCGCTTATGGTAAGCGCACGTTCAATGAGCGGCTTTCCCAAGCGGAATGCATCGCTGATTGCGCAGACAGTACCCACGTTCATAATGAGTGCGCCCGCATCTGCCGGAAGTCCGCCCGATGGAATCTCACGGCCGAGCAGCGCATCCACAATATTCTTTTCACAGCCCTGCGGATATTTTGACTTGATGAGCTCAACGCACATGTCGTCGCCGTACCCTTTGGCAGCAATTTCTTTTTCTAGCAACGGCTTGATGTACGCCTTGTTCGTCTCAAGCGCAATCTTTCCTTCCGCACCCATGATGCGAAGTACGATTGCAAGACCGTCTATCACTTTTGCCGTGTCTTCCTGCAGCGTGCGTTCGTCAACCGTAAGATACGGTTCGCATTCAGCTGCATTCAGCAGGACATAATCAATTTCTTTATCAGGAGGAGGAGACATCTTAACATGCGTGGGGAACTGAGCGCCACCCATGCCGACAATGCCCGCGTCTTTGATTCGTGCAATCGCGTCTTTCTCATCGCACGTGAACGGATCAAGCGGAGGCATGTAGTCAGTTCGGTCGCTGCCATCGCTTTCAATCACGATGCAGAGCGCCTCGCCGTTACCGGTAACCATGTTGTTTTGGATTTTTCTTACCGTACCTGCAATGGACGCATGTACCGGCGCAGACATGAACTTATCGCTGGCAGCAATTTTCTGCCCCTTTGCGACAACATCGCCAACTTTTACAAGCGGTGTATTCGGCGCACCACCTTGGGTGACGGGAATAGTCACCATCTTTGTTGAAGGGAACGCATCGGTGATTGGACAGTCACGACTCAATTCCTTTCGTTCAGGCGGGAATATGCCGCCTTTGAATGTGTGAATTTTCATGCCGAATATTGTACTCTATAGAAAGAAAAATGTCTATTTTTATTCAACATATGCAGAAAAATATGCATAAACGGAGATTACATATCTTTTTCATCACTTTTTTTTATTTCCGCCACCATACGTCTGGTGACTTTTGCTTCTTCGATTCTGCGTTCCAACTGCTTTGCAAACGGCGTCTTGGGAAGTTCTTCCGCAAAATCTTGTAGCATACAGCGGGGTGTTTTGGTAGTTCATTTCGATACGCATTGAAGTTACAGACATTGTCAGAACAGAAATGACAATCTAAGCACAAAAATGCAATATTGACTAAAGCACGCATAAGTATATACTTGTCGCCATGGACATTGAATCAATTTCAACGGCAATGGCACAGAGCGCAGTACAGCAGCAGGCTTCCCTTTTCGTGGCGAAGAAGTCCCTGAATTCCATGGAAGTTGCAGGCGCAAACGTGATGAAACTTATTCAATCTGCTTCAAACGGCGATGGTCAGGGACAAATTATCGACGTGTATTGTTAAACAAAAAAGGTATGTCTGATATGGATGGACTGTCCGTAAGGGTAGTCCATTTTTTTTCACCATGCGTAAACGGTGAATGTCATGCTATAAAAAAATAATCAAACACAAAGAGGACGGAATGAACACACAGCTAAAAGTAGAACTAGAAATTGTAAAAGCAGTGCTTGCCGAATCAGAGAAATATGAACATGCCTGCCATGTGCTTGAATTTGACAAAGAAACTATATGTCCACCAAAGGCAATGGAAGAACAAGGAGAAGTTTCCGCATTCCTTTCAAACAAAGCGTTCACCCTTTTAAAACAGCAGCACTTCATAGACGCTGCGGAATATCTGTATGTTCACAAAGAGGAACTTGAGGAATTTGACCGCACGCTTGCAGAATCATTGCATCGAAATTACCTGCGAATAAAAAACATCACTCCGCAGATGGATCATGAATTTTCACTTGTGTTCAACAGGGCATTTGTCAATTGGCTCAACGCAAAAAAAACAGCTACCTTTTCTGCATTTGCGCCGTCACTCAGTGAAGTCCGCTCCGTAAATCTTAAACAAATTTCACTTATCGAAGGCGCAAAGAAAATTGCCTATGACAATCTGCTTGACACTTACGAGCGCGGCATGACCTGCAAAGACCTTGATGACTGCTTTGGCAAATGCAAAGAACGTCTTGTTCCACTGCTCAAGAGAATAACTTCCAGCAAAAAGAAAATCCGCACAGACTTTCTTTCCAGAACAGTCACTGATGAGCAGCAAAAAGAAATGGCAGATTATCTTCTGCACACAATATGCTTTGACTTTACCCGCGGCTCATTCACCACAACAGAGCATCCGTTCACCGACGGCCTTGCACGCAACGACATTCGTGTCACCACGCACTACTACCCCACGCAGTTTGCTTCCAGCATGTTCTCTATCATCCATGAAGGAGGACATGCACTTTTTGAACAGAACCAGCCGCAGCAAAACTACGATTACTTCATCAACAACGAAAAAACAATGGGGCAGCATGAATCTGTATCACGCTTCTACGAAAATCGCATTGGTCGTTCAAAGGCGTTCATCCACCTCATCTACCCGGAAGCGAAACGCATCTTTCCGCAGGTGTTCTGCGATGTAAGTGAAAATGAATTCTACGAAGCAGTCAATATAGTGCAACCGTCGCTCATACGCACTGAAGCAGACGAGTTCACCTACACGTTCCATATTATTATCCGCTACGAAATTGAAAAGGAACTCATCAACGGCAGCACAATAGACATTAATTCTCTGCCAAAGATTTGGAATGACAAATACAAGCAATATCTTGGCATATGTCCTGCAAACGACAAAGAAGGAATTTTACAGGACGTGCACTGGGCTTCGGGATTCGGCTACTTTTCAGCATACGCGCTCGGCAACATGTATAATGCCATGTACTACAACCGCATGAAGCAGGACATTGACATTGACGCTTCCATACGCGACGGGAACCTCGCCGTCATAAACAGCTGGATGAAGGAACATGTCTGGCAGAAGGCTGACAGAGAAGACGCACGTACTTGGATTCAGGAAATAACCGGGCGTTCTTTCACCGCCGATGATTTCCTTGACTATCTTGAAGAGAAATACACTGCACTCTACGAATTGAGTTAATTTTCTCTGCCAACAAACATCATTGACCGCCTTGTTTCTGTTTTTGCCGCATGGGGAATTTTTATATTGCTTTCCAAAGTGCATTCCATTCAAGACGCGACACGCTGATTCATTTGGCTAGCAACATTTTTGTCCGGAACAGAGGAAGCAGCAATGACATTCTGCTCGATTTTTAAAATTGCACTTTCCCTCAATCTGCTATAGAATACAATTTACAGACAGCGAAAGTATGCCAAACACTTTTTACGCATACATAAAGCAAATTCACCCTTAAGGAGTCATTATGATGAAACGCAACGTTGCAGAACTTGTTTGCGCTCTTTTTGTCCTCATTTCTGCCGCAGGAGAAAAACTCAAGTTGCAGCAAAACATCTCCCTTGAATTCAAAGGATGTGCCGACAGCTCGATTCAATTTGAAGCGCGCGGGCCGAATGCAAAAGCACCAATGGAATCATCTGAGCTGAAAAAACAATTTTCAAATGAACCGTTCATCCGCAACGCTGACAAAACGTATACATGGCAGAACTACACTATTGCAGCAAAAGATACCGGCTACACACTATTCTGCAACGGCAAAGAATTGTATACCGCAACATTCAACATCGAAGCGGACGAACTTAAAGAAGTGCGTGTCTGGAAAGATGCGCAAAGTTTTTACGGCATGGGCGAGGCTTCAAAAAAAGTGAATCTCGCTGACCAGCGGTTCACCATGTATAATGAATCGAAATACGGCGACCACGCATATCTTTTTATTCCATTCTATATCACTGACACAAACACGTCGGTCTACTACAATGCAAACGGCAAGGATGAAATTTATTTTCAAAGCGGTGTTGTTCCACAAACATACACAACCTCTTACCAGCGCATTCAATGCTACGTGCGACAAAACAAAAACATGCAGGAAGGAATTGCACATTTTTACGCGGAAACAAATCCAAACGCACTGTTGCCCAAATGGGCGTACGGCTACATTCAATCAAAATATGGCTACCGCACGCAGCAGGAAGTCATCGATGTTGTTGAAGGTTTTAAACAGCGCAATCTTCCACTCACCGGAATTGTACTCGACTTATTCTGGTTCAATAAGATGGGCGATATTTTCTGGGACACTTCAAGATTTCCTAATCCGAAGCAGCTCAACGAATATCTTGAAGCAAACGGCGTAAAGCTCATCACCATCACCGAACCGTTCTACACAACTTCATCAACCAATTTTGAAGAATACAAAAAGGACGATTTGCTTTGCAAAAACAAGTTTGGTAAAATTGTTCTCTGGCGTGACTGGTGGTGCCTTGGTGACAAAGAAGGCGGCATTCTTAATCCTCTTGCAAAGAACGCAACAAAAACGCTCGGAGAAAAATATGGAGCGATGCTTGATTCAGGCATAGACGGTTTTTGGACAGATCTTGGCGAACCAGAAAAAGCGCCGGCTTCGCTGCAATTTGGCAAACTCACCGAACAAGATTTTCACAACTATTATAACTACTATTGGTCAAAGGCTGTGTATGAAGGTGTACAGAAAAAGTATCCTGACAAGCGTCTAATGATACTGTCACGCTCCGGATATACAGGCAGCGGAAAATTCAATGTCTCTGTCTGGTCAGGCGATGTATCTGTTTCGTGGACGGCACTCTCGCAACAAACTGCATTTGCACTCAACGCAGGAATGTGCGCGCTGCCGTACTGGGGAAGCGACACCGGCGGATTTGCACAGCAGGAGGCAAAATCAGAACTTTTTGTAAGATGGCATGAATTCAGCGCATTCACTCCAGTGTACCGCGCACATGGTTCCGGTCCGCGAGAGCCTTGGATTTTCAGCGATGTAGAAACAGGCATTGTTAGAAAATATCTTGACATACGAACTGCATTGCTTCCCTATATTTATTCCACCGCGCACCAAACGGCAAACGGTCTGCCCATGATGCGTCCTCTTTTCTATGAAGACACTTCCGCCCCGGCAGAATTTGTCGAGAGTGAATTTCTTTTTGGAGACGCATTGTTGGTGGCGCCGGTAACAGAAGAGCTGTCAAAATCTACAACAAAAAAAGTGTGGCTGCCAAAAGGAACATGGTACGATTTTGAAACATTGCAAAAGGCAGCAGGAAAAGAAACGATTACCATTGAAGTTCCTCTTGAGAAAATTCCGGTATATATAAAAGAAGGCGCAATCATTCCCGCAGAAAAAGACGGGACCACCTATATTTTCATGATTCCTGCAGCAGGTGTTACAAACACTTTTACATTGTACAACGACGACGGCGAAACAAACAAATATAAAGATGGAGCATTTGCAGAAACACGCTTTTTGCTCAACGGCACGTCACTTACGGCGTCTGTTCAAGGAGATGCGGCTTTTGCGCCAAAGTCTGTAACGCTTGTTGTGCCATCATCTTTTACCGATGACAGCAGTTGGAAAACAGACGGACTGTACAAGACAAAAACGGTGCAAATTTCAGAACTTGCAGCGGAATATTCATTGTACTGAATTCAAAAGCGGTGATATAATTCAGTTATGGATAAAAGTCACCGCCGTTTTCTTTTTTCGCTTACTATCATTTTGGGACTCTTTGCAATTCCCTGCTTTAGCCAGCAGACTGTGACAGTAGGCTGGTATGAAGTTCCACAGTTTCAGCAGACAGACAATGACGGCGGCCGCAGCGGTTACGTTTATGAATTCCTCCAGCAAATTTCCGAACGCACTGGTTTTTCCTACAAGTATATAAATGGTACAAAGCAGGAATGCATAAACATGCTTGATAAAGGCATTGTTGATATAGTCTGTTCTCTGTGTCCAGGGGAAGAACCTTCTCACGCTGTGCTTTGTTCTATTCCACTTGGCACTTCTTACCTCATGCTCGTTGCCCGCAAAGATGATGATCGCTTTTCTTTTGACGATTACGCGGCAATGGACGGCATGACGGTTGTATCATCCCCATCCGTATTTCAAGAATCAAAATTCCGTGCATTACAAAGGAATTATGCTTTTTCTGTCAGAACGAAATTATGTGTCACTCCAGAAGCGGCATTGAGCGAACTTCAGCACGGCAATGCCGATCTTGCGCTTGTATCTTCAATCACCGCAACGCAGGACTTCACCGTTGTATCGCAGTTTGGCATGCATAATTTTTTCATCGGTGTAACAAAGAACAAACCTGCCCTCATGTCAGAAATGGACGCCACCATTGAGCAAATAATTACCGAAACTCCAGACTATGAGCAGACACTTTCAAAGGCGTATCTTGCGCAAAGCACCACGGCGGCTGTTTCTCTTACAAAAAAAGAAAAGCAATTCATTGCAAAGTCGCCCCACGTTACGGTATACATCAAGGCTGACACCCCTGTACTTTCTTTTGTGCGCAATGGAGAATTCCATGGAATGGTGAAATATATTTTTGACTACATTTCAAACACAACAAATCTTAAATTTGATTACATTCCTTTCGATGAGAACAAAGCCGCGATTAAGAACACCTATAACAACAAGAACACCATTGACGGTTATGTCATATCAGATTTTAAATGGGGTGAAGAAAATAATTTGCACATCACTGCGCCGGTGGCGGATTACGCACTTGTACTTGTCTATCAAAAAAATATGTCTCATAACATTTACACCGTCTCATACCATGAAAATAATTTTCTTCCCGACTCATTTATTCAAAACGCACCTTACACCATGATTCCGTATGAAACGCGCGAAGATGCAATTAACGCGGTACTCAAAGGCGACTGCGATGCTTTTCTTACCAGCATGTACATTGCGCAGACTTTTCTTGAAGGACAAAAATACAAAAATCTTATCATGTCGGCGCCTGACAATCTAAAGCTCAGCCTTGCATTTGGAATTTCACAAACATCTGATAAAGAACTGTATTCTATCATCGACAAGTCAATACGCAACATACCGCAGGATGAACGCAACAGTTATCTGCGTGAAAGTATTTCCGACAGCTTTGTCTATACGCTTGGTGACTTTATCAGGCAGAACAGCATTGTTCTTCTTCTTGTCATTCTTGTTTTTATGCTGCTGCTGTTCATGACAATCTCACAGAAACGCAACGCGATGCGGCTTGCAGAAGCTAATAAAAACAAAGATATTTTTCTTGCAAACATGTCGCATGACTTCCGCACGCCACTTACGGCGATAAAAGGATTTGCTTATCTAGGACAAACAGAAAAAAATGTTAAATACTACGATCAGATTCTTTCCTCAAGCGAGTACCTTCTTGAGCTTGTAAAAGATATTCTTAACATTCAAGAATACGCCCAAGGCAAGACGCTTGAACTTACACCTACGGCAAACAGTACACTATCTCTCTGCGACGGAATTCTTGAAGTTGTGAACACCCGCGCAAAAGCAAAACGAATTTCCATTCAAAAGAATTATTCTATCGAGCACCAATACATCAACGTAGACGAGCTGCGTTTCAAGCAGGCTTTCATCAACATCATCAACAACTCTATTAAATATAGTCCTGAAGATTCTACAATCATTTGGAACGTACATGACAAAGTTGAAAACGACGGAACAGTCCACCTGCTGTCAGAAGTGATAGATTATGGCGTAGGAATGAGCGAAGACTTCATCAAGACAAAATTGTTCAAGGCTTTTGAACGTGAGCACAATAAATTTTCTCTTGCGGAAGGCGGAACAGGCTTAGGTCTTGTCATAACAAAAATGGTTATTTCCAGAATGATGGGAACCATCACCGTGTCGAGTACGCTTGGCAAAGGCACTACATTTTCCATTGATCTTCCAATACAAACACTCTCTGCGGAAGAATTTGAAACACAGACTAAACAAAAGAGACCAAAGATACAGACAAAAGATTTTGCTGGCAAGCATATACTTGTCTGCGAAGATAACGAACTCAACACCTTCATTATTAAGAATATTCTTGAAAAAAAAGGATGCATCGTAGAAACGGCAGAAAACGGAAAGGTCGGAGTAGAGAAATTTCGACAGTCCGCAGAAGGTCAGTATCATGCAATTCTTATGGACATACGGATGCCTGTTCTTGACGGACTGAGCGCTACAAAAGAAATACGTAGTTTAAAGAGAAAAGACGCCGGATTTATTCCAATAATTGCACTTTCGGCCAATGCCTCTGAAAACGACAAGACAGACGCTGCACAGGCAGGCATAAACGACCATCTTTCAAAGCCAATTGATGTTGATAAACTTTTTGAAACTCTTGCTGCTTATCTCTAAATGTGCCTCGCGCACAATTGCCATATATTCTAAAATGAGCGCATTCATGAAGCGGTCCGCTTTATCAAGTTCTGTATACACTTGAATCAATCCATTCTGCTTTTGATACTTCTGAAACGATGCAGAATAAAACGCCTTGTTCACTAAACCGGCAAGCGCGCTCTTCACAGCCTGCGGCGTTCCCGTTTTTACCATAAGTGCCCGATATGAGTATCCAGGCACTTCTATATCGTACCCTTGCTCAGAAAGCGTAGGCACTGCGGATAATTCCTTAAGTGTACTGTGTCCGTCTGTAAGAATGACAAGCGGAACTAAGTCAGGAGACGAAACTAGTTCACTCTGGCTGAACACGCCTGCGACACAGTCTTCCTTCTTTACTGCCTCAAGGACACCTGCTCCACCGTTATATGACTTGACGACAAACGGTTTGCCAAGAGCAGCATTTACACCAAGACATGCAATGTAATTAGCACTGCCTTTCCCTGCGTGTCCAATTGAAATCTTACCAGGTATTTTCTTTGCATCAGAAACAAGCTGTGAAAAAGTAGTATAACCGCTTTGCTTTTTTACGGCGATGATAAACGGATCCTCGTTAAGTCCCGCAATTGAATCAAGAAGATTATATCCTTTTGTAAGTCCCTGCTGTGTTGCTGTAATGGTAAATGTGCCACCAACCAAAAGTGTATATCCATCAGCCGGTTGATTGAGCACATACTCCGTGCCAAGCGCAGTTCCATTGCCCGGCATATTTTTTACTTCAACACGAACACCTTTCTTTTTATTTAGTTCTGTAGTAAGCGCACGAATAATTGCATCAGTTCCGCCACCAGCCGCCTGCGGACAAATGATTGTTATTATTTTATCTTTCTGTGGAAACGGTTTATTCTTTCCAGCCGCCTGTACAATGCCAATGAAAAAACTGGAAATGAACAACGCCGTAAGAATTCTTCTATTCATTACCTTCAGTATACCGTCACTGTGATGATTTGTAAACTTTATTTCAACGTTTCCTGCGGCACTTCCACCGGATCTGGAGTCACATCGAACCAGTATGATGAAACTGGCAGATAGCCGCGTTTGTTCAGAATGTCAACCGCATCTTCATATCCCTGTTCAATAAGCTGATCAATGCGTTCGGTGGTAAAATTAACCGTACCTTCCATGAGCGAACCTAAATCGATTGAAGGAATTATCTCAATAAGTTTTGCAGAAGGGATATCTATCTGGCGCACCCGTCGCGTAAGACGACTTTCATCGTTCAAATACACAATAAAGATGGTGTGCACATTGGGATTCTGCGTAACAGGCTCAACTGGCGTATTATCACCACCGGCACTTTCTTCACCGCCGTCAGTATATTCGTAGCCATCCTTGAGCTTTACCGGCTGGCATACCATTGGAAACGCAGCCGTTGCCAGCAATTCATTTTGAATTTCAGAAATAGAACTTTCTACGTTCAGAATGAATCTTACAGCTTCCGTTGTCGGCTTTTTTTTGAGAAGCATTTTTACAATGGTATTCTTCTTGCGAAGCGCTGTCACCGTAACGCGTGGAGATGCACTGTTCCGTATTTTTTCAAGCGCAACTTTTTCTATGATTTGCCGAAGCCCTTTCTGCGAAATAAACCGTTCAGCAAGAGATCCCTTTGAATCGGTAAGCTGTTCAGGAACCATTGTCCGCCAAATATGTTCAATATCTTTCTCGCTCATGCAGGCAAAAAGCGCCGCGTTAAGTCCGCCTACGCTTGTGCCGGAAATTTCAGTAATTTTCTGAGCAAGACCGTATTCCGTAAGCGCCTTCCAGACACCAACTTCATACGCGCCTTTACCGCCGCCACCCGACAGCACAAGCCCCAGCTCCTGAGCAGAAACAATGCCGCTACAAAAAAATATCAGTACAAAAGCTGCAAATTTATTTTTTTTCATACACCACTTCCTGTCGAGCAGTCAAATCAGAAAAACGCTCGCTCATAAAATGGAACAAACCGTCTTCAACAAAATATGTTTTGTCAGGTGACATACAGAAGAAAGAGAAATTTACCGCAAGCACGCGTTCTGGAACAAGATACACTTCCTGGCCAAAGACACTTCCGCCTTCGGTCACCTGCATTTTTATTCCGTACTGAATTCCCTGCGTATCAGAAACAGGTATCTGGGATTGCGTTTTGTACACATCGGCCGCACATGAAAATTTTTTTTCAAGCAATGCCTTCATGCTGATGTTATGCATGTCCGCATAGTTCTGCCAAAGCCATGTATTCTCCTGCTTGGCGGTGTAGATGCGAACATATTTCTTGCCGTCGCACACAAAAGGATACTCAAAGCCTGAACCGTCGTCTGCCTCCCACACACCGGTAAATTCATCAAGAGAAGCAAGCGTTTTCAGGTGAGATAAATCTATCCGCGACTGCTCTTTTTTAGGTGTAGATTTGCACGAAAAAAAGCACACGGTCACGCAGAGCAACAAAATTCCACTGTAGAAAAACTCTTTTTTCATGACGTCATTGTATCACACAATTATTTTTTTTAGTACCATCTGAGGAAAAAACAGATTATAAGAGAATTTGGAGATTCTTTGTTGTGAATTTGAATATTTTACCTTATAATTATAAGGAATACTAAATACATTTATTTAAGAGGTCAATATGCCAAACAAACTTCGCGCTGTTATTCAAGTGGACAAGGATAAGTGTGTAAATTGCCACCGCTGCATTGCCGTCTGCCCGTCAAAAATGTGCAATGACGGTTCCGGTGACTATGTAAAGGTAAACAGCGATCTTTGTCTTGGTTGCGGAGCTTGCATTGAAGCATGTACGCACGGCGCACGAATCGGCATTGATGACATTGAGGAATTCATTTCAGACCTTGCCAAAAAGACACCGATGATTGCAATTGTTGCTCCGGCAGCAATTGTGAGCTTCAAGGGAAAGGACCTTGAACTTAACGGCTGGCTCAAGTCTCAAGGCGTTCAAGCAGTATTCGATGTCAGCTTTGGTGCGGAACTTACCACAAAATCATATGTAGAATACATCAAGGAAAATAATCCAAAGTGCATCATATCACAACCTTGCCCGGCACTTGTTTCCTACATAGAAATCTACCGTCCGGACTTGATTCCCTATCTTGCACCGGCAGACAGTCCGATGGCACACACTATGCGCATGATACGCGCGTACTATCCGCAATTTTCTTCATGCAAAATCGCAGTCATTTCACCATGCTACGCAAAACGCCATGAATTTGACGAGATACAACTTGGTGACTACAACGTGACTATGCACTCTCTTTCCACATACTTCGCAGACAACAACATCGACCTTGATTCTTTTGCAAAAGTGCCGTATGAAAATCCTCCTGCGGAACGCGCCGTGCTTTACTCAACACCGGGAGGACTCATGCGTACGGCGGAACGTTTTATTCCGGGAATATCAGAAAGCACGCGTAAGATTGAAGGTCAGCCTAAAGTGGCCAATTATCTTACCCAGCTGTCAACGACACTTGCTTCACAAAAGAATCCTGCATTTTCTCTTATCGATTGTCTTAACTGCGAGGAAGGTTGCAACTGCGGTTCCGGAACAGACAACAAAGAGCTGCCGCTTGATGAAGTTGAAAGCTATGTAGAAAAACGAAAGAAAGAGCGCTGCGACTATTGGAAGAAGGCTGGCATTACACCAAAACTTGCACAGCGAAAACTTGACGAAGCAATAGACAAATACTGGAAACCAGGGCTGTACAAGCGCACGTATGTCAATCACCATGACAGTTACAAAGCACTTATCAAAACGCCAACAAAAGAGCAGCTTGAAAATATTTGTCACTCCATGGCAAAATTTACGGAACGCGACATGCTTAACTGCGGTTCCTGCGGTTACAATAGCTGCGAAGAAATGGCAATCGCAATATTCAACGGACTCAACAAACCTGAAAACTGTCGCCATTATATGCTTGTTGAAATAGATAAGATTCACGCCGCACACAAAAGCGAACTTTCGGACACGATAAAAAACATAACATCGACAAGCGTTTCTAAAATAGAAGAAGCACAGCAAAACGTTTCTTCGCTGACCAGCACAACAACAATCATGTCAGAAAGCGTTTCCTCTTCAGCTGCCTCGATAGAAGAAATGATTGCCAACATAAAATCAATTGACACCATCATTGAAAAGAATTTCAACGCCGTGAAAGATCTTGAAACAGCGACACAGACTGGCAAGACAAATCTTTCCGATGTGACAAACCTAGTTGGAGAAATAGAATCTAATTCAAAAGGTCTTGCAGAAATGAGCAAGGTAATTCAGCAGATTTCAAGTCAGACAAACTTGCTTGCTATGAACGCAGCAATTGAGGCAGCCCATGCAGGCGCTTATGGCACAGGCTTTTCTGTCGTTGCCGATGAAATTCGCAAACTCGCGGAGAACTCCGGCAAACAGGCTAAGCAGATTGCCGATGTTCTAAAGAAGGTAAAAACACTTATTGATTCAACATTTGAAAAAACAGTCTTGGTGCAGAAAGAATTTGAAAATGTCGTTCAGCTTTCAAGTACCGTAAAAAATCAGGAAGTTGAAGTACGCAATGCCGTTTCTGAACAGAACATCGGCGGTACCAAGCTGCTTGAATCCATTGCACACATGAAAGAACAGACGGCAGCAGTTTCTGACGCAGCGCAAAACCTGCTCACCGAAACAGGTTCCATCAAGGAAGCAATCAGCCAGCTTGGTTCTGAGTAAGTTTTACACACTGGTAAAATCTACAGGTGGCGTTGTAACAGAAAGATATACAAATTCATCAGTGCCGGTATTCTTTATGCCGTGCACTGCATTTTCCGCAAAGCGAACAACATCTCCTGCGACAAACGCACATTCTTTGTCTTCCGCAAGCAACAGCGTCGCCGTACCGCGCAACGCATACCATATTTGTTCCGCAGAAGCATACACATGGCGTTCCTGCACTGCACCAAGATGCAAATGAATTTCAGTGAGTGCCACCCGCTTTGCCTGTGAATTGAGCGGTGAAAGCAGCTGACGTGAAATCAAGTCATCTTTTGTAAGAACATGGATATCTTTTTGCGCAATAAATTCCACATTGTTCTGCAGTCCGTCGATTGCAGTTTTTTCAACAGCACTCGTTGTATGCGTCATATCCACAGATGAATCTACAGGCAGAGTCTTTCCTGCAGAAGCAAAGAATATTTGGCGGGCGTCCGACATTGGCTGGTTTTGTGTTTGCGGCACGCTCTGTTCCATTGTCTGTTCACGTATCAGATTATGAATGCTTGTCACTCGCGTCTGGGCAGCTTGCATTCCGACAGCAGGTGCAACCGGTTCATTTGGATTTACATACCGTCTTCTTTTTCTTGTGCCGGCGCCACATTGTATTGCCTGTACCGGGCACCTCATGATGCAGCTCATGCATTGCTGGCACCTGCCGTTCCACACGGGTTTGCCGTCCTGCATTTTAATCGTACCAAACGGACAGTTTTTTTCACATTGGCCGCACCCCGTACATGACTTGTCCACAGAAAATCTCCGCGTTGTCATCATCGAAAGCGCAAAGAGCGGATTGATCACCTTTGTTTTAAATGAAGCAGCCGTTCCTTCCTCAATCTCAAATATGGTACGGCGTGTACTTATGTTCATTGCAATGATGGGCATACGTTGCTGCGCGACATTTAACTTTTCACGGATAAGCTCAGGGCGGTCTAAGTCAAACAAGGTGATGCAGTTGTCCGGCATAGAAACGGTATACGCACTTTTAAGCGGAAACACGGTCTTAAACTGGTCAAAGGTTCTTCCTGCTTCACTGCCGCAGGTACACACTGCAAAAGTAAATGTTTTTTCATCTACATGCACGTGCTGTAAAAACTGCATGACAATTTCAGGAGCAGCCCACGCATACACGGGGAATACAACACCAACGACATCATCAGGACCAAACGTCAAATCTTTCTGCATGTCTTTTATAACTTGTGGAATGAACAACGCAGTATCCTGTGTGCGCTTTGCAAGCTGTTCTGCCACCCACTGAGAGTTCCCCGTTCCAGAAAAATAGTAAATCATTACAGCCTCCACTGCTATAATTGTAACGCATTGTGGCTTTTTGTATCAACAAGATTTGCATTTGAATCAGTTGACTTTATTCTTTTACAAACATACTATTCTATAATATCATGCAGGAATACATACACATGAAACATTCATTAAAAATCACAAACAGCACCTTTATTTTTCTTGCAACGCTATCTTTTTTGCACGCGCAGCCGGCGCCAACACCAGTTTCCGCTTCCGACCCGTACGGAATCGACTTTTCGCAGGTAAATGGAGACGTTGTTTCTGTCATTGAATATAAAGGTGAAGACCTTGATTCTCTTGTCATTCATCTCAACACATCATACAAAGATGGAAGCGTAACAAAATCAATTCAATATGATGACAACGGAACGCCACGTCTTGTGTCAAACTATCTTTATTCAGAAGATGATTTACTCACCAGCATTACCGGCAGTGACATGAACGGTTTGCAGCGATGGAAATATACGTATGCATACGACAAAAATGGCCGGCAAACAGAAGAAAAATCGCTCAACGCATCAAACACGGTTGAATGGCGCAAAGTAAGTTCGTACACCGCATCAGGCAAGCTCAAGACAAATATAACTTCAAACTCAAGTGGAGAAACAACACTTAAAGAAACATTCCAGTACAACGACAGAGGTTTTGTCGCCGCGGACATCACGCAGTATCCCGACGGCAAGCTGCTCAAAAGAATAATTTATACGTACACAAAAGGCGGACACATTGCCCAGGAAGACCACTACGATGCAGTCGGCTTCTTTGAACGCATCGGCTATTCGTACACCAGCAGCGGAGAAATCATCAGCTTTTCAAACATCGGCAAAGACTATAAGCTCAATTCAAAGACACAGCTGCAGTATGGCATAAACGGAAAAATTGCCAAACAGACAATCACCGCAAAAGATAATTCCGTCATCGAAATATCATACGTATATGATGCAAAGAACAACTGGATATGGCGCTATGACGGAAAGATTTATACGCTCAGAAAAATAGAATACAGGAAGTAACATATGGCATGCATATTGCTCGTAGAAGACAATCAACTCATTACAGAGGCGGTTTCCGGCTATTTACAAGTGGAAGGGTACAAGACAATTGTATTCAATAAAGTTCAGGGCGTAATTGATGTCATACAGCGGGGCACCGTTGACCTTGCAGTTCTTGACGTGATGCTTCCTGACGGAAACGGATTTGTGCTTGCAAAGGAAATTAGAAAAATCTCGCAGATTCCGCTTATATTTCTTACTGCGAAGGACAGCGAATCCGACCGCATTCTTGGCTTTGAAACAGGAGCCGATGACTACGTATGCAAGCCGTTTTCAACGAAAGAATTAGTGCTGCGCGTGCAGGCTTTGCTTCGCAGAACAGGCACGCAGTCTGAACCTCACGGTGCAACAAATAAATGGACGCTCAAGAAAGACACGCTTGAAATTGATTCAGTAAAACACCTGCTGTTTATAAACGGCAAAGAAAAAACACTCACCGGGGCCGAATGGAAAATTCTACTCTATCTCTGCGGCATTCCAAATCAAGTCGTATCACGCGAAAAACTTTTGTCTGAATGTCTTAATTATTTTTTTGAAGGTTCAGAGCGTACCATAGACACGCACATAGGCAACCTCCGTGCAAAACTTGGCAGCGGTAACTGGATTGGCACGGTACGTGGATTTGGCTACCGGTTCAATGGAGTGCCTTCTGTATGAAAGAACAATCAAACATCTTTAGCAAATTATTCATCGGTTTGTTAGGCGCGTCGCTGCTTGTGCTCATCGTCATGTCAATTATATTTGTGTTTGCAATTCGCGCGTCAATCTCGCACTGGAACAAAGACGAAGCGCTTGACATGGGCAATTTGCTGACGCCCGTCATATCAAAAGTATATCGGCTCAACGGCACGCTTGATACAGGCAAACTTGAGTCAGCAATTCTTCCCTATACCACAGACTCCATGTACGTGTATGTTTTTGACAAAGACAAGCATCCTTTACTGCTGCTCAACAAAGGGCAGCGTGTCACTCAAAAAACAGTAGAAAAAGAAGTTGGCAGTCTTTCTACATTTCTTACGCTCAACTCGCCTATTCCCGTTAAAGATGGCAATGAAATCATTGCATATCTTTCTGTAAACAGCAGGGACTTTCTTGCATACAAGGCAAACAGGCAATTCATCTCTTCAATGAGAAAATCAATCGCAGCCGGAGTTGTCACCGCAATTTTCATAGCGTTGCTCACATCTCTTTACATATCATCAAAATTTTCAAAGCAAACGCAGCAACTTGTTGAAGAAATAACCGCGCTCGGCAACGGCAAGCGCAATATTGAATTTACCCATTCAAACACTGCGGAATTTAATTTGATTGCAACATCGGAAGAAAAACTTCAAAATCAACTGCTGCAGGAGGAATCGCTGCGCAGGCAATGGATGCTCGATGTATCACACGACCTGCGTACACCGGTCACCGCAGTAAAAGTGCAGCTCGAAGCAATGCACGATGGCGTTCTACACACCACAAAGGCACGCCTTGACAATCTTCTTTCTGAGCTTACTCACATAGAACGTCTTGTAAACAATCTTCACGACTTGAGCAGATATGAGTCTCCAGAGATGAAGATAAACAGCGCCCTGATTGACGCGCACGAATTTACAAACACAATGCGTGAGCAATTCTCAATTCTTGCTGAGCAGAAAGGACTTTCCTACACTTGTGCGTGCGATGTAAAAGAATCGTTTGTTGCTGATGAATTTCTTTTGCAGCGCTGCATATCAAATCTTATTCAGAACGCCGTAAAATACACCGACAAAGGCGGAGAGATACAATATCATTTGTATGAAAGAAAAGACAAAGCTGCAGGAGACAGCGTTGTCATCGAAGTGAAGAACACCGGCACACTTTCAAAAGAAACAATGGCTCACGTATTTGATCGGCTGTATCGTGGCGACAAGTCACGCACTGACGGTGGCAGCGGATTAGGACTTTCCATTGCAAAAGCAATCATGAATCTTCACCAAGGAACAATTAACATTGACTGCAAAAATAATTTTGTCATTCTTACCGTAAGTTTTCCATTCAGCACTATTGTTCCGGACATAAAAAAACCGGAATAAGTTTTGCTTATTCCGGTTCATTGCTAATTTTTGTTAAAATTAGTTGTTTGTTGCAGCAGCATCAGTTGTTGCAGCAGCATCGGTTGTTGCAGCAGCATCAGTTGTAGCAGCATCGGTTGTTGCAGCAGCATCATCTGCTGGAGCAGCTTCTTCAGTTGTTGCCTGTTCAGCAGGAGCAGCAGCTTCCTCTTTCTTGCTGCAAGAAACAGCTGAAAGAGCTACGAATGCGATAGCGGTAAGAACAAGAACCATCTTTTTCATAAAAATACCTCGATATAAAAACTTTTTTGGAAATGTCTGAAAGTAAAACTTCCTGTTGCGTTTCCTTTTTACGTCTCAAACAATACCAAAGTGATATCAAGATTTTTATGTTTAAATGTCAAGATTGTGTCAAGAATTATAACCTGGAAAAAGGCTATTTTTTCTTCTTTTCATCATCCTTGCGCTCATATTTATAGCGCTTTATTTTCTGACTTGCTGTCTTTTCAAATTCATCAACCTGCTGCACGTTTGAAATCTTCGAGTTCTTGTTCACTTTGCTATTAACAAAGAATTGTATCTCGCCAAGAATCGACTGCATCTGGTACTGCACGCTCTCATGGAAATCTGCTGCGACCTGTTTAGCATTGTTCACAGCGCCGCCAAGCACTTCGCCAACAGCTTTTGTAAGTGGCAGCTCACCGTTCTTCACTGCATCGGCACGCTGTTTTGCACGCGCCCTTTTTTCCGCTTCGACTTTAAGTTTTTCCTGATCAAGATGCACCAGCGCAACAAGACCGCTCTCACCTTGAACAACAAGCGATTCAGAAACAAGCGGATGTTGATTTAAAACGAACTCAATGTCTTCAGGATAAATGTTTTCTCCGCTTGAACCGAGTATCATATTCTTGCAGCGACCTTTGAGCGACAGTCGCACAGCACCATGCATCTTTTTCAAAATGCCTAAATCGCCAGTACGAAAATATCCCGGTCCGCATGAATCTTGCTCTGTAGTGAATGATGACTCCGTAAGCGATTCATCACGGTAATATCCTTTCATGACATTCGGTCCGCGCACCACAACTTCACCAACACCTGTTTCCTTGTCTGGATTATTGATTTTCATTGTTACGCCTTCAACAACAGGTCCGACAGTTCCACGGATTGTGTTAGTTGGGGAAGATCCTGCTATAAGCGGCGCCGTTTCTGTAAGTCCATAGCCAATTGCATAAGGGAAATGTGCTTCTTTCATAAACCGCTCAACATGTGAGTCAATCTTTGCGCCACCAATGCCAAAGAACTGTATTCTACCGCCAAACACCTGCTTAAGTTTTTTACCAGCAGCCTTGTTGATAATTTTTCTAAACAGTCTGATTTTATATAATGTGGCGGTAAACTTATTGCCTTCAATTTCAGGAAGCACTTTGTTCTTGTAGAGTTTTTCCATAATGACAGGAACAGCACACACAATCGTCGGGCGCACTTTTGCAAAAGCAGGAAGCAGGACGCTTACCGTAGGCGGGTGTCCTAAATAAAACACACATGAACCGTTCATCAGCTGCATGGTGAAATCAATAGTAAATTCATACACATGTGAAAGCGGTAAAAAAGAAAGGCAGCGGTCCATTTTGTTTACGCGATACACTGTCTGGCACTGCACGGCGTTCCACACAAGATTGCGGTGAGTAAGTTCAACACCTTTGGAACGTCCCGTTGTGCCTGACGTGTAGATAATTGAAGCTGTATCATCTTCCGAAACTGATGGCTCAGGAAGCGTGACACAGCTAAAATCAGAAGCATACACGGTATCTGCATCAACAGCCGGTTTGGAAACCACCGTATTTTCACCAAGCGCTGTTTCAACAGTTTCAGAAAGTATTTTCTTTGCAGCGCATATTTTCTTTACAACAGCACCACCTTTTATCACAGAGAAATCATCAATTTTTATTATCACCGGAGGCAATTTGTCTGAAAGAGATTCAATCCGCTTATACAACACATCAGAAACAACAAGCGCGTCTACACCACAATGTGAAAGTATTGATTCAATTTCTACAGAAGAAAAGTCAGGAAGAAGAGGAACTGCAATATATCCGTAATTGACAATTGCAAAGTAGGCAGCACCCCAGTTAGGCATACTTGTGCTGTACAATGCTATTTTTGAACCAGACCGCAAGCCAAGTCCAATAAACATTCTTGCCGTTTGCTCAACGGCCCGCGCAAGTTCACGGTAGGTGGTTGGCTTTCCGTTTACAAAAGAAAGTGCGTCACACTCCGCAAATTTTTTAATTGAATTCTTAAAAAGAGCCGGAAATGTATATGAACCTAAATCTTTTATTGTTTCCATGCGAACCTCATCGTTTCAAAATCAGAGCAAACCCTCAGCACGCATGGAAGCAATAGCGGACTTTATTTTTCCAGGCGAACTGTATACTCTTTTGTCAAACAAACAGTAAGCGCGTCTATGTCCTGCTGCGTCAAATAACCGTTGTTTACAAAATAAGAACTAAGCTCCGCCTTTAAATTCGCAACAGAACTCATCGGTTTGCCCAGCATCTGTTCAAAACTATACTGCAAGAGATGATAATCACGGAATTCCTGGATGCCCATCTCATTTGTCTTTTGATAGTCTGCCGCAATGCTCTGCCAGTCAGCACCAACAAGTGCCGCAAGAACTGCGCTCACCGTGCCTGTACGGTCTGTGCCAAGACGGCAATGAACGTAATACGGACCCGGATGCGTATTGATGAATTGGACAATCTCTGCAATAAGCGAACCAAATTCTTTTTCTGCAGAATGAAAATATACCGTATTGTAGCTTGTGTCAACAAAAAGGTTGTCGCCGGCATCAATGATTTTCTGCTGATAAGCGCTAATTTCTTCACCTGCCACCGGCTTTTCATTGCCGCTCAGCGTGATGATTGATTTAATTCCTTCGCGTTCAAAAGACTCTTTTATCAGGCGGATACGTGTATCTTCAGTGTCATACTGTCCGCGCGATTTTTTATACGGATGATAGCCACGGAACAAGCCTGTTGTTCCCGGCACAAGGCGGAAGTTGCTCAACGTGTCGCGGTCAACCGATTTTGTAAGATCAAAGTCAGCAAGTTTCTTTACCGTCTTTGAAGTCTTCACGTTGGCAACGATATCCTGCGGATTATCCTCTGCAAAGAGCACCAGATTGTTTGTAGCCATCTGGTATCCCGGTGTTTTGGAAATTGCAGCCGGCTCATCTGCACTCAGCGCGCCCGCTTTTTTAAAGATATAGAATTTAAACTCAGGATGTCCTGAGTTTCCCGGAATGCGAACAAGCGATGCATCTTTTTCAAGAAGATACGCTTTGCATTTGGCGTCATAGCTCATCTTCCAAGATTCATCTTTTCCTTTTGACCAACCGTTGAATGAACCTTCAACATACACACGGTCAACAGTTGTCATTTTGTATGACTTTGGATCAAATACGAACATGACGTTCTTGCCGCCATTTGTAATCTGGTATCCGACCTCTCGGTTTTCTTTAGTCATTGAAAACTGCTCCTGAACAACATTTTTCGTGGTAGCGCAGCTTGCAAGCAAAACTGCCGCCACTCCTATAGCAAAAATACTTCTTTTCATTTCATCAACCTTTCACAGCGCCTGCTGCAATTCCTTTAATGATATATTTCTGTAGGAACAAATAGAATGTAATAATCGGCAAAGAAGAAATAGTCAGTGATGCCGTCATCGGACCGTATTCCTTCATGAACTGACCATTGAATTTCATCTGTGCAAGCTGAATCGTTCCCTGTTTTACAACAATGAGAGGAAGAAGGAAGTCATTCCACAGCCACAATGCGTCAATAACCGCAACAGTTGCAATAATCGGCTTTAAAAGCGGCAGCACGATGTGAAAGAACGTGTAGAATTTTCCAGCACCATCAATAGACGCGGACTCTTCAAGCTCACGCGGAATTCCTTTTACAAAGCCGTGGAACATAAAGATTGCCGTCGGACAGCCAAGTCCCCAGTACATAGGCACAATTCCCGGAATGCTCATCAAATGCAAGTCAGAAGCAAGAACTCCAACCGGAACCATAATAATCTGGAATGGAATGACAAGCGAAAATGCAAAGAATCCGTACAGCAACCAAGAAAGTTTTGTGTCGGTGCGTGACAGTATGTACGCCGCCATTGAACTTGTAATGATGATTCCCACCAAACCTGCAACAGTGATGAACAGCGTGTTCATGAACACCTTTGGAAATTCCATCACCTGCCATGCCTTTACATAATTGTCAAAATATATTTTCTTTGGCAGACCAAGCGGATTCATAATAATGTCGGCGTTAGGTCTGAATGAATTTATGACAACAAAAATCATTGGGTAAATAAAGAAAAATGCAAACAGCACAAGCGCCACAAAAAGAATCGTCCGCTGCGCATGTTCTGACTTCTGCATTTGACTGTTGAGTGTTGTTGTATTGCTCATTGCTCAACCTCCTTTCTTTTCATGACGATAAGTTGTACGCCTGTAATCAAGAATATTACAAAGAACAAGAGCATTGCCTTTGCAGTTGCCATGCCGGCCTGCTTCTGGGCAAATGCATCAAAATAAATGTCCATGACAAATGGAACGGTTCCTGTTGCGTAACCGGTTGAACCAATCATTGCGTAAATAAGGTCAAAACTCTTCAACGCATTTGCAATGGAAAGGAACAATGATACGGTGAACGCCGGAATAAGGAGCGGCACGGTAATATACTTGAACCGCTGCCATCCACTTGCACCGTCAATTTTTGCAGCTTCAATCAATTCAGTAGGAATATTCTGAAGACCTGCAAGATAAATAATCATGTAGTAACCGCACCCCTGCCACACAGAAACAAGCACAAGAAGCCACGGCGTCTTGTTGGGGTCGCTAATCCATTTGTCTATGCCGGTGAGCGCCGGTAGCAGCTGGACAAACAACATTGACCAAATAAGTGCGACAATAATCATAGAAAGCACATTCGGCAGGAAGAAAATCGAGCGCAACACCTTCTGACCGCGAACCTTTGTATCAAGCGCAAGAGCGAGAAGGAAGGCAAGCAGGTTAATTCCAATAACCGAGAAGAAAGCAAAGAAAAGGGTGAATCCGGTGACACCCATGTTATGTTTTTTTACAATCCATTTTGACGCAAGCAGATTTTTAAAGCCGCCGATATAGAACACACGGAGCGCCGAATCCTTTACCTGCATCACTGATTTTTCAGAAAGCGCGTTCTTTGTACAGAAGTCACGCACAACTGCATCTTTCTGCTCAACATTCTGGGTAAGCGATATGTCTTCAAGTTTCTTAAGGAATGAATCAATGTCAATCGATGGATTCTTTTTCACTTCATCTATATTCCAAATATTGTCTTCGATTTTAAATTCATCAAAAGTTGGATTTAGCTTATAAACGTTGTCAGAGAGCGTATAATGCGCCATCATTTCATCTTTTTCTTCAGAAGAACATTTTGCAAGCACTTCTGAATTAAATTCCTTCATGGTGATTGTCGTTGGCAAGTCGGAATTTGCATTATATTTTTTTTGCTCATACGAATGCGGATAGAAGTCATCTTCCACGCCACCCGTAAGAATTTTTTTATAATTGCTCAGGCCCACAAATTTATTAAGCGCCGGCTCCCATTTTGCCTTACGCAAAATACTTTCAACTCTGCGTCGTTCAATAGAATGCATAGCAATGCGGTGATATGAATCATCAGCACTGTTATACTCATATATTTTAAGAAGATAGTCTTTGTCAGACTGTTTCTTTAATTTACCAAGTATATCAGATTCGAATTCTGCCTTCTTAAGCACAATAGGAGACTTAGGAGTAAGACCATCCCAGTTTGTAAAAGAAATATAAATGCCACGTACGAATGGCGTAATAAAGAAAAGTAAATATAGAACTAAACACGGCAACACGAATGCTGCAAAATAAAATCTCCGCTTACCGTTGGACTCAACCATAACTGCCCCCTTACATAAAAAAACGGCGGCTGTCGTTTAAGTACAGCCGCCGTTAGAAATCATTTATTTCTGTACAGAAGCAGCCCACTGAGCGTCAATGTCAGCAATGACTTTGTCTGCTGACTTTGATTTCATCATGTACTGCTGAGCACCGTTCTTTGCAGCATCTTCAAATGCAGCAGTCGGGTACTGAGAGAAGAGCCACGGGAGTGATCCCTTTTCTCCAACAGACTTCATAAGATCATCAAACGGTCCACCGAGTGATGAGAAGTCGCATCCCTTGAATGAGTTGGTGAGTTTATACTCGCTGACCCAAAGTTTTGCTCCCTCGTCGCTTGAAAGCCAGTTGAGGAATTTAAGAGCTGCAGCCTGTTTTTCTTTTGTAGACTGTGAAGAAACACCGAATGTTGAGTCAACATCAGCATAGAGCTTGTTGAGTGTAGCATCGTTGTATACTGGGAACGGAATGAATCCAGCGTTGAGATCTGGGTTGAGCTTTTTAGCATCAACATATGCCCAAAGGCCGTTGCACATCATAGCAGACTCGCCTTTTGCAAATGACTGCTGCTGCTCTCCACCAGCCATTTCCTCAGCATTGCCGTTCATGTTTGCGCGGTAGAAATCCATGATGCTGAACAGTTTTGCTGTGTCAACGCAACCATATGATGTCTTTCCAGCGTTCATGTCAGCGATGAACTGATCAGGAGAAATTCCTTTTTCCTGAAGAAGTGCTGTATGAATCATTGTGATGAAGTGTCCTACAGACCAGTTCTCTTTGAGAAGAGCTGCGAAAGGAACAATTCCGTTTGCCTTAAGTGTGCGGCATGCCTGCTCAAGTTCACGATATGTTGTTGGAACAGCGATATTGTACTTAGCAAAAATGTCCTTGTTGTAGATGATGCCAATTCCAGCAAAATCCATCGGGACAGCATACTGTTTGCCATTCCAAGTAACTGCAGGAAGTGAGCTCGGAACTACTTTTGTAAGAGCCTCTTCGTTGCTTACGTCAACGAGGAAACCTTTAGAAGCATATTCCTGAACACGTGCATATGACTGCATCTGCATAATGTCAGGGAGTTTGCCCTGAGCCGCACGTGCTGACATAGCTGCATCAGCATCATTCGGGATGATGAGCATGTCAATTTTAATATCAGGATTCTCTTTTTCGAACGTTGCAACAATGTTCTTGAGACCTTCCTGATTCTCCTGTTTGTAATAGTACATCTCAAGCTTTGTCTGCTTTGATGCACACCCTGCCAGAGCGACCGCAGCGATTGCTGTAGCGATTACAGCTCCTAACACTTTCTTCATTTTTGTATCTCCCTAAAAATGAATTATTTTTCCGGTTACCCGGATTAATTTATATATTCTGCACGAAGTGCAGATTATACCGAAAGAAGGGCAGCTGCGTCTTGTTCCAAAGGAGGTGACGCACGGCACAGCTGTCCGCATTCAAATCTATTTCGCAAGAACCGCCGATGTCAACGGAGAAATCACCAGCTGGTCTTTTGAAACCGAAGTTTCTCCTGAGCCAAACACAAGAACCATGTCCGTGCAGTCTGCAGGAATTGTCACGGTGACGGGTTCTTCAGAAAGGTTGTGATAAACCAAAGCCTTTTCTTCCGCACAGTCCATGCGCCATGATGAAATGACAGAATTTCCCGTGTTGACAGGAGTAAGACGACCTTTGAACAACGCAGGATGCGCAGTCTTTACCCGTATCAATTGTTTATAATATGACAAAATTGAATCTTTGTCTTTAGCTTGTACCGCTTCCGGCACTGTCTTTCTATTGTACGTGGAAACAAGGGAATCTTCCCACGTGCACTGCATCTTATCTTTTCCTGCTGCATTCCAAAGGAACGGTGAGCGGCGCGCAGGATCATTTGTTCCGCCGTTTAAGCCGATTTCCTCTCCGTAATAGATGAAGGGAACGCCCTCTGCAAGAATGTACATGCCTGCAGCAAGTTTTATCCGCTCGCTGTCAAGCCGGAGCAATCCTGCTGAACGGTTCTGATCATGATTGGAAAGGAATGGCGCATCAACATAGTCAGGATTAGATTCCTTGTAACGCTGATAATCGCCGTAAATTGAATTTGCAAAATTGTTCCGACCGTCTTCACCGGCGTGAATTGCATCAACGATTTTTGTTCCCATGTCAAAATGGAAGTCGGAATACAATGAAGCGATATATGCCGCACGTGTAGGAGTTGGCTCCCACACTTCGCCAACTGTCATTGCATCAGGATTGACGCTGCGATCAAAGTCAACAATTTCTTTCCAGAACTGAACACCTTTTTCAAGAGAATTTTCTCCTGAAGGAATTTTAGAAGCGTTGTAGACATGGCCGGCCGCATCGTAGCGGAAGCCGGAAACACCTTTGTCCATCCAGAACTTCATGATTTTCTTCATTTCTTCACGAACTGCCGGATTGTCAAGGTTGTAGTCAGGCATGCCGCCGTCAAAGATACCGGCATAATAGCCAGTCTTTGTCTTGTGCCAAACATCATGTCCCCAAATTTTTTGATTAATATTGAATCGCGGATCATCTTCTGTAATCCAGCGGTACCAAGAGCGGTACGGACTTGACGGGTCGCGCGACTCCTGGAACCAACTGATATAGGTGGAAGAGTGATTGCATGTCATATCAAGGATGACACTGATTCCGCGTTTTTTGCATTCAGCAACAAGATTTTCAAAGTCAGCAAGCGTACCATAGTCAGGCTGAACATCGTAATAATCATCGACATTGTACCCGTGATACGTTGTTGACGGGAAAATAGGCATAAGCCAGATGCCGGTAATGCCAAGATCCGTTGTTGTCTTGTCATTGCCGTCGTTAAGATAGTCAAGGCGCGCGGTAATACCGTTGAAGTCGCCTACACCATCGCCGTTGCTGTCTGCAAAAGAGCGCACGAATATGCAGTAATACACACCTTCGCGCGGTTTTGTTGCAAGTCTTGTCACCGCAGCAAGCTGTGTCGCGGAAGTAGAATTTGAACTTACCTTTGTGCTTGCGCACGAAATAAATCCAGCGGCTAAAAGAAAAGAAATTGCGACTGCGCAAAGAGTGCGTTTCATAATTGCTGTTACTCCTTACCACTTGTTCCGGCAAGAGAAATAAGCAGCTGCTTCTGGCCGGCAAGGAATATGATGACAAACGGGACTGCGACAAGCAGAGCGCCGGCTGCAAACATAGTAAAGTTGTCTGCGGCGCGACCGTTAATCATTTCGTACAAACCGACAGCAAGCGTCTTCTTATCATCACTACGCAATACAAGGCGCGGGAAGATGAAGTCCATCCACGGACCGGTGAAGCTGGTGAGTGTAAGGAATATAATCTGCGGTTTTACTGTTGGCAGAATGACTTTGATATATGTCTGGAACGGCGTGCATCCATCGACGTACGCAGCCTCGGCAATATCTTTGGAAACTGTATCGTAGTATCCTTTCATAAGCCAAGAGTTGTACGGTATGTTGCCCGTTGCATAGACAAGGACCAAGCCCCAGTGCGTATTGAGTCCGCCAATCTTCCAAAGGATGACGTATGTTGCAATCATTCCGATGAAGCTCGGGAACATCTGCAATACAATCATGCTTGCCATGATAGGCTTGCGGAGCGGGAACTTAAAGCGTGAGAAGATATAACCTGCAGTTGAGCAGACAATGACAGTAAGAATTGTATTCATGACGGCAATCTTAAGCGTGTTGAAGTACCACATAAGATAGTTTGTGCCATGAACATTTGTAGTTCCTTTTACAAGCGTATCAGACGGCGTAAGCAAACGCTGGAACTGATACAGAGAGGGATGATTCGGCCACGGATAAATATTCGTTGACGAAAGAGAGTTGCTCTTTGTAAAAGCTGAAGAAATAGTGAATGCAATTGGATACAAAACAAGCAAAGCCTGAATGATAAGAATTGCATTGAGAAATGCTTTTGTAAATGTATCGTGTCCTGAGCTTATGTGATTTTTCATATTTCACCATCCTTGAATGATTTGGTGCGGGTAAACTGGTACACGGCGAAAGGCACAAGCACGATGAAGACAAGAATAGAAAGAACAGATGCCATGTTGTACATATTCGGAGTGTTGTAGGTAAGTTTGTAGATCCAGGAAATCAAAAGATCTGTTGCGCCTGCCTGCGTAGAGATGGTGTCCGGAAGTGCCGGGCCGCCGCCTGTAAGGAAGAATACTGCGCCAAAGTTGTTGATGTTTCCTGCAAACTGCATGATGAGCAACGGTTTTGTCTGGAACAAGACAAGAGGAAGTGTAATTGACTTGAACTGCTGCCACTTGTTTGCGCCGTCGATTGTTGCCGCCTCATACAAGGAGTGTGAAATGGCCGTCATGCTGCTTGTGGTAAGAATCATGCTGTACGGGAAGCCAATCCAGATGTTTACCAATATGAGGGAAAGTTTTGCAACCTTAGGGTCAGAAAGCCACGGAATGGCCTTTGAAAGAATTCCCAGCTGCATGAGCGTGCGGTTTATAGGACCAAACGTGCCGTTCAAAAGGTTTGCCCAAATGAACAAGGTAAGCATGGTAGGAATTGCATACGGAAGAATAAAAATAGCGCGGTAGAACTTTGGAATAGAGATGCGTTTGTCCTGCAGAACGACTGCAAAGAACATACCTGCAAAGTAGCAGGTAAATGTTGAGAAGAACGCCCAGACTACCGTCCAGACTGCCGTTCTTGCAAACGCGCTGTACCAAGCGTTGTCTGCCGTGCGGTGGAACATGCTTCTGAAGTTCTCAAAACCAACCCAGTCAACAGTATTGTTCGGCGGAATATGGTCTGGTGAAGAATAGTTCGTGAATGCAACAAGAGCGGAAAACAAAAGCGGAACTACCGTGAAGAAAGCTATAAGTAAAACAATCGGAACAATGCCAAAAGCAGGGAAAGCGGTCTGAGAAATTTCCTTGCGTGTCTGGAGCATTGTTGGGAATGCGCCTTTTCTGATTATTTCTTTGCTTGATTTGTTTGCGTCAATGACATTGTAAACATATAAACAGATAAAAATAGCAACCACAATCACCGTCATAAGACCGGTAATCATCATGAAAATGGAATGGTCGCGCAACTTGATTGGAAGCTCAGGATGCTCGTCGCCAAGTGTAATCAAATTATGAAGTCCCATCACAACGGGACCTTTAAAGTTCGGAGTAAAAGTACCTTTTTCAAAAATGGTAAAAAATAGCATTATCAGTTCGACCAGAGAGAAAAAAGCTCCTCTGATGTACTGCTTAAGAATGAACAACTGACCTGCACCCATGAACACTCCTGAAAGAATTGGAGCGCTTCGCAGCTTGGTCACATTGATATTCCCCGTTGAATTAGTGTTGCCCATTTATTCCCCCTTTGGAACAAAGGCAGGGACAGACGAGCTGTCCCTGCACACGTATTTTTTAATCAGTCAGTCGGATTATTTTGCAGCTTCCATTGCAGCAGCAGCAGAATTAAGAGCTGTCTTTACATCATCTCCATCCCAAACGCCAGAGAATGCAGCGCCCATTGCTGACCAATATGTTCCCATCTGAGGAATTGTTGGCATCGGCACTGCGTACTTTGTCTGCTCAAGAATACCGTTGCTGAGCGGATCATTAACAGTGATGTCCTTGCGTGGAGGAATCTGTTTGGTAAGCTCAAAGCGTTTCATAAGAGCCGGTTTTGAGCAAATGAAGCGAGCAAATGCTTTTGCAGCTTCAGGATTGTTTGAATATGCGCTGACAAATGCAAGACGTACACCAGAGAATGATGACGGAGGAGTTGTCTGTCCCGGGAATACCGGAATAGTGGTGATACCGTAATCAAGTCCGAGTTTGTTGTAGTCAGAAACCTTCCAAGGTCCGGTGATGATCATTGCTGCTTTTCCTTCTGTGAAAGAAGAGTTGCAGAAGTCACCGCTCATATCTGCTGACGGAACGTCAAGAATCTGTTTGCGGAGNCTCTGGAAATATTCAAGACCTTTGATTGCGTTAGCACTGTTGATGTTGTGCTGTGCGCGGTCATTTCCGTTCGGTCCGAACAGAGGAGCACCGAAACCACNCATGAACAGGTAATCGTAGTAAGCGTTAGCAACTTCCCATACGATTGCATATTTGTTCTGTGCCTTGTCGTTAAAAGTCTTTGCAAACTTTACAACGTCATCCCAAGTCTTTGGTGGGTTAGCAATAAGTTTCTTGTTATAGAAAAGAGCATAAGTCTCGATTCCGAGCGGGTAACCGTAGACTTTTCCTTTGTATGTAGCGCCGGTGATTGCGGCAGGAATGAATGAGCTTGCAAATGTCGGATCATCATTTTCAATGACGTGTCCGCCGTTGTACAAAGCGCCAATGTGATCGTGCGGTGCAACAAACACATCTGCTCCTACTCCAGCAGGTCCATCAAGTTCAATCTTTGCGCGTGAATCTGTTGATCCAACAGGCTCATACTTGATTGTGACTTTTGCCCATTTCGGGTCAGTCTTTGGGAATTCTTTTGCAGCCCAAAGCATAAAGTCCTTTTCAGGTCCTTCGCTTTCCCATACGGTGAGAGAGATTTTCTCTGCCTTTACTTTTTTAGCAGCAAAAGTGAGGCACGGAAGTGTCATTACTGCAAGCAACGCAGCAATAACTTTTACAGATCTTTTCATTTTTCCTCCATTGTAAAAAACAATAAATGAATTATTCAGCTTTTATAACCGCAGCTGTAAGCGGTTTAAGCACAATTGAATCTCCAGAAATTGAAACGTTTGTCGGGTTTGCAATTCCTGCCGCAGAAGCCTTTACGCTGTCTGCAAGAACTTTGCGGTTCTTCAAAGAAGCGTCAATCTTCAGAGAAGCGTCCGCCTTTGTTGCGTTGACCATGACATAGTAGACTGTTTTGCCATCTGTAATCTGATATGCAATGACAAGCGGATCTTCTGTATCTGGAGTAAGAAGCGCCGTGTTTGCAGTAACAGTTTTTGCATCAGTCATGCGGAATGCCGGAACAGCCTTGCGCAGAGCGATAAGGTCTGATGTATATGATAACAGACCTTCGTAATCGCCGTCAAGTTTCCAAACAATCTGGTTGATGTTGTCAGAAGAATCATAGCTGTTGCGCACAAATTTGCCTATCGTCTCATTCTTTACATTGGTGACATTCGGCTTTGTTCTGCCACGCTCCTGTCCGCCATGCAGGAATGCAATTCCCTGGGAAGTGAGCACAAAGAAATTGCCCAGCTTTATGCGAGCAATAAGTTCCGCCTTCTGCTCAGGAACAGTCTCGTCAAGATTTGCGTTGTTTGCAATTGCATCATGAAGCGTAAGGCCGTCATGGCACACTTCATACTGCACGTTGTCCGCAGGACTGTCCGCCTTGTAGTTTGCAACCGGCTGGCCAAGAATATTTGAGAACAAACGCTTTGTGGAAGAACAAGCTCCGGTGATAAAGCCTTTGCCTTTTTCGTTATAGCCGCCCGCTTTGATTGCATCGCGGAACTCATCATTGAACACAGCGACATTGTCTGTCTTGGAAACATAGTTCTGGTCCATGCCGACTGTGCCTTTTGCACCGTTGTACATCTTCCAGCCCTCGCCTACGAACAGTGTTGAAGGGTTGATTGCCGCAGCACGGTTGTATGCGTCAATGACGCTGCTGCTTTCCATAAGACCCATAAGGTCAAAGCGGAAACCGTCCACTTTATAATTCTTTACCCAATACTCAACGCTGTCGCCGACAAGACGATGCATCATCAGGCGTTCAGTTGCAGTATCGTTGCCGCAGCCGCTTGCACTGGTGAATCCGCCCTTTGCAGAACGACGGAAGTAATAGCCAGGAACAATGTCATCAAGGAACTGTGTGCCGGCCATGTGGTTGTAAACAACGTCAAGCAACACGCCGATTCCGGCTTTGTGGCACTCGTTGATAAGATTGCGAAGTTCTGCAACACGGCTGTACGGGTCAGCTGCGTTTGTAGAATACCAGCCTTCCGGAGTAAAGTAGTTGTGCGGATCGTAACCCCAGTTGTAGTTGTTTCCGCCAGTAGTACCTTTGCCCTCGTAGTCTTTCTTTGTTTCATCGGTATAGTAGAAGTTCACCACCGGCATGAGCTGCACGTGGGTGACGCCGAGCTTCTTGAGATATGGAATTTTTTCAACAAATGCATTGTATGTGCCAGGCTGCGCCTTTACGCCGCTGTCTGGAGAAATTGTCATGTCGCGGACAGACATTTCGTAGATGACTGCATCCTGATGGTGGACGAGCTTCACATACGGAGCGCTCATTCCACCGGCAGGATTTGCCTTTGCGCTGTCAAGGTCAACAATTGCGCCACGTCCTGCAGAACCGTCATTGCGGTACGCCGCCATTGAGCGCGCATACGGGTCAAGCACAGTGCGTGTTCCTTTTGAATTGTGCAAGGTAATGTCATAGAAAAGACCGTTTGGATCAACAGTGTTGAACACCGCAGACCATACGCCCGTTTTTTCGTCAAACGTCATTTCCTTTGTGTAGTCAGCAGTTTTTGCTGAATCAACTTTGTACAAGTTGAGCGTTGCAGCAGAAGAAGTAGGAGCCCAGATTTTTACCGTGACAGACTTGCCCGCCTTGTTGTACACCGCGCCAAGTGTTTCGCCGGCCGCAGGAACAGTATTTTCTGCAAGTGTAATTGCAAGCGCAGTACCGTCAACAGTCTTGCTGCTTTCAAACACCGGGTTTGAAATGGTGAGCGTCTTTGTAAGCGGAACGTTCTCTGCGAGCGTAACCGTCACATTCTTTGCAAAGTTTTCTGCATGGTCCTGCGTGTCAGTATTGATGACATCGGTGATTTGATACTCTTTGCCTGTTTCGTCAGTGACTTTAAAGCCTGAAGCGCCGCCGTTTGTATCAAGACCGTATTTGCCGCTCAAAGCAAGGGAAACAACATTCTGCGCAGTAAGCGTAGCGTTCATGAAAGAAGGCTGATATGCCTTTACCGCGTACGTGTTCTGGTCGCCGGAAAATATCACAATGCGTTTTGAAACATTTGTGTCAAATATGCGGTCGTCATTGCAGTCCTTAATCCAGTCGCTCTTCTGGCGAACAATAAGGCCGACCTTTCCGTCTGTAGAAACTGGCTTTGTGCCAAACTTTCCGCCGTCAAGCGGGAACACCATGTAGCCAACGCCGTTCTTTACCGTCCACTGCTGTGAATGCGGCCAGAGTGCATCACCTGCTCCACCAGGCGCAGCCCAAATCCACAACGCCCAGATATCATAATTTTTGTCAGGGCGCACATAGTAAACAACAAGCTGATCATCGCCAATCTTGAGTTTTGCATCAAGGTCAATAACATCTTTAAGACCTGCTTTTGCCGCATTTTCAATTGCTCCAGGCGCAGCAGAATCTGCATCGGCAGAAACAGCCTTTGCGCTTGAAGAACCTTTTGTTCCGGTACTTGCACAGCCGCCCAACACAAAAAGCAGTGTCGCAGCAATAAGTGCAACCATTCCAACGCTCTTTTTCATACTAGTTTTTCCTCGCTTCCATTACAGACTTTATAGACTCCGAATTCATATGTCTTAACATTAAACACACAACGCAGCTTTTCGGTAACAGCATCTGACTTGTACTCCAGTATATACCCATATTCGCATTCTGTGTTACTTTTAAAATAAAAAGCTTTGCCACGGCGCAATGCCGGATGTTCACGGCGCAACGTTAATAATTCCTTATATAGCTTAAGAATAGAATCTGGCTTAGCTTCTTCTTCCGCAACTTTGCTCCAGTCAAAAGGATTGCGGAGGCGCACATCATGGTTGCCGCAGTCATCTGCATCCTGCTGACCGACTTCATTGCCGTAGTACACAAACGGCGTCTGCGGCGCAAGAAGATTGAGCGCTACTGCAAAACGAAGCGCCTTGCGGTCAGCATACAACGTTGCCGGCCGGTGCGCCAAATCGTCATGGTTGCAGAGCATATAGGCAAAACGAGAACCTTCAGGAAGGTCGCTGCGAGCTGAATCACGCTCAACTGCGCGAAACACAGCGTCGCTCTGTTCAAAAACCGCCTTCTGCACAAGCCCGGTAAAATCAAAGTCAAAAAGCATGTTGAATTCAGGATTGTCTTTGGAACCAAAATATTCGCAGCAACGGTCGCGGTTGTTAAGAATCCAAGCCTCGCCCACCATGAATTTTGGATGGCCGAGCGATGCATACTGCGACACGATTTCTTTCTGCAGCTTTGCAAACCATTCATGCGTCTGCGGAACGTCGCGCTTGTTTTTTTTACCAGGATTTTCATACAAGTAGCGCACGGCATCGACACGCATTCCGTCAAAACCGCGGTTGAACCAGTAGCGCACCACGTTTGCAAGCTCTTCGCGAACTTCTGCATTGCGGTAGTTGAGGTCTGGCATGTAGCCGCCGAACGCACCGTAGTAATAGCGGTTCTTTTCTTTGCGGGCGGCGCGGATATCGCTTTCTGACCATGTATATTTGTAGCCCATTGGCGCCCAGTGATACTTCTTTGGCGCCCACAGATACCAGTCGTTCTTGCCGTCTTTATGATTTTCTGAATCTATGAACCACTTGTTGAACGCAGACGTATGGTTGGGCACGTAGTCAAACACAATCTTCATGCCGCGCTTGTGCACTTGGGCAATAAGTTCATCCAGCTTCTGAGCAGTGCCAAACAGGCAGTTTACGCCGTAATAGTCAACGGTATCATACCCATGCATGTTGAACTGGGGAACAACGCCCATGACGCCGCACGTAAACACCGGGCTGAGCCAGATTGCATCGCAGCCGACGGAATCTTTAATGTAGTCAAGACGGCTGATGATGCCGTCAATGTCGCCTACGCCGTCGCCATTTGAGTCGCAAAAACTTTTAACCCAGATTTGATAGAAGGAAGCGTCTTTGTACCAGTCTGCAGCAAGACCGCTGCTTTGATTTACAAGACAGCTTTTGTCGATGATAGCGTTGTGCGGACTTTTATACTGTGCACTGCCGCACTCTTTGAACAACTGTTTGTACTCTGACATTTTGTACTGTTCCTATTTATATTTTTGAAGCAAACGTACCGAACACTTTGTCCGGTACGTTTACGTGGCATTATTTTTTTTAATCCCTGCCGGCTTAGAAACACTGATTAGGAGGAAAAAGTGTTTCTGAGCTGGCAGGCAGCCTTGCGGCTGTCTGCCAAAATCATTCAGTTACGAATGATCAATAAAGATTCACAACGATTGTTGGAGCTGTCGTAGTCAAATTGATTGTATATGTTGTACCATCAACAAGACCTTTGAATTGGATGTTGCCACCGTTGTCAGCAGCGGTAACGCCAGCCGGAAGTGTACCAATGGTCACTGCGCTGAAACCATAGTCACCATCAGGCCAAAAGCCTGCTACTTTTCTGATTTTCCAGTTGCAAACTCCGTTTCCACCGCCCCAAGCACTCATGCTATTAGCATAAGTGAATGAAGCTGTAGCGGTGATTCCTGATTTTGTCAGGACAATGCCATTAACACCATCAAAGTCGCCAATAACATCACCAACCGGTACGCAGTCATAGCTTCTATCACTGTAAGTTGTAGGGCATCCTGTAAAGGAAAGCACTACTAACGCCACTGCGCCAATCAGCGCAGCAATATTAAATTTTTTCATCGTTCTTTCCCCCTAGATTAGATATCCCAGTGCAATCCAAGGCGGATTGCAGCCTGGCCATTGTAATCGCCAACGCCGTCGTTCATAGTGTAGCCGTCAAGGTTGTATGCTTCAGGTCCGTCGCCAAATCCTTTATACGGATCCATACCATACATATACTGCAGGTATGCGGTCGGCTTTGCAAGGACGGTGAGTTTTTTCTGAGCGCCAACGAAGAAGGCAAACGGTGTTACCGGGTCTGTGACAGAAGAGTCGTTCTTTGAACGAAGTCCAAAGCCAATCTGACCGGTGATGTCATAAGCAAAGTTCACATCTGCAAGAAGAGTGTTGAACAGATAGCTTGTGTCGCCGTTGTCAAGCGCATAAATAACATCGAATCCCTTGGCAATGTCATTGTCAAGTGTCATCGCATATTTTACACCTGCTTCAGTGAGTTTGAACTGTGCCTTGTCTGTCTCTGCCTTGCCTGCAACAGCAAAACCGTCATCTTTGTTTGTCATATAGTCAAGCTTTGCATAACCGTCAAACTTGCCTGCAACGTCTGCAAGTGGTTTAAGGTCTACGCTGAAGTATGGCTTTGCAAAGATTTCTTTGCTGTCTTTTGCTGCATATGGAAGAGTGTCATCAGCATTGAATGCCATCTGGAAATATGGAGCAACACCAACGTTCACCGCTTTGTCAGCAATGTTCACGTTGACATCTGCAAAGACGCGCTGTGTGTTCTTTCCGCCAAGCTGGTCGCTGATATCGGTATGGCCATCAGCACCCTGCTCAACGTACATCATGTTAGCCTGAACACCGCGGAGGCGATATCCAACGTTTGCAGAAACAACATCATTGCTGAATGTTACGTTAGCATTTGCAGCTGCGCCTTTCATGAAGTCAACATCTGCAAGTCCAGTTCCGATATCGGTTGTTGATGGTGAATATGGAAGTTTTCCTGTTGAAGTCTTCTGTTCACCAAATTTGCTCTCCAAACCGTTCATCTTAACAGTTACCGGTCCGAAGTTGCCCTGGTATCCAAGAATGAAGTCTGCTTCGTAGATTTCATCAAAGATTGTGTCGAATGTACTTCCGTAAGCACCGTTGTACTGGAAGTCAACATACTGGCCAAAGTCGCCAATGTTGAATTTAGCGTTTGCATAGCCGTAGAAGCCGTACTGANTACCAGCGCGGTCAGCGGTTCTGTTCGGGCCAAGAACTACATCAGCAGTNATGCCTTTGTCTGAAAGGAATTTGTTGAAGAGTGGAGCGAAGTCATACTGTGCGAAACCGCCANTCTGGTTATATCCTGCTTCCCATTCCTTATCAACTGTAATCCAGTTAACGTTTGTGTGTGGCGGGAGCTTTGCATATTTGTAGCCTGTAACAAAGTTTACAATAGGTGTGTTGAAACCAAGTTTAAGGTGTCCAAGATATGTTGCAGCAGCTGCCTGACCGTCATAGAAGTAGATTGGGTCAAAAACAGTGTCTACAAGAAGGTTCTTTGCTCCATCTTTAAGAGCAAGCGTTCCCTTGTTGTAAAGGTTGTTGAAGCCGTCCTGCTCAGCAAGAGCAACTTCAATGTAAATTGGCATGCCCGGAAGAGCATCGCCGCTTACTTTGAGATATGACTTAAGGTTTACACCTGTCTTCTGAATCTCGTTCTTGTTGTCTTTTGTTCCGTCACCAAAGAGTGTCTGGTAGCCGAGCATTGACCACATAGAGAACTTAAGTCCAGATTTTGCAACAGGAGCAGCAGCGCCAGCAGCAGCCGGTGATGCAGCAGCAACCATAGCGTCTACATCGACAAGACCGTTAAATCCGCCGAATCCATCGTCAACCTTATCTGGCTCTTTAAGGTCTTCAGTCCAGTTGCCGTCAGAAATGAATTTGTATTTCATTACTGTTCCAGCAGGAACTGTTGTTACATAGGTCCAGCCTTTGTCGCCCTTCGTCATCGGGACAGCTCCAGCCTGCCAGTTTGTGAAGTCGCCAGCTANGNCAACTTCCTGTGCGCGCGGATTGCCGTAAAAGAATGTAACTTCTACTTTTCCGTCGCTCAGCTTTTTCACAGATACATCAGCAAATGCCATTGTGCCGAGTACCAGGAAAACTGAGATGAATGATAAGAACTTCTTCATCGTTTCCTCCAAATTTTTTTGAAATATGCGCGTAACGAATTACGCACACACTCATGGCACGAATTATTAACGCTCACAGGGGGTACTGTCAACGAATGTTTTGTATAAAGTTACTTTTATACTATTTTTTATGAAAATCATTCAACAAAAACGGCTCTTACGTCCCTGTTTTTTGAACGTAAAAGCCGTTTTATTTTAAGAATTCTGCTGTTTTTTACTTTATTTTATTGAGTTTCCATATATCGCGCACATATTCTTCTATTGTACGGTCGGAAGAGAATTTTCCGCTATGCGCAATATTGAGCAATGCCTTCTTTGCCCAGCCGGTGCGGTCGGCGTATGAGGCGGCAACTTTTTCCTGCGCGGCGACATACGATGCAAAGTCAGCAAGCACGTAATACACGTCTGCGCGCTGGCCTTCCACGCCGTTGAGCAGGGAGTCGTACAGCTCGCGGAACTGTTGTTTTGTATTGTCGTAAGTGCCGTCTACAAGCTGGCTTAACACGCGCTTGAGGTCGGGCGACTGTTCCACAAGGTTCTTTGGGTTGTAGCTGTGGTCGGCTTCCATCTTGAGAATTTCATCGCTGGTAAGGCCGAAGATGAATTCGTTGTCCTCGCCGGCTTCCTGCACGATTTCTATGTTGGCGCCGTCAAGCGTTCCTACGGTTGGCGCTCCGTTCACCATGAATTTCATGTTGCCGGTGCCGCTCGCCTCTTTTCCTGCGGTGCTTATCTGCTCGGAGACATCTGCTGCCGGTATGATTTTTTCTGCCGCAGAAACGCAATAGTTCTCCACAAACACAATGCGCAGTTTGCCGCCGATGCGGTGGTCGTTGTTTACTTTGTGGGCTACCGTGTTGATAAGCTCAATGATGCTCTTTGCACGGCGGTATCCGCTTGCTGCCTTTGCGCCAAAAATAAACGTGCGGGCGGGCGGATTGAACGTTGGGTCGGTGAGCAGTCTGTTGTACAAGTACATTATGTGCAGGATGTTGAGCAGCTGTCGTTTGTACTCGTGCAGACGCTTTACCTGTACGTCAAAGATTGACTCCGGGTCGATGAAGTCGTTCTGGGTGCGGTGCAGATACTCTGCAAGGCGCTGTTTGTTGTGCAGCTTTATTTCGTTCAGTTCTTCAAGGCTCTTCTTGTCTTCTGCGTACTTTACCAGTCCTTCAAGGCGCGACAAGTCTGTCTGCCAGCCGTTGCCTATCCGCTTGGTGATGAATGCGCTCAATTCAGGGTTGGCAAGCATGAGCCAGCGGCGCTGAGTGATTCCGTTTGTCTTGTTGTTGAATTTCTGCGGGTACAGTTCCGCCCAGTCCCGAAGTTCCTGCGTTTTTAGAATTTGGGTATGCAGGGCGGCGACACCGTTCACGCTGAAGCAGGAGTGGATTGCAAGCAGCGCCATGTGAATCTTGTCGTTGCCAATGATTGCCATGCGTTTCTGCTTTTCAAAGTCCTGCGGAAATTTCTGGGTGAGTTCTATCATGAACCGGCGGTTTATTTCTTCAACAATCTGATAGATTCTAGGCAGAAGGCCCTGGAATATGTCTATAGGCCACTTTTCCAACGCTTCCGCAAGAATGGTGTGGTTTGTGTAGGCAAAGACTTTCTGCACAATGTGCCATGACTCGTCCCAGCCCATGTTATATTCGTCCATGAAGATGCGCATGAGTTCCGGAATTGCCACAACAGGGTGCGTGTCGTTAAGCTGCACGACGTTGAGCTTTGCAAACTGCGCAAAGTCAGTGCCGTGAGCTGTCTTGAAGCGGCGTACCATGTCCTGCAGAGATGCTGACGTAAAGAAATACTGCTGCATGAGGCGGAGCGTCTTGCCGCTCGGACCGTTGTCATTTGGATACAGAACGCGGCTTATGTTTTCTGCGTCATTTTTCTTGGTGACGGCTTCGTGGTAGCGCATGTCGTTGAAGAGCTGCAGGTCAAATCCATTGGGACTTGAAGCCTGCCACAAGCGCAGCGTGTTCACGGTTTTTGTTGCGTAACCGACAATTGGCATGTCGTATGGCGTGGCAGTGACGGTGCCAAGGAAACCGCCAAATTTGACGGTGACGGCAAGGTCATCGCGGCGAATTTCCCACGGATCGGGGTGCTTGAGCCAGTCGTCAGGATATTCAACTTGTTTGCCATTTTCTATATGCTGCTCGAACATGCCGTATTCGTAGCGGATGCCGTAGCCCATCGCCGGATAGTTGAGCGTTGCCAGGCTGTCAAGGAAACATGCCGCAAGCCGTCCGAGTCCTCCGTTGCCAAGACCGGCGTCAGGTTCCTGGTCTTCAATGAGATTGTAGTCTACGCCCTCGTTCTTGAGGACTTTCTTTACGCTGTCCAAAATGCCTGCGTTGAGCAAGTTGTTGCCCAGCGCGCGGCCCATAAGGAATTCTGCAGAAAGATAATATACCGTACGGCGGTCGTGTTCCTCACACTCACGGCGGGTGTTCATCCAGTCATCGACTATAAGGTCCATGACACACGTGCTTACTGCCTCAAAAATATCACGGCTTGACGCCTGAGAAACATCTTTGCCGAACTTATGGCGAAGCTGAACAAGTAGATTCTGCTCAAATTCCGCTGCTTCAAATTTCATTTTTTACCTCACATGTCATTCAGAGATACCGAAATCAATTTGGAATGTCAAGCGGGCACTTGAACATTTTTAAGATACTGCGGTATTGTTAGCAAAATGACACCACTTTCTTTTACATCTCACGATGACCGGATGCTCTGTTTTACAGACCGCAAAGACATGTATCTGATGCTGCACAGTTCCATTCCGCAGAAAACGGACGGCATTGTCAGAGGCAGCCAACAGCTTTTGTTCGACATAAGCGTTTCTGGCGAATCACGCTACGAAAACACAACGACACAGCTTACTCCAGACTCTTTCTTACTGTGCTTTGGAAACAGCGGCGCCCGGCTCAGATGCTCGTTGCTCTGCGGGGCATTGTATCTTTTTGTTGAGTCATACGGTTCCGCAGGAGGCGTGACGCTCAGTGTCAATGAAAAAATTGCCCTGCGTCTTGACGCCCACCGGGGAATTGCCTGTGCAGGCAACGTGACTGTTTCAGGCGTACCGTGCGACCGTTCCCTGCGACTGATTGCGTTTCCGGAAAAAACGGCGCTCTACATTTCTTTTGCAGAAGACGATGACGATGCTGACAAGGAGGCAAAAGAACTGCTTTCAGCTGACGCATTCAGCAAGCACGTTGAACAGATACAAAGTGAATTGGAACAGTGCCGGTTTGACACAGGCGTTGCTGTCTGCACACAGGCGCTTGCTTGGGCGCAAGAAAGCGGGCTTGGATTTGTAACGACAAAAAATAATACGACTGGCATTTGGGCGGGGCTGCCTTGGTTCCGCGACAACTGGGGGCGAGACACGTTTATCTCGCTGCCGGGAATTTTGCTTGTCACGGGGCAGTTTGACGCGGCAAAGCGCGTGATACAGGGATTCATGCAGTTTCAGGACAAAAATCCTGCCAGTCCCACATACGGACGCATTCCAAACAGATATGACGGCGAAACAATCATCTACAACACAGCCGACGGACCGCTCTGGCTCATACGGGAAATTCTTGAATACACCTGCTACACGGGTGACAAAGCAATTCTTGGCGAAGTGTGGGATGCTCTTGCACTTTCAATCAAGACAGACATTGCCCGGCGAACAGACGATCTTGGCTTTCTCTGCCACGGAAACGCGGACACTTGGATGGATGCGCGCATTGAAGGCAAGAAGGCATGGTCTCCGCGCGGAAACAGGGCTAATGACATACAGGTCCTCTGGTATACGGCGCTCAGCTGTTCGGCGGAAATTGCGCGTCTTTTGGGACACAACAAAGAGCACGACACATGGGCTGCACTTGCAGACAAAGTAAAGGCTAACTTTATAAACTATTTTTGGAACGGCGGCAAGATGGCTGACCATATCGATGCACTCAACAACGGTGACTACCGCGTGCGGCCGAATATGCTCATGCTGCTCACCATTCCCTTCGGCTGCAGCACATTCATTCCTGACAACGTGGCAAAAAGTGTTACGGAGACTGCTGTTCAAAAGCTGCTCTTCCCATACGGCATTTGTTCGCTGTCGCAGGACGATGCAAACTTTCACCCGTATCACGACAACTGCGCGCTCTACCACAAAGATGCGGCGTACCATAACGGCACCATCTGGGGGTGGAATGCCGGCTGCGCGATTGGAGCGATGTGCATGACGGGTCACACGGAGCTTGCGTTTGCTTTTGCGGAAAATCTTGCGCATCAGATTCTTGATATTGGCTGTGCCGGCACGATGAGTGAAAATCTTTCTGCATACCCTAACGACGACGGCAGCATTCATCCTTCGGGAACATGGTCTCAGGCTTGGAGCGATGCGGAATTCAGCAGGGTGTTCAGACAGTATTTTCTTGGCGTTCGTCCTGATTTGCTGAACGACACCATTTTTGTAGCCCCGCACCTCAGCGTAAAGATGCACAAAGGTTCAGCGGTAATTCCGTTTGGCACCGGTGAAAAAAAAGGCTCGCTCTGCATTTCTTGGAATGACACTGAATTTTCATTTGTTTACAAATCTAACGGCATAAAGCAGCTGCACATTTTGTACACCGCCGGCGCGGAAAAGCAGGAACTGTTGCTCAAACCGGAACAGTGCCAGACTGCGGCAAGAATAGCGCCGGCTGAAAAAGAAACACTTGACTTTGCCAAGCCCACGCACCTTGAGAGCACCGCCGGAGAACCACCGTGTCTTAGAGAGAAGGATTATCTTGCGCGGGCAATTCTTTCTGATTACGGTATTTCAGAGGCGTAGTGCCTTTGTACTTCTTGAAAATTCTGATGAAGTAACTAAAGTCGTTGAAGCCGCAGTTGTAGGCAATTGTCATAAGTTCATCTTTGCTTGAGCGCAAAAACCAACATGCCTGCTCTATGCGGTAAATGTTGAGATATTCAATAGGCGACTTGTGCGTCATTGTCTTGAAAACTTTGCAGAAATACTTTGGAGACATTCCGGCAATTCCGGCCATGTCCTCAAGCGTAATCTGCGTGGCGTACTTTGTCTGAATAAGCTCCATAACTGATTTGAGCTGGTCAGTGCGTTTCTGGTTTTGCACCGTGATGCCCGCTTCGTGCACATAGAATGCATGTTCCTGCACAAGACCAAAAAACTGCTGCAGCATTCCCGCCGTAAGCAACTGGTAGCCTTCGTTCTTTTTTTTCATCGCCTTGAACAAGGCAATGAGCGCGTAATAAATTTCCGCATCTTTTTCGGTGACAAAAGGTTTGATGGCAACTTCGTGATGCACCACGTTATGAAGAAATGCATCCTGCTGGAAACCCCTTGAGCGGATAAAATCTATGTTGAACACGACTGACTCAAAAAGACATGACGGGCGGGCAAGAGACGAATCTTTTAAAACACCTTCCCCGTGCAGCGAGCCGTCTCTGATGAAGCAGATTGTTTCCGGCTTGAGCGTGCATTCCTTGCCGTCAAGCACGAAGGGATACTCTCCGCGCAAAACATGTATTATTTCATATTCCACATGCCAGTGTACGGGCAAATCAAAATGAGGATTGCTTGTGTCGCAGAGATAATACTCTATGGGAAAATCCGGCGTACCGCGTTGAACGGCCTCGTTGTAGCGAAAATCGTACATATGAACCTCCGTGACCGGTCAAGAAGTGAATTTTATTTTATTTATTAACACTATAACACAAGATTTTTGAAATATGCAATACTATACTTCTATTTGTGATAAAAAAATTTACTTTTGGAAAACCGTTCAACACTTTTTCCTGCGTTCTGTCTGTTGCAGAATGCGCAGAAGAAATTCCCTTTGGCACTGTGGAAACGACAGCCCCTGCAAAATCTGAAAATTCGTTTGCATACACATGCGCGCTCAAGCCGGAAGACATTGTCTTTGGCCTTGGCGAATCAGTACGCGGCATAAACAAGCGCGGCTTCAAGTACGTGAGCAACTGCAGCGACGTTCCAAACCAGTCAGAGGACTGTGAATCTTTGTACGGAGCGCACAACTTCATCGTCATAAGCGGCGAAAAAACTTTCGGGCTTTACTTTGACTACCCCGCCCGCATTGAATTTGACATTGGCTTTACGCAGGAAGACACGCTCACTGTCCGCGCCGATACTGCTGACATTGCACTGTATGTGATTACGCCAGATAAAAGCGCACACGTTCTTGACGACATTGTGACGCAGTTCAGGACGCTGGTGGGCAGAAGTTATATTGCACCGTTCTGGGCATTCGGCTACCAGCAGAGCCGCTGGGGCTACCGCACGGAAGACGATATACGTTCCGTAGTAAAAAAATACCGTGAAAGCAACATTCCGCTCGACGCAGTGTACCTTGACATTGACTACATGGACAACTTCAAGGACTTCACCGTAAGCGAAGAAAAATTTCCGGCATTCAAATCATTCGTCTCTGAAATGAAGGCGCAGCACGTGCGGCTTGTGCCGATAATCGATGCGGGCGTAAAGGTTGAAAAAGGATATTCAGTCTGCGATGAAGGAGAAGCAAAAGGATTCTTCTGCAAGAAGGAAGACGGCTCTTACTTTACCGGCGGCGTGTGGCCGGGCAACTCGCGGTTTCCAGATTTCTTGAATGAAGACGCGCGCGCTTGGTTTGGAGCGCAGTACAAAAAACTCATCGACTTGGGAATAGAAGGCTTTTGGAACGACATGAACGAACCGGCACTTTTCTACAGCACGGAAAGTCTTGCCGACTCGTTTAAAAAAATGGAATCGTTCAAAGGCAAAAACCTTGACATTCAGTCATTCTTTGAATTTGCAGACATTTCACGCAGCTCATTCAACAAGGCAAGCGACTACCGGCTGTTCTTCCACCAAATTAAAAACGATGACGGCTCGGTGACAAAAGTCCGTCATGACAAAGTGCACAACTTATTCGGCTACAATATGACACGAGCTGCTGCAGAAGCATTTGATAAAATCACGCCCGGAAAACGTATGCTGCTTTTTTCACGCGCTTCTTTCATCGGCGCACATCGGTACGGCGGCATTTGGACGGGAGACAACGGCTCACGCTGGGACCACCTGCTCATGGGCATAAAGATGATGCCTTCGCTCAACATGTGCGGCTTTCTGTACACCGGCACCGACATTGGCGGTTTCGGCGGAAACACGTCACGCGATCTGCTGTTGCGCTGGCTTGCATTCGGCGACTTCACTCCACTCATGAGGAACCATTCTGCAGCGGGCACACGCGAACAGGAATGCTGGCGTTTTGACCACCCGGAGGATTTTGCTTCGGTAGTCGGTCTGCGCTACCGGCTCATTCCCTATTTATACAGCGAATTCATGAAGGCTGCGTTAAACAACACCATGTACTTCAGACCGCTTTCATTTGAATACGAAGACGACAAACGCGCACGCTCCGTGGAAGACGAGCTTCTTGTAGGAAACGATTTGCTCATTGCGCCTGTTCACGAACAGAACGCCGTAGGAAGAATGGTATACCTGCCTCAAGACATGACACTTGTGCGCTACCACGGCAACGCGGTAACGGAACAAACTCCGCTTGCAAAGGGCGACCACTATGTATCGGTTCCGCTTGAAGACGTTGTTTTCTTTGTTAAAAAAGGTCATTCAGTGCCGCTTTGCAAAAAGAATGCCTCTTGCACGGAAGCTATTGACTACAGCTCTTTCGATGTTGTTGGAGATGCGCCTAAAGGTACGGCAATCACGTTGTACCACGATGACGGTTTTGCGACTGACGTTTCCCTTGAAAAAGGAACGATTGCCATCAAACAATAATTTTTGGAATCTAATAAAAAAGCCCCGCTCGTTTTTGCAACGTGAAGTGCAATTCAACGCACGGGGCCTTTTCTTTTTTTAAAAGTGTCTGTTCAAATTAAATTCTTGCATACAGAATGTTAAGATACTTGAGCCAAGCAGCCTTTGTATCTTCAAGCAGGTTGTCGTCCATACGCCAGCACCAGTTAGTGCCTGTTGTAGACGGAATGTTCATGCGAGTCTCGCTGCCAAGCGCATACACATCCTGAAGCGGAACAACGGCAAACACCGCAGTTGAAGCAATTGCAGCCTGAACCATTTTAGCGCAAAGCTCGCCGCTCTGACGCATATCTTTTGCTTCCTGGACACTGCACTTTCTTCCGGTTATATAAGACGCAGCATTCACGAGCTGACCGTCAGGTGACTTGTTGAGCCAGCCCTGCATGGTGTCATTGTCATGCGTGCCGGTGTACACGACACAGTTCTGATTATACATGTGCGGCAGGAATGCGTTTGTAAATCCCTCAGCGCCGGCTTCATTTGCATCAAATGCAAATTGCAATACCTTCATACCCGGGAAACCACATCCGTCACGCAATGCCTTTACACCTTCCGTGATGACGCCCAAGTCTTCCGCGATAATCGGAATATCACCAAGCGCCTTTTTAATTGCATCAAAAAGATCCATGTTTGGTCCCGGAATCCATTTGCCATTTACTGCAGTCGGCTCGCCGTATGGAATGGACCAGTACGCTTCAAAGCCGCGGAAATGATCTATGCGCACATAGTCTACAAGAGCAAGCATTCTCTTTATGCGGTCAACCCACCAGAAGTAGCTTGTCTTTTTCATCGCGTCCCAGTCATACAGCGGGTTGCCCCACAGCTGACCTGTCGCACTAAAGTAATCAGGCGGAACACCGGCACAGCGTAACTGGGCAAGCGTCTTTTTATCCATCTGGAAAAGCTCCTGATGGCTCCAGACATCGGCACTGTCGAGCGCGACAAAAATCGGAATGTCGCCGACAATCTGAATTCCCATTTTATTTGCATACTTCTTAAGTTCTGTCCACTGAACGTCAAAGAAGAATTGTATGACACGGAATGTTTCAATTTCTTTTACATGCTCACTCTGCCACTTGCTGACACTCTTTGGATTGCATGAAGCAAGGTCTTTTGGCCAAAAGGAATTCCAAACAGACGCGATGCCGGTAACTTTTTCTTCCGCAGCCTTTGCATCGTAAAATTCCTTGATGCTCATGAATGTTGCAAAATTATCAAGCCAAGAAGACTGGTCGTTTTTAAAAGCCTCAAACAAAGCGCGGTCTTTTGAAGAGCAGTGTGCAAGGAAGTATGCGGCACACTTCTTGAGCACCGGCGTCTTCCACCATACAACTGAACCGTAATCAACCGGTCCGGTAGACTTGATGTATTCCGGCGGAACAATATCTTCTGCGCTTGCCCAATCTCTTTTGACAAGATCTGCTAAGTCAATGATGAGTGGATTTCCGGCAAATGTTGAGAAAGACGCATACGGAGAATCACCGTAGCCTGTAGGACCAATCGGCAGAACCTGCCACAAATGTTCACCAGCTTTCTTAAGCCAATCAACAAAACTATACGCCTGAGCGCCCATCGTACCAATTCCCGGCGTGCCAGGAAGAGATGTTATATGCAGCAAAACACCGCCAGAGCGTGTGATGTTGCTGCCATTAGTGCTTTCATTCTTTTTCATATTCTGATACTATCATTGAACAAAAGAATTGTAAAGATTTCCCCTCTTTCCGCAGTTTACGTATCATTATCTTCTATAAATAAACGCTTTTCTTTCATTGCAGGCAAACCGCACCGTCTGCAAAGCGCGCCATTGTTTTCTTCCTGATGCAGAAGGAACAGGCATAAAAAAAAGACCGGGGACACTTCCGCAGAAGTTTGCCCGGTCTTGCATAAGTAAAAAGTGGCTTTACGCTGACTATTTTATTTCGTAGATCCAGCCTTTTGGCGCTTCAATGCGTCCCATCTGGATTCCGGTGAGCGTGTCGTAGAGCTTCTTGATGACCGGTCCCATCGTGTCACATCCGTTCTTGAATGTGATGATGTTGCCGTGGTCGTTCACTCTGCCGACTGGAGAGATGACTGCCGCCGTTCCGCAGAGACCGCATTCAACGAAAGAAGAAAGTTCATTCTTGTTGACTTTGCGCTCCTCAACCTGCATATGCAGATAATTTTCTGCAACGTAGATGAGTGAGCGGCGGGTGATTGACGGAAGGATGCTGTCAGATTTTGGTGTGACGATTTTTCCGTCTGCAGTTACGAAGAGAATGTTTGCTCCGCCTGTTTCCTCAATATAAGTATGTGTTGCAGGATCGCAGTACATGTTTTCCGCAAAGCCGTTCTTGTGTGCGTCAACGATGTTGTAAAGGCTCATTGCGTAGTTCAATCCAGCCTTGATGCTTCCGGTGCCATGAGGTGCTGCGCGGTCAAGATCGCTCAAGCGTACGGTCATTGGTTTGAAGCCACCTTTGAAATATGGTCCAACCGGTGTGACGAGAATTCTGAACTGATATTCGTCAGCAGGCTTTACACCGATGACTGCATTTGAGCCGAACATATACGGGCGGACGTAGAGTGTTGCTCCGCTGCCATACGGCGGAACCCACGCCTTGTTCGCTTTGATTGTCGCAATGACTGCTTCGATGAATTTTTCTTTTGGGAACTGCGGCATGACGAGCTTTTCGCAAGACTGCATCATGCGCTCTGCGTTAAGGTCAGGGCGGAAGGTGACGATGCGGCCGTCTTCCGTAGTATATGCCTTGAGTCCTTCAAAGCAAGACTGTGAGTACTGGAGGACGCCTGCACATTCAGTGATGACAACCTTGTCGTCTGTCGTGAGTTTTCCGTTGTCCCACTTGCCGTTCTTGAAGTTTGAGACGAACCGTTTGTCTGTCTTGATGTAACCGAATGGAAGATTACCCCAATCGATACTTTTCTTTGCCGCTTTCTTTGCAACAACTTTCTTAGCAACTTTCTTAGCGGTTGTTTTCTTTGTTGTCTTTGCGGCTTTTACTGTTTTTTTACCGGCAGCTTTCGTTGTCTTTTTTGCGACTGCTTTTTTTGCAGTCTTTGAATTTTTTGTGGTCTTTGCCATATCAGTCTGCTCCTTAACTTTTACAGTAAGTTATTTTATTTTAGCAACACTGCATTGTTTTTACAATAGCTAAAGTGTCTTCATCGCGTAGAATTACGTTCTAAAGTTTTGGTTTTACCGCCGCAGCCCAGACACGGTCAGCCTTGGCAATGTGGTTGAGCACCCAGTTTGCGAGATACGAATAGAACTGCAGCCCATCTTCACGTGTACCGGTGTTCAACTTCAGAATTTGATGATTCACTTCTGAAACAAAATTATCGTGAGCCACCTTATGAAGCGCAACGCCGGCATATCCGTATTTGCGCATGAATTCTTCTTCTGCGGAAAAATGATAGACGGTGTAATCGGTAAGACTCTTGAGCACCTTTGCCATGTTGAGCTTATATGATTCTTCAGAACCAGACGCCGTATCGTACAGCTTGTTTGCAACTTCAAGCAGTTTCTTATGCTGAAGATCTATTTCAGGAATTTCGAGCAAGTATGAATCATTCCATTCGATTTTTGAAACCATAGTGTTCCTCCATCAAAATGTGGTAAACTCAAGGAACAGTATACTCCCATCGCACGTATCAAACAAGAAGCGAATCGTCAGCTTCATCAATAATCGGTATGCCGCGTTCAGCAAGTGCCTGTGCAAACACACCCTTGCCGTCAACAAGCGTGCCGGTGAATGTACCATCGTAGATTTGCTTTGCGCCGCACGAGGGGCTCCGCGACTTGAGAATTGCAAGCTCAACTCCAGCGGAAACAGCTTCTTGTGCTGCAAGAAGGGCGCCGCGTCTAAATGCAGCATCCACCTCTTTGCCATCTTTTGTAGTCACGCGGCCATTCACTATTTCTGACGGAGTGCGCGGTGTCGGCAGACCGCCCAGCTGTTCCGGACATACGGGAACAACATCCTTGCCTTTTACAAAGCGCACCACTTTGTCGTTCAAATTATTGCCGCCGTTGTACTTACAGTTGCAGCCCAACAGGCACGCACTTACACACACCTTCATTTGCCGGTTTCCAATGCGCTTATGATGCGCTCGCTTACGCCGAGGGAACGCAGCGTGTCATACAGCATGGCATCGCTCGCCACCCAGTAGTCAGGAATCAAGCCGTCGTTTAAATCATATACAAAGTCATCGTCACGCACCCAGCATGAAGCCATCGACGGAATGTTCACCGTTATCTTTGAATTAGGAAGCTGATATGGATAAGGGTCGCCAGAAGAAACAGCACCGCAAGAGTTAGAGCCCACGACAATTGTCTTTGCATACGGCTTCACCTGCCGGTAGAACCAGTCGCTTGCAGAACAGGAGTTACCGTTGATGAGCAATATGAGCGTGCCGTCAAAATCTGGACAGGTCGCTGGCATTTTTATACTGTCTGGAGAAATGAACGGTTGGTTCAAATAATATTTCAAAGGCTTTTCTTTGCTATAGGCAACGGCATTTTTTAGGACGTGCTTGTTCATCGGCTCCTCTTTTTCTGACATGAAAAGCATAGACTGTAAGATCGCAGGTGACAGAAGCTGCGTTCCAAAACCACCTGCATACGATACACACTCTTCTTTTTTCTCCGGAGTATATATGACGTTGCTGGTAAGACCGGAAAGAAAGCAAAGTTGATAAAGTAAATCGCCTCCCCAATTGTTACGCAAGTCAATCACCAGCATCTTCTTACCATGCACACTCGTTCCTGACGAAGCAAACTGTTCGAGCTTCTGCTTGCGTTCATCCGAGTCAAAGGAGAAGCTGTCTATTCGATACAAAAACTGCTCGCCGTCGTCAACGGAGAATGTGTTGTTCCAAGTGATAGCATTCCAACAGGAGACGGCAATTTCCTTTGTCTCAAACAAGCCATCCGTCACTTCAACCTGTATCTGCATTTTCTGCGGACTATCATACGAAAACACACCAACAAGATAAGTGTCACCTTCTGCGCTGTATGTCTTAAAAAGATTTTCCTGCGGCACGCGTACTTTCATTCCCTGCTTTACGACGGAACCAAGCGAACTGCGAGATACAAGAGAGCCATCACTTTCTCTGTGCACTATGATTCCAGTTGCATACAATGAGCGGCGGTTTACAACTGGCTCAAACACTCCGTCACTACGCACCAGGCTGATATGATAGTCAGGAATCTCTGTCAAATGCGCGCGAATCGCCTTCTGGAACACTCCATACTTCATGCCGCCGGAAGCACGGCACTCTTTGCGAAGCGAATCAAATGATTTGTCAAAGTCGAACACGCGATCTGCGCTCATGCGGTCGTAGAGCACGTAGCTTGTTTTAAATAAATATTCAAGCATGTCAACGTCTTCTTCAAGTTGCTCAACAGAAAGATCCTTCACTGCACCGTCTTTTGAAAAGTTCAGACTGCGAAACTCCACCGGTTCGCCCAAGAGCGCGTCATACCGTTGTGGCGCACTGGCACACGAAACAAAACAGACCATGAACATAGTAACAGCCGATATCACGGTAGCAGGAAAAATCAACTTTTTTTTCATTTATAAGCCTCTACGATTGACAGAATACCATACTAGACTTTGACATACAACGTCACTCATCAAAGACAGTATCAGACTAAGATCGGTATTGGTTATTTCTATGCAAACAACACGCTTTTCAATTCTTTATCAGTATCAGATAAGCGTTTCAACGTTGTCTCATAATACTTCTTATCCTGCTCAATTCCAATATACTTGCGATGCAACTTCAATGCTGCAACAAGCGTCGTTCCACTGCCACAAAACGGATCAACAACAAGTTGATTTTCTGTCGTTGTTAATTCAATTAATAATTCCATAAGTTTTAAAGGCTTTTGTGTCGGATGCAAGCCTGTATCAGAAGACGAAGAAGAGATTGATATCATGTTATTTGGTTCAAGTCCATATTTTGCAAAAATCTTTTCATTATATGCACCAACTTGATATTCCAGCATATTATCCGCCAAAGTACCACCTATCTTGTAAGGTTTCTGGAACCAAAGAATTGGCTCAAAAACAGGACGTAAATTCCCCAGTTTCCATCCTTCCCATTTTTTTGCAGCGTCTTTATCTTCTCTTCGTTCATAAACGACACTTATTCTTTGCGCGCGATGAGCAGCTTTCACTTTGTTCCAAGCAATCATATCTTTAAATGTAAAGCCTGCATCTTCAAAAGCGCATATACAACGAGGAGCGAGCCTTCGACCGGCAAACACAAAAGCACTTGCACCAGGTTTCAAAACTCTATACCAATCGCAAACCCATTCGGAGACCCAATCATAATACTGCTTAGCAATCAGTTTATCTTCTTCCGACCATCCGTTTAATGGCTTACCCCTTTTTTTAAATATAGCACCAGCTTTTTCTTGCGCAGGGCTTGAACCTAACAATGCACTATTTGTATTTGTGTGTAAAACATCCCATGAATCAAAACTGATACCGTATGGAATATCACTTAAAATTAAATGAACTGAATTATCTTCAAGTTCTTTCATCTTTTGAATTGAATCGGCACAATAAACAGAATTCAATTTCATTTCAGCCTCTCAATGAATTGGTGAATTTAGTTATTGCTGAAATTTTTTCATTTAATTTCAGAGAAGTAATGAGTTCTTCGATTGCCTGTTCCCGTGAATATTGTTTTATCTTTTCTATTCTTCGAGTCCAATAATCAATTTCTGACTCACCTCTCGCTATTATGTTCTTCCGATATTGTGAAAGATATACAGCATATCTCTCTTCAGATAGGTGCATGAAATCACATATGCCCTTATCTTGTTTGCCGATAAAACAAAAATCTTTGTCTGAAATTGGAGTATCTAAACTAATTAATGCGCTTTGATTCCACAACACTGAAATATTTTTTGTCGGACTTTCTTTCAAATCACTTTTTAACAAGATTGAAAAATACTCCCAAGAAAAAAGAGATATGTTTTTATTTAATGCTTGTCCATATATTTGACTTTTTGATTTTGGATACTGAAAATAAGGGCAGACAAGGACAGAGTAGTCATTATCTCCTCTCCAATGATCCATAGATTCGACTTTAAAATCTTTTTGATTTTTGGCGGTTCTGCTTAATCTAAATGCTTTTGCATCACCGACTAATGAATATTCATGATATTTACTTCTAGCTTCAACATCTGCACTATTTGCACGTTCCCTCAACACTGTAGCCTTAAGTCCTAATTCTTGAAAGCATTTTGCAAGAACAATATCTGATACTTTAGAATATAATTTTTCTTCTGTGGAATCATGATCAATAGTTTCTGGAATTGTACCTATCTCTGTTACGAGGGGAATAAATTCTTCTTTCGATAAAGAAAATATTTTTTCCTCAAGTCTGTCACTTGCATCTTGAAAATCTGCTGCTGTTGCAAATTTTTCTATTAGCCCGCATAATTCCTTGAAATCCATAATCACCTTCGTCTGCCCTTAGTTTATTACTTTTCCCTTAAAAATCCTAGTCCGCTCTAAAAACATCAGCAGCCCTGACAATTGACTTTGACATACAATCTCTTGCAACAGATTACAATTCTCCATACAATCATCGTATGAAAACAATTATTCCGTTCATCACATTCAATAAGAAAAATTTTAAAGAAACAATCGCTAGCAAGAATAATAAAATAATATATGGTTGCGCGGGTGGCATACTCGTTCTGCTGTTTGCATTTATGATTGCCCGTTCATTTTTCAGACCAATACGGTACGAAGTGCGTGTTTCGCCAGAACTATACGACACCTATATAGCATCTGCAAAAGATAAAGCAAAATTGCCGTTCACCTTTGTAAAAGAAGGGACCCGTCATGCAGGGCGCATTCACCTATTCGGAGACGTTCCAGTGACGGCAGCGACACTCACGGTGCAAACAACACTTCCTGTTGTACAAAGCGAGCAGGCTTCCGACTATAGAATCTATTATCCAATTTCAACAACACCGCTGCTTCCTTCGCTTCCTTCGGATTTTGCAATCACCGGCACAAAGAAAGACACGCTCTTCGATCCGAATCTTTCAGTGCATTTAAACAATACTGCATCTGTAGAAAAAGGATATCGTGCTGTTCCGGTAAACGGAATATATGCCGGTCAAAAAGACTATGCACTTGAATGCACAAAGAACGCAGTGTGTACTATTTATGTTGAAAAAGTTTCAAAGAAATTACGCTCGTGGTGTGAAGAAACTTTCACATCACCGGATGCAAGCAAAGAAAAAAACGTATCCCAGGACAAAGACACAGCAACACATAAAGAGACCATATTCGTTTCATCAGTCGGTGACATCATGGTTGCACGCGGAACGCAAGATATACTTATCAACGACAAAGACGGAGTGGAAAAAGTATTCACCGATACGCTACCTATTCTACTAAACAACGACATCACCATTGGAAACCTTGAAGGCGTAGTGACGGACCGCACGAAGAACGCGACAAAGACATACACTTTCAAATTCAAAAAAGCAGTGCTTCCTGAATTAAAGAAAGCAGGATTCACGTATTTCATGCAGACAAACAATCACTGCTATGACTATGGTGAAGACGGCTTCAAGGACACACTTGCAGCACTTAAGGAAAATGGCATTCCTACTTCCGGTGTAGGTTACACGTATGAAGAGGCAAAAAAATTCTACCACACCACAATTCAGGGGCAGCCATTTGCAATCATTTCATGCGGTGCATATCCTGTCGAGTCAACGGGATTCAACGGTAAGACGACAGCGACCGCAACTGACACACGCGCCGGCATATTATGGCAGAGCGACGAACTTTTAAAAAACGTAAGAGCTGAAAAAGACGCAGGAAACTTTGTCATAGTGAATGTTCACGGTGGCGAAGAATATCATTTTACGCCGAGCAAAGCACAGCGCACTTTTTATGAACAGCTTTGTGATTCCGGAGCAGATGTGGTATTTGGCAGCCATCCTCATGTACTGCAACAATCAGAATGGTATAACAAGAGTCTCATTGTATATTCGCAAGGAAATTTTTTATTCAATGGAATGGGCGGAATGAAAGGCGCGACTGACAGCGAAATAATTCGTTTGGGAATAGTCAACGGGCAGATTGCCTACTGCGAACAATATCCGGCCACCCTTGGAACAACAAGTGTGTCTCTCAAGAAATAGCCGGACTTCCGGATTATAACACCAGTTCGTATCCCAGACTTGTACTAAGTCCGCGGCGTATGAACAAAGGCTTTACATTGCCACTGTCATCTTTGTATGAAGTGCTTGTAAAATCAGAACCGTACCGGGCATTCAGCGTAATGTTTCCCGGTCCTAAACGAACGCCAAAAGTAACATCACCGAGCACACCAAAGTTGACGCCATTCATCTCGAGCTCTATTGTCTTTTCTGACGGCGTTCCTGAAGCATATCCATATATATGCCGGCTGCCGTTGAAAGGAATGGAAATCATCGGTCCCACTCCAAGTGAAATAGAACACCGCTTTCCGACAGGAAACTTGTATGTTACAAGAATTGGCACCTCGATGAACGAATACATAATCTGTGAAATATCTGTAACATATAAACCGCCTAAGCCAGGCCACTTCGCTGATTCCACAGGAAACGGCCCGAAGCTATAGAAATAATTTCCTTCAAGCTGAGCGCCAAGCGAACCTGGGCCGACCTTTAAAAAATCCAAATTCACGTACAGTCCGCCACCACCGCTAAAGCAAGGATTGAGCGCAGATTCCGTTATTGTTGCGTCTGAATCATCACCCACTCCCAGCACCATGTCAATTGCGCCATCGTCTTCCGTTCCCAAACCGTACAGAAATGTACCGCGCAAACCTACAGACACATCAAGTGCAAATGCACTGGAAACAAAAATAAAAGCTGCAATAGTTGTGACAAGTCTCTTCATTAAAATACCTCCAAAATAGTATGTATTAATCGTATCATACTATTTTGGATTCCGCAAATAAAAGAATTGCTACTTTATCGCAGCTTGCTTCTTTGACTTTCTTGTCGCAAGCCACTCAATTACAACAGTCACAAAGGCAAACAGAACAACGATAGCAAGGAAAATAAAGAATGTGCTCACAACTGACGATACGGTAATTTGTTCAGCGGTGTGCATTCCCATACCGGTACCGTTGCCCAAATGAAGGCCCGCTCCCGCGCCAGGTCCCATTCCGTTGCCAGGTCCCATTCCTGCTGGAACGCCGCTCTTCGCAAAGACCGCGGTAAGCCACCGTCCCATTGAAGAGTTGATCAGAGAATACAGACCGAATCCGGAAAATCCAATTGCAGCAAGGGTTAGCACCGAGCGCACCCACTTTGGTGATTTTGCATAGAACTTGAGGACTGATGTCTTAATCCAATCCCAGTGCAGGCCAAGATGAATGCCGAGCAGAATGAGTGAAAGTCCGCCAAAGAAGAAATGGAACGGATTTCCTGCGTTACCCAAAAAGGCAATTTGTTTAAAGACAATCTTTGAAATGCCAAGTCCGGTGACAAGCAAACCAAGAAAGCTCAGCGCAATAAGCAGGTCAACAATGTAGCACGCGCGGACTTTGCCAGTTGTTTCTTTTGAAAACAATGCTTTTGTCGCTGCGGCAACCCACTTTCTGTTCAACAAAATGTGAATAATGAAAAGTAGACAGACGGCGATGCCGGCAATTTCATGGAATCCAAGTCCCAGGACGCCCTTCTTGTACATGAACATAAGTACAAATGCCATCACTGAATCAAGGATAATTTTTACAGTGTTCTTCTTCATAAGTGTTTCCTCCAAAAAAAATTGAATCAACCGGACTTACACAGCATTTGCCTGCCGCAGCTCATTGATATTCTAAACATACCGTATGAAGTTCAATTTTGTAAATGATAATTCTGATAATTTCTTGTTACCTGCATAAATTATTTGTTATAAAACGACGTCTACTTCAGACTGGAATATTTCTTGTCAAGTCCAAACAACTAAAATTTCCAAAACTTATTGAATTTGTTTTTAATTTCTGATAGATTAACGAAATGAGTACAAGATGCTTTGCAATGCTGAAGCCTGGAGTATTAAATCGCAGGCTCGTCGGCGAGGTAATTAGCCGCCTTGAAAAGAAAGGGCTTAAACTTGTGGGGCTTAAACTTATGCAGATTACCCCAGATTTGGCTGCCAAACATTATGCAGAACACAAAGGCAAGCCGTTTTATGATCCACTCGTAGATTATATTACTAGCGGCCCGGTTGTTGCCATGGTATGGCAGGGCGATGACTGTATCACGTTGGTGCGCAAACTTACCGGTTCAACAAGCCCCGCAGAAGCTCACCCGGGAACGATCCGCGGTGACTTCTGTTCACACACACAGCACAACATCATACACGCGAGCGATTCTGAAGAAAGCGCAAAACGTGAAATCGAGCTGTTCTTTAAGCCAGAAGAAATCATCGACTGGGAAGACCAGGCTTCTCTCTGGTTCTAAACTGAATTTTTTCCACTCATTCTTTACTATACGGAATCAGTCTGCACTGCGGACTGATTTTTTTTGTCTTTTTTTAAATTCACTGACTATAACTATAGCAGGAAACTAAATTTCCGCATCTTTATGTCAGGAGTATCTGTATGGTCATTCTACAAAATCTCACCAAGGAATACATACGGGCGCACATTAAGCCAACAAGTGATATCTGCGCCCGCTACTTGCTTTCTTCCCCAAAGAACACACACATTACAAAGGCTTTTGTCAACGCTGTACTTGAAAACGCCGGCGAGCCACTTGTCACATCGGTGGAAATCCTATCACCGTTCAACCTTAGGGAGCATGTCTTTGCAAAGGAAACAATCATGGACATAAAAGTGTCCGATGAAAAAGGAAGTAATTATGACATTGAGATTCAAACTACTACTTCAGCGGCTTTTTGGAACAGAATGATGTTCTATAACAATGCAATGTTCAACAGTCAGATTGGAGACACCGAAAGATACGAAAACATAAAGCATACCGTTGTCATCGCCCTGCTTACCGATCATATTTACAAAATGAATGAAGATGTAAAGCCATATGACAAAATGCATCATATTTCCTACACGGTCCATAAGGATGACCATGACGACCCTTTCTTTCCAAATGGCGATCCGGAAACATACCACGTGCTTGAACTTGACCGGTTTGCAAACGATGAAAATGCGTTGTATACTGTGCGTAAAGGAGTACAACACAAACTCAGCACAAACCTTTTTCACTGGCTCCGATTCATGATGTATGGAGCAAAGGAGAACTTCATGGACGAATACAAGGAAACGGACACAATCGTAAAGGAAGCAAAAGAAGATTATGAAAATTTCATAAGCGACCGCCAAATGCGTGATGAGCAACTCCGCCATGAGATGTGGCTTCATGACCAGGCCCAGGCAAAATCTGACGCAGAAAAGGAAGGTCGTGCTGCCGGATTGGCAAAAGGACTTCAACAAGGACTTCAACAAGGACTCCAACAAGGACGAAAAGCAAAGGCGTTAGAAGACGCGCTAAATTTAAAAAAAGCCGGCGTCTCTACATCAATCATCTGTTCATGCACCGGCCTTTCAGAAGAAGAAGTTTCCAAGCTGTAATTTGTAAAGCTCATGTTTAATTTTTCCTCCTCTAGCGTTTTTCCGTGCAAATGTGTAGAATAGGAGCACTATAACTTAAGTTATTAAGAAGGTAAGAGTATGGGCGAAAAATCAGTTGGCGTTATCGGTGCAGGCGCATGGGGAACAGCTTTTGCATCTGCCCTTGCACGCGGCGGTCATGATGTTGAAGTCTGGGCAATGGAACAAGATGTTACCGACTCTATCAACAATGAACACGAAAACAAACGCTATCTTCCAGACTATAAACTTGATTCAAAATTAAAAGCAAATACCGACATAAAAAAGGTAGCTGCAAACAAGGAATTTGTAATTCTTGCAAGCCCGTCGCTGTACCTTGCTTCCACTGTAAAGCAATTTATAGACGTACCAAACATTGCAGATGGCAGCACCGTAATTGGTGCGCTAACAAAAGGATTTGTTCCTGCTGATGACAGGCCGCATTTTGTTCTTGAAACAATTGAAAGCGCCTTGCCTGCTTCTTACCAGCACAGTACGGTCTACATTGCAGGACCTTCTCATGCAGAGGAAGTGGCCTTGGGAAAAATAACCGGTCTTATCGCCGCAAGTGAGAATCCCAAAAACAGCATCCGCGTACGTGAGCTTCTGCGCGTTCCGGGAATCATGGCATATTCCAGCTTCGATGTAATTGGTGTGCAGGTATGCGCCGCAGCAAAGAACGTGATTGCAGTTGTATACGGTGCGCTCGATGCGCTTGCGGAACAGAGTGATATTTTTGGAGACAACTGCGAAAGCCTGCTTATGGCTGCCGGACTGAACGAGATTCAGACAATCGGCTTCGCAATGGGCGCAACTCACGCAGAGACATTCACTTCAATCAGCGGAGTTGGAGACCTTGATGTCACCTGCAAATCAAAATACGGACGCAACAGACGGTTTGGACAGGACATCATCAAAACGAACATGCTTGAAAAATTCAAAAATCTTGACGATCTCATTGCCCGCGTAAAGGAAGTTGGATATCTTCCAGAAGGTGCAATCGCCTGCAAATACGTGCACCAGCTTGCCGTCCAGAAAAATTTAAAACTTCAGATTTGCGACGGACTGTACCGCATTCTGAACAAAGAAATCAAACCGCTTGATTTTCTGCGCGAACTGCTTACGGAAAAAAACTGGTTCTAGAAAATTAAAATTCACAAAGGATAAATTGGCACGCTGCTGCAGATTTCTTTCGGCGGCAGCGTTATTTTTGCAGGATACACAAGTATCCTTTCGGAGTAAAAAAAATGCTTGAAAAACTCACAAACACATTCAGCAACATTCTTCGCACGATGAGCGGAAAATCAACTATCACCGAAAAGAACATCGAGGACACTGTTGAACAAATCAAAATGGCGCTTCTTGAAGCGGACGTAAATCTCCGCGTTGTAAGACGTTTTGTAAACAGCACGGTGGAAGAAGCAAAAGGTGAAAAAGTTTTAAAAGCAGTCGATCCCGGTCAACAGTTTGTAAAAATCATCTATGACAAAATAGTCGCCATGCTCGGCGATGACAAAAAAGACCTTGCACTCAAGGGTCCCGATACACAGTCAGTCATTCTTTTCCTAGGTCTGCAAGGTGCCGGCAAAACGACAGCCGCACACAAACTTGCCTTCCGGCTGAAGAAAGAAGGACGCCGACCGTTGCTCGTAGCTGATGACCTTGTCCGCCCCGCAGCAGTAGAACAGCTTTCCGTTCTTGGCGAAAAAATCTCCGTACCGGTGTACAAGGAAGAAGGTGCAAAGGACGCCGTACGTGTTGCAAAGAATTCCATCGAGTATGCAAAAAAGAACGGGCTCGACACCATCATCATTGATACCGCAGGCCGTCTTCAGATAGATGAAGCAATGATGCAGGAACTTGTTTCCATAAAGAAAGCCGTCGGGCCGGTTGAGACCATTCTTGTGGCAGACGCCATGACAGGTCAGAATGCCGTTGACATAGCAAAATCTTTTGACGAGCAGCTTGGTCTTACGGGCGTCATCTTAACAAAGTTTGACTCAGACGCACGAGGAGGCGCCGCGCTTTCATTAAAGAGCATTACCGGTAAACCAATTCTCTTCATCGGTACAGGCGAAAAGACAGAAGATTTCGAGCAGTTTCATCCTGACCGCATTGCAAGCCGTATTCTAGGAATGGGCGACATTGTTTCCCTTGTAGAAAAGGCGCAACAGACAGTTGACGTTGAAGAAGCGCAAAAAATGCAGGAAAAGATGAGCCGCAACGAATTCACCCTGCAGGACATGCTTGACCAAATGCTTTCCATGAAAAAAATGGGAAGTATGCAGTCATTGCTCGACATGATGCCAGGTCTTGCAGGACAAGTGAGTGAAGATCAGCTCGACATGGCGGGTCTAAAACACCAGGAAGCAATCATTCAAAGCATGACGGTGAAAGAACGCGCAAATCATCTCATCATCGGTCCTGCAAGAAGAAAACGGATTGCGAAAGGAAGCGGAACATCAGTTCAGGAAGTGAACAAGCTCATCAAGCAGTTTGAAAAGACAAAACTTACGATGAAAAAGCTCAGCCGCAACCGCGGTATGCAGGCAAAAATGATGCAGCAGATGGGCATGGGGGGCGGTCAGCTGCCGCCGGGTATGAAATTCCCAGGAATGTGACAAAACGCGCTAACACAAAGGACTATTATTTTCTATAAAAAAAAGCGAACCCTGCAGTTTTTTTTATTTTACAACAAGCAGAGAAGCGACTTTACCGTCAGGAGTATAGCACCTGTCGGGATTGCCTTTGTCAACAAGCGTCGTCATGCCGCGATAAAATGCATATTCATACTTTCCTGGCGGAAGCGGCAAATCAAGCTGATAGATACCAGGCTGCACTTCAACCATTTCGTAAATCCAACTGTCCCAGTTTGTAAAACTGCCGCCCAAACGTATTTGTTCACCGCTAGAACCTTGATACACGAAGTGAACAAGACCTTTCTTTGGCTGTTCAGTAACCGGCGGAATATAACGAGAGGCATCAAGTAAAGAAAGGGTGATTCCCGTTTCTTCATTGTACACTGTGCTTTCATTGAGCGGATCTGTTGTCCAAAGTCCGTCAACCACCAGACGATATTTTACCTGCTGTACCGTTTTTGGCAGTTCAAGAATATAAAAATAAAACGAATCTATTGCCTTGTATTCAGAATCACGTATTGTGCGTCTCTTAAATGCGTGGATAGTGCGAAAATTCTCAAAGTCAAATGAAATTCCCACATAGCGCGCGTTCTTGTCCGCTGTAAAAATGGCATAGTTTCCTTCCACATACGGACTGCCTAATCCGTCAATGCTCAGGGCAAGCGTGTCATATTCATTCGTGTCAGGTTGCTCTGCAGGAGTTGCTTTGGCGGCAAAACAAGATATTTCTGCTGCAATAAAACAAAACAGCAGACTGTATAGAAAACGCTTATTCATACTTACGGTATCGGCATTTTGTCATCAGGAATTGAGCATTTCCTGCATAACAGTCACATCTAATTGTAGAAAACATGCAATTCCCCTAAACCTCACTTTTTTTTATTCCGATATATTACTTGTAATAATATACATTTGCGGAGTATAATAAAAAGCCATGCCAGGTTTAAGCCAGCTGAAAAAATTCAGTACAGATATACTCACTCTCGGTGACGAACAGAAAATACGCGCAGCACGTGGAGAAGTACCTTCAACAATTGCAATTCCTGCAACCATTGAAGACAGAGACGACAGCGAGGATTTTGCCCTTGGAATGCTGTCTGTTTCCGAAGAACAACTTTCTCAGGCAGAAGCGGCGGCAGCTGAACAAGAAAAAGAAGCAAACGATTTTACCGATATAACGGGTGAAGCAGATACTGACGAAAACGCTCCGCAACAGTCACCTATTCCTTCCGCTGCAAAAGCTCCAAATGTTTCAGACTTGCTTGCCCCTGCGGCGGATGCAGATTTAGGCGACCTTGATTTAAGTGAATTTGAAGAGCCGGCACAGCCAAAGGAGCCTCCAAAACCAGTTGAAGTTCCTATTGAAGACCTTGACCTTAACGCCCTGCTCGCTCCAAAGGCAAAACCGCAACCACAAAAATCCGCCACTCCACAAGCACAAAAGCCTGCAGCGCCACAGATAAAACATGCCGAGCCACCAAAAGCTCCGGAAGAAGAATTTCCGCCTGAACTACAGGAAATTTTCAAAACACCTCAAAAACCGCAGCCGGCAGCGCCAAAACCTGTTGCAAAACAGACGCCTGTTATGCCGGCAAAGCAAAAAATTTCGGAAGAGCCGGAAGATCTTGAATCCTTAGACTCGCTTGAGCCGTTGGAGCCGATTGAACCCGCTGCAGCCGCTCCAAAACCTGCCGAGCAAAAGCAAGAATCACCAAATGCTTCGGAAGATGATTTTGCCTTTGACGGCAACTCAATCAATCTGAATGAAGGTTTGCCTGAATCGCTTATGGAAACTTCCGTTGAAGAGGAACAGACAACCACACCGCCTGCAGAAGAATCAATTCCTGAGTCAGCGCCGGAACCTTCTCCAGAAGAAGCTGCCACTTTCCAAGAAAACGCAGAGCAACAAGCTCCTATGGAGCAAAGCACATCTCTTGACGAATTTGACACATCTGCGCTCGACAATCTTCCCGACTTTGGCACAGGAGAACCTATCGCCGAACAGCCTGCTGCAGAAGCAACCGCACCAAGCACGGACAATGCAACTCAGAGCGCGCAAGAAGTGCCTGCTCAGGAAGAAGCGCCCATAGAAAAATTTGACACGTCAGCATTGGACGGCATGGACTTTTCCAACAACAATGAAGAGCCTGTTTCAGACGATGCAAGCGCCGCCGGGGCAACAGACTTTGAGCTGGGCAATTTTGATTCCACAGCTGACAGCACAGACACATTCAATATTCCAGGATTTTCTGATACGACAACGGCAGATTTCCGTGCTCAAAAACCGCAGGTGGAAACGCCTGATTTTTCAGATGCCAAAAAAGGTGACAGCGGAAAGCCAAAGAATACTTTTACCGACACTGAATACAAGCGTTTTGAAAGAAATCTTGCAGAATATCCGCTCAATGTGCGTGTTGCGCTTGAAGACCTTGTTGTTAAAAATGAATTTACCGATGACGCCGTATTTGCCATTCTTGAAAAAGTGCTCCGCAAGGTGCCTGCAAAACAACTTGCAAGCGACCTCGAAAAAATGCTCGACATCACGCTCGATGTTCCGCGTGACTATGAACGCCGGACCGCCGAGGAATATGAAACATACAAAAAGTCAGTAGAATATCAGCTTAAGAATAGAATTATTCCGGGAGCAATTCTGACCACAGCGGCAGCGATGCTCATTGTAAGCCTTTTCATCATCATCAAAACACTTGTCTTTATTCCGGTGATGGCAAACAGCATATACCGCAACGGATACAATCTGCTGCAGAAAAATGAATATCCGCAGTCAGAAATGGAATTTGACCGTGCGCTCACCTACAAGCCAATAAAAAAATGGTTCTTCAAGTACGCAGAAGGATATCGCGACCACATGCAGTATGAACGCGCAACCATGATGTACAAGGCAGTTCTCCAGCGTTTTGACCACGACAAACAAGCCGGACTTGATTGGGCAAATATGGAACTGTACGATTTGTTCAACTACAGCGAAGCGGAGCGTATTCTAAAACGAGAAGTGCTCGACTACCACATAAGCGACAAAGACGCACTGCTTCTTTTAGGCGACACTTATCTTGAGTGGGGAACAGAAAAAGACCCGCTAAAATTTGATTCCGCCATGGAACAGTATGCGCTGCTCATGCAACTGTACGGCAAAAAGAATCAGGACTTGTATTTGGCAAGGATGATGCGCTACTACATAAGAACAGACAACCTGCGGCAAGTATTGCAGTTCAAAGACCATTTCTATCCAAAGAAAAAGTCACTTAACGCCCAAGACCTTACAGAACTGAGCGGCTATCTGTTGGACAAACGCTACGGTACATTAAAACCTGCTGAAGAAAGTCTCCGCTTCTCAATAGAAAATGTGCGAGAGCTTATTGAGCGAGCAGTCAAAGCTGATCCAAGCAATCCTGTTGCCCTGTACAACATGGGCCGTTACTTTGTAGAAACCGCAAACAATGAAGCTGCAAAGACTGTCTTGAAAAGCGCAATAGATGCATTTGCCAGTCAGCGTGTGCGCAACATACGTGACACGTATAAATATATAAACACGTATCGTCTCATGGGTGAACAGAACTGTGTCTCCCGTTCATACATTCCTGCAGAACAAATGTATGACAAGGGCATCGAGCTGTTTGAAAATGAAAACCAGTCAAGCGGTTTTGAAAGCACAACGGACATCGGCAAGCTGTATGCTGATTTAGGTGATTTGAATTATTTTATCTCCGGTCAGATGGATGCCTCGCTTTACAACTACAAAAAGTCTATAGAAAACAAAAACGACACTCCGTCAATAAGATACCGCGTAGGTTACATTCAGTACACAAACAAAAATTACGCCGAAGCGCTCGGTTCGTTCATTGTAAGTTCAGAAAGCAAGAGTGATGACACGCATCTTCTGCTTGCACTCGCAAACACGCTGAGTCTGCGCAATGACAACTACACCGCAGAAGGCTACTATGAAAAGTTGCTTGCAATTCTTGACAAAGAGCGTGAACTGCACGGCGTACTTCTTCCACAAGTCCGTGAAGACCAGGCAGATCTTGTTGACACCTATATGCGTGCTGCAAACAATCTGGGCGTAACGCTTAACCGCATTGCGTTGCAGACTGGCAACAGCAAGATGAATGCAGAAGCAATTGTACAACTGTCAGAAAGTCTCCGCGCATGGGATGCACTCACCCGCAATCAAAAGACAATGGAACGCCTTAAAAGTGCAAACCTGCCACAGGAAAATATAAAGTACATAGATCATCCGCTATCTTCTTACACGCCGGAAATATTCACTGAAATTCCTCGCTTGCTGAACGGTGAAAAGGGTTTTGAGTAATGGCGAACAACCATACCCGTTGTCCAGCCAAATCAGGAATCACTTATCGGCAATATGCCAATGACATTGCAAAGGAATTATTCCGCAAGTCAATTCATCTTTGCAGTGCCTTTATTCCGCTGCTGCTCAATTATTTTTATTGGCCTGTCATCATCGCGCTGAGCATTATTGTCACGCTCTACTCCATTGCGGAATTTGCACGAATCAACGGCAAGACAGTTCCTATAATTTCTGCCGTCACCGCCGCAGCAGCGCGCAAACGTGATGAAAACAGATTCGTACTTGGTCCCGTAACATTGTCGCTAGGCATCATACTGTGCGCGCTTCTCTGCAAACCAAATGCCGCCGCCATAGGAATATATGCACTTGCTTTTGGAGACGGACTTGCAAGTCTTGCCGGCAAACTTTTCGGGAAAATTCACATTCCCCTCACACAAGGCAAAACTGCCGCAGGAAGTCTTACCTGCTTTACCGCAATTTTTATTTCATCATATTTAGCAGGAAAAGATGTACGCGCAGCGCTCATCATTGCATCTGTGGGAATGTTCATTGAAGTTCTGCCACTTAAAGACTTTGACAACATCATCATTCCGGTAGTGCTTGGTCGCCTTGCACAATTTTTGCTGTACTGACCTACCGCCACAAATACAGTGTGTGAATCGATTTTAAATAGACGATAGTTCCAATCGTAAAAAGTGCCGTAGACACAAAGAAAACAACGTAATTGTCAGCAGCAAGCAGCAAAGAATATCCGGCCATCAGCAAAACAAACCCAACGGCGTTTCCTTTAAGTTCAATGCTGTCTTTTTTAAAAGCGTTGATTATCATTGTTATCAGTGTGAATAAAAAGAGGAAGAATCGTATCGTGTTGAACATTTTTGCATATCCCCAGTGCACGGTGCACGTGGAAACAATGCTTGCCGTATCCAGCGGAGTAAACACACCGCAAAGAATGGAAATAACAAGCAGCACGATATAATTCCGTTCAACATTCTGACGTTCCTCATTTTCACTGAACAGAGCGGCAAAAAGCAAGCTCAACGGAACAAGCACGCGGCCAGCAAACACAAGCCTTCCGCTGAAAATAAAAAGCGTTGTATATGTTTTCCACAATCCAAAAAGCGGCAGAATAATTCTATTGCCCTCTGCAAGACAGCCAAGCAAAAATGCAGAAAAATAAATCACTTCAAGAGACTGAGTTTTTTCAAATCCAAAGAAAAGTATGAACGTGCACACCGGCACATATACAATAAAAAAAGCTATTGCAAGGAGAGAAGCAGAAAAACTGTACGCAAAAAGCGACTTTCCTTCGTAAAGCGCAAGCGGACGGATTGGACTTTCAGGCGGAACTATGTCTCCTGTGACAAGCGCATAAATATATAATCCTGCATATACAAGGCTGCAAAGCAAGCTGATGATAAAGAAAGCAAGAAACAATCTGTTGCGTGATTTCAACGTCATAAAGACAGCATACTCTAGAGATAAATTTTAGTAAAGACTTTTTTCTATATACCGATATTTAAGTAAGGCACCTGTTCCGGGAGGAAGCATGAAGAAATTCATTTTATGTACACTCATATCATTTTTGGCAGCCGTGAGCGTCTTTGCAGGCGATGTTGCCGTATTCAACGACATTGGTTTTTCAGAAGACGGTCTGACATATATTTTTGCTCAATATGGCAAACAGGATCGCACGTATGAAGCATGGGCGGATATTTTTACCGTCAATGTTGAAAAGAATGATTACGTCAAGAATGAGGTTTTTCATACTGCGCCAAGCAAAGAGACAGCCTCTCTTACCGGTAAGAAGGCATTTGAACTGTTACGCGAAAAAGCCGAGTGGAAGATTGCGAAGTACAACTGCAAACCGGCAGACGCTGGCACGCTGCTCTATGTACGCTCAGATGAATCTAAAAAGCCGACTGATGAAATTGTATTCAAAGATTTTGAAGGTTCCTCAGACGACAAAGAAATTTTTTACCACATAAAACTTGTTCCCTATTATGAAGGCAAGGGCAAAAACATACGTTCTTCATATTACATCAATCTTGTAAAACAGGACGGAAACGGCAACGTGCTTACAAAAAAAATCGTAGGCAATCCCGATATTAAACGCAAAGGCATTTCTTCTTACAAAATAAGCAGGATATTCAGCGACAAAAGTGGAAGAAGTCTTGTGTTCATCATTGAAAAGACTCTTGAAGACGACACGGGAACTTCAATCCGCTATATGGTTGAAACATTCCGTTTCGCAGCGTCAGCTACAGCGCAGCCGGTGCAACAGGCCGCATCACTTGAAAAATAAAGCAATGAGCCGCCTTTAAATGAGCGGTTTCTTCTTCATCTAAAACCCGTAGGTAGATCTCCCTGCCTGCGGGTTTTTCTTCTTCCCACAAAAATTCAAGCCACAACTGTTCCGCAGCCCTTTTAACTTCCATAACAACAGGAAATTCTTTATCATCAGAACAAAGCACTCCCTGTACAAAAAGATATTCACCCGCAGGAATCACTTTATTTTTATTTTCTTCATCAAATTGAATGTACTCATCAAGCGATGGTTCAATATTTTTTTCCGTAACTACTGTCTTGCAGTTATAAAGCCGACCGTTTTCTGTCTCATCATCGGCGGCACAGTTTATTTCTTCATACAGATGCAGTTTTCTTACTACGTATTTAATTTCCATACATTCATCTTATATGATATGTATTTTTTTTTCAAATCTTTTGTCATTTTTTCAAATCCGCGCCTATAACTATAGCGAGGTGCTTTTTATGAAGATAAAACAATTCTTGTTTAAGACTGTATTTCCAACGCTGCTTATCACCGGAACTGTTCTGCTCGCAGTGTCTCCCATTGGCTGCAAGGTGTCGGAAGAAGGCATACAGCTGCTTGCAGGTGATTTTTCCGTGCCACACATCACTTCAGTCGCCGTGACAAGCGACACAACGGTATGCCTCTGTTTTGACAAACAAGTGCATGACGCTACGGCAACAATCACCGCTAAATCATCAGAAGATTCCTTCACCGCAACATGTTCATTTTTGCAGGAAGAAAAACAAATTATTTATACGCTCAATAAAAAAATGCAGCCCGGAGCAATGTATATTCTTGACGGTTCAATCACTGATCAAAATGGCAACACGCTCACCTATTCAATTCCATTTGCCGGATACAATGCATTTGTTCCTGATATTGTTCTTTCTGAAATACGAAATGCATATTCCACCACGACAGACAGCAGCACTCAAGAAAAAAAATACAAATGTGAATTTATTGAATTATACGCGCTCAGCGATGGAAATCTTGCCGGCTTGGAATTGGTAAGCGCAGGCGACGGTGAAGAAAAGAAATATGAGTTTCCTGCAATCACCGTTAAAAAAGGAGAATATATTGTCGTGCATCTGCGCAAAATGGAAAACGGCTGCATTGATGAAACAGGAACAGATCTTACCTGCTCTACAGCAACAGATAGTTGTGAAACAGCACGCGACTTATGGATTGACAACACAAAGGCGCGTCTTTCGCAGACAGATATCATCATGCTCAGAAATGCAAACAATAACAGCGTCATCGATGCAGTTGTATTTGCACAGAGTGCAATCACTTCGTGGAAAACAGACTTTGAACCATTTAGCGCAGCAGTGAAATCCTCCGGCGTATGGCTTGATGCAGAAGGCAATGCGTCTTGCGCAATTTCATCTGCCATTTGCAGCGATTCGCTCACCAGTTCGGCGGCGACAAGAACGCTTTCCCGACAAAATGTTCTGCTGCTGGCTCAGGAATATTCACCAGTAAAGAAAGCAAACAATGCGTCTGTTTGGATTATTACAGCAAACAAAGGTTCCGGCAGTGCAAAAATTCCTGGCGACACACCGGGCAGACCAAACAGCGACAATGCGTACACAGAAAAGTGAGTGTCATTCAAATGTTGGAATTTCGCGCTTCTTTGTATAGTACAAGTCTTTTGCGTGCGTACCAAGCTGTCCCGAATCTATGCGTTCATTTTCTTTTGTCAGCTGGAACTGAATCATTTTTTTAAATACATTCATAAGCGGTTCCGGGTCAACTGATTTATCAACAATGTCCGCTGACTGAAGTTCTTTGATAAGATAGTAGCATGATTCGATTGTAGAAACGCAATAATCGGCAGGTTCCCGCTTGAACGTAAAGATGCTTTTGTACGTACCGCTGAAAGAAATTTTTGGCAACGAAAGAAGGTCGGTGCTGTACTTTAAAACTTTTTTTGAACATGACCATGTTGAGTCCACGACAAAAACCAACAATGTCTTGCTACCGATTGCTTCTTTAAATCCAGGGCGGCCGCTTGTCCATGCATCAGGCCCGGGATACAGCAGCACAGGAAAATAGTGTGAATCAGCAATCAATTCCTTAAATCGTGCATTCCGATTAAAATTGACACCTATAAGAATTTCACTTTCAGGTAGACAAAGATGAGTCAACCGTCCCGTTCCTGTACGCTGATGCTTTGCTTCCTTAGAGTGCATGAGCAATACAAACTTCACCTTGCAATCAACAGGAGTTATATATTTACAGTAGCACGAGTCTTTTGGACGCATGCACTTGTAACACATTTCACGCAATTATTTATCCTTATCAGTTGATATTTCTTGTTCTACGGCAGGAGCTGTTCCTTCCGCAGCAAGCGTTTTGTTCTTTCTGTCGGTGAACAGCACTTTTAGCAAGACAGGAGTAATCATTGACGACACAATGATGAGCAGAATGACAGAAGTGAAATACTTTGAATCGACCATGCCTACGGCAAGTCCCTTCTGTGCAACAATGAGTGCCACTTCTCCGCGCGTCATCATGCCCACTCCTATTTGAAGCGATTCTTTTTTGTTGAAACCAAGACAAAGCGAAATGCCACCGCAACCGATTATCTTTCCTATCAATCCCACTAAAACAAAGGCAAGTGAGAACCAGAGCAAGTTCAAGTCCATGCCCTGAATGGAAGTCTTTAAACCAATACTGGCAAAGAAGACCGGTCCGAAAAGCATGTATGAGTTCACATCAACTTTCTGACCAATGTAATCTGCATCGCTCAAGTTGCAAAGCACGACGCCTGCAACGTATGCACCGGTGATATCGGCAATGCCAAAGAAACGTTCAGCAATGTATGCAAACAAAAATGCAACGCCAAGACCGTAGATTGAAATGCGGTGTGTGTGTGGATGACGGCGATCATACCATTTGAAGACCCGGTACGTAATGTACCCTGCAATAAGCGCAAATGCAAAGAAGCCGAGTGTTTTGAGACAGACCTCAAGGTAACCGCCGGTGCCGGTGCTCACGCCGAGAACTACGGTCAGCACCACAATGCCAATCACATCGTCTATGATTGCTGCGCTCACAATCGCCTGCCCTACATCAGTATTTATTTTCTTCAACTCCTGCAGCGTTGCCACGGTGATGCTCACTGACGTTGCCGTAAGAATAGTGCCTATGAACATAGCCTGATAGAACTTGCGCGTACCCCAGCCGTCAAATCCCCAGAAAAAGAGCGCCATAATTGTTCCCATGATAAGTGGCACCAGTACGCCGATTAAAGCAATGATGGTTGCCTTGAAGCCGGACTTCATGAGCGACTTGAGGTTCGTGCCTATTCCCGCGGAGAACATGAGCAGAATGACACCGATTTCAGACATGTATGAAATGAATTTTGCGTCGAAAATTTTCAAGTTAAGGACGCTTGGTCCAAGAATAAGACCTGCTACGATTTCACCAACAACCTGCGGCGCACCAATTTTTTTTGCCAAGACGCCAAGAAATTTTGCAGAAATGACAAGGATTGAAAGCTCGAGAAGTATTTGATATGTTTCCATGCCTTTTATTATAGTGAAATTTCAATTTTCTACAAGAAGAGAGGTTTTGGGAAAGGGCTGCCACAACGATTGTTTGTCGTAGTGAACAGTCTCATTTTACTTATAGCGGCGCTGTGTTGGTGAGTGTCGGCGCTTTCCAGAAGCGTATTCCTTCGTTTTTCCAACCGTCAAATCCAAGTCCTGCTTTGTGTGAGAGACGTGAAAGAAACGCTTCACGGGAATAATTATGTTCAAGTGCAATCGCTCCTTGAAGCAGCGTCCTTTCACCGGTAGCAACATCTTCCATAAGTACACTGTCTTGTCCTGGAGTAAAGTCGAGTGGTGAAGACATTTGCTGCCACGGTCCGAATAATGAGATATTGATAAACAGTGTTTCACCCGCACTGATGTTTGTGTAACGCGGATCGTGCTGTGCTTCCTGTGCGCAATAGGAAACAGCGTCAGTCATTTCTGTCATGCCACCATACAAAGAAAGACAGCCTCTGTCTGTTTCCGCTGTTTTAAAACGAACAGCTACACCTCGACTCTTGCTGTCGGTGATAGAACATGTTTGCTTTGGTACGCTATAGAAAGAAGGCGACTTCTGATTCTTCAAAAGGTCATTTAAAACGGTATGTGCAGTGTCGTGGTACAGTGTGATAGTCTCCGGCGGAAATTCCTGCCGCAGCTCTTTCAACGTTTCATTCTTCCAATGCGCAACGATTGTTTTTGCCTCTTCGTTTACAGGTTGTGCATTTTTAGAAAGAAGTGCGTCTCTTACTTGATCCGGTGCACGCAGCCAGACGTATGCTCCTCTTCCGTACGCGTTATAACTTTCTTTATTGAGGTCGTCCAGACTTTCCACCTCTTCACCGAATGCACCGCTTTCGAAATACCAGTTGCTCTTCTTTTGGTAGTTGTTTATAAACCGTGCAAAGCGTTCCCATGCAGCTGAAGGTTCTGTTTCGTATGAAGCTGAAAACGCCAGTGTAAGCAAATCTGGTTTTTGCATTTGAATCCAAGTGCATAGTTCATCGGTGAAAGCATCGGGGTCAGGGCCTGGATTCTTGGTGAATACATCGAAGTCTAACGTAATGACATACGGTTTTTTAAGAGAAAGATGTATCAGGTCATTGTAGTCGCAAAGCTGTATGCGGTCTTTTATAAAAGAGGCAGTTTCAGGATACGCGTCTTGCAAGCAACGGCCGAGCCATTTCATACGTGCGTTTCTGTTTGGAAGAAGCAGCGTTCTACCCGAAACCCAAATTATTTTCGAGACAAGTTTTTCTTCGACAAGACGTCCAGCCCAATTTACGCTGGTAAGTTCGCGCTGCCCTGGATGTACGTCAGAATGATAGTCAAGCAATATGAGCGTGCAACCTTTATGTTTTTTTGCATACGCGGCGACCAGGTCGTATGAAAGTACATGGCGGTCATGCACGTGCACTTGCGGTTTGCTGCAGGAAACAAAAATACAGCTTGCACCGAACAATGCCAAATAGAGAAAGATGATGAGTGCCGTTTTATTCTGTAGCAAAGAGAAATGCTGCCCTAAAATAAAATTACCCTTTTTCATACAACAACAGTATGGCACACCGCAGGGTTTCTTTCTAGTAAATAATATGGTATACTTTAGAGACTTTTTGACAAGGAGTAAGTTTATGAGAACTTTTAACAAAGTACTGTTTCTTTTTTGTGCTGCCACCGTTTTCTGCACCGTGAGCTGTAAAAAAAAGACTTCAAATGAAGATGAATCTCTGCGTGAACTGCTTGAAAAACAGAATGCAAGCAGAGCCGTAAACAATGAAAAGTTAGAAATTGATGTTCCGAATGTTTCTACCACATCTTATGACTTTTCTGTACGAAAACTTGCAGAAGGTGCATTCCATACAGATGCGCATAAAAAATTCCTGAGCGACCCTATGCAATTTGCTCCACTTCCTGACCAGGGAATTAAAGATGGAACAACAGCAGTCGTTGGAAGCAAGGTGTGCATGCTATATCCAAAGACTGCTTTTTCATTCACCGCTGCAAACACCGCAACGATTGTTGATGAGCAGAAAATGGGCGGCATTCAAGTTCCGCTTTCATCAATTGTAAAAATCACTGGAGATAAATTGCTCAACGGACAAACTGATTTGAACGATTATGTTCAACAGATGTTCAACTTTCAGGACAACTGGAACTGGTTCTACCCTGTTGAATGGCAAGGTAAGACAGGTTATGTGTACGGAGCAGATTTGTTCGGCCTTGGACATTCAATTGAATCAAACCGTATTTCTGCAGAGCTATACCGTACAAACGGCAGCTACACTGCTTTTTATCCGATTCTGGGATATTATCCTATGAGCAACACCGTTGTAAAGACGCTTGAAAAGGATAAACTGGTAATTCAAAAAACGGAGCCAAGTGACAATCCATATCCTGACGACATGATAAAGCTGTACAAGAATATTGCTAAGAATGTGCCTGTATTTGTGACCACCGATTTAGCCGCGCATTCACAGCATCTTATCTTTGACCGCATGCTCCAGTACACGGAGGAAGTTTTCTTTGAGCCGCATCTTGCATCTATCACAGATAAATTTATAGAAGCTCTCAGCAAAGAGACGAACGCACCTGAGGAAGTGCGCACGAAAGCAATTGAGTACTTCCAAGTTGCACAGGCACTTCTCGCCATGGCTCCTACTCGTGTAAAAAGCGATGACTATGACGAGCCTATAAAGTATCAGGAAAAGGATACAACACATCTGCTCGACAGTTACTCGAAGAATGTTCGTGAGGATGTGAACAGCGTCATGACGACAGATGGTTCACAAACTGCTATTTTTAAAACTGAGGAAGATTTCTCTCAGTACAAACCGCGCGGCCATTATACAAAGAACGGCATATTGCAGGCGTATTTCCGCGCAGAAATGTGGTATGGAAGAATTCACTTTCTCATTGCGCAGGAAAGCACAAACAATGGTAACAACGAAGAAGACAATTCGCAGGAAATGGTGAAAGTGGCGCTGCTTGTGGCAAATGTAGTTCAGAAAAATAAAGATTTGTATGATGAGTGGGCGTCGCTCTTCAATCCTATCACTGACTTGATCGGACTTTCTGACGACTTGAGCTTTGATGATGTGCTGCCACTTTGGAAATCGCAAAAAGTGACTGACTTCTCCACATGGGCATCTGATCCAACGAATGTCACTTCCTTTATGGCGTTGTGCCATGAGAAACTCAGACCGCCTGCAATCAGCGGAAACTCAGTGTTCGATGGTCCTTCTGACGGACCGAATCACAATCCTCCTATGGGATGGCGTTTTCTTGGACAGCGTTTCACCTATGACTCATACATTCATCAACAAGTTTCACCGCCACGTCTTAAATCTCGTGATGTCGTACGCGGTCTTGATGTGATGAAGGTGTTTGGTTCGCAGACTGCGGACGGACTTCTTGCGGCAAGCGACTATCCTACAATGGAAGGTTTGAAAGAACGGCTGGATACTCTTGAAAAACAGTATAGTTCGTATAAGAGCGACTTCTGGAACAAGACGTACTACAATCAAGTGCTCTATCAAATTAAGTCACAGGCTACTTTTGAACAGGGGGCAGGCTTCTACTTTACCGAATCTCCTGCGTGGAACATTAAGTCTCAGCTTGCTGCACATGGTACGTGGGCGGAACTCCGGCACGACACTATTCTGTATGTAAAACAAGTATATGCAGAGCGTGCGGGCGATGGAGACTTTGATCCAACGTTCAGAACACTGCCGCTTCCTGAACCGATAAACTATATAGAACCGAATGTTCCTTTCTGGGAAGGCTCACTTGCCAGCATTGAAGGGCTGCTTACCATATACAGTAAATATAATCTGCTTGATCAAGATTCCGAAGATGCACTTAAAAAAATTCATGAACTGTATGTAAAAGCTCTTGATATAGCAAAGAAAGAAGCGGAAGACAAACCTATTTCTTCTGACGAAAACGAATGGATTAGGACAATCGCAAGTTCTTTTGAGAATTTGGTCATGATCCATGTGGGCAGAGGTAATGATGCGTACATAGAAGGAGATTTTGATCAATTCAAGATGGCCTGTATCGCGGATGTATTTACGAACAGTGCGCTTGGCATCTGTCTTGAGACCGCAGTTGGTGTACCGTACCGTTTGTATGTTCCGCTTAACGACAGCCAGGGTGGAAAGCGCATTGCCATAGGATACGGCTTCAGCTATTACGAATTCACTCACTCACAAGGCGATCGAATGACTGACGAACAGTGGAAGCAGATTGTCTACAAGGAAACAAACAAGGCTGATGAATGCCTGCCGTTCTGGGAGAAAACATGCACTATTCCTGCAGAAGATCCGTTCGTGTCGCGTTACTAAGCGCGACGAGTGCTGTTGCAGCGACAGTATGTCTGTCGCTGTGCTTAGTGTGTACTTCATGTCGCCATTCGCCACCAATTGCTACATGGCCTGTCACTGGTGAAAAGACGCCTCCCGTCACTATGCCGGAACAAGAAGCGCTTCCGCCAGCGGGGGCAAATCCGTGGGCGGGAACAGTGAGTCACCATCTGCTTGCGGACAAGCTCATAGACACGTGGTTTTCAGAACTTGCAAAATATCGCTCGGTAAAAACATTCGTCATCATCAGCCCGTCGCACTACGGACTTTCAACACAGACTTGGTCGCTTGACAACTGTTCGTGGAATGTGGGAAATGGCATCACCGTAAAAACTGACAGTAAAAAAGAAAAACAGATTGCAAAGAAACTTGGTGTATCGTATGACAGTCAGGTGTTTTCTTGCGAGCACGGAGTGAATACGCTTGTCCCTTACATAGCGCGCTATTTTCCAAAAGCAAAAATATGCGCTATTGCCGTGCATGGTGAACCGCCACTTAACCAACGAAATGCACAGTTCCTTGCTGATGCGCTTGCACCTTACTTTACTGAAGAGGGTAAAACTCAGAATTTTCTGCTTATCTCAACAGACTTTGCACATCATGGAAATTATGCCGGCACTGAATTCAAAGACAATCGGAGTCGAGAATTTTTCAACGCCCCGTCGAATACATCTTGGATTTACTGTGGATGTGACAACAGACCTGGCGTTTACACGCTGGCACAGTTCCTTACGCCGAAAACAAAAAGCTCCATCCTCTACCACACTAATTCGTTTGCACTTTCCGGCCATGGCAGCAACGACATTACCAGCTACTTCTTTTCCTATTTCTATTAAAGCGAGTTGCTCTTTGGATAAAAAAAACCGGCACTTCTTCAAGCGCCGGTTTTCGTCATTCTGTTGCTGTTACTTCAGCATTAGATTCCGTTGAAGTGAGTTGCCACTTTGTCGAGCACGTATGCTTTGAATTCCTCAAGCTTCATTGTCTTCTGTTCAAGACCGCTTGATGCTCTGAAGCGTACGCATACCGCGTTGTCATCTTTCTCTTTCTGACCGACAACGAGAATGTACGGAGTTTTATTTGTTGAACTAATCAATTTGATTTTGTTCTTCATGTTTGTTTCATCAGTATATGCGTTTGCTCTGATTTTCACCGCTTTGAGTGCTGCGGTTACCTGCTCAGCATAGTCATTGAACTCAGGGCTTACCGGAACAACAGCTGCCTGTTCAAAGTGCAGCCAAGCTGGCATTGCTCCTGCATAGTTTTCAATGAGAATACCAAGGAAGCGTTCGAGTGAGCCAAGAACTGCACGGTGCAGCATGACCGGGTGATGCTTCAAGTTGTCTGCGCCAATGTACTCAGCGTTGAGGCGTTCTGCAGACGGAAGCTGATAGTCAACCTGAATGGTGCCGCACTGCCACTGACGGCCGAGTGCATCAATAAGCGTGAACTCAAGTTTTGGTCCGTAGAATGCGCCTTCACCAGGCTGAATCTCATACTCAAGACCTGCTTTGTGACAAGCGTCTGCAAGAGCTGCTTCAGCGCGGTCCCAAGTTGCCTCATCACCAACATGGTCTTCCGGGCGGGTGCTAAATTTAACAAGAAGGTTCTTGTCGAATCCGAAATCTTTGTATACGTCTTTCAGAAGATGGCAGAATTTTGCTACTTCCGGTCCAATCTGCTCTTCGGTGCAGAGAATGTGTGCATCGTCCTGTACGAAGCCGCGTACACGCATGGTGCCGTGGAGCGTGCCGCTCGGTTCGTTGCGTACGCAGTGACCGAATTCAGCAAGGCGCATTGGCAGATCTTTGTAAGAGCGGGTGCGTGTCTTGAAGATTTCAAGTGCGCCCGGGCAGTTCATTGGTTTGATTGCGAAAATACGTTTTTCGCTTTCGGTGATGAACATGTTCTGCTGGTAGTGACCCCAGTGGCCTGAGCGTTCCCACAGAGAGCGCGGCATGATTGCTGGAGTGTTCACTTCCATGTAGCCGTCTTTCTGAATCTTATCGCGCATGTAGTCCTGAAGCACTACATACATTGCCCATCCATTCGGATGCCAGAACACCTGACCTGGATCTTCGTCGTCAATGTGGAAGAGATCCATCTGTGTACCGAGCTTGCGGTGGTCGCGTTTGTCTGCTTCTTCAAGCATGGCAAGATAGTCTTTCAAATCATTTGGCTTTGCAAATGCAACTGCGTAGATGCGGGTGAGCATTTGGCGCTTCACATCTCCACGCCAGTATGCACCGGCCATCTTCATGAGTTTGAAACTCTGGGCGTTGATTTCCTTTGTGTTTGACACGTGCGGTCCGCGGCAGAGATCAAGATAGCCGTCCTGCTCGTAAGTGGTGATTGTAGAACCAATAGGAAGATCATTGATAAGCTCGATTTTGTATGGCTCGTCTTTGAAAAGTTTGAGACCTTCTTCCTTAGTTATTTCCTTGCGCACGAAATCATGGTTTCCTGCAAGAATTTTGCGCATTTCTTTTTCAATTTCCGGGAAGTCTGATTCAGACGGTTTGTGATCAGCCGGGAAGTCAAAATCATAATAGAATCCGTTGTCTATAGCCGGCCCGATAGCAATTTTTGTACCAGGGAAAAGTTTTAATACTGCTTCTGCCATGACATGTGCGCAACTGTGGCGCATCGTCTGAAGTTTTTCATCAACTGCCATAAAAATCACCTTTCATTATTATTGTAGGCGGAATTTCTTGATTCCGAATAATATACAGTTGAATAGAATATATCTTTTTTTGCGATATATCAATAGGAAGCAAAGATTTACACCGTGATCGTCATTACTGACATATGTCAGTAACAAAAAAAACGTACCGCGCACGACTTTGATTTTTCTTGCTTTCACTTCTATTGAGCAGTATATTTGATATACAAACGTATACGGAGGCTTAAACATGGCCATTCAATTGAACGAACAGAGTTTTTCAAAGGAAGTTCTAGAAAGTACCATTCCCGTTCTTGTCGATTTCTGGGCGCCGTGGTGCGGACCATGCCAGTCAATGGGACCAATCATTGAAGAACTGTCAACTGAACTTGAAGGCAAAGTAAAAGTTTGCAAGGTGAACGTAGACGACAATCCGTCTCTCGCTGCAAATTATGACGTAATGAGCATTCCAATGTTCGGCTACTTCAAGAACGGCAAGCTCGTCAATCAAATAATAGGTTCAGTGGGCAAAGATACGCTGCTACATCTTGTTGAGCAATAATTTCTTTGCACAATACTAAATCATTCTTTTACTGCAAACTTTATATTGTCGGAACAAGCAGTTTTGTTCACAAATTTTCCAGCACATAAAAAAACGCCACCTCGTTACTGAAGTGGTGTTTTCTATCTTTGTATTATTCCCCTTTATGGGCGAACAATGACATCTGCAATGTGCGGACGTTTCTGCAAATCTTTTTTGAGTCCTTCCTCACGGGCCTTGTTCACGTACTTTGGATCCTGGAAGCTGTAGGTGAAGTTGGTGTGCACGTCGTAGGTGCCCTTCATCAAAGCGTATGCATCTTCGGTCATGACCAGTTCCTCATCGGTCGGAATGACAAACACTTTTGTTTTGCTGTCGTCTGCTGAAATGCAAGTTTCTGCGTTGCCGGTGAAGCTGTACTCGTTCTTCTGGAGGTCAATCTTCACGCCCATGAACTCAAGCCCTTTGAGACAAGAGCCGCGGATGATTGGTGAGCGCTCGCCCACGCCTGCGGTGAACACGATTGCGTCTACCGGGCCAATTTCTGCCATATAGGCGCCGATGTATTTGCGAAGACGTCCTGCTTCCATGTCGATTGAAAGTTCTGCAAGTTTGTCGCCTTCAGCAGTTGCAACTTCAATGTCGCGGCGGTCGCTGTATTTGCCGGTGATGCCCAAGAGTCCGCACTTCTTGTTGAGCGCCTTGTCCATGTCTGCGGCAGACATTCCGGTCTTGCGCATGATGTAGAAAGGAAGCGCCGGGTCAAGGTCGCCAGAGCGTGTGCCCATGACAAGACCTTCGAGCGGCGTGATGCCCATTGACGTGTCGTAGCATTTGCCGTTCTTCACTGCGCATACGGAAGAGCCGTTGCCCAGGTGGCAGATGATGAGATTTGTTTCAGAAGGTTTTTTGTGGAGCAATACCGCTGCACGTTTTGCGGTGTACAGGAATGAAGTGCCGTGGAAACCGTAGCGGCGTGCTGCGTACTTGGTGTACCATTCGCGCGGAATGGCATACATGAATGATGACTCAGGCATTGTCTGGTGCCATGCAGTGTCGATGATTGCGCACTGTGGAACGCCTGGCATTACTTTCTGGGCAGCTTCAATGCCCATGATGTTTGCCGGGTTGTGAAGCGGTCCGAGGTCCTGCACAGAACGGAATGTGTCGAGCACTTCCGGAGTGATGATGACTGACTTCGTGAACTTGTCTCCGCCGTGGAGTACGCGGTGGCCGACAGCCTTTACAACGCTCATATCTTTGATGACGCCGATTTTTGGATCGGTGATTGTCTTAAGAACAAGCTCGATTGCTTCCTTGTGTGTTGGGCACGGGCTTAAAATTTCTGTTTTGTTTGAACCGACTTTGTGCGTGATGCCGGAACCGTCCTGTCCGATACGCTCAACGACGCCTGTTGCAAGAACAGCTTTTTCGTCCCAGTCGTAAACCTGATATTTTGCGGAAGAAGAACCGCAGTTCAATGTAAGAATGACCATTGCCATAAAAAACGCCTCTGTAAAAAAATTTAGAAATAATTATATACCGGAAGACGCTTTTATGGAAGTGGCGAATTATGAACGCGGAGAATAAACAGCAAGCACGTGAACTTTACCAAGGGAAGCATTGGTGATTGTCGCTTCCATGACATCGCTGTCAAGACCGGTATTCTGGAAGTTTCCCGACACAACTTGGTCTGAAGAAGTGGAAATCACAATTGAAAAATATGCATTGTAGCTGTCTCTATCATCAACATCATATGTATTCACGTTCTTATATACCTGCGTATTCGGAGCGCCATCTGTATTGATGCACTTATTAAGCGCAGCTCCAAAACTCGTGGAAGGATATGTCTCATATACATACCGCCTCATTCCCCTAGTCAGCGCAGACATTGAAGTTTCAGATTCCGAAGTAAAATATGAATCCTCACAGGTAACGGAATATTTTGTTCCATCATTTTCAATGAACATGTAGTAGGTAATATTAAGAACAGTTGAATTGTCAAAAGAGATGCATCCCGTCATACAGAGAATTAAAACAGAAACAGCAATCGTACCAAAAATTCTTTTCATTGCATCCTCCGTATCACTCATAACCAATCTTTGTCTTGTAATCTGTAACAAGCAAATGCATCGTCTTTCCATCATCGCCGGTAACGGTATATTCCGAAGCGCCATATTCATATTCGTCAACATTAGGAATCTGCGCTGAAACTTCAAATGTATGCTTTACATTCGAGGTATCGGTGTAGCTGAACTTCATTTTATCGTCAAGAGCAGAATCAACATTCGCACGTTCAAAATAGACAAAATAAAGCGTTGGCTTCGTTGTATATCCATCATATGTTCCAAAGAAAGAATTTCCCTCATTTGTTGAGCGGACGGAAGATGTATCAGACAGTGACTTTTTTACTCCGATTGCGTCAGTATCATACGGCATGAGCGCATCGTAATACAATTGATCCTGATACGACCAGTTCACTTCATCAGTTTTGTCCTCAACATAGAAATAAAGCGTTGTCTCAATTCCCTTAATCATACAGGAAGTCAGTGCTGTGCTACAAATAAAACAGGCAGCAAGAAAAAACAGCTTTACGTTGCTTTTCATTGTATACTCTCCTTACCATTTGTTTGTGTACTTGTTTTGTAAGACATCTTCATAGGAAAAGTATAACCCAGAATTATTTAGTTTGCAATAAAAGAGCATATCTTAAATAAAAAACTCAACTCAATGATTTGACATCTCAAAAAAGGAGTTGTATTCTATAATTCATTTAGAAAGGGAAGAGGACTAAAATGGCGGTGCAAGTATGGAATATAATGAAAAAAAATGGTGGCAAATCATTGCTCGGGCAGGAGCACTCACTTCAACAGTCTGCTGCGTCATAAGCGTTTTTCAATATCTTGTTATAAAAAAATATGATGCTTTTCCGCCTATCCGCTATGACAGCCTCATCATCAATTTTTTCGCGCTTGCTTGTTTTATCTATCTTGCTTTCTTTCCGCTGCACTTCAGGGCGTATGCAGTTCTTTTTTATGTGTATGGAGTAGGCAATCTGCTGGACAATGGCAATATTCTTGGCTTTCTGTGCATATTTGTCTGCACGGTCTTTCTGTTCATCACTGATTTTTTCAAGTCAAAGAAAATACTCAAACTGATTCTACTTTACATCGCGCCCATCATTGCAATGTGCATCAGCGGGTACAATTCGGGCACAATCAACTTTCTCATCACCATCATGCATATTCTTGGCGCAATATACATGACTGGCCTTGTCGCGCTTGTTTTTTATCCACGCTTCCGGGAAATAGAAGCACATCGTACCATAAAATACATAAATCCGTCTGACTGCACTCCACAAGAACTCATCTGGCTGCAGCAAGTGCTCAACGGCACAAAATACAATGCCATTGCGCTCGAATCACACGTTTCTGAAAGCAAAGTGAAAGCGCGTATGCTTGAATTATACAAAGTGCTTGGCGTACATGACAAAACTGAATTTCTTACCATGTACCATAACTGTGAATTTGATTTTTCAATAAACGTTCCAAAAACTACAAACTAACGCTGACACGCGCCAGTCTTGATTTCAGCAGCAGCTTCGTTTCCAAAAAGAACACGCACCACTTCCATTGCAAACTGTTCCGCTGCGCCGGGGCCGCGTCCTGTCACCAAGTTTCCATCGGCAACAAAAGCCGGTCCGTCTGTATACGTGATTGCATACGGTCCCGCTTTAGCCTTCATTCCCGGGTAACATGTCCATTTATGCCCCGCAAGCACGCCCGTAGCAGGCAGAACGACTGCCGGAGCTGCGCAAATTGCCGCCACGAGCGAATCATTTTCACCGACAGCCTGAATAAGCTCCAGCGCCTTCTTGCAGCGGGAAATATTTGCAGCGCCGGGCATTCCACCTGGTACAACGACCGCGTCCGGAAGCACGCCTTTTGCAGCGGCAAGATAATCATCAAGCATCATATCTGCGGTCACCGCAAGTTTATGTGCACCAGTAACCATGCGGGAGGCAGTGCCGGTTGCGGCAACAACAACGTCCGCTCCTGCGCGGCGCAAATAATCTATCGCCGTAACAGCTTCTATTTCCTCAAATCCATCCGCCAAGAAAACAAGCACCTTTTTCATAAAACACCTCTTAAAACGGGCCGAGCAGCAATAAAACAGTGCCCAAGCCGCCTGTAATTCCAAAGAATAGTTGAAATTATACAACTTATGGAGTAGTATGTACACATGAAACAGGTTCTCTTGATTGATGCATCTCCTATGTTTCGGGAATTTCTCAAGGAAAAACTCAACGCTGAAAAAGTAGCCGTTGAAACAACCAACGGCAAGCGCGATGCTTTTACAAAAATGATTTCTATTCTTCCCGACTTAGTTATTATTGATGTTTCTGACAGCATGGAAGATCTCATTGACTTTCTTGAAAGCAAATATGCAGATCCAAACGCGCGTCCTATTCCTATCATCATCAGCGGACCAATCATTGCACGTGACAAAGTAGCGACACTCACTCAATTTGGAGTGGTGAAATATTTTACAAAGCCAATTAAGTTTGATGTATTCTTTGAAGCAATCGGAAAAATTCTCAAGGCATCTTTTTCAATCGATGTCACTCCCTGTGTCCTGGAAATCCACATCAACGGAAACATTATTTTTATAGAAATTGCCCAAGGCATGAACCGAGAAAAACTGGCGCTGCTCAAATACAAACTTCCTGAACTTATAGATTCAAATCATATTAACAATCCAAAAGTTATTCTTATGATGACCGATTTACAGCTTAGCTTCGTAGACGGCGCAAATCTTGAGCTTTTATTTGACAACATCATTGCGGACACTCGCATTCAAAAGAAAAATGTAAAAGTGCTTTCTCTCGACAGCTTCACCCACGATTTAATTGACGGTCATCCTGAATATTCCGGAATTGAAGTCACAAACAATCTCAATCAGGTGCTTAATTCACTTGTTGAAAGCGGACCGACAACTAATCTTCACGACCTTGTCACTGATAAAATTCTTTCACCTGATGAAAAAGCCGAACAGGGTTCCGTGGAAATGAGATTTGTAAGCGACAGCGGAATAATCTCTGACGAAGAAAGTGGCGATGGCAACATTCTTAGCATAGCAATTGTTGATGACGATGCAGTTGTTCGTAAAATTCTACAGCATGCATTTACCACCATCAGCGCAAACTCAACATTATTTGACAGCGGGCCTGAATTCTTGCAGGCAATCAACAAGCAACAATTTGACCTTGTTATTCTTGACATATACATGTCCGGCATCAACGGTTTTGACATCCTCAAAAATCTTCAGGAACGTCAATTCAGCACGCCAATCATCGTGTATTCACAAGCAACTCAGCGAGAGGCCGTCGTACAGGCGCTTACACTCGGTGCAAAAAGTTACCTTGTAAAGCCGCAGAAGCCGGAAGTAATCATTCAGAAAGCAGTTGAAGTCCTTCACTCAAAACTGTAAAGAGAAAACATAATGATTCCCAGCTCAATTGACGCAAGCAGCAGATTTCTCGCAAGTACGCTTCATGAAATCAGAACTCCTATTCAAACAATTATAGGAACTATAGAATTACTGGGAGACACTTCGCTCGACAAAGAGCAGACAGAGTACGTGCGGCAGATAGAATTCAGCGCAAATGTTTTGCTACAGCTTGCAAATGATATTCTTGACTTTACAAAAATACGTTCCAAAGAATTTAAACTTGAATGCATACCATATGATGCCGGCGCGCTTACCGAGCAAGTCATCGACCTCATCAGCATTGAAGCGTTTAATCGCGGACTAGAAATTATCACCGACATAGACTATTCGCTTTCACAGGAAGTCATGGGCGATCCAACACGAGTGCAGCAGATAATTCTTAACCTTGTAAAGAACGCAGTCAAATTCACATCAAAAGGATATGTACTCGTGCGTCTTACCCGTCAGAAAGACAAAATGCTTTTTGAAATCATGGACAGCGGCATTGGCATTGCTGAAGAAAAGCAGAGTATGATTTTTACGGACTTCTACCAAGTCGATGCAAGCACAACGCGAAAATATGGCGGAACGGGACTAGGCCTTTCAATCTGCAAAAATCTTGTTTCTGTCATGAAAGGTGAAATTGGCGTAAAAAGCAACCCCTCAGGCGGTTCAATTTTCTGGTTTACCCTTCCCTATGAGCCGGCAGTGAGCATCAATGATGATGACAAGCAAAAACTTGCCATTCCGCCGGACACACGCATTCTTCTTGTAGACGACAACGAGCTTGCGCTACAAACGTTTGTAAAAAAACTGCACGGGCTTGGAATCACCAACATTGCCACTGAGCTTACCGGAGAAGGCGCGCTCAAGACACTTATTCAAGCAGCAAAGACAGGCAGACCTTTTTCAATTGCATTCATAGACATGATTATGCCGGTCATGGACGGCTGGCGTCTTGCAGCAGAAATCAACACAAACGCCGCAATCAACAACCTCAAGCTCTACCTTGTTGTTCCAGAAGGGCAGATGGGCGGAGAGGCAAAAATGAAAATGCTCGACTGGTTCAACGGATATCTGTACAAGCCGATAAAGCACGCACATCTTCTTTCTACATTGCAGGAAGCCTTCACTCAACCATTTGACCTTGTGCCGGTTGAAAACGAAACAAGTTCCTCACACACAGCCGGACTTGAAGCAGAAACACGGCCGGTCATTATGGAATCAAATGATTCTGTTGTGGCAAAGGGAAATAAAATTCTTGTTGCGGAAGACCATCCGGTAAACAGAAAGCTCATGAATACTTTTCTTACAAAATATGGCGCGACCGTTTTTCTTGCAGAAGACGGCGAGAAAGCAGTGCAGCAAGTTGAAGTGCATCCTGAAATCGACATGATTTTCATGGACATTCAAATGCCGATAAAGAACGGAATTGACGCAACTGTTGAACTCCGTCAGAAAGGATACAAAGGAATCATCGTCGCCTGCACTGCAAACAATAATCAGGACGACTTTGAACAATACCGGCAGATGGGCGTCAACGACATACTCGTAAAACCGTTCAAGCGTGACACGGTAAAGCAGCTCATTGAAAAATGGAACACCGTTCTTTCCTTCCCTGAAGCAAAAAAAATTGTAACGCTCACTGACATGAACAACAGTGCCGCCTCAATCTGGGACATACACGATTTCATGGACACAGTATCAAACGACAAACAACTTGCTCAATCACTCATGGACGACTACATCGCACAAAGCCATCAATTGCTTACGCAGATGAAAAGTGAACTTGCAAAAGAAAACAAAGACTTCGAGACACTTGAACGCCTTGCGCACACGCTCAAAGGAAGCAGCGCAACTGTAAGCGTATACAAGCTCGCTGAGTATGGGAAAAAAATGGACGAAGCCGCGAAAGCAAAAGATGCAATTGCACTAGAGTCGTTCCGCACGGACTTTGCGATTGATTTTATAAAACTCGAGCAACTGGTAAAAAATTGGAAGCAATCATTATGAATGCAGACTTTAAAAAAACAAACTATCACACACACTCAACTTTTTGCGACGGCAATGCGACTGTGGAAGAAATGGTTCTTGCCGCAATCCAAAAAAAATTTGACATCATCGGTTTTAGCAGCCACTCGATGTTTCCGTTTGGAGGCGACTGCCATATAGCGCCACGAGAACACGAATCGTATGTAAAAGAAGTTAGGCGTGTTGCAGAACTGTATAAAAATAAAATTGAAGTGTACTGCGGATTCGAAGCAGATTACGTTCCCTGTTTATGCATGCCTTCTTTCGAGCAATACGCTTCACTTAAACCCGACTATATCATCGGCTCGGTGCATTACGTTCTTGGTGACAAAGGATATTTTGAAGCGGACGGTTCGCCTGCAAGTAAAGTGCTCGCCGGCATCCGAAACTATTTTAATGGCGATGAAAAGAAAGCTGTTCAAACATACTTTGCCGAACAGCGCGAAATGCTTTCTCACGGTGATTTTACCTTCTGGGGACATCCCGATTTGATTCGCAAGCAGAACGGCAAGCGCGCACTGTTTGACGAACAATCACTCTGGTACAAACGCGAATTGAAGGCGACCGCAAAGGCAGCAGCTCGTGCAGGCATTTGCGCAGAAATCAACACCGGCGGAATGGCACGCGGCTATTTGGACAGCCCGTATCCATCCGCTGAATTCCTGGAAATTCTGCATGAGTATAACGTACCGGTGACGATCAATTCTGATGCGCACACACCGGAAAATCTTGACTACTGGTTTGAAGAAGCCGTGCAGTATGCAAAAAAAGCCGGCTATACAGAACTTATGTTCTATTCGGCCGGCTCTCTGCAATCACAAAAAATTTAATCGCTTAGTGTTATCTGTTTCTACGTTCTTCACTTTCTTTGCATGAAATACAAAGGGAAGCATACGGAATCGCTTCAAGACGCGCTTCTGGAATTGGCTTTCCACATTTTACACAGAGACCATACTTTCCCTGCTGAATGCGATCAAGCGCATTTTCGATGAGCGTAAGACGCTGTGCGTCCTGTGAACCAAGAGAATCAATAAGCGTGCGATCTATTGCGTCAGATGCTATATCTACAACATCGCCGGCTTCGACAGTTTCAACCAATTTACGAATCTGGTCGCTCTGTCCAGCAAGCGTATCAAGAATTTGATTTCTCTGAGCAATGAGCTTTTTTTTCTGTTTATCAGGAAAATCTTTTTTCATCATTCCACTCCCGTGTTGACAATTTTATCTGTTTTGTACATACTAGTATACGCATGAAGCCTTAAAAAAGCAAATGAATTCTGGAGGAATTGTGGCTAAAGAAGAAGCTATTGAAGTCGAGGGAATTGTAAAAGAAGCGCTGCCAAATACAATGTTCCGTGTTGAGTTGCAAAATGAACACATCATTCTTGCTCACTTGAGCGGCAAAATGCGTAAGCACTATATCAGAATTGTTCCCGGTGACAGTGTAAAAGTTGCCCTCTCTCCGTACGACCTTAACCGCGGAAGAATCATTTTCCGTGAGCGTTAATTTTCTTTCTTATTCGTTTCTTTATTTACCAAAAATTATTTTGTATTCTCTTTTGCAAAGATGTATTTAAAGGAACGAAACATCTGTTTAATTCCACGCACTATTGCAATGAAACAAAGGATATCAAGCGGAAACCAATTGAACATGTAACGAAGTCCCAACGCTGCAACAGCTGCCTGTAGAAATCCACTGCCCAAAGATGCCCATGCCTGTCTGCGCGTAGGGTGTTCTGTTCTGCGGGTAGTATACGTATAAGTGTATCTGCGCGCGTTGTTTTCATCATTGTTCTGTGTCTGCGTAAAGAATTCCCAGAAAGGATCTCCGCCGTAACCAGTCTGCGTATTTCCATATTGCTGATTGCCATACGGATTCTGTGATCCGCCATAATTCTGCGAGGCATTGTAATCGTCTGCAGAACCGTACGAATCGTACTGACGACGTTTTGTTTCATCACCAAGAACTGAGTACGCCGCGTTTATCTGTTTAAACTTTTCTTCTGCAGCTTTATCACCAGGATTTCTATCCGGATGATATTTAAAGGCGAGATTACGATACGCTTTCTTAATTTCTTCCGCCGTTGCGCTATTTGACACTCCGAGCGTCTGATACAAATCTTCCATTACGGTTCCTGTAATAAAAATACTTAAATTCTTCCTTTGTTACAAGGAAAAAATAAATTTATTTTATAATCACCCATGTTGCTCCGTTACCGCCCCAAGACTTGTCTGGATGACCTGACGTGCCAAGCAACGGGCTTTGTTCAATGAAAGTGCGAACCATCGGGCCTAGAACAGGGTCGCTGCCTGTTGTGTGATTTCCCTTGCCGTGAATGATAAGTATTTTACGAAGTTCACGCCGTTTGCAATCAGCAACAAAGGTGGTAAGTTTCTGCCATGCTTCGTCACGTGTCAATCCGTGTAAATCTATGCGTGCTTCCGGTTTCAATTCCTTTAGATACTCACGGCTTTGCAGCTTCTGATTCTCTGCTGCCTCATCGGCAACTTTATCTTTATCAACAGTGCCGTAGCGGTTGAGCCAAACGTCCATTGGATTTGCCGTACGTTTATTTTCTGCAGCCATCATATCTTCATACGTATAGCCTTGCTTTGCCGCTTCCTTTTCTTCCTTTGTGGGAGCATTTGCCTTTTTATGTGAAACCTGCGGACCACTCTGCTTTACTGTTTTTTTATTTTCCTGCGCATTCCACTGATTCAATATATCACCAAAATCCATATACGCCTCGCTACTAAAAATGAATTCCACTATACACTTTTTTCAATTTATATAATAGATTTCTGATTTTTTTACCCAGCCAAAGGTATCGTTGAATCTGATGTACGCCCAGCCGCCGGCGTCACGGAGCACTTGTACACGACTGCCCGCCTGTACCGTAACACTCGTGCTTGCCTGTTCCTCCGGAATAGGACTCACCGATCCACCTTCACACAGAGCATATCTGCGCGAAACTTCCACTCCGGCAATAATGGACGACATGACACACAAAGTAAACACAACAACAAAAATCGAAGCCGGTTTTATTTTTCTGAGTATGAACAGTATAACAAGGCCTGCTGCAGAAAGAAAAGTAAAAACAAGGAGCAGTATGAAAAGCGGAACACTCGGTTCTGAAGCGCCTGTTGTAAGCCCTTCCTGTTCCTCAAGGCGACGACGCTCTTTTGCTGCTGAGCTAAATGGCAAAGAATGACGCTCTTTGACACGGAGCACAAGAAGTTTTTTTTGGTTAGGAGAAGATTTTATTATTTCAGTTTTGCCAGACTTTGTATCAGTCGGTTCTGCAAACGCATATGCAAACGCACTTTGTTTTTGTTCAGGCAAAATCGGATACAGTGCAGGAGCAACGTTCACTGTAAATTCAGGAATGAATGCATTTACCCGCGCGCCATTATATGCCGTTGCAACAACTTGCACCTGCGGGAACTTACACACTTCCGACTTAAGTGGTTGCCAGTCAAAAGAAGCGACCGGTATTTTTTCAGGAGAAAAGGTACCACCACGTGGAATTTCTTCCGTAATGGAAAACTGCTTAACCTGTTTGAATACAGAATCCTGCGGAATATCCCACGAAACATTAATAATTTGAACCGCATATTGCACATATACCGTAAATCGCAAATGTTCATTTGCATGGCAAGAAAGAGTACCGCCGTCGGAAGGATACGCTTGGTTCAAAAAAGAGATAGAAACCTGTGGCTGTACGGTTGCAGGATTTTCGTACACGGTAATTGTGTCAAAAAGAGGTTTGTAAATTTTTCCAGCGATGCTCACCACCAATTGACCAAGCTGATACGTTCCCGGTTTTTTAAATTGGAACCACAGCCGAATCATTGTTCCGCTTTCACCATTCGAATTTGCATTTCCTGCAAGCTCATCTTTGCGCAGTGAAACAAAGGAAACATTTTCTGGAAGAGCATCTACATACGCCTGTACTTTTTCCGGAGACACGCCATCAATGCGCAAAGTGAACTGACTGTCCGTCTGCGTAAAGCAATATTTCTGTTGAGAGATAATATGAAAAGAATACTCAGGCTTCCGAGTGTCTGCAAAAAGAATTTCTTCACAGGCAAACAAGGCAATGAAAATTGTCAGTAATCTTTGGAAGTGCTTTCTGTATTCTGTTGTTGGTTTTTCCATTGGTTTTCGTCATTCTCCTGTATAACTGAATATACTGCATTCTCCAACGATTGCTCTTCATTATTTTCAGCAACGGGATTAAGCTGCTGTTCATTAGACTTTGACTGCACTGAATCTTGCATGAGCGATAATTCCAAATTTATTTTGGCATTTGTATTTGTACTGTCAACGCGAAGCGCGTCCTTAAAGCAAGAAGCAGCTTGTCGGAAGTCACCTTTTTGGTGCGCAATAATTCCTGAATTATAATACACGGCAAAGCGTATACTGTCAGAAGCAGACGGTTCAATTTCATCAAAACGCTCCAAAGCTGCGTCAATTTCATCCTGCATCAAATACGTCGAAGCAAGTCCATACACGGCATACTCTTCATATTCTTTATCACCGCGTGCATGGGCACTTTCTGCAGCTTCAAGAAAATCTGCAACCGCCTGCTGATAATTTTTTCTATTCCACTCAAATTTTCCCTCAAGAATTTTTGTGCCGTCTCCAAAACGGCCGCTGCATCCCGTAAACAAAAGTGTGCAAAGGAAAATCGACAGTGCCGCAGCTCCACGTTCATTCCGATGAAGCCGCACAATTGTAAATTCACCACAAATTATTGATATGAAGAACGAAATGATTGCAAACAAAATGAACATCTGTTTTCTATTCACATTCTGAATTTCATAAACAACCGTCGATTTATTTTCTGGCGTAGGATGCAACGTATCTATTTCACCTTGCAAAGAATGAAGCAATTTGTATGCAGAACCGACTTCCGATGCATCGATATAGGCAACCGGTTTGATTAACAGGCTCTGTTTTTTGCTGTGAATATTTTTTTTGCCGGCAGTCGATGCAATCTTCTTCATTTGTTCCGCACGAAGCGCAGTCTTTACAACAGTTTTTCCGTCACCTGTTGTAATTTCAGACTCACGTTCAGAACCAAAGCCGATGATTGTGACCGGAATGCCATATTTGATTGCATCAGCAAGAGACGCGTTGAGCGAGTTATCTGTTTCATCACCGTCTGTAAACAACCAAATATGCGCAGCTTGAGCTGACTGTTGTGGGAACGAATTGATTGCAGCCTCGATACCGCTGCCAAGGCTTGTACCTTCTGCGGTAAGCAAATGTGGCGAAAGTGAATTAATAACCGACTGGACACCCTCATTGTCTTCTGTAAGCGGAACGGCAACAATGCCATTGCCTTTTGCAAGAACAACAGAAACACTTACGCCATTCATCTGCGTAAGCAATTCGTCAGCATAATTTGCAGCTGAATCAAGACGCGTCATGCCACCCGGGGCATCGCGCGCTTCCATGCTATATGAAATGTCAAACACAAAGGACACTGCGCTGCCACTTTTTTGTACCGGAACCATATTCGTTCCCCAAGAAATTCCCGCATATCCGCACACTAGAAAAATCCACGCAGCACATCTAAACACAGTGCGTAAAATAAATCGCAGGCGTATTGCATTAGAAAAATCAGCGTATCGGTGAATTGCTCCTGTTGAAGTGAGAGAATGAATCATCTTCTTGCATTTAAATGCAATGTACAACACAACAGGTATGAGAATGAGCAACCCATAAAATGCATAAGGACGTTCAACAGAAATATTCATTAGAGCAGCTCCTGCAATGCAACACGGCGCAACAACCATGCGACTGCAAAAAGAAATGCCGCGGCAAGAAGCATCTGGCTGTAATACTGTTCATCGCGACTTTTAATGTGATAACTTTGAATGACCATCTCACGTTTGCCTATTGCAGTCAACGTCTGCGACAGCGTTGACATTGTGTCGATGCTGAAAAATCTTCCGTCGGCTTCAGAAGCAAGTTGAGAAAGAGCGGCTGCGTCATATTCAGAATTCAAATAGCCTGAATAGACACGCCCAGTTTTGGGGTCGGCATATTCAAGCGGGACAGAACCTTTTGTACCGATGCCAAGGATGTATAACGATATGCCTTTTTCGCGCACCAAATGCGCTGCCGTATACGGATGAATTGATCCTGCATTATTTTCACCATCAGTAATCAAAACAATGCACTTCTTTGCAGAGTTTGTCTTTGACAAGTGGAACACCGCGCAGCTTAGTCCGTTGCCAAGAGCCGTACCGTCACCCATCTCGCCAACAACAAGAGAATCAAGTCTATTAAAAAAGAATGTGCGGTCCAGTGTTGGAGGAACAACGACAGCCGTATCTTTTGCAGTTTCAACAAGACCAACCGCGTTGCCACTATTGTCATTGACAAGCAGATGAATTGCCTTCTTCGCCGCATCAAGCCGTGTCATGTTTGCAATATCTTTTGCAGCCATAGACGGGCTTGTATCAAGTACAAAAAGAATATCGGCACCACGAGAGACATACACTTTTTCCTGATGATGAACAACAGGAGCCGCAAACGCAGTTACCGCAGCAATAAATCCGCACACAACTGCCACTCTTGCCACTGCAGAAACAAGCACCGTAAATTTCCGATTCCAAGAAAAAGACTCTCCCTTCCAATCGCTCAATGTAAGCGGAAAAGAAATTTTTGAGAACAGTCCCATGTGCTTAAGAAAATAGTACGCAGGAAGCAGGAGAAGCAAGAAAAAAGCCGCAGGATTTTCAAAGTCTATCATTCAGAAATCCTCCTTGTCTTTTTTTCTAATTCCAATTTTTTTATCATTAGTCCAGTTCCGGTTGCAATTGCAACGCGCTCTTCTTCTGCAAACAGCGCTTGATGTTCCTGCAACGGGAGCAACTCCGCGTCTACAGAGCCTGGAGCAAAGCGAATATAATCTGTTCTGCGGAACAGAGCTTCAAGTTCATCAACAGTATCCTGCTGTTCATCAGAGAGCATATTGCCAGTACAGTTGCGCACACTTGCTGCAATCCGGGAGCTTGCAACAGATTCAAACGACTGTCCAAACCGATTGCTTAGATAAGTACGCATAATTGACTGCCACTCAGCGGCAAACTCACTGTCATCAAGCTGTTTTTTCTGCTGCAACTTGCGTAGTCTTCTATTTGTGATGTTTGTATTTTTCAAAAATTCAATTTGTCGCTTCCATAGTCGGAACTTCCGTATGACCTTTGGCAATTTTGCAAGAAGCATTCCGATTGTAAACAAAAGTAAAATTGCGATGATGATAAACAACCAAACAATATAATTTGTTCCCGGAACAGTAATAGGCGAAATTGGCGGACGGAGCGTTGTGCTTCCAGTCATTTCAGAAAGTGATGCAATGGTAACCGGCGCAAAGTCAATCTCAAAAGGCGCAGAATCTTCCTGCACACCCTTTTGCACATTTGAAGAATTGCGTGAGGCGGCATTCAAATCGAATGTGCCAAATTCAATTTTTCCGGGCTGCCAGGGAACAAATGTAATGATGAGTGTATATGAAAAATCTTTGCGGACAAGTTCAACTTTGGAAACCGTGCATTTTTCCGTCATATCAGTAAATGGTTTTTGATGAACGGAAATATGCAATGTATCTCCAACAACTGCATCTGGAGCAAGCGCAAAAAAGTCAACGGCGCTACGAAACATATATTGCACTTGCGCAGAATCGCCAACAAACACTTCTTTTGGAACAAGTGCCTGCTGTATGTCCTCGCCGGAAGATGACGATTGGTCAAGGGCAGCAACCTGATGTGCAAAAAGAAAGGTTATAGCTGCAATAAGAACAACAATTTTCTGTTTCATTTATGTTCCCACGCGGTAAAAAATTTTGTAAGTTCAACTGCAGGATCGCTATCAGTACGCACCACAAGCGGAATTCCACCGCGGCGAAGGCACTCATCACGCCATGTTTCAAGATGCTTATTATTGTGAGCATACCAGACATGCTTAAAGCGGGCGGAAGAAGTAGGCAGCACAGCGCGGTATCCTGTTTCCGTATCGACGAATGGCACCGAGCCAAGTTCCGGAATTTGTTCATCAACAGGGTCACTGATACGTATGGCAACGACATCATGTTTGTGGCAAAGATGGGCAAACGGCTGTTCCCACTGTGATGTTCTAAAATCGGAGATAATCAGAATCAAAGTCCTCTTATGGAGCATTTTATCGGCTCCCACAAGAGCTGTATCGAGTGCAGAACCTTTTACCTGTTCTGTTTCACATTCATCAAAACGGGTGAGCAACATGAATACCTGGTCACTTCCAGCTTTTGGCGCGCATGAAAATGTTATGTTGCCATTGAACATAACTGCCCCCACAGGACTTTCATTTTGCAACGATGCAAGAGAAAGAAGTGAAGCACATTCCATTGCAGTTTCAAGACGAGTACGATATCCAGACACGGTATTCATCGAAAGCGACTCATCGACAACAAGAAACACATTCAGCTCACGCTCTTCCTCAAACAATTTTACATACGGCCGTCCCATACGCGCTGTTACGTTCCAGTCTATGGCACGCACATCATCGTCACGGAGATACTCACGCACTCCGCTAAATTCAATGCCCTGTCCACGGTAGAGAGATTTAAATGAGCCGCTTCGCATTCCTTCAGCGAGCGTAATGGCGCTCAAACGCAGAAGAGATGCGCGCTTTGCAAGAGCAGTGCGGTCTTCGCTCAAAATATGATTCATTACGGAACCGGCATAAGCTCAATGATTTTCGTAATCAAGTCGTCCGCGGTAACGTTGTCTGCGGCAGCCTCATAGCTGAGAACAAGACGATGACGAAGCACTGTATGAGCAACAGCCTGGACATCTTCCGGCAGAACAAAACTGCGCCCCGCAAAAAGAGCGGCAACTTTTGAACAACGAAGCAGTGCAATACCTGCGCGTGGAGAAGCTCCAAAAGAAATGTAGTGTATGATATCAATATGTTTTGTTGCCGTGGAAATAGTCATTCGCTTTGTATTCTTACGTTCAACTTCAGGACGAGTGACACTTACCAGAGAAACAATATAATTCACAATGTCATCTGAAACGGCAATCGCATCGACAGCCTCGCGACACTTTAAAAGCAAAGCAGCGGAAAACACTTTGCGCACAGGAATCTGGTCGGCAATACCGTTTGTCTTTACAATAGCAACTTCTTCTTCCGGAGTAGGATATGGAACAGTGAGTTTTAAAAGGAATCGATCCAACTCTGCTTCAGGGAGCGTATACGTTCCTTCTTGTTCGATAGGATTCTGCGTTGCCAGCACGAAGAACGGATCAGGAAGCTGGTACGAGGTTTCACCAAGTGTCACCTGATTTTCTGCCATTGCCTCAAGAAGCGCCGACTGCACTTTAGCCGGAGCCCGGTTGATTTCATCAGCAAGCACCACGTTTGCAAAGACAGGCCCTTTGCGTACAGAAAACTTTCCAGTTCCCTGTTCATAGATAAGCGTGCCAGTGACATCTGCAGGCAAAAGATCCGGAGTAAATTGAATGCGCTTGAAATCGAGTCCTGAAATTTCAGCAAACGTCTTTACAGCGAGCGTCTTTGCAAGGCCCGGCACACCTTCAAGCAAAACATGACCGCCCGCAATAAGCGCCGTAAGAATACCGTCAACAATTTGCGTCTGTCCGACAACACGCTTTGCCGCTTCAGAACGGCATTTCTGTATCATATCCGCGCACTCATCAAGTTCAGTCTTCGTGATTTTCTTTTCCATAATAATATAACCCCGTCTACAATCAATTTTTATACTAAAAAACTGCATAAATATACAGAATTCAGTTAAAAAATATTGACATTCCGACCGTCTTTCCGATACTATACTTTACCATGTTAACACCTTTAGCACAAGAATTAAATGGAATTCTTGCAGGAACAACACCAGGTTCTCTTCTTTCAGACTTGGGAATACGACTCTACTTTCCAAAAGGAATTATAGCCCAGAGCGCCGAAGCGAAAAAACTCGGCAAGACAGCAAACGGCACTATCGGCATGACTGTATTGAACGGCAAGCCAGTCATTCTTCCGGCAATTCAGAAAAATGTACCTGAACTTGATTCGAGAGAACTTGTTGCATACGCGCCAACTGCCGGCAACCCAGATTTGCGCGCGCTGTGGAAAGAAAAAATAATCCAGAAAAATCCGACACTTGCAAACAAGACTTTTTCGCTGCCGGTTGTCGTACCAGGTTTGACCGCTGGCATCTCGTACCTTGCCGACCTTTTTCTTGACGAAACAAAACCTTTGCTCGCGGCAAATCCTTCCTGGGACAATTACGTGCTCATCGCCGAAGCAAGACGGAACGCTACGTTCAAACAGTTTGATATGTTTGCGGACAATCACTTTAATTTTGCAGCATTTGAAAAGGCAATGCGTGCAGAAGCAAAATCTGGCTCCGTGCGCGTGCTGTTGAATTTTCCACAGAATCCTTCAGGCTACAGCCCTACGGCCACGGAAGCAAAGCAAATTGTTGCGCTCGTAAAAGAACTTGCTGACGCAGGCACAAAGGTCTGCGTATGGTGTGACGATGCATACTTTGGACTTGATTACGAATCTGACATTGAAAAACAGTCTCTGTTTGCCTATCTTGCCGATTTAAGCGAGAATATTCTTGCCGTAAAAATTGACGGACCTACAAAAGAGGACTTCGTGTGGGGCTTCCGCTGTGGCTTTTTAACATTCAGCTGCAAAGGACTTACCGATGCACAATATGACGCGCTTAACAAAAAACTCATGGGAGCAATACGCTCTTCAGTTTCATGCGCCTCCACTCCGCCACAGTCACTCTTGCTCCGTGCATTCCAAGACCCGGCGCTTGAAGAGCAAAAAGCATTCTTCCGCGAAGTGCTTGAACGACGCTACGTACTTGTAAAGAAATTTGTACAAAGTCACTCCAGCAAGCAACTGTACCCGCTTCCGTTCAACAGTGGCTATTTCATGTCGTTCCATCTCAATACGCTCGATGCAGAAGCGCTCAGACAGAAGCTGCTCAACGAAAAAGGAATTGGCACCATTTCAATCGATGCCCACACACTCCGTGTCGCATTCAGCAGCATTGATGAAGAAAAAATAGAAACAGTCTACCAGGCAATTTATGATACAGCGGAGGAAATGGCGAGTGCTTGAACTTACGCATACAGCAAAACAAATTTTCTTTTCTACCGCACGGCTTATTTTTGCTGCCGCGACAATCTTGCTGTGTGCCTCTTGCCACAATCCTTCAGAAAAGCCCGTCATCATCTGGACAAGCTGCCCGGAATTTGCTTCATACGTTGAAGTGTTCAACCAGAGTCAGAACAGGACAAAAGCTGTTGTTGTTTACAAGGAACAGCCAGCCCGCTCGCTTCCGCCTGCAAAAGACGAAACTCCGCCGGACATTGTAATTGGTCCGTGGCTCAAAAATGCTTCAACAAGAAAACATTTCACTCCCATCGATTATCTTTTTTCTGAACAGCAGCTCAACAAATCAATCTTTTACCCGCAGCTGCTTGACTATGGCAACATAAAGGAAAAACAATACCTTCTGCCGGTAAACTTCAATCTGCCCATAATGATTTTTGATTCCAAGAATGAAAAACTTATTGACGAAAATCATGTCATCAGCCTTGACCAGATACGCACCGTTGCCAGCACATTCAATGAAAAGAATAAAAGTGACACTTATACGGCAATGGGCTTTGCTCCGTCATGGGACAATGACTTCCTCTACCTCACGGCAAAACTCAAGGGAGCAGCATTCCGCGAAAGAGGAACAAGTTTTACTTACGATGCAAAGGGCATTCTTGCAGCGGTCACTTATTTAAGAGAATGGACCACCGCACGTGACACAGACACTACTTCTGAACGCAACTTTCAATTCAAATACTTGTACATGCCGGAATATAAACAGGTTTCTTCCGGAAGATGTCTGTTTGCATACATGACAAGCAATGATTTCTTTTCACTTACCACAATGCAGCAAAGCGGCATTTCTTACCGCTGGGTTTGCGAAAATGGGAAAGTTCCTGTTGAAGACGGCATTATAACCATGGGACTGTACAAAGGCTCTCGCAACTCTTCAAAAGCAGAACAGTTCATCAGCTGGTTCATGAAGGAATCAACCCAGGAATCACTGCTCAAGCACACTGAAGACATGCATCTTGACAACATAACATTTGGCATCACCGGCGGATTTTCCTCAATAAAAAGCGTAAATGAAAAAGTATATCCATTGTATTATCGCGGACTGTTAGGAAATCTTCCTGATGAAAATTTTCTTACCACACCAAGTATTCTTCCATACCGCTGGCCAAGTCTTAAAGAAAAAGTTGTCATTCCCTATCTTACCGACAGCACAAATACAAACTCGTTGACAGTCACTCATTCTCTTGAAGAGCGCATTGCAGACTGGAGCAAGCAATACTTCTGAGCCTTCTGTAAAAATTTTGTTAATTTTAGCAAGAAAATTCCGATACTATAAGTAGCGGCGGCTTAAATCAGTGCCGCTAAAGAGCAAGATATGGTATCAAATGCTATTTCCTTAAACGCATCAACATATAAAACTCTCTTTGCATCCGGCACAGGTTCCCTTTCTGTACCGGTAAATCCAAGCGCAGTAGTGTACGCACAGTTCAATCATGTACATGGAATTGCAGCTCGCTCCGGACAAGAAGGAGTTCCGGTAAGCAAGGTAAAAATTCTCAATACGCTTATCGACCAGCTTGTCAGCATGAAGAGCAAGTCCACCGTGTCGAAAGAAAATGTCACACGCCTTTCCGAACCGCAAATGGACTCGCTTATCAAGCAGTATCAACAAAAAATACAAACTTCAGTAACAAAATCTACAAAAGCAAACACGTATGGGTTTGCAGGACTGCTTCCTGAACCCGGCGCTCTATTTTCCATTAGAGCATAATCAATACAGAACAATCATTACGCCCAAAGCAACCAGAGCAACAGCGCAGCGGCAGTAGTTGTAATCAGTGTGAATGGCACGCCAACTTTGAGCCAGCCACCAAAGTCCACATTGTAACCTTCCTTTTTTAAGATTCCCACAGAGACAATATTTGCACTTGCACCAAACGGAGTCAAGTTGCCTCCAAGGCAGCTTCCAATGAGCAGCGCAAACATGTACAGTTCAGGATGAATATTCATCGCCGTTGCCATTCCGCCCGCAACAGGAAGCATTGCAATGATGTACGGAACGTTGTCAACAAAGCCACTGATGATGATTGACACAACAAGTATGATGACAAAACCGGCAAACCGTGAACCGCCCGTCATGCGTGCCAAAAATCTTGCAAAGTCGTCAAGCAGTCCCGTTTCCTGAATTGCACCGATGACAATAAAAATTCCAATCAGGAAGAAAATTGTTTCCCAATCAAGTTCTTTGATAAGAGACTTCACTTCATCTTTTGATTTCTTCTGATAATAGTAATACCACAGTACGCCAATGACACCAAGTATAAATACAAACAGACCGCTCGTATAAGAAAAAGTTGTATGAACAAAAGAAATGCAGGCAAGACCAAAAATCATAACAAGCAAAAGTGCAAGCGGAAACCATGAAACAACCGGCTCACGGTCAACGGTGATTTTATCTTTGCTGTTCTTTGCAAAAAAGAAATAAAAGAACAAACAGCCCGCAAGCATACCAGCCTGGACAATGAAGAATACAGAAAGCCTGCCGCCATGAATGAAGAAGTCATTGAACGTATATCCAGCATAGCTTGCAAAAATCATTGACGGCGGATCGCCGACAAGCGTTGCCGTTCCTTCAAGGTTGCTCATAACGGCAAGGCCAATCATAAAGTATGTAGGATTAAGTTTCAATTTTTTGCAAAGCGCAAGCGCAATTGGCGCCATGACAAGGACTGTCGCAACGTTTTCTACAAATATAGAAATGATGCCGGTCATTGCAAGAATGGCGACTATTGCAAATCCCGTGCTTTTACTCCGTGAAATAATAGTGTCGGCAATGCGCGCCGGAACTTTTGAATAGATGAAAAGAGATGCAATCACCATGCTGCCAAGATAAATAAGCAGCACATTCCAGTTGATTATATCAAAAAGCGAATGGGTAAACGCATAAAAATGCGCCGGTAAAGAGCTCACCGATGCAAGTATGTCTTCTGGAATATCAAAAACACCTCTTGGAAAAATCATTCCCAATACAATCACAAGACCTGCGGCAATTGAAGTAAACCACAGTTTTTTGTCCTGAAAGAAAATGACAAGAAGATACATAATAACAGCAATTGCAAGTACAATCCATTTTAAACTGAACATAGTAATCCCCAAATATAAAATGTATGAGTAAAATGTACTATTTTAGCACACAGAGCGTCAAGCAAATTTAACTGAAGTAGCGTGCGGTAAGCGCATCTGAAAAAGATTGTGCTTTTCTAAACGTCTGCATCATAAGCGGAACAAACAACGGAAGCAACTTCTTAATTTTTTTAAATCCGCGCGCATCAGAAAGACCACCACGGATAAGCTGAGTCTTTAATATACCCGCCGCCTCGTCAAGCAACAGCGGAATAAATCTAAAAATTATTCCAACAACAAGGACCGCGTACCGCACAGGAATTTTTATAAACGTGAGCGGATGAAGCAACATATCAAGTCCGTCAAGAATTTCGCGCTCACCAGTAGTGAATATAAAAGTTCCCAGACAAATAATTGCAGCAGCTGTTCTGATGAACATTTTTACTACAAGCAAAATTTTTGACATGCTCACCGTAAATATTCCAAGTTGATAAAAAATATGTTCGCCTTGCGCAGCCGGAAAAAATAAAAACTGAAAAAGCGAAAAGACGAGCAGCCAGGGAACTAATTTTACAAAGGTAAGCAGCGGTTTGCACAGCGGATACTTTGCAAGAAGCGCATACGCAACACAGAGTATTAGAACTACTCCGCAAAGATAAACCGGCTTAACAGCAAGCGCAGAAATAAACAGTGCAAGAAACACAATATATTTCATCACGGGAGCCATTTTTTGTATTGGGGAATTAGGAATATGCGGTGGCGCTGAAAAAGCGGCGGTTGTCTTTTGAAGTGAATGAATCATCTCCGCATTAGGAAGCGGTTTTATCGGCAGAAGATTGGGCGTGTTTTCCAGTGCGCGTTCAGAATGCGATGCTGTAAGGTCATTCCATGTAAGAGTACGGTCAGCAAAAGCAGCCTCTTCTGCGCGATGTGTACTGAACAAAACTGTTTTGCCGTTTTGCGCAAGCATACGCAGTGTCTGCATAATCACAACCCGTGACTGTGGATCAAGACCTGCAGTAGGCTCATCAAAAAGGAGCACGGAACTGTCGAGCGCAATAATTCCCGCAAGAGACACTTTTCTTTTTTCACCGCCACTCAACTGCGACACCTGACGGTCTCCATATTTTTCATACGGAAGTCCCACAAGGCTGAACGATTGCTTTACACGTTCAAACAATAATTTTCCGGAAAGACCTTTGTTCCGCGGACCAAAAGCAACATCATCCGCGGCAAACGTTTCAAAAAGAGCCGCCTCACTTTCTTGGAGTGCAAGCACCGGCCGCTCGGATGCATAAATCGTTCCTTGCTGAGGCGAAAGAAGTCCTGCAAGACATTCAAGAAGCGTCGATTTTCCACAACCACTGGGACCGGTAAGCGCAGTCAACGTTCCCTGTTGTAATGTCAACGAAAGATGTTCAAACACAGCAGATGATTTTTTTTGTTCACCAGAAAGATTTGGATAAGAAAAAGAAATATCGCTCGCAGCAAGCGCATTGTTTTTGCTTCGAATTGTTTTTTTTGTTTTCTTACACCACGTGTCATCACCAAAAACAGACGCAATAAGTTTTTTATTTTTTTTGAACAAAGTGCTTCTGCCATTGAACAAGACAGTGCCTTTATCAAGCACAATTATTCGCTGTGCAGCAAGCGCTTCATCTTTATCATGCGTTACGTGCAGAACTGTATGACCCTTACGATGCCATTCATCAATAAGCGCAAGAATTTCTTTTCTTGAATCAGGATCAAGCATTGCCGTCACTTCGTCAAGAATAAGGAAGTCAGGAAAAAGCGCAAGAATTCCGCTGAATGCAAGCCGCTGTGTCTGACCAAGTGAAAGTTCAAACGTACGCGATGAAGCCTTGTCCACAAGCCCCGTCACCGCAAGACACTCCATGGTGCGCAGTTCAATTTCTGATTTTGACATTGCAAGATTCTGAGGCCCAAATGCAGTATCACGTTCAACAACACCCGCCACAATTTGTTCTTTTGGCTGCTGAAACACAATTCCCGGAAGCACACCCTGTTCAAGAGTTACCGTGCCGCTGTCAGGGGCAATCAACCCTGCCACAAGACGAGCAAGCGTACTTTTGCCGGAACCGTTTGCTCCTACCAGCGCAACGACTTCGCCTCGTTCAACAGAAAGACTTACATTAGAAATCGCTTTCTTTTCTGACTGAGGATATGCAAATGAAACATCTTTTAATTCAAGAAGCGCCATCGACACATGGTACACTTTTTTCGGGCAATTCACAATAAGCGTGCAAAACTATTGTTTATCGCGTGGAAAAGTAGTACATTTAAATAACGCTGAGCTGAAAGATGAAAATGTGGCAACGCAATAGATTCTGACGGCAAAGGAAACAATATGGCAAACACTCCGCAACTTGCATCAATCCTCATCTCCTTTCTTAAAAACAAAATTATTTCTCAAGAAGAATTTTGCATACTTATTGAAAACAGAGACACTGTTTTATCTCATGAAGAACAGCAGCTGCTTCTGCAAAGCGGATTTATATTCAGCAACGATGCTCCGTCACACACCGTACGTGAACTTTGCAAAGAAACAGCCGCACACGTTGCGCGTGCCGTCTACGGAAATAAAATATTTGTTCGCGGACTCATTGAATTTACAAACTACTGCAAAAACAATTGCTATTACTGCGGAATTCGTGCAGGCAACACACAGGCACATCGATATCGCTTAACAAAAAAAGAAATTCTTGAAAGCTGCGACAAAGGATACGTGCTTGGATTCAGAACATTTGTTCTTCAAGGCGGAGAAGATCCATTCTTTACCGATGACACGATGGCAGACATTGTGCGCTGCATCAAAGCAAATCATCCTGACTGCGCAATCACCCTGTCTGTTGGCGAAAAAGAATTCAACACATACAAACTTTGGAAAGAAGCAGGTGCAGACCGCTATCTTCTTCGTCACGAAACGGCAAATAACGAGCACTATCACCAGCTCCACCCTGCAGAACTTTCTCCAGAACATCGCAAGAACTGTCTCTGTAATTTAAAATCACTTGGTTACCAAACAGGCGCCGGCTTCATGGTTGGTTCACCTTATCAAACAACGGCGCATCTTGCAGAAGATCTTTTATACCTGCATGAATTGAATCCTGAAATGATAGGAATCGGCCCATTCATTCACCACGACCAGACTCCTTTTGCAAAAATGAAAGACGGCACTTGCGAAGAAACACTTTTTTTGCTCAGCATACTGCGCATCATGTTTCCAAATGTATTGCTTCCAGCAACGACAGCACTCGGCACCATACAGTCCGGCGGACGCGAACAAGGAATTCTTTGCGGCGCAAATGTCATTATGCCGAATCTTTCACCGCTTGTGCATCGCAAAGACTACCTTTTGTACAATAACAAAATTTCTACAGGAGAAGAAGCTGCTGAAAGCATTGCACTTTTAAAGAAAAACGTTTCTGCGATTGGTTACGAAATTGTCACCGACCGCGGAGACTTCAAAAAATAATTCTTTGGGGTTACAAGGAAGGTTCATCATGAGTATGGAAGACACGCCTCGTTCATCACGACTTCACATTGGAATTTTTGGCAGGACAAACAGCGGAAAGTCATCGCTGCTCAACGCACTCACCAACCAGCAATTTGCAGTGGTAAGCGCTGTTGCCGGAACAACCACAGACCCCGTTTACAAGACAATGGAAATTCACGGCATTGGTCCTGTTGTATTCATAGACACAGCAGGTTTTGACGACAAGAGTGAATTAGGAAAGCAACGCATTGAGAAAACAGAAGATGCCGCTTCAAAAACAGACATTGCGCTTGTTGTTTTTTCCGCCGACAGCAGTTCTAATTTTTCAGAAGAACTTGCATGGATTGCACAACTACAGACAAAGAAAATTCCATTCATCTGCATTCTGAATAAATGCGACATGCTCTTGCCAGAACAGCAGAGACTTCTTTCAACAAAAATTGAAACTGCAACGCATGAAGCTCCTATCTGCGTAAGCGCTGAAAAAAAACAAGGCATGGATCTTATCAAAGAAGCGCTCATCAGAAAAATTCCCGCTGACTTCATGGAACGTTCATTCACCGGCTCTCTTTGCAAAGAAGGAGACCTTGTACTGCTTGTCATGCCGCAGGACATTCAAGCTCCAAAAGGAAGACTTATTCTTCCGCAAGTACAAATAATTCGGGAGCTGCTCGACAAAAAATGTCTAGTAATGAGCTGTACCACAGACAAACTTGATGCAACGCTTGCTTCGCTTAAAGATGCGCCACACCTTATTATAACTGACTCGCAAGTATACAAACTGGTGTTTGACAAAAAGCCCGCAAAGAGTATGCTCACTTCGTTCAGTACATTGCTAGCGGCAACAAAAGGAGATGTACAGCAATATGTTGCCGGTGCCGCCGCAATTGCTGCACTTACTGAAAAAAGCCGAGTTCTCATTGCAGAAGCATGCACTCACGCACCTCTTACAGAAGACATTGGACGTGAAAAAATTCCACGTTGGCTTCGTGCAAAGGTTGGCGACGGTTTACAGATAGACATGGTGAGCGGCAGTGATTTTCCAAGTGATCTTTCAAAATACAATTTGATTATTCAGTGCGGCGCATGCATGTTCAACAGAGCGTATGTTTTGAGCAGACAACAACGAGCTAAGGAAGCAAATGTTCCCATGACAAACTACGGCATAGCAATTGCATATCTCAACGGTATTCTTGACAAGGTGGCTCTACCGCAATAAAACGTGATTCCTAAAAAAGGACTTCCTGCGCGTCACGCCAACTTTCCTGTTTGGCGTTCTTCACCACGTCGCCAGGAAGCGGACCTCCGATGAGAAACGGCGACTGTGGATCATGATGCAAACTATTTTTTTTCACCACAGCCGCATTGTAGTTTGCATAACAATACTTACAAAGATGCGGACACGTATTGTACATGCCAATGTCATGCATAGGCAAACACGTGCAAAATTTTCTAAGCGGAGATGATTTTTGTGGAAGAATGCGATAGCCCGCAGCTTCAGAAATAATTTTTCCGGTAATACAACCGCTTGTATCAATTCCGTATGCAGAATAATCAATTTCTTCCGCACACATGCAGAGCTTTAATTTATTTTGTTCAGCAATAAAAGAAAATGCACGTGAAATAAAAAGCGCATCTTCTTTTGAAACTGCTTTAATTCCGGGAAAATTTTTCTTTGTCTTTTCATACAAATCAACAAAGCTCACCACACACCGATCTGTATAACCAGAAAGTTTTTCTGCCATGCGACGGAATTCACGTATGTGGTACGAAACAGGATACTGCGCATTCACTACAACAGGATCGTAGCGCCAGCATACTTTTTCTTTGCCAACCTTCTTGCTCAGTAAAATAAAATCTTCCATCACATTATCCTTTGAAGGAACATACGGCTCAATATCTTTTCCGTAAGCAGTAATGGTCACAAAATAGTATTGTCCAAATTGCTTTATCTCATCAAGCCGCGGCAAAAGAAAATGTGGATTTTTTGTGCAGAACACCAAACAGTCAACAACGGACGGATCAATGATGTAACGCGTTACCTGCTCAGGATAATACGGATTGCGTACAAGAACAAATTTTTCATGCACGCGATTAAAAAACCAGTCTGAATAAAAGGCAGGAATGTCTGTTCTTCCACTTACAAAAATAATCATTTTACAAAATGTACCAGTTTGATTGCATTTGCAGGACAAATTTCATGGCAGCAAAAACAGTGCAGACATGTCTTACGCTCAATGACCACTCGTTTTTTTCCTTTAAATGGGACGAATGAAAGAATATGAGCTGGACAAATTTCAATGCATTTGCCGCAGTTGATACATTTTTCAGCAATAAATTTTGGTGACCGTCGCATGAATGGTACCGCCGCATCATAGAGCCAGTTTGGAATAAGACGTGCCTGTCGTAACGTTGCAGGGTCAACAATAATTTTAAATGAAGCAGGTTTTAATTCGGCAGAAGTTGCGCCAACTGTCTTAATTTCGTTTTCATGTTTGAGCCACACTCCGCGTTTGAGTGCTTTCTCAAGATAAATTACTTTGTGCGGTTTATAGCCGACTATCGAAGCACACGTCCAATCGAGCGCAAGAACGTTGCTGCTTGCCGCAAGGAACCCAAGTTCCACCGGTTCTCCATTGCCAGGTCCGCCTTTTCCTTCCATGCCAACAATTGCATCCATCACCGCATATTGCGTATGGCAGGCAACGTTCAAGTCAACAATAAATTCCCCAAAGTCTTCTTTTCTTGGAAAGCGAAAATGTGTCTGTGCCTTTTTTAGACCGACCATAAGTCCAAACATATTTTTCATTGCTCCGGTATACGCCATGAGCTGATGCGTCTTTAGCTTTGCAACAGAAACAATCACATCCGCCTTAATAAACGGACGTGCAAATTCAAAGCTCTTAACAAGTTTGCCGGAAGGACAGGAAACAACGACACTGTCATCAAACGCATCCCATTCGCCGCCATTCTTAATGACTGCGTCATACGTGCCAACAGTCTTTGCAGCGACAGTGGAATTGGCAGTTGCCGGAGATTCGCCAACAATCACGCGGGCACCGCGAGCAACAAATGCTTTTACAACTGCACCCACGACAACGGGATGTGTACACACAGCGGCTTCCGGTCTTTTTGGTGAAAGCATGTTTGGTTTTATAAGGACTGTTTTGCCCTGCACATCAGGAGGAGGACAGCACCGCATCATTTCTTCTACGGCAGCATATACCGTTTTATCTTCGTAAGATTTGCACTTTTGTAATGCAACAACTGCATCAATTGACATATTGTTTTCCAGCCTTACGCATTGTATCAATTATATACACTTTTGTCTGGTATTTGTCCCTGTTTCATTTGACTTTCAGTATACGTTTTCAGTATATTTAGAAAACTTTACTTATATACCAAGATTGCAACGAGCAAATCATACAAGGAGTAACCATGTCTGTCGTAACATTTGAGAACGTACGCAAAGTATATCCGCTTGGAAAACAGCAAGTCATCGCAGTGAAAGGCGCATCATTTGGAATTGAGAAAGGTGAATTCGCCGCAATATCAGGACCTTCTGGTTCAGGCAAGTCAACAATTCTCAACATGATTGGTCTCATCGACTTGCCTTCAGCAGGTTCAATCGTCATTGACGGTACGAATGTATATGAAGGAATCAATCTTGATGAATCGCAAGTGACTGACGCACGCTGGGCTGCAGATCCCGACAAGAAAAAGAAGCAGCGCACCACTGTGCCGGCAAAAGTAGACAAACGAATCACCGGCTTACGACGTTCACATCTTGGATTCATCTTTCAAAACTTCAACCTCATTCCGGTTCTCAACGTGTATGAGAACATAGAGTTTCCGTTGCTCCTTGCAGGGAAAGACCCTGCATCAAAATCTCCGGTTGATGATTTTACAAAAGCACAGCGTGAAGAATGGATTAATTTCTTGATGGAAAAAGTCGGACTCACCGACTGGAAACTTCACAAGCCTGCCGAAATGAGCGGCGGTCAGCGACAGCGTGTTGCAATTGCACGCGCGCTTGTTACAAAAGCGCCAGTCATTCTTGCCGATGAACCAACAGCCAATCTTGATTCCAAAAACAGCGAGCAAATTCTTTCACTTATGAAAACGCTTAACAAAGACAAAGATTTGCAGACAACATTCATCTTCTCCACACACGATGCACGTATTGTTGCCATGTGCGACCACGTCATCCACCTGCTCGACGGCGAAATTACTTCTGACGAGCACAAGGAAGGAAGCGACGTGTACGGTAAGGCGGAGGAACAGTAATGGGCGTAATCTTTCGCATGGCGCTGCGCAATCTTTCGCAGCACAAGGCAAAGACAGTCATCATCGGGCTGTTCATCTGCATCGGTGTGATGATTGTCAATTTAGGAAATGCATTCCTTGAGTCAACGAACCGCGGACTTGAAAAAGATTTCCGTGCAAACTACACAGGCGATATTGTTGTAGCCGGGCGACTTGCAGACAACACAAAATTCGACATGTTCGGCGTAGCTTCAGTTTCAATGGGTGACCGTCAGGCACTTCCTGCAATCAACGACATTGATAAAGTGCAGGCGATTGTTGACAGCACGAAAGGAATAGACAAGCAGACAAAACTAATTTCAGCAATGGGCTACTTCCGTACTGATGCAGTTGGTGATGACTTTGATCCCGACGACGATGCACGGATGGACATACCATACTTTTTTTTGTTCGGTATTGAACCATCTACTTACTTTAAAGCATTCAGCAGCATGAAGATTACTGAAGGTACCTACCCTTCCGCAACAGAAAATGAAGTGCTCGTTGATGTCCGCGTAAAGGAGAAGTTTGCAAAGTATTACAAAATGCCGCTCAATCTTGGCGACAAAGTGCTGGTGAGCGCAATGAGCGCAGCCGGCACCACGCGCGAAGCAACAGTATGCGGCTTCTACGAGCAGCCTGACAAGAATTCAGCAATGACCAGCCTCGTCTACTGCACGCCGTCCCTTGCACGCACCTTCGCAGATCTTACTTACGGTGCAGGGTACGCAGAAGAACTTCCGCAAACAGTGGACACAAAGCTCGGCACACTTTCCGAAGATGCTCTTTTCGGTGAAACAAGCAATGATACTTCAGACGATGATATGTTTTCAGACAGCGACGATGACATGTTCTCTTCAGACACGAGCGTCATGTCGGCAAAAGATGTTTCATTCGACAACATTCTGGGCGACACCACTTTGCGCGACAAATTGAATCAGACTGACGACGGCGCATGGAACTTCATTATTCTAAAGGCTGACAAAACAACGAATGTGAAAAAGACAATCGCCACGCTCAACAAACAGTTCAAAGACGCAGGACTTGATGCACAAGCATTCGACTGGAAGACTGCCGCAACAACATTTGCTTCAACAGTGCAAGGCATTTCAACTTTGTTTACCGCACTCGTAGTCATTCTTGCAATCGTAGTATTCATCATCATCATGAATACGCTCACGGTATCGGTCATTGAGCGCACTGGTGAAATTGGTACGATGCGAGCACTCGGTGCTTCAAAAGGATTCGTACGAAAATTGTTCTTCACCGAATCGATTTCAATCACGCTGCTTTCGGCTACAGGCGGAACACTCATTGCACTTCTTATCATGGTGATATTCAATGCGTTCCATCTCTCTGTTGACGGAGACATTGCAAAGATGATTCTCGGTGGCGGTTCGATTCAATTCATACCAACGCTTCTGAATATTTTGGGGACAATTATCTTGGTGTGCATAGGAAGTTCGCTGGCCAACATATATCCAGTTTCCTCGGCACTTAAAATTTCTCCACTCAAAGCGCTTTCACAGGATGGTGAATGATGAAAAAATCAGAACAGATACTACTTGCATTCAGAAATCTCTCACGTCAGAAACGACGCAGCTTCATGCTCGCTTTTGCAATCGCGTTCGGTTTCTTTGTAGTCACGGCAATTGACGGTCTTGCTACGGGCGCAGTTGAAAATCTTGAAACTCAGATTACCCAGATGCTTGGTGGCAACGTCATTGTGCAGGGAATCGAGCGTCTTCCTTCAGAAAAAGAAGGTAAGAAAGGAAAGATAATCAATCTCACACGCGATGAGAATTTTGTGCGCGACATTTTCACAAAGAGCGGCATTAAATACAAATACTATTCGCAGCGAGCAATGGTAAGCGGCTCTCTTATCTTCAACGGAAAGAAGGTTACATCGAATGTGTATGGCTGTTCGTTCAAAGATGAAAAACCGCTTGTTGAATCATTCCGCGTAGACGAAGGAAGTCTCGACAAACTCTACGATGAAAGTTCCATCGTCATCAGCAGAAAGACCGCAGATTCACTAAAAATAAAAGTTGGCGAAACGTTGCGCTACTCAACAGAAACAATCAACGGTCAGAACACGTTTGGCGAATTCACGGTGATTGCAATTACACGCGACTCCGGTCTGCTTGCAAGCTACGGTGCATACGCAAATATGTCCGCAGTAAACAAAATGATTGAAGCTCCGGAAAACAGCTACTATATGTTCAGCGTCACACTTGTAAACAAGGATGATCAGAACAAAGCTGCACAACTTATTGAGGATGAAATACGCAAAGCAGGAGTTCCTATTACCAGCCGTCTTGCCGCATATGCGAAGAATCCAAAGACTCCTATTGCTGCGCTCAACCGTCAGATAAAAGATGCAGACTGGAAAGGCACGATGTACAGTGTTGCAAGTCTTGAGGACGCAGTTCCGCAGTTGAACCAAGTGATGAGCATTGTCAACATGGTTACCACAATCATTCTGCTTGTCATACTGCTCATTGTCATGGTTGGCATTTCAAACACGTACCGCATGGTATTGTATGAACGCATCCGTGAAATCGGCACAATGCGNGCGCTCGGCATGACAGGCAAAGACACAGGCACTATNTTTACCCTTGAGGCATTGATTCTTGCGTTCCTGGGAGCAACGGNAGGTTTCATCGTTGCAATCTTCGGCATGAGCATCTTCGGACTGTTCACTTTCCAAAACGAAAGCATTTCCTTCTTCCTGCATAACGGACATTTCACGTANCATCTTACGTTTGGTTCATACGTGCTTAAGTTCATACTGATGATTGTACTCACCGTTCTTGCAGTTCGCGGTACGGCAAAACAGGCTTCAAACATGAGCCCTGCTACAGCGCTCCGCACAATCAAATAATTTGCGAGTTTTACTTGTGTAAATTCGTAAATTGACTTAGTAGCGAAATGATGCAGCGTTCACGCTGCACTTTTCAAAATAGATTCTATCTTGAAGGACAACCATATGATTCATTTTTCAACAAAAAAAATTGGAGCGGCAGTCGCAGTGCTGTTCTGCGTAACAACTATCTTTGCACAGGACGCAAAGAAAGCCGTCGACCACGAAACAAGTGAAAAAGCTTTTAAAGTGATGGAAGCCGCATACGACACACTTGCATACAAAGGTGATTATTCAGCAACAGTAACGCTCGTCATTGACAAGCCCGGAAAACCGCAAGAAAATATGCAGTTTAAAATATTTGAACGAATCAACAAAGACTTGATGACTATGGTGCAACTTTTTCCCGAAGCGGACAAAGGCACTGGATACATGCGTGACGGAGACAACTTCTGGACATACGACCCTATCAGCCGCAAGTTTACTCATTCTTCCTTGAAAGATGAACTCGGTGATTCAGATGTAAAAGTTGACGATGTGACAAACGACAAAAATAAGTGGCGTACCAATTATGAAGTGACTGAATTCAAAGAAGGCAAACTTGGTAAATATGATGTATATATTATTTCGGTACACGCAATCACCAGCGCACCAGCTTACGAAAATAGTACGTATTACGTACGCAAAGATGTGAGTGTGCTGCTCAAGGAAGAAGATTTCAGCGGCACAAACCGTCTTATGCGCACGATTCTTATGCCTAAATACACAAAAGTTCCACAGGGATATGTTGCAACACAAATCATTGTCCGTGACGAACTCAACAAAGGTGAGCAGACGCAACAAATTGTTTCAGAGCTGACGTTTGATTCGCTGCCTGACAAAATATTCACCAAGGCATATCTTGAAGGACTTAACTGATGAAACAAACAACAAAATTCTTATTGACTGGAACAGCGTTGCTCATGCTTATGGCAGCAACACTTTATGCAGAAGATGCGACTTCATCAGACGATGATTTATTTGGGGACGATACAATCGTAGATGCAAGCGGTAATTCCGCAGAAAACACATCACCGGCGGATGCAAACACGACTTCTACCGGCAGCACACTCAAAACAGCTGATTCTGCACACGGCATCATTTTTCAAAACGGCAGCGTAAAAGTCGGCGGTACTTTCACTATGTCGGCATACACTCTCACTACCTTGTATGATGACAGCGACAATTCATTTAAAGACAATGTATACAACTCAGCGATTGTTCCAACGGCAACCGGAGAGCTGACTGTTGATGCACGTCCTTCACAAACGCTGCGTATGTTCACAAAATTCGGCATGAAATATCCGTATGCAATAAATGCATACACTGTGACAAACACGCAGCTATTGCCAACACTTCCAGAGACAGCACTTTCCCTGTCTTCAACGGCAATCGTAAATTCTTTTTATGTAAAAGAATTGTTTACTGATTTCTCGCTTAAAGACCGTGCATTCTTCCGCTTTGGTCTGCACACTGTTACTTGGGGAACAGGATATTTCTTCAGCCCTGTATCGGACATGATAAACACTACGGCAATAGATCCTGAAAATCCGACTGCTCAGGTAAACGGAGCGCTCAACCTCAGGACACAAATCACTTTTGCAGATACACAAAACTGCATCTGGGCATATGTGATTCCAGATACAACACTCAACATGCAGACATATGCATACGATGCTCGCAAAACGGCACTTGCTGTAAAAGGAGATATTTTGCTCGGTGACTGGGAACTCGGTCTTGGTTGCTTCTACAAATATCAGAATGCACCAAAAGCAATGATTACTGCGTCAGGCAGCATCATCAACAACAAAGTTTCTGTCTTTGCGGAAGGTGTCTATGCATATGGCAGCAAGCAGGAATGGAATGCAGACAGCAGTTGGACAGACAAGACAAATGTGTTTGAAGCAACAGCCGGAGCAAGCTATTACTGGAAGACGCCACAAATTACTTTTGCAGCACAATATCTCTATGACAGCAACAGCGATGATGATGCGTACACCACAAAAGGTCACAACGTTGCAGGCACTGTTTCTTTTGGGAAAATAGGAACAACTGATGTCACGGCAAACGTCTATGGCATTTTCTATCTTGGAAAAGATAAAAACATGGCGGCGGCAAATCAATATGCAGGAATAGCAGCAGCATCTATTTCGTACGCGCCAATAAGCGAACTCACCATGAGTGCCGGTCCATATGTTACCTGGACAGCACTTTCTGACAAACCTACTGTCGCTCTAAAGATTGCTGCAACATTTGGCGGCGGAAAATTCTAATTTCATAAACGACAAGCTCCGACAAATAAAAAATTTTCTGACGGAGCTTGTTTTATTCCACACACCCGCTTCTATCCGTGCTATACTTCTTCACCAAGAGGAATGTATATGCAAAAATCAACACAAAACAAATTTTATTCTCTAATCATCACCATTCTGCTCTGCACAGCAACAACTGTTTCTTACGCACAGCAACGGACTGTTCCATTCACCAAAGGTGTAAACATGACATCATGGTTTGAACTATGGTCACCCGGAGTGGGAAACTTAAAACGATACGACAAGTCAGACTTGATCAACCTTCAGTCTCTGGGCGTAGACGTCATACGGCTGCCTATTCATTTTGAAAATCTTTCTTCTGGTGCGCCTGATTACAAAGTGAATAAACTCACCTGGAGCTATCTTGATAAAGTGGTGGATTGGTGTGAAGAACTTCATATGTATCTCGTCATAGACAATCACTCCTTCAATGACAGCAACGCAAAATATCCATCAGCAAAGGAAGTTGATAATCAGTTGCAGAAAGTCTGGACACAGGTGGCAAAGCGTTATTGCAATCGCAGCAAATACATTCTCTATGAAATTCTGAATGAACCACACGATTTGAATAAAAGCAAATGGAATGCAATACAGGCAAACGCGCTTAAAACAATCAGACGTTACGACACCATGCACACTGTTGTGGTAACTGGTGCAGATTGGGGTGGCGTAGATTCACTCGACACGGTACAAGTGTATGATGACGCAAACATCATTTATTCATTCCATTTTTATCTTCCTCTTGAATTTACCCATCAAGGCGCAACTTGGACTGGCGATGTCATTTCAAAACTATCTGGAATTCCCTTTCCCTATGATTCAACGCGTATGCCGACAATACCGCAGGCACTAAAAGGAACATGGTATGAAAAAAATTTTGAATCTTCCTACAAAGCAAGAGGAACAGTTGCCTACATACGTGAACAAATAGGCAAGGCAGCGTCATTCAGCAAGAAAAACAACGTTCCTGTGTGGTGCGGAGAAATGGGCGTATACTATAAGACAGCACTTCATGATGACCGTGTACGCTGGTATGAAGCTGCAGCAGGAGCATTGAAAGAATACAACATTCCCTTTACCGTCTGGGGATACGGTGGAGGCTTTGGCCTTTTCAAGAAAGACACCAGTGAACTATATCCATACGACCTCGATTCAGAAATTCTTCAGAAACTCGGCTTTTCCGTTCCGCAAGGCGCAGACACTACAGAGCCACAAGGTGCGCGTCAACTTCACGTGCCGTACGTGCTCTATGATGACATGGCAGCAAAAGAGCTGCAATATATTTCATTCTGGGGTTCCGAGCATTCAGGCAAACAGAAGCCGACCGTTGCCTGGGAAAAGAATACATCAGAAGGGCAATATTGCATACGATGGGGCAACTGTTCGCGCTACGATGCTGTTAATTTAAACTTCAATCAAGCTGTTGACCTTTCAAACCTTATCACCCAAGATGCAAATCTTTGCATTGACGTGCGCACGGAAAAACGTGTTGAACCGTTTGAAGTTCGCTTCGTAGATTCTGAATCAGACAATCAAAAACCGTGGCGAATTGTTTTTACCGTGAACAAGAATGCATTTCCTGCTGATGGAAAATGGCACACGCTTGTCATTCCACTTACATCGATGCAAGAAACAGGCGCATGGGTAAGTAAAGAAAACAAATGGTATGCCAAAGAAAATAAATTTGACTGGGGCAGAATAAAGGACTTTCAAATTTGTGCAGAGCAGAATGCATTGTCTGAAGAAATTTTCTTTGACAACATTCGCATCTCTGCCGGTAAAACAGAGAACAACAGCAGTGTCGTGGACAAATAAATTTTTCTGTGTTACCATTTGAAGCAAGAAAATAAATTCTTAGGAGGATTTATGTCATCGAAGAAAACAGACATGAAATGGATCTACATCATCGGTTGCGCGCTTGTTGCAGTAGGATTTATCCTGCCAATCTTCACGCTTGGAAACGGATTGCTTGCCGGAATAACAAAATCATTAGGAGGCAAAACATACATGAACGGTTTTGCTGTTGTAAAAGCATATCAGAATTTTAACAAATCACTCGAGGTAGTAGCAACAGTGATGATATTTGCCGGAGCGCTCTGCGGAATTTTACTCGGACTGTTCACCGGAAATAAACTTGGTTACATTGTTGCTCTTGCTGTCAGTGTTATTGGCGGCATTATTATTTTTACAAACACAGCAGACATCGGTATTAACTTTGCAAAGAATTTTCTTGGCATTGGTTTTTATTTCATCATCATCGGATGGATTGTCGCTGCTGTTGGAATTATTCTTTCAGCAATACGAAAGTAGTAAAATTTTTTTTTTGAAAAAGTACTTGCTTTATATCAGAGTTAGAATTAGAATGTAAAGCATCGATACTCCATGGAGGATAATATGGCAGTACAAGCAAAGACAGCTGCAAAAAAACCAGCTGCAAAGAAAGCAACCGCTAAGAAAGCGACTGCAAAAAAGCCGGCAGCTAAAAAAGCAACCGCAAAAAAACCAGCAGCAAAGAAAGCAACCGCAAAAAAACCGGCTGCTAAGAAACCGGCTGCAAAAAAGCCAGCTGCTAAAAAAGCAGCAAAGTAATTTACTGCTGAAAAGGCAAGCAGTTAAGGTTGCGTAAGCATTTCTTGAACTGCGCGGTGAAAACTACCGGACTTCAGCTGTAGAGCATACAGTTTGGCAAGTTCACCACAAAGACCGTTTCGTTTGCATGATGCACAATCTGCTCGAAACGGTTTTTTTATTTTAAAATAATGCGACTGCTTTTTGGTGCAATTAAAATTCCATTCCATATAAAATTGGCATTACCAAAATTGACAATCACCTGCACACCATTTGCAAATTCTGTTTTCTGAACTTCACGATCATTGGTAAGATACTGGTGATTAATCATTTCCGTATCAAAAGTAGAATACGTCACCTCTTTTGAAGCATTATAGCTCTGAACAAATCGCGCTTTGTTTGCTTCAAAATACTTTTTGCTCATGTAGAACATCGGCGGGACACCATAGAGTGTGTTGAACAAATCTCTTTTATCCCACACTGCGGGCATCTTGTTGTTATAATCGCCCCAATACCACATTGCCACAGTGCAGTCATGGTAAACAAGTTCCCACAATGGCAGGCGATACGCTTCTCCAAGCTGATATGTTGTAATCTGCGGAGGAACATCAGCAACAATCTGCTCACAGTTACGTCCCGCATTCTTAATGCGATACGGGCCAAGGGACATCATTCCTTCAAAGTAATCACATACCGGCACTGCATAATCTGCGCCAGTTTCACTTCCACAGACAAGGTGATGTTCGTTGCTTACAATATTAAGCAGCGTAATGCGCGCCTGTTTGCTCTGGCTGCGTGTCATAGGATGACGCTTGTCGTAACATTCCCGCAAGTTGCTTGCTGTTGTTGTATCAAGAAAACGCGCTTCATATGGAGAATTTGACAAGTCTTGTGAAATACGTTTTCGGGCATAAGATGGTGCCGTCATGTCACACAGTGCAACACAATCTATGTATTCTTGAGGATTATCTTTGCGTTCAACAGGCCACGCATGTAGCAAAGAGCCGTCTTTTGTGCGCACAATGTCATCAGGAAATGCATCAGTCACCCACTCATCACTATTGTATATGACCTTGGAAAAATTCTTTGGATCCATAACATCTTGGTAAATATCATATTTGCCTGTAAGCACAGAGCCTAAGTTGTTCATTGTCTGAATGTCATCAGGTGAAGATGCCGAACTCCATATCATACGTTTAATTCCAGCATCAAATAATTCCTTGCAAAAAGGTGCATTGTCGTCCTGCCATGTTTTCCAGACATTCACTGCGCCACGAAGTTTTTCAAGACGAGCTGCACTTTCTACGCCCCGCATTTGTTTCTTTTCCGAAAATGTCATCAGCGTACCATTTTCTTTGGCAATTGCACGATACCGCTTTGCAATCGCGACATGACCTCCGTCAGCAGTAAAAATGTATCTGCAGCGACGGGTATATCCAAAAGACCCGCATTGACTTTGCCAGAACGGAGATACACAATTCCGTCCGTCTCGTTGTTCAAGGCGCATTCCTGCATCATCAGAAGTGTCGAGCACGACCATCCATCCGGCAGAACCATCGGTGGCGCCAAAAAATGGCATACTCATTCCATGACCGTAATTTGCCTCAAAGTCTCCGGTAAGCATGTTCATGTCAGTTGCAAAAAATGAAATTCCTTCATTTATTGGCAGCACGACATACTCCTTTGCAGACAAAACAATTGGTCCTGGATAATTATACGGGCTGCCAAGCACATCGGTATGTAAACATTCAATTGCATTTGCATTCATCATCTGATTTTCTTGCTGCGACACAGTCTGTCCATCGGCTAGTGAAACTGTAACGGTATCGTCTGACAACGAAATGGTAATATGCAGTTGGCGGCCGCAAGCAAGATCAATCGCCGTAAGCACGACAGCAGAATCGGTCATCTGCGAATGGGCAACAAGCGCATTGTGCAAATCTCCCGCATATTGAACATATGTCTTGTTACACCGCTTGTCATGCACAGTAAAGGAGCAGTTAGAAGAATCAACAGTTACCTCAAGCGATTTGTTCCGTAAAACGCATGATGAATGCAGTACATTTTGCATGTCATACTTTAGAAGCTTCACGTTTCTAATGCGCACAGAAGTTTTGTAGTAACCAGTAAGACGCGGTTCAATTGTTACAGGAACATCATGATTTTTGGAAGAAACAGACACACTTGCAGCGACTGTCTGCCATCCTTTTGCTTTTTCTACTGAAGCAAAGCCACTGTTCCAATCGATGACTTCATTTTTTTCGTTCCGAGTAATAAACGATGCACCTACAAGACCTTCAGCAACAGAACATTCCGCATAAAGAATATATACAGAACCTTCTGCAATCGGAATTTCACCAGCAAGAGAAATGCTATAATCAGAATCCGCTTTGTAAGAAAAGGAATATACGCCGCTTGAAGAAATTGATTTTGAAATAGAGCCGGATTTTCTTCCCCACGTCTGCCATTGCCGAGGCGTTCTTGTAGAAATTATTTTATATTGGCCAGGCAAAAAATGTGTAATGGTAGCAATGTCATTTGTACTATTTTGTGAAAAACAACAGGCAAGATAAAAAAATAATGCAGCCAATCTAGCAAGAGCCTTTTTCATAATAACTCCTCATGCCGACTAGCTGCATCTCCCGGAACTTAAGTATAACACACTATTGCATACTTGCAATATAGTTATGCAGGTAGAACAGTTCCCATGTGTGGAATTGAAAAATAAATGCTGAAGAAATGCATGACGCTTCCCACTATGACAAAAGAATGGAAAATGCTGTGTGTCCATTTATATTTCTTCATAAAATAAAATACGCAGCCCACCGTATATGCAATTCCTCCTGAAATAAGGAACGCAATGCTCAAACGTGGCACTTTTTGTGCGACAGGATTGAAGGTAAACACAATCAGCCAGCCAAGGATGATATATGTTGCTACGGAAATATTGCGCATCCGCTCACCAAAGACACCATAAAAAACGATGCCTAACAGTGCAGCTCCCCAAATGAGGCCGAACACCACCCAGCCGGTTACGCCTTCAATTGTTGTAAGTGCAAACGGCGTATAAGTTCCGGCGATGAGGAGATAAATCGATGTATGGTTTAATATTGAAAACACTTTGCGAACACCATAAGGCGTAAGCGCATGATACAATGTTGACATAAGGTACAGCAAAAACATTGACACGGCAAAAAGCGTAAAACTTGTCACATATAGACCAGTTTTTCCTTCCGGCGCATATTTTATTGCGCGCAGAATAAGCAGCACGAGAGCAGCGACGCTCAGTCCTGCGCCAATTCCGTGGCTTATTGAATTAAACAAATCTTCTGCAAGCGTATACTGTCTTGGCTGCCGTGCATTGTATGCAAGTCGGGCATTTTCCTTCTGCACACGCAGCGCCTTTCTTCGTTCTTTAGCAGCGGCACGTTCCTGCAAACGTTCTGGATTCTTTGCATATTGAATTTTTATTTCATGAATTTTTTCGCGGGACTGCGCCTTGATTGTTTTTATAGCGTCACGTTTTTTTGCACGGAGTGACTTACGTGTGATTTTTTCTGAAATGTCAGCCATAGTAACCTCAAACAAATAAATGGACAATAATCCATTTATTATATAGTGATTTTTTTATATTTGCAAACCCCACCGCTTCTCTTGGTGCACTTTGAATTGCAACAGAATTGATTTCTCGGTATACTTCTGGCATATGAACGATACAACTGATTTATGTCCGTGCGGCAGCGGTAAAAAATATGCCGATTGTTGCGAACCTTACATTAAGGGAACAAAAGCTGCCCCAACAGCAGAATCACTCATGCGCGCCCGTTACAGTGCCTATGTCAAACAGGAAATTGACTTTATCATCAACTCCTGCGAGCACAGTGAAGAAATTGCCGAAATCGACCGTAAAGCTACGGAAGACTGGAGCAAGACAAGCACTTGGCACGGCCTTAAGATTTTACACACTGAAAAAGGCAAAGAGAGTGACGAAGAAGGTACGGTGGAATTTGAGGCAACTTACACGCAGAAGGGAATTCGCGATGTGCATCACGAAACTGGTTACTTCAAGAAAGTGAACGGCACCTGGTTGTACAGCACCGGCAACATAAAGCCCACCACAGTAATCCGCGAAGGAAGAAAAATAGGCCGAAATGAACCATGTCCGTGTGGTTCTGGAAAAAAATATAAGAATTGTTGCGGTAGATAATCAAACAGTTATCAAAGTGACAATTCTAATAAAACAGAGGACATGGTTGTTCAATTGCCGCGACCAGGTGGGAGCGGCTTCCAATCCGTGTGGTTCTGGAAAGAAATACAAGAATTGTTGCGGTAGATAATCAAACAGTTATCAAAGTGACAATTCTAATAAAACAGAGGACATGGTTGTTCAATTGCCGCGACCAGGTGGGAGCGGCTTCCTGTCTAACAACGCAAGAGGCGCATCGTACAAATGGAACAAAACATATACACCGGCTTTCATGCTGTGGAAGAACGCGTTAAACGCGCTTCAGAAGAACAATCAGACGCGCAGCTCCGCTTGTATTACTCAAAACCAGGTCCGCGTGTAAAAAAAATCATTTCCTTTGCTCAAAAGGCATCAATCGACTGCGAAGAGACAGATGATGAAACACTCGACAAACTTGTTTCAACACTCCCCCTGCAAGCACGTGACCATCGTGGCGTAGTGCTCACCGTTGCGGGAGAAAAACCCCGCGCACAGAACAGCGTGCAACTTGAACAATGGCTCACCACTATTTCAGAAAAATCAACAGTCATCGTGCTCGACAGCGTGACCGACCCACATAATGTTGGTGCAATACTTCGTTCCTGCGACCAATTCGGCGCAAATCTACTCATCGTTCCAGAAAAACGGAGCGCTTCAAACATTGCAGAAAATGACATCATCGCACGTACAAGCGCCGGTGCCAGTGCATGGGTCCCCATTGCTGTCGTAACAAACCTAGTACGTTCAGTACAGCTGCTCAAAGAAGCAGGCTTTTGGGTGTACGGAGCAGACGCGGGCGGTTCATCGCTTCAAAAAACAACATTTGCCAGCCGCACTTGTATTGTCATGGGCAGCGAAGGAAACGGCATTGCCCACCTGCTTACCGAACAATGTGATTCCGTAGTGTCCATTCCTACCTGTGGAAAAATCGACAGTCTCAATGTTTCTGTAGCTGCAGGCGTATTGCTGTATGAACGGTATCGTCAAAACATCGGCTCGTTGACTTGAATCATATGTACTGATATTATAATGATATGAACGTCATCCTTGGCATCTCTGCAGCAGGTGGCCTTGGCATAGGGCCGGCCTTTGTCGTACCAGAAGAAAAAGAACGTATTATTCCCAAAACAAAAATCACAGCCGAAAAAATAGCTGGCGGTTGGAAGCGTTTTGAAAAAGCTGTAGATAAAATCCAAGGACAAATTTCAAAACATCTTGAAACGCTTGAGCAAAAAAGTTTACAACGTGTCATCTTTGAAACATATCAGCTCATGCTCGCCGACCCTGTTTTTCTTGCTGAAGTAAAACAGTCTTACGAAACGAATCTTTTTAATATAGAATACACACTCAATCAGAAAGTTGAAGAATATGCAGACCGGCTTCGTAACAGCGGCAACGAATACCTTTCCGAACGAGCGCAAGATATAGAAGACGTTTTTGGGCGCGTACTTGATGAAATGCTCAACTTTCATCCGTTCAACATTGAAGAAGTTCCAGACGGCGTGGTCATTGTCGCAAAGGCAATGAAAACAAGCGACACGGTGATTCTCAACAAGCGTAAGATAGCAGGTCTCGCACTTACCGAAGGTGGTGTCTCAAGCCATGTTGCAATTCTTGCAAAAAGCTATGGTATTCCGGCAGTTGTTGCGCTTGAGAACATCACAAATCAAATTTCCGGCGGAGAACAGCTTATCGTTGACGGCGAAATAGGCGAAGTAATTACCAGTCCGGACGATGCAACACTCACCGAATATAATACAAAAATTGAAACTCAGAAAAAGCATCTGCTTGCGCTAGGAAAGTTCAAAGACAAACCCGGGCAGACAAAAGACGGAACGCCATTTAAAATATTTGCAAACATCGGCACGCCGGAAGAAGCACAATTTGCGCTTGAAGAGGGCGCAGATGGCATAGGCTTGTTCAGAACTGAATTCCTTATCATGAGCGTGGCACAACAATTCAAAGAAGATGGCGGTTCCCTCTCAAGCTCTTTGTGCGAAGAAGCACAGTTTCAGGCATACAAACAAGTTCTTACTATCATGGGATCAAAGCCAGTCACCATACGCACACTCGATGCAGGCGGCGACAAATTGATATCATCAAAAGAACTTCCTGACATGAACGAAAAAAATCCGCTCATGGGGCTTCGTGCAATTCGTCTTTCTTTGTATTACCCGCAAATTCTCCGCACACAGCTTCGCGCGCTGTATCGTGCAAGCGTCTATGGCAATCTTAACATAATGTTACCGCTTATCACTGATGTATCACAAGTTGAAACCGTACGTGGAATTGCAAAAGGTGTGCAGATGGATTTAAAGAGCGAGCATATTCCGTTCAACAAAAACGTACCAATAGGAATTATGATAGAAACAGCAGCAGCAGCCCTTACGGCGGACTGTCTTGCTCCACAAAGCGATTTCTTTTCACTCGGAACAAATGACTTGACGCAGTATACCATCGGCGTTGACCGGGAAAATCCAGCAGTTGCTCCGTTGTACAACGAGTTTCATCTTGCTGTGCTTAGAATGATTGAAAACACAATCAAGCAGGCAAAAGCAGCAAATATTTCTGTTGCAGTCTGCGGAGAAATGGCATCGCGCAAAGAAAGCGTTATTGTTCTTGCCGGCATGGGAATCAGACAGCTCAGCATGAGCGCAAAACAAATTCCTGTCATCAAGGAAACACTTTCCCAATTTACCATGAAGGAACTGCAGACAATTTCCTGCCGTTCATTAAACTAACGTTACATACGCAAGGATACAGATGAAAAAAAGAAAGCCCGATTTTTCAAAGCCAAAACCGGTCGCAGAAAAAAGCGACGCACTTGAAGAAGCTGTTGCAGTCGCCTCCGAAGCTCAGAATTCAGACGACACTGATTCTGATTCAGCAGACACTGCGCGCAAAGAAAAGGAAATCAAAAGTAAACGAAATTCCGCAACAGATAAATTCTTCCCTGATAAAATATATTATAATCTTCCACTTGTTGTTATTGCAGGAAGACCTAATGTAGGAAAATCAACGCTGTTCAACGCGCTTACTCACACGCATCGTGCCATCACCGATCCAACACCAGGTGTTACCAGAGATCCAATTGAAGGCACTGCATTTATAAACGGAATGCCTGTACACCTTATGGACACCGGCGGTTACAAACTTACCCGCGACACCGGAACAATGGAAGCGGTGATGGATGATCTTGTTGTTGAAAAAACGGTTGAAATGATAAAAAAAGCAGACCGAATTCTTTTGCTGCTTGATGCAACTGAAACTACGCCGGAAGATGAAGAATTCATCCAACACATGAGACCGTATTGGAATAAAATGATTGCCGCAGTAAACAAAACTGAAGGTGGCAAAAACGAGCAGAACGCATTTAACTACATGAAATACGGCTTCAAGGACCTGCTGTTTATTTCCGCAACACACGGCGACCATATTCCGGAACTAGAAAAAGCGCTTATAGAAGGGCTGGACTTTAGCAATGTAAAGGAAGGAATCGAAGAGCATCCTATCCGTATCGCAATCGTTGGCAAACCAAATACCGGCAAATCAACGCTGAGCAACTGTCTTACACACACTGATTCTTCCATAGTAAGTGACTATGCCGGTACAACGCGCGATGTTGTGCAGGGAAGTTTCCGATATAACGGCAAAGACTGTCTTGTACTCGATACCGCCGGCATCAGAAAAAAGGCAAAAGTCACTGAGAACATTGAATATTATTCAGTAAACCGGGCAATCAAATCTCTTGATGAATGTGACGTTGTTTTTCTTATGATAGATGCGCAGGAAGGACTTCAGGAGCAAGATAAAAAAATTGCAGCTCTTGCTTACGAAAGAGGACGAGGCATTATTTTTGTGCTCAACAAATGGGACACTCAGGACAAAACGCTCAAGACGCTTCGCACTGCACAGGAAAACATACGCACCATGTTTGGTCAGATGAACTGGGCGCCAATCGTAGCAATCAGCGCGCTCAATGCAGATGGTATAAAAGGATTGATGGACACCGCGCTCACTCTGTACAGCCAGCTTACCCGCAAAATTGACACTGCGTCACTCAACACAGCGCTCAGAGACTGGATTGCAAAATATCCGCCGCCAGCAACAAAGGCAATTCATTTTAAAGTACGCTATATGACACAGACAAGCATCAACCCGGTGAACTTTCTTCTTTTTGCAACAAGACCGGACAAAGTTCCTGGAAGCTACGTTACTTATTTGAAGAACAGAATCCGTGAAGACTTAGGTTTTGATCAAATTCCCGTACAACTAGAAATGAAGGCCAGCCGTAAAGAATGGGAAGACCGTGACAAGGAAGAGTAATGGCATCATATTCAATCGGAGAAGTTGAACAGCTCACCGGCATAAAGCCGTATGTTCTTCGCTACTGGGAAGAAGTGATACCATGCTTTGCGCCCAAGAAAGACATAAGTGGCAGAAGAATCTATACACAGAGAGAAGTTGATATTATCCTGCGCTTAAAATATCTTATCTACGAAAAACGGTACACCATTGACGGCGCCCGCACACAGATCATTCAAGAGACAGCGACTGCTGATGCAAATGCAACAGCCTTGCAGGCGCTTCATGAGCTACGTGAACAGCTAAGCGACATGTACCTTCTGCTCAAAAAAACAGGCGCACATGTTGCAGAAACAAAAGCTGCGTCTCAACAAAATACCGTTTCTGGAACAACTGAATGAAAAACGAAAAACATGCCGAATCGCTCAAGTGGTACGAAAAGGCTTCTGGAAAACACTTTTCAAAAAAAACTGAAGCAGGCAACACAACGTCTGTGCAGAAGAAAATTTCTCCTGCAAAAGAATTTTCTCCAGTAGAAACGCATCATCAGCAGCACAACGGACCGCGCTCTTCCATAACGCTTATTTCATCTCTTTTCAATGCTACCGCTCTTCCAAAAGATGCAGTGCAGGCGCTCAATTCTTTTGACAAAATAATTTCCTCATCCCATCCAATCAGTTCAAAACAACGAGCGCTTCTTCCACAGCAAATTCGAGAACTTAGCCATGAACTTACTGATGAACGGTATGACAGACGTCTTGGCTACATGAACACAACGACAACACTCAGTGCATATGTTTATTACTACATGTGGTGGAATCTTGTCCGTCTTACAAAATTATTTGCCAACCTTCCTGCAGAATCATTTAAACTTGACGACAAATCAATATGTCTTGATATAGGCAGCGGACCGCTTACCGTACCAGTTGCACTTTTCTTGTCACATCCTGAACTTCGGACAAAAAAACTTACTTGGTACTGCCTTGACATATCTTCTTCAGCACTCGCCGCAGGAGAAGATATTTTCTTATCAACAGCTGCATATTTACAATGCGAACCGTGGAAAATTATTCGCGTAAAAGGAGAAATGGGCACTCCTATAAAAGAAAAGGCTTCATTCATCACGTGCGCCAACGTATTCAATGAAATTGTGGAAGATATCGAAATGCCTCCTGATTATCTTGCAAAGAAATATGGTGAAAAAATCTTATCTTATGCAATAGAACAAAAGAAAGAAACAGTTTCTCCACCAGCCCAGGTTCTTGTCATTGAACCGGGAATTCCTAAATCCGCAAGATTTATCAGCCTGCTTAGAGATGCATTGCTTAGAAAAGAATTTATCCCACAAGCTCCCTGCACCCACTGCGGCACGTGCCCAATGGATGGAAAGAAAGGTGGTAAATGGTGTAATTTTGCTTTCTCAACAGATGACGCGCCGCTTGCACTACGTAAACTTTCAGAAGCATCACAATTGCCAAAAGAACGCGCCGTCCTTTCATTCATACTTGCTACGCGCGCAGCAAAGAATGTAAACAGTTCCGACTTTACCTTCCGCGTCGCAAGCGATCCTATTCGTCTGCCCGGAGAGCGCACGGGATATTATGCCTGCTCAGAAAAAGGTTTGCTGCTCATTGTCACGCAGAAAAAACTTTTTTCAGGACAAAGTTTTAAAATGAAAACGCCGAATCGCATGACTCATATCGATGCTAAATCCGGCGCTTTTGTTATCGATGCGGAATAATTCTATTTATCCTCATACAAAGAAGCTATTTCTTTTTTATAGATTTCGCTTATTTTGTAACGCATCATTTCCTGCTTTGCGCTTAACTCCACGCCTATTTCAAACGGTTTTGTAATTATCGCAATCTTTGAAATACGCTCGAAATTCTTAAATCCATTTTTTGCGCTCACCAATTCATTTACTTCGCTGTCAAGCAATTTATGAATTACTTCATTGTGCGCAAGATTTTCATACGAATCAAATGAAATATTATTTTCCTTTGCATATGACTTTATATCATCTTCACTTGGAAGAATAAGCGCCCCAAGGAAACGCTGATCTTGTCCCACGACGACACTTGCACTTATGTACCGCGAAGAATTTATTTTCATTTCTATAGGAAGTGGCTCAACATTCTCTCCACCAAGTAGAACAATTGTGTCTTTCTTGCGGCCACGCAGTACAAGTTCATTATCAACAGTAAGAATTCCAATATCGCCCGTATCAAACCATCCATCGTTGCTCATTACTTTTGCGGTTAAATCGTCACGTTTATAATAACCTTTCATCACAACTCCACCGCGTACCTGGACGTTCCCTTTTTTACATTTGCCAATATCTTTCCCGTTATCGTCAACAATGCGCACTTCAACTCCTCGTAACGGAGTTCCCACCGTGCCGAACACAGGACAAGCGCATGGACGCACGCAAACAACCGGCGCCGTTTCGGTAAGACCGTATCCTTCAACAACATTGACTCCGACCGACCAGAAGAAGCGATCAATATTCGGAGGAAACGCACCGCCTCCTGCAATACCACAACGGAATCGTTTGCCAAGCATTGCTTTTATCTTTCCAAAGACCAACACATTGCCAAGCAGTTTAAGCGGCCACAGTAAAAGCCACGGCAGAACAAGCACAACCCACCAGAATCCCAGCCAGTCATGGCCGAAGCGAGCTTCCTTTCTAAACAGTTTACGATCTATCTTGCAATGAATCTGCGCAACACCAACAAAAAATCTAAACAACACAAATACAATGCCGCCTGTCTTACGCATTTTGTGCCAGATGCCATCATACACTGCCTCAAAGACGCGCGGAACAGCAGGAAGCAAATCAGGATTAAGTTTCTGAAAATCAGCAAGAAGGACAGATCCAACAGGCTTGCTGTAACAAATTGCCGCCGCCTGGAAGAAAATGACATATTCACAAAGACGCTGAAATGCATGCCATACCGGCAGCACACAAAGCGCTTTTTCGCCGGGATTCAAAAAAATTCGTTCCTGAAGTTCATCAAGCTGCGTCAAGAAATTTCCGTGCGTCAGCATGACTCCTTTTGGTGTACCAGTTGTTCCACTTGTAAAAATAATTGTCGCAATGTCATCGCGTTCACCTTTTTCAAGTTCAGTTTCAACTTTGTCAGGATTATCTATGCGGAACTGGTGACCGTTTTTTACAACAGACTTGAACTGATAAATCTTAACATTTTTTTCCTGAGCGGCGTTTTGTTCTTCATCTGCGACATCATCAAAGCTAATGATTTCTGTAACAAGCGGAAGTTTATCTTTAACGGAAAGTATTTTGCGAACCTGCATTGTGTTTTCTACAATGACCATTCCGCATTCCGCAAACGACAAAATGTAAGAAAGATCCTGTTCCGTCGCATCACATCCGCGAGGAGTATCCATGGCACCTATTGCAAGAAGTCCCATATCGGCTTGTTCCCACTCAGCGCGGTTGTCGCTGATAAGGCCTATCCTACTGCCACGTTTCTGGCCAAGCTGTAAAAGCCCGCCGGCAAAGTCTAAAGACTTTTGGTACATGTCATGATAATTTACCGGAATAAAATCCCCTGACTTAGTGCGTGAATATTGCGAATAAATCTCTGGATATTTTTCTGCAGTCCGGCGCAGCATTTTTGGCAGCGTCTGTTCCATCTTCCACCCATCCCGTTCAATTTGCTCAAACAAAAAGAATGACAAAATCATTGGTTTTGCAAAGATATTGAAAAGTATATACCTCTGCTCTTCAAAAAGCAATGAATTCACGTCCATGAGCACAAACATCACCTTTGCTTTACAATTCCCTCATGCGGGTGTAAACTACTAATCGGTAGTCTATTATAGAACAAAGAGGTGTTTTTATGGCAGAAAAAATCACAAAGGACGCAATTTTTGAAGCAGTGCTCAATGCTTCTTTTTATCGCTCAACAGGCGCAACGAGTCTTGCCGACATTGCAAATGAGCTGCACATAAAAAAGGCTTCTCTCTACAATCACTTCAGCAACCGCGAGGATATTCTTACCCAGACAATTGAAATGTGCGCCGAATACATTAAGACAATCACCTTCATTCCGCCAGACGTTGAGTCAATTGCAAAGAAATACTCGCCGGAAACAGTGCTCAAAGGCATTGTGAACAGATATTTTAAAATGCATGAAAAGTCTCCGCTCTTTCAGATTTATACTTTTGTTGAAAGTCAAAAATATTTCAATGCAACAGCAGCAGCAATTGTCACTGAAGAAAAAGACAAGATTGTCCGTCAGACAGAACAAGTGCTGCTTGCACTTGCCACAGAAGGAAAAGTCGTGCTCACAAAAAGCTCTTCATCTTATACAGCAGAATGGTTCTGCTCAGGAATCAACGACATGCTCAATATGTATCTTATCAAACGGAAGCAAATAATCATGTGTAATCCAGCAGCCGGAGCAGGCCAACTCTTCACGCTTCCTGTGGACGAAAAAAGTCTTGATGCAGTTGATGCTTTTGTTGACCAATTCGTCACCTATATAAAATAGAGGAACAGTATGGACTATCTTCTTGATCTACTAAACATTGACATACCTCATCTTTTCATCATGTTCCTTATTTTTGCATTCATCGGCTGGACCTGTGAAGAAATTTATTGCTCCATCGGAATGCGCAAACTCGTAAAACGTGGAATGCTGTACGGACCAATCTGTCCGATTTACGGATTCGGCGGCGTCATCATCATTTATTTTTTGTATCCGTGGCGCGACACGTGGCTCAGACTTTTCTTTGCCTCGCTTGTGCTCACTTCCATTCTTGAATATTTTGTAAGCTGGCTGCTCGAAAAATTGTTTCATGCAAAATGGTGGGACTATTCAAAAAATCCATTCAACATCAACGGACGAGTCTGTCTGCTCAACTCAGTTTTGTTCGGTCTGCTAGGAATTGCACAATGGCACTACGTTGAACCTTTTGTTTACAACATGGTGTACTGGAAACCTATTCAACCGTGGATTCATCTTATTTCGGTGCTTCTTGCGCTCGTTCTTGCAACAGATATTCTTGCCACCATACACAAATTGGTTGACTTTAATTCCACCATGGAAAAATTCAAACAGTTTGGAGAACAACTCAAAGACAGATATGAAGGTGAAGACTGGTTCAAACCGCAGTCTTTGCACACAATGCTTGCTTCAATAAAAGAAAGGGCGGCAATTGATTCAACAAAGTTCAGCGAAAAATTTCTTACTTCAGTTGAAGGATATTCAAAACGCCAGCACAACATTGAGTCTTGGCTCAAACGATTTCCTTCCATGACAAGTAAAGACTACCAGAATGCACTCGACCACATAAAGCAAATGCTTGCCGAAAATATCATGGAAAACAAGCGTTTGCTCCTTGCTCAGAAAGAATCGCTTAAAGCAAAAAAAGACGCACTGCTGAGCGAGCAAAAGAACGCTCACCTTGCTGCAAAAGCGACAAAAGCAGAAAGGAAGCAAAAAAAATAATTATCACAGGAGAGAAAAATGGCATTTTGTTCCATAAAAAGATTATTCCTCTGCGCACAAATTATCGTACTTTCATCTGCACTACTTTTTGCGCAAGACACGCCGCTTAAACAATATCAAACTTTCTCGTGGCAACCTGTTTATAACGCGCGAAAGTATGAAGTCACCGTTCAACCACAGATAAAAGAAGGAGTCTGGGGAAAATCAATTGTTGAAACTACCGTAAAATCAAATCTTGAAATGCTCCTGCTTCCAGGCACCTATCGTGTTTCAATCGCAACATACAATGTGCTTAATAAAAAGTCTTCCACTTCTCCTTGGGTGACATTTCTTATTCTTGATGACACCGAACCGTTCATCTATCCAAGCACCTTTACAACAGACATAGATACATCCGTGCATCGTTATGACGCGGATGTTGTTGAAGAGGCTTTTCGTGCAGGCTCAACATATACTGAAGCAAAGCCCAATTCAAACGTCATATATATCCTTGGCAAAAATATTTTCTTTCCAGAAACTACATTCATTCTTAAACCTGCGGAAGCAACAGCAACGGCTGGCATTGCTCCTGCAAATCCATACCGCAAAGAAATTCCGCTTACCATCATCGGCCGTGACCGAGAAAAGGAAACGGTAATAGTTTCATACGATGACAATCTTCTTTCAACAGGATACTGGATTCTTGAAGTACATAATCCCAAAAACAAAACAGCTTCTATTGATGTAAATGTATTTGCTCCCAAAAAGATCGTCCTTGATTCTTCATTATTTAAGACAGACGCACATTACAACAAACCCACGGCAGTGCTTACAAAACAATCAAATGCAACCTTTGTAGTGCGCGGTGATTTTTTGTACAAAGAGACACAATTTTCACTTGTGCCTGATACACAAAATCAATATCTTTTTGGTTCAACACAGCCACTTGTAACTGTCCCGCTTACACAGAAAAAAATTTCCTTTGATCCAAACGGTCGCACTGCAGAAGTTGAACTTTCTTACGAAAGCGCGCTCATTGCAGATGGATTCTATCTACTCACGGCACAAAACAAGTATGCTCCTGCCGCGGAACAACAAATTCTTATTACCGTTGACGCCGAAGCAAACAACGCCGCGCCTGTTGTCGAAAAAATCAAATCAAAATATGACAAAGCAAAAGGAATGCTCACCATTACGGCAACCGGTAAGCGATTCAATAAAACTGCAACAGCCCTTATCATCAGTCAAAGTTCCATTGGTACGAAAGGCTCACAACGAATGGCACTTACTACCACAAAGGCAAATAAAAGATCAGCAGTATTTACTGCAGACGCTTCCGCCCTATCACCAGGAACATATGCGCTTCTTGTTGAAGTAAATAAAATGACAGCAGTCACTTATATTTCCATAGACGAAGCGCGCAACGTCACGATACTCGACCAAGCCGATGCACAGCTCAAAGAAAGTTTTTTTGCAGGCAAAGAATCACCAACAACAGCTACCCAGACTTCTCTGCCGGAACCAAAAGAAAATAAAAGCAGTTCAAAGAAATCAGATGCTCCATGGCGCGCATTTGAAATGATTGGTGCTTTTGGTTTATATGCTGAACAAAATTCGACAGCAAAGAAAGGTCCTGCCGGAAGCGTTTCCATCAGGGCTGATATCAACCGCAATTTCTTTTTCTGTTCTGATTTTAGAATAAGCATAACAAATTTCGGGCTAGACACGCAGGATGATGAAACATACTTGCTTAACAATATTCAGAATAACTTTGACATTGGAATTGCTTATTATAACAGCAAAGGCTCAACATTCCGATATTATTTCGGAACCGGAGCAGGATTATATTCATTGTTCCATGATGAAGTATACGGAACGTCAGATTACCATCTTTCAATACCACTGTTTGCCGGTGTTGAATGGAATCATTTTGATTTTAAACTGCAAGCTGACACCTTGTACGCTCTTACCAGCACCGATGACACCGCCTCAAGATTTAAAGAAGCAGTGACCGTACAAGTAGGATATACATTTGATACAACGATGCTCGCTGTACTTCTTAGAAATCTTTTCTTTAAATAACTAAAGGAAAACAACAGAAAGGAGCCATATGAATAAACAATTAAAATTATTTTTTCTCTGTAGCATTCTCTTCTTGGCAGCAACGACTTTGTTTTCGCAAGACGCCCCGCTACAACAATATCAGAATTTTTCCTGGAAACCTATTGCAAATGCACGGCGCTACGAAGTTGCTGTTGAAAAAAAGCAGGATGACGGTTCTTGGACCACAGAAAAAAACGAGTCTACAAAAAAGAGCCGTCTGGAAATGTTGCTATATCCCGGAAACTACCGTGTTTCAATCATCACCTACAACGTGCTCAACAGAAAAGCATCACAGTCACCGTGGATACAATTCATAATTCTTGATGAAACAGAACCTTTTTTATTTGAAGATACATTTACATCTGGCGGCAACGGGAAAATTGGCACACTCAATACAAAAAATGGAAGCGTACCAAGCACAATCGCTGAAGAAAACAAAGATTCCCCCGTTCAAGTGGAACCAGAGCCAGTGGAAATTCCGCAGGGAAACATGCTTTCCGTCTTAGACACAAATGAATATCCACCAAACATAATTCGCATAAAAGGAAAAAATATTTTCTTCGAGGAAACAACATTTTCACTTGTTCCGATAGCAGCAAGTGAATCAACGCCAGGAGCAATACCTTCTCTTGTGCAAAACAGAGACAGTGTGCCCCTCACCGTATTAAGTCGTGACCGCAATGACAATACGGTAATTGTTGCGTATGATGAATCAAAATTAGCTACCGGATATTATAAACTGCAAGTACAGAACCCCGGCAACAAAAGTACAGCGCTTGCCGTAAACATTTACACATCGCGTGTACCATCTTTTATGCGTGATGATTTTGGATATGATGAAAAGTTCAAAGTTCGCACACTTACGCTAACTCGAAGCCAGACGACACCTTTTGTTCTCAAAGCAAAGGACTGTGAATACGACACTGTTTTTTCCTTAGTTCCAGCATCGGGAATTCCATATCCGTTTGAATCGCCATTGAAAAGAAACATTGTCACCTTTGCATATGACGCTTCTACACTGCAATGCACTTCAGATGGAACCATGCTGTTCCCGCTTACCTTTGCTCCGGAAGAAATTGAGACAGGATACTATCTGCTTACCGCCTCAACACCAAACAAAAAAAGCGACACCGAGCTGCTTCTTGTCACTGCATCTCCTGCAAGCAATTCTGCACTGCCGGAAGTGCTTGATGTAAAAACAAAATACAATAAAAAGAAAGAGAATGTTGAAATAACCGTCATCGGAAAAGAACTAGCCTCTGACACTGCCGCAGTTCTTGTTGCGCCTTATAATTCTGAAACAGGAACAAACGAACGCATAGAACTCACACTCACCGACTTTAGCACAAACAAAAAGAAAATTGTTCTGAACGCCGAAAGTACAAAAATTTCCGCCGGAACATACGGACTTCTCCTTGAATCAAACGGCAGCACAGCACTCACTTACGTTACCATCGATGACAAATATTCATTTAAACTTGCCAAACTCACGCAGGAAGAAAGCGACAACATATTCCTTCGCTCAAAAACATCCATCGTCCCAAAAAATATTTCTGTTGGAACTGCAATCAACACTGTAAACGAGTATCCACTTGGAGAAACAAATTCATATTCTTTTACAGAAGATTCAGTCACCAAGCTTGGCGATGTTGCCGGCGTCGGAACAAAGTGCAATATTGAACGGCAGAAAGATGAAAACGGCAAAGGACACCTTGTCATAAATGTAAAGCGTCTGACTTCTACAACACGTTCCGTTATCAGAGAAGACAATGAAAATATTATAAAATTGTTTGCCCAAGGTGACTCGCTTCGATTTAAAATTTCTTCGGACTCCAATTACAAAGGCTGGAAAGTAAGACTTATCACAAACAAGAATGAAGGCATTTCTTATGCCACAACTATAAGTGGTCACGTCAAAGAAGTAACTGATGACACAGGAACATATTATCTTTTTTCAGCCCCGCTCACCAGTTTTAAAAACACTTCATGGGATTCCTATAAGGAATTTGATCAAAGGGAAATTTTTGCTCTTGAATTTGCAGAGATAACAGCTGCAGCAGAAAACAAAATAGATGTTTATGACATTGAAACATTTGAAAGTTCTTCAGTACCGACAATGCTTGTAAAAAAGCGTCCGTTCATCATGACTAATGGAGCCATGGCAATAAATTATGAAACTATGAAGAAAGAAACTTCCGCGTCAATTATTATCACGCCGATTGACTTCAACTTTATTTCGCAAGAGATTGGGACAAACATTCTTCTTGATTCAAAAGCAATGAGTTTTGATACTTCCATAAAACTTGCACTTCCTTACGATGCAGTAAAACCATATGTAGGTGCAGGATTTGGCATTGGAATGAAAAAAGATTTTTCAGAGATCAACGACTACTACTTGCCTTGTTATGCAGGATTAAGACTATTCAATGTCATAGATCTTAGGTACACCTTCAAGATTCATGGGCTTAATACTTCTTTCGACAAATCAACCATGTATGCAGAAGATGTATATTCTTTAGTAATTACCATCTGGCACCGAAACCAAAAACTTGTTCGCGTTCCAAAGGAGAAAAAGCAATGAAAAGAATTCTGCCATTTATCTGTTTACTCATCATTTCTCTCTCTAGTTTTATTTCTTGTGCAGACTTTATTAATGACAAACTAAATTTAGGCGTCGCATCGGGTTCATCAGGCTCACTTGAATGGTCATGGAATTTATTTGATCAAACACTGTCGCTTACCGGAACCGCTGATTCAACAGAGCCATTCACTTACAAGCAAATTTCCGGATTGAATTATTCAAAAGTCAAGACCATAACGATTGGAAGTGGCATCACCGCTCTTGGCGACCATGCATTTTCTTGCTTTACAAATGCAGAAAGCATTTCAATTCCTGAAAGTGTAACCAGCGTTGGAGAAGGCATCTTTAAAGGACTTACCTCATCAACAAAAATTGAAATAGCTTCCCCAACCACGTTTCCAAGTTCTTCAAGTTCTTGGTACGAAGGATATAGCGGCCTTATAGCGCTTATTAATGGAGATAAGTTAAACATTTATGGCGATGGTGATATCACCGCTTCAGACAGCACCTATATCAAAGAAGCAAAGGATGCAAAGGTAACGTCAATTAGTATGGCAGACGGAATAACTTCAATTTCAAACGCAGACGCATTTGCCGGTTTAACAACCGTAACAATGGTAACGCTGTCTAACGCTCTTACAACCATAAGTGACTATATGTTCGAAAGCTGCAATAACCTTACATCAATCACTATTCCATCAAGCGTGACATACATCGGAGTTTATGCTTTTGCCGGCTGCACGACGCTCTCAAACATAACCATACCAGATTCAGTCACACACATAGGAGACAGCGCATTCTACAATTGTACAAAGCTTACATCAATCACTATTCCATCAGACGTGACATACATCGGAGCTTCTGCCTTTGCCGGCTGCACGACGCTCTCAACCATAACCATACAAGGCGCAATCACACACATAGGAGACGGCGCATTCTACAATTGTACAAAGCTTACACCAATCACTATTCCATCAAGCGTGACATACATCGGAGCTTCTGCTTTCTATTCCTGGGTAAATTCACAAACCATTACACTTAACTGGTCAAGCACTGACACAACAGAAAGGGACCTTTCGGGTTTATCATCATCAATCACGAGCCTCTGCGGCGCAACAATCAAATACAATGACGGCACATTGTACACACAACCATAAAGAGGAAAAAGATGAAATCACAAACAGACAAGGTTCCGTTTCCTATAAGCATCAAACTTGTTTCAATTTTTTCAATACTTGTATTGATTGTTCTAGGAATAACGACATACATGGTTTCAACTCTGGTGCGAAGCGATGAACGTGTAAAAGCAGAAGAGAACAATCATACCATAAACGGCCGAACCGCAGAAACAGTGCAGGACTCCTTTCTTGCAGTGCAGCACAATGCCGCCGGTCTTTTGAATACACTTGCTCTCATTCCGCAATCAAACAGCGACACTGTACAAAATTTATTCGCCGATTACTGCACACGCAACGATGAAACGATTTTTATTTCAGGACCTTTTCTTGGAACAAAATATAATCCATCATTCACCAATCAACACAAAGACGCAACGTCCATCGCGAACAGTTGGCTTAAGACATGCTCGTCCATCCAACAATCTGTCAAAGATGGAACAATCGAAGTAAAAAACATTTCCAGTCTATTCAACACACCTGCACTCTGCGTTTTTTTTCCATACAAGACAGAAAATTCAACGGAATGTGCCGCAATTGCATTTACAGCGAATCATCTTGCTGAAATCATGAGCACAGGCTCTTTCAACACATCAATGCTTGTAAACAAAGTTGGCGACGTGCTCATTCATTCTGATTTTGATAAAATGATTTCAGGCACTAACATTGCTTCTCTTTCAGCTTTTCAAAATATGATTGCTTCAGAACTTGACAACAGTCAGAGCATTTTTCCGGATGAAAACAACGACAAATGTTTTTATGCATACCACAAAATTATTGGCGGAATGCTTGTCATCACCACAGAATCAGAAAAAACAGTTTTTGAATCAATTGATCGCACAACGTATAGAATTATTCTTTTTTCGCTTGCAATTCTATTTCTTGCAATATTCATCATAAGAATATTCAGCAAAACAATCACCCATCCTATAGGGGAACTTGTTGACGCTTCGCATCAAATTGAGGACGGACAGTACGATCTTACAATCAAACCAGCAACCCGCGATGAAATTGGAGCACTCACAAAAAGTTTCGTGCACATGAGCAAGGGACTTGCAGAACGCGAACGGCTCAGAACGACATTCAGTAAATTTACAAACAAAACAATCGCTGAACGCGCAATGAAAGGCGAACTGGTGTTAGGTGGCGAAACTCGAAACGCAACTGTATTCTTTTCAGACATACGCTCTTTCACTGCAATGTCAGAAAAACTACAGCCACAGCAAGTTGTAGATATGCTCAACGAATATATGACGAGCATGGTTGCCTGCGTGAACAAGACGGGCGGTGTTGTTGACAAATATATTGGTGACTCAATCATGGCAGTATGGGGTGCTCCTGAATCAGCAGGGACTTCCGCAGACGATGCATGGAACAGTGTACAGGCAGCGCTTCTTATGCGCACCGCACTTGCAATGCTTAATAAAAAACGCACTTCTCTTGGACAACCTGCAATCAGAATAGGCTGCGGTATAAACACAGGAGCCGTTGTTGCAGGACAAATAGGCTCAAGCGAAAGAATGGAATACACCGTCATTGGAGACACTGTAAACTTTGCAAGCAGAACGGAATCGCTAAACAAACCTTTTGCAACAGATATTCTTGTCACTGGAAACACCTATCTTTTGGTAAAAGATAAAATCATCGCACAAGAAATGCCGGCAGTCACAGTGAAAGGAAAAGAGAAGCCGGTCAAAATGTATGCCGTCATCAACGAAACAGGAAAAACGGACATCACCACCATTGACCAACTCCGTACTTTCTTAGGTGTACAGGCACCCGATCTTGAAAAGGTAGACGTAAATGCAGAAGAAAAAAAATATAAAATCAATTAGTACAAAAGATATTGTAATCTCATCATTTTGTTTACTCGGAATGGCAGCGTCACTTTTTCTTTTTTGGAAAGACCTGAACATTTCACTCAGTAAAACAAATGAGCAGCCAATTGCATTTATCTATTTTAAAAAGAATACCGCACAACGCCGCTTGCAAAACAAAAATATTTGGGAACGTTTACAGCAAGCATCACCAATATACAATGGAGACAGAATCCGCACTGCATCTGCTTCTGAAGCATATACAATTTTTGATGATGGCAACAGACTTGACATCCACGAAAATACACTTATTCAAGTATTTGCAACAAAAGATGGGAAAAGAGTACAGTTCATTGACGGCGCAATATCAGTTGTTACGACAAACACCGCAAATACATCGACAGCAGGCAAATCAAAATTGGACATTGTGAATGGAACAAAAATTGTCTCCTTTACCGAGGGCACCGAAGCAACACTTTCTGTCCAAGAAAACAAGACTGTTACCACAACAATACTCAGCGGTGCAGCTACTGTAGCAACAACATCGACAACAAATTCATCGCCAATCACAACAACAGATTTATTCAGCATACTTACTTCACCGTCAGTTCATCTCGCCAACAAACAGCAAGATCTTCCAGTAACTTATGCAGCGCCTCTATCACTTACCGCAGGAACCTCTGTTGTCATCAACACGCAACATACAGATGCAAAAGCAACTGTTTTTTCTGAAAAAGAAACAAAACCAATTATTTATCTTCCAACATCAACGTATTCACTCACCCACGAATCTGGCCAAACACCATATCTTCCCGTCAGCTGGAATTCATTTGGAACGGCGGTTATGCAGTTTTCTCACAGTGTAAACTTTGATACGATTTTATTTTCATCTACGCTGCCACGCAATACAACAACATCTTATTTACCACTTTCATTTGCAGAACCGCAGGATATACTCTACTGGCGTGTAGTTTCAAACGATGCAGACAACACACATGAATTATATCCCTCAGGAATTCTTTTCATCAAACTTCCAGAGCAAACAAATATTTCTACAATCGCACTCAGCACGTTCTCAACACAAAAAGCTGCAACGCTTGTAAACACAATCTCTCCAATAAACAGTACACCAACTGACAGAGCAGTTTCTATTTTGCAAACGAAAAAATCTGAAGCGCAACAAGAACAGTTGTCCGAAGAAGCAAAAACAAACGCTCAAGAAAAAATACAGTCGGAATCAAAACCACACCTTCCAAGGATTTCAGTTTCGACAGAAAAGACGACGGCAAAAAATTCATCATCAGCAATTACATCGATTACTCCTGTACTCACTTCGCCGGCTGCGGGAAAAACATTCATGGAATCAGATTTTTCTTCCAACAATCCGCATATTCAATTCCTTTGGGGAAAAATAGCAGACGCACAATCATATACGTTCACTATTCTTTATGCATCAAAAATTATCTTTCAAACCAAAATAAAAACGACATCATTCTCTTTTGAAGGCGACAATCTTTCGCTTCTGGAAGACGGAAAATTCACATGGACAGTCACCGCTTTCCAAACAATTGATGGAACATCTTATCAAAGTGCCACAGCATCGTCAGACTTTACCATCAGTCTATCACACATAGACAATGTCAAAATCGACACCAGCACCCTTTTAAATGCCCACTAATCCTTCTATTCTTGACCTACCGCCCCCTTTTCTGGTATATTTTCTAAGTCACGGGGGTGTAGCTCATCTGGCTAGAGCGCTTGCATGGCATGCAAGAGGTAACCGGTTCAAGTCCGGTCATCTCCATTGGCACTATAAGCATAGTTTTATAGTGCTTTTTTTTTGCCCACCGTTTTACAAAATACATATAATACAATGAATTACAAACTTATCGTTTCACACTATTGCTTTTATTAAAGTTTAGTTTTACTATTTTGTGTAGACATAGTGTAGACCAAGTGCAGGAGGTTTTCTATGAGTGTTAAAGTACGTGTTAAACGCAATCGTGTGTATTTAGATGTTATACAGAACCGTGTACACCACTGGGAAAGTTTAGGAATTGCATTGTCTGCGGACACAGCAGAACGCAAAGAGCAACTTAAACTAGCCGATATATGCAGAGCAAAAAGAGAAACACAAATATTGTGCGGACAGTGGAATCTTACGGACCCAGTGAACGGCAGGAAAACACTAATTGAGTATGCACGTGAATTAGCAGAGGGAGTAAATGTAAAGGCACCGTTGTACCGTACTGTAAAGTACATAGAGCAATTCAGAGATAACGGGAATATTCAACTATCGCAGATAACCGCAGAATGGGTTAGTGACTTTCAGGACTACTTGCTCAATGACACCGGACTATCGCAGATGACGGCAAGCCACTACGCAACGTCATTACGGCAAATACTGAATAAGGCAGTAAAAAGTAGAATCATCACTGCGGACCCTGCGGACACCGTGAAAGGCATACCAATACCGGAAACGAACAAACCAACACTGACAATCGAGGAATTGAAACGTTTGGCAGATACACCTATAAACGGCAAACTGGGAGCAGAGGTAAAACGAGGATTTCTGTTTGCCTGCAATACAGGTTTGAGAATATCAGACATTACAACCCTTACATGGGGCGACATAGAGCAAAGACAAGTCAACGACAGAAACGAGTACCCGTACTGGATACATAAAATGCAGAAAAAAACAAAGCATTATGTTTCCATTCCGTTAAATGAAAACGCATGGTCATTGATACAACCAAGAGGCTTCTCAACTGCATACGTTTTCCCTACTCTGGCAGTTTCAGGAACTCACACTGACCAGTATATAAAGGACTGGGCAAAGAGAGCAGGCATTGAAAAAGTAATTTCATGGCACACGGCACGCAGAACGGTTGCAACACTGCAACTAGAAAACGGAGTTGACCCATTCACTGTAGAACGTATGCTAGGACATACGAAAATACAAACAACCGCAATATATGCACATTCAACGGACGTTATGAAGAGCAAGGCAGTAGACGGATTGCCGGACATTTTGGGAGTAAAAGAACAGTCAACAGAAACAGCAGGAGGCAACGCATGAAAAACAAGAACGTTATAAATTTCCCAAAAAAACTAACACCCGCCCAACGTGAAAAATTAGAGAAAGCCGAAATGGAAAAAGACATTCTGAAAATGCGGTATTCCCCTATATCGGTACTCAAATACGAAATGACAGAAGCAATTAAAAAAATGAACGAAAAAGATACTAGGCACTTCTACGAGTATTTTTGTGTATTAAACGAAGTGCGTAACAATTCTAGGAGAGAAACTAATGAGTAATATACAAGAAGTGAATATGTTTGCCGTGACACCTGCAATAGAGCAGGAATGGGAGCAACAGGCACAAAACATAAAGGAAACACGGACCAAAGAAGAGGCGGTGGAATATTTGGAATATGAACGTACCGTTGCAAGAGTACAACGAGCCTTTCTGTTATCAGACGGTTACGTAACGGGAGCCGGTGCAATCTCAAGTGAATGTTATGAAAAATATATAAACTATCTGACCGCATTAATTCAATCAAAAGAAACAGAACAGGAAAAGAAAAAAAACGATGACACACTTCAAAGACTAGCAGATGCACACAAAATAAAAAGTGTTGAGAGTAGACAGTGTTTTGGTGGAACCGGTGCAGGAATAATTGCAGTAGCAAGATTTATAGCAGATGAATTACATAGAGAAGTAACAAAACCAATTTTGAAGGATTATTGTTTTATAACTCCAAAAGGGGAACCGTATGGAGATGACAGAATAGAGCAAGCAGTAACAGACGCAAATAAACCGCCTGAAATGCGATAAATCGTAATAAGACCGTAATATATCCGTAATAAAACCACCAATACAGAATCACACTAGCAAAGTATTCTTGCAGTATCAATATTGCAAGGAGGCATTGAATGTCAATGCAAATTACTTCACAAACTCCAATGACAATGGAGCAGGCTTCAACGTTTACAGGATACAGTATAAAGTATCTCTACAAACTCGTTCATGACGGTACAATTCCGTATTACAAACCGGATAATACTGTTAAAGGGAAAGTCATTTTCTGCAAAGAGGAATTGACAGAGTGGATATTCAGGAACAGAAGAGCAAGCAATTCTGAATTAAATGAAAGAGCAACTGTAAAACTTGCAGGAGGTACAAAATGAAAAAATATACCGACTGGAGCAATGCAGAGTATTCAGTGATTAAACAGGCAGGGCAAGAGCAAGTTTTATTTGACGGTGACGGGAAATGTAGAACCCGTGAGAATGATTTGCATTTTGTGGAAACCGTAATAATTGCGTTGTGCGACAGTGACAAAAATACAATCATGGATTTTATAGGCACTATGTTGTCTGACATTGCAGGGGGTGACCTATGATTTACCCATATTTTGTGTTGAACTTCAAACTATCGGAAACGGCAAAATCAGTTTACTTTCTGGCAGGTGCAGAAGGTGACAAAGAAGCAGCAGAACGAGTAATTGAAAAGATGCCCGCAAAAATACGCAAGCCATACACGGGCATGAAATATATTGAAATGGACGATACGCAGCACAACCCGCAAGCAAAAGACCCATTCTGTTTTTCAATGGGGCAACATATAAGCCCTAGTGACGGCAAGTTGCATCATGCACGGTTTACAGGTTTTCAACGTTTCCCAAAATATCCGAATTGTACATACGGGAATGACAACAACTGGTATATGCAGGGAAATGATGCAATCATCATTCTATGGGGTGACGGTGGGAAAACATTAAAAACGTTTTTCTTTCGTGGGAAATCTGGGCAAGAGAAAGCACTGTTTGAAAGATGGACGGCAGGTGAACTTTGCTTGACTGTAGACCCGCAACCAATAAGACAAGAAGAAAGCCCCGCAGCAGTACAGGGATATTGCAGCAGGGCTTTATAGCACGGTGAGAAATGTGCAATACAGAATATAAAGCATTGATTGCATGATTGCAACCGCCCCGCACTGTTCACTATCTGGACGGCTTGCGGGGCTTTATTTTGTGGCGTGGGGAACGCCAATTCTATAATAAGTTATTCTACCCCCCAAAATCTGGGGGGGAACGGTACAGGGAAACAACAACATGATTGATACTGTAATAATGACAATAAGGGGCGACAGTGGCAGGGCGTGGAGATTAAACGTAACGCCCGATGCCCGAACGGGTGCAGACCATTACACGGGGCATATTGGCAATATACGAATTATGGAAAATCTGGACGGGGTGACGTTTGCAGGAAGCATTGCGAAATATCAGAACGGAGAGAATGAAACAGCGTTGACCCGTGAAGGGCTTGCAGCAGGCTTTCAGAAACTTCAAAAAGAAACGGGCATACAGTTGCAAGATGCAGTATTAAGGCGTGTTGACTGTGGCGTTTGCATCATTACAGAAAAGCCCGCAGCAGATTATTTACGAAACATGGGAACGGCATCACGGTATTCAAAACGTGTTACATACGGGCGGGCGGGTTTTCTTGAATCGGTGCTGTACCATACCAAAACAGGGGCAACCGCTTTTTGTGCATACGATAAAAATAAAGAGATGCAGGCATCGGGCGAAACGATACCCGAAGCATACAGGGGGCAGAATGTTTTACGCCTTGAATATCGCATATTAAAACGGCAGGGAATACGGCAACTACTGGGCGGTGATGCCGATGTTTCCCCGTGGGCGTTGACCGATGCCGAAACGTGGGCGGCATTAAAGCATCTCTTTTTGAATGATTACGACAGCATAGAGAAAACAGGGCGTGTTGTGTTCACTGACGGGGGGCAACCGATAACGCCCGCAATGTTGAACAACATCATTGCAGAACATTACAAACAGCAGAACCCCGAACAATATAAAGCGTTGATACAGTCACTTGCAGATTGTGGCAGGCTTTCAGAAAAGAACCTTGAGAGAATACGGGCGGCAGATAGGAAAGACAGGGCAAACTATTCGTTCAGTGACACTTGCGAAATGGTAGAAGAACTAAACGAAAAAATAAGGGTGTTCTAGCAGTGCAAACGGGCAAGACGTGATTTTATATCACCCCGCCCCATTGAACGCATTGGCGGGCTTTCTGTGGGCGTTTACGGCTTTCTAAAAGTGTTGTATCTTGTATTCAGTAAACGTGACAAAAAAATATTTACAGAGAGAATACAGAGCATGGGCGAAAAGATAACAAGCAAAGAGTGGAACGCCCTGTTACTTTCAGTGCAGGGGCTTTCGGATTTGCAGGCATACAAAACATTATTTCCTAACGCAACGGAAAAAACTGCGTCTGCCGGTGCTTGCAGATACTTCAAAAGAATCCGGCAGAAACTTTCGTATGATGACGAATTACAATTATTCAATCTGGGCAAAGGTCGAGTGTTGCAGGAGATTGAGAAACGACTGAACGCAGAGCAGACACACAACGGTGAAAACTATCCTGACAATACAACACGCATGAGAGCAACAGAATTGCTTGCAAAAATAAACGGCATGGGCGACACATTGGCAATTGCGAAAGGTGAACGGGAGCAGGCAGAAAGACAAAAACAGGTGCAGGAATTACGAGAAGCAATCTTTTCAGCACTAGGAAAAGTGTAGACACTGTGTAGACACAGGAAGAGAGTACATTTGTAATTCTTTATATATAAACAGTTTAATAATTTTTAGGCTCCATTCCGGTCATCTCCACTGCAAAGGGAGTAATTCGTACCATATGAATTACTCCCTTTTTATTTTAAATTGAATGCCACCGGCAGAGGACTTGAACCGGTTAGCGAAGCGAGCGCGCGGCAGGTGCCACGAAAAGGCGCCACGGATAGCGCCGACAGCGAGCGGAGCCGCCCGGAATGAGTGCACACGATGTGCACGAATGCAGGGACCTTCAAGTCCGGTCATCTCCATTGCAAAGGGAGTAATTCGTACCATATGAATTACTCCCTTTTTATTTTAAATTGAATGCCGCCGGCAGAGGACTTGAACCGGTTAGCGAAGCGAGCGCCGGCAGAGAATGTAACAGCACTATTTTAAACTAACACTTCAAGAATGGATGTGATATACTTATTCAATGTACTGATGACTTTGAAATGGAGCGTAGTAACATGCAAAAAACACAATTTAAACAACTTCTATTCACTGGAAGAATTTTGCTTATTTCATTTCTATTCGGCGGCATACTGTGCAATTGCACATCGGCAGAAGCAGAACCCACATTGACAGATTACGGTACCGTTTCCGTTCCTTCGGTAAACACAACTCTCTCAGATTCGTTCATGCGCGGTTTTGACGCTTCAGAAATACGTCAGGCCGAAGAGAAAGGCATAACATTTTATGATGAAGACAATACGGCGAAAGACCCGCTTGTTATTTTAAAAGAGCACGGCGTAAACTGGATACGTCTGCGCATCTGGAACAGCCCGTCGGAAAAAGATCCTGGTGCCTGCAATTACGAGCGAACGCTGAATGTCGCAAAGCGGGCAAAAGCACTCGGTTTAAAACTGCTACTCGACTTTCACTACAGCGACACATGGGCTGATCCCGGACATCAGCAGATTCCGGCTGCATGGGAAAACTACACGGCAATTACCGATGTAACAAAAGCGGTTTACGACTATACGTATAAAGTCGTAAGCGACTTAAAAGCCGCAGGCGCGGAACCCGACATGGTGCAGATTGGAAACGAAATAAACAGCGGCATGTTCCTGAAAAAATCAGACAACGCGACAGACACTCCGCCTTCAATAAACTGCACCACTTCTACAGACACCGGCAGAAAGAATCTTGCGTGGGTGCTTAAAAGCGGTGCAAATGCAGTAAAAGCAGTTGATACAAATATTAAAGTGACACTGCATTTGAGCACGGGTGGCAATCCTGATACAACAAAATGGTTCTTCGATTTTTATGCGACACATGACGGCACTGCGGCGACAGTGGAAACTGTTGATTTTGACGCAATCGGTTTAAGTTATTACTGCTTCTGGAACGCAAAACTCTGCGACCTGCAGACGAACATTGCAAATCTAAAGTCGCGGTACGGCAAGAATGTGTTTGTGGCCGAAACATCATACGCATGGACACTCGATTGGAACGACAATTCAAGCAATATGTTTTCCGCAAAACAGGAGACAGACAGTTACTGGTGGCTTGTTGACAGTTCAAATAAATTATGGAAAAACATAGACGTTCTTACCCGATCGGACGGTTCTACAAAATATATTCCTGCGACAGTTCAGAATCAGGCCAACGTGGTACGCGCAGTTATAGAAGCATCTGCACAGAAAGGCGCCACCGGTGTATTCTACTGGGGCGGCGGTTGGATGTGTGTGAGCGCAGTAGGCGACAGCTGGGAAAATCAGGCGCTGTTCGGCTTCGACGGAAAGTGTCTGCCGGGCATGAACGTGTTCAATGTAAAGGGCAAATAACTTTTTATCGTTCCATACTTTGTTGCACTATCTCTAGTGTCTCAAAATTTCTATTTGCCATACTATTTCTGTCAATCTTCTATTCCTCTGTCGTTTTCTTTTGCTCTGGCACTTGTTTAGTATTTTTGAGTTTAATCAGACCTAAAAGAACTATGATGCCAGCGCCAAGAAGGAATCCCCAGATGCTGAATGTTTGCAAACTAAGCGGAGGCAATGGTTCTGCGCGAATCGATGGTGCCTGTATGATAGCATAAACGGAACCGGTGACAAGACCCAAGATTAAATACATTGCCGCACAACGATGCTTTTCAATAAATTCTTTTACTGACTTGATTGAAAGCAAACTTCCTACGAGCATTCCAAGAACTGCAACAACAAGGCCGGGCAGTACGGAGAAATCAAAATGCAACAAATCTTTTGCAGCAGTAAGCATTGGTGTATATGCACCAAGAATAAGAAGAAGTGACGAACCAGAAATTCCAGGAAGCAACATTGACGCCATACCAAACGCATTTACCACGAACAAGTAAATGTACTGTGCTTTTTTTAGTGAATGAAAATCTATTACCGATATAGAAAAAATATCACGAATAAAATACATGCCAACTGAAAAAGCGATTCCCAAAAAAACAAATGCTATACATTTATAATTTCTTGCAAGCACAGAACGCTCCTGCATTGCAAGGAATGGCACTGACGCAATGGTGAGCCCCATAAAAAGTGAACTCAAGAAGTAACAATGCTTTTCTACCACGGTGCCAAGAATCAAGACAGTAAGAATCATGCCAATAGTAAAACCGGGAAGCAGTTTTAAAATATAAAGAATTCCTTTCTTCCGCAACTCTTTGTCTTTACTGATGCAACTATGGAGCGCAGTAATAAATTCATCATAAAATCCAAGTATGAATGCAACAGTGCTTCCGGAAACACCCGGTATAGCGTCTGCGGATGACATAAGCATTCCATACAATATCATTTTCAACATGTCGTCTCCTTTCCAATAGTCAGTATACCATTTTTTGCAGGTGAATGACCACCATATTTCACAAAGACTGTTGCTCTTAACAAACATCCTTGTTACAGGTACAATACGTCTATGAATTTTGACAACATAGTGATAATTCTTGACCGACCGGGAGAAAGTCGTAACATTGGAGCAGTGTGCAGAGCAATGGCAAACTGTTCGATGCACGCGCTCAGAATTGTTGGAACAAAAAAAGCTGACATAGACACCGACGCAGTGTATCGTCTTGCAATTCATGCGGCTTCCATTTTTGACAATGCACTATTTTATGACACCATTGCAGATGCAACAAAAGACTGTGCGCTTGCGGCAGGAACAACACGGCGGGCTGGAAAAAGACGAAAGGGAACATTGCTACTGCCGGAAGAACTTGCAACTATTGTAAACAACGCAACCGATTCTACTGGAGAACATGCAAAGGTCGCAATTCTTTTTGGCAATGAACAATCCGGACTTTCAGACGAAGAAATTGAATCTTGTGATTTCGGAGTAACCATTCCTTCAAGTAACGAATTTGGTTCCCTCAACTTAAGTCATGCGGTGCAGCTTATCTGTTACGAAGTATATCGCGCAGGAATCACGCCGCATCCAAACGGACGTGAAGCTATTTCTCGAGAGCAAGTTGACCATACGGTTACCTGCATACTTGACGATTTGCAACAGATTGGATTTTTTTCGTATCAAGGTCGCGACAAAATGGGTGAATTGTGGACGAGCATTTTATCACGCGCTGTGCTGAGCAAAGATGAGGCACTCTTGGTACAAAAGACATTTGACCGGGCAGCAGCAATGGCTACGCGGGAACCACTTAATCATCCCTCAGCAATGCACGCCGGAACAAAAGCTGCAAAGCGTGATGAGCGATAACGCTACACAAAGACATCTCGGCAAAAGTCTTTTTTTTCTGTATACTACAGCAATTATATTTGATACAAGAGGTATTCTGTTATGATGAAAAACATACGTCCCGAAGCAATAACTGACAATCCTTTTACTATGATTGGCAAAGATTGGCTTCTTGTTACCGCATGTACGGTTGAACAGCTTCCAGAAGGCAAAATAAAAACAGGAAGAGTAAACACAATGACTGCAAGTTGGGGTGGTGTAGGCGTTTTGTGGAACAAGCCTGTTGCAACTATTTACCTTCGACCTTCTCGCTACACAAAAGAAATAATTGACAACACTGATACTTTTTCACTAAGTGTGCTCGGTGACAAATATCGCACCGCGCTTAACTACTGCGGAAGTCACTCTGGTCGAGATGGAGATAAATTTGCATCGGCAAAATTAAATGTTGAATATATGAACGGAACCCCTTGGATAAAAGAAGCGCGCCTTGTGCTCATCTGTAAAAAAATGTACGTACAGGAATTTGACCCGAATTGTTTTGTTGATGAATTGCTTTGCAAACAAAATTACAAAAAGGATGACTTTCACACCATGTATGTTGGTGAAATTATTAAAGTCATGCAAGACATTCGTTCTTAATTTGTCAAGCAGACAAAAAGTGCGGCGAAGCAATTACTTCACCGCACTTTTACTTTATTCACAAGCTATATTTGTTCTTCTACCACTTTCATCAAGAAACATTTTATACCTTCACCGGAGAATTTTTCTTTAACTGCATGTATAGAAGCCTTGAGCAACGGTTCCTTGCAGTCTTCAATATAACTCACCATCATAAAATTTGTTTCAGGCCATGTCGTGGTACCAAGTTTATAATCGTTTTGCCCATGTCCGTAAACGACAGGGACAATCGTATACTGAATGCCAGGAATATTTTCTTCAAGCACATCAACAATATCATCTTGAACAGATTGATTTGCAAATATTTCCACTCTATACATTACTTGCCCTCCTGTGCATCATCACTTTTATTTGCTTCTGCTATTTCTGCATCGGTAAGTAGAACTTTTATTCTGCTCTTTCTCTGTTTCTTTTCTTTCATAACAAGAGAATACAATACAGGAATAAAGAACAATGTAACGAATGTAGAACTTGTAAGTCCGCCTACCACCGCAACACCAATTGGCTGTACCATGGAGCTATTTCCAGAAGATGCAAAACACATCGGCAGCATACCAAGTATTGTGGTAAGCGTTGTCATAAGAACCGGCCGCAGACGGCTTGTTCCTGCAGAAAGACATGCTTCCTTCATTGGCATACCGCGGTCAATAAGCAGGCTTGTGTAATCAACAAGAATAATACCATTATTGACGACAATACCCACAAGCATAATGATTCCAATTGCACTCATCAAAGATATTGGCTGATTCTTCAACTTATATATCAGCACAACACCTATTATGAAGAATGGAATAGTTGTTAAGTTTATAAGCGGCGCCTTGAAGTTTTCATATGTTCCCGCCATAACACCAAACACGAGCAAAATTGCCATAAGTATGATAAGTAAATACACTTTTAGCTGCGACCACAAGCTCTGCCATGAACCTTCATAGCTCACCGACACATTGTCTGGAACAATAAATGTATTTGAAATCCCCTGTTTGATTTCATTTTCAACAACATTTGAATTCTGCGTAGAAAGAATATTTGCCGTGACATGCACAATTCGTTTTTGATTTTCACGGCGAATGCTTACCGGGCCTACACCTTTTGTTACTTTTGCAAAATTCGCCACGCAGACTCGCCCGCTTGTTCCCTGGACAAATATCTGCTCAAGATCAATTACCTTCTGACGGTCAGATGGTTGAAGCATCACATAGACAGTATAGTCTTTGCCTCCGTTGCGATAAACTGTTGAAGCCGTTCCGTTTACACATGCATTGATTTCATTTGCAACAGTTTGCACATTCACGCCAAAACTGTATGCACGCTGGCGGTCAATTTCAATTTGAACCTGCGGCAGTCCTTCAGTTGTATCAACAGAAGATTCTCCTAAATCTTTAATCTTAGACATGACATCAGTGATTTGTTTTGCAACTTTAAGCGCTGCATTAAGGTCGTCGCTGCGAAGAGCAATATCGATGTCACTTCCCATCATCTGGCGGCTCCAGCCTTGATTGAAAGAAAGTTTGGCATCGGTAAATTCCGTAAAATGCTTGCGAAGTTTATTTTGTATTGCATCTGCGGAATCTGCACCTTTTGTTCCTTCACTTGGAAGCTGAATTTGGATAGAGCCTTTATTTGTTGAGGCAGAATTACCACGTCCGCCGGTTCCCACACTGGTGATAAGTGTAGTATAGCCCTTCACTTCCGACTCAACTATCTTTTGAAACTGATTGATGACTGTCGTTGTCTCTTCAAGGCTCGTACCTGTTGGCATGGTAACATTCAGCGTAACAGAATTGTCACGTCCGTTAGGCATCATATTAATCTTCATAGTAAAAATCAGTGCTATAGAAATAAGCAATGCACTTATGCAAATTGCCATTGTTGCCTTACGGTGATTAAGAGCAGATTCCAATGCACGGTGATAGGCGTTCGTAACTGCATCCTGACATCTATTGAATATACCGTACAGCCAGATAAGGAATTTATTTCGCACCGGCGTTTCTGTACGGTTATCAAGCGGAAGAAATTTTCCCGCAAGTACAGGTACCAAGAATATTGCTACAAACAAACTACTTACCAAAGCAATTACAACGGTAAAGATAATTCCCTTGAACATCTGCCCCAAAAATCCTAATTCTTTCATAAAGAATAAGAATGGAATAAATACACAAATTGTTGTCAGGTTGCCGGAAACGACTGACATCATCATTTCCTGGCTGCCGAGTATTGCGGCGACTTTTGGTTTAGCACCTCGCGCCCGATACGAATAAATATTATCAATCATAACGATTGACGCATCAACAATCATACCGACACCAAGAATAAGTCCGGTAAGCGTCATCATATTGAGTGTAATTCCTGCGAAGTTCATGCAGAGCAATGTGATGATAATTGAAAGAGGAATTGATATTGCAATGATAATAGTGCTTTTGAAACTGCACAAGAAAACAAACAGAACGAGGACGGAAAGTACAAGGCCTTGCCAAGCAGAGCTAAGTAAATCTTTTATTGTGCTGCGTATTGATTCTGTGTCATCGCTGATAATTTCCATGGTAACATCAGATGGCAGCACTTTTTTTTGCCTGCTCAATTTTTTTGTATACAGAGTTTGCAACAGAAACGCTATTCTTGCCAGATTGTTTGGTAATTGAAATGTACACGCCAGGTTGACCGTTGATGTACACTTCATTTGTTTTATCTGCATAACCAATGAAAGCCTTTCCAATATCGCTCAGTTTTACCGCGTAGCCGTTTATTGTAGTAATGACGGTGTTATTGATTTCATCAACACTCTGATATTCACCAGTTGTGCGAATTGAATAATCTGTTTTGCCTTCAGTAATAGTTCCACCGCCGAGTTCAAGATTTTGTTTGGCAAGCGCTCCAGAGACAGCGGTCAGTGTAAGGCCATATGCAGCAAGTCTGTTTTGTTCAAGCTCTACACGTACAATTTTCGTGCGGCCACCAGAAACGCTTGCTTCAGCAACACCGTCCGCCTGTTCAAGGATATCTGCAATAGTGTCATCTGCAAGTTGTTTCAAATCATCACGTGAACGGTTACCTCTAACTGCAATTTGCATAATTGGCATACTGTCACTATCCATCTTCATGATTGTCGGAGAAACACCGTCTGGAAGTCTGCTTGTAACACGGCTCAATTTATCTCGAACATCATTTGTCGCAACGTCCAGGTCGGTGCCATAATTAAATTCGAGAGAAATAAAACCGGAACCTTCAGAAGAAGTTGATGTCATTTTCTTAAGATTGCTCAGACTTACCAAGGCGCTCTCAAGAACAGTCGTTACAGATTTTTCTACTGATTCAGGACCTGCATTTGTATACGTTGCAGAAACCATCATCATAGGATTGTCAGTATCAGGCATAAGGCTGATTGCAGTATCTTTAAGCGTGAACAAGCCCATGATTGCGAGCATCACAAACACTATAAGTGTCAGTACAGGATGCTGAAGTGTCTTTTGGCTTATGCTCATTTATTTCCTCCGTCTGTAGTTGGACGACGTGTTGGCTTGCCATTAGCATTAGCCGGAGCATTTTGTTGTGCAGGTATATCTGCGGTCACACCGTTTGTAATATCTTTTACTTTTGAACCATCAGCAAGCACACTCATTCCCTCTACAACAATTTTTTCGCCGACAGTTATTCCTGAAAGTATCTGTACTACACCGTCAACAGAATTTCCTTCTGTAATGGCACGCTGCTCCACCGTATTGTCATCTTTTACAACAAACGCATACAACGTATCATTCTTGGTAACAACAGAATCAGAAGGCATAGTGATTGCACCGACATAATCTTGCGTGTACAAAATTACCTTTGCAAACATACCCGCATCGATACGGTCATCTTTCTTGTCAAAATTTAATATGACTTCCTTTGTTCGACTTGTCTTATCAACAACTGGAGAAACTCGTGACACCGTTGCAGTAAATATTTTATCTGGATACGCTTCAAAAGAAATATTTGCCTTGAGTCCAGTTTTTAACACAGCAACATATCGTTCCGGAATATTTGCGGTTACTTGTAAATTCTCAACATCACCTATTGTAGTAATGACACTGCTCACTGCCACTTTTGCTCCAGGTTTAAGTGGTGACGAAGTAATCGTTCCGCTTATTGGTGCATACACCGGGCTGTGTGCATATGTTGTTCCCGGTTCAGAAGGGTCGACCTCTGCAACGACTGCTCCACGATTTACATGAGAGCCAAGGGTTACGTTTACACTTACAATCTTTCCACCAATATCAGGAAAAACATCGATCGAGCTCTGTGCTTCGACTTCACCATTTGTGGAAACATAATCATGAAGCACATCTTTTTCTGCAACCTTTGTCTTTACGCTGAATACAGTTTGTTCACCACCTGGCATTCTTCCCCAACCACTGTTCTTCTTAGAAAAGATTTTTGATACTGCAACGCCGACTATCACCACGAAGGTAAGCACGGCACATACGATAATAACAATATTGCTCTTTCTCATTTTACACGCCTCTGTTTCTATTTATTCAACGTTCCAAAATCAACACCGACTATATTTTCTAAATCAAGAATTGCCGAAGCAAGTGTATATGCTTCTGACATTAAATTTACCTTTGCCTGTAGCAGATTATCAGACGCAGTTTGAAGACTCATCAAATCTTTTGTACCGTGATTATATGCAGTAAGCGTCATGTCATATGTTTTTTGAGCAAGGTCTATGCTTGTCTGACGGAGTGATATGCTTGCCTTGCACTGTTGAATCTTACGCAAATAACTTTGTGTATTGGCAGCAACTGTTGTTTTTGCATTTTCAAGTTGCAGTTTAAGTGTTGCGATTGCATCTTGTCGAGACGCAATACTCTGTGCACCCGTTGACCAAGGAAGCCATCCATCCAGCGGAACCGACACGCCTATAGAAAGAGAGCCGTTGTCATTCCATGTTGAAGTGTCTAGCGATGTTGTTGTTGGCTGATACGACCATCCAAGTGAAACGGAAGGACCATATGCGCTAAACCGTGTTGCTGTGAGCGCCGTTTCTGCAATCTCGATTTGTTTTTCAAGAGAAATAACCGTTGAAGATTTTTGCGTAATTCCATCAAGTGTTATGTCAGAAGTTTTAAGAATATCCTGAAGTGAACCATTCAAAGTGATGTTTGTTTCAAGCGGGATGCCAAGCAGCTGTTTAAAAGTTGCCATATCATTTTCCCAATTAACTTTTGCAGAAGCAAGTGAAAGCTGGCTATTCTGATATGTCACCTGTGTATTAAGCACGTCAAGCTGGGAAAGTGCACCACTGTTGTACTTGGCAAGATTTGATTCATATTGTTTTTTTGCACTCGCAACATTGCGTTCCAACAGGTTATTATTTTCCTGCTCATACAAAAGCGCGTTGTATGACTTACGTACAGAAAGTTCAACAGTCCGTACCGCGGAATCATAGTCGAGCTGTCCCTTTTCATAATTCAATTTTGCAGTCTGTATCGCTGTATACAATGATGCAGAAAGTCCGACATTCACACTGCCACGTAGATAAAATGAAGAAGTATCAGAAGTGTTTGGATTTGAATATCCCGCAGCTGCGGTAATAGTCGGGCTTACAGAATTCCAAGAATAGTCCGAAGCTCGTTTATACGCGTTGAGCGTAATTGCATTTTCCTTAAGCCCAATATTTCCCTGCACTGCGCGTTGCACGGCATTGTCTACAGTTAGTTCCAAATTTGCATTATCAGGTGTCGTTGCTGTCTCTTCGGCAAAAGAAATTGGCACGACAAAAGTCAAAGCAATGATTGTGCAGACAAAAAATCTTGTTCTGAAAAACATCAAGACCTCCGTTTTAGGTATATAACTATACACGAGCTTACTTTAATACTCAAAAAAAGTCTGTTATTTTTGAATAACTTTTTGTTTTTAAAGCTCATTTCATCTTTAACATTGAATTTTATGGCTAAAAAATGTATTCTTGTCTAACTATGGACTTAGTCAAAAAACTCGAAGATCTTTCCAAACGATTCGCCGTTGTAACAGAAATGGTGGCAGATCCTAATCTTGTAAAAGACCAGGAAAAGTACCGCGAAACAATGCGTGAAAATCAGCATCTTGCGGACCTTATGGCGCTGTATGATGAATATAAAAAAGTGCTCAAAGGAATTGAAGACGACACCCGTCTTGTAACCGAAGAAGACGATCACGAAATGAAAGAAATGGCTCGTGAGGAACTTAAAGAATTTGAAGAAAGAAAGCCACAAATTGAAGAACAGATTAAATTCAAACTGATTCCACCAGATCCACTTGATGAAAAAAATATTATTCTTGAAATCAGAAGCGGCGTTGGCGGTGATGAAGCAAGTCTTTTTGTTCGTGATGTCTGGGAAATGTATTGTCATCTTGCGGACATGAAAGGTTGGAAATACGAAACAATGAGCAACACACCAACAGAAGTTGGCGGATTCAAAGAAATAGTCACTTCGATCAGCGGAAAATTTGTTTACGGAACATTGCGCTGGGAAGGTGGCGTGCATCGTGTTCAACGAGTGCCAACGACAGAAGCTCAGGGGCGTATTCACACAAGCACCATAACCGTAGCAGTGCTTCCTGAAGCAGAAGAAACAGAAATTGTCATCAAGCCAGAAGATGTCAGAGTAGATGTCATGCGTGCCGGCGGTCCAGGTGGTCAATGTGTCAACACAACAGACTCCGCAGTACGACTTACTCATATTCCAACAGGAATTGTTGTCATTCAGCAGGATGAAAAATCTCAAATTAAAAACAAGGCAAAGGCATTCCGTGTTCTCCGTGCAAGACTTTTTGATTTGGAAGAGTCAAAGAAAAATGCCGAACGTACCGCAGCCCGTAGAAGCATGGTAGGAAGCGGTGACCGCAGTGAACGCATACGCACATACAACTTTCCGCAGAACCGTGTAACCGACCACAGAATAAACCTTACGCTCTACAAACTTGATCAGTTCATGCTTGGCTATATGGATGAAATGCTTGACGCCTTGAATGTCTACGCAAAAGAAGAGCAGCTCAAAGACGTGAGCGAACTTGATGCATAATGCAGGAATTTTAAAATGACAATTCGCGAAGCACAGCAGCTGGGAAGAAGTTCTCTTACAAAAAGTCCATCTGCCGCGCTAGACACAGACTGTTTTTTGCAGTTCATTCTTTCTTGCGACAAGACACACTTGCTTTTACACAGCGATGATAAGCTCAGTGATCTTGAGTCTGCTTCACTCCACAAAGCGCTCTCTTTGCGCAACACCGGACTGCCGGTAGCGTACATTACCGGGCATAAAGAATTCTACGGAATAGATTTTATCGTAACTCCAGACGTGCTTATTCCCAAACCGGATACAGAAATTCTTGTTGAAGCAGCAATTGCGGCGGTAAAAGAAAAAGCAAATGTCAATCACATTCTTACATTATGCGACATGTGCACTGGCAGCGGATGCATTGGTATTTCCGTGCTATATGAATGCGTTGCAAAAAAAATTATCTCTTCAGAAAAAATGCCAATGCTTACGCTCGCAGACATTAGTGACAAGGCTCTTGATATTGCGCGTAAAAATATTTTGCATGCAACAGAGTCATATGAATGCAAAACAATCAATTACGCCGCAAATAATATTCGTCTAGTACGCAGTAATTTATTCGAGGCGGTTTCCGGAACATTTGACATTATCACTGCGAATCCTCCATATATTCCAGAGCAAGAAGCACTTTCTCTTTTGCAAGACGGCAGACACGAACCGATGCTTGCACTCGATGGAGACATTGATTTAAATGGCAACACTTCCTTTATGCACGACGGGCTTACGATAATGCGTTCTCTTGTTCCGCAGGCATACGAGCATCTTGCACCAAATGGAATATTGTTTGTAGAGGCTGGAGAATACAATGCTGAAGAAACTGAAGGAATTTTTAACCGCTGCGGTTTTTGCGAAACGAGGATTCTTCGTGACTTATCAAATCAGCTGCGTGTCATTGTAGGACAAAAAAAAGAGGCGTACCACCAAAGTACGTCTCTTGAATAATCGTTTATTTTACCACAAACTTTTTTTTAGAATCGATACCTAATTCCCGTACCCAATGAAAATCCAACGCTTGTATCGTAGGGAAATTCACCAAGAAATCCAAATTGCACAGGAAACGAAATATGATTCAAGAACATAATGTCAAATCCAAAACCAACGCCGGCAAGTGCATCTGGGCAAAATCCCGAATACAATGTTTTGCCAGTGTTGTAATCATATTCTTTTTCACTGTATCCACGATGGCCGGCAAGTATCCAGACAAATAAATTCGAAGCACTTCTTTCGGTCAGCTGTGTTTCATATAATTTTATAAGAAATTCTCCGCAAATAAGATAATTCAATTCTTCATTACTATCAGGATTATAATATGCAAAGCCTTCTGTCTGCATACCAAATCTATTGCCAAACCAATGTTGATATTGTAATCCATACACGCCCGCCCGTGTCGTACCCATGGCAGTCACTCCAACTGCACTATTTGCCTCAACTGGATTTGCATACAATGAGACGCAGGAAAACAACACAGTCACAAGAAATAAAGCAATACTATTTTTTTTCATTTTCGACTCCCTAAATCCTTGTTTATTTTAGTATACAGTAAACATTCCACTGAATATTTATAAAACTCCAATTATTTTTTCTCTGAAGAACATTTTTGTTTTTCCTGCTGGGCTGAATCTTTATTTTCTTTTGTATCCCATTCAACTTCTATACTACGATGTTCAATGTCAGGAATACGTTGGAAAGTAAGACACGTGGCCTTGTGAATCGTAACGCCGCGGTTTCGTGAAACATAGCCAACAATTGGATCTCCAAGCTGTGGTTTACAGCACTGCGCAAATGTTATGAGAAAATTTGTTGTATTGCCGATGCGCACTTTGCCGGTGTACTGTTCGCTCTTTCGCGAAACGGCTTTCTTTTTTTCTTCAGCAATTCTTTCTGCAACCTGCAACGAGTGTATGCTGTTGGCAGCATTTTCTGCAGCGCGCTTCGCCTCTGCTTCTCGGTCAATGAATGTAGGATCATTTGCCGTAAGCCACGAATTTATCTTCTGTCGCGCTTTTGAAGTCTTTACGCATTTTAGCTGATTCTGCGTAGGATGTGCCTGCGGATTAGTAAGCACTTCTATTATCTGCGTATTCTGCAACGGTGACGTAAGTGGAATTATTTTTCCATCAGCCTTGGCACCAACAATTTTTTCGCCAACCGCAGAATGTATCGCGTACGCAAAATCAATTGCATTTGCACCAGCAGGCAGCTGTATGACATCACCTTTGGGCGTAAACACAAATATTTCGTCTCCCAGAAGTTCGTTTTTAAGTTCATTAAAAAACGCATCATCATTCAAGTGCTCACTGCGTAGCTCACGAAGCTGATTGATAATACTCAAATCACCAGCTTTAACAAGATCGTGGCTTGTACCTTTTTTATACAACCAGTGTGATGCAACACCATGTTCTGCAACGGTATGCATTTCCTGTGTTCGTATTTGAATTTCAAGAGGCTTCCCTTCGCAGATAACCGTTGTATGCAATGACTGATAGCCGTTTGCTTTTGGCATTGCAATGTAATCTTTGAAACGACCGTCCATAGGCTTCCAAAGTCCATGCACAATTCCTACAAGTGTGTAACATTCACTGACTGTATTGCAGATAACGCGAAGCGCAAGCAAATCATAGAGTTCGCCCGCTTCCTTGTTGCGTTTGCGCATTTTCTGATAAATGGAATAAAAATGTTTTGCACGACTAGTAATTGTAACGGTAATGCCTGCTTTTTCCGCAGCAGTATAAATTTTCTTCACCGCGTGATCAAGATATTCCGCACGCTCTCCTTTTTTTTGCGCGACAATTGCTTTTATCTGTTGGAACACATCTGGGTTTGAATACTTTAAACTCAAATCCTCAAGTTCACTTTTTACATCAGCCATACCAAGTCTGCTTGCAAGTGGCGCCCAAATATCAATTACTTCTTTTGCAACCGCACGCTGTGCTTCTTCACTCACAGACTTTAAGTTACGCATCCGGTCAAGGCGATCAGCGAGTTTAACAAGTATGACACGTATATCATCAACCATGGCAAAAAGCATTTTACGTATACTGTCCGCCTGTTGAATCGTTTTGCTTTTTATTTTGAGGCTTGTAATTTTTGCAGTGCCTTCGCACAGTTTTGCAACGTCATGTCCGAACTGCTCTTCTATATCAGCATAATAATCTGCCGACACTTCAAGAATATTATGAAACAGTCCTGCCACAATAGTGTCACTGTCAAGATGACTTTCTGCAAGCACACAGGCAACACGCATTGGATGGAGATAGTACGGTTTGCCACAACCACGCTTTAATTGACCTGTTTTGGAAATAAGATATTCCCATGCGGAACGAATCTTCTTTTCGTCACATCCTGCATATTCTGGAAATTGTTTAAAGAAGGTATCTATAAGAATCTGCGGATCTGTTTCTGTTGTATTAGTTTCAAATGTTTCAGTCACGGTAGCATACCTCCGCCGTAACTATATCATATTAGCACAGTGTGGTCAAAAGCTGAACTCATCAAAGGCAACACTTTGACTCGTAAGATTAACAGTAAGGACTCCAGTCGTGCGATAATCAAGATAACCACTTTCTACAATTTCTGTAAACTTATTGCCAAAGGAATATTTTTTCCCTTCATGCATGTGACCTTCAAGAACCATTTTGACATTGTTGCTTGCAAACGCAGAAAGCAATGTGTCGCGTTCCGTTTCATTCTGCAAAGTAAAATAGAATATGCCACCTGCATATATTGGATAATGAGAAAATACTATCTTAGGATTTTCATCGCGATTCATTTTGCCGATGCAGCTCTTCATTTGCCGGTAGCCAAGCGTGCCGTTGCCGCTGTCAAGAAAATACCAGCTAAATTTTTTATCACCTTGTGCCGTTTCAAAAAAGTAGCTCGATACATACGGATACACCGTTGACTTCCAGTGTGACCAGCCGGAATTCATCAAGTCGTGATTGCCGGTGATTGAATAGACGACAAGCCCGGTTTGTGTTTTTATTCGCGCGCAAAAGTCTGCATACAATTGATAGTCATCAACAAGTCCTGTTTCAGTGCTGTCTCCTAAACAGATGCAAAATTTAATTGGCTTACCCTGGCTAAGCAGCTCTGCCTGTTTTGCACTAAGCCATGACAAAAACAAATCATCATGACGCGACTGATCTTTCTTAGAATTGCGACCAAAATGAACATCAGTAATTACAACAACAGAAAACTCACTACTTGTTCCAATGTCTGGAGCAGCACCGGATTTATTCAAATTGACAACATCAGGGCTGCGTGTATTTGCTTCGTCAGAGCGATACAAGAATTCATTCAGTCCGTAAATACATGACGTACAAAGAAGCGATATGCAAATAGTAAATGTAAAAATAGCAATGTGTATCTTTTTCATTTGAATGTATACCCCGTCATCAGTCTAAACCAAAAACAATCAAGATAAGAAGAAAGCGTAAACATATCAATATATCTTGCCGCCACTTCGCCCTTAATTTGGAATCTGTTTTTTGAAGTGTATGAAAGTCCGAGCGTATATGTGGGAGCACCAAAAAGCGGATAATAAAAATCTTCATAAGAAGAAATTGACATTGAAAGAATAAGTCTGTACGGAAGGCGCACGCTGCACGTTACACCAAAACCCATATCATTATTAAACAAGAACGGCATTTCATCCTGTAAAGAAAATATTTTTGAAAATTTTGCGCCGTACAAAACGCAAATATTGAATACAATATATTTCCCTGCGCCCATTTCAGAATTGATTCCGGCGTATAGGTTATGCTGCCTGCTCACGCCAGACAGATTTTGGAAGTCGTAAAAGAGCGAAAGTCCAAAACGATATTTCAAGCGCAGATCCGGCAACACGTGGTAATAACGCATAATCCAAAAAGTTCCATTTGCAATAAACGAGTTTGAATTTTCAGTCTGCTGAATGCCTGCTGTACAATCGACATATGGACAATTCATCTTATAAAGAGTTTGTGCGGACAAATTGTTAAGCACAATTCCATGTTCTGTTGAGCGACTGTTTCCTAAAAGAACGGTGTGATAATAAGTGTGGTCCTCTGTTTCAGGAACCGAACAGAACCAATAGAAACGCTTTGTCTTGTTTTTTATTTCAGAATCTTCCGGTTCCTCTTCATCTGCTCCGCGGAATTCTGGTGTGTTCGCAACCGAGGGATCATCGAGATTTATTTTTTCTAAAGCATCGTCACTTTGGGGAGCATCTTTGTTTTGGGCTTCAACAGTTGCTGGCTGTTCTTGCAAAGCAGCATCTTGCGCCATGCAATACACGGTAGAAACGATGAGCAGAATACATAATAAAAAAAACAAACGAAACGTCTGCATGGCTGTCTCTCCATTTACAAAATCATCCGTAGAAAAATTCAAAACTGTTGAAAGAAATTGTAACAACTGGTTCAATTTAAGAACACTATCTACCTGTATCGCGAATTTTTCCGGAAATAAATTCAAGGTCTTTTGCGCGGAGCATTCCGCCGTCCACCAAAGGCAGACACGTGTACAACACGCACGGATGGTCATCACATACCCAGCGGTACACTTCTCCTGTTTCAGGATTAACCAGCTGATATTGCGCGCTTTCCATTTTTAACGAAACAATATTGGGTGTGACAAGTTCAAGTTTTGTATGTTGGTCAATCATATTAAGTGGCTTGATTGAAAAGAATTTCCAGCCATCATGAGGTTGCACAACAGAAAGATTTTTATCAGGATGTTCCAGAACTGCTTTGTCAAATGCTTTTTTTGCGGGTTCGCAAAGAGAATTGTATTTTTGTGCGCGTGTCTTTTCAAGTTCAGCAGCAAGTGTGAACACGGCGTTTGTCTGTGCGGCAGAAAGTGACGGACCAATCGTTGCAACAAGTTGATACGGACTATCAGAAGCACCGGTAACAGTGACATCTGCATCTTCACGGCCAAAATAAAAACCCGTCCCATACGCACGATGACTTGCTTCATATAATTCATTCACAAACGGCTTTGCTTCAGATACAGAAATTTTATTATCAAGAGCATCAAGGGCTTTGCGGTACGCACGTGTAACAAGTGCTACGTAATAGACACTTTTCATGCGGCCTTCAATTTTAAGAGAATCGACACCAGCTTTTTTAAATTCTGCAAGATGATCCACCATACACAAATCTTTTGAAGACAACACGGCGGTAAAATTATCACCTTCGTATATCGGGAAATATTCTTCGGGACGTTTATGTTCACGGAGTACAAGCGAACCACTTTCTGCAAGCGCACGGCTCTGTGGAGAATATAATATATCCGCCTCATTCTTTTCAGTTTGTTTTTTTTCTGCAAGCACATCATATTCCCAACGACAAGTATGTGAGCAAAACCCGCTTTGTGCGCTACGTCCGTTAAGATACGCGCTCATCAAGCAACGACCGCTATACGCAATGCACATTGCACCATGCACAAAACATTCAATCTCCATGTCAGGCACGGCGCTTTTTATTTCTGCAATTTCAGCAAGAGAAGCCTCACGTCCCATCACCACTCTTTTAAAGCCAAGAGAGCGATACATTTTTACAGCTTCTCTATTCATACAGCTTGCTTGTGTTGAAAGATGAAGCGCCGCATCAGGGAAATTCTTTTGCAAAAGAGGAACAATCCCTAAATCCTGTACAATGAACGCATCGATAGGATATTGTTTAAAGTAAGGTATTTCTGAAATGAACGAATCAATTTCCGCATTATGAAAACTAATGTTAAGCGCACAATGTAATTTCTTAGTAGGAAATTTTTTCTTGAGCTCAATTATTTTTTTATATTCGTCCTCATAAAAATTATCAGCTTTTACACGCAGAGAAAATTTCTTCAGCCCAATATATGCAGCATCGGCTCCATACGTATAGCAATATGAAAGTTTTTCTATGTTACCTGCGGGTGAAAGAAGTTCCATTACAAGTCCTGCAAAAGTTTTTTTGGTTCTTCAGGCTCGACTGTTTTTTGCAAAGTCATATTTTGCTTCTTCATAAGCGCGGCTTTTTCCTCAATGTCATCTTCATCACGTTCACTTATATAGTTGCCTAATTTTTCTACTGCAAGATGAGACTCAGAAAGATACTCGTCTGCCATTTGGAACATGAACATCATGTTTGGCCACACATCAAAGGTGCACGGAACGTTTGCTTGTTTAAGAATAGAAACAAACTGCTCCGCCGGCTGCAAGAGAATTTCTTTTTCACCCATTTGAATATACACCGGTGGAAATCCAAGAAAATTCTCGACGGGAGCTTTTAGCGGTGACACAAGTGGATTTGAAATATTTTCTGCATACGTGTATAAATCGACAGCACGATGCAATGACTCTCCGCTCATCACTTCGTCGCAGACGTGATGTCCTGCTATAAGCGGACTGTCTGAAGAAAAATCAAGCCAGGGCGAAAGCAATACAAGATTCTGAACGCACTGCCGATAGCGATCACGAAGTTTAAGCATGAGAGCGACTGCAAGAGAAGCTCCACTTCCATCTGCGGCAATGACAATCTGTGGTGTTGCCTTTGAATCTTCGAGTTGCATGGAAACTTGCTCTTCCGCATACACCATTCTAAAGACAACCTGGAGATCTTCCAAGGAAGCAGGATACACATGTGTTGGCGGCAATCTAAATTCCGGCACAACGACGCGGCTCGTTGAAGCATGTGCAAGTGATGAACAAAAGGCACGCCAAGAATCACGGGAACCACCTGCAAATGATCCACCATGAATATAAATCATGACGCGACGTGATGAATATACTTCCGGAGTAAGCACATCACATTTGATTCCACCATAATCATGTTCAGAACGTTCTACATGATTAGGTAAAAACACCGTTGAAAAAGTTTCTTCTATCTTACTACGGAAAGGTTCTATTTCTGATTTAGGAGATATGACAAGCGCACGAACTTTTCTTACTGCCGCCTTGCGGTCTACTTTCATTTCCATGCACGAAGTATAGCAAATTTGCAAGGATTTTGCTATATTATTCACACTATACAGGGGTTTATGTATGCCAATTAAAATTGATTCAGATTTGCCAGCCAGAAAAACACTTGAAGAAGAAAATATATTCGTCATGACGGACAAACGCGCCGCCACACAGGACATTCGCCCGCTTAAAATTGCAATCGTAAACCTTATGCCTACAAAAGAAGCTACTGAAACACAGCTGCTCCGACTGCTCGGCAACACTCCGTTGCAAGTTGAAATATCGCTGGTGCGAATGGAAGGTCATGTTTCAAAACACACGGGAATTGACCACCTTGAAAGATTTTATATCAGCTCACGCGATGTATTTAACCGCAAATTTGACGGCATGATAATCACTGGCGCTCCGGTGGAACAACTTCCATACGAACAGGTTGACTACTGGGACGAACTGTGCCGGATTATGGACTATGCGAAGAAAAATGTTTTCTGCACGCTCTACATTTGCTGGGGCGCACAGGCAGGTTTGTATCATCTTTATGGAATTGAAAAAAAACTGCTCGACAAAAAACTTTCAGGAATTTATTTGAGCAAGAATTTGAAGCCGAAAGAACCCCTGGTACGCGGATTTGACGACTCGTTTCCTGTACCAACATCACGCTACACGACAATTGACGCAGGAACAATAAAAGCAAATAAAAATCTTGTACTGCTTGCTGACTCAGAAGTAACCGGCATGACTCTTGCGAAATCAAAAGACAATCGCTCCATATTCATGACAGGTCATTTGGAATACGACACAGACACACTTGCAAAAGAATACCTACGCGATATAAACAAAGGTGTTGAAATTGAAAAGCCTGCGCACTACTTTACCAATGATGACCCTAAGCAACCAATCTACTCAACATGGCGAAGCACAGCGCATCTTTTCTATTCAAACTGGCTCAACTATTACGTGTACCAGGCAACGCCTTTCTTGCTGCAGGATATTTCAGAAACAAAATAACTTTATTCGCAGTGAATCCAAGTAAGCTCGTGCTTGTTGTAGTTAAGATGCACAACACGGCTGCTTGGAATTGCGGCAAATTTGGCAATGAGGTTCCAGTCAATTTCACCCTGCATTTTAATAGTACAAATCATGTTGTGCACATTGCCACTTTCCAGCCAAACGTTTATCCACTCCAGCAGACGTTCCGGGTAACAAATAACATCGCTGAACACCCAGTCAAATTTGCCAAGTTCCTGCGGAGTTAGTGTAAAAGCATCATGCGTTTTAAATTCCACAAGCGGATTCTGCATCAGTTCTGGAACAAGCTCGCTGCGGTCTACAGCGACAACATGAGAACCTAACTTCGTGAGTACCCACGTCCAGCCGCCAGGACACGCTCCTGCCTCAAAACAGTTTGTTCCTTCGTGCGGAAATGGTGCTTTAAAAAAATGATGCGCAAGCGTAAGACTTTCTTGTATTTTAAGATATGCCCGGCTCGGCGGATTTGTATGGTCTTCTTCAAAAACAAGTGTTCCGGACGGCAAGTCACTTGTTGTTTGCTGGGAAGCAATGATTGTATGTTCATCAAGGAGCGTATACATTCCAATTGGTGAATCAGGAATTTCAAATGGAAACGCGCGAGGCTTTAGATTTATGTACGGAAGTTTTTCCTGTAAGAGCGATGCGCGTCTAAAGCAAGTAAACTGATAAGGCGCCCAGTTTCGTTGTATTTTTTTGAGCGTAGCTGCCGCTTCGCCAATAGAGTCAAATTTAATTTTAAAAGGCCTAAGCAGCGCCGTTCTACAAAAATATGGCAGACGTGTTAAATCATGCTCTGCGGTATAGTCTGGCAAATAGAGTAAATCTTCATATTCTATTTTATGAGAAAGAGTATAATTTAAACGGTTGGTCAATTCCGAAACAAGTAAGTCTTTCATTTCTGGAAATGATAAAAAAAGAGTACCCGGTAATTGTTCTGTTGTCACACTCATTTGATAAACGTTGCTTTTGAGTCGATAAGAATGCTCTGCACATTTGCAGGATCATCACTGTCTTGCTTTAAAAGCTGTATATATGATGCCAGCTGCGGAGAGTCTGGTGAACGGAGAACTTGAAAACCAATGTCAGTTTCATTGTTGCAGGTTTTCTTCCACTGCGGGTGACAAATTAAAACCAACGAATTAAGCACAGTCTTATGAGACGGCTTAATTCTCAGCTCATAGTCATTCTCCATATCAACAGTTACCGGAATGGGAAAGTGTACTTTGCATCCGGCAAGACTGATGTCAGCAAGAACGCCAGGAAGCGCGCAAATGTCAACGGCATCGACACGGCCAATGTCCGTATACCGAACTTCCTTTCTGTTATCATCACTCATGATACAATAGTATGTACTTTTCACGCGGTAAGGTCAAGCAATGTAAGAATTACATTATTTGACAATCATAACTTTTCTTGTCTCGTCGATATTCTCACCGATGACACGAATGAAATACAAGCCGCGGGCTACGTTTGCACCTGAGCCGTTTGTTCCGTTCCAACGGTAATAATGTGTGCCGGCAGAAACTTTATTATGTTCAAGATATTGCACAATGTTGCCGTCAAGCGTCATGACCGCAACAATAAGATTGCCTTCATCCGCATCAACTTGAATTACTGTTTCTTCTCCTTTTGTAGGGTTGATAACATTATTCAGAATAGTTACGCCGCCACGTTGCAACTTCTTTGAGACCATGCCCATTTGCCACAAGTCGAAGCTCGTAATGTCGTCTGCGTTGCCAAGCCGGAGCGCATACAGTTTAATTGGAGCAGTGCTTGCGTTTCCATCACCATCATTGTCTATAGTAATATCTGCGCCGGTGCTGTCTGTCAGGCTGAACAAGAATTGCACTGTAGCTCCGCCGGTCCAGCCAAAGCTGTCACTTTCGCTGCCGTCATTTTTATTGTGGATTGTGTAATAGCGCAAAGAAGTGTCAGTTGCATCAGCAGAAGTTTGCTCAAGGCCTGAAGGATTTTCTGGAGTGTTTGCAGTTGTATTGAACGATGGTAGCGCCATAGGCAACCAAATGTCGCTGCCGGCTGCAGTGCGCTTATTATACAAATCTGCGCGAGAACCAGTGACACTGCTATCAAAATAAATTTTTGCCTTATTATCTGTCACTGTGGCAACAGCATTATTTGCATCGCGTGCTTCAGCAATGTTCACCTGGAGTTGTATATCTGTGCCGGTAACAAGGCGGTTGTCATTGTTGCCGTTGCCATCAAATTTCTGAGCAGTATGCAGCGTTGTGAAGCCCGTTGTTTCATCAGAAAGATTTGGCGTGCTGTCTTTGGCATAAGTTGGGATAACCGCATTGACTGCAAAATCACTCAATGCATGGCACGTGTAATACGGCATGTAGTTTCCGAAGGTATCCTGAATATCAGTGACATATGCAAGAACGCCGGTGACCGGGTCTTCCTTTGTCGAAGCAGGCTTCTTGACGCGTATCCAAGTGTTCTTAATGTCAGAAAGCGTTATTGCGCGATTAAGGGTGAACACAACGCAGGTGACTGACGCATTTTCATAAACCTGCTTCCATTCGCCGGTAAACGAAAGATCTCCAATCACCGTTGCCGAGTCAGAAGAAGGTGTGCTTGTCATCGTAATGAATTCAAGCGCATTGGACAAAACGGTAAAATCATTTTGAATCGCCGTAGAAAGTTTCTTTGAAAACACCATGTACACTTTGTTCTTGCCCACTGCCGCCACGTCAAGCGAGAATGATGGAACAACGCGGTCTATTGATGCCATTTTCTTAGAACCGGTGTTCTGTATCAAATTGCCGGCAAGGTCGGTAATGAAACAATTTGTATCATCAAACGAAACGGTGAATGTTGTTGTCAGAGACAAATCGGTGTCCGCTTCATTCAAATATAAGGCAAAATACAAGCTGTCGTTCTGATGCGCATCTGTTGCATTTAAAGGGTCCGTTGTGTACTGGAAGAACGGACTCTTTGTTGTCTGGAGAATGTCCGAACTGCTGAATGCCTTTGCTGTTGGTGAAACTGACGAGACATAAGAAAAAGCCGAAGTTGCCTTATCAAGACTTGAACGTCTGATGCCACCAATTGTTCTATTTTCATCGTCTTTGTTTGACAGAGCGCGCGAACCGCCATTTATATCGTATGCATATTCTGTTGCAGCTGTAGCGTCTTTGCCTTCATACCAACCAGTTTTGGAAACCCAGTTGAATGCATCTGCTACGTAATCATATTTTGGTGTATTGTCAAACAAATGGAATTCTATTCTATCAAGATATGAACTCGTTGTTGTGGCCGTAGTGCCGATTATTTCAAACTGGGAACTTGAATCCGCATTTGCATACAAATCAGTGCCGCGGCTCCAGATTTGGTCGCTTGCTGAAACAGACGCACTGCTTTTCATGAAGCACAACGCAAATTCCGGACGTGAAGAATCCCACGAACCGTAAAGCGTTGTAGCTGTATCGCCGGACGCTCCGACAAGTGTATCGAGGCTGTTCACGGTAAGTGTTGGTAAAGAATGATTTGTAGATGATGAATCAAGCGTATTTGCAGCTTTATCAAGAATGAAATTATTTGAAATGCGAGTCACGTCTCCAGACGGCGTTGTAGAAGACGTAATGTATCCGTTCCAGTTGTTATATGTATTTCCATTTGCGGTTACGGTGTCAGAGACATAGCCGGCAACAGAAATTCGTATGCGATGCGTCTGTGCTGAATCTGACGCAGATGCTGTAGTTCTGAATTTTCTGTACAGCGAGTGTATTGTATTGCTTGGAGAGCCTGTGTACGTAGAACCGCTCAACGTTCTTTCTCCCGCAGTCAATTCGCCGGAAGCAATTGTTGCGTACCCCGTCACGGTGATTCCTGGAGTATTGTCAGTTATTGCTCCGCCATGTTCAGTTGCAGAAGCAAACGATGACGAAGCGCGTACATTTTCTGCTCCAGAAGCAGAAGAAATGTCACCAATATCAACTGCTTCGGAATACTGGAATTCTATGAAGTTATGGGCGTCATACGTAGGCTGCGATGACGCTCCTTTCGTACCATCGTATTCAGTATGTAATTCCTGACCAGTATACACTGCAACAAGAACAGGTGCGCAATGATCTGACACGCCGCCGAAGCGTACGTTTTCGTTGCCGGTTGTATCTGTCGTGGTGCCGGTATAGTTGCGAATTCTATTTTTATGCTCGTCACGCAATGTCTGGAACAACGTTGCTGTTGCTTTTGCAATATCAATATCAGGAACAATTGTGCGGTGTGCAGCAGCGACGCCTGTTCTTCCGCGGTCTGTGCTTTGGTCGTTACCTTTATCCATTCCCGTTGCATCGGTATTCCAACGTTGCTCATCTGTGCTAGAAGTTTTTAAATAGAATACAGACAAATCACCTGCGTTGGTAGTTGACGTAGCGCAGGAAGCATCGGTGTAAGAACCGGTGAAAGCTGTATTGCCGTTATTAAATTTTATTGCCAAAAGCGCACTTTTTATTTCGTCATTGCTGTTTTCAATTTTAGTAGCTGTGCCTGTAAGCGAATCATGGAATTCTACGCGTACAACATCATCGTACACGGTATATGTTCCGGCGGCATAAAGAAGCGGCCTTGAGAAAGCCACATTTGTATTGTTAGAACCGTCTGTACAATTTTCAGCAGCGGCAAGATATGCCGTTTTTCCTGAAACAGTAGGAGCAACGGAACAATATGAAATCTTTGCATTATACAGCTCAGCAAATGCATCTGTTGCAAGGTCGTTACCTTTTATTTTCAGAGTCCATGATGACGCGCCGTCAAGCGACACTCCATTGTCATAAAAATTCTGACCGGCAGTAATAGTTTTTCCGGCAAGCGATGCGGCAGCAATCACTCCGCAATATGAAGATGTTGTTCCGTCTGGAATTAAAGTTGTTTCATCAGGACATTTTGTTGGAAAAGAAGCGACTGAAGGCGATGCAGTGCCGGAACGCGCAGGAGACGCATCGTTATATCCATAGAGCTTTAGTATTCCCGTAGCAGTATCTTTATACATCGAAGTTGACGCTCCGTTCAGCAACACAACGTCTTGTGTCGCGGTAACATTTGCGCCAAGAGAAATAGTCCCGCCAAACAGGACAATATTTTTTGCAGTGAGCGACGAAGCAAGGGTAATTGTCTTGCTGTCAGAAGATGCAGAAACATACATGTTTTCCGAACACGTAATTTCATCACCACCACCAAGGCTCATGGTTCCTGAAGAACCAAACAAATACACATCTTTTGCAAACGAAATAGTGTTGCCACTACCACTAGCAGTACTTATTCCACCGGCAAGCTGTGAAGTTCCCGTTCCATTCTGAATGAATTTTCCAGAAGAAAGCGTCATGTCAGCATCTTCTGCCGTAAGGAAAATTCCGCTGTTTGTAATTGTAACTGCACCAGCAGAAGTAAATTTTCCATACACCGTGAATGAAGTTCCGACAAGAGATGCTGAGCCTACTGTAGTTGCAGCAGCTGTAGCGACAGCTCCACCAAACACGGTCGCGCCGGAAGCTTTTACCGTAAGCGCATTTGTAACTCCGAGCACGTTCATGAAAGAAAGAGCACCGCTTATCACTGAGAGAGACGCAACTTTTGTCGTACCACCCACAGCTGCGTTGCAAGTTATATTTCCTGTGCCAGAATTCAGTATGAGTGCATAAGAACCAGAAACAGGTGCTTCCGTGCCAAATGTAATTTCGCCCGCACCAGATGCATTCTGTGTTGACAGCTGCACGGAGCCAGTCAAAGTTACTGGACCAGTAAAGCTAATTGGTTTGTTTTTAGTTTGAATGTCACCGGTGATTGAAACTGCGCCCGTACCTGTCTGAGAAAATCCACCCAACGCGAGTATGTCAAATACAGCTGTATCTGAGGCAGACGTTATATCTGCAATAGAAAGAAAACCGGTATTATTTATCGTAAGAGCGGCATCGCTTGCAGTGTAAAACAACTTTGTTATGGTGATTGCTGCGCCTGATATATTTGTTGTTCCAAGTGGAACGGTGTTTCCTACATTGTCAGAAAACAACACGTTGTCTGTTGTTGTAACAGTAAGCGGATCTACTTCGGAAGAAGTTCCGTTTACCGTTTTAGAGAACTGTACAGCGCCGGAACCTGTTGAAATGACAATACCTGTTGTTTTGTTTAATACAAGCGCACCGTCCATGCTTACCGGAGCATTTTTTGTCGTTATAGAATCTTTTGTAATTATAGTCGTAGCAGCAACAGCGACTGCACCAAGTGGTGTTGTTCCTCCAAGCGAACCAGAGAAGATGACAGTTCCTGTCCCGGCAGCGACAGTCAATGAGTCGGCGCCAGAAGCAGCGGCATTTATAGGCTTCATAAAAGAAATATTGCTGTACGCCATTGATGCAGAGAATGAAATGTTTGCATTCAAAATGACAGAAGCGTTTATTGTAAGCGAGCCATCTTTTGTCTGCGTCACATTGCCATTCAGCGTCACGGAGCTTGCTCCGTCACCGGCAGTGATTGTAGTCGCCGCGTTTTGAACAGAAACAACGCCCGCATACGTCTGAATGCCGCTTGTTTTTACCGATGCCCCTACTATGTTTGCCGGCCCAGTCACACTCAGAGAAGCAAGCGGTGTTGTTCCGCCTACAGCGTCGTTGAAATAAGTGCCTTTTGTTGCTGGTGAATTTGTGGTAAGCGAAGACGCGCCATCAATTGTTGAGCCAAATGTAATTGTTTCTGAAGAACTTGTTATTGAAGCATTCTTCGCAAGAGTGACCGCTCCGCTGTATAGCTGAGTTCCTGTTGTAGTCACCGTTATACCAGTTGCTGAGCCAAATGTTGTTTGACCATAAACAGTCAGGGAAGTGACTGCATTTGAAGCGCCACCAACTACTCCACCAAAGAGCACATTAGTTTTTATCGAAGCGCTTGAACCTATCTGCACAACTTTTCCTGTGGCGGAACCGCTGCCCAGAATGCCACCGAATGTTACAAGCGATGCCGTTGCACCCGTTGAAGGATTTGTGTTTGCGATAAATTTTACTACATCAGCTCCTATCGTTGTTGAGGACTCATATTGCTGTGCACCTGTTGTAGTAATTGTATCTCCATTCACCACAGCAGGGCCTTTTGCATCCACGGAAGAAGCGTAGACAGGATTGTTGAATGTGACAGTCCCCGTTCCTTCAGAAATCAATGCACCTACAAACAACGATGACGTTCCAACGGCGGCAAGAGAAACCGTACTTGTTCCAGCGTTCACGGTAAGTGGAGATAGAAACGCGGCTGTTGCTCCTGATATTGCACCGCTAATAACAATAGTCTTTGATCCGGCAGACGTGTCCATTGTTGTCTTCGTGCCGGCAACAAGTGTAATTGGTTTTGAGATTGTAATTCCGCCGGCTGTACAAGTAATTGTTCCCGCAGTTACTACGGACGATGGTGTTGAAAGGTCAATGCCATTTGTGACAGTCATTGAATCGCCTGCAATTGTTCCTATGGCAACAATGCCTGTTGTTGCAAAAGAAGCTGTTGTTATTTTTGTTGAAAATGCACTCGTCGTTGTTGCGCGGGAACCAGTGGCAAGCGTATTGAAGCCTAGCTGAAAGGTTCCACCGGTATTGCTAACTGTTTTTACGGTAGAATTATTTATTGAAACGCTGCCCGTGCCGTCAGCAATAGTAAGCGAAGTTATAGTACACGATGCATTCTTTGCATTTGCACTTTGATTATTTGTATTGTTGGCGCCAAACGTTTTTGTTGTTGAGCCTTGCTTAACAACAACGGTTCCCAAGTCACAGTTGGTTGCATTTAAATCATAAATGCAGCCCGACTCAGAATCTGAAAGTGTATCGTTTCCCAGTACAAGTGTTTCGTTGTTGTGAACATATTTTCCGCCACTCACGATTTCAACATCACGCCGCACGCGTATAGAATTAGTGAGCGTAAGGGTAATTCCACTTGGAACAATTAAATCGCGCAAGACAATATTTTCAATTGTTGCGTTTGCAGTGAACGACACGGTTTTATTATGGAAGTTGAGCGTACCATTATTTGCATTTGAAATAGTTCCGCCGACGGACAACGTTCCACCTAAATTCGAGCTGTCCCATTCCATTGTTGTTGTGCTTGCCGCAAGAGTAAGCGATGCCGCTGACTGTGTGCCTGTGTTTACTCCCGTTTGCGTGAATGTTGTTGACGCAGCGAGAGAAATTGCGCCTGCAATAAATTGTGCTGTTCCTACGGTTATAGAGCCAGAGCTTACGGTAAATGTTTTTGAGGTGTCTTGTTTAAATCCGCCATTAAACTGTACCGTGCCAACTGTTGTAACATTCAAAAGCGGCGTTGTTGAGCCGACATTGCCATTGAACACAACTGCCGTTCCATTGCTGAATGACAAATTGTGCGCCCCGTCAACGGTACTGCCGAACTTGACTGTCTGCACAATGCCATTGTATGCCGTGAGCGTAGTGTCTGCGCCGAGCGTGACAGCTCCCGTGTATGTCTGCGTTCCTGTCGTTGTGATTGATGAAGTGTTGATTGCCGTTGTGCCGGTGACTGACACGGTGCCGGTGGAAGAAACGGTGTTTGCAAAAGAAGCGTTGCCGTTCACCGTGAGCGTGGAGACGCCGCTGACTGCGCCTGCAAAAGAAGCGTTGCCGTTCACCGTGAGCGTGGTGACAGTGCTGACGGTGTCTGCAAAAGAAGCGTTGCCGTTTACACGTATTGTCACAAAATCATCTACAGGTACCGCTGCAGAAAAATCATTCCGTACAACAATTGTTTTTCCAGGACTTGAAGCAGCGCCTGTTCCTGACAGCGTTAAATTATAGTAATCATAATCAGCACTTGTTGTACCCGTTGCATAATCGGTTACTGTGCTTAAATTTCCGTTGTAGCACACTGTTCCTTTGGCAACGTCATTTATAAACGCATCACTTGTATTTGTAATTCTTCCGGTGGAACTATAATAGATTGTTCCACCATTTGAAAGAGTGCCAGCAAGTTTTATATTGCCGGCAGCGCTGACAGTAAGCGAAGCGCCAGATGACAAAGTAACAGACTTAAGCGTTGCACTCGTTCCCGAAGAATAAATAGGATTATTTGTAGAAGCGTTTATTGTAACTACGTCCAATGCAGTGTAGGGAACAGCATTGTTGTCCCAGTTTGAGGGTGTAGCCCAAGCCGTACCTGTAGTGCCTGTCCATATATATTCTTCAAAGTGCCATCCTGAAGGAAGACTCCCAGTCGCTGTATTGCATTTTGAGGAAGAAAGAGTGATTGTTGCACCGCTGACGGCCGGACCGTATGTTCCGCTGCCAACGGTAATGAATTCCGCAGTTGTATTTGCATTTGTGAGCACGATGGTGTCAGCAGCAGCCGTACTTTCAACAGTGAGCATGCTTGACGTAGAAGTTCCGCTGATTGAAATTGTACCCGCCGTAACATTGCCTTTTATGGTAAGCGTTTTGCCGCCAGCCCCATCGCAGGTCAGCGTGCCGAATTTTGTTTTTGCAGCATCGCTAGAATTGCCCGTAATCACATGAGATGACGATGCAGAAAGAGTCGCTCCATTTGTTACGGTAAGTGTTCCTGCTGAATTTTCCACATCACCGCCAAACGATGCACTGTCTACCGTGACTGTTCCAGCATTTGTAAGCGCACCAAACACAGTAAGAGCCGCACCAATATCAAGTGTAGCTCCAACGTCAACAGTAATTGTGGTAACAGTAAGATCCGCACCAATATCAAGTGTAGCGCCAGAGCCAACAGTAATTGCGGTAACAGTAAGAGCCGCAGCAAGCGAAGGACTGCCGGAAGAAATTGTCGCCGTGTCAGAACCAGAATTTGAATTGTCTCCGGGATACGTTCCATTATTCGTGCCGGAACCTGCAGAACCAGTTTCCCAGTTACCACTGTTTGCCCAGTCAGTGCCAGAATTCCCCGTCCAGAAGTAATCTTCAGCACGTGCAGACAGCGATGCAACCACAGCAAACATGGCGCAAAAAAGAATGACGCGCGCGGCAAGAGATATTGTTTTTGTGCGAAACAAGAAGCCCATTGGGGAACCTCCAAAATATCCACTTTATAGTATACAACACTTTTTAACTAATATCAGTACAAGCGGATTTCTACCCTTCTAGTATCGTCATAATAATAGATGAAAGTAAAAAAAAAGCAAAAACCTATACAAATGAAAAGGTTGCCTGCCGGCAAAAAAAATTCATCATTTTACAAAAATTCACTTTCCTTAATTAGAAAAAGAGATTTATAATAAACTTATGAAAAATACCACAGCTCTTTTTAGAGTAACATTATCACTTTGCTGTGCCGCACTCCTTCTTGCTTCATGCGGCAATCCTTCAACACAAACCGGTTCCCTGCAGCTTATGCTTCCGGGAAAAAACTCAGCGCGTTCTGCGGAAGACGGCATTGACTGCCAACCACAAGATGCGACTGCTTACGAGATAGCGCTTTCTTCTGCCGGAAAGACAGAAACAGTCAGCGGCAAACCGGGAGAAGTTCTTACTATAGATAATCTTGAGCCGGGACAGTGGACTGTTTCGGCAAGAGCTTTGAATAATTCTTCAGCCTGCATAGGTTTTGGAACGACCACGGAAGAATTGGAAGCCGGGACAACAAAGGAAATCAACCTTGCGTTGCTGCTCAACAGCACTGCTTCCATTACATCGGTTTCGCTTCTTACAAATCCAACAAAGACAACATACTGCAACGGAGAAGAAATTTCGCTTGACGGGCTTTCTTTTTCCGTCTTGTTTGCAAGCGGATATACAATGACGCTGCCAGCTTCGTCTGCTTCTGCTATTAAAGATTTAAACATCACTTGCTCTCCAGGAGCTGGCTACAAAGTCATTCCAACGTGTACCGAAATTGCGCTTACCTACACACCGTATTCTACCGGCGACATGCCAACCACAAAAGAATGGCACATACCGCTCACCGTGGTTCCAGACGAACCAAGAATAACCGCACAGCCGGAAAGCACTTCAACAACAAATCAAACAACGAAAACGCTCAGCGTAACGGCAAGCTGCGCTTCCGGTGGGGCGCTCTCATTCCAGTGGTATAAGGATGATAGTAAGGACACGAATGATGTAGCAGAAAACGCAACTGGTGACAGCGGTACAACAAATACGCTTACCGCCAGCGCTGGCACTATCACAAAAGAAACAAAGCACACCTACTACTGTGTCATCACAAACACTGTGACCATAAACGGGAAAGAAGAGACCAAAACAACAAAATCGGACACCGTTACGGTAACATTCATACCAACAACAATCACTCTAAAAAGCATTTCTGCGGAACTCGTTCAAGACGACGCATATGCACTTACCGGCAGCCTTCCTGACAAGAAATGTTTTACAGTAACGGCAACATACAGCGACAACACGACGGCGACAATAACTGACTACACCATTGCGGTAGACCACCAGGACGGTGTAGGAACAGTCACGGCGACACTGACGAGCAGCACTGACACTACAATAACAACAACGGTTACCGTTACTTATAAATATCAGCCAGGAACATATTCAATTACAACACAACCAACAGGTTTGTCTATTGTACAGTATGTCGGATCAGGGACACTGAACATAGAATGCACTTCGCCAACTACATATACTGTGTACAACAACGGAACTGCTCAACCATCTTCTATCGGTGACACCGTTACCTACCAGTGGTACAGCGGCCAACCCGGCTCCGGTACGTCTATCAGTGATGCAACAACTGCTACTTACAAGCCGCCTGTCACTACGTCCGGCAGCACGTCTTACTACTGCGTTGCAACATACACGCCAAACAGCACCTACTGCACAACGCCTACTGCAACCACGCTGAAATCTACCCCGGCAGAGGTAATCGTAACAGCATGGTTACCTACCCTTACTGCTGGAACTACGACACTGCCCTGCACCACTCAAAGCATAGAACTTGCCGCGGGCACAAGTTATACGCTTTCACTTGCAAACAGCGATGCTACTGATACCCTTGCTAAGTCAATAAACAGCAATACAACATGGACTGTTTCTGGAACCGTCTTCTCACTCTCTGGAGCAACACTCACCACACCGGCGGCAACGACATCAGCTCAGAGCGCAACGGTTACTGCAACCACCACAATCGGTACTCTATCACAAACGGACAACTTTATGGTCACCGTGCCAGCAAGCGGCAATTCAGTCACTACATATGCGGCTCTTGAAGCGGCGGTAGAAGCTGTTACTGATACAGCAAGTACGACAATTATTACTATCGATGCAGCGACGTTGGACGCAACAAGCTGTATCACGGTTGCAGGCAATGTAACTGTTAGAGCTTCTCAAAATTGTACTATAAGCAGAAACACTATCAGCCTTTCAAATGAACCAATATTTGTAGTGCAGGGAGGAGGAACTTTAGTGCTTGCAGACAATAGTTCCACTGGCACACTCACTATTGATGGCGGTAACAAAGGTACTTTAAAATCAACATCAGTAAGTGCTGTGCTTGTAAAAGGTTCATACAGTCAAACAACTTATTCAAACCTTACCATAGGGGAAAATTGTATTTTACAGAACAACGATAACACAGGCACAACTGGAGGAGGAGCAATTTATTTTAACGGAGCCGGCACTCTTACCGTTCAGGGAAAAATAGATAAATGCTATTCAGGCGGAGCAGGCGGTGGTATTTATGTCTCCGGAGTAAGCGCTACTTCTTATTCAACAATAAACTGCACTAGCAGCTGTGCAATCACTAATAATCAATCCACCGATCAAGGTGGTGGTGCATATTTTAAAAATGCCATGGTTACATTTGATGGCTCAACTGTTTCTTCAAACACCGCATCTGATTCTTCGAATGGCAACGGTGGCGGCGTCTATTTTTCAATCAGCAACACCACGACACCTATGCTTATAATAAATAATCAAACTCAAATTGGTTCCACAAACAATGCAAGTCATCAAGGTGGTGGCATCTACATCAATTACGGCACCTGCAATCTTGTAAGTGGCAGCATCACCGGAAACACCACCGGTTCTAGCAGCAGTCCAACGACTGGTTATGGTTCAAACGTTTACCGCGATGGCACAAACGGTATATATCAGATTAACGGCACTGCTCAAACCGATACAGTCTTTGATTCAGATCAAAGCAACTAATCGCTGAACCTTACTTTTCACCCTAGAGCCTGTGCTTTCTTAGCAAAGCACAGGCTTTTTTTTATTCCACAAAGCAGCTGTTGAGCACGCTCAGTATAGAAACACCAAGCGTGTTATGATATACTTCACCGTATGGAAAGGGCATTTTTTACGTCTACAACAAAAGCACTATTCAAAGACAACAGAAAGCAAATCAACAAAGTAAATGCGGCCCTTCTTTCTTTTACTTCAACACTGACCATGATACTTTTTGCCGGAATGCTTATGCTTGTCTGCCTTTCACCAAACGATTCGCATAATCCTCTCACCAGAAATCATGTCTACGTCATCATATATTCATGCATGATTATTCTAGAGCTGGGCATACTTATTTATGCCAAACACAGTGAAAAGCATCCGGCGCTCATTCTTCCGTGTTTCTATGTGTTTTTTTCAGCAATGATTGCATACGCTGTTGCAAACAGATTCTTTTCTGATTCACCCGGGCAAGTATTCACCTTCCAAGTTGTCATTTTGCTCATGCCAATTGTGCTGCTTGACCGCTCATGGCGAATCAACCTGATAGACACCATTTTTTTTGCAACGTTTATTTTCTTTGACTTGGCGTACGGAAAAAGAACTGCTGCCATTCCGTATCGTGATGACCTTGTAAACACTCTTGTCACTTTTTTAGTAGGAATACTCGGCGGACGCACGATACGCATTTCGCGATTACAGGCGCTTGAAAACGGACGCATTGTCATTGTTCAGCGTGACACTGATGAACTTACGGCGCTTCCAAACAGACGTAAACTTTTTCACGAACTTCACAAATCATATGAAGGCAGGGCAAATGCAATAAAATGTCTCTTCATCGCAGACATTGACTTCTTTAAAAAATACAATGACTCTTTTGGACATCAAGCAGGCGATGAAGTGTTGAAGCAAATTGGTGAATGTTTCATAAAGTTTGGCAAAGAAACAGGCTTTGAGTTGTTCAGATATGGCGGTGAAGAATTCATCGGAATATACCGCGCAACAAGCGACAATGACTACGATGCAGCAATGCATCACCTGTGCCGGGCCGTGCATGATTTAAAGATAGAGCACACACTTCCAAACACGCCATTCATCACCATCAGCGTTGGTTATGTTGTGCAAGAAAAAGCACATCCTGCCGGATTTGAAGAATTTATTACAATGGCAGACAACGCGCTTTACGAAGCAAAAAATCGGGGACGCAATTGCACCGTTGAATATGAAAGTCATGACGCAGAAGATGCAACATGTCAGCCGCAGCAATAAAAGAACGTATTGTTCATCCGCTCAAACCAATCTTTGACAAAAACAGCGCAACGCTTATTTTAGGAACAATGCCGTCTCCTGTTTCCCGCAGCATTGGCTTTTACTACATGCATCCGCAAAATCGCTTCTGGAAAGTGATGGCCGCGGTATACAAAGAAAAATTTTCCTATGACAACGCAGGAACATTGCTTTTGCCGGAAAAAAATTCCACACTGAATTATGACGCCGCAATTGCTGAACGATGCAGTTTTATCTTGCGTCATCATCTTGCGCTGTGGGACGTGCTCCGCAGCTGCGACATTACCGGTGCCAGCGATACAAGCATACGCAATCCTGTGCCAAATGATTTTTCGTCCATACTCAAAGAAGCAAAAATTACAAAAGTTTTCTGCACTGGCACAACTGCATATAAACTATATACAAAGCTCTGTGCGCCTGTCACCGGAATTACCGCCGTACTGCTGCCATCAACATCTCCTGCAAACCAAGGCCGCTGGTCGGTCGATGCACTTGTAGAAACGTATGGCAGACAGCTAAACAATTCCCTATAGCCGCATCACTTAGTCTGATCAGCGCTTCCTACGAGCGACATGAACTCTGCTTCAGCGCAGAGAATGTCTCCGACAAATGCTTTGCCGGCCTGCTTAATCATGTGCGGACTTACGCGGAGATTTGTAATTTCCATGCGCACGGTATCTCCGGGTCGAACCTGATGGCGGAATTTTACCTTGTCAACCGTACCCAGGAAAAAGAGACTGCCTTCTGCAAACTTTTTCTGGTAGCTCAGCGCCGCGCCGCCTGCCTGTGCCATTGTTTCTATGAGAATGACGCCCGGCACCACAGGGTATTCAGGAAAGTGCCCCTTGAAAAAGAAATCATCCATGGTGAACTTGCGCGTGCTTACGCTGCCGTTGTCATCGCAGCTTACAATTTCATCTACGAAGAGAAACGGTTTGCGGTGAGGAAGCAAAGATTCAATATCAGTCGTTACGGACATTATGCGCTCCTTGCGCAAGAGAAATATTCCCTTGCGGTAAAAAAAATAGTTGCGTGCGCAACAGTCATCCGCTGCGCCGCATCATTTGTCAGCAAAAAGAATTCTTCTTGCTATGACTATAGCTTTACGGGCAACATCTGCTGTCCGCTAAAACAATCATATCTTCTTGAAAACGAGAATGCCGTTGTGTCCGCCAAAGCCAAAGTTCCCGCTCATTGCACAGGTGATTGTTCCGGCAACGCCAACATTCGGCACATAGTCAAGGTCACAGCCACCTTCTACATCAGGTTCATCAAGGTTGATTGTTGGCGGGAAAAACCCATCGCGCATTGCCAGCACGGTAATCATTGCTTCGAGTGCGCCTGCATCACCAAGGCAGTGGCCGGTCATTGACTTTGTGGAAGAAACCTTGAGCTTGTGCACAGCGTCTTCACCAAATGCAATGTGCAGCATTTTTGTTTCACCGCTGTCGTTCAAGTGTGTGCTTGTTCCGTGTGCATTGTAATACTGAATGTCCGCCGGATTCACACCTGCGTCTTTCATGGCAATAGTCATTGCTTTTGCTCCGATGACGCCGTCCGGGTTTGGCGCAGTAAGATGATATGCATCGCTTGAAGCGCCATAGCCGGCAACTTCTGCGTAAATTTTTGCTCCACGTGCTTTGGCATGCTCATACTCTTCAAGAACAAGAATAGTGCTTCCTTCGCCCATGACAAAGCCATCGCGTTTTTTGTCAAACGGTCTGCTTGCTTTTTCAGGACAGTCTGCAAATCCGGTGCTTACGGCCTGCAGCACTTCAAAGCAGGCAAAGCCGAATCCGTTTGTAGTGCTTTCTGCACCCCCGCTTAACACAATGTCGTTTCTGCCGCAGCGAATGCTGTCAAGCGCATCGCCGATTGCATCGGTACCACTTGCACATGCCGTTGCAACAGTGTGTGTTGCTCCGTGAATGCCAAAGGCCATGCTGATGTTAGCGGCCGCTTCGTTAGGTATAAGTTCAGGCACTGACATAGGAGGCACTCTCTTGCCTTCGCTCTTGTAGTAGGAAATACAGCTGTCTTCGGTGACTTCAAATCCGCCAATTCCCACGCCGAGGTATACGCTTGCGTTTGCAAGGTCTTCTGTTCCGGCGAGGTTTGCATCATCAATTGCCATCTTTGCTGCGGCAACGGCGAACTTTGAAAAGCGTGCCATCTTGCGGGCGGCTTTTGGGTCCATATATTTCTCTGCTTCAAAGTTTTTCACTTCGGCATCATACTTCACTTTGAAATTTGTTGTGTCAAAGTGTGTAGTAAGCGCGACGCCACTTTTTCCGGCTTTGATTCCCGCCCATGTTTCTTCCACGCTGTTGCCTAGTGGAGAAATACAACCCATTCCTGTAATTACAACTCTGCGCATAATCATTTCCTTTTGCTAAAATTTTTTGAATCTTAAGATTCAATATACTTGGTAACAGAACTGAACATCCGATCCCGCAGTCCTTGAACATCGGGGTTACTTCCGCGGAAGTTCATTTCAGCTCTACTTCTTTAAGAGTCCTTCGCCTCGCTAACGAAGTAAAAGGCTCTTTCTAACAGCCCATTCCGCCGTCTACACCTAGAACCTGGCCGGTAATGTATGAACTTAAATCGCTGGCCAAAAAGAGCGCAGCGTTTGCAACGTCCGCAGGCTGCCCCGCACGCTTGAGTGGGATTTGTTCCACCCATGCAGACCGAATGTCCTCTTTGACTGCGCGTGTCATGTCAGTGTCGATGAAACCTGGCGCAATGCAATTCACGCGCACTCCGCGAGAGCCGACTTCCTTCGCCAAGCTCTTGCTGAACGCAATAAGTCCGCCCTTGCTTGCAGAATAATTTACCTGTCCTGCGCCGCCATGAATGCCAACAATTGACGACATGTTGATGATTGAACCTGCCTTCTTGCGAATCATATCGCCGGAAATTATCTGGCACACAAGAAACACAGAGGTAAGATTTACCGCAAGCACTTTGTCCCAGTCGTCCTTCTTCATGTGGAAGCTCAGCGTGTCACGCGTAATGCCCGCATTGTTCACCAGCACGTCAAAACCGCCGGCTTCTGCAAGAACAGCCTTGACCGCAGCAGTAAGCTCGTCAGCATTTGAGGCGTCTGCACAAAACTCATGGAACTTTGTGTTGTGTTCCGCGGCAAATTTTTCCAGTTCCACTTTTGCTTCTGACGGGTGCGAGCACATACCCCACACTTCTGCGCCTTCCGCCAAAAATGTCTCTGCAATTCTTCTACCAATTCCGCGAGATGAACCAGTAATCATCGCCTTCTTATTTTCCAACATCATATTGTCTCCTAAAACGGCGCGTACTTTAGCAAGCAGCGTGCCATTCATTTTGCGCATAGTTCATTTGCTGTTCAAACTATGCAAATATTCAATTACAGCGCATGCAATCCGTCTGCAGTGTTCACCGGCGTACATGGGTGTGCTTCTCCGTAAGGTGAATCGCGCCACAAACCGCTCAAAACTTTGCCCGGTCCCACTTCAAGAAGCGTCCATTCGTCTGCAGCTTCTCCCGTGACAATTGAGCCAAGTTTGTCTTCTTCGTCGGTCCACAGCACCGGGTGAGTCAAATGAAGTACCGCTGATTTCTTTGCATCAGAGCCTGCCGCAACCTGAGCACCCGTCACATTGCTAAAGAGCGGAATTGCCGGGTCAGCAAACGTTACTTCCGCAATCGCCTTTTCAAAATTATCAGCCGCCTTCTGCATAAGCGGTGAATGGAACGGACCTGCAACGGTGAGCCGAATCGCGCGGCGGGCGCCTGCTTCTGTAGCCAGCTTTTCAACTTGAGTAAGCGCGTCAAATGTACCGCTTACGACAGTCTGCTTTACGGAATTCATATTTGCAGCATACGCATCTTTTATTCCGCCTGCAATTTCTTTTACTTTATCTGGAGCAAGACCGATTATTGCGCTCATTCCCGGAGCATGACCTTCATTGGCAGCGGCAATTTCTTCGCAGACAGCCTGCATTATCTTGCCACGCTCACGCACGACGCGTATCACGCTCTCAAAAGAAAGCACGCCCGCAGCATACAGCGCCGGAAATTCTCCAAGAGAAAAACCCATCGCCGCAGAAGGAACAATTCCCTTTTCCTTGAGCGCTGCCATAATTGCAAGAGAAGCTGTTGTTATGGCAAGTTGTGAATTGTCGCTTCTGCTCAAAACTGCCGCATCGGTGTCCCACAGGAGTTTCGCCATGTCAACGTTTGTAATGGAAGAAACATCATCAATGACCTTGCGTGCAGCCGCGCTAGATTCAGCAACATCTTTAATCATGCCGGGAGCCTGCGCGCCCTGTCCCGGAAACAAAAAAGCATATTTTTTAGACATAGTACATTCCTCGTAAAGAAAATTGTTCTTTATGACAAATTATGTCAATTTGTCATACTGTTGTCAAGGGAATATGATGTCTTTGCCTAAAATCGAATAAAAAAAGGCTGCCTTTCAAAACCAAATTGCGGTTCAAAAGGCAACCTTTCAATTCCACCTCAACGGCAGAAAAAACAGTCACGCATCAAGACTTTCCATTACACCTTCGCAAGCGCCTGGTCAATGTCAGCAATGATGTCGTCTACATTTTCAAGACCGCAGCTGAAGCGAATCATGCCGCCGTCAATGCCAGCTTCCTTGAGCTGTTCCTCAGTAAGCTGACGATGTGTTGAAGAAGCAGGATGCAACACACAAGTGCGTATGTCCGCAACATGCACTTCATCGCTTGCAAGTTTGAGCGCGTCCATGAAGCGCACCGCAGCTTTTCTACCGCCCTTTATGCTTATGGTGACAACGCCGTTTGTGCCGAGGGGAAGATATTTCTTTGCAAGTTTATGATACTTGTCGCCCGGAAGTCCCGGATAGCTTACTGCGGCAATTTTCTTTGACTTCTTGAAGTGCTTTGCAACAATCAGTGCATTTTCGCAATATTGCTTCATGCGTACCGGCAGCGTTTCAAGACCAAGATTCAAAAGGAATGCGGAATTTGCCGCCGGGTAGCAACCAAAGTCGCGCATCAACTGCATACGCACTTTGATGATGTACGCCATCTTGCCAAATTCCTTTGTATAGACACATCCGTGATAGCTTTCATCAGGTTCGGTGAACTCCGGAAATTTTCCGCTCTTCTTCCAGTCAAAGTTGCCGCTGTCAACAACAACGCCGCCAACCTGCAGCGCATGTCCGTCCATGTATTTTGAAGTGGAATGAACAACAATGTCAGCGCCCCATTCAAACGGACGGCAGAGAATTGGTGTTGCAAACGTATTGTCCACAATGAGCGGCACTTTGTTAGCGTGTGCAACTTTAGCCCACTTTTCGATGTCAAAAACAGTAAGCGCCGGATTTGCAATTGTTTCGCCGAACACGCATTTTGTATTAGGTTTAAATGCCGCCTGAATTTCCGCTTCAGTTGCATTCACGTCAACCCAGATGCACTCAATGCCAAAGCGCTTCATGGTAACGCCAAATAAATTTACCGTGCCGCCGTAAATTGACGCCGAAGAAATAAAACTGTCTCCCGCTTTGCACAAATTCAGAATTGAACACAAAGAAGCAGCCTGTCCGCTTGAAGTGAGCATTGCTCCCACTCCGCCCTCAAGCGCCGCAATTTTTTTCTCAACAGCATCGCACGTTGGGTTTGCAAAGCGTGAATACATACATTCTGTCGGCTTGTCAAAAAGTGCTGCGACATGTTCAGTTGAATCAAACCGATATGTGGTACTCTGCACAATCGGCACGACACGCGGCTCGCCGTTCTTTGGTTCATAGCCGGAATGAAGACATTTTGTTTCTATTTCCATATTTACACCTCGGATGTTTTTTTCTGCGTCAATAAAAAGTAATGCATTGATTTTATACTCTTTCAAACCATGAGTAAAGAGTAAGTTGGCAAAAGAATTGTTCAACAGCCACACCAATCACACTCTTGCTAATAAAATTCCATTTCAGTACAATGGAACGATGAACGCAATCATAACTGTAGTTGGCAGTGATAAAGTCGGCATCATTGCCCGCGTCACTGCATTTCTTGCAAAGCACTCAATCAACATTGCCGACATTACGCAGACAATTCTAAGCGGCAACTTTGTCATGATGATGATGGTAGACCTTTCAAAGAGCGACATTTCCATAGACGAACTTCGCAAAGAGATGATGAGCGAAGGAAGCGACATGGGCGTCGAAGTGAATGTGATGAACGAAAAAGTGTTCAGCACCATGCACCGCATCTAAAAAAATTATTTTCCTTTAAGAATATGGCGTCTGAGCAATGTAGCAATCCGCGCAGCAGATGAAGCGAGTGCTATGCCAAGTGCAATTGCTCCCGCCGCAATGAGCGTTGTGTATCCATTATGCAGCGCGTCAGAAAGATTCCCCTGGACAGCAGAACGCATCATGTAAAAAATACCGCCACCCGGCACAAGCGGCAAAAGCCCCGGCAGCAAGAAAACAGTTGCAGGGTTATGAGTAAAAACCGCAAGCAGTTCCGAACAAAGTGCCACAGCAAAAGAACCAGCCAGATATCCCTGAGCCTGGCTTCCTGTCTTTACCACTACAATGGTGTACAGCACCCATCCTGCAGAACCGATGAGGCCGCCCCACAGAATGTCAGTCTTGCCCGTGTTGAAATAGAATGCGCTGAACGCCGAAGCTCCAAAGCTCCACAAAGCCGCAAGAAGCACGCCACCTGCTGTAAGTTCAGTCATGCAATGCCTCCCGCGCGAAGCAACTGCATCACGCCCTTAGAAACAAGCACACCTGTCACCGAGCCAATTGAAAGTCCCGCCGCAGTCATACACGCATCAAGCAAACGAGCCGCTCCGCTCACCAAGTCGCCGCTGATTATGTCACGAATTGCATTCACCAGCGCAAGACCAGGAACCACCTGCATGAGCGTACCAATCATCACTGTCGCAGTAGCCACATGGAGCGGAGTAAGCCCCACCAAATCAGCCATGACAGAAATGAGCGCTCCACTTAAAAGTGAAATGATGAATCCATTTAATCCGCCGGGAATTTTATCAAACGCACAAAGCATAAGTCTGAGCACAAGCCCTATGGCAAACGCACACGCAGCATCAACCGCGTTGCCGCCAAACATAAGTGTAAAAGAAGCGGAACTTGCCGCAGCCATGAGCACGATGAGCCACGTAGGATAATTTGGAGAAGAAGAAATACGTGCAATAATTGTTTCTATCTGCTTGGCATTTGACAACTTGCCACGCGTCTCAAGACGTCTGCTCAAGTCATTCACCTGGGCAATCTTGCGCAAGTTAGTGCCACGCTTCAGCACACGGTGCATTGCAGAATGATGATGCCCTGCCTCATCGATGTAGCTGAAAATCACAACAGTTGGCGTTACAAAAGCATCTGCCTCTTTAGCGCCAAGCGCTTTTGCCACACGCACAACAGTTTCTTCAGCCCGGTACGTTTCGCCGCCGTTTTCAAGCACAAGCGAACCCGCCCCTAAAGCGATATGCTGCATGTCGTCACTGCTGATTGTTTTCATATATGCAGGTAAGTATACAAGGTTCCCGCATTCTTTTGCAAGCAATCACCGGCAACAGACATAGCTCATTGCACTGTTTTATGGACGTAGCAAAAGCACGCAGAACTGTTTCCATTCAAATCATATATGTCAAATCTAATCGTATAATAACCGTTTCCATCATTGAACGAACCGGCGGAAAAAGCATACCCGGTTTTGTAGATAGATTCCGAGACGGTAGTATATTCCGTTGAATAATAACCGTTTGTCTTTGTAAACGATGATTCATCGGTATTTGTCTTGTACGTGACGGTATTCCATTTGCAAGGATGAGAATCAGAATCTCCCAAGTCATTAAACTCCTTGCGTATCTGGGCATTTATAGTTGTTACTGAACCATCACCGTAATCTTCCGATGAAGACGTTGTAATGTCATGTGCATACAGATACAGGTTGAATGTGTCTGACGTAACTTCAGCGGCATTGATCTTTATTGTTGAATAATCTTGCGCCGCTTGGTAAATAGCCATTTTAGAGAACGATGTATTTCCGGCATATGCATACGAAAGGACAGGTCCTTTTCCATCTGCCGTAGAACCGGTATGGCAGGTGACTGTCAAATCACTCCCGGAATGGTATCCGCAGACATCAGTGATGTTCTCCCTGGGGATTGTAAAGACTACTTTTGAATTTGCATTGAGATTTGCGGATTTGAGCAAAACTATTTTTGAGGCATATACTTTATTGTCTACAAAAAAACTTGAACCATACTTTGTGGCAGAGTCATCATGAGTTGCCATTGCTTTTTCTCCAGAAGTTACAGTACCTTTTCCATTCTCGTACAAAATAATATTGGCAGCCGTATTTGTGTCAACCAAGCATGTATTCTCATATACCGAATTATTATTTCTTTGAAATTTTGTAGAACAATCAGTCTCTACTTCATATCCAGGCTGTCCTGAATACTGCTTTATTTCAAAATTCACATTAGCACAAGAATAATACTCGCCTAAATTATTATAAGTTCCAATTTTGTATAAATTTGATAGCATAATAGGAGCGGACAGGCCGATAAAATACGAAGCGTCAATATCAACATTTGTCGCATTATTTGCAGGATATGAACTTGCCACCGCCACCTGCTTTACGCACACAGGGATAATGTACACAGGCTCCGTCGTCTTGAGCGTCACCGTCGATTCGAGCGTCGCCGCCCCTTCTACGACTGATATTTCTTCCGCACTTGCGTATTCACCGGTTGAAAATGTTACGTAATCGGATGACAGCATATATTTCTTATACTCCTGGCTGCCTTTCACATTCTGGTCAAAAATAATATCACTCATTGCAATGGTACCCGGAACATCGCTCTTCTTCACCGCAATCCATTCACGGAGCACATACCCGGTGTTGAACTTCATCTTCACCGTAAACGGTATGCCCACTTTCTGCGTGGTGTCGCCGGAAAACTCTGTGCCGTTAAGGTACGTCGTTCCCATCACAGATGATGCCGGCTGCAGCGTCACGTCAACGCTGTCAGCAGTCGCAATCTTCACTTCCTCCTGCAGCTTTTCCTTAAAGCCGATGTCCGCCATAAAGTTGTCGCAGCCTGCAAACGTAAACACAATTGATACGACCGCAAAAATTACCGCCAAAGTGAGTGGCTCGTGTGCTGTGTGTGTCTTTTTCATAACTAAATCTCCTCTTTTATTCTTGGTTGTACCTTGCTACTTCTTTGTAATAACATCAAGCTGCGCGTTTAAAGAAGTGACAACTCTTGCTTCATCTGGAAGAACGACTGTTTCTGAAACGCCGGGAACATTCGCCGGCGTATACAACAGACGGTTTGTGCTCATGGGATACAGTTTTGCCTGATTTTCCTTTGTTGCTTTATTCCATTCCTGTGCACCTGCCGTCCACGCTTCTACAAAAGTGTTGTGTGTCAGTGTGATTTCAAGCGGAAGCCACACTTTGCCGTCCTGCACAATTAAATTACTCAGCGAGCCAAATTGCCGCGTTGCCGTTGCTTCGTCAACGCCGGTGTCAAATGCAATATAAATATGGCCCGGCACAGTGATAAAAGCACAGTCAATGCCTGCCGCATCAATGAGTGCACAGTTCAAGATAGAAAGGTCATCGCAGTCACCTGCTTTAAAAGAAAGCGTCTGGTACGGAAACTGCAAAAAGTCTATGGTGTCTTTGCCTACGTTGTCCGCATAAGAGCTTGAAGGGTCAACAACATAATTAAGTCCGTAAATTGAAAGCGACTGGAACAATGATACGCCGTACTGCAAGTTGTCATTCACGCCGGCACGTTTTTGTTCGCGTACAATTGACTGTATCATTTTTGAATACGCAATGACGTTAGGGTCGTTGGAAGATACAAACACTGCTGCACGTCTGTCATCAGCCCATGACATTGAATTGCGAAGATACACTACAATCTCAACAGGAATATCAACGGTGCGTCGCTGTCCCATGTATGAATAGCTTACAATGACCTTTGCCTGCACCGGTCCAGTTGTCATCTGATTCATAATCGACTCATCAAAGAAAGCAGTAAGCGGAACAATTGCACTTCCGCCTTTTTTTATCTTCTTTACGTCCGTGCAAACTGCCGGATGCTGCATGAACTGTTCCTGATAGAATGAAACGGTTACATTTTTAATGTCAGCATTTTCGTAGTTTACAATTTCAAAGTCTGCAAATTTATTTTTTTCATACCATGTATACAACACAGGAAACACCGGTTCAACATTGAGCAACTGTCCGCCTATGTTGTAATCATTTGTAAACTGTTCCTTAAAGTTGAATGTGATTCCTGCAGAAGCTGCAATGTTCTTCATAAACGAACCTGTTGCATCAGTGTAGTTTGTATATGCCGCAGTCGTTTTAATTGCAATTCCTGGATTGAGTAAAAAGCTTATGCCTACACCGGCTGTTTCAGATACACCAGAGAATTTGAGTGACAATCCTTCAACTTCGTAGATGCCTGCACCGGCAAACGCATGGAGTTTAATTCTTCCCCCCGCGTACCAGTTGAACGAAGCACCCATTTCTCCGCCGTACAGCGTTAGCGGATCAATGTTGCCCTTGAGTGCGATTGAACGGTAAAATCCGTTTGCATACAAACCAAGCATGCTGAACGGTTCAAACTCGTAGCCGATGGAGCCGCCCATGGAGTTCTTCTTTTCGCCGTCAGAAAGCGGATATCCGTAATCAAACGCAGCAGAAAACACAGACTGCTTTTGGGCAGCAAGCGGAACGGTGCAAAGAAGTGCCAGTGTCGCTGCAATTATTTTTGCATGCTTCATTATTGCACTCCCGCCGCATCTCTTGCGCGCTGCAAACCATTCTGCGCATTCTTTGAGTTAGGGTCAGTAGAAAGTGCCTTTGCGTACCACTTCTGCGCATCATTGTAATTTTTGCGGAGCATGTAGATATTGCCCATGTTCACCATCGCGCTTACCGAACCAAGGTCAGAGCCTTTTGTAAACTGCACAGCGGCCGTATCGTAGTCGCCACGTCGTATGTAAATCAAACCAAGCGTGTTGTACAAGTCAGCAGGATTCTTTGACTTTCTGATTTCCTCACGGATTTTCGCAATACGTTTGTCAAAATTTTCAGCCAAGTATGTTTCAAGTGCTGCTGCCGCGCGCGCACTGAATTTCTTTTCAGAAGGATTCTTAAATCCACGCGCAAACATATTCTCTGGTTCTGCCGGCGGATATGTTCGCCATGCGTCTGAAACAACAATATGCTCTTCGTTCTCCTGCGCCCTTACCGCCTTTGCGCCTTTTGCAGCAGAAGCCGTATATCCTTCCTGCATTGCATTCATTGAAAGCGGAATCCACATCACTCCGTCTGCCTCAATCAAATCATCATCATTTTCAAACAGCGGTTCTGAAGCGATCTTAGAAATATCAAGTGAATATGCCACAATCATATCGTTGTCTGTAGGAACGAGCATTGTCTTTATTCCAACTGACTCAAAAAGTGAAGCGGTAAGCAGTGCAATTTCATCACTGTCTCCGGCTTTATACTGCATTGTCTGCGGCGGAAACTGCACGTAGTCAACAAGAGTCGAGTCGAGATGGTACTTTGCGTACGGAGTTTTTGCATCCGGCGTGCACACAATTCCAGTTTCCTTAAGACCTTCAATCAGGTACATTGCCGTCTGCATATTTCTATTCAACCCTGTTTTATAATTCTTGTTTGCAACTCCGCCAAGGAATTTTGAAAGAAGCAGCACACTGTCTGAAGTAGGAAGCACAAAAGCTGCTATGGAAGAAGCATCTGTCCACATTACAGAGTTGCGCTGATACACCATAACAGTCATCGGCAGCGCCACTGTTTTCTTTCTTCCCAGCATGACATATTCGATTCTTATTTCGCCCGGAATTTTTCCATTTTCTTCAAAAGAAAGTATTGACTGTGCAAAGTCTGCGTTGAGCGGAACAGTTATTGTCTGCTCACGTCCAATCATACTTTTTTCTGCAAAGAGATATTCGTTCTGAGTATATCTTCCGGCGCTAAAATACATCTTTACGTTGTGAATCTCAACGTTTTCGCCGTTAGTGACACTAAGCGTGCCAACTTCTGCATTTTTGTACACTGAGTAGAGCGATGGGAATACGGAAGTGTCTTGAGCAAAGTCAATTTTTATTACAGACCCCTGAGTCTTATCTGAGCTGATTCGATATCTAAGCGCAATACCTGCGGTGATTCCAGAAGCAAGCGGTGAACCAAAATATTTTGTTTCTGCAAAGTTAAGATACCCGCCTGTAGCCGCGAGCGTGATTTCTGGTGTAATGCGGAATGCAACATCAAGATTGCCACGCCACCACATGCTGTTGTATGAAGACAATTTGCTTGTAACGCGGTCAACACCCGTTCCTATGTTCAAACCAAGCATCAAACGCGAAAGCGGAAAGAAGTATGCATCCGCCGCAAGCCCGAGACACGCCATCTGAAGGCTGTCGTCAACACTGTCAATCGGCAGAAAATAAAATCCCGCCTCAGGTCCGACACCCACGTGGTCAAAGAAATTCAGTGCTCCAGAAACGCCAATTCCACCGGCTGGCATTTTGTATAATGAACCGTCAACAGGAATGAATGCCTGTGGTGTAAACCTAAGTGAAAAATCTGCCGCAAAAACTGAAATGGAAAACAGACAGCATAAAATGCTGATAAACAATTTTTTTTCTCTCATCTTTTCATCCTTACTTCGGATAGATTGATTTTGGCAATGCCGCCAAACACTATTTTATCTTATTTTAACCCTGTAGAATCTTTATTTCAACTTTTTTCCATATATAAAGGAGGAATCAGTGTCCTTCTGAACAAAAAAATGCTATTTCTGAGCTTTTTCAAACGTTTCCCGTAAATCTGACGTAAGTTGTTGCGGAATATACTCCTTTTCCAGGCGCAAAAATGCCTGCCGGCTGATATTCACCGCCCCATACCGCGCAATGTTGTCTGTGTATACCTGGCTGTCGATAAGTCTACCGCCACACGCTGCAAAGGCGCGGGCAAACAAGACAAACGCACTCTTTGCACTGTCGCTTTCTTTTGTAAACATTGATTCTCCGCAAAAAACACTTCCTAAAAGCACACCATACAATCCGCCCACAAGTTTGTCGCCGTGGTACGCTTCAACACTATGCGCAAGTCCCGCTTCATATAACTTTGTATACGACTCAATTATCATGGGACCAATCCATGTTCCAGTTTGTCCGGGACGTGTCATGTCCCTGCAGCAATGAATCACTTCTGCAAACGCGGTATCCATTTTGTATGTATACGGAGTGTGCTTTAAAAACCGGTCAATGCTCTTTGGCACATGGAAATCTTCCATGCGCAACACAAAGCGCGGGTCGGGACTGTACCAGAGCACCGGTTCCCCTTCATCTTCACAAAACCAAGGGAATACTCCCTGCATGTATGCGGAATATAAAAATTGCAGCGGAATACAATCAGTATATCCGCAAACGCCGTGTGATTTTTTTGTAGGCTCTGGAATGAAAATTATTTTTTCCGGGTTAATCACATCAAGAGTGCTCTGCGTTTTATTTGTTGCGCCACTGTCTGTCATTATTCGTACTCAAAGACAATCTTGTCGTCTTTTAAAGCAACAGTCACTTTGCCACCATGTGCAAGTTTTCCAAAAAGAACTTCATCTACAAGTGGCGAAGCTATTTGATTTTCTGCAGCACGAGCTATGTTGCGCGCTCCAAATTCCTTGCTGTAGCCGGTACGCGCAATGTATGACACCGCTTCTTCCGTAGCTACAAGGGTAATTTTTTGCCGAGCATCATTTTCTGACAATGATGCTTCTCCTGCGACAGATGAATTCTGCGCCAGACGGTCGGCAATCTTTTGAATCTCCTTGCGGGCAATGTCTTCTGTCACTTCTTTGCTCAAGTGCATGAAGGTGACTACTGCATCAAGTCTGTTCCTGAATTCCGGAGTGAATGTTTTATTCACCGCTTCCTTGAGCGAGTCGGCGTTGTTCTTTTCATCATCTGCAAATGTTGTTCCGGAAAATCCTATTGCCTCTTTTTCCATTTCACGCGCGCCAGCATTGCTTGTCATGATGATAATGGTATTGCGGAAATCTGCTTTGCGGCCCTGATTGTCGGTAAGCTGACCGTAGTCCATCACCTGTAGAAGAATGTTGTATATGTCTTCGTGAGCTTTTTCTATTTCATCAAACAGAATCACCGCGTGAGGTTCCTTGCGCACCGCATCGGTAAGCAAACCGCCTTCTTCAAATCCAACATATCCGGGCGGAGAACCTATCAGCCGGCTCACTGTATGTTTTTCCTGATATTCGCTCATGTCAAAGCGCAACAGCTTTTCGTTCAGCGTTCGGGCAAGCACACGTGCCAATTCTGTCTTGCCAACTCCCGTCGGTCCCACAAAAAGAAAACTTGCTTCAGGCTTGTCTGGATTGCGAAATCCCGCGCGCGCTTTTTTCACTGCGATTGTAACAGAGTCAACCGCAGGCTGTTGTCCAAAAATTTCATGACTCAGCACTTCGTTGAGCGATCGGAGTTTTTCTTTTTCACCGGCAGTCACCGTTTCTACAGGCACACGCGCCATCTTTGCCGTTACCTTGCGAATAACATCAACGGTTACCGGCAACTTTTCTTCCTGCTGCCGTTCACCATGAATCTTCACCCATGCGCCAGCTTCATCCATAATATCAATTGCCTTGTCGGGCAAACGTCTGTCTGGAATATACTGTACAGAAAGATCCACCGCCGTCTGCAAGCAGTTTGGTTCGTAGGTGACTCCGTGGAATTTTTCATATTCCGGAGAAAGCCCCGCAAGTATCTTCACCGTCTCTTCTGCGCTTGGCTCAAGTATATCTATCTTCTGGAATCTTCTTGCAAGCGCACGGTCCTTTTCAAAAATCTTCGTGTACTCCTCAAATGTCGTTGAACCTATGCAGCGGATTTTTCCATTTGTCAGAAGCGGTTTCAAAATATTTGCCGCGTCAACAGTGCCGGTTCCCGTGGACCCCGCGCCAATGATTGTATGTATTTCGTCAATAAATAAAATTGCTTTGTCTTTCTGCATAAGTTCGTCAGTAATATGCTTAAGTCGTTCCTCAAAGTCGCCGCGAAATTTTGTTCCAGCAAGAACTGACGCCATGCTTAGCGAATAAATTGAAAAGCCATTGAGCAGTTCAGGAACTTCCTTGTTTACAATTCTAACAGCAAGTCCTTCCGTAATTGCAGTCTTGCCAACACCTGCGTCTCCCACATGAAGCGGATTATTCTTTGTGCGGCGACAAAGTATCTGGATGGTTCGGTCAAGCTCTTCTTCGCGTCCAATGAGCTTCTCCAGTTTTCCTTCTTGCGCAAGTTTTGTCAAATCAATAGTGAATTTTTCAAGCGCACTTTTTAACACCGCTCCACCGGGCTGCTGCGGTTGGAATGAAGGGTCAATAAGTTCCGGCTGTATTTCAATTTTTCCCATGGAAGCAAGGTCTGAAAATTGTCGAATGGCACTTTTCTGTTCCTCAGACGTAAGCGGACGCTGATCTTTCTTTGCAACCGGCCAATACTCTTTTAAGTAGCTTATCATCTCTATGAGTTTAAGTCGCTCTATTCCTTGAGACTTTAAAACGTAGGAACAATAATTTTTTGTTTCGTCCAACATGCTCACAATCACATCGCTAAACTCAACAGTTTCTTTGTCGCTTGACATGCAATGATTGTAAGTTCTGTCCATCACAGATTTCAAAGCAACGGTTTCTATTGGCTCGTAATCAGTCAACGTTGCTTCTGAATCAGAAGCATTCTTCTTTGCATGACTTTTCTTGCCTTCACTTTGCTCTGTTGAAAGAATGGGGACATTTTTAGCAAGGTATTCATCAAGTCCGTCCCGAATGCCGTTAAAATTACCGCCGCTCATAATTATAACGCTAAGCACGCTGCGATAATTGAGCGCTTCACGTAACAAATGTTCCGGCGTTACAAATTCGTGATGTTGAGACTGTGCATAAATATATGCGTCACTGATTATTGTCCGTAACTCGCTGCTTATTTTCATCAAAATCCTCTGCTAACAAGGTTGTGCTTCACACCGTAGCGGGAATCCCCGTTCACGGGCAAGCTGCTCGGTAAGAGACGCTCTCGTGGCAGCAATATCGTATGTGTACACACCGGCAACACCACTGCCTGTATGATGCACCGATTCCATTATAGCAATTGCATCTGCAACATTTTTATGAAACACCTGTTCAAGGACTTCCACTACAAAGTCTTTTGTGGTGTAATCGTCATTGAACAAAACAACTTTATATTCAGGTGGAAGTTTTATTTCAATTCCCTCCGCCACACCTGTCTGTTCATCTAAATTATATGAATCGTCGTCTAAAGCCATAGTATTGCCCGCTTCGTTCAAATATACCATAAAAACTATGTCTTTTCCACTTATCACAAGTCTATTTACAAACAATGTAATTCCTTTTAAAATAAGCGCATGGCATATAGAAGAAAAACGGGGCTTAAAGTTACCTTCAATGCTCCGGTGACACTTGTTTTTGTAATGCTCAGTGTTGTTTTCTTTGCACTTGATGCATTCTGGCTCAAGGGCAAACTTGTTCAAAATATACTTTCCTGCCGCGGAAAAATTGGCGCCGCAGGAGCTTTTGATTTTAAAAAGCCGCTTGACTACGCACGCCTTTTTACCCACGTATTTGGCAACACGAGCTGGACGGTACTTTTCATAAACCTTGCATTCATTCTGCTTCTTGGTCCGACTCTTGAGGAACGGTACGGCTCTCCCATCACCGCGCTTGCAATTGCAACGGCAGCACTTGTCACCGGCGTACTCAGTGTATGTTTTCTGTCCGCAACAACAACTGGCTCAGAAACAATTGTACTGCTGATGATTATTCTTGCTTCAGTTGCATCGCTTGACAAAGGTGAGTTGCCACTTACTTTTTTATTTGTATTCATTTTATATTGCGCATATCAGATGCATTTGCTGGCAAACGTGGAACCTGCTGTAAAAAAAGATTTCTTTTCATTCCTGAGCAGGAGCGTCCCTGTGTTCATTGACCTGGCAGGTGGAATCTGCGGAAGTTTATTTGGTTTTCTTGTTGCACCAAAAAAATCACGCATAAACAAACGTGACATTCACGATGAAGATACCATTTCATACACCGAAAGCGCTGTAAAACGTCCGTCTGCAAAATCACGCCGCAGTTCAAACGATGACGACACCGTTGTTGTTGGCGAATTGAAAGATGTGTGATTGATTTTTTAAAATTCCGGCTCAGAAAAGAACACCATTTGTTCACCAGTTGTCGGATGCGTGAACACTAATTTTTGTGCATGAAGCATAAGCCGCTCTCCAGGCATGCATGAGCCATACAATGTATCGCCAACAATTGGAACGTTAAAACCATGCATGTCTGCACTCGCAAGTCTAAGCTGATGCGTTCTTCCAGTATGCGGTGTAAACAAAACGCGTGTCACCGGACGCACTGTTTTATCCGGTGCATGGTAATTTTCAACGTCAAGAATCTTCCATTCGGTAATTGCTTTTTTCCCGTACACAGTGTCCCATATTTGATGAGGACGGTTATCTATATCAAGTCTAAAATATAATTCCATGCTGCCCTGTTGAGCAATTCCTTTTTTTGCAAGCACGCCGTCAAGCAATGCAACATATTCCTTTTGAATTTCTCCAGCTTCAAACTGCTTGCATAAAACGCGATGAGCCTGTTCTGTAAAAGCAAGAACAAGGATGCCGCTTGTTTCCATATCAAGCCGGTGGACAGAAGGTTGTTCAATGCAGTCAGGAAAAAGGCGGCGCACTCTGTTTACAATGCAGTCAGTTTTTTCAGGGCCTCGTCCTGGAACACTCAGCACGCCACTCTGTTTATCCACAACAATGATGTCGTCATCACGATAAAGTATTTTTATGCCAAGCATTTCTGGCAGCACGATGCCGCATCGCTCATCACAAGGTTCATATTTTTCACCGGCAATTTTATTTTGTGTATTCTTACCATAGAATATTTCACACATGCTCAGCGGAATAAAATGGTGTGCAAAGCAGTAATCAAGCAACTTTGGCGCGCAACAATCGCCTGTTCCTGTTGGCGGTAGATTTCCTTTGTTTCGTATGCGTGACATTTCTTTAAGTCCACGAATTTTTCCGTCTGCACAGTGAAACCAGTAGAGGTCATGCACTTTGCCTAATGATTCATTGGTAAGCGCGGAACGTTCTGTCATGAGCGTCTGTAGTTTTTTTCCATCGGCTATTTTTTTATTGTACTGTTCTGAATTTGCATATCCTTCCGGCAAAGAAGCGTCACTTTCCCCGTTGCAGATTTCCTTGCACCGACCATTTTCAACGTGCACGCCTGTTTTTTTCAAGGCTTCTATTTCTCGTGTAAGCCGGTGAATTTCATCATCATTTTTTGCAAGCGCTTCATCTATCTGTTCTGCAGATACGATTGGCTGCACATAAATGCTTTCTGCATCATAGCCTTCCGATCTAATCAACTGATGAATCATTCCCGAAACAGTTTTAAGCGTAACCTGTTTTCCCTCTGGTGACAGGCAGACAAGCGCTCCAATCATAAAACCTTGTTCTGCACGTTCACATCTTGGATCACAGAGCAACTTTGCCTGCACACGGTGAGTATCAATATCAGCAAATATTGTTTTGCAGACGGAATACGCCTGCGCTTCAGAAAAAGGCGGGAACATATACGCATTCTATTTTTTCTACAAAATGAAGTCAATGAGTTCCTTTGCTGTTACCGTTTGCCTATTTGCCAACATTCATACACTCTGCTATACTATGGACATGGAAAGTTCCAAAGTCAAAACATTCGGTATATTAACCGGTGGTGGCGATGCTCCTGGACTAAACGCTGCAATACGCGCAGTCTGCCGCACTGCAAAAATTCAGTATGGCATGAATGCAATCGGCATTCACAACGGATATCGCGGGCTTGTTGAAGGCGACATGGCACCGCTTACTTCAGAAGAGCTTGTCGGGCTGCTCACTGAAGGCGGGACAATTCTTGGCACATCACGCGACAAACCTTTTAAAAATCCAGTTGTCAACCCAGAAACAGGCAAACTTCCTATCGAAGCAATAAAGGAAAATGTAAAAAAATGGAATCTTGATGCAATAGTTTGTTTAGGCGGAAACGGAACAAACACGACAGCAAGCCTTCTTGCACAGTCAGGACTAAACATCATCGGTCTGCCAAAGACAATTGACAATGACATTGTAAAAACAGACATGACTTTTGGATTTCACACAGCGCTTGATGTCGCCACTGACGCGATTGACCGTATTCACACAACAGCACACAGTCACAGCCGCATCATGGTTGTAGAAGTGATGGGCCATAAAGCAGGCTGGCTTGGTCTATACAGCGGCATTGCCGGCGGAGGAGATGTAATTCTCATTCCAGAAATTCCATATGACATAAATTCCATTGCTGAAAAATGCATGGAACGCCGCGATGCAGGAAAGAATTTTTCTATCATTGTCGTTGCAGAAGGAGCATTAAGCAAAGATGAAGCCTTGCTCGACAAAAAAACATTTAAAAAGAACAGACTCGAAATGCCAAATTCAATTGCATACCGAGTAGCACATGAGCTTGAAGAAAAAACACAGCTGGAATCTCGTGTTACCGTTCTAGGTTACTTGCAGCGCGGAGGAACACCATCTTCTTACGACCGCATTCTAGCAACGCAATTTGGAACGGCGGCTGCACATTTTCTTGCGCACGGTGACTTCGGAAAACTTGTCGCTTTGCAAAATGGAAAAATTGTCGGCGTACCGCTAGATGAGATTGCCGGTCTTGTAAAAAATATTCCGCTTGACCATCCTATGCTCATGGCAGCGCGGGAACTGGGGACTTGCTTTGGAGACTAATACAAATTCCACATTCAAATGTCACTTTTGTACCGTCTGCGATGGTACTGGTTGTGTTGGAGAAATGCCCGGCATGGGCGGTCCAAATGCAAGCCGCAACTTTCTTTTAAATTGTGCCGCATGGAAAAAAATTGCCGATGGGAATTGCATATCAAAAAGAAAAATTGACATTCGCCTTGCACCAATAACAGGCGCGGTAGAAAATGTAGGATATCCTGAAGAAAAACAATTTTACACAGATTTAGTTTCTGCTTGTTGCGAAGCTGGTGTTTCACTCTGCATCGGTGATGGTTGTCCTGACTTTAAACTACAGTACGGCATAGCAGCGGTAAAACAAGTACAAAATAAATTTCCACAGAAAAAAGCGGCGGTCATCATCAAACCGTATCCAAATGAAAAAATTCTTGAGCGCATAGAATGGGCTCTTGACGTTGCAGAAACTGTCGGCATTGACATTGACAGCTACAATATTGTTACAATGCGCAACTTAGTTCACCTTGAAAAGAAATCTCCTGAACAGCTGGTTCAAATAAAAAAACGACTCGCACGCAGTGGAATTCCGTTTGCGATAAAAGGCGTCTTCACCGAAGATGATATTGAAACGGTAAAGGCGGTTCATCCGGACATTGTCTATGTTTCAAACCACGGCGGCCGGGTAGACACAAGAGCAGGTAGTACGGCGGAATTTCTTGCGGAGCACAGCATGGTTCTCTCTGCAAACTGTGGCGAACTTTGGATTGACGGCGGAATCCGCACTGCTTCCAACGTGCAAAAAGCTGCTTCGTATGGCGTAACAACAGTTCTTGCCGGCAGACCTTTCATTTCCGCACTGTGCAAAGGTGGCGCTGCTGCCGTTATGCAAACCGCTTCTTTGCTAAAAAAATAATCATTTCTGCATTCTATTTTAAACAAAATATCAGCTTGCTGTGGTATAATCCTATGCATATCAATCAGGAGAGGCATAATTCATTATGGAAAGTACCATTGAAAAATTAAACACAGACGAAATAAAAAAAAGAGCTGAGGAAATTTCAACAAAAGCAAAATCTGAAGCAAAAAAAGCGCATACTTCCGTTGTGCGTAAAATCATCATTTATATTATTGCCGGTATCATTATTTACACCGGCACTATTCTTGCTGTTCAATATAAAGGACTGAGCGAAAGCCTCGTTGCATTCAACGAAGCCGATCTAAAGGCAAAATCAGAAGTTTTTCAGGAACGCATCAATGATATTTCAGCAAATCTTATGAAAACGGCGCGTTGGATTGCAAAAGACATTACAGACAACAGTTCGCTCATCAGCTCCAGCACACGAGTAGACGCCTTTACCAGTTACGCGGTAAAAAAAATGGATGTAGACCATCTTGTCATCATCGATAAAGATGGAAATGACTTATCTCAAAAACAAGTGTATTCATTCCCTGTTCCGGAAAAGATAAAACAAGCAGTGCTTTCCGGAGTAGAAGAAAACGACTTAATCAAAGAAGGTGTGCAAATTTACACCGTTGCAGGAATTCCGCTTTTTTCTGCCGACAATAAAATCTCCGGCGGCATCTTTATCAACACAAAAATATCAACGCAGGAATTTGTAGAATCTATTTCAAAAGAACTCACTTGCAAAGTAACAATCTTTGCAAACTACAAGAGGCTCTTTACTTCACTTGCCGGTATGCAGGGAACTGAAATTGGAAACAAGAGCATCATAGACACGGTACTAGCGGGCGGCACTTTCAATAATGAAGCAATGATTGGAAAGTTCAAATACGTCACCTACTACTTTCCGCTCAAAGACAAAAACGGAACTGTTTTAACAACGCTTTTTCTTGGCAGTGAAACATCGACAGTTCTACAGGTTGCGCGTTCACTTATAAAAATAATTATTCCAATAGCAACTGGACTTGCAGTCGTATACACGGCAGTGCTTTTGTTGCTCTTGGTTATTATCATCATCAATCCATTGAAACGAGTTGGCAAGGCAATGGAAAATCTTTCTTCTGGCGAAGCAGACCTTACATATCGACTGCCGGTCAAAGGCAATACAGAATTTGATGCAATCAGCACAAACGTAAACACATTCATCGAAGCATTGCAAAAAAGCATTAAACAAGTCCGCGAAGCACAAAATGCGCTGTCGCAGATTGGTCAGACGCTTGCTTCAAATTCAGAAGAATCAGTAAGCGCAACAACAGAAATTCTTGCAAACATTGAAGGAGTTAGACGTCAGAGCGAAAATCAAGCAAAAGACGTTTCAAACACTTCGTCAATTCTTACCACTTCTGGAAATAATGTTTCTGAACTAAACTCGCTCATTGATGATCAGACCGCGGGAATCACGCAGTCTTCTGCAAGCATAGAAGAAATGCTTGGCAACATTCAGTCCGTTTCTGAATCAGTAAAGAAAATGGCAGGCAGTTTTAACAAGTTGTCACAAACGGTGTCAACAGGAAATGTAAAGCTCACCGATGTGAACGGTCGTGTTAAACAAATTGCAGAGCAATCAAAATTGCTTGAGGAAGCAAATGCCATCATTTCACAGATTGCTTCTCAAACAAACTTGCTTGCAATGAACGCGGCAATTGAAGCAGCACACGCAGGCGAAGCAGGCAAAGGATTTTCTGTTGTTGCTGATGAAATTCGTAAGCTGGCGGAAAATTCCAGCAAGCAGTCAAAGTCTATTCATTCAGAACTCAAAGGAATTTCTTCTTCAATCTCAGAAGTTGTTTCTTCTTCTTCAGATGCACAAAGTGCATTTGGTGACATTGTTTCTAACATAACTTCAACGAACACCATCATTACAGAAATCGACAACGCAATGATTGAGCAAGAGAGTGGCTCCCGGCAAATATTGCAAGCGCTTGAGGACATGAAAACACAAGCAAACAAAGTACGTGACATGTCAAAATCTTTGCGACAAAATGTTGAGCTTGTAAACAAAGACATGAACAATGTTTCTATGATAAGCGAAACCGTTCTTGGCAGCATGGATGAAATGACCACCGGTGCTCAGGAAATAAACAAGGCTGCACAATCGGTAAATGACCTTGCCTCGCAGACTCAAGACAATATTGGCATCATGCAAAGATTACTTGGAATATTCAAAATATAAATAGTTTTTAACAATTTACATCATCGCTACTTGTGGTGAATTCAGGAGGCTCCTATGTCGCAAAAGAAATTTATTCTTGCGCTCGATCAAGGTACAACTTCTTCACGTGCAATTATTTTTAATTCAAGCGCGCAAAAGGTTGCTTGTGAGCAGCAGGAATTTACGCAATACTTTCCACAACCAGGTTGGGTTGAGCATGACGCGGAGGAACTTTTCCTTTGTCAGCTGACTGTAGCGCAACAAGTGGTAAGAAGCGCTCGAATCAACCCTGAGCAAATTGCTGCTATTGGCATTACAAATCAACGCGAAACAGTTGTACTTTGGGATAAAAAAACAGGCAAGCCGGTATACCACGCAATTGTCTGGCAATGCAGAAGAACTGCTGACATGGCGGAACACCTTGTTAAAACAGGCAAAGGAAAGATGATTCAGGAAAAGACAGGTCTTATTCCCGACGCATATTTTTCCGGAACAAAAATCAAATGGCTTTTGGACAATGTGCCAGGACTTCGCAAACGCGCCACAAACGGTGAAATTCTTGCAGGAACAATAGACACGTGGCTTGTCTGGAAACTTACCGGTGGAAAAGTGCACATCACCGACTACACAAACGCAAGCAGAACAATGCTCTTCAACATTCATACTTTAGAATGGGACAATGACTTGCTCAAGCTGCTCGACATTCCAAAATGCATTCTTCCAGAAGTAAAAGATTCTTCCTGTGTATACGGCATGACAGATAAAAATGTATGCGGATTTGAAGTGCCTATTGCCTCCTGCATTGGAGACCAGCAAGCAGCGCTCTTTGGCCAAGGATGTTTTAAGCGCGGAGAAGTAAAAACAACGTATGGAACAGGCTGCTTCATGCTTATGAACATTGGCAGCAAACCAATTCTTTCGCAACACAAAATGGTCACCACCATTGCATACGGTTTAAATGGAAAAGTGCAGTATGCGCTCGAAGGAAGCGTATTTATGGGCGGCGCTACAATCAAATGGCTTCGCGACCAGCTGGGAATCATTCGTACTGCCCATGAATGCGACACACTTGCAGAAAGCGTGCCAGACTCAAACGGAGTTGTTTTAGTTCCTGCATTTACCGGTTTAGGTTCACCGTACTGGGATGCATACGCACGTGGCATTCTTATCGGTCTAACACGCGGAGTAACAAAGGCGCACATCTGTCGTGCAACAATTGAAGCAATCAGCTATCAAGTAAAAGATTTGCTCGTCTGTATGATGGAAGATGCAGAAATAAATATCAAGCAAGTAAAAGTTGACGGTGGCGCAAGTGTAAGCAATGTTATGATGCAGTTTCAATCTGATATTCTGAACAAACCAATTTTCAGACCGCAGAATGTTGAAACGACTGCGCTCGGAGCTGCATTCTGTGCCGGGCTAGCAGTTGGTGTATGGAAAAGCAAAGAAGACATTTTAAATTACTGGAAAATAGACAAAATATTCACCCCCGACATGACAAATTCGAAGCGTGAACAATTATATTCTCTGTGGAAGCGGGCTGTTGAGCGCAGCAAAGAATGGGCAAAACCAATTGGCATTCCTGCAAAGAAAAACAATTCAAAAGGAAAAACAAAATGAGTGAAAAATCATTTGACGTGGTTATCATCGGAGCCGGCATAAGCGGTTCCTGCATTGCGCGTGAATTATCAAAATTGAATGCAAAAATTTGTCTGCTTGATAAAGAAGACGATGTAAGTTGCGGTACAAGCAAGGCAAACAGCGGCATCATACATGCAGGATACGACCCTAAGCCGGGAACACTCATGGCAAAATACAATGTCCGCGGAGCAGAATTGTATGCCGACCTTGCAAAAAAACTGAACTTTGACTACGCGCCCATCGGTTCACTTGTTCTTGCATTTGACGATGACGGAATTGTAAAAATAAAATCTCTTTTTGAGCGCGGAAAAAAGAACGGCGTAAAAGAGTTGCGCATTGTTGAGCAGGAAGAACTTCGCTCCCTTGAGCCAAACATAAACGAAAATGCAGTAGCAGCACTATTTGCTCCAACTGCAGGAATAATCGCGCCGTATCAAGCAACATGGGCCATTGCAGAAAGTGCGGTCATTAACGGCGTCACATTCTTACGAAACACGATGGTACATTCCATAGCAAAAGACAACAATTCTTTCATACTACAGACAAGTTCAGGTGAACTTACTGCAAAATTTGTAGTGAACGCCGCTGGACTTGCAGCAGACAAGATAAGCCGTCTGGCAGGCGCACGGGATTTCACAATTGTGCAGCGAAGAGGAGAATATTGTTTGCTCGACAACAAATGCATGAACTTGGTGAACCACGTTCTATTTCAAACTCCGGGGCCACTCGGGAAAGGCGTACTGGTCACCCGCACTGTCGATGGCAACATTCTTATCGGTCCAAGTGCAGATGATGTTACTCCTGCCATGACAGACTACACAGGCACAACTGCACCTTCACAAGAAGCAGTTCTAAAAGCAGCGACGCGTTCAGTTACAGACATTCCCCGCAGAAACATAATAAATTCTTTTGCAGGCATTCGCGCGCTCGCATTTGAAAAAACTTCAGATGGAACAATGAAACCCGTAGATGACTTTATTGTTGAAGAAGATAAGAACGTGCGCGGATTCATCAATGTAGGTGGCATTTGTTCACCGGGATTAACTTCTGCTCCGGCAATTGCAGAAGAAGTTGTCACTTTGCTCAAGAAAGCGGGTCTCAAAGCGGAAGCAAACAAAAACTTTGTTGAAGCACGTGAAGGAATTACTTCGTTTAAAAACGCAACGCACGAAACAAAAGTTGCACTCATTAAAAAAGATTCACGATATGGACAAATTATTTGCCGTTGCGAAATGATTACTGAAGGTGAAATAGTGGCGGCAATTCATAGCCCGCTCGGAGCTGTTGATCTTGACGGCGTAAAACGGCGCACTCGTGCTGGCATGGGGCGTTGCCAGGCAGGCTTCTGTTCACCACGCGTCACCGAAATTCTAAGCAGGGAACTTGGCATGCCAATGGTAAGTGTCACTAAACGCGGCGGAACTTCCTACATATTGGACAGCAAGACACGGGCAACTGTGCCAGATGTTGCAACCACCACTCAGCAAGGAGGCACAAAATGAATTCTATTTCAGAAAACATATATGACTTGATTGTAGTAGGTGGCGGTCCGGCAGGACTTGCAGCAGCAATCGCAGCAAAGCAAAACGGACTTGAAAAAGTGCTCGTACTTGAACGTGATTCACGCGCAGGCGGAATTTTGCTTCAGTGTATTCACAACGGGTTTGGGCTTCACTACTTTGGTGAAGAGCTTACAGGTCCTGAATATGCTGGGCGTTTTGTAAACCAGGCGGAAGAATTAAAAGTAGAAACAAAAGTAAACACCATGGTTCTTGAAATTCACAAAGGAACACCGCTGCACGAAGTTGTCGCAATCAATTCTGTAGACGGACTCATGTGCTTAAAAACACGCACTATCGCGCTCGCAATGGGCTGTCGTGAGCGTACCCGTGGCGCGCTAGTCATACCAGGTACTCGTCCGGCAGGAATTTTTACAGCTGGGAGTGCACAGCGTTTTGTAAACATAGACGGTTATCTTCCAGGGAAAAAAATTGTCATTTTAGGAAGCGGCGACATAGGTCTTATCATGGCACGTCGTCTTACACTCGAAGGCGCACAGATAAAACTTGTGTGCGAGATAATGAACTATTCCGCAGGACTTGCCCGCAACATGACTCAGTGTGTTGAAAACTTCAACATTCCGCTTAAGCTCTCAACGACAATCACTCAGATTCATGGCACTGACCGCGTTACAGGAGTCACCATTGCAAAAGTGGATGAGCACCGTAAACCCATTTCAGGAACAGAAGAATACATTGAATGCGACACTTTGTTGTTGAGCGTCGGTCTCATTCCAGAAAATGAAGTGAGCATTGCAGCAGGCGTTGCCATCGATTCAATAACAAGCGGTCCTTCTGTAAATCAATATATGGAAACATCTCTTCCAGGAATTTTTGCCTGTGGAAACAGCGTCCATGTTCACGACCTTGTTGACTATGTAACCGAAGAAAGTATTTTGGCCGGAAAATGTGCAGCCGACTATGTCAAAGAACAGCTCGCTTCCGCAAACAAAGCTCCGGTCAAGAAGGAAACTGTCATTCTTCCGGTCACACCAGGCAACCGCGTGCGATACACTGTGCCACAGCATATTGAACTTGCTGGCAAAACTTCCAACGATGAAAAGATCCGCATTATGTTCCGTTCAACGGATGTATATCGCTCGGTGACCGTTGCAGTATATGCGGGGAGCACGCTTCTTGCCCAGCAAAAAAAACGCATTGTCCGTCCTGGAGAAATGCAGACTGTGGAGCTTAAAAAGACAGAGCTGGAAAAAGCATGTGCCATTCCGCAACCTGTAACTGTTTCAATAGAAATGCCGGAGGATTCAATTGACTAATATGGAAAATACAAAACATCTTACTTGCATCATCTGTCCGATGGGCTGTCAGCTTGAAGTTTTTCTTCCTGATGGTTACACCGAAGAAAATAAGCGTACGATAAATCCATCAACATTCAAAGTGAGCGGCAACACCTGTCCCCGAGGAGATGCGTACGCGCGCAAAGAACTCACAACTCCGGAACGCACACTTACTTGCACAGTCGCAGTTTCCGGCGGTAGGCGCGCTCTTGTTTCTGCAAAAACTGCCGGCGAAGTTCCCAAAGAACAATTGCTCGACTGTATGCAGGCAATACGCAGACTCACCGTGCAAGCACCCATTCACGCAGGCGATATACTTGTATATGATTTATTGCACACCGGCGTAAATCTTGTTGCAGGAGAGACGGTAGAAAAATAATTTTTAGCAAGACAAAACAGTCACTATTCGCTATACTCGCTTGCATGATTCATTACGCAACATCACAACGTGCGGTTGTAGGATATATTCTTGCAGCTCTTACTATTTTCATCTGGGGCATCACCTTTGTCTGTACAAAATATTTGCTTCAGACATTCAGTGCGCTTGAAATTCTCATAATCAGATTTGTCTTTGCATACATTGGCCTATGGTGTCTTGCTCCACGGACTCTTACTCTTGCGCAGAAAAAAGACGAGCTTCTTTTTATAGCAGCTGGTCTTACCGGTGTAACCGTATACCAGTTTATGGAAAACATGGCAATTAATTTTACTTCCGCAAGCAACGTAAGCATCATCGTTTCAATTTGTCCTTTATTTACGGCAATCATTGCACAATTATTTCTACATGAAAAGCACATGACGCTTCCTTTCATCATTGGATTCATCGTTGCCATCACGGGTGTCGCCTTAGTGAGCTTCAACGGAACAGTTATGTTGCACTTAAGTCCAAAAGGAGACTTACTTGCACTCGCCGCAGGAATATGTTGGGGGTTCTATTCCTTATTTGTATCGCTCATCAATCAAAAGGGTTACGGAACACTTGCGGGAACACGACGCATTTTTTTCTGGGCACTCATATTCATGATTCCGCTTACGCTCTATGGCACTTTTTTTGGCGGAACACAGACTGCCGTACATTTTTCTGCAGCAGCAAACAAAGCACGCTGGCTTGACTGGAAGAACTGGATGAATCTTCTTTTCTTAGGTTTGATTGCAAGCGCATTTGCATTTGCCGCATGGAACAAAGTGTGTGCATACATCGGCACTGTCCGCGCAACCGTCGGTATTTACCTCATTCCTGTCGTAACAATTATATTTGCCTTCTTCGCACTTGGCGAAAAAATTACGCTCATGGGCGGAATCGGCGCATTGCTTACAATCACCGGCCTTTTCATTTCTGAATGGAAATCAAAAAAAATCCATTCTCAAAATTAAGATTCTTCAGCACAATAAAAACGCAGTAGCAAAGAAAGTCTGAATCTGATATATTCATATCATGAATAAACGTTATCTCCTTCTTTTTATTACAGTATTTATTTCTTGTCTATGTCTGTCTTCTTGCGGTGCTTTGTCTGTGCAGCAAACAATTCAATCAATCACGAGCATGAAAGATGGCAGTGAAAAGAAACCCGTGTCACGAACCATAAAAGTTTCAGGTTCCATAAAAAAAGACGACTGGGAAAAACTTGACAATGCGCTCCGCAGCAAGAAGAACATTCGCATTTATCTTGATCTATCAAAATGCACTCCCGGTTCTGAAGATGGTGATGCTGAAATTCCTAATTCACTTTTTACACTGCTTCCTTCTCTTACAGGATTTGTATTTCCCGAAGGCATCACTTCAATAGGTTATAATGCTTTTACTGCGTGCCCCAATTTAAAGTCAGTATACTTTCCACACTCTACAATGCATTGCATCGGACATTATTGTTTTTCAGAATGCAAATCATTAACTGATGTTCATCTCTATTCTTACGATGGAAAACTCACCGACTGTTTTACAAAATGTGGCACACTCAAACTGCTTGAAGTTCCAGACAAACCTCTGTGTGCGCAGTTTGAGTACGGTCCATACGAGCCGACATTCAGCGAAACAAAGATTTCTGAAATTCGCACGCCAACAAAGAAAATATCATTTGATGAATGGATTTCATTGTGCTCAAAAATGACTCCTCAAAACGTTTCTATTACAAACGCAATTGCGTCTTCCAACGCCTCGCAAAAATACAACGCAACAAATTTATATGACTCAACAAGCGCTTCTTGGGTTGAAGGAAAGAGCGATGACGGCATTGGCGAAAGTGTATTTCTTACATTTGAAAAGCCAACAACAGTGGAATACATTGAAGTAAAAAATGGTTTTGGAAATCTTGCCTATTTTTACTCAAACAACCGCGTAAAAGATTGCGAAGTTGTATTAGATGATGATGAGTCCACAAGAACAAAAGTAACACTCGACGACACACCGATTGTGCAGAATGTACTTCTTGAAAAATATGATCGACTCTATTCAAAATTAAAACTCACAATCTTAAGCACTTACAAAGGTTCTTCGTCAGACAACGACACATGTCTTGAAGAAATTTCTGTAAATGGAAAAATTGGTCGCACGGTTAAAGATGCAGATGGAAACGAAATAAAATCATATATCTATGATTCTGAAACAAACAAACTCTTCAAAGAACTCTTCACTCTTGATGTTGGTTCAGACAATATACGCATTTTACCAAACGGATTGCTACAGGTACAAAGCACATTCTGGGAAACAGGTGAAAAGGAATGGTCAACCATTGATTATCCTTTTGAAGGCCATCTTTATTCTAATTTCTGGCCGGGAACAGGCGGTGGTGGTGAAGAAAATGATTATAAAATTTTTCTTTTCCCAACAGGGCGTCACATTCTTTTTATCTGGCACTATATTCACGGAGACAGCCACTCCGCGGAGCCACATGCAGACTTGAGCTGCTATGTATGGCAGAATGGCAACTGGGTTGTTGCACCAAAAGACGAACCAACGCTTAAAGAAATAAATGCGCTTCGCACACTTATTGCAGCACGCGGACTGTCATACGACTTTACAACTTCATATAATCAAGATGTCATTCTTTCTGCATGTGCTATTTCTGGTCGACAAATTATTTCTGTGCCATTTTCATTTTCTTACGACGGCAAAACATTCTTACCGTATGAACAAACAGCAATCACCGCAATAGCACTTGGCACACCTGCGCAAATGACTTCTTCCAGCGACTGGAAAGACGAACTTGCAAAAAATCCGCTCGCTGTTGCGGCTGCATTCAATCACTCAAAAGAAGCTGTACAATTTCTTATAGACAGCGGCTGCGATGTAAACAAAGGATATGATGTTTCTGATTACGAATCAGACGATTCAGACACAGCGTCTCTTAAACCGCTTGAAGCATGTGATGCCGGAAAAAACACTCAAGAAATCAAAGACGTTCTTTTAAAAGCAGGCGCCTCTTATTCACCAAGAATTTTACTTGCTGCATTTATGTCAGGAAACATTGCCCGTGTAAAAGAATACGCCACCTTAGTAAAAGACAGTTCCTTAACACTAAGCGCTATTTTCCAATATTTTTCAGAACACAATGAAAGCGCAGAATCACTTGCTTATATCACTGCTTCGCTAAAAGCAATCAAACAAAACGGCTGCGATATAAACGGATTTAATTCTAAAAACAGCTTAAATTCTCCTGTCACACAAGCTATAAGATATTATTCACCTTCTTTGCTCAAAGCTGTTGTTGACGGTGGATGTGCAATACCGGCAGGAAGTTCACTTATTGACGCAACCGAATGTTATCTTGGCGCAGACGAAGGATCTGATTCAGCGCAAAAAGAAGTCCTTGAGTATATTATTCAATCAGGCGTTAATCTAAATGGAGTAGACAAAGATGGAAATTCCATTCTGCATTTTCTTGCAAGAAATTGTTATGATGACCGTGCAATTTCGCTTGCAAAAAGATTATTTGCGCTTGGATGCAACACGGTTAATCTGAAGAACAATGACGGCGACACAGCGTTGCAAAAAATAATCAACAACAACGAAGAATACACTGACTATGAATATGATTACATTGTTTTGCTTTTATCACACGGGGCCGACATGACAATCAGGGACTCTTACGGACAGACAGTTCTTCAAAATTATATTGCAAACGTATACAACGGCGGTCATGATTCGACTGAATCACAAAAGCAAAAGCTGGTCACCTTATTGCTCAAAAATTGCAATGATATAAATCAGCAAGACAGTGACCATCTTACGGCAATGCATACGCTTCTTGACAGCGGCGCTTCAAGTAAAGAAAAAGAAGAACTTTGCAAACTACTTCATTCATATGGAGCGACTGTTACCAAGGCGGAACTAGAAGAAGCGGATTTTTCAAAAGAAGCTATTTCAGAAATTCTGAAATAATTTTGATTAATCTATTGTCTTCATCGACTCAACCATATTAATGTCGCGCAAACTTTTTCGCATAACAATATTCACCATGAAAGTGAATGCGACAGAAATACATGCCGCATAAATAAAACTCGGGGCGTATATTGTACGTCCCCACATTGCAGCATTTACCTCAAGCGTGCTCACCACAAAACGATGAAGCGGAACGCCAAGCAACAGTCCCAAAGCAATTCCCATAAAGCTCAGAAAATCAATTTCACGGAATATATATCTTCGCGCTTCCCGCTCATTGTAACCAAGCACAAGCAATGTTGCAATTTCTCGTTTGCGTTCGCAAATATTTATGTTTGCAAGATTATACAGCACAACCATTGATAAAATTCCAGAAGAAAGAATGAGCACAATGACAACAATATTTATGCTACTCATTGTTTTATAGGCAGTATTCTTCAATGTTTTTGTCAGCAGCGCATATAGCACGGCAGAACTCGACATTATTCTTGTAACGGTATCATCATTATTGCTTTGTGGCGTAAGATTGCAAAGAGCCGCTGTATATGCAGGCTTCTTTGCAAATAATGATTCATATGTTTTGGGGAACAGATAGACATATGCATACACGTAATTTTCCGCACCGCCAAGAACAATTGTTTTTGACTGAATGCCATCCTTGTTTATAAGCGTCACATAGTCTCCGGCAGAAACGCCGAGCTGCTCGCAAAGTTTTTCAGTAATGACAATACCATTCTGTGTAAACGGAATTTTTTTATGCGACAGTCTTTCACGGAACGATACAAACTGTTCAAGCGATGCAGGTTTTTCCGGCACGCAAATATTTACCGGTTGCGTCTTGTCACCATTTACAATGGTTCCGTTCTCGCTTGAAAACTTCATCCATTCAGTTACCGTATTTTTATCGTTAAGAAAATCATGAACTTGTGCATCATCTTTGTCAGCCGTTTCGCCATTGAACACAAGTGACAAATCATATTTGTTCACCTCGCCAAACTGTTTATTCACAATATCAAAAATTGAATCATGCAAGCCAAAACCTGCCGTAAGAAGCGCTGAACACCCTGCAACGCCAAGAACCGTCATATACAAACGCTTTTTGTAACGAAACAAATTTCGCGCAGTCACCTTACCGGAAAACGGCAGCTTGTTCCAAATAAATGAAACTCGTTCCAACAAAATTCTTTTACCAGGACTTGGCGCTTTAGGTGTCATAAGCACTGCTGGGGTTTCTTTTGTTTCGGCAAGACACGCGGCAAGCGTTGCAATAAGAATGCACACAACAGCAATACTTCCGGCAGCAAACGCAATATTCCAACGGAACGGGGTCTTAACCGGCGGCAATGAATACATCATTCCGTATGCATTGTTAATAACTTTCGGGAAAATTCGAAAACCTGCTGAAAGTCCAATCACGCATCCCAAAAGAGTTGCACTCAGGGCATACACTACATATTCAGAAAGCAACTGAGCAGTTGAAAATCCAATCGCCTTGAGCGAGCCAGTTTCCGTGCGACGTTCTTCAACAAGACGAGTCATCGTAGTAAGAGAAACAAGCATTGCAATCAGATAAAAAAACACAGGAAACACTTTGCTCATTGATGCTATTTTTTCTATATTGCTCTGATAGCTTGCATATCCAACATTGTCTTTGCGTGTATGAACACCCCACACGTTGTCATGTTTTTTTTCAAGCAATAAAAGCTGTGCATTGACTTCATTTATGAGTGGCAGTCCGTTCTCCACTTCTGATGGTTCTTCGAGTGTTTTTTGCACATTGTCAGCAACATCATTGATTTTCTGAGCAAGTTCACGCTGTGTTTTATTTTGACTGAGCAACGATGCAATTTTCCGTGACTGTTGCACGCGAAATTCTGTGTCAGAGGAAAGTTTCTTTTCCGCATCACATAAAGTATTCAACGCATCTGTTATTGCAGGAACCTGTTCTTTAAGAAGTTTTATTCTTTGCTCCACAAGCGGAGTACATATGTTATTGATTTCCAGACTTGCTTGTTGTACAAGCGTCTTATATGACTGGGACCAAGTGCTCAGTTCCGATGCGCCTTTTACAGAAACATAAACATCGGTAAAAGAATCAAGCGTATAAAAAGAGCGCATGACGTACACAGCAAGTGTAACTGAACCAGAACCTTTTAAACTTGGTTCCGATTCTGCGGAAATAAACATTGGACTTGTTACCACACCGGTGACTGTAAGTTTATCATCTGCATATCCCGGAGCCTTATTTAAAAAAGAAATGCATTCGCCGGCCTTAGGAAGTGTTGTAGTATATCCGTTAGGAGACTGCACAACGCATTCGTTGGCACATTCAGGAAGCCGCCCTGAAACAAGCACAAGTTTATTCAATTTCTCATATTCAGTGCCATTTTGGGCATCATCGAGGTATCCAAAAATACGAGCTGTATAGTGCGTTTTGTCTTGCGACACCAGAACGGCATCGCTTACATACGCCGGTTGCACTGCAGAAACAGTTTGTAAATTCTTTATCACAGCAATATCATCTTTAGAAAAACCAAGCGTATTCTGTACATCAATGTCATACCATGAAGTGTCATCCATTTCTGCATCCATTGCATCTTCCATATCAGGAGTTGTTGCTACAAGCCCCGCAAGAAAACCTGTGCCAAGTGCAACTATGGCAGCTATTGAAAGAAATCTGTTGAGACTGTTTTTTATATTACGAATGCTGTTCTTTGTATACGCTTTCATTTCTCTGTCACCATTCAATCTGTTCGACAGCAAGCGGATGTTCATTCATTTCCACACTTACTGCCTCACCATTTTTAATTCGGATAATGCGGTCTGCCATATGTGTAATGGCACTGTTGTGTGTAATGACGACAACCGTTTTTTTATTCTTTCTGCATGTATCCTGCAAGACTTTTAAAACAGCAGTGCCCGTATTTGTATCAAGCGCACCTGTTGGTTCATCGCACAATATAATCTGAGGATTCTTTGCAAGAGCACGCGCAATTGAAACACGTTGTTGTTCGCCTCCAGACAGCTGAGCAGGAAAATTATTTTCACGCCCACGAAGCCCTACTGCTTCAAGCACATGCATTGCATCAAGACTGTTGCTGCATAATTCCGCTGCAAGTTCAACATTTTCTTTTGCAGTAAGATTCTGCACAAGATTGTAATGTTGAAAGACAAATCCAACGTTATGCCGACGATGGCTAGTTAATTCCTTTGCAGAAAGTGTTCCTATTTCTTTGCCGCCAAATTGCACGGAGCCAGATGTCACAGAATCCATTCCGCCCAATATATTAAGCAACGTCGTCTTGCCGGCACCACTTGGTCCAACAATGACACAGAACTCACCTTGTTCAATTGAAAAAGTCATATTGTTAAGTGCATAAATTTTTTGCTCCCCGCTCGTATACACTTTGCATACCTTGTTGAATTGAATATACGCCATATCAATCTCCTTCATTCAATAGAGCCATATATGTATCGGGCAAATGTTCATTTAAAAGTTGACGTGCCCCGTTTCCATCATTATTTGAAAGCTGTTCCACTTCATATGCAAATGCGCTGAAATCTGAAGATGATGATACAAAGGAAGTAATATTCATTTTTGTATATGGAATCTGTTTGTTATTCACCACATCACTATTTTTATCTAACAGCTGTTTTGTAGCCGGAACAATTTTTCCGCAAAGCAAAAGCATCATTTCATACATAGTTATGCCGTCGTTAGAAACGCCAGAACCGGTTATGGAATGGCGAACAGTGTAATACGAAGAAACATCTGGAGAAATTTTCTGAAGCAGCTTTACCGCCTCGTCAAGTTCTGCCGCACGTTTTTTATCATTGCAAAGCAAAATATCTTTTCCTGCTCGAACAAATCCCCATGACGAAAACGGAACTTTAGGAACAATATCACATTGATTTATCACATTAAAAATATTATCCATTTTTTCAGCATTGTCCTGATTGCGTATTGTTGCAGGAGTTGCAAACGTATACACATAGACATTTGCAGCATCGTATACACCATTGAATAAGATTCCGAGTATATTTGCACAGGCTGCACCACGACTATGTCCGCAAACGATTACAACAGGATTCCTCACCGATTTATTTTTTTGTATTATCCGATATGACTCAAGGAAAATATCTTGAGCCGAAAATAAAAAATTTTCAGCAAACTGCGTCGCATTTGAATGAGATGGAGCAAAATCAAAGTTGGAATACCATTCTGCTCCGTCTGTTCCACGTACGGCAATTACAAAAGCATCGCGCGCTATTCCGCCTACAAGAACCTTGCCTTTACCAACGGTGAATGCAGCCGTATGTGAAATTACATCGTCACTTTTTTCATATCCTTCTTGCACAAGTATTGTCAGATTGTACTGAGTAAAAACTTCCCTCGTTTTATCTTTAAAATGTTTTGAACAGACAGTAAGCAAGTCTTTTGCCGCCGGAATGGAAAAAACGGTACTTTCTTTTGGAAATTCAATTGTTTTTGCAGAACATAAAGCGCATAAAATGAAAAATAAAAAGAAGCACGAAAATCTTTTCATACCCCAAGTATATCAGAAAGCAATTATTTATACAGCGCAATTGATTTGACAAATACGTGTATTTACGATACTTTTATACAAAATTATAAGGAATGACCATGGATACTAAAAAACAAACAATCAATTACAAACTTGCTATAACCGGTGCATTTGGTGCGCTTACCGTAGTGCTCGGTCTTACACGCTGGGGATTTATTTCGCTGAGTCCGGCAATATCTCTTACCATCATGCATATTCCCGTTATTCTTGCAACACTCTTAGCAGGACTTTTCCCCGGAATGGGAGTCGGCCTTATTTTTGGAATTTTTAGCATCTATCAGGCTGCAGTAAGTCCGTCCGGCGCTCTTGATCCACTTTTTGTGAATCCACTTGTGTCGGTACTGCCACGAATGCTCATTGCCGTGGTAACATGGGGAATTGACACGTTGCTTAAAAAAATTCCCGTTCGCAAGAGTGCAGAAGTTAAAGATGATAAAGAAACAACGTCAGCGCACCAGCCGCATTTATCAAACATTGTCAGCGGTATAATAAGCGCATTTTTCGGCTCACTTTCAAACACCGTATTTGTTATAGGTGCCCTGTATCTGCTGTACCACACTGAAACAACTTCAGCAATGAACAACCTTGGCTACCTTGCAGGACTTGGCATACTGATGCCGAACGCCCTTCTTGAAGCTGCAGCTGCAACAATTATCACCGCTGCATTCTTAACAGGAATTTTCGCCGTGTCAAAAAAGAAATCAAAACTTTCTGAAGAGCAAGACAAATAAAAAGCGGAATTGTTGGTAGTAGCTTTCATTTTTTTTTGGTATACTTTGTTCTATGAGAATCGTGATTATTGGCGCTGGTTTTACCGGTATACAACTTGCTAAACGTCTGATTAATGAACAGAACGATGTCGTTCTTATCGACAACAACGAAGACACCGTGCGCCACGCAAGCAATAGGCTTGACTGCACCGTCATAAACGCTGACGGAAATAATCTTGAAACACTCGAATCTGCAGGAATTGCAAAAGCAGATGCGCTTGTCTGCGTCACCGACAATGATGAAATAAACATGATTACCTGTTCACTTGTTGATGCCGTATACCCACGGTTGCTTAAGATTGCACGTGTAAGAAATTATGCATATTATGTAAACACAAACGCAGCTGCAAAACATCACGCAGAAACTTTCATTGGCAACCATCGTCCGCTCTACGGAATAGACTTTATGGTTCATCCAGACGTAGAGGCTGCAGAAGCAATTGTAAGCGCAGTAGAACATGGCGCTGTTTCTGACGCGCTCACCTTTGGCAGTTCAGAATACGAGCTTACCCGTGTGCAAGTTGAACAGATGAGCAAGATGGACGGCATTGAAGTAAAGAACGTGCGAACCCTTACCCAGCGGAAATTTATCGTTGTCTACGTTGAAAGCAAAGGCATTGCCTCTCTGCCAAGTGGCGACACCGTACTTCATGCAGGTGACAGCATTGGAATCCTCACAGCAAAAGAAAATGTGCCCTCGTTACTTGAATTGTGCGGTTCAAAAGTTGAAGCACTGAAAAAAATAGCGCTTGTGGGCGCCGGAAGAATTGGTACGATTGTTGCAGATCGCATCATGCAGAAAGAACGCGTTTCTCTTTTTAAAAGATTTGTTGGCAAAGCAAAAGCAAAAATTGCCCAGGACTTCGTAATTATAGACAGCGATGAACAGCTGTGCAAAGCAGCCAGTGAACGATTTCCCACTGCAAATGTTTTCTGTGCAGATATTACAGACGAAGGTTTTATTCAGGAAGAAGGACTCGATTCATTCAACCTGGTAATCTGTGCAACACATAATCACGAGCTCAACATGGTTGTCTCTGCGTATCTTGAATCACTTGGCGTAGAAAAGACAATCGCACTTGTTGCCCATTCAGCATTTGGCGAAATTGCGCGCAAGCTGGGAGTAGACGTTGCGGTTCCAATCAGAGATGCCGTTGTAGACAGCATCATGAGTCACCTCCGTGGAAAAGCTGTCACCGGAATTCACTCTGTTTCCAGTGGTGATCTTGAAATTATTGAATGCGACCTTCCTTCTTCGAGCAAAGTTGTTGGCAAGACACTCAAAGAAATTGCTTCTTCAGGAGAATATCTTATTCTTCTTGTCAAAAAACCAGGCAGCAATCAATATGACATTCCGGTGGGCAGCACGGAACTTACCGTAGGCGACCATCTTGTTCTTATTTCAAGAGCCGCAAATAAAAAAGTCCTTGAAAAATTCAGCGGTGCAAAATAAGGAACGAGTAAAATGTCTTTCTTTACTGTTGTGAAAATTCTTTCAGTGCTCATTGCAATTATTGGAACAATGTTCCTGCTGCCAATCGGTGTTGCTTTTGCATACAATGAAATGCAGGTGCTTCCTTCTTTCTGCATACCGATGGTGGCGAGCTGGATACTTGCGCTCATTTTTTTACTGGCAGGAAGAAAGAAAAATACAACGCTCACCACGCGAGGTAGTTTTGTTGTCGTAGCACTCTGCTGGATATGTGCCAGTTTGTTTGGCGCGCTGCCACTCTATTTTAGCGGCGCAATTCCAAATATCACCAATGCAGTTTTTGAAAGCGTCAGCGGCTTTACTACGACAGGTGCTACCATTCTTTCTGACGTTGAATCCCTTCCACGGAGCATCAACGTATGGAGATGTCAGACACACTGGCTGGGCGGAATGGGAATTGTCGCGCTTACCGTTGCATTGCTTCCGCTACTTGGCGTTGGCGGATTCCAACTTATCAAAGCAGAAACAACCGGCCCTGACAAAGGAAAACTTACGCCCAAAATCACAACGACAGCAAAAGTATTGTGGTTCATTTATTTAGGTTTGACCGTTTTGCAGACTGCCCTACTTTGTGTTTCTGGAATGGATTTTGTTGATGCGTTGAGCTATGCATTTGCAACACTAGGAACTGGCGGTTTTGCAACAAAAAATGCAAGTGTAGGAGCATATCATTCTGCAGCAATCGATTGGATTTGCAGCACATTCATGTTCCTTGCAGGCATCAATTTTTCCATGTACCATTACTGCCTTACAAAAAAATTCTCTGACGTAAAGAATAATACAGAACTTAAAACATACATTTCCATCACTGTCATTGCATCGCTTATCATTACAATTCTTGAGCTTGGCACATACGGCGGATTTTTTAAATCATTGCGATATGCAACATTCCAAGTTGTTTCCATTCTGACAACAACAGGTTTTGCAACGGCAGACTACACTCTTTGGAAACCCGCAAGTCAGACAATTATCTTTGCGCTCTTCTTTATCGGCGGTTGTTCCGGCTCAACGGCGGGCGGCATTAAAGTTGTTCGCTGGGCAATTCTTTCAAAACAGCTTAAAAACGAAATCAATAAAATGATTCATCCGCACGGAGTTTTCAGCATTCAGCTCGACAATCGCGTGGGAAGAAAAGACGTTGTATTCAGCGTATCAGCATTTTTCTTTTTGTATTTTCTTGTACTTGCATCAACGACACTCTTTGCATCTCTTTTTGGCATAGATTTACTTACTTCTTTCACCGGCGCACTCAGCATGCTGGGAAATGTTGGTCCGGCATTTGGCAAACTTGGCCCAAGCTGCAACTACGGATTTTTACCTGTCGCCGTAAAATGGTGGTACTGCTTTGCAATGCTCACCGGACGTCTTGAACTATACACAATGCTCATTTTCTTTACGCCGGTTTTCTGGAAAAAATAACACTTGCTCTTAATTTTTTGTTATCTAACAAGTTGTTTATTACCTTTGTTCCGTACATTTGGTATGCTCTGTGTGTATTTGAAAGGAATGATGTTTATTTCTGCAAAAGAAAGACTTGTTTCGATTCAATACAAATCGCCGGCCGGCAGGTTTTTCTCCTCCTAATTTCCTGCATGGCTGGCGTTATTTTTTTGTACCAAGCGATTTAAAATGATTATATTCTTGGAGCTGCGTAGAATTCAGGAAACGAATGTTTGCCATTCGCCTTATAAAACGTTTCTTCCTGCTTATACAGATTTTCATAGTCATCAAATGACTTTATTTTGCCGGCAATATATTGTTCCGCGCAGTACCGGTCGATTTCCACATCGTTTTCTTCGGAAACAATTACATTTGAAAAAAGAAAACAGAATGCATGGGAAAGGATTTTGTGCTCATCAACATTTTTATCATGACTTGCAAAATTCTTATAATTTTCTGTAGCCTTTTGAGCAGCAGAAATATTTTCTTCTGAAAAAACCTTGCAGTCCCTTCCAAACTGCCACAAGGAAGCCAGCTGACCATCAAGTAACTCACTCATTTTTTTAATGCTCCGGCAACAAGTATATACAATTTTTCACCTTTTGTCATTCGTTTCCCCAAATTTCATACAATGCATTCATTCCGAAAACATAAAATTTGCCGATTTTAACTAAATTCAGTACATTTAGTAGTATTCCTTTACGGGTATTACATTTACACTCTTAGGAGAATATACAGAAATGGCAACGTATCAATTTCAGACCGAAGTGAATCAGCTTTTAAAGCTCATCATTCACTCAATGTATTCAAACAAGGACATCTTTTTGCGTGAGATTGTGTCTAACGCTTCCGATGCCCTGGACAAACTCAAGTATCTATCTGTCTCTGACGATGCATACAAAAACATCGTGTTCAGTCCACGCATCGACATTACCTTCAACGAAGAAAAGAAAGTGCTCACCGTGCAGGACTCGGGCATTGGTATGGATGACAAGGACTTGAGCGACAACCTTGGCACTATTGCGCGTTCAGGGACAAAAGCCTTCATCGAAAAACTTTCTGCTGATGCAAAGAATGATTCCAATTTGATTGGACAGTTTGGCGTTGGTTTTTACAGCGCGTTCATGGCAGCTGAAAAAATCGATGTGTATACACGCAAGGCAGGCGGTGACGGAAAAGTCTGGCACTGGTCAAGCAACGGCACGAATTCTTACGAAATTGAAGAACTTGCAGCCGACAGCGAGGCCGCAAAACAGTACGGCTTTGACAAACCGGAAACTGTTGGTTCCGCAATTGAAATGCACTTGAACGATGACAGCAAAGATTATGCTTCCCACTGGAAGATTGACGATCTCATCAAAAAGTACAGCGACCATATTGCATTCCCAATCTATTTGCACTACACGCAGCAGAAGTATGACGACAAAGGCACCGTAACTGGCAGTGAAGATAAGGTTGAACAGGTGAACAGCGCAAGCGCACTTTGGAAACGCAACAAGAGCGAACTCAAGCCTGAAGATTACAACGACTTCTATAAGACGATATCACACGACGGCACCGACCCGCTTATGTACGTGCACACACATGCAGAAGGCACGCAGGAATACACCACACTTTTCTATGTTCCGCAGACTGCACCGTTAGACATGTACCAGGCTGACTACAAAAGTGGCGTAAAGCTCTACGTAAAGCGTGTTTTTATCACTGATGACGACCGCGAATTGCTTCCTGCATATCTGCGCTTTGTGCGTGGTATTATCGACAGCGAAGACTTGCCGCTCAACGTAAGCCGTGAAATTCTACAGCAAAACCGTATTCTCGACGCCATAAAAACTCAGTCTGTAAAGAAATTGCTTGGCGAATTCCGCAAACTTGGTGAAGATGCAGATAAAGCCAGAAAGAGTGCCACTCCAACTGACGAAGAAAAGGCGACCATTGAGAAATGGAATAAATTTGTAACCGCATTCAACCGTCCGATAAAAGAAGGTCTCTACGGTGACTATGCGAACCGCGAAGAAATCATGGAGATTGTCCGCTTCAAGAGCACCGACGCTTCTGGCACCGGCGACGGTAACTGGACGAGCTTTGCAGACTACGTGCAGCGTATGAAGACTGACCAGAAATCAATCTACTACATTACCGGAACTGACGAAAAGAACTTGCGCGAATCTCCGCTGCTTGAAGCATACAAGGCGAAAGGCTTTGAAGTGCTCATCATGGCTGACGACATCGATGACATTGTGATTCCGTCACTTGGCAAATACAAGGACTTCGACCTCAAGGCAGTCAACCGCGCCGGCAGCGATGACGAACTTGGCGTAGACAAAGAAGAGGCTAAGAAGAAGGAAGAAGAATTCAAACCAGTTCAGGAAAAAATCAAGAAAGCACTCGGTGACCGCGTAAAAGATGTTGTGCTGAGCAAGCGTCTTTCCGACAGTCCAAGCTGCATCGTTATTGATGAAAACGATCCGTCTCTGCAGATGGAACGCATGATGAAAGCAATGGGACAGGGAACAGGCAACATGGTAAAGCCGATTCTGGAAGTGAACGGCAGCCACGCGATTGTGAAAAAACTGGAAGGCCCGGTAAGCGATGACTACGTAAAGCAAGTGAGTGAAATTCTGCTTGACCAAGCGTTGCTCATCTCCGGCAATGAACTTAAAGATCCTACAGAATTTGTAAAAGCAATGAACACGTTGCTCGCGTAACGGAGCTTTAATCAAAAAAAGGCGCCCAGCTGAATTAATCTTCTGCTGGACGCCTTGTTCATTTTAAACAGAACGATACATTATTTTTTTGACTCTGAAGGCCCGCCAGCGCCACCTTGCTCTGCTGCCATTGGAGAATCACCCGGTCTTGTATTCTGCGGAGCATGAGGCGGTTCTACACCGTTGCTTGAAATTGAAGAAACGGTCGTACCATCAGCAGCAAAAGAAACGGTAAGCAAATCATTGAGCTTTACGTCAGCAATCTGTTTCTGCTGGAAATGAATTTTATCCTGCTCAGCAGACGGAGGTGGCGGAAGCTGTTCCGAAGAATCAGGTCCATCTTTTACAATCGCTGTATCTGCTGCAACCGTAAACGTAACTGTTTCGCCAGTAAGATTAATCATATCGGCAACTTGTGGTCGTTTTGGCGGATCCTTGCGATTCTCTTTTGAAGGTTCCTTCTGTTTATCAGGAGTCTTCACTGTTCCGAGCGCAAGCGTCACCGTAACTGTGTTTTTCTTTGCATCAAGAGAAAGTGAAGTGACTATACCTGTTTTTTTTACAGCGTCATTCTTTTCACTTGTTTTTGCAAACACAGCAGTGCTCATTAATACAACACATGAAATGCAAATCAGAGCGTGTCGTAATCCAAATGTTATTTTCATTAGCAATACCTCAGAACTTTTATTTGTAAGTTCTATGGTAAATTTATCACCATATACTTTACAGATTCTGAAGAGTTATTAAATTTTTTGTTATAGAATTTCAAATTTAATTTAAGGAAATTTGCTTTACCATTTGATATGCATGTTCAATTGTGCGTATCGTTGTGATCATGTCGGCATTGCTCACATGATAAAATATCTTTTCATATTGTTCTTCAGTTAGATTTGGAAGGTCATTAATTACTTTTGCTTTTTTACAAGCAGCATTAAAAGAATCTACCAATTGTTTTTCCATCGCGTTTGTCCTTACCGTAAGATACGGCGGCCGGGATAATTTGCACGCGCTTTACATTCAGGGAACGGTACAATCCAATATACTTTACTTTACACCGAGAAGTTTGTGGCTGTCAATTATTTTTTTAACTGTGCAACGCTTCCACGCGAAATATATTCAGCAGGAACATGTACAAAATCAGGGACAGGCACACCATTAATTCTTTGCAAAAGAAATTCTGCAGCAACTTGTGCAATACGGGCAGTATCCTGTTTGAATGTACTAAGAGGAGGCGATGTAAACTGCGCGGCCCTATCATCATCAAAACCAATAATCGAAATTTTCTCAGGAATTCTTTTACCGACTTCATGGCAATAAGCCATCACGCCAAAAGCAAGAAGATCGCTTGCTACAAAAATTGCAGTAACAGAATTTGTTCTTTTGAATAAGTTACGCGCGGCTTCATATCCACTTTTGCTTAGCCAGTCAGGACAATATTCCACAAGATCTTCACTATAGGGAATATTTGCTTTTGCAAGCGCTTCGCAATAACCCTCATAACGTTCCTTGCTTGCAGGATTGTTTTTATCTGCGGACGGGCCGATGAATGCAATATGTGTATGCCCGGCGGCAAGCAGTTTTTCAACTGCAACTTGGCCGGCAGCAGCACTGTCGGTAACAATGGTGCATACTCCCGGAATGATAACATTCGTACTCACACAAGGAATTCCCGAGTGGGCAAGTTTCGTCATTTCCAAGTCATTTTCTTCCGGATTAACGACAAGCACGCCTTCCACATTTCGATATGCACAATGGTCAATGTATGACATGCCGTTTTTATTTTCTTTTGACATAAAGAGCAAATCATAGCCAACTTCATCCATTTCTTCGCGAAAGGTATCAAGAATACCGCAAAAAAGCGGATGCTCAAAACCACGCATCATGACCGTATTTTCTAGAATCACGCCTATAAGTTTTGTATGCTTTGTCGTAAGAGCACGTGCCGTTACATTTGCCTTATACTTTGCTTTTTCTGCGGCAGCAAGAATTGTTTTTCTTGTCTCATCGCTCAGCTTGCCTGTTCCATTTAGCGCTTTGGAAACAGTAGGCGCAGAGTATCCTGTTATTCTAGCTAAATCATATATCGTTATCATTGAACAAACCCTCTCAACGTAACCGGTTGCCAGTTCTTGTCTATTTTGCATATTCGTTCCAGTTTTGTCAATTTATTCCACTTTCTATAACATGAAAACAGTTCACAAAGGAATACTTTTTCATTACAATACAATGTTATGAAAACTTCAAAAACTATGATTACCACGCTGCGGGAAGCTCCTGCAGAAGCGGTTATTGCAAGCCATCAGTACATGCTTCGCGCAGGTCTCATTCGCAAGCTGGGCAACGGTCTTTATACGTATATGCCGCTCGGACTGCGCACCTTCTACAAAGTCGAGAATATTATTCGCCAGGAGCTTGATGCAATTGGTGCTCTCGAATTCAAGCCGACAGTCATTGTACCCGGTGACATTTGGAAAGAAAGCGGTCGCTGGGAAAGTTTTGGTCCGCAGATGCTCAAGGCGCAAAACCGCCAGCAGCAGGACATGGTGGTAAGCCCTACCGCAGAGGAAGCATACACTGCAGTCATGCGCGATGGTCTTACGAGCTACAAGCAGCTTCCTATAAACTGCTACCAGATAAACACAAAGTACCGCGATGAAATTCGTCCTCGCTACGGCGTGATGCGCGGCCGTGAGTTCATGATGATGGACGGCTACTCGCTCCACGCAAACGCAGAATCTCTTGATGCAACATATCAGGATTATGCAAAAGCATATCTCCGCATTTTCAAACGTCTCGGTCTCAAAGTGATTCCGGTAAAGGCTGATACCGGAGCAATGGGCGGCACTGGCAGCGAAGAGTTCATGGTTGAAAGCGACATTGGCGATGATACGCTCATGATTTGCCCGCAGTGCGGATACGCAGCGAATGTTGAAAAAGCGGCATGCGCTCCGGACGTAGCTGTTGGCAACGACGGCAAACCGCAGGTAAAGACAGACAAGCCGATTGAGAAAGTTGATGCAAAAGACATCTGCTCAATCGATGACATGGAAAAATTCTTCAAGACGACGCCAAAGCAGTTCATCAAAGTGCTCATCTACAAGGCAACGAACAGCACGCTTGATTTAACGAACGCACCTGGCTGCAAAGATTTGAAGCGCATCTCAGAACCGAGTGGCTCATTCTACCCAGTGTCATTCTTCGCGGTTGCAATCAGAGGCGACCTCGACGTGAACGAAGCAAAACTCGCCGGTCTGCTCAAGGCAAGTGAAGTTGCACTTGCAGACGATGCAGACGTACTCCGCCTTTCTGGAGCACCACATGGATTTGTTGGTCCGACAATCAAAACAATTCCTCTCGTGGTTGATTTCTCCGTCATCACTACAAACAGCGACGGCACTTTTACTGCACAAATTCACGACACCATTACCGGCGGTGAAAAGAAAGACATCGACTACCTGCACGTTGAGCCGGTACGCGACTTCACTCCGTACTTCAACGCTGATGTTCGTCTGGTGAAAGCTGGAGACAAATGCGCTTGCTGCGGCGGCACGTTCTACACAAAGAAAGGAAACGAGCTTGGACACATCTTCAAGCTCGGCACGAAATACACGAAGTCAATGAACTGCACGTACCTTGACGAAAACGGCAAGGCTGCAATTCCACTCATGGGATGCTACGGCATTGGCGTTGACCGCGTCATGGCTTCAATCATAGAAGCGCACCACGATGACAAGGGAATCATCTGGTCAATGAGCACCGCTCCGTACCAGGTGGCTATTGTTCCAATCAAGTACGAAGGCCAGATGAAGGAAGTTGCGGACAAGCTCTACGACGACCTTACAAAGGCAGGCATTGAAGTGCTGCTCGACGACCGCAACGAACGCCCTGGTGTAAAATTCAACGACATGGATCTCATCGGCTTCCCGGTAAGAATCACTGTTGGCGAAAAGAACCTGCCGAATGTTGAAGTAAAGGAACGCGCCGCTGCAGAAGCAACGCTTGTTCCTGCAACAGAAGCTGCTGCAAAAGTAACTGACATGGTACGCAAAGCTCTTGCAGAACTTGACGCTGAGTAAAAGAATAAAACTTCTTGTCACAAGGACATGCTCTGTGGCAAGAAGTTTTTTATATTTTTGGGAGGAAATATGAAAATGGTTTCAAAAAGTTTTTTTGCAAAGAAGCTAAGCACCGTATTGCTTGCCTTTATTGTCACAACGGCATTGTATGCACTGCCGGCTGTCGTTTCACCAATTGCCGACACATCAGGAGAATATGTATTCTACCGTGACAACACATTCACCCGTCCGTCATACATTGGTTTTATTTATTATGACGATGCAACATACGCAGTACGCTATTATGCTCCGGCTGTTGCAGAACAGTTTCTTCCAGAAAAAGACATTACACTCTATCTTACGGTAAACAAAGACAGTGCTCATCTTGAATTTACAGGTGAAACAATGAAAGGTGTCGTTTCTGATGCTGACACTGATGTTGTAAACTACATGCACGACCTTTTCTACGAGCTTACTGCGCGTCGCCAGAAGGCAACAATCACCAGCTGGCAGGACACTGTTATAAATGATGACTTTGCACAATTTGGCGGAACAGTAAAAATGACTTATACCACGCTCATTCCTCTGTTCAACTTATATTCCATTTCCGCGCCTGATGGAAAACTGCTGCTTCAAACACAGACAACAGGACTTCTTTCAAATTCCGACGACAAAAATTTTACTTCATTCAAGGGATTGGACAATCTTAAAAAAAATAGTTCCTCAACATTTGCAGTAAATGAAAAAGCTAAGACAAAGACAGTCACCTGCGATGGAATAAAAATTTCCTTACCAGAAGAATGGACACAGGCAGCAGACAATGTTTGGTATCTTGACGACGGAAACACAGCAATTCTTTCAATTGACAAAATAACAATTGGAGCAGAAGATGCAACGAATTTTTACGCCACGCTGCTTCGCAAAGCATGTGAAAGTGTTGAAGACTCATTCGTTGTATGGCAAAGAAAATCAATTTCTGTAAACAAGAAAATTACAAAAATAGCAAACGTGTATTATCAGCCGAGCATAGGATTTTCTTCACGAGACCTAATTGTCATAAAAAAACTGAACAACACAACATTCGGTTTTTATAAGCTCACCACAAACGAAACAACATATGAAAAATATACAAAATACTTTGAAAAAATAATGGACAGCGCAAAATAAATTTATTTGTAGTTGTTCCGGTTAAGCGGGGTGCCTATCCAGACACCTTCGCTTCCAAGATATTCTTTTAGTTCACCGTCAACAAGAATCTGCACACTTTCTACCGTGGGGAATGCCGTCGCCGTATACACAATTTGCTGCAACTGGCCCAGCGTTCCTTCAACGCCATACTGATTAAATTCAAATTCACCACTGAAGTTGAGCGTTGCAACGCCGTTTTTTACCGTTGCGCCAAGCAGCTTGCTTTCCGCAGGAATAAGTGAACGGCAGCCTGTCTTTTCCTCTTCAGAAGTAGGACCAGAAATAAGCGCATTGATTGCATCTACAAGCGGACTGTTGCTCTTTTTCATCTTGCGTGTGACTTCATGCCGATTCACCGAACCGTCGCTGTCGATTTCCATAAAATACAGTTTGATGCTCATATCACTTGCAGACACAACAGGTTTCGTCTGCTGCGGTTTTTGCGTTGCAGGCTGAACTGTTTTTTCTTCTGTTGCTTTCTTATTACTGTCGGATTTTTTTTCGGCAGCAGCTTGTTCCGCTTTTTTTGCAGCATCATTCTGTGCAACAACGCCCGTTTTTTCTGAAGCAGGAGCATTTTTTGGAGCGTCATTCTTCATGACATTTATATCAATTGGTTCAACATCATTCTTTTCTGCCGTTTCTTTTGCTTCGCCTTCATGATTCTCTACAAATGAAGGTGTCTTGCCAAACACACGGTGGAAGAAATCTGTTTCTTTTAGATTAGAAAGTATTTTATCCTGATACACCAAAAAAAGAATGAGCAGTACAAGCGCGGCTAAAACCCACAGTGCAAGTCCTAGTCCAGACTTCTTACCATTCCTTTTTTTCTCAGTACGTTCTTCCTCTTTTTTCATATCGCTATTATACCCGACCAATCATTTCTTTTCAATCTTGAATCAGATTGAAGTGGACATTTTAGCCTAACCATAGTATACTATTTTGCTAGGAATTGAGGTAAACAATGAAAATTTCTACCCGCGGAAGATATGCACTTCGTTTTATGATAGATTTGGCCCAACACAATAACGGAGAATTCACCGCTTTAAAAGATATTTCAGAACGCCAAGATATCAGCATAAAATATCTTGAACAAATAACATCGCTTCTTAGCAAATTCGGTCTCTTGCAAAGCGTACGCGGTCCGCAGGGAGGTTATAAACTTGCCAAGCAGCCCGCCAACTATACCGTTGGTGAAATTCTTCGCATTACAGAAGGAAACCTTGCGCCAGTCGCTTGTCTTGAGCAAGAGACAAATCTCTGTCCACGCAAAGAGGAATGCCCCACGCTGGGATTATGGGTTGGTCTTTCTAAAGTAGTAAACGACTACCTCGACGGAAAAACGCTTGCTGATTTGGTTGACGCAAACACACCACAAAAAAATTACGACTACAACATCTAAAAACAGATTGACAAAGAATAAAAACTACAGTATGTTAATTACATACTAAAACGATAGGTTATTAGTACAATTATATATGTACTACAAATCCATCATAGTGGATACGGAGGTATCTTATGGCAGAAAAAATTGCGAAGAAGGTAACTGATTTGGTTGGTCATACCCCGCTTTTGGAGTTGTCCAATATTGAAAAAAAATACAATCTCAAGGCGCGCATTCTTGCAAAACTTGAGTATCTAAACCCTGCAGGAAGTGTAAAAGACCGCATTGCAAAGTCAATGATTGACGATGGAATTGCAAAGGGAAAAATCACCAAAGACAGCGTCATCTTTGAGCCAACGAGTGGAAACACCGGCATTGGTCTTGCTTCAGTTGCGGCTTCTTACGGACTACGCATTGTGCTCACCATGCCTGAAACAATGTCAGTTGAGCGACGTGCGCTGCTCAAGGCTTACGGTGCAGAAATTGTGCTTACCGATGGAGCAGCCGGAATGCAGGGTGCCGTAGACAAGGCAAATGAGCTTGCTGCAAAGACACCACACAGTTTTATTCCAGGACAATTTGACAATCCAGTAAATCCAGAAACACACTTCAAGACAACCGGACCTGAAATTTGGGAAGACACTGATGGTCACGTTGATGCGTTCATCGCTGGCGTTGGTACCGGCGGCACACTTACCGGAGTAGGCAAATTTCTGAAAAGTAAAAAAGCATCTGTCAAAGTGATTGCCGTAGAACCAGCCACAAGTCCGCTTCTTTCAAAAGGGCATGCGGGGCCGCATAAAATTCAAGGCATTGGCGCAAACTTCATTCCAAAGACGCTTGATCAATCCGTATACGATGTAGTTGTACCAGTGCAAAATGAAGATGCATTTACCTTTGGCAAGGAAATTGCAAAGACAGAAGGTGTGCTTGTCGGTATTTCTGCAGGAGCAGCATTATGGGCAGCTGTGGAAGAAGCAAAAAAAACAGAGAATGCCGGAAAAACAATTGTCGCTCTTCTTCCAGACACTGGTGACCGCTATCTTTCCACACCACTCTTTGAAGCATAATTTCAATTACAAAAATAATTTTACTGTCACGCCATACGGAGTGACAGCAACTTCCGGCTTTTGAGATGACGTGTCACCCGCAAAGCCGGAACGTTCCGCCGAAAGATGATGTACAAACGGTACAATAAATCCACACAGTGAACCAATAGCAGCTCCCGTAAGAACATCGGTCAAGAAGTGATTACCACTCATCATGCGCAACACTCCAGTTGAAGCCGCAATGAGAAGCGATGTGCACGTAATCGGGATGCGCCATGATGAAGTAGGATAGTACCAGGCAAAGACGCAGCTTGTAAAAACAGCTCCCAAGAAAGCATTTGTGGTGTGTCCGCTCGGCCAGGAAAATTCAAAATCACTGTTATCAAACACATCATCAGGGTAGCCTTCAAAATACATATACGGTCTGACCCGAAGCATAGACATTTTCATCAATCCCTTTATTCCGTAAGAAAGCAAGAACGACTCAACATACATTGTGCTCAGCGTGAGCCATTCTCCCGCCGGAAAATTTCCACAGAACGACTGCGTTGCAAAAACAGTAAGTGGCAGGACAGCAAGATCAAGCGCGCAGGTTGCCGTGCCAACATTGTCCAATGTTTTGTTATACGGATTCATTGCCCATTTGTCAAAAGCATTTACCGTCGATGCATCGTACAACGTGCCATTCCATCTTGGAAAATCATTATTTTTCTGCATAAAAAAGGCAATGCCTGTAGTTGTTGCGCCTGCTGTTCCAAGTATTCCATCTGCCAAATAAGAAAGTTTAAAAGGAGAATATGAAGCGGTTGCGGCACACAGTTCTTGGGCAGAAATAGTAACCGGTATGATTGGCTCTGCAGCAACAATCCTTTCATGTACTGAAGAAACAACGGCAAGTGTCAAAAGCATTGAAAATACTTTTATCACAAAACTCTTTTTCATAAAAACCACCCTATTTACGCAACTCATACATAATCACCGCCGCTGCCTGCGCGACATTGAGACTGTCCACTTTAGGAGCGTCCTCTCCTGCATTCATTCCACTAAAGGGAATAATGACAAGATGGTCACAGTGTAATTTCACTTCCTTACTAATTCCGTTTTCCTCATTGCCTAAAACGACAAGCGCGGGCTTATCGGCACACATTTTCTTTAAATCTGCGGTGCTTTCTTTCGCATCAAGTGATGTTCCAATCCGCACCATGCGTCCCTGCATAGCTTCAAGAAGTTTTTCTATGGATTTTATCGAATACACATGCACAAATTCCATGCCACCTTCTGCAACGCGATAACTGCTTGTGGTTATGGAAGACTGTGCTTCGTCAAGCGGAATGACAACATTCTGTATGCCAAAGAACGCTGCGCTTCTAATAATTGCACCAAGATTATTTGCATTGCCAACACGGTCAAGAAGAATGGCACTCTGTTTTTCATCAACCCACTGTTGCGTAATATCTGTATTAAGCGGCAAAATTTCCGGTGGCTCAATCATAGCGACAACACCCTGATGATGAACGCTGCCACACAATTTTTCAAGTTCAAGAGGATCTTTTACCTGATTATACGGATGCTTTGCAGCTGCAAGTTTTTTGCACAGACCGCCAAAAAGCGGAGCACGTTCTTCAGTGAAATAAAGGCGTTTAATACGCTCCCAATTTGTTTTTTCAAGAGTTTTAACTGCGGCAAATCCGCAGACAGCAAGTTCGTTGTTGAGTGAGTTCTTCATGAGTAAAGTATATCTTTTTTATTGTTAAGAAGGAAGACCCGCCTGCCTTACAAAACTACTCTGCCGGAATGGAAAATTCTTTATGGAAAAGTCCATCAGCTTTGCAGTATTCACTTTTAACAAAGAAAAAACCAAAAGTTGTCAAAGCCAGTATGCACAGCCGTATTTCGTGTCATGGTACGTAAGAAAATGCGCAATGCAATCTGCGCCGGACTTGTTTATCTGCGACAAACGTTTTGCCGGCTCAGCAGCAGCTTCTTGTACAAGCGGATCTACAAAACGTCGCTTCGTTTCAAGAGAAACACAATATGCATTTGGCACCGGTTCTTCAGTATGCACTATCTTTTTCATTCCACGAAATGTTTTAAATTTTCTGCTGAAGTCATCATCGAGTTCTTTTTCAACTGCTTTTGTAAAGACTTCCAGCAGTTGGTCTTCGCTCATCGTATATAAATCTTGTTCCTCAATTACTTCAAGTTCAATTGCACGGGTAATACAATCTGCCATAAGCTGAAGGGCAAGTTTGTTTTCATTATGTTGAAGCAGTTCGCTTACTGCACAAAATTTCTGTACATAAATAAGCGCCTCTTGTTCAGAAGTAAAGCCAAGTTCAGGCGAACCATATTCATTTTGAAGCACGGCAATTGCTTTATAATTTTTTTCTATGTCGCGAATATTCCAAATGTTGGCAAGAGCCGCTCCGCTTGGATACATGTATTCAAGACGATCTGCGCTCAGCTGTGGAATTTCATTGTCTGCAATTGGATATTTGTGGTAATCACACACTTCTGTTGAATACATGCCCGCTCTGTTAAGTTCAGAACCAAGCTCAACATCTTGTATAACAAAATCAGCATTTGTATATTCCGTGCTTTGTTGGGTAAGTGCATCGCCGTTTCTAAAATCGGTTACATGACTAAACGCCGGTGTTGACACATCATGAAGTAAACCGGCAAGTGTTTGTTTTTTGTTATGCGTGAAATTCCAGACAATGAGCGCACACCCCACGGAATGATTATAGCGTGAGTAGAAAAAAGAATTGTGATAGAGCGGAGTCCAATCAGTGCCGCACAAAAGCCCCACTCCTTGCAGTCTCTGAACCAAATATAAATTTGCAAACTGAAAAATAAATTCAGGTTGTTCAGGGCAAAGAATTTTATGATACTTTTCTATAGAAAATAATTCCATATCAATCCCTCTCACATCGATATCTTTAATGCATTCTTGTAGAAGAATACACAGTCACTAAAAGAAAATACTGCAAAGCAATAATTTTATTGCGCGCCAAAATGCATTTCACGCACAATCCATAGTATTGTTCCTTCCTTAAACATAATATATACGCCAAGTAGAATGAACAGCACCGGAATGATAATTTTATACCATCTTGCAAAGAAGCACTGTATTGGTTTCATATTCACAACAAGAATTCCTATAGTGCAGAGCACTGCTTGCATCACCACAAATACAATTATCATCACCACATAATCAAGCCCGTGCAGTGATGCAAAGAAAGGAATATAGATTGCAATATTATCACCGCTACTCGCCAAAGTCACTACCACGGTTTCCACAACAAGTGTTATCTTTTGCGCAAGAGACTGTGTTTTTGCAATAGCCGTTTTATTTTCAACATCGACAGCGGTATGTTTTTCAAAAAAAGTTTTGATTCCTATTGCAACAGGTACAAGTCCCAAAAAGCCGACAAAGTAAGCAGGTATTTTTGAAATATAAACGGCAAAAAGTGAAGAGCAGCCTACAACGAGTGCAAGACCGATATATTTTCCAACGATGACACAAATTTTATCAGATTTATTTTTTGTTCTGCCGAAAAGAACAAACATCACGAGCAAATCATCAATTTCCGTCGTGCAGTACGCAACTAAAGACGCAAGCAATACAAGTGCCATGCAGGCAAGTATACAATTTTAAAGTGAAGTATGCTATAATATAAAATAAATTAAAGGAAGTGAATGATATGCCAATTGTTGGTGCATTTATGGTACCGCATCCGCCCATCATCATGAGTGAAATTGGTCGTGGTGAAGAAAAAAAAATTCAGACCACAATCGATTCTTACACCGCCGTTGCAAAGAAAATAGCAGAGCTTAAACCGGAAGTTATCATCATCAGTTCACCACACGCCGCAATGTACAGCGATTACTTTGCAGTTAGTCCAGGCGCCAGCGCACATGGAGACATGGGACAGTTCAACGCCCCAGACGTACAGTTTGATCAAACGTACGATGAAACTTTCACTGATGAGCTTAACAACCTTTGTGTTGAAACTAATTTTGCGGCAGGCACTGAAGGTGAAAAGCCAAAATACAAACCACTTGATCATGGCACAATGGTTCCGCTTTATTTTATAAATAAATTTTATTCAGTAAAGAATTATAAACTTGTCCGCGTTGGTTTAAGCGGACAGTCATTTTGCAAGCAGTATCAATTTGGACAACTTATCAAGCAGATTGTTGACAAGCTCAATCGCAGAGCCGTTTTTGTTGCAAGTGGAGATTTGTCTCACGTGCTCAAGGAAGACGGGCCGTATGGATTTAAGCCACAAGGTCCGGTATACGACAAGCAGATTATGTCCACAATGCAAAACGCTGATTTTGGAAGTCTTTTGGAATTTGATCCGGAGTTTTGTGAAGAGGCCGCACAGTGTGGTCATCGAAGTTTTATCATCATGGCAGGCGCGCTCGATGGCACTGCGGTAAAAACAAAAATGCTTAGTTATGAAGGACCGTTTGGTGTAGGATACGGAATATGCTGGTATATTCCAAATGGAAAAGATGAAAAAAGAAATTTTCTGGAGACGTATATGGACAAAGCAAAAAATGCACTTGCAGAACGAAAAGCAAAAGAAGATGAATACATTAAGCTTGCTCGTGCAACGATAGAAGAATACACGCGCTACCAACGCATACCCATTGTGCGCGGAGGTTGTGTCATTTGCGACGAGGAACATTTCAAAGGTGAGCATTTAAGTGAAGTGCTACTTACCAAGCGTGCAGGAACTTTTGTTTCTCTTAAAAAAGACGGAATGCTCCGTGGCTGCATTGGCACTATATGTGCAACAAAAGATTCTCTTGCTGAAGAAATCATCCACAATGCAATAAGCGCTTGCTCGCAGGATCCTCGCTTTCCACCAGTTGCACCTGATGAACTTGACGACTTGGTGTATAGCGTGGATGTGCTTGGTCCAACAGAACATATTAGTTCTCCTAAAGAACTTGATGTAAAGAAGTATGGCGTCATTGTCACCAAAGGTTACCGCCGTGGGCTTTTGCTTCCAAATCTTGAAGGCGTGGACACTGTTGAAGAGCAACTTTCTATTGCTTGTAAAAAAGGGGATATAGAAATGGAAGAAAACCCTGAGCTTGAACGATTTGAAGTGATACGCCACCAGGTGACAGTGTAATGAAAGACGAAAAGAATATTCATGACACAGCAACAGATAAACGTGTAACATGCAATACCTGTCCGCGTCATTGTTCTCTTGCAGAAGGTGAAGTAGGCAATTGCAATGCACGCGTCTGCAAAGAAGGAAAAATCATTTCACTCAATTATGGCCGATCGGTGTCACTTACGCTCGATCCTATTGAAAAAAAACCACTCCGTTTATTCTGCCCCGGAAGCACCGTACTTTCTGTTGGAAGCTGGGGTTGCAACATGCACTGTATGTTCTGTCAGAATCATTCTATTTCGCAGATAACTGAATCGCAAGCAGAAACAGATACAATTTCACCGCAGGAACTTGCGGTTCGCGCGCTCAGTATGCGAAGCAAAGGAAACATTGGTGCCGCATTTACATACAATGAGCCGTTGGTAGGATGGGAATATGTGCGTGACGCAGAGAAGGAAGTTAAATATTTTGACATGAAGAATGTCATTGTCACAAACGGCTGCGTGTTACCAAACGTGCTTGATGAAATTCTCCCCTACACTGATGCAATGAATATTGACTTAAAGAGTTTTACAAAGGAAGGATATGCAAAGTTAGGTGGCGATTTTGACACGGTGAAGTACGCAATTGCAGAATGTGCAAAACATTGTCATGTTGAACTTACTACGCTTGTTGTTCCAGAATTTAACGACAGTGAAGATGAAATGAAACAGGAAGCGCAGTGGATTGCATCGATAGACAGTCATATTGCATTACACGTTACACGTTTTTTCCCGCGGTATAAAATGAAGAATGCCGAACCAACGCCGGTGAGCACGGTATATGAACTGGCAGGAGTGGCGCAACAATATTTAAAGAACGTGTTTACCGGCAACTGCTGAGCACTATTTTTTATTTTCTTGCTTGCCAATAAATTCAAATACTTTATTCCAATACAAATCAGGGTCCTGATTTTTTGACATTGCATGTTCAGCATCTTTTACGATGAGAATATCACGCGGGCAAGAGGCAGCTCCGTAGTTACGATACACCATCGCAGTCGGCACAAAGTTGTCATTTCCACCGTGGATGAACAATGTTGGAGTAACTGATTTTGCAACCTGTTTGAGCGAAGATGCTTCTTTAAATGAATAGCCACATCGTATCTTTGACATAATGCTGCACAACGGCACAAGTGGGAATGGCGGCAAATGCGCTACATTCTTTGCTTGTGACACAAACTGATCCCAAACAGTTGTATATCCGCAGTCTTCAATGGCACAGACAACATTTTTTGGAAGCGTCTCTCCTGTTACCATCATGACGGCAGCGCCGCCCATGCTCACGCCGTGCAATACAATCTTTGCGTCCTTATCACGGGCAACTATCTCTTGAATCCATTGCACATAATCTTTGCGGTCAATCCATCCCATGGTGACATATTTGCCTTCACTTTTACCATGCGTGCGGCAGTCAGGAGCAAGCACGTTGTATCCTTTTGCATAATAATACATGCCGTACTCTGCCGATTCCTTAAGCGGTGAATGAAAACCATGCGCAAGGACCACCCATTTATGACTTTTCTTTTGCTGCATATATTCCGTTGCATATAAAGTAAGTCCGTCAAATGTTCTTATAGTGCATTCTGTGTGTGATGTAGTTTTATCCCACTGAGTTGCCTGGGCAACAAGTCTAATTCTATTTTCTTCACATATCCTCTGGGCGGGAGTAAGCAGAACAGGATGCCATTCCGTTTTAAGCACGTTGCCAAAGATACTTTTTGGCGCAAGAATAATATCAAGTTCAATATTTGCAACAATGATGAGAATTAATACTATCACTGCAAGAATAATAAGCACAATTTGCCACCACACCATAAATTCCTCCAAAAAAAAGGCAACATTTCTTTGCAAAGAATGTTGCCTGTAGTATATCACATCATTTATTTTTTAACAGTTTATTTTTTGTGCTTTTCTTTACAATGCGTTTTGCTTTTACAGCAGGGCGTTTCTTTGTTGCAGGCTCATCTTCTTTGCCAACAAGTTTTATATCGTACCGCGTATATGGAATTTCTATTTTATCTTCATCGCACACTTTCATGATGGCAATGTACACTTCATTTTTTACCGAAGCAACATCACTTCCCTTAAGCCAAACTGCAAGTTTTAAATTCATGCCGCAGTCACCAAAACCATCATAAAACACAGCAGGCTCTGGCGTCTTTAGCACATGTTTACAAAGCGCCGGGACTCTGCTGATTGTATCTATTGCTTTCTGCAAATCGCATTCATAATCAATAGGCACTTCAAATACAAGGCGGCGCTGTTCATTCGAACTAAAATTTTCAAGGCTGTCGTTGATGATTGAACTATTTGGAATACGAATCACCTGGTTGTCAAGCGTATGAATTTTTACGCTGAGCAAACCGACACTGTCAACAACACCGCTCTGCCCCGCAACAGAAATAAAATCTCCTACACGCAAAGATTTTTCACTAAGCACGAAAAGGCCACTGATGACATTGCTTACGCTTGTCTGCGCTGCAAAACCGATGGCCAAGCCGGCAATTCCCGCAGCACCCCAGATAGCACTCAACTTGATGCCGAACAAACTTAACACATACATTGCAATGATTATCCAGAAAGCATAGGTAATCATTTTACCAATAATCATCTGCGTATGTGGTTGGAATTTTGTTTTTCCATGTTTAAGCACAAGCGATTTGATGACACGATATGCAATGTAAAAAATTACAATTGCGATGACGCTTGTAATTACCTTCATCAAATTTCCCCACGTAAGGTACTGTTTGAATTCATCATAGTGAAGCATTGTTCTTGTCTGTTCTGCAACACCATGCGCAACATTCTGTCCCGCATCCGCAACGGTAGAAGCAGCATTTGCAACGCCACTCGCCGCAGTAGAAGCAACGGCTACAGCAGTCGTTCCAACTTCGTCCATAAAATCCTCCTCGTGATTTCAAAAGAGTCTATAGGTACTTTGTGTAATTGAATAAGTATAGCTTATTTTTTGTTGTTGTGACAGCACACGTCATTAAGCAAACATTGATCGCACTTAGGAGCTCGTGCCGTGCAAACGTATCGTCCGTGTAGAATAAGCCAGTGATGCGCATGATTCATATACTCAGGAGGAATTCTTTTTAAAAGTGATTCTTCAACCTCAAGCGGAGTTGTTCCTTTGGCAAGTCCAATTTTTGGACAGATGCGCAAAAGATGTGTGTCAACCGGCATGGTCGGTTCACCATACACAACATTGAGCACTACGTTTGCCGTCTTGCGCCCCACTCCAGGAAGCGACATAAGTTCCTCACGAGTACGCGGCAATTTTCCACCAAAGTCAGCCACCAACTTTTCACTCAGACCAATCACATGTTCAGCCTTTGTGCGAAAAAGCCCGATTGATTTTATGTATGAAATGAGATTTTCTTTTCCAAGCGCAACCATTGCCTGCGGAGTACGAACTTTTTTATACAGCTCGCGCGTTGCATTGTTCACCGATTTATCTGTCGCCTGCGCGCTCAATACAACGCTCACCAAAAGGCAGTAAGGATTTGGAGCAATAAGTTCCGTCTGTGGATTTGGATTTTGCCCTTTAAAACGTTCAAACACTTCTACAATTTGTTCTTTTGTAAGCAGTTTTATTTTTTCCGCCATATATTCAGTCTAATAAAAAAGGGATTGCCTGTCTATTCAACACACAATCCCTTTTGGCGCAAGTTATTTTAGTGCTTTCTTAAGCGCAGCAACTTTGTTGGTCTTTTCCCAGCTGAATTCATCTCTGCCAAAGTGACCGTATGTCGCAGTCGCTTCGTAGATAGGGCGCTTCAAGTCGAGTGTCTTGATGATGCCCGCCGGAGTGCAGTCAAACACATCTTTTACTGCTTTGACTATTTTGTCTTCAGGGACAATGCCAGTTCCCTGTGTATCGCACATGATGCTTACCGGGAACGGAACACCGATTGCATACGCAAGCTGTACTTCGCAACGCTCTGCAAGGTCAGCCGCAACAATATTCTTTGCAATGTAACGTGCCATATACGCGGCAGAACGGTCAACTTTGCTTGGATCTTTACCACTGAATGCTCCGCCACCGTGTCTGCCCATACCGCCGTATGTATCAACAATGATTTTTCTTCCAGTCAAACCAGTGTCGCCAACCGGTCCGCCTATTTCAAAAACACCTGTCGGGTTTACAAAATATTTTGTCTTTTTATCAAGAAGACCTGTCGGTTCAAGGACAGGCTTTATGAGTTGCTCAATGATTGTTTCCTTTATTGTCTTGTATGAAATTTCAGGGTCATGCTGCTGAGAGATGACGACCGTATCGATACGAACAGGTTTGTGATTTTCATACTCAATGGTCACCTGCCCTTTTGAGTCAGGGCGGAACCAGGAAATTTCACCACTCTTGCGCAGTTCAGAAGATTTACGCATCAGTTTATGCGCATACATAATCGGAGCCGGCATAAGCTCAGGAGTTTCTTTGCACGCAAAACCGAACATCATGCCCTGATCGCCTGCGCCTTGCTGTCCTTTGAATTCAGAAAGACCTTTGCCTACAACACCTTGGTTAATGTCGGCAGACTGACCGTGAATCATATTGAGCACCGCCATTGATTTGTAATCAAGACCGTAGTCTGGATTTGTGTAGCCAATGCGTTTTGCAACGTCACGCGCAACCTGCTGCACGTCAACGTATGTTTTTGTAGTTATTTCTCCACCTACAAGAATGAGCGCCTGTGAAGCATACGTCTCGCATGCAACATGGCTGTTTTTGTCTTCCTTAAGGCATGCATCAAGAACGCCATCACTTATTTGATCGCACAATTTATCTGGATGACCTTCACCAACTGATTCAGATGTAAAAAGGTAATGTTTGTTTTCCATATATTCCTCTAAAATAAATCTCTGACAGTAATGTAATACAAAAAGATATAAATTGGTACCCCCAAATGTTATTGGTTTAACTTTTTTTACCAATTTAGCAGAAATTTTGCAAAAAGTGTGTACTAAAACCAGGAAATATAGTATACTTAAAACACCTATAAACATTCGTTGGTTGAAAAAACCAATGATATTAAGGAGTTTATTGTATGGCATTGAAGAAATCGTATTCCAAAGACAAAAAGACATGTACAGTGACGTTCACTGTTACGCAGGAAGCGGCTCACGGTGCAGAACATGTCACCATCGCCGGCGACTTCAACAGCTGGAGCAGCACAGAAACACCTCTTAAAAAGGGTAAAGACGGTAATTTCTCCGTTAAAATTCCGCTTGCTGCCGGAAAAGAATACCAGTTCCGCTATCTTCTTGACGGAAAACACTGGGAAAATGACTGGGCCGCTGATAAATATATTCCGGCTCCGTTCTCACACACAGACAACTCTGTAGTAATCTGCTAAGGCTGGATACTGCACTTTGAATGCAAAACCCCGCTTACGGCAACCTTTTTGTTTATCAAAGAACGGTTACCGAAACGGGGCTTTTTTTATTTAAACAAGGTGTTTGTCTCTCTTCAAATAGCGGTCTGCCCGCCATTAAAGCATTCATCTATCAAGAATTTTATACATCGGCGTTTCACCAGGATGAAGCTCAAGCACATGTTTTTCGCAAGAAAGCACTTCTGACGGATCATGCGTTACGTGAAGCAATGTCGTGGTACCGGTGTCTGCAACAGTTTCAAGCAAATCCATTATTTTCTGACGGTAATTTTCATCGAGGGCATGACACGGCTCATCAAGAATAAGCACACGCGGTCGTTTTACCGCCGCGCGAAGAATCAATATTGCGCGCTGTTCGCCGTAGCTCAGCGAGCTGAATGTTTCATGCTCTCTGCCGGCAAAACCTGCCAGTTTGAGCCACTGTGCCGCTGTTGCCTTTTCAAAGTCGGAGGCAATTTCATACAAGCCGATGCTGTCATGAAAACCGCTGATAATCACTGATTCAAGATCTGTGCCGCCAACCATGCGATATTCGACATGCAGTCGATAACTTACAATGCCAAGCTGCTTCTTTATATCCCACAACGTTTCGCCCGTACCTCTCCGCTTGCCAAAAAGACTTATGTCTTCACGGTACACCTGCATGTTGTCGCCGGTGATAAGCTCAAGCATTGTTGTTTTGCCGGAACCATTTGGACCGCGGATGAGCCAATGTTCATTCGCCTTAAGTTCCCAGTTCAAGTTGACAAGGACATGATGGTCGCCCCAGCCCACATTGACATTGTTGAATTTGATAAGTGAGTCTGGTACCGGAGTGCTGTTTATATCATCTGTAAGCACATCGCTTTCTCTGCGGATTTTTTCAAGTGATTCAATAAATTCCTTTTTTTCAGCATCGCGGGTCTTTGCTGCTTCTTCATTTTTTGCCTTGCGAATTTCTTCGTATTCGCTGCGATTTCCGCAGAAGCTGATTTTCTTATCTGTAAATTCCACAACCTTATTGATGCTGGCAGGAATTTCGTGGAATCGCTCCATGCACAAAATAATATGCGGAAAACCTGAATTTAAATTTTCCGCAGAAAGCTGTTTGCCTACAATCGTATTGAAAAATTCCAACAATATTCCGCGCGACTCAACATCTAGTCCCGCAAACGGGTCACTAAGGATAAGCAGCTTGCAGCCGGAAAGAAGTGCCCTGCACAAAAGTGTCCTGCGGATTTCACCAGTAGACATATAGCGCAACCCGCGATCAAGAATTTTTTCTACTCCGCAGAGTTTAACTTGTGGCATCGACTCAAGCCGTGACGCAATAGGTGGAAGCGGCGCATTCTTTTTGCTGGAACCGCCCAACACTTCGCAAATGTACTGTCTGCCGGTACGTCCAATATCTTCGTGGTCAAGAATCTCACTTTCATCACGCTCCCGTTCTTCTTCAATAAGGGCAGCAGCTTCTTCAAGAGACACAATCACCGTACTTCCTGTAAACACCGATGAATAAAGTGGCACGCTTTTTGCAGAGTCAAAACAAGGTTCCGCGGAAGGAACACTATTCGGGGCAAATTCCAACTGGCCGGCAAGTCCACGTACAAATTCCGCCTTGCCACCGCCGTTTGGTCCTATGACAAGCCATGCTTCACCTAGCTCCATATTCCAGTCTATTCTTGGAAGATGCACTTTGTATTGATCTTGAACACAGCAGTTTTCTATGGTGATAAGATGATTTTCGCTCATACAACGCCTCGATTTTAATATTGTTAAAGATACTTGAGCAATGATGTAGCTGAGTATATCATATTCTTATAGCGTATTCAAATGCAGAACCGATACGCCGAAAAACGACATGCTTCCAAAGGAGAAAAAAATGGACACTGCCTCTTTGTCAATGATAATTCCCTTACTTATCATCCTTCCGCTAAGCTCAATACCGCTCATCCTTTTGATTATCATTCTTGTCCGCGTAAATGATATTGATAAGCGAATTCAGAAGAATTTCCAAGACATTCAGCAACTGCTCAACAGAAATCAGCAGAACTAAATACAAGGGACACTATATGTCCCGCGTTCTGTGGTATTGTTCATGTGCAAGGAGCAGCCACATGACAGAAGAAGAAAAAGCTAAAGCCATTGATAAGCTCAAGGCAAACTCAACCCTCATACGCCACGTCAATTGTTCTGACCAGGGGTTTGTGGCAACATTTGAGCACTTAGGCAAAATTCGAGTCCACATTCCCGATTCCGTCAAGAACAAGATTCTCAACATAATCTATGCTGAGTACCAAAAAGAAATTGAAGATCTTGAAAAACTGAGCTGTTCCGAAGAAGACAAAGCAGAAATTATCTTCACGTGGGAAGAAGCAATGGCAAAACACAGAAAAGATATAATTAACGGAAAGTAATGGGTGTTGCCAAAATAGAAAAGGCTGCCCCGCAGAAATGCAGTCACTTCCGCAGGGCAGCCTTTATTTATTCAGCAAAAGGAATTGAATCAGTCAATCTTGCTCATATCGGCAACATCTTTTTCGTAGTCAACGTCAGCAATGTCGAAGCCGTTGATTGCGAGGAAGTCGTGCTTATAGCCGGCCATGTCGCCCACGGTGGAAAGATTTTCTTCGGTCACGGTGGCAAGGCGCTTGTTCACTTCAGCTTGAACTGAAGGATCAAGTTCACGGTCGTCTATGCGGATGCGTCCTTCTGAATCAACCGGCACTTTTCCTGCGGCGCTGTTTGCTCCAGTAAAGAGGCGTTCTGCGAAGAGACGCTCCATCTGTTCAATGCAGCCCTCGTGTGTTCCGCGTTCCTTCATCACCTTGAACAAGACGCTCAGGTACAGTGGAATAATCGGAATGACTGCTGACGAGCGGGTGACAAGGCCTTTGTTCTCGCTTACAAATGCAGCACCACCAAGTGTCTTCTTGAGTGAAGCATCAATGTTATGTGCACGAGCTTCGAGATCTTTCTTTGCACCGCCAATCGTACCGTTGCGGTAGATTGCATGTGACAGTTCCGGTCCAATGTATGAATATGCTACCGTGCGGCATCCTTTTGCAAGAACGTCTGCATCGCCCATCTGCTTGATCCATCTCTCCCAGTCTTCGCCGCCCATTACTTTGATGGTGTCTGCCATTTCCTGTTCGTTTGCAGGCTCGGCGGTCATCACTGAAAGTTTTCCGGTCATCATATCAACGGTCTGTCCGCTGTACGGTTTGCCTTCCGGCTTGAGCACGGAGCGGTACATCACTTTGGTGTCTGGGTCGGTGCGTACCGGAGAAGCAAGGCTGTAAACGACGAGGTCGAACTGAACGCCCCATTCTTTTGCAGCTGCAATCACCTGCGCACGGCACTCATCGCTGAATGCATCGCCGTTGAATGTGAGTGACTTGAGTCCCGCTTTTTGTGCTTCGCGGTCGAATGTCTTGTTGTTGTACCAGCCCGGAGTACCGCCCTTGGTAACGGTCGGCTCCTTTTCAAAAGAAACACCTATTGTGTTTGCACCGTATTCAAAAGCAGCGCTGATTCTGCTTGCCAGTCCGTATCCTGTTGAACAGCCGAGCACGAGCACGTTCTTCGCACCAGCGCCACCTTCTGAAGCAGACTTAGTTCCGCGTTTCGCTTTCTGACTGCGAACATACGCAATCTGATTTTCTGTTTCTTTGGCGCAACCAATCGGGTGTGCGTTGATGCAGATGTTTGAACGGATCATTGGTTTTATTACCATAATTGTTATCTCCTAGCGCCAAGGATGGCGCGTCAAAATGTTAGTCATTACCAGCAGAATTGTCGGTGGGCAGCTTTACTTCGGTGCCGGTTGTCTTTGGCTCTTCCTTTCCGAGCAGTGCTTTTATTGTACCGAGCACGGTCTTGTCTGATTCTACCGGCGGCTTGTCCTGATCCTGTGCGCGAATTTCCACGCGGCGGATTTTACCGCTGATTGTCTTTGGCAACTCGGTGACAAATTCTATGACACGCGGGTGCTTGTACAGCGCAGTGTTCTTCTTTACGTACTCCTGCAATTCTACAGCAAGCGCTTGCGATGCGGTAAAGCCTTTGTTGAGTACGATTGTTGCCTTAACGAGCTGACCGCGCTTCTTATCGGGAATGCCGGTGACTGCACATTCAAGAACAGCCGGATGTGTCTGCAGGACGCTTTCCACTTCAAACGGCGAAATGCGGTATCCACTCGACTTGATGATGTCATCGTTGCGGCCTACGAACCAGAAGTAACCGTCATCATCAAAGTAAGCGGTGTCTCCGGTGTGATAGAATCCGCTGTTAAATGCGGCGGCGGTGAGCGACACGTCGTGATAATATCCTGCAAACAAACCAAATGGCCTGCCGTTATCAAGGTTGATCACTATTTCGCCAGTTTCGCCAGACTTGCAGGGAGTGCCATCTTCTTTGACAATAGAAACATTGTATCCCGGAGCAGGCTTACCCATAGAGCCGGCTTTGATTTTCATACCAGGAAAATTCCCAATAAGAACGGTGCATTCCGTCTGACCGTATGCTTCGTGCATCTCAAGACCTGTCTGTTCCAAAAAGCGGTTGAAAACTTCCGGATTGAGTGCTTCTCCGGCAGTCACCGCATACTTCAGCGATGACAAATCGTATTTTTTCAAATCCTGTCTGATTAAATAGCGATATACCGTTGGCGGAGCGCAGAATGTTGTCACATGGTACTGCGAAATTTTTTGCAACATCTTGTCAGGAACAAAAGTCTCCATGTCATATGCAAAAACCGCACTTCCAGCAAGCCACTGTCCGTAGAGTTTGCCCCACACAGCCTTTGCCCATCCAGTTTCCGCGACAGTCAGATGCAAACCGCCGTCAACGACGTGCTGCCAGTACCGAGCCGTAACAATATGTCCCAGCGGATACGCAAAATTGTGCTGAACCATCTTAGGGTAACCGGAAGTTCCCGAAGTAAAATAGAGCAACATTATATCTTCATTTGTAGTTGCATTACTTCCGCTCGGACGTTCAAATTCAACAGCGCATTTTTCATACTCATCATGAAAATCAGTCCAACCGTCACGATGCGGACCGACAGTCACCAATTCTTTTACCGTAGGAGACGCAGAAAGTGCCTTTTCAATTTCACCCTGCACTTTTGGCTCGTCAAAAGAAACAATCATCTTGATTCCGGCGGCGTTCGTACGGTACTCAATGTCTTTCTGAAGCAGCAGATTTGTTGCCGGCACGGTAATTGCGCCAATCTTGTGCAACGCAAGGATGAAGTACCAAAACTCATACCGTCTGCGCAAAATGAGCATGACAGCATCGCCTTTCTTAATTCCATGCGACTTGAGGAAATTTGCAGTGCGGTTAACACAGAGAGAAAGTTCCGCAAAATCATAAATATGTTCATCACCATCATCATTGCACCAGACAAGCGCACGTCGGTGAGGTTCTTCCTTTGCATAGCGGTCAACCACGTCATAAGCAAAATTAAAATTGGCAGGAATATTGATTTTGTAGTTTTTCTTCAAATCATCATAGTCTGAATATTCGCGGTCATTTTCTAAAAATTGTGTGCAGAGCATATATTACTCCCCTAAAAAATTCCGGAAACCATTGCGCCGGTACTAAAATAGACACTCCATTTTTTGACTTTGTTGCAAGGATTTTATATATTATGACATTATTTGTCAATATGTCATAATATATTAGAACACATTTGTATACCATTGTTCACAATACAATGAATACCAAATCTTACCTTTTTATGGTATACTCTTTCAACGTCACAGAGGAGCTTTGCTTGCTATGAAAAAGATTATTTTCTATTTAGTATTCATAGTCTGCGGCACACTTGCTTTCGCTGCAGCTACAAAGAAAATGTATGTCGCCGTAAAGACAACTGCGCTAAAAACAGGAACGACATTGTTCGCAAAAAAAACAGCGACTGTTTCTTACGGAGACGAAGTGACCGTCCTTGAAACAAAAGGCAAATGGTCGCTTGTTTCAGTAAATTCAAATTCCTCAAAGAAAGGATGGATAAGCACGTCAGCTCTTTCAAAAAGAAAAATTATTGCCAGCGGAAGCAAAGTTTCAACAAATGCAGATGAACTTGCGCTTGCCGGAAAAGGATTTAATTCCGGAATAGAAGCTGAATATAAAAAAGATGGAAAGGTGAATTACGACGCTGTTGATGACATGGAAGCTCAGATTGTAACTGACGATGACATTATTCCGTTCATCAACGAAGGTGAACTTACAGGAGAAAGCAAATGAAAAAATCAACACCCCTCGTCAGCATTTTATTTTTCCTTCTCATCATTGTGCTCTCTTCATGCCAATCAATTATGAATGCAACTGCACTCGCTGCAGAAATTGGAGGCGCAACAGGAGCCATCGACAAAGACCTTGCTCATTCAATTGCAGACAGCAGCACCGCAATCGGAGACGCTGCAGAAGTTATTACTCCTGAGCAGGAATATTATATTGGCCGCGCTGTCACCGGAACTGTTCTTGAAAGCTATAAAATTTATTCAGCACCAAAAGTACAGGCATATCTCAATAAAATCTGCGGAACAATCACCGCCAATTCAGACATGCCCGAACTCTACAAAGGATACAGCGTTGCTATCATGGACACTGACGAAGTGAATGCTTTTTCCTCTTCGGGAGGGCACATTTTGGTAAGTCGCGGACTTTTAAAATGCGCCCAGTCAGAAGACGCTCTTGCTGCTGTCCTTGCACATGAAATTGCGCATATCCAGCTCAAGCACAGCATCAAAGCTATAAAAACAAAACGAGCCACTAACGCGCTTGTAAAAACCGCCGGCACCGCTTTTGTAGCATCAGGCAGTGACGAAGCAAAAGAACTTGTAAGCACTTTTGGCGACACCGTCAACGATATTACGCAAACAATGGTAAACACCGGCTACTCAAAGTCACAGGAATTTGACGCTGACAAAAAGGCACTTGCCCTCATGGCAGAAGCCGGCTACGATGTCAATGCAATGAAAGACATGCTCGTTCTTCTTGAAAAGCGTGAAGCCGGCCAGACAAAAGGATTCAGCAAAACACATCCGACTCCTGCTGCGCGCATAGAAAATCTGAAGAATGAATACAAAAAATACAAAGTAAAGACAAGCCGCACGGTACGTCAGGCACGGTTCAATAAAATCAAGGATATGTTGTGATGAAAACACGACGTACCATCTTTACCGCATTTGGCATTTTTTCAATAGGCGCATTACTCTACCTTACCGGTGTTTTTTCTTATCTTGAAAACAAAACATACGACAGCCGCATAAAAGCCACCGGTCACTTTGCAAAGCCTTCAGAAGACATCTGCTTTGTTGCAGTTGACCAAGACAGCATTGATTGGGCGCGCGCAAACAAAGGCTGGGGCTGGCCGTGGCCAAGAAAAGCATATGGCGACATTGTACGCTACATGACAAAAGGAAACGCCAGCTGCGTAGCATTTGATGTCCTTTTTACCGAACCGTCAATTTACGGCACGGAAGATGATAAAGATTTTGCCAATGCCTGCAAAGAGAACGGACACGTCATTCAAACAATGTTTGTATCTGGTGATACTGGAAAAGAGACGGTTCTCTTTCCGGTAGAACCAATCAACAGTTCTTCAGCGCTCTGTGGAAACAGTACCAGTGCAAAAGATACCGATGATGTCATCAGACGCGCTCGTTTATCTTTTGCTTGGAACGGCAAAAAGTATCCGTCATTAGGTTTTGCACCCATTGAACTCTCAGCACATTCAGACACACAAATTCCTGCATCATTGCCCGTAAGAAAAGACGGCACAATATTGCTTCGTTATCAGAAAAGTCTAGAAGCATATCATCCTTATCGCGCATCAGACATTCTGCAAAGCTGGGATGCAATTCAAAATGGAACAGAGCCAATCATTCCTCCTAAAAATTTTGAAAATGCATCAGTTTTTTTCGCATTCTATGCACCTGGTCTGTTTGATATATGCTCATCACCTGTTTCGCAAGTATATCCTGGAGTTGGCGTACACATTACATTGCTTGACAACATTATCAACAACTCTTTTATAAAACAAGCTCCGCTCGCCATATCATTGCTTTTGATTCTGCTTGCTTCTCTTGCAGGTGCGGCACTAGTTGTTTTTGCGGAACGACAAAAGTCGTCTTTTAAAATAGGGTTCATTACTATTGCCGGAGCAGTATTTGGCATTCTTCTTATTACGGCAATATCTTTTGCGCTGTTCATACCTGGAATATGGATTCCGCTTGTTACGCCGTTGTTTTGTTTTATTCTTTCATTTGGAACCGAACTCTTTCTGAGCTACACGACAGAAGGTAAGCAAAAACGATTTATAAAATCAGCATTCAGCCAGTACCTCAGCCCTGTTGTTATAGACAATCTGATTTCTGACCCGCACAAGCTCAAGCTCGGCGGCGAACAGCGTGAAATCAGCATTTACTTTTCTGACGTGCAGGGATTCACTTCCATATCAGAAGGATTAACGCCAACTAAGCTAACAGAAGTTCTGAATACGTATCTTTCTGAAATGAGCGACATCATTTTAAAGTCAGGCGGAACCATAGACAAATACGAAGGAGATGCACTCATCGCCTTTTGGAACGCACCAAGTGCAGAGGCTGACCACGGACGCCGTGCCCTCGAAGCTGCAATGAGCTGCCAGTCACGTCTTGAACAGCTGCGTCCCATGCTTAAGGAACTTTCGGGTGGCACCATGTACCAGCGCATCGGTTTAAACACCGGATATGCCGTCGTAGGAAACATGGGCTCTCGCACGCGTTTTGACTACACCATGCTTGGAGACAGTGTAAACCTTGCATCTCGTCTAGAAGGTCTTAACAAGCAGTTCGGCACGTACACCATGTGCACTGAAGCTACAAAAAATGCCGCTGAAAAATACGGCACACAACTTTGCTTCAGGGAACTTGCCCGTGTCGCAGTTGTTGGTAAAAAAGAAGCAGTTACTGTTTTTGAACCTCTAACAAAAGAAATTTTTGAATCAAAGCAAGCTGCCCTTGCTACTTTTGCAAAGGGACGCACTCTCTTTTATCAAGGCGATTTTAAAGAAGCGCTCACTGTATTTACTGCAAATTCCGTTGACGATTCGCCTTCAAAATTTTATGCAGCAAAATGTGACTTCCTTCTTAAAAATCCACCCACAGAATGGGATGGTGTCTGGAAAGCAACTGAAAAATAATTCACTGTATGGATAAAAGATTTTCTTTCATATATACTAGACGATATGAAACAGACACCAGATTATACAGTCATATACAACGATGATTCTATTGTTGTGCTCAACAAACGAAGCGGACTGCTTGTAGCAGCAGACCGATATGACGCAGAAGCGCCACGTCTTGACGTTGCAGCAGAAAAAGAATTCGGCAGACTGTATGCCATTCATCGCATAGATAAAGATACAAGCGGACTTGTCATTTATGCAAAAACAGAAGACGCGCATCGTGTTCTGTCAATGGAATTTGAAAATCGCGAAGTACAGAAAGTCTATCACTGTCTGGTAAACGGGCATCCACTTTGGCAAACGCTCCATGTAGATTTGGCACTTATGCCTGATGGAGATGCGCGTCATCGCACCGTAGTAAACAAAAGGTTCGGCAAAGAATCCGTCACAGACTTTACACTTATCGGCAACTGCGGACCATATAGTTGGATTGAAGCACGCCCACACACCGGTCGCACACATCAAATCCGCGTTCACCTTGCAGCAAACGGTCTGTGCATCGTATGCGATCCGCTCTATTCTGGCAATCAAAAACCAGTGCGGCTCAGCGACTTCAAAAAACGCTACAACGGTGATCCAACAGAAGAAACGCCGCTTCTTTCACGCCTTGGACTACATGCATATTCGCTCACCATCACACACCCCGTTACAAAAGAATCGATGACATTTACCGCACCATATCCGCGCGACCTTGAAGCTGTGCGTAATCAGCTTGCAAAAGTGTTTAAAGTAGACAGCCTTGCTGGGGAAAAATAATTAGAAGGACAACTGTGAAAAGCTACAAATGTTTAGTCTGTATCATCTTCTTCACAATTGTCCCCTTCTGTCTGTTTGCAAAAGATTTCAACAAAGAAAAATTTTCCCTTTGCACAGATTTTAACAGCTCCATTCAGTATGGTTCCCTTGGCGAATATGTATTCGACCTCGATTCTTCTGACAACACTTTTAAAAAATTAAGCTATCTTGACTGGGATTTAAAACCAAGCACCGTTCTTGGTCTGAATTTCATCGGCGGATACAAAAATCTTTATGTTTCGCCATATATTTCTTTTGGCATTCCAGGAGAATGTGGCAAAATGCAGGATTCTGACTGGCTTGATTTAAACTCCGTAAAAAACGATTACTCAATTAGCATAAACACACTGAATAAAAATATCTTTACAGGAATACAACTTGAATACAGAATTCCTCTGTCAACTCTATTTTATTTTGCTCCAGCTATAAGTTTTGATTATCAATATATTTCTTTTTCTGCAAAAGATGGATATGGCTGGTATGGAGATTCAGTACATTCTACAACAGGCACAAATGTTTCATACGATTCTGAATATGCAAAACAATATGATGTTGGAGAGTTGATGGGAATCGATTACATGCGCTCAACATTTTATCTCTGGACAGGTTTTTCCTCCGAACTTACTGTATCAAAAAAAATATCATTTGGATGCATGTTCTTCTTTTCTCCATACACTCAAATATATTCTCTTGATAAACATTTTTCTGATTTACAACGAAACAGCTACGCAGCATACAACGATATCATGGAAGGATATCTAAGTTATTTCAAATTTAGAATGTATCTGAATTATTCTTTTTCTTCTTCCTGTTCCTTACTGCTCAGCGTCAACGAACTAGTTGGAAGCTCTGGAATAGGAATAACGTTATATTACTCTGGAAATGCAACATCAAATTCACAGCCTGCAAAACTTTCTTCAAAAAGCAAAAGTGACATAGACGTTCCTTCTGTTTCCCTTGCATTCAGAATTTGCTTTTTTTAAAGAACGGTGATATACTCTTACAAGAACTTGTACGGAGGTAAATATGAAAAAAATTATTACAATAAGCCGTGAATACGGTAGCGGTGGACGCACCATCGGACAAGAAGTTGCTAAAATTTTAAAGTTTGCTTTTTATGATAAAGAGATAATTGATGTTTCTGCCAAAGATTCAGGACTTTCTCCAGACTTCATTGAAAAGACAGAGCAGAGTCTTTCGTCTGGATGGCTCTACAGTCTGCTACTCGGTTCAAGCTATGCTGCTACCGGGACAGCAGGAGTTCCGGCAGGTGCACAAAATCCAATTTTGCCGCTTGCTGACCAAGTATTCAACGCACAGCGCAAGGCAATCATCAATCTTGCAAAGCAAGGACCATGCGTCATTGTTGGTAGATGTTCAGACTACATTCTTAAACACTGCACAGAAATTAATCCAGAAGACGTGTTTAACGTTTTTATCTATGCTCCACTCGAAGATAAAATAAAGCGCGCCATTGAGCAAAAGAAGATAAAAGAAGAAGACGCAAAGCGTACGGTCACTCAAATTGACAAGAGGCGTGCAAATCACTACAACACCTTTACCGAAACAATATGGGGTGATCGAAAAAATTATGACTTGCTCATCAACAGTTCCCTCTTAGGGCTTGAAGAAACAAGCAAGTTCATTGCAGAAGTTGCAAAAAAATAATTACTTTGCAATTCTAATTCTTACACTTTGAATACGGCGGGCAGCTTGGTCTTCAATGACAAAGATTGTTCCGCCATTTCTATATACCATTCCTGTTGATGGAAGTTCACCAAATTTCTCCAGCAACCAGCCACCTAAAGTATCGTATTCATCACTGTCAAGAGAAAGTTTAAGCACCTCGTTCACATCATCAAGTTTCATGTCACCAGGTACAATAAATTCATTTGTGTTTATGATTTTGATTCTTTTCTCAGGAGGAATTTCCGGGGAGCCGTACTCGTCAGAAATACGTCCAAACACTTCACGCAAAATATCATCATTAGTGACTATACCAGCGCTACTTCCATACTCATCAACGGCAACTGCAAAGTTCACCTTTTCCTTTTTGAATTTCTGCAACAATTCAAGTGCAGTAAGACTTTCGGGAACAAACAGAACATGTCTCATACAAATACGTACAAAGTCTTTACTCTTTAAAATCGGTGTTGATGCAAACAGCACAGACTTATAATGCAGCAGCCCAATTATTGTCTCTGGGCTTCCTTCATACACAGGAATACGAGAATAGCCAGATTCAGAAAAAGTATTAATCACTTCATCAACAGTTGCATTCACATTTATAGAAACAACAAGTGAACGGTGCTTAAGAATATCATGTACATGCAGGTCGGAAAATTCAAATATGCGGTCAAGCATCTTTTTTTCATCTTGCTCAAGCGTACCTTCATGTTCACCAACCGCAATAAGTGTTTTAAGTTCTTCCTCTGTAACAAGAGGCTCTTCTTTAATATGCTTTTTGCTTTCAATAAATTTCAGGAAGCGTGTAATTTGATTAAAAAACCACACCACCGGGAACAATATTTTCTGTATGACAACAAGTATATCTGCACTTTTCTGTGCAACAGCTACAGACTTTACTGCAGCCACTGTCTTTGGAATAATTTCTGCAAAGATGATGACAAGTATTGTCATTGTTGCTGTAGCATAAGAAACATATGACGCACCAAAGACTCGTACTGCAAATGCCGTTGCAATTGCAGAAGCAAGAGTGTTCACAAAATTTGTTCCAGTAAGAACAGTTGTAATAAGGCGATCCATATCATTCTTAAGATATGCGATTTTTTTTGCACCCGGCTTTTTCTCCTTTAGAAGTTGTCTGACTTGTATGCGCGTCAGAGAAGTATATGCTGTTTCGCTTGAGGCAAAGAAAGCGCTACAGAGCAAAAGCAGAATGAGAGAGCATGAAGTAAGAATACAGTCTAATATACTATTCATTATTCCTCCTCATTCTCGTTGCAATATCTTAGATGAACAAGTGCAACACGTTTGTCATCAATAGATTTCACCGTAAACATATATCCATCACGTATAATACTTTCATCAACATGCGGAATGCGGCCAAGAGCTTCGCACAAATAACCACCTATTGTCTCGCATTGTTTTGAAACAAGATGCGTGTGGAGCTGTTCATTAATATCAACAAGGCGTGACTGACCGTCAATTTCATCATTATTTGGATTTTTTATTTTTACTTCAGAAAGACGTACATTTTTCTTATACTCATCGGCAACAGGTCCAAATATTTCCCGCTCAATATCGTCAAATGTTAGTATGCCGTCAGTGCCGGAATATTCATCTATAACAACAGCCATACCTTGTTTATTTTCACGCAACATTTGCTGTATGCTGGACATTTTTTTTGTTTCCAAAATAAACAGCGGAGGTCTCATTGTCTTTTCAACAGAAAAATGCTCATTTGAATTTTTATACTTGAGCATATCCTTTACATATAAAATGCCAACTATATCATCAATATCCTTGTGATATACAGGAAACCGTGACAAACTGCATCGTTCAGAAAGTTCAATAATATCATTATAACGCGCGGTCAACGGCACAGAAATTATTTTCTTTCGTGGAATCATAATGTCTTTTGCTTCGAGGTCAGTGAACTTGAACACCCGGCGCATCATTGTTTTTTCGCTTGTTCCAAGAATTCCTTCTTCGCCACCAACATCAATGAATGTTTTTATTTCTTCCTCAGTAAATGAGACATTTTTCTTTTTTGTATCAATGCCAAAGAGTTTTAGCACAATCCGAGAAAATTCCGTAAGAATAAATACAACAGGATTAAGAACTACTTCAAGTACGCAAATAAATCCGCTGAAAAAAAATGCAATTGGTTCAGGGTGACGAGTGGCGACTGTTTTAGGTGTAATTTCTCCGAAAATGAGCAAGAGCAATGTAGCGACAAATGTTGCAATGCCAACGCCCGCGTTGCCAAACAAATCAATTGCTATAACAGTAAGAATGGAAGATATGGCAATGTTTACAATATTATTTCCGACAAGAAGGGTGTTGATAAGGCGCTCTTTGTTATTTAGCAGCCGCCAGGTTCTTACAGCACGTTTGTTTTTCTGATTCCGCAGAAAGCGCACTCGCAATTTGTTTATTGAAAGGAATGCGCTTTCTGACGCTGAAAAAATGAGAGAGAGAATGATAAGGACCACTGCAACAAGCAGCAGTCCCCAAATAGAAGCAGTAGGAGGGTGATCCGAATTCATTTTACTTTTCTATCTTCTCCGTCCCAGAAGGAGCTTCTGCGTTTGCACCTGTAGATTCCGACGCTGTTCCCTGAGCTTCAGTTTCTTTAATTTTTTTGCACTCCTCGAGCACATTTTTCATAGCAGGCACAAGGTCTCCCTTTGGCGCAACATCAATTCCAGACTGCAGCAAGCCCATCATTTTTTCAATGTCTGGTTGTACATTCTGCGAACAAATATATGCCGCTGAGTAGTATGCATTCTGCTTTTGTTCCGGAGTAAGATGTCCGTCTTTTATAAGATTAAGAAATACGTTTATAGCGCCATCTACATCGTGGTTGCGTGCAAATTGAATAGAATCAACATAGGCAACTTCTGTCTCATACTTGCCAACAAGTTTAGTCTTGTTTTTCTTATCAAGTTTTGGAACTTCGCGGAACATATCAACTAGCAATGCCCTGTATTCCTGTGGCTCCGCTTGGTAAAGCTCTTCTATTGCATTGACCTTGCTAATTTTTTTTGAATGTTTAACTTTGTTTAAAAGCGTTGTAAACTTTTCAAGCTCAAAATTATCTTTTGTAACTTTTGCAACATATTCAGCCGGTGTCTGTACGGTATCATCAAAGGCAATGTTTGAAAGGTAATAGCCTTCAGAAGATGTAACAAATGCGCATGGATATGCTCTTACATTATACAGGCTAGCAACATTTCGATTCTTTGTAATTTTTTCTCTGAGTGCCTGAATAGCCGCCTGCTGATCTGCCGGAAGTTTTGTTTCATCGGACTGTGCCGTTTTGAATTCTGCATCAGCAAAATCGATGTTCAACAACACATAATCTTTATGCATTGCCTGTATGAATTCATCAGTATTACCAATTTTTTCATTGAACTCTTTACTTTTGCCATCCCAATCACTGCCACTGAACAAAATATATATTTTTTTGCCATACTGTTGTGCAACGGCTTTTGCAGCATCATAATCTGTCAGCCAGCCGGCAACATCTTCAACCGGAGCTTCCTTAGCGGTTTCTTTCTTGTTGCATCCTGTGAGCATCATTGTCATTGCAATGAACGCAGCAAACAGGATAACTAAAACGCTTTCATTCTTTTTCATTTGTTTTTCCTTATTAGTTAAAATATGAAACACCTGCACTGAAAATATTCTGGCAGGAACTTTCATTCTTTGTGTTAAGCAGGTTCTTGATGAGATCAGGGCTGCTTCCGTTTACGCCGGTACCTACCGTGCGCTCGCTGTGGCCCATCTTTCCAAGAACGTGTCCGTCCGGGCTTGTCATGCCTTCGATTGCAAACAAGCTACCATTAGGATTGTCAGGCTCGGTGATTGACGGAATGCCGTTCTCATCAACGTACTGGCTGAATATCTGTCCATTCTTAAACAGTTGTTCTGCAAGTTCGTTACTGATGACAATTCTTCCTTCGCCATGGCTCACCGGCACAAGGTGAATGCTGCCGTCAAGAACAGAAGGCGTCAATGCCCACGGACTTGTCGCGCTCACCATACGGGTGCGTACGATGCGGCTTACGTGACGGCCTATTTTGTTGAAGGTAAGCGTTGGCATATCTTCTGCAGGCGCTTTGATTTCTCCGTATGGAACAAGACCTGTCTTGATGAGTGCCTGGAATCCGTTGCAAATACCAAGAACCAAACCGTTGCGTTTTTTGAGCAAGTCCATGATGCTGTCCGCAATGCGGTTCTCACGCAGAACGTTTGCAATGTATTTTCCGGAACCATCCGGTTCGTCACCTGCACTGAATCCACCGGCAAGCGCAAGAATCTGCGCGCTGTCAATTTCTTTCTTGAATGCATCAAGTGATGAAGCAAGGTCTTCAGGAGTCCTGTTGCGGAACACGAGAATCTTTGTCTCTGCTCCGGCAAGATTAAATGCACGCGCCATGTCGTACTCGCAGTTGGTTCCAGGGAACACTGGAATAATAACGTGTGGTTTTACAGAGTTTGTCTTTACGCTGAAGTCCTTTTTTGCTTGAGCAAGGCTTGCGTGCTCGTCGAGTGCAAACTTTGGGAGCGCCGGCTGCAACGCTGCACCGGAAACATGCGGGAACACTTTGTTGAGCTTTGCTTCCCACGCGTTTTCAATGTCATCAAGCTGAATTTGAATTTCAGGAAGATGACCAACGCCTTTCGTCTCAACGGTGATATATTTCTGATTCTGAGTAAAACCAATTTTCACCACCGTGCCGTTTACAAATCCGCTGTTTTCAAGTTTATCAATGTCTGTTTCAACAAGAATGCTACCGTACAACGGCGTAAACAAATCGCTCATCGTGTCGCCAACATTCTGATGAATAGCTGCGACAGTAGCACTTGTTGGAATAGTGTGTATAGAGCAACCGATTTTGTTACCCATCGCCATTTTGCTTACCGCTTCTGCAATTCCACCTGCACCCACCGGATACATGGCGGCAATTTTTCCTTCAGCATTCAAATTGTAGAGCAGTTGGCTATTCTTAGTGAATGTATCAAAATCTGGAGCAAGTTCTGTTGAATACGGAACGCTCACCAAATAGATGAAGTCGCCACCCTTCTTGAAAGAACCGCTTGTAATATGTCCGACTGTTTCTGTATTTACAGCGAAAGAAACAAGTGTGTGTGGCACGTTGAGTTTTTCAAACGTACCGCTCATGCTGTCTTTGCCACCAATACTGCCAGTGCCCATTGCCTTCTGTGCATCAATAGCACCAAGCAACGCGCTTGCCGGATATCCCCAAGTCTTAGGGTCCACTGCGCGTCCAAAGAATTCCTGGAACGTCAAACGACATGTCTCCGGTTTTCCGCCAACACACGCAATCTTTGCAAGAGAAGAAAGAACTGCGGTCTGTGCTCCGTGATACGGACTCCACTCTGCAACACGCGGGTCGTAGCCAAAGCTCATGACGCTTGTTGTTGAAGTTTCGCGCGGACTCATCACCGGAATCTTTGCACACATGGCAGCTTCCGGAGTGCCCTGATATTTGCCGCCGTACGGAAACAAAACAGAACTTGCGCCGATTGAGCCGTCGAACCGTTCGCTCAAGCCACGCTGAGAACAGCAGGCAAGGTCCGCCATGTTTGCAATCCATGCGTTCTTCACGCTGTCAACTGTTGGATTTTCGCCGAGTACCTGTTCAACTGAATAAAGCGGATGTACGAGCGGAGAATCACTCTGCTTTGCCGGAGATATAATCTTTGCAACAGCTTCATGCTTTGCGCCTGCGGTGTCCAAGAAAGTGCGGTCAATGTCAACAATTGTTTTCCCGCGCCACTTCATTACCAGTTTATTTGTATTTGTAACTGTTGCTACAACAACGGCATTCAAGTTTTCTGCATTTGCTGCAGCAATGAATTTTTCCACATCGCCTTTGCGTACCACCACTGCCATGCGTTCCTGTGATTCAGAAATGGCAAGCTCGGTACCATCAAGGCCTTCGTACTTCTTTGGCACTGCATCAAGATTGATATCGAGTCCGGGAGCGAGTTCTCCAACGGCAACAGACACACCGCCTGCGCCAAAGTCATTGCTTCTGCGGATAATGCGGCACACGTCCTTGTTGCGGAAAAGGCGCTGAATCTTGCGTTCCTCAACGGCGTTTCCTTTCTGAACTTCAGCGGCTGCAGTCGTCACTGATTTTTCGGTATGCACTTTTGAAGAACCAGTTGCACCGCCAATACCGTCGCGCCCTGTTCCTCCGCCAAGCAGAATCACAATGTCGCCAACATCTGGTGTTTCGCGCATCACCTGGTCAACAGGAGCTGCAGCAATGACTGCACCAAGCTCCATACGTTTTGCGACAAAGCCCGGATGATACATTTCAACAACCTGTCCTGTGGTAAGACCAATCTGGTTTCCATAAGAAGAGAAGCCTTGAGCAGCTTCGCGGGTGAGCTTCATCTGTGGCAGTTTACCCGGCAATGTTTCGCTGAGCGGTACTGTTGGATCAGAAGCGCCGGTTACGCGCATTGCCTGGTATACCCAAGAACGTCCACTAAGCGGGTCACGGATTGCACCGCCAATACAAGTTGCAGCGCCGCCGAACGGTTCTATTTCTGTTGGGTGATTGTGTGTTTCGTTTTTAAACTGGAGCAGCCAGCGTTCTGTAGCGTCTGGTGAGTCCGCAGGAAGCGCTTTGCCGTTTTTGTCTGTTGTGTAATGCACGTCGATGAACACCGAGCACGCATTGTTTTCTTCGCTCACTTCAAGGTCGTCGAGTTTGCCGTGCTTGCGCAAGTATTTTGCTCCAATGCACGCCATATCCATGAGAGTGACCGGTTTGTCTTTACGGCCGGCATACAAGTCGGTGCGCATTGTCTTATATTCAGCAACCGCCTTTTTAAACAGCTTTGCATACGGACCGTTCTCCACTTTTACATCTTTCAGAATAGTATTGAACGTTGTGTGGCGGCAGTGGTCGCTCCAATACGTGTCGAGTACGCGAATTTCAGTAAAGGTAGGATCACGTTTAATCGACTTGAAATAATCCTGCATGAACTTCACATCAGCAAAATCCATTGCAAGACCAAGTTGATTACGGTACGCCTCAAGTTTTTTTGCATTCAGCTTTATAAAGCCTTCAACAGTCGGAATGTCAGCAGGAACAGAAACATCCATCTTGAGCGTTTCAGGTTTTTTATCATCGGTAAGGCGACTGTCTACCGGATTGATTAAATATCCTTCAATTTTCTTAACATCAGAATCAGAAACAGTCCCTTTAAGCAGAACTATTTTTGCACAGCGCACACAAGGAGGCTCATCGCCAACTTTTGTTTCGCGTGACATTCCTTCTCGCAACAAAGAAAGACACTGCTCTGCACTGTCTGCACGCTGATCATATTGTCCGGGTAAAAATTCCCAAATAATTTGAGTGTCGCCGGCAGGCACATCAAGCGTCTCAAAGGCGACAAAATCACTCTGCGGTTCGGAGAAAATTCTTGTTGCAGCTGCTTTTACAACGTCATCAACAACATTTTCTACATCATACCGGTTCACATAACGCACACCGGTAACACCACTAATTCCAAGGAATCCGTTTATTTCGGAATAAATCCGTGCCGCTTCATTTTCGAAGCCAGGCTTTCTTTCTACATAAATGCGAAACATTCAAATATTATAGAAGAAATACGTTTATTGTGCAATTATAGTTGCATTCCACAAATAGATTTTATCTTGAATCCTTTTCACCAACGCTGTATATTTATATATAAATGAAAGAAATCATTGACTCCCCAAAAATGACATCCCCGCTACACACAAATGCAATCGACTCACTTCTAGAAACGCTTACCCAGCAATATGCGCTTGCTCAAAAGGCAGATAAATTTCTTCCGCCGGAATTAGCAAATCGTCTGCAAAAAATACGTGAGCGGATTCCAGAAAGTGCACGGCCTACAACATTTTTAGCCGGTCTGCCGCTCGGAAAAATTCTCAAAGAACGATACGATGACCAGCAACAGATTAAGTTGATGAAATACATGACACGCGTCCAAGACCGAGCTGCACAAAAAATGCTCGATGATGAAAAGTTTGCAGAAAACTTCCTTACAAAAGATGAATTTTCTGCAGTCATTCTTTCACTCGACATTCGCCGTTCCACAGAACTTATGCTCAAAGCAGAAAGCCCGCAACTCTATGCGGAATTTATAAACACGCTTACTTCCGAACTTACTGAATCTGTAAAAGAACGATTTGGCATCTATGACAAATTCACCGGAGACGGACTGCTTGCATTTTTCCCTGACTTCTATTCAGGCAAAGATGCAATTCTACAGGCATTGCTCTGCGCCGATGACTGCCATACTATTTTCAACGCAATTTTTCCTTCGTATCGCAGCCATTTTGCAATTCCAGACAATATGGTCACCGGCCTTGGAGTGGGAATAGATATAGGTCCTGTTTTCAAAGCAGGCATTGAGCTTGAATATACCGTTGTCGGAAAGCCTGTTGTGTATGCGTGCAGATTTTCTGCAGCGCCAGCAGGGCATACCTATCTCACACCGCTTGCAGAAAAAGCACTTAAGGAATCTTCTTCACCAGAAACCTTTTTATCGCAAAAGACCGAAATTGAAATTAAGCACGAAGGTACAACCCTTGCATACGACGTGAATGCTGTAAGCACTGCTGTTTTAGAGCACCTGACACTCGATGAACCGGAATGGTGCAAATAAAATAACTATTTTCATTTAAAATATAAATTATATCAGAAACTAACAGTCCCAACAGTAATTTGCTTTTAAGTCCTATATAATTTACTCATGAAAAAGACAACTCTCTTATCATTATTTGCAGCATTGTTCATAACAGTAGCTGCCCCACTTGTGGCACAAGAAACAGAAAGTGCCGCCGTACGTCACGTTGCAGACGGGACTATTCTTCAATGTTGGTGCTGGTCATTCAACACAATTAAAGACAACATGAAGCAAATTGCAGATGCAGGATTTACCGCATTGCAAACGTCACCAATCAACACCTGCCGAATCGGAGAATACGGCGGATTAGCATTGATGAGCAAAGACACAAGCGGCAAGTGGTATTTCCACTATCAGCCGACCGATTGGAAAATTGGCAACTATCAGCTTGGCACACGCGATGAATTCAAAGCAATGTGTGACGAAGCAAAAAAATACAACATCACGGTCATTGTGGACGTGTTGCCCAATCACACCACACAAGTCAATAAATTCTCACGCGCAGAAATGGCAAATCTTTTTGCAGCAGTTGGCGGCGAAGACAAACTTTACCACGCAAACGGACTTAAAAATATTTCCGACTACAACAAACGCAGCGAAGTCATTTCGGAGGAAGTAGGCGGTCTGCCTGATGTAAACACAGAAAACCCTGACTTTCAGGCATACTTCATGACATTCATGAATGATGCAATCGATTGTGGCGCAGGTGGATTCCGTTTTGACACTGCAAAACACATTGCACTTCCTGACGATCCCAAAGACCCTTCCAGTCCGGAAAACGATTTCTGGGAAATTTTCACCGGCAAGAAAGACATTCGCGGCGTATCACTTCACAACAGCAAAGACCTTTTTGAATACGGTGAAGTTTTGCAGGGTGGCGCATCACGTGAAGCCGACTATCCAAAGTATCTTCGTGTCGTAGCAAGTTCTTACGGTGCAAATCTTCGCATGGCAATTAGATTTTCAAATCTTTCAACAGCAAGAATTTCAAACTATAGTCACCCGGCAGATCCAAGCCGCCTTATCACATGGATTGAATCTCACGACACCTATGCAAATCAAGGTGAATCTGCAAAGATGACAAATTTCCAGCTTAGAGTTGGTTATGCGCTTATTACCGCCCGCCAATTAGGCACGCCGCTTTTCTTCAGCAGACCACAGGGACCGGAAGCAACGCAATTTCCAGGAGTCTCACAAATTGGCGATATTGGCAATGACCAGTTCCACGATCCTGAAGTTTCAGCAGTAAATCATTTCCGCACCGCCGTTGCAGGAGAACCAGAAAAACTCAGTAACGGAGCATCTAACGCGCAGCTCATCATTGAACGCGGATCAAAAGGTTTTGTGCTAATCAACATGGACAAGGACGCTTCAACATTCAAATTTGAAACACAACTGCCAGACGGAACATATATTGATCATGCGCATGAAAAGAAATACACCATAAAAAAAGGTGCGTTTTCCGGCCGAGTTCCAGGTGAATCAATCATCGTCATTTATTAATCAGTAAAAAAATAGCTGTGGGGAACAAAACTTTGCTTACCCACAGCTTTTTTTCGGTACTGCACTTTATTTTGAAAAAACCTTATACTGTATTCATGAATCATTACGAAGTATGCGCTGCAATCATCACTAGAAAAAATAAAAACGGCACGACAGAAATTTTTACTGCTAAAAGACCAGGCCCAAAGCCCGGCAGAGAACTTACTGAAACAAATTACAAATGGGAATTTCCCGGCGGAAAGATGGAAGCGGGAGAAACAAGAGAGACCGCCCTTGCACGAGAAATACGCGAGGAATTTGACACAAAAATAAAAGTCGGCAGATACCTTATGACTGTTGAACATCAGTACAAGACATTCAGTATCACCATGCATAGTTTTTACTGCACAATCGAAGAAGGCTGTCTGACGCTCAAAGAGCATCTTGATTCAAAATGGCTTACTGCAGCTGAGCTGCCTTCAGTAGACTGGGCCGCAGCAGACATTCCCATCATGCAGACTGTCGCGAAAGAAACAGTTTAAACATAAATTAGTTCTATCATATGAAGTTGAAATTCTGACACTTACCGGGTTCCAACACAATCTGCTTCAACAAGAGAAAGTTTTTGTGGCTGCACGTCAACTGCATGGTATACGCTCTGAGTTATGATGGACTTGTTCTTTGCAAAGAAAGTAACGGTAACCGTATACGTGCCAGGATCGAGTGTGATGCCACAAACATCCGCTCTTGCAGGAAAATATTTTGAAGTGCGCAAGTCTGCCTGTTCAGTAATTTGATTTGACACACTGCTTACAACGGAAAAAAGACGTATCATTTCGCCAATCGCAGCAGTTGAGTCATCCTTGCTGTTTGCAAGTTCATCGCCTATAGCACGCGTTGCAACCGCTGTCGTACCTTTTATAAGGCAGCGTGCAATTGCCTTGTTATATAAAACCTGTGCCCTCAACGCAAATGTTTCCACCGCAATGTTTTCTATGCTTTCGATTTGTTCAAGAAGTTCAGATGCAACCACCGTTCCGTCATCTTTTGCAACAGTAACGGAAATCGACCCCACCGTAGATGGCTGCAGAACCATGACAGGCACCGCAAAAATATAGTCGTAAGAAAAATTAACTCTGTTTTCAATCTTAACCGGAGCAAGACCTGAAAATGCAAGTATATTGAGCCGTCCTTTTTCTTTGGGAATAGAAAGTTCCTCATCAACTGTTCGGGGTTCTGCAAATGGATAGAGCGCTCCCTGTGTAAGAAAAGAATCATGTATCATATGACAATCTGCATTGGCAGCGTCCATGTCATTTGTTGCACGATGATATAAGAGAGAAAGATACTGCCCTAAAGCTGAATTATGAAACTGTATGCTTGCAGCCGCTCCGTTTTTTTCATTAGCAGCTTGTCGTGAGCGTACCAATTCCTGGTCATGTCTGGAAGAAATTGCCTGCACCTTGTTTTTAAATCTGTTTATTTCAACAAGCGCATCATCAAGATTATTCTGATGGTAATAATTGAGTGACATAAAAAGATTTGAGTATATGTCCTCATAGTCTTCACCAGGATAATCAATCATAGTGTCATTTACGATGAATGAACTGATTTCCTGCGTGACACTTTTTGTATAGTTTGTATAAATTAATTTTTCTGCATCGGAAAGATTTTTTGTAGAATCATTATAATCACCGGCAAAATGTCTAAGCACACCGGTATCAAGATTGTATAGCACGGAATCATGTGAGCTGTAGAGTAGATCTTTATTTTGTTCAATATAAAGGAGCGCCCCGCGATAATCTGAATGCCGCACATCGTTAAGCGGCACCATATGTTCGCCAGAAAAAGTAGCACATCCTGTCAGCAACGTACAAAGAAGCAGTATTACAAAGAGATGAAAACTGTACGTTTTGAACATGTTTCTACCTCTGCCGCGAAAAATTAATTTGCTGCCAAAGAGTCAAACAATGACGTAAATTTAGAAGTAAACTCATTCTTTACTTTTGTTTCAATTATTCGTACGGCGCCCTGCTGCGCTTCTTCTTTGCTCAGCTTGCCCTGTCTACCGTTTGAAGAAAAATTAAGGACTTCGGTACCAGTCGCTGTTTCTTTAAGACTGCTTGTCACCACGTAGCGCACGTAATACGCGCTGCCGTTCTGACCTGCATCTTCAAAAGAAACAGTACAGGTCATTTGGTAAGGCGCATCTTTATTGCCTGTCGCCGTTCCAATACCAGTGTCGTTTATTGCGGAAGAAAACACTGCGGCAACTCTACCGTCAACGTCTCCCGTTACTTCAATATTTACTGTCACCGCGTTAAATGCGTTTTGTGCGAGCTGTCCTACTTCCGCCGACGAACCATAAGACGGCTGTTTATAATAGGAACGATTTAGAACAGACAGAAGTTGCATGTAACCGTCATTTTCTTGCGCAATTTTATATGCCTTTGTAAGCAAAGCACATGATGTAAAAGAAACACCCGCTTGCCGCGCATGGGTAACAAGCGTTTCAACTTCTTCATCCTTCTGATTGAACAAAAGAGAATAATGGCGCCCCGCTTCAGCGCGATTAAGCACCGCGCGAGAATATGACGTGCCTTTACCATTTGTAAACCGGTCTTTTATAGTAAGCCCGGAAATAGAAGTGAGCGATGTATGTGTCGTAACCGTTGAAAGATATGTTGAAAGCTGAGAACCTTTTTTAGATGAATCAGTCTGTTTGAGACTTTCGTGAGTTTCAATGCTCTGGCTAAGAATACGGCAAAGTTCGGCAGTTGCATTTTTGTCCGCATCACCAGTCGTTGTTCCTGAACCTGTCGCAGCAACATATTCTTTTTCTGAATAACCGTCATAAGGATTTGCAATCCATGCAACATCTTTTCTGCCTGCGCCCGATGCAAAAGAAACACAGGCAACTGAAAGAGTGAAAACTAAAAATGGAATAGTTCCAAGTGACTTCATATAAGCAATCCTAGAAACGTGCTGAAGGACGTTTAATGACCTTCTTGATGCTGTTGTTGTCATTCATCCAGATTTTCATATTTGTCTCAATATCAATAAGCTCTGTAGAAATGTAATAAGTTCGCGTCATAAGACCTTGTCCGTCCGAGTCAACAATTGTTTTTATTGCGCCCTGGAGCATAAAGTCAGCGCCTGTTTCGTTGCCAAGATTTTTTGCCGTCTCTTCGCTTGCATTAAGCTGCTGGTCATCACGTTCCTGACGAACTTCGGCACGCTCTGCAGAAGATGCAACAAAATCAACAACGCCACTGTTTACCAGAGCTGTCTCAAATTGTTTTGTAAGAATGCTTGTGTCGATGTGTTCATCGCTCTGGTTGCGGAAAGAACCAATGATTACAACAGGATTCTTTCCGCCGTGTTTGGAAGCAAAGCCGGAGACTCTAGGAGAAGCAAGACACTCTTTGATAATGTCGTTGGCTGCAATCTTTACATCTGTGTCATTCCAATAACCGCTCAAATCTGTTACGGTGTTCGGCTCGACACGCTTTACCTGTGGCGTACTTGCGCAAGATGTAAACACGGCTGCTGCAGCAAAAGCTACTACGCAAAAAAGCATGTTTCTTCTCATAAGAATCTCCTCTATAAAAGTCTACTTTATTTTTTAGTTTTCAGAACCAGCTGTTGTGTTAAGCAGGTTATATTTCTTGAGAGCTTCTTCAACTTTCTGCTCAGTGATTTCACTCTTTTTATCAGTAACATATTCGTCAACAATTCCGTTTGCTGCCGGAACAACTGCTTTAAATGGCAGGAACATAAGAACGTATACGGTACCATCTTGTCCTACCCAATAATCCTTCTGTGTTGAACCCTGCAGAATATCCGTCGCGCGGTCAACAGTCGCTTCTTCCATGTAGCTGAGCGTGTCTGATGCAACGCCTGTGTCCTGTGCATATGTAGTAATTGCTGTTTTAAGCGTTGTCTGCACTGTACGAGCAAGTTCTGCGCGACCATTTGTGCGCGCTGTCGTCAAAGAATTTGTCTGTGTGCTCATTTTGCCTGAGCCTACTGCATAAATTCCTTCATCGTCTTCCTTGCCAGACATAACCCATTGTGGACGCTCAACACCTTCCGCTCCAATGACGACCGGAATTTTATCAGCGGCTTTTTCTTCCTTTTTTGTGGAAGCACAGCCGGCGAGCAACAGTGCCATTGTCAATGCAGTGGCAGAAATAAGAACCTTCTTCATAAAAACCTCCAAGTTTGTGAAAATAAACTTTAATACTATTTTAAAAGTTACTCTAAAATAGATACTACTGTCAATATAACCGCTTTCTTATTTAAATTTAACACATAAGTATGCACTTTGTTACTTTTCTATCAATTTTTTAAGAAAATTTAACAACTATTTCCCTTTAAGCAGCCTTTTTTATGTGATTAAGCCGCCAGATAATCCAAGCGAGAAGAAAGGAAATTGCAATTATTGCAACGCCCCATACAAAAGACAGAGCGACACCCTGGTTGTACACGCGCAAGAAAGGATACGGACCGTCAATGACACGCAAAATGTTAAGCAAAAGCGTTACCGCCGCATAAAGTATTGTAGGAATTTCGGCAAACAACAACGCCTTCCTTGACAATACCGGTTTCTGTTCAAAAAATATAAAAGAAACGGCCGCCAGCACAGGACATACAAAATGCCTCATGAACAATTGGTACGACCCAAACATATTCTGCAGACCGTTATCACCAGACATATACCCCACCGGCACAAGGATAGTGACAACAACCGTAAAAGTAAGCAGCAGACAGCAAGTTGCAATATACTTCACCATTTGTACCGCGTACGGAATTTCTTTCTTGCCAGAATTTCCATTATACGCGGCAATCAGAGGCAGCTCACACATCACGACAAGCAGGCACGCTATAAGCGCAAGATAATTGCTATCATTTGTATAATAGACAAATGTATCTGTATTTCGTCGAATAAAATCAAAAACAACCGTAGAAAGTTCAAAGAGAACAACAAGTATGTTCAGAATGCACGACACAACAATAGTCTGCTTTGAAGTTGAAATATTTGTATTTTTCATAAAACAAGTATACCATCCTTTTTGCATTATGTAAGCAAAAACATCACTCGTCCATCAGATGCAAGTCTTCGAGCAGACCGCCTTTTTCGCTCCACACAGAAACAGCAGTCTTTTGTTCATCACTCAACTCATCCCAGCTAGGAACCTCACCGTTTTCAAGCATTCTGTCAGCACGCCACTTCTTTTCTTGTTCTTCAAACGTATCGCCAATATCCAAATCTGCATCATCAGCACCGGCATGACTCCTTGCCGACCGATGGACAGGCACAGATACATTTCTTTTTTCCCCGGAATCTTTACCAGTCGCACTAAACACAATGAATATCACCGCAAGAATTACCATGACAATAAGAAAGTAAAGGAAAAAGAACAACATATAACGCCCCCTTATTCCGTCTCCATTCTATCATCATTCTATCACTGCTGGTGGGACATATGCTGTCTCTACTCAACACTTATTTTGTTTTACTATATTCACCGTATTCACAACCAACGTTTTCTGCACGCAGCGTATCAACAGGAATTCTTCTGCCAAATTTCTTTGCATACAATTTCACCGTACCTTTGCCGGTACCACCATTCCATAATCGCGTATGACGACGCGTACCATCAGGCGCTTCATAATTAATAAGCAGCATCTCATTCTTAGCACAGGTAATGTCATAGTCAACGGCAGCTTTGAATGTCTCCTGATGAATATGCCATACAACTTCGCTGTCTGTTTCTTTACAGTCAAATTTTGTTCTGCAACCTGTCCAGAACTTAGAAAAATTAAATTCAAAAGGTCTGCCTTCATACCAAAATGCAGAAAGCAATTTTTTATTCAGCGGAATTCCAAACACCTTTGGTCTACCACCGCCAACGTCAAATACGCTGTTGTCAAGTTTTTTGCCGGTATTTTCACTTGTCAAATTCCAAGAAGACAACCATACCCACGGAGAAGTAAATCCACTGCCCCAGTTTTTATCCGCATATCCATATGAAGTCTTTGGAGTTACTATATATTTTTCACCGTTGAAAATCACCGTTCCGCTATATTCCGACTTCATACCTTCTGCATGCCAGTACATTTCAAATGCATTGATTGTGCGGAACAATCTTCCCGCTCCATATCCTACATTAAATGCTATTTTCTTTGAAACATTTAAATTCCATGAAAGGGAACCGCTTCCACACATATATTCTGGATGCGCTGCAACTTCCTGCGGAGTAAGCTGTATCGAGCCTGTTATTGTCCGTTCACTCGCAGTACATTCGGGAGCGCCAATGGTGTACGGTGCCTCACGTAAAACAGTAATATCTTTCCATGAAAAAAACCGATGAAGCTGTACGGCATCTTTTCCCCATGTTCCCGCTTTTACCATAAGGTATGACGGCTTTATTCCCTTTGCTTTGTTCTGTGGCAATTGTCCCAAAATAGGTTTTTCTTGCGTCAACGCCGGATTACACAAAAAATATTCTACAAAGAAAGATTTTTCTTCACCTGTCTTTTCATTGTAGCCGGTAAATGAATGATACCACCAGTCGTATCCTTTTTTAGCAAGTGAACCTTTAAGTTGGAATGCATTACGCTGCCTGTCGCTCTTATTAAATTCTATTTTCATGTAGTAAATAATACACTTTTTTAAAATAATCCGCCATTGTTTTGAAAATAAAATTATACTTTTTTTGGCTTGTAAAAAATATTTCTTCTATATTATATAGAAAATGTTTTTAAAATGAGTATACTGTTTTTCATGAATTCAGCCCACTCAGACTCACAGTTTCTAAACATGACCACAAAGCCTGTATCTCACCTTATTCCATCACTTGCCATTCCAACGGTCATCAGTATGCTTGTATCTGCTATCTACAACATGGCCGACACTTTTTTTGTTTCACGGTTAGGTAAAAGTGCAAGTGCCGCAGTAGGCATTGTATTTTCTCTCATGGCAATAATTCAGGCTGTTGGGTTTACTCTTGGCATGGGCGCCGGCAGTCTTATCTCACGCAAACTTGGTGAAAAAGATAAGAATGCCGCAGACAAATATGCTTCTTCCGCTTTCTTTGCCGCACTTGCATTTGGTCTTTGCCTTACCATTTTTGGGCTGCGTTTTCTTGATCAATTGGTAAAAGCGCTTGGTTCAACGCAAACCATTCTGCCCTACTCAAAAGCATATGCCCGTTGGATACTGCTCGGCGCGCCGTTTATGTGTGCTTGTTTTGTCATGAACAACACGTTACGTTCAGAAGGTCATGCTGCATTCTCTATGGTTGCACTCACTTCCGGAGGTCTGCTTAATCTTGCGCTTGATCCACTCTTTATTTTTACATTCCACATGGGCACGGCGGGCGCTGCCATTGCAACAGTAATAAGCCAATTGGTAAGTTTTGTCATTTTTCTTCAGTTCTTTTTGCGGAAACGTGGAACAGTTCAAATAAAAATATCTTGTGTTTCACGTTCTCTCCGTGATTATTATTCAATCATTACAAACGGCTTTCCTTCTTTGTGCAGACAGGGTCTTGCAAGCGTGGCAACAATTCTTCTCAACAACGGCGCTTCTCTTTATGGCGATGCTGCTATTGCCGCGATGTCAATTACCACGCGCATCATCATGTTTGTTGCGTCAATTATGATTGGCATTGGACAAGGATATACGCCTGTTTCTGGATATAATTATGGCGCTAAGAAATTCTCACGTGTGCGGGAAGCATATTGGTTCACGGTAAAGCTTGGCTTCATTGTGCTTGTTATTTGTAGCGCTGTGCTTTTTATTTTCGCACCACAGATAATTTCATTTTTCCTTGATGATAAAGAGGTGATTCAAATAGGTTCAATCGCTTTACGCTGCCAATCATGCACGCTTCCTCTCCACTCATTCATCATCAGCACAAACATGCTTATGCAATCTACCGGCAAACGTGTCCAGGCAACTTTCTTGTCATGCAACAGACAAGGTGTTTACTTCATTCCTCTTATTGTAATTCTTCCGTTGTTTTATAAACTTACCGGCGTTGAAATTTCACAGGCAATTGCTGACGCGCTCAGCGCAGTTACCGCGGTTCCCTACATCATTTGGTTCTTAAAAAAACTGAAGGAGCAGGAATCAATGCAAGCTGTTTCAGACAACTAGTACACGTCATACTTGATGATTGCCTATCATCTTTTCCATCCAAATCATATCGTACCACAAATTGAATTTATATCCGCACTGCGTAAAATGACCAACTTCCTTGAATCCACACTTCTTATGGAACTGCGGACTGGTATTTGTAAGATACGCATCATCTGAACGCGGCGTAGTTGCAATGCACGCGTACAAGTTGAGAATTCCCTGCACTTTTAATTTTTCTTCTATGAGCGCATACAATGCAGTCCCCATTCCCTTGTGTTGGCATGACGTGCGCAGATAAATTGAAAGTTCTGCACAGTGCTCATACGCTTTACGCTCGTGGAATGCAGAGGCATACGCGTAACCGTCTATGATTCCTTCTTTATCTACCACAACAATATAAGGAAACCGTTTAAGTGTATTTACAATGCGCCCGCGAAATTCCTCAACAGAAGGAACATCATATTCAAACGTAATTGCCGTATGCAAAACATATGGCGCATAGACTGCTAAAAGCTGTTCCGCGTCAGCAGGTGTTGCAGAACGAATTGTATATTCTGAATTCATACGAAGAAGTATATCAAATATAAGCTCTGCGATGCTACACTTTGCAATATCAATGCTTCAGAACTTGGCAAAGATTTTCTTCGCATCTATCACAAATTATATTATTCAACTCCAATGACAATAATTTCTTCTATTGGTGTTGCAAACATATGTGAAAGAACAACAAACTCATCTACCGTAGGAAGGCTTTTGCCCCACTGCCACTTGTAAACAGCTTGTGGACTTTCAAAGTCGAATAATGTCTGCATTTCTTTTACAGAAACACCCGCATGTTCACGCAACCGCTTGATATTTTGACCAGTTGCTTTTGTATCTATAACAGGGTAAGAATAGTGCTTTTCCATATGTAACCTCCTGAATGCTCCGTGCTTTTCGCATCGAAGCTCGCGCAATAAAATTTAAATCAGAGCTGTATTCCGTCATTACGACCGGTAATACTAATCCGGCAACGGCGACATTCATCTGATTTCGTGTCTGATTGGAAACGACACGCTCATTCATTGTTGTACGTTTGTAGAAGTTATTAATTTGCATGGGTGTCCTCCAAGGAAACAAATTTTCTTGCGCGAATTCTCAAGGTTCGCATAAAGAATAAATATTGTATTTATTTATACCATTTCATTTTACTTTTGTCATCAAGAAAGTTTATCTTTTCATTAAACTTACAAGTCAACTTCTTGACCACATTTTCCTTGAGTGCAATACTTTGTATGTAATTTTTCTGGAGGAATTTCATAATGAACACGGAACATCCAAAACAGTCTTGGTACGAACTTGTCGGCACAAAAATTGTTGAATCATTCAAGCGCAGACATTTTGACGCATACTATTGCGCGACAAGTGCTGAGGCTGTAAAAAAGATTCTTTCACTCATTCCCAAAACAGACGTCGTTTCTTGGGGCGGTTCAACAACGCTCACAACTCTTGGTGTACAAAAAGCAGTAAAAGACAACGGATATAAAGTGATTGACCGCGACACCGCAAAAACTCCACAGGAAAAAACAGAGATTACCAGACAGGCGCTGCTCTGCGACACATTTCTCATGAGCACCAATGCCTTTACTCAAGACGGAGAACTTTTTAACATAGACGGAAACGGCAACAGACTTGGCGCGCTCGTTTACGGGCCAAAAAGTGTCATTGTCGTAACAGGCATGAACAAGATGACAAAATCACTTGCTGATGCGGTAGACAGAGTTCGTTCTTTTGCCGCCCCAATGAATCACCAACGCATTCCCGGCACGACTCCATGCACTGAAACAGGACTCTGCGGGGACTGTAAATCAACAGACTGCATCTGCGCGCAAATGGTTACCACCCGACTCTGTCGCCCTGCAGGCAGAATCAAAATAATTCTTGTTGGTGAAGATTTAGGTTTCTAGACTTTGAGTGTACTTTAAACAGACCTAAAATGACTTTAAATTCTATGCATAATGCACTATAGTTATAAATAAGGAATGGTAAAATGCTTTTTAAAAAGAATTCTTTGCTCAGACTTTCACTGCTGCTGAGCACACTGCTGTTTGCATCCTGTCTTTCTTCAAAAACAAAATTTTCGCCTTCAGATGACATCGATTGGAAAACAGTTCCAGAAAATTACAACGTTAAACAAGATGGCGTCCCTTACGGAACAATAGAAACGGTGTCATATTATTCAACAGTAACAGAATGCGAACGAAAATGTTGCGTTTTGCTTCCTGATGGTTACACTCCTGAAAAAAAATATCCGGTTATATATCTTCTTCATGGCATCAATGGAGATGAAGACCAATGGATGACCGGCACACATTCTCAATATGTATTTGGAAATGCATTTGCTGCGGGAACTGCCGTGCCAATGGTTGTTGTCATGCCAAATGTCCGGGCTGCCAAAAACAACTGGGAGCCGGAAACTTCTTATCAAAATCTTTCAGATAATAATTTCCATGCGTTTGACAATTTCATAAATGATTTGCAGCAATGTCTTATGCCGTTCATCAACAAGAAATATTCTGTGTATACAGATCGCAAAAACACAGCTCTTGCAGGATTATCACTAGGTGGTCGTGAAGCATTATTCATTGGTGTAAAAATGCAAAAAACATTTGGCGCGCTTGGAGCTTTTTCTCCAGCACAAGGTGTCGTTCCTGTACCGTGGTTTCCTAGAGATTATACCTTATTAAAAAACAAGGAACTTACTTTTGAAAAGGAATACACTCCGTCGCCGTTTATTATTTCTGTAGGAGATCATGATACCGTTGTCTGCAATGCACCGCGGACATATGCAGCCGTTCTTACTAGAAATAAAGTTCCCCATATGTTTTATTTTGTTCCGGGTGAGCACGATAGAAAAGTATGGGAAAACAACCTGTATCAATTCATCACACGGCTTTTCAAGTAAGTTTCGCATTGCACGGCTATAACCACTTGCTGTTTTTTAAAACCACCGGGAAGCAGTTTGCCATTGAGTCCTTCTTGTATCATATATTCCGTTGCACGACAACGATGCACTACGACGAATGCACTATATCATGCAACGGAAACTTTTTACAGAGCTATCCCCACCATTCAGGTTGTTGGTTGTTCTGCATACAGAATAGTTGTGTCCGCACTATATTCAAATTCATCGGTAACAAAAACTTCTATCCCTGTCCAATCACCTTTTTGCGGAGAAGTGACAGTACCATCTCCGTTTGTATCTCCACCATGACTGTCGTCCCGGTAGGAAGTGAAGATGACGCCAGTTCTATTGAGCACACCATTCTCTTCAACTAAGAATTCTGAAGTTGAATTTTTAATAACCGCGCCATTTGCAATAGTAAGAGATGCAGCTGAAGTGATGCGGATCAAATTTGAAAACGTGCAAAGGGGCACTTCCGTTTCCAACCAAGAAACCGCACTGCTGATGTCACCATAGTCTATGTATATTGCCTGCTGCGTATTAGTGACAACCGGTGTTGCAGCATTATTGTCTTCATCACAGCTGAACGTATTTGATGCAGAAAGATTGAATCCGCAGGAAACTGCAAGCGGCCATAAGTTGCGATAGAACAAGTTGTTCGTTATCACTGTTCCTGACTGTGCATCACGAGCATCAAGCGTAGCATAATCATTTGCATCACTACGCGTAGGATGACCACCTATATTGTCTCTAAACAAGCATGAGTCTACACTTGCTGAACCACCTATTCGCAATGCTGCATACCTGTTTTTTTCCACCATAACAGAACACACAGTTTGAAAAGACAGAACCGCTCGAACCAAGCTCAACTCTGATTCCTTCCCAATCACCGGCCGCTGCCGTTCCAACAAAGACAGTTTCTCCTCTGCTGTCTTTTGCTGAAGTAAAATAGATTGGATTTGACGCCGACCCTTGAGCAGAAAGAACACCACCGTCTTCCACAGAAAGGCTGCCCTCCGTTCCGAATTTTACGATTGTTCCCGCGGGAATTACGAGCGTGCCTCCGTTTGCAACGCGGATAGCAGTATTCACGTAGTATGTCTTATCCGCCGACCATGTTGCATACGAACCAATCGAGTCTGTTACCGCAACATACTTTGTTTCTCCAGTCGTATCAGAATTACCAGCACCAGCAGCATTCTGATTTATTGGGTTAGAGCAGCCAAGCATCGCCAGACAAAAAACTGTTGCCACTATAAAAATACTTTTGTTCATAAAAAACCTCCTGATGCAGAATATCATGAGGTTTTAAAAGAACACCACACAGCAAATTGTGAAAATTATTTAAAAAGCAGCGTACCGCCATCTTCAAGCAACTCTGAAACGTTCAGACTTTGATAGATACGATACATGCTGTATCCATCCGCAACGACAAGGCCTCGTTCACTGTTCCAAACCGTGTTCAAATGAAGCCCCGACACTCCAGCCATATCTTCAAGCGTCATGGAAAGAGACTCCCGGCGAGCGCGCACCGTTTCTCCAATACGCCTTATTAATTCAGAATCTCTAATACTGAGCAAATCGCGCCTTGGAATTTCAACAAAAGAATCCGTAAAAGTGATATGGTACTGTCCTTGGTCAATTTTCAGTCCGCAACACCCTAACGCTGACACAATCTTTATGAGCGACAAAATGCTCACGTCTCGTTCTGCCCGTTCAATCACGCTGATTGTATTCGGATGCAATGTTGCATAGAAAGCAACTTCTTCTCTGGAAAAGCCGCAGAACTTTCGCCGCGTCTTTAATTCATCGGCAAGAGTGTCCAGATATGTTTGTCTCTTGTAGTCCATAGCACGCTCCGTTTCGTGCAAAGTATATCATGTATTTTTCTATAAGACAAATTTAATATTATAAAGAAAATAGTTCCATTTGTTTTGGTTGTGATTCACCGGGGAATTCATGCATATAGGCGAACACTTCATTGTCCATAATAATGGAATGCTTTTGGCACTGCTCCTTCACCATGCGCACCATAGCACTGCTCTCTTGGCACGGCAATTCATACGATTCGCCAAATTCTCGCATGTACTTTTCCTTCATACCGGGAAAGTGCTCGTCAAGTTTCTTGTAATAATACTGCCGGTCACCGTCCCGAAGAGTGAGCCCCGCACCAAAGAGAATGATGCCATGCACTCCGCACGAAATACACGAGTTCATCAGCGAACGCACATTTTGTACCGTGCCAGTAATATGCGGCAACAATGGTGTAATCCACACAACGGTTGGGATGCCTTCGCTCTGCATAATCTTAAGCACTTCGATTCGGCGGCTCGTCACGCACACATGCGGTTCAACAATGCGGCACAAATCATCAGCAGCAGTAGTAAGCGTCATCTGCACCACACATTTTGCTTTTTTATTAATTGAACGCAACAGATCAAGGTCGCGCAGAATCATGTCGGACTTCGTTTGTATTGCAAGACCAAAACGGTACTTGTCGATAAGTTCAAGGCAGCGCCGGGTAAGAAGCAGTTCTTTTTCACAATGCTGGTAAGGGTCGCTCATTGCGCCTGTACCGATCATACAGCGGATGCGTTTGTGGAGCAACGCCTGTTCAAGCAACTCCGGCGCATTCTGTTTGGCTTCTACATCTTCAAACAAATCAACCGCATCGTTTCTTGCACGGTTCTCAATTATTTGATAACACGTACTTCGCGCATCGCAGTAGATGCATCCGTGCGTGCAGCCCCGGTAGATGTTCATGCCGTTCTGAGCAGAAAGAATTCCTTTAGCGTTTACAAAATGCACCGCGTACTCCAATCAATTTTTATCTTGTCTTCTTCACCGGCAGCCGCAGCACCGTACGAAGTTTTTCCGGCGCACACTTCCGCGCGTCACTCAGATAGATTTCGTGGTGGTACCGCGCGTGAGGAGCATCCGCATCAGTTATGTCGATTGCATACCCGTTCTCTTCAGCAAACTCATGCATGAGCTGAATGGTAGCCGGCTCGTTGTCGTACGGACCGACATGCATACACTGAACGCACTTTCCTTCTGTATGCGAAAAAAATTCTACTACAGAAAAATCGCACTGCTTCTTTTCAGATGCAGTTTTTACCGCCCAGGCAAAGTCCGCTTTCTTAACAAAGTCCGGCAGTCTGATGAGCGAAATCCACTTGAACTTGTCCTTATGCTTATAGTCAACGCCCTTGATTCCGTCCATCCACCAGAAACCTTCGAGCGGCGGCACCACGTACTTGAAGTAGCCGCCAATTTTGTGGTCACCCATGTAGCTCATCTTAATGGTGAACGCAATTCCGTAGAGCAGCTGCATTGCATGCTGATATTCACCGTCAGCACTGTTCGGGTCGCCCTTTCCGCGCACGGCAGCAAAGTGCATTTCCGGTATGTCGATAAGCTCCGGCTTCTTTGGTGGAAGATAAAATTCCTTGTACTCTTTTTTGTAGTCGAAAACCTCGTCGCTGCCTGCTGTTTGATTCATGGCACACTCCTTGTATGGGAATAGTGTAGCACAGGAATTATGACAGCTGTATGTCATAGTTTGCAATTCCTTGCTTTTACAACATATATGTTGTATATTAGTACAATGGGAATGACAGCAAAACAGGTTATGAAAATTCTCAAGAAAAATGGATGGAAGCTTGTAAGAACGACAGGTTCACATCACATTTTCTACAAATCAGGAGCAAAACGTCCAATTCCTGTTCCACGTCATGATTCGATAGATTTAGGTAACTTTGCAAAATCTATATTAAAGGAAGCCGGTATCATTTTATAGGAGGACAAAACATGAAATACAACTGCAAAATCAAAAAACAGGGTTCTCTCTATATTGCAGAATTCCCTGACATGCCGAATGTCCAGACTTGCGGTAAGACAAAAAAAGAAGCGCTGGAAATGGCGAAAGATGCTCTTGAAGGATGTCTCGCAGTTTCGCTTGACGAGAATCTTGAGATTCCGACACCATCGTATTCACAAGGCGAGCCTGTTGAAGTTTCGGCGAAGGTGGCTTTTGCTATAGAATTGCGTATTGCACGTGGTACACAAAGTCAGTCTGCTGTCGCTAAAAAAGCAGGCATGACCTATCAGCAATATCAGCGCCTTGAGAATCCTAAGAAAACGAACCCTACGCTTGAAACTCTGGAAAAACTGCAAAAAGTGTTTCAGCATCCATTCTTGGCATTGTAGGGAATTTATACCCTATCGGGCTGTATTTAGTTGAAAAAGCTAATACTACACCCGAAATGGTATAATTCAGTCAATATTTGTTGATTTTATACCCGTATGGGTGTATTCTATTTATATGAAAGAAACAACGGCAAACAAAATCGGGCTTTTTATAAAAGAAAACCGCAAGAAGGCGGGTCTTACGCAGGAAGAATTTGCCGTGCGTTCAGGACTGGGACTCAGATTTGTGCGCGAACTGGAACAGGGAAAGCAGACGGTACGTCTCGACAAAGTGAACCAGGCGCTCGCAATGTTCGGCTGTACGGCAGGTGCCGTCCGCAGCGAGAACACGACGGAGGAACCAGATGTCTAGAAAGGGCTTCGTTTTTTTTGACGGAACAAAATGCGGTCTCATTTCGGAAACAGACGAAGGCTATCTGTTTGAATATGATGATAACTGGACAAAGTCTCCGGACGCACAGCCTGTAAGCCTTACGCTTCCGCTTTCGCAAAAAAAGTACGAATCAAAAACACTGTTTGCATTTTTCGACGGACTCATTCCCGAAGGATGGCTGCTTGCTGTTGCAGTCAGAAACTGGAAGCTCAACCCGCGCGACCGCATGGGACTGCTTCTTGCAGTGTGCCGTGACTGTATCGGCGCAGTGACAGTGGAGAATTGTTCAGATGAATAACTGTCTCTGCTGCGGAAAGCCGCTTACGTCTGAAAGCGGAACGTCATCAGTACACGGCGGCTGGCACGCATCATGTATAAAAAAATTTTTCGGTACAGCGCGGCTCCCTGATGTCGGACTTTCGCAGAATGACATAGAATCACTTGCGGATGAATCTGCCGCGGCGGGAATCACTGCTACCGGTGTGCAGAAGAAACTTTCGCTTCATCTCTATTCCGATTCAAAGAAAAACGGAAGCTCAAGGCTTACCCTTGTCGGTTTTCCGGCAGGATACATTTTAAAACCGGCATCGTCTGAATATACATGTCTTCCCGAAAGCGAACATCTTGTCATGTCGATGGCAGATGCCGCCGGAATCGAAACTGTTCCCCATGCGCTCATTCACCTTGCTGACAATTCGACTGCCTATATCACGAAACGCATTGACCGGACAGCAAAACTTTCTGCAGATGAGACGCACCGTATTGCAATGGAAGATTTCTGCCAGCTTTCAGAACGGCTCACGGAAGATAAATATAAAGGCTCGTACGAGCAATGCGCAAAGATTATTAAGAAATATTCATCGCAGCCGGGTCTTGATCTGAGCAGCTTTTTCTATCTCATTGCATTCTGCTTCATCACCGGTAATTCCGACATGCACCTCAAGAATTTTTCTCTCATTCATTTCGATACATGGAAACTGTCTGCCGCATACGATTTACTGCCGGTGAACATTGTAAATCCGTCAGACACCGAGGAAACCGCACTCGCCATCAACGGGAAAAAATCAAATCTGTCTGCCGATGATTTTTTTGCGTTTGCAGATACTGTCGGCATACCGCAGCGCGCCGCTCAGAAAATGACAGCAGCACTTTTATCATTACAAAATACATTCATTCAGATGGTCGGTGATTCGCTTATTGCAGATGAACAGAAAAAACAGTTTGCTGCGCTTATCAATGAACGGTCTGCCATACTCGGCGGAATAACTAAATCGTAGTTACGAATACTTCTTTACGAGCTTCTCACCGTCACTCTTTATCCGCGCAATCAGCTCCTGCGGTTCAAGCACCGTGACGCTTTCGCCGAAACCGAGCAGCGAGCTGTACCACCAGTGCTCGTTCTTCGGAAGATGTGCCGTCATCACAACGTGCCTGTCATCATACTTCGCGGGGAACTTCGCTGCCTGCGGCTCAACAACGGCCGCATTCAAATATTCACAGCACGCGACCTGCATATTCTTATCGCACACCAGCATAACATCAAAATATTCGCGCGTATCTTCCTGCTGCGACAGCGACATGCGCACTTTGGCAGCGTCGTGATGACGCTTGCATTTTTCTTCGCACTGCAGCACTTTTCCCATGCGAATCAGTTTGAACATGCAGTACGCGTCTTTTTCTTCGTACCACGCGATAAGGTACCACGCGTACCACTGGAACACCGCATACACCGGCTCAACAACATGAACCTTCGATTCACCCTGCGCGGGGAACTCCGTTGCAATTTGCGCATTCGTGTACTCAAAAGAAAGCTTGCGGCCGGATCGCACTGCATTCCGTATGACAGAAAGTTTTTCGCTGATGTTCGTTCCTTCTTGAGCAATACTCAAGTCGATGATTATTTCTTTTCCGGCAGAATTATTTGTTTGCAAACAAGCTTGTTGATTCTTCAACACAGAATCATTCGTTACCGCATCAGCTGCATCTTGCTGGGAAAGCACTTTGATTTTTTCAAGAACCGCCTGCGATTCCTTGTCTCCTGTTGCAGACGTGAGTGCTTCGAGCGCCGTGATAATCTTTGCGTAATCAGTCTGCTCAGCGACCTGCTTTTCCATGCTGAAGGTGTCAAGAATTTCGTAGCCTCCGTCAGCACCGACATCGGCAGTCACCGGAATGCCGGCAAGACAGAGCGTTTCTATATCGCGCTGAACCGTACGCACAGAAACTTCAAAATGCCCGGCAAGCACGGACGCGCTTGTCTTTTTGTGGTTGAGAAGATAAATAGTGAGTGCTAAAAGGCGGTCGATTTTCATAAACGGTACATACAGCTTAAACAAAATAAATCAATTTGTCAGCATATGCTTGCCGCAATATTGATTGCGTCATGTACATTATTATGCTATTATAATGTCATTGAGGTATCTATGCCACAGATTAAACCTATAACTGATTTACGAAACACAAACGAAATTTCAGAACTCTGTCATGATTCAGATGAGCCAATTTTTATCACAAAGAACGGCTACGGAGACATGGTTGTAATGAGTATGGAAACATACGAACGCGACGTTTCACTTGTATCAATTTATCGTAAACTTGCATCGGCACAGCAACAAGTCGACAACGGTGAGACCGAATCTGCCGAAAAAGTATTTGACGGCTTACGAAAAAAGCATGGCTACAAAATATAAAATCCGCATTACCAAAGACGCTCAGCATGATTTAACTGAAATATACGATTACATTGCTGAACAGTTGACAGCCCAGAAAGCCGCAGCTGATTTAATGGCTGAAATTGAAAGTTCAATTATGAATCTTGCAGACTTTCCATATAGTTCCCCAGCTTTTTCTGATGACTATTTAAAACTGCTTCGATATCGTAAATTAATAATTAAAAAATATATTGTCGTCTATTCAGTATCTGATGAAAAAAAGGAAATAGACATACTGAGAATTTTCTATGGTCCTTCCGACTACATGAAATATTTACTATAACATATTCAGACAAATTACTTTTTTATTTCACATTTGTAAAAAAAATCGGATATACTGTGTGCATAAAGGATACCATATAGTTATGAACTACTACGAACGGATTCAACAGTCGATTGACTACATTGAACTTCATCTTGCAGACGAGCTCTCTGTTGATGAAGCGGCAAAGCAGGCGTACATGAGCGTGTCGAATTACTACCGCATGTTCTATTCAATTACCGGCTACACGGTAAAGGAATACATTATTTACATATCCATAGTATACTAACGGCGGAGAACACTATGCCAGAGTACAAAGAAGGAATTCTGAATATCAACCATTGGGAAAAATTATACTATCTGAATTTTGAAAGAAAAACCACTATGGAAAACGGTGGCATATTCTGATATTATTAAACGAGGGGGCATGTATGTATATAAAAAAAATTATAGGAAAAAAATGTTATCTTTCTCCAATGAACACGGAAGACGCTGAACAATATGCCGTATGGCTTAATGACATGGAAGTTGTCAACTATCTGACCCTTTCAGGTGCGACAATTACTGTTGACTCTGAAAAAGAGGCGCTGACCATGATTTCAAAAGAGCATAACTATTCAATCGTTGATGCAGAGACCAACAAGCTCATTGGAAGTGTGGGACTTGCAAGTATTGATGCGACAAACCAAACCGCTGAGATTGGTATTTTCATTGGTGACAAATCATTTTGGGGTAAAGGTTACGGAAGTGAAGCACTCTGCCTGCTTATTAATTTTGCATACCGCCGTCTTAACCTCCACGAAATTTTCCTTACTGCATATTCATTCAACCCGCGTGCCATTGCTTGTTATGAAAAAGTTGGGTTCAGGAAAATAGGAGAAAAGCGTGAATCAGTGGTGCGGGACCATCAGTATTACAACAAAGTGCTAATGGATATTTTACCTGATGAATTTTATGAAAAGAATCCGCAGTACAAACCAACTGATGTGGAGAAGTGGTGATGATACAAATCAAAAAAACTACGAATGAAGAGTTGAATAATTTGATGTCGTTGCGTCTTGAAATGCTTAGAGTTGTCAATGGTCTTTCTAGCGATGCACCGTTTTCACAAGAACTTGTCTCGTGTTCAGAAAAATATTTTACCTCTGGCGACCAGACTACTGTTCTTGCGTATGACGGTGACATTCCTGTGGGGTGCGCATCAATTAGTTACATTACCATTATGCCTACATACAGCCACCCCACGGGTAAGCGCGCTCACCTGATGAATGTGTATGTAAAAAAGGAATATCGTGGCAACGGTACGGCACGCGCGATGGTGCAGTCTCTTATTGATGAAGCGAAAATGCGAAAAGTAACTGAAATAAGCCTTGATGCTACAGAAATGGGAAAGCCGCTGTATAAAGCGCTTGGGTTCGTCGCGAATGCAGATGGTATGGTAATGAATATATAATAAGGCTTTTTAAACCTTATTATATAACACAAGCAACAAGATTAAACCGATAAGTCACTATTTTTTTACTACTGCAATGTATGCTATACTATTTCGAAATACCTTTGTTCATTAGGAATAATTATGGTTACTATCGAAACAAAACGGCTTATCATCCGCAACTATATACTCACCGACCGTGACGACTTAGGTGAGTATATGCTTCAGCGGGTAGCTGCAGAGTTTGAAAGCTATCCCGACTTTACTAAAGATAAAATTGATTCTGAAATTGCATTTCGTTGCGGAAGCGATGAATTTCTTGCAGTTGAATTAAAAGAAACTCATAAAGTAATCGGAAACATTTATTTAGGGAATCGTGACTTTAATGCAAAAGAGCTGGGCTACGTGCTCAATGAAAAATATCAGAGGAAAGGATACGGAAGCGAAGCAGCACTTGCTGCGGTGCGCTATGCGTTTTCTCAGGGAGTGCACCGAATATATGCGGAGACCGCACCGGCAAATATCTGTTCATGGAAACTCATGGAAAAAATCGGCATGAAACGAGAGGCGCATTTCCGCAAGAATGTCTCGTTTCATACAGGAGCGGACGGCAAGCCAGTCTACTGGGACACGTATGTATACGCGATTCTCGACGAAGACAATGCATGCCGTCTTTCTGCTCCCTGCTAATCGCCTGAATTATGGTGAACTTTCTATTTACTCTGCTCTTTTAAATTGGCAAGCGCATCGGCATTGGTGCCGGTCACCATCGCAAGCGTCTGGCAGCTATCTAATTCTGAACAGTCGCCACACGTTGCAAACTTTTTCTGTTGCACGCATTTCCGTATTTCACACATGCTGTCACAAAACGGAGTCTTCACCCCGTCAGTCCGGCATCCCGTGCAGTTGATCATCTCCGGGGTGATTGGTGCATGATTCATTTCGCTCCAGAGTTTTGCAGTTTTTTCACGAAGCGCATTGTCATCGTTCACTGTAGCAATCCGCGCGTCACATTTTTCACAGTCGAGTCCGCAGCAGGCAATCAGCTCTTTCATGGTCATTTCTCCTGTTCCAGTTTCTTTACCGGCACCAGCTCAATATACCCGCGTTCACCGCGCGGTTCAAGCTGAATACGCGGATTTGATGTATCCCATGCATATCCGGCAAGCAAAGGATTGTATTTCTTTTCAGCATCCCATACCTGTTCAATTGCTACGGAAAAATCTTCTTCCTGGAACGGTTCTCCACGGAACAGCAGATATTCCGACTGCGGCAATGTAATAACATCAAAGCCTTCTGGAATTACATAGTTATAATCGGCTGAAACAGATAAATCGGCATCAGATGCTGCGCATACTCTCCAGAATTGCAGCCAAACTCCTTTAGAAATGCACGCTGATAACCGGCTGACAACAGCATACTATAAGAATCGAGAAAAAGACACTCGACTTTTTTTGCGGTTTCATTCTGTCTTGACTAATAAAAAATTGTTCTCTATCCTTTCCGTATGATTCTTAGCTGCACCGTCTCGCGTGCCATAGATTATATTCTCCTGCATATTACTGAAAATATCGGCGTGGACGATGTCGCTTCCTTCAGCGGTTACTCAAAGTTCTACTTTAGCCGCATGTTCAAAGCAGAAACTGGACAGAGTGTCTATTCGTTCATCAGACGGATCCGCGTGGAACAGTGCGCATTCAGGCTCAAAACGGAGCAGCACCGCTCCATCACCGACATCAGCGTTGACTACGGGTACACGTCGTCAAATTTCAGTACGCTCTTTCTTCAGCTTGAACACGAAACACCGTACTACTTCCGCAAAGGAATTGCAAAGCGCTCTGTTGCGCATCCGTTCTTTCATGCGGAGCAGAATGTTCTTGAGCCGTACAGTGAGCTGTGCAAAAAAATCTCGGTCGAAACATTTCCAGACTATACCGTGATTTTTGAACGCCACATCGGCAACTATCATGAGCTTGCCAAAGACTGGTGCGTTTTTCTTGACACCTACAAAAACTTTCAAACACAAAGCGCGCTTTTTTTCGAGCGCACATTCGACGATCCTTCCATTGCTGATGACAACAGCTGTATTTTTGACATCTGTATGCAGGTGGAAACGAACGATGTGCAGAACAGCAGCTTGCCGAAAGATAAAAAAGAACTGCTGCAGAACGGTACGCTCACCGGCGGGAAATTTGCAGTGTATCATTTTAAAGGCAGACATCAGCAGATATTCGCCGCGTATCAGAACATGTTCAACGTTTGGATTCCAGAAAGCGGAGCATCTATTGATGACCGCTACGGCTTTGACATCTACCGCACCGTGAATGAAGACGCATCGTATATGGAAATTGATTTGTGTATTCCAATCAGATAACTGATTTTTTATAAAAGCACAAATTCAGAAGTATATAATTTGTTCTATCACTATACTCCTCACCATAAGCTGTACACGCGCTGCCGGCCGGAACGCATGTACACAAAGGAGTTTCTCAATGGACTTTATGAACGCGGACGCAATCCGTTCGCACAAAGTCAGGACAATACTGACATTTTCAATTCCGGCCATCATCAGCATGGTGCTCACATCGTTCATCACGATTGCAGACGGCTTTTTCATGGGCAACTTTATCGATAAGGATGCGATTGCCGCGGTTAATCTTGGTCTGCCAATTATTTATCTGTATCTTGCAGCAGGTCTGATGATTTCTGTAGGCGGTTCTGTTATTGCAGGCATGGCACTCGGTTCAAACGACACAAAAAAATGTGCCGGCGCATTTAATCAGACAATGCTCACCACTGCAGTCATTGTGTGTGCGCTAAGCATTGTGATGATATTCTGCCTTTCACCGATGCTTCGTCTGCTCCATGCAGAAGCGGCGGTCGCATCATATTTTCTTACCTACTACCGCATCATGCTGATCGAACTGCCGGTGATGATACTGTCTTCTTCGTTCGCCATGTTCATTCGTGCAGAAGGAAATCCGCAGTTTGCGCTGCTCACTACGGTCATTATGGTTGTGCTGAACATTGTGCTCGACTATGTATTCGCAGGTCCCTGCCGGTTCGGTATACAGGGCATTGCGTATGCGTCTCTCATCTCTGCAATCGTCAGCCTTGCACTTTCAGTATGGTATTTTATTAAGAAATCGCGCGTATTCAAATTCGCACGGTTCGCGTTTGACAAAGCGATGTTCCGTAACACCATACTCAACGGCAGCTCAGAGTTTATCGGCGAGCTTTCTATGTGTATAAGCATGAGCGCATTCAACTTTGTCATCATGCGGAGAATCGGCGTTGACGGGGTAACGGCATTTACGATTGTCGGTTATACGGCATATCTGTTCAGCATGATTGTCGTAGGATTCGGTCAGGGCGCAAGTCCGCTTATCAGCTTTGTGTACGGTTCAGGAGACAAGCAGCTGGCGCGAAGCATATTCAAACATACATGTGCGCTTGTAACAGGAGCCGGCGCCGTCACAGTCGTGCTCGTTGTATGCACATCGTCGTGGTACAGCGCTTTGTTTGTAAAAGATGAAACAGTCGCACGCATGGTACAGTCAGGCATGCTGATTTTTATGACAAATTTTTTGCTCTGCGGCGTGAATGCAATCAGCTCGTTCTATTTCACATCAATCGGCAAGGCAAAAGAATCTGCAGTCATCTCGTCATCGCGCGGACTTGTTGTGCTGCTCATCTGCATCTTCGTGCTGCCCGTGTTCTTCGGTATGAACGGCATCTGGATGGCGTCTCCGGTGACTGAAGCAGTGACGCTCGTAATTACAGCACTGTATCTTAGAAAAGATGGCGCACCCATGCACAAAACTCAGATGATTCCGTGAACCCAAGCTTGTAATAAAATTCCTGCGATGAAAGCACCACCGCACGACGAGCACCCATCGCACGCGCACGGTTCACTGCTTCGTACACAACCGCACGCCCAAGTCCAAGGTGGCGGCAGCGCGGAATAGTAACGACCGGCTCAATGTACGCAGTGTCGCCCTGTGTATACCAGCAACCGCAGTGCGCACAATACTCATTTTTGTCCACGGCAAACACTTTTAATTCAGTGTTGTAATGCGGCGGAATAGTTGCAGACGAGTCATCATCTTTTTCAGGAAGTCCCTCGTGGTCAAAGCCCTTGTGAATTACCACCTGATACTTCCACGGGTCGGCTTTGAATTCTTTTGAAGAAATTGAAATTTCATTTGGAAGGGAATACTGTTTTTCATCTGCAAGTGAAAGTTCAAGCACTTTATCTCTGCATTCTCTTTTTTCAAAATGTAATTTTGTAAGAGCTGCATGAAGTGCACCATCTTTTGAATTTGCAATGACGATGTTCTCATTTTTATCTACAAGATGCAAAACCATTTCTGTTAATAACGATTCATCGTCTGATGAATGGATAAGATAATTTCTGTCATCATAAGATGTGTCGTACGTGCTCATGCCTACGATTCTATTTTCATCATTTCTAAATAGCGCGAGAGCACCAAGTTTGTCATGCTCAAGAAACGGATGTGCCATCATCCATTCAAATCGCCCCCAGTGAAAATGTTCGTTGCAACCACGGTCGCTGGCCGCCAGCAGAAACTGGTATATTTCTTCATAGGAATTTATAATCTGCTCATAAGTCATATTGGTTTGAATCGTAGTCATGCTTGCAACCTCAAGTCATTATTTTATCAAATCTTATTTCATATCACAAGCAAACAAAATTAAACCGGTAAGTCACAATTATGTCTGTACCAGCAGTTCTCCGCAGACGCCTACTTTGAGCAGCAACGCCTTGTGTAAAAAAATCAACAGCTGAAATCTCCGGAATGCGAATTTCTTCATTCCGTGTTGCAGTTGTGGAAACGGCATTAATGCAATATTCTATTCAGATATGACCGCAGAAAGAAAAATTCAACAGCAACTGTTCACATTGCAGGACAAAACCTATCAGATGTTTCAAAGCAAACTCATGCCGACCATTGCGCCTGATAAAATTATCGGCATACGGACACCGGTGCTGCGCGCATTTGCAAAACAGATTGCCGGCACGCCGGAAGCTCAGCAGTTTCTTCAGCATCTGCCACACGTTTATTACGAAGAAAACAACTTGCACGCTTTTCTTGCTGAGCAGATAAAAGATTTTGATGAAGCCGTTGCAACTGCTGACTCATTTCTTCCCTACATTGACAACTGGGCAACGTGTGACAGTTTTAAGCCGCGTGCATTCAAGAAAAATATTCCTGCGCTCTATACAAAATGCAAAGAGTGGATTGATTCGGAAAAAACATACACTGTCCGCTTTGGAATTGAAATGATTATGAATTATTTTCTTGATGAACACTTTACCGAAGGAAGTATGCACCTTGTATCACGCGTCCGTTCCGATGAATATTATGTAAACATGATGATTGCATGGTACTTTGCGACAGCGCTTGCAAAACAGTATGAAAGCGCCGTCATATATCTTGAAAAAAACAGACTTGACCTGTGGACGCACAACAAGACAATTCAGAAGGCAATAGAAAGTTACCGCATCACTGATGAACATAAAAATTATTTACGCTCACTAAAAAAATGAAAATATTTTATTGCAAAAGTTCAAACAGTTTTTTGAAAACAGCATCCGCATACGCCAGTTTAATTTCATGGCGTGACATTCCCGCAACGGGGAAATTCAGATGGAACGTATGACATATATCATGCAAGACAATGCAATAAAAAACTTCCCCCTGAACACTATCTTCATTACACGGGTCAACATTACCTGTTGTTCCTGTTATACCAACTGCAATATCCGTATGAAATGCACGTTGTGCTGCTAACGCCATAGCTTCTGCGCATTCATTTGAATAGACACCGTATTTTTCAATTACATGAGAATCTACACCAGCTGCAATTTTTGCACTGTTTGCATAGGTCACATATCCACCAAAAAATATTTGCGATGCACCTTCCGTATCAGTTATTAATGAAGAAAGTAATCCTGCGGTACAACTTTCCATAGTCGTAATAGTGAGCTTTCTTTCTTTTAAAATTTCAACAACTTCTGAAGCTATCGACATGGCAACTCCTATGCAATTTTTAGTAACTCAATTATATCACAATTTTTTTTCTGAGTTTATATTCCGTTTAAATTCTCTTTGTATCATTAAGATACTAAAAGACGGACAACCATTGGCATAAAAGATTATCCGCAAGGAGATTTACATGAAAAGAATTACAACCGTTATCTGCGCATATGCATTGACTCTTGCTGCATTGCATGCACAGCAGAGCAAACCAAAAGTGCTCAACACACTTCCTGTAGACAGCATGATTGAACAGGCAGTCGGAATGGCGCCGCTCGATGCAAAAAATTTCATGATTGTAAAGAAAGATGTTATTCCGTATCCGGCATCATGGGCTTCACTCACTCCGGCAGAAAAGCAGCTCAAGCTGTTCAACATTCTGAGCCGTATTTCAACACAGTCTGGCATTTCGTTCAAGTACAAAGAATCAGGCTTGATGACAAATGAAATCATAACCGACTCATACTACACCAATTCATTTGGTGAATCAGAAAATGAAACTGAGAATGCAAAAAACGGTCACGCGAAACGAACTGAAGCAGTTGAAAAGCAGAACAAAAATCATCATGAAGAAGATTACGAAGATGAAACAGAAGATGACAGCGAAGAAGAGCAGCAGCTTGCTGACCCGGTATGTACAGCGTTGCCGGAACGAGTGGAGCGTTTTGCAGAACAGGATGACACGCTCTTCGGCGACCAGGCATACCGTCACATTTTCACCAACACTGAGAACGAGACGCTGCTCACTGCGACAAATTTCAAATCGCTCAAATACTTCGGCATGTTCACGTGCGCAAAGAAAAATGAATATACCGTGTACACGTCAGTCATGCAGTCAGCTGAAGGAATTGTACTCTCCTCGGTGACAACAGTGAATAATCATGACAGCAAGAAACAAATTCTTTTCTGGAATGTTGATTTGGCAGATGCATTCAGCAGGAGGACCGATGCGCTCTTCACTTGGTATAAAAACCAGCTTTCCCTCGAAAAGTAAAAATGACATGGGACCCATCCGCTGTTTAGCGACGGATGTGGTAGAAATGGAAGAACGGGGGTTGGAACACATTATGACAATCGAATTACAGATTCTTGATTTTATACAGAACCATTTGCGGAACGGCGTGATGGATGCTGTGATGAAGACAGTCTCATTTCTAGGGACAGGAGGAGCCGTCTGGCTTTTGCTTGCGGCGCTTATGTTCTTTAAAAAGGACACGCGCATTCCTTCGGTGAGCATGTGCCTGGCAATCGGCATTGGTGTCGTCGTCTGCAGCGTCATCATCAAACCGATTGTCGCCCGGCTCAGGCCCTGCGATGTAAACACGGCGGTACAACTGCTGGTGTCACGTCCGCATGACTATTCATTTCCGTCAGGACACACCACTGCGGCGTTTGCTGCGGCGGCATGCCTCTTGTTCTGTGCAAACAAATGGTGGCCGTACTTCATGGTGTTTGCAGTAATCATGGCATTCTCGCGGCTGTATCTGTACGTGCACTTTCCAACAGACGTGCTTGCAGGCTGCGTGCTTGGATTCATCTGCGGATGGGCGGGATATAAATTAGGGAGACTTCCTCTATGGGAAAAATTACTGAATCTGCAAAAATAGCTAGCGGTGGATCCTGCCTGGCGCTTGCCGACAGCAGCTGTTTACTGGTAAATAGTTTATCTTCAGTTTATACTTTCTTCGTATGTTTAAAGAAATGACGATAAAGAAACGTCTTCTCATTTCAAACATTCTCATGATCGCGGTGCCGGTCATCGTCTCGCTGCTCGTAGGTCTTGCTTGTCTCGAAGCAGTGCGTTTTTCTCTTGAAAACAATATAAAGCCCGGACTTGATACAGCGGAAGACTTTCCGGAATCATGCCGTAAGCTGGAGCTTGTAGTTGAACACGTGCTGCAGGAATCACCAAAAAGCTGGAAAAAGAATTTCCATGTATTCGACGATGTGTTTCTTGACGACAACATTTCATACCGCATCACGAACAAAGGCGCAGTCATAACGGAAGGCGGCACGTTTCCTGATGAAGCGAAAAAATTATCTGGCGCAATGACGACGCTCGGCAACAACGGGCTTGTCTCTGACGGAACACATTCACTTTACGCGCGCACCATTTCAAATGTAAACGGCACGTACTTGCTTGAACTGTACGGAGTTGAAAGTACAACTTCATACCACACATTCAAGACATTGCTCATTATTTGCATTGTGTTGCTTTCACTCACGGTTATTATTTCAGTCTGGCTCACGGACCGCTTTCTCATTTCCTTTGTGTTCAAACGGATTGAAGAGCCGCTCGACATTCTTTCAAAAGGCGTCAGTGAGCTACGCGATGGAAATCTTTCATACCGCATCTTGTACAAACGGCACGATGAATTCACACCGGTGTGCGACGGATTCAACGACATGGCGTCACATCTCAAGGACTCGATTGAATCTGTGAAGGAGCATGAAGCAGACCGCACGGAACTCATTGCAGGAATTTCGCACGATCTTCGCACGCCAATCACCGCCATTCTTGCGTACGTTGAAGGGCTGCTCGACGGCATTGCGAACACGCCTGACAAGCAGCAAAAATATCTTGTCACCATTAAAGATAAAGCGCAGGAACTTGAGCACTTGATTTCACAGCTCTTTCTCTTTTCAAAAATGGAGCTTGCTGATTTTCCTGTCCATGCTGAATCATGCGCCATTGGTGAAGCAATGCACCATATTGTTGAATCATGCCGCGCTGAGTATGGAGAAAACTCGTGCGTCATTTCAGAATCATATTTCAATTCAACAGTACCTGCTGACATAACCGATGATGTGTTCGTGACAATTGACCGCGACTTGCTTTCGCGTGTGTGCATGAACATTATCGGCAACAGCGTGAAATACAAGCGCAACGATGTCGTCCATGTGGCAGTGGCTGTTGAACATGACGCTACATCACCACTGCAGCAAGTGAGCATCACCATGAGCGATGACGGTCCCGGCGTTCCGGCTGAATCGCTTGCACACTTGTTCACGGTGTTCTACCGATGTGACGGTGCGCGAAAAAACACTGCGGAAGGAAGCGGGCTCGGTCTTGCAATTGCGGCAAAGGCTGTGCAGAAAATGGGCGGCACTATCCGCGCAGAAAACATCGCTACTGGCGGACTGTCTGTCATCATCACCCTACCTCAAGCGTCACAACTGTCTGCCCCGCAACACGACAAGGATTCCGTATGACAGAGAACACCATTCTCATCATTGAAGACGACACTGCGATTGCAGAAATAGAACGCGACTATCTTGTTTCATCGGGATTTGCCGCTGACATTGCGAGCGACGGACCGAGCGGACTTGCAAAAGGGCTCACCGACAACTACAACCTTATTCTGCTCGACGTGATGCTTCCTGGCATGGACGGTTTTTCTGTGTGCAGAAAGCTGCGTGAAAAAATAGACGTACCCATCCTCATGGTGACTGCCCGGCGTGAAGACGTGGACAAAATACGCGGCCTTGGGAAAGGTGCAGATGACTACATAGAAAAGCCATTTTCACCAAGCGTCCTTGTGGCACGAATTAAAGCGCACCTCGCACAGTATGAACGGCTCAAGGGCACGACAGCCGGCCATGCAGAACTTCATATTCGCGGCCTGACCGTCAACACAGAAACGCACCGCGTCTACCTCGACGGCAAAGAAATTGAACTCAAGAACAAAGAATATGAACTGCTGCTCTTTCTCATGACAAATGCGGACATCATCTTTGACCGCGAACAACTGTATGACCGCATCTGGGGCAGCGACGGTTCAGGAGACGCAGCGACCGTGCCAGTCCACGTGAACCGGCTGCGCGAAAAACTTGAAAAGGATCCGGCACACCCGCAGTACATCGAAACGGTGTGGGGTGCGGGGTACCGGTTCAAAGCATAATGAATTGATTTTGTTTCATCATGTTTTTTATTATGCTTTTGACACCTCTATTTCTTTCTTCATTGTAGATGGATTCTTTTTTGTATGCTTTCTAACAAACATAATGAATCCGCTTGAAATGTACATTGAAGAATAGCAACCGCTTATAAGTCCTATGTTCAATGCTGATGCAAAGTCGCGGATGCTTCCGGTAGTAAAAATAAAAAGCGCAACAGAAGCAAACAAAGTCGTGATTGTCGTAATTAAAGAACGACTCAGTGTTTCAGAAAGAGCGCGGTCTAGAATGACATCGAACTGCTGCTCGTCAGGATACAGCTTCATATTTTCTCGGACACGGTCAAGAATGACAACCGTTGCATTGATTGAATAGCCAACGATGGTAAGGATTGCCGCAATTGTCGTTGAGGTAAATTCCATCTGTGTCCAAATAATAAATGTCATCATGATGAGGGAGTCATGCACCAACGCGATTATTGCTCCAAACGCGAAGTCCCAATGGAAGCGGATCATTGCGTACAACCAGATGAGTGCAAATGTCGCCAGCACAAGAAGCACCACGCTCTTTGCAAGGCTTGATGAATATTGCGCACCAATATACGATGTCTGAACTTCAGTGACATTTTCTTTTCCAAACGCATCGTATAAATTGTGAAGCACCATATCCCCTTGCTCACGGCTCGTCTTATTTTCCATAAGTCCAAGTCTAATTTGAAAGCCTGTACCGCCGTCGTCTCCGATCTGCTTTACTTCAACGCCCTTCATCGAAACAAGCGAATTCTGCACCGTCTCCGTAGTGACTGCCTTATTTGCAGGAACAATGTTCACCTGCTCAAGAAGTCCCGGCTTAAAGTCAAGACCAAGGTTTATTCCTTTGTAAAAGAATCCCACCACACCAAATATAATAATAATCGTACTGCCAATTGCACAAGGCAAGAACGCCTTGCTAAAATGAAATATTTTCTTCATATATCAAACCTTCTTCCAAAAATTCTTCCCACTAATTTGATGCCGCTAATAATCAATTCCGGAATAATAAACACAATGCTAAATCCAAAAGCAAGCATCGATAACAATTGTATAGATAAATGATCCATAGTTTTCTTCCTATAAATAATAATGAGTAAAATAGTAGTAATGAGAAATGAATCAACAGAATTGATTAACGCATTGTCTGCAAATTCGAAATGACTTGTCTGTATTTGTTTACAAAAAGATGATATTCAATAAAAACAAAAGAACGTTTTGTAACTGCAACAGCATGAGCTGCAACAGGAAGAATCAAAAAATCAACAGGTACATTCAGCTTACCGTTTGTGTGAAAAGAACCTGATTGAACACGGTCGGTACCTTTTACTTCGGTACTGTCTAGACGCGTTGTCTCTATCTGTGCCGCAGCGACTGTCTGTTCTTCATTGTAATTCAGACAATTCGGATAGATATTTTTTACTGTTGGACTTGATGCGTTGTAAGAAATAAATGATTTTGTGAATGTATTAAATGGAACAGAAACATTTTCTATTACGACATATGACAATGCTGCGCAAAGAGAAAGTAATAATATTATTTTTCTGCACCAAACAGATCGCATACGGTGAGCATAGACTTTCTCTTAAAAAAATGCAATGTACATCCGCCACCTTTCCATAATGCAACATTTTCTATTTACAATGCGGTAATCCAAAACAAATTTCTTCTATTCTATCTTTATCAATTATGAATGCATCAACAACATCGGAATCAAAATCTTCACCTCGTCCCTGTTCTATAATCTTATAGCATTCTTCAAGAGGCAGCGCATCTCTATAACAGCGTTTTGCCGAAACAGCATCAAACACGTCAGCTACAGCCATAATTCGGGCACAATGAACCGCAGAATTCCCCATATTGATACAAATGCTGATGGAATAGTTTAGTTGGTGTACTTTCCCTTAATAAATTGACAGTCATCGGAACTTGCTCCGGGTAGTTGACCGTGCACGCTGTCACGCCATCAAAAAGAACTGCAAACTCTGCCACGATAAACATCAGGTCAAACGTATGATTACATTTTGGTATCCGATATCAATTCAAAAAATCTTCAGGATCGTCATTTTCAGGTTCTTCAATTTCTTCTGCTGTCACTTCAATTTTTGTTATTTCATCTTTTTTATCAAATGCAAAACCTATACTTGTACATGCATAGAAGGTTTTTCCTAAAACTTTTACGTTTTCATTATAAGAATAATCTATATAACCATCTTCTCTATCTAAAGTTCTGTGAGGTGTACCTAAAGCTTCAAGAATAACATTTTTCTTTGTACCTATTATAATAGGGGAATCACCGAGCAAAAGCTTATTGTCTGTAAAAATAATATTCGGACCTATAATCTGATTACCATAATATTTAAATTCCCAAGCTTTATCTGTTTTTTCTGAATTATTAATTATGAAGTCCGCTTTTCCTAAAAAAATATTCAATAAATAATCATAATTCTTCCTAAAATTTTCAGTTGTAGAAATTTTATTAGTCTTTTTTAATAATGTTGTTGAATGATCTTCTACTTTCATGTCTTCGTCAATTTCATCTTCCGGTGAATTATAAACGATTTTCCACCTGCCATCTTGCGTAAAGTGCAAAAGTTTCTGATTGTAAATTTGAGAAACGTTTGTTATTCCATCACTTGTAAATTCTTTATTTTCTATTGATTGATTATTTACAGAAATAACGGATGGTTCTTTTTTAGAACACGCAAAGAGAACTATTGAAATAAAGGCAATCGGAATAAACTTTTTATTCATTAATTTCCTCTGTTTTGCCCAAGTTGAATTGGGAGTTTTTAAAACAAAGCTAATAAGCTATGTTGTTAGGCCTGCTGTTGCCAGTAGGCTTTTCTTTTTATACTTGCATTATGCAACTTAGTGCACCGTTCGCCTAGACGCATTTCCTTTTTCCCTTCGCATCTTTATAGTCAAAGTACGGTGTCCTTCTTACTTCCTCTGTTTTTAATGTCGAGTGGAAGCGTTCGACTTTCCCGTTGCTCTGCGGATGAAAGGGCGACGTGCTTGTTTCGTACAAATCAAGCATTCCCACCAGTTCAATAAATTCCTTTGCGGTGAACTGCCTGCCGCAATCGTGGATCAGTCTTGCATGAACATCCGGATATTTTTCCTTTGCACGCATGGCCAGAATTTCTATATTCTGTGCCTCCATTGTCGGGAACAAGTCCCAGACCAGAATCCTCCGGCTGTAGCCGTCAAGAATACATGCGAAATAAAAAAATATCCCGCAAACCCTTACATATGAAAAGTCCGTGTGCCACTCCTCGTTCGGAGCAGTCGGCTGCACGTAGCCTTTTTTCTTTGACCCTGCAGGAGCTGCCCGCTTTTTGAACAGCTCATGCCTGCACATCATATTGTAGACGGTTGACGGAAGAACCGCTGCAACATTCATATCTACCATCATCCATGTCAGATACCGGTAGCCACGGAGGGGATCTTTGTTTTCCGTGCAGAACTTTATGACTGCCTCCGTTTCTTCAGGAGTTGTCCAGTTCCGTTTCGGCGTACCGTGGTTGTGCTTTGTTTCCACATCAAGCCGCTTGTGCCATTCGTTCCATGTGCTGGTTGAAAGCCCTGCAAAGGAAAGAATCCTTCCAAGACAGAGGCCGGTTTTCTTCTGCATGGAATCGACTTCAGCAATTATTGCCCTGCGTTCTTCAAGGCTCATCTTCTTTTTGCCTAACTCCGGCCAGTAAGATTTTTTTTTAGTTCTATGTTTTCCTGCGCGATTTCTGCGATCACGTTGTCTTTGTCTGATGCACATCGTTTTTTTCTGCTGCTTCCGATACTTTTTTGCCTTTTAGCAGAATCTCCTGAAGAATCCTTACTTTGTCTTCAGGTGAAATTCTTCGCCGCTTTCTTTCTGTTGTTTTCGTTTCGTCTGCCATATGCTATATCTCGGTTGATATTATATAGCTTATTAGATTTTGCTTTTTTTCCCAAGTTGCGGTTAAGCGCTACACATTTTGCGCGCCTTATACCAAAGGTGCAAATTAAGCGTCTCGACAAATCGGGATTTGTCGCGGCAGGGATTATGCTCAAATAATGTATTGTACAAGCTGAAATTTATCGTTTTTTCGATTTCATCAAAACGATGCCATAGATGCCTAATAGCGTATATATAATAATAAGTCCGATTAGGCTTATTGTTTTATATCCACAGAAAGTAGTGAAACAGTATGGCAGGGCACATATATCAATAAAGCCATGCAAGATAATTGGCACCCATAGATTATTCGTCCTTTTGTATATTGTCCCAAAATACAAGCCCATTCCTATAGTCGAAAGTACTTTAAATAGAATTACAAGTGGATCCATGCCAATCACACCGGGGATATGTCCCAATCCGAAAACGACTGATGATACCCATATGGCAATGTCCGTATGACGCTCATTTTTGTAAGCAATTTTGTCAACAATGTTAAGGAACAAACCTCTGACATATAACTCCTCAATAATCGCCACACCAAAATAATATAAAACGCCTTCAATCAAGATTTTCCATACACTCGGATTATAATCAAAAGGTACAAGCCCTATGATAAATGCAATGCAAGATAAAATTCCCGCTGCAACGCCAGCAAAAGCGTACTTTTTTATACCAGCTGCCAACCCAGAAGTATGGAGTCCAAGCGGCCAATCTTTTCCAAATAATATCAGAACAAGCCATGCCAAAAATCCTATGAATAAAAAATTTACCAAAAGGCTGATGATATATGGCGTCACGTCGGATAAGCGGCAATTTATAAACAATACCGCAGGTAAGCCAGATATATCCATAAATGCTAAAACTAATGTTAAGATTGTCATAACAGTTATTTGCTTTTTATTCATGTTCTAATCCTGTTTTGCCCAAGTTGAACTTGGAGTTTTTTAACAACGCTAATAAGCTATGTTGTTAGGCCTGCTGTTGCCAGTAGGCTTTTCTTTTTATACTTGCATTATGCAACTTAGTGCACCGTTCGCCTAGACGCATTTCCTTTTTTCCTTCGCATCTTTATAGTCAAAGTACGGTGTCCTTCTTACTTCCTTTTTTTTTAATGTTGATTGGAAGCGTTCGACTTGCTCGTTGAAACAAAGTCAGAAAAAACCGGTAGGTGTAATTTCCTTTCAAAATCAAGGAGATGGCATATATTATTTGGGTTGCTTATATCGGTACAAAAGCAGTTCAGTATATGTTTACCGTTTGTGATGACTGGAAATCAGTTTCCTTAGTGACTCCATCGGATAAGTCAAAAAATCAAGTTTTTGCTATTTATGAGTTTGACCGCAAATTCCGGCATATTCTTTTTACCGCCATTGAAGAGATAGCGGAATGTGTCAATAAAGTTGTCGCTATTTTCTAAAAAAATTTATGCAACTGTTTCTTTGTCTGGATTCAAGACCTCTGCTGCACGAACTATATACTGCTTTGCCATCCTGCCGCACCAGCGCTCCGGATGAGCGAACCTTGCTTCATTAATAATTCTGTTTCTTTCCGTAAAGATGGAAATATACTGGCCGCTTCTTTTCTGTGCAGGGGTCACATACTGAAGGCCCGAATGCATGTGACTGTTATTGTACCAGTCGATGAAATCCGCAAACCATCTGCGGGCGCCGTCGATTGTCCGGAAGCATGAAGGATAACCGCATATATACTTTACGCTCTTGAAGAATGACTCGATATACGGATTGTCGTCGCTGACACGCGGACGGGAAAAGCTCGGTATGATTCCGAGCTGGTAATAAAAGGCGACGAGGGTGATTCCCTTCATCGGCTCCCCGTTGTCGGAATGAACAAACTTCGGATGAGCTTTCTCTTTCAGACATGCAGCCTCGAAGAGCTCCTTCGCATGAACGTCGGATTCGTTTTCAAAAATCATCCATCCGACAATCGACCGGTCGAACAGATCTTCGATCACGTATGCGTAGTAGTAGATCCCGCGCACGTCGGTTTTGATCCATGTTATGTCCCACATCCACACCTGGTTCTTCGCGGTCGCAGCCAGTTCGTCCGGCTTGTGCTTCGACGTTCCGCCTTTGCTTTCACTCCGGTGCGAAAGCGCATTGTTCCTTTTCAGAATCCTGTAGAACGTGCGGTCGCTTGCAAGGTATATCCCTTTGTCAAGCAATGAATTGAACACTTCATGAGCATTCATGTCCTTGTATTCCCCGCTGCAGAGAATATTGTAGATCCGTTCGTTTTCCTCCTCCGAGAGTTTTCTGGGGACTTTTCTTGAAGAGCCTCTGCGCCGGTCCTCAACTCCGTCCTTCTGCCAGCGCTCGATCGTCCGCTGTGACACTCCGATGTAGCTGCAGAGCGTCTTCATCCTGACGATTCCGAGGACGACGTAGAAGCTGATGAAGTCAAGGATCGCGCGTTTGTCCTCGGCTGTCATCATTCGTCCGCGTCCGTAATCCCATGGTTCAAGTCGAGCTTTTTTTTTAACGTGTAGATGGCAGCCATTTCAGCCAGCGCATCGTTCTTGCGGTCGAGTTCCCGCTTCGTTTCCTTGAGCTGTCTTTCAAGCTCCTTTATCTTCCTGTCCTTTTCGTCAGCCTTTTCTGCCATGATTGAATTCAGCTCCTGCCGGAACAGCGTAAGGTGCTCGGTATGAAGTCCTTTCTGCCTGAGCCATTCGCCTTTCTTTTCTTCCGGCACGTTCTGGTATTCAAGCAGAAGGTCGAGCTTCTCCCTCGTGTTTCTCATCGAGGAGGGGTTCTCTTCGTCCTGTTCCAGCTTGAGTTTACCATCTTTTAACTTCGCCAGCCAGCTGTTTATTGTGATGGCTGATATTCCTGCTTCCTTTGCCACTGCGTAAACGCTCCGGTTCTCCGGCGGCAGCACTTTCTTCAGAATTCCGTTTCTGAAACTTGTTGAATATTTCATATAAATGCCTCCTTTTTAGGCGACATCTATATTGTCACAGAGGGATAGAAGTAAACTTTCGTGCTCGTCTGGCTTATTTTCATGCACACAAATATGGTGCAGACGGATATTTATCTTCGAAAAACTTTAACATCAAGCATGACCACCAAAAGTTCCTTTTGTCGTACATCATATTGAAAAGTATAACGGCACATTTCCAATATGGGTTGCCACGGAGCTTTTTACCTTCGGAATGCTTTCCAAGTTTTATTCCGACATGATAACTTTGGATCAAAAACATATTGCAAAAATATTTTATGGTTCGGTTCCAAAACAAATTATCAGTTTACTCCGTTGCGCTACAGATTTACGAAATATATGTGCTCATTATGGCAGGTTGTATTACAGAATTTTTACCGCTATGCCGGACATAAAAACATTAGACGACAAACAAAAAAGATCCCTCTGGGGTGCTCTGCTTGCATTAAGAACCCTCTATCCTTCAAAAGAAAAATGGAATAACGAGATATTTCCTGCAATAATAAATTTGTTTGAAGAATATAAAAGAATTATTTCTCTTGATCACATAGGCTTGTCAGCTTGAACTCGTTGTTGGCTTTTCGTTCACTTATTTTCCAAATGCTTTTACTGCATTTTCTGTCGTTTTTTTCCGTTTCTCTAAAGTCTTATCGAACATTTCAGCTGCTACGTTCGGAAACTCTTTTTCTATTACTTTCGTTCCTTCTTCTGTTATTCCGCCTTTCGTTGCTACTCTTTCAATCACTTCTTCAAATGTCATTTTATTTTCAATAATTAACCTGCCGGTCCCAATCATTGTATTTGCTAACATGGTTGCTATTTTGTTTCCTTCTATCTTTGTATGCTTTTGTGCACCTTTCTTTATCTCATTGAATATTGCTGCTGTAAATCCCGGCATGCAGCTTACTAGTTCTGCTCCCATCCCCATTTCTTCTTCCGGCAGTTCTATTACGTTACCAAAACTTTCCAGTATTTTACTTAACTCGTTTTTATCCTTTATATTTACTTTGCTGTTATGGCAGACTAATGTTTGTGACTCATTTACTTCAGCGGTTACACTTGGAATTACTTTTGATATCTTGTTTCCTGTACATATTTTTTCCAGCTGATCAAATTTTATACTCCCGTTCAATGAAATAATATGCTTATCAGCATCCATAACAGTCACCAGTTCTTCCAGCACTGTTTTTATATCTGCCGGTCTTACGCAGACAAAAATAACGTCAGCATTTTCTGCAGCTTCTGCATTTGTTCTGCAGATGTTTACTGTATACTTTTCTTTCAGCATTTCTATTTTTTCGAAGGTTCTGTTTGAAACATATATATTCACTTCCGGGATCAATTTTGAACTGATTATTTTTTCAAGGAGCATTTTACCCATGCTTCCATAGCCGATAATTGCAATTCTAGTTTCCATAAGTTTCTTCTTTTTTTTTCAAATTAGCGCCGCAAGGCGTCAAGCCAACATTAAGTTAACTTGCATTGCTGTTTTTTGCGTAGCAAAAATTGGCGCGAAACCTGCGTGAAGAACGCGAAGCGTTTAGCAGGTTTCGTGACAAAAGCAATGTCAAGTTGAACTTTTTGTTAGTCGAATTTAGATCCAATTTTCTAATTTTAATCCGGGTATTCTTTCAAACTCTGCTGTATTATTTGTTACCAATATTAAATTTCTTGTTAATGCCTGGGAAGCTATCTGCATATCATACGGTCCTATAATCTGTCCTTTTCTTTCTAAATCCGCCCGTATTACTCCAAAGGCTTCGGCATCTATGTCATTAAAATCAAGTAAATCAAAAGCCGATGCAAAATGAAGCAATGCTGATCTATTTTTGTCTCTATTACTACTTTTCGATACTCCGTATTCCAATTCTGCTAATGATATTGACGACAAATGTATTTGCTTTGGTTCAAGTGTCTTTATGTGTTCAACAACTTGTATCGGTCGTTGGTTTATAATGTATATACAGATATTCGTATCCAGTAAATACATTATAAACCTTTCCTTTGCTGCATTTCAGGCTGATTTCTTCCATCACTCATAAAATCATTTGTAAATTCTGTAAGACTATTCTCAAAATTTTCCCATGGATTTTCTTTCGGGAAAAGTATTATTGATTTTCCAACTCTTTGAATAAATAATTCTTTGTCTTCTACCTGAAATTCTTTCGGAAGACGTATAGCCTGACTGTTACCACTGGTGAATACTTTTGAACTCATCATAAATGTACCTCCACCAGTAAGTATATACTCATGTATATACATAAGTCAATCACTCTTTTATTCTCGTTGTCAGTTCAATATGGTTTCCTTCACTGTCTTCGAATTCTGAAACCCAGTTCTCTCCAATTTTTGTTATCGGAAATACTATTTTTACCGTTTCTAATTTCTTCTTCAGTGTATCAATATCGTTAACTTCAATGCTTGGCAGACAATTTGTTCCGAATGTATGCTGCTCTTTTACTTTTTTATAAGCAAAGAGTCCAAGTCTAAAGCCTTTTATATCAAATACGCTGTACAGTTCATCTTTTCTTGTAATTGTTTTCTCAAAAAAATTTTCATAAAACGTTATTGCCCGTTGCATATCTTTTACGCATAAATACAACGATTTAATGGTACAATCCATAATTCGTCCTCTTTTTTGTGCCGCGAAAGCGGCATCCGACTAACATTAAGTTAACTTGCATTGCTGGTTTTGCCGCAGGCAAAATTGGCGTAAAACTTGCGTGAAGAAGCCGAAGGCTTTAGCAAGTTTTATGACAAAAGCAATGTCAAGTTGAACTTTTTGTTAGGCGATACTTTTTAATTATTTATACATTCATTTTTTATATTGATTAATGAACTGATCAACTGATGCATATTTTTTCAATATTTCATTATAGACAAGAGTTGCATAATAATTATTTACTGCATTTTTATCAGTTCCTTCATTAAAATATGAACCGGAAAATACATCGCTTTCTGTAATTGTTACAGCATCTTTGTAAACTATTTCTTTAGCCTGTGTATCATAAACATAAATCTGATAAACACCTTCAAAATTTAATGTTGTTTTAGCAGGTTGGGTTAAGAGAATTGCCCCTAAGACTGAAGAGCCAATGCCAATTCCACATAAAACTTTCCCGGGATCTCTTAAACCCAATTCGTTATTTGAATCTGCTCCAACCCAGATCGCACCACTACCGAGAAGACCTATTCCAGTTCCGAAAACAATAGCTCCTGTTGAGGTAAAACTATCTTTAACAGTACCACCAAGTCTATTTTTATCTACTTCTATAAATGTAACAAAGCGTTTTCTACTTTTATAAAGTTCAAGTTCCTGCAATGAATAAATCCCAAAATATGCAAATGATTGATCATAAGCCACATTTGCATTTTGCAAAATAGAACCCATATTTTTTAAGCATGTATCATTTCTATATGATTTCCATAAATCAAATTCAGAAGGAAAAGTATAAGTTTCCATTGTCCAAGTACCAGGCAGTCTTATACTATCTCCATTTCCGGTAGAAAGAATATTCGCATCTGCTTTAAATCCAATAAACTCCATATCTGGTTCTGTTTTTTTTGAAAGAGAATCAGGAACTTTAGTTACTGCTGACTTATTCATATTCATTGTTGTTGCACATCCTGTAAATATAAGTGCAACAGTTATTACAGCAACTTTTACAAAAATCCTTTTCATCTTCAAATCTCCTCTTGTCCTTTTATTTTTTCTAGATAAGTAAATTAACTTATCCTAGATTTTCTTATTAAAAACTAGCACGCCGTTTTAACGGCGTGTCCGCCTAACATTGTTTTAACCTGCGTTTGTGGTTTTTGCGAAGCAAAAATTGGCGTAAAACCTGCGTGAAGAACGCGCAGCGTTTAGCAGGTTTCGTGACAAAGGCAGCGTCAGGTTGAAAACTGTGTTAGCAGAATTTCATTTCTTTCCATATATCTCTTGATGGTCACCAATATCAACCGGTATTATTTTTTCTTCAATGATTTGAAACTCTATCGATATTCTGTAACTCATATTTATTGAAACAGAATATCCCGAGAAACAAGATGTCTTAAACTGATGCAGCCTCAACGATGGATGATACGGATTCAACTCAAGCAGTGTCATCGTCTTTTTGTATTGATCCTTCAGTTCCGGATGTTTCTTAAGAAATTTTCTGACACGGTTTTCATATGACTCAGTATATATAATCTCAATCATTTGCAACCCGTTTCATATGTTCCTCAATGCCATCCTTGTGGAATCTTCCGGCGGCCATATCTTCCTGACTCTCCCTAATTGCGACATCAAGTTCCATCTCACGAAGCTTATTATAATCTTCCATTTTTAGGACTATATATTTTTCTTTTCCGCGAACGGTTATAATCGCACTTTCGTTTTCATTTACTATGTCGTCAATTATTGTTACTCCCTTTACCTTCAATTCGTTTGCAGTAATTGTCATTTCCATAACCGTACCTCCGTAACAATAATACTACATATCGTGCTATTTATCAACACTATTAACAGTACTATTTAGAATATTGTATTTCAATTTCTTTAAGATATTTATAGCCTTTTTATGACAGGTATTTCTTTCCTTTATAATGAACTACAACTATTTGTTTATTTTTATCTTAAAGCGCCGACAGGCGTCCTGCTAACATTTGGATAACCTGCATTTTCGCGCCGCACAGCGGCTTGGCGTGAAAATTGCATGAAAGGAGCGAAGCGACCACGCAATTTTCATGACAAAGAAAATGTCAGGTTGATCCAGTTGTTAGACTATTCTTTTTCGATTTTTTGTAGGAAATTTTCGACACTTTCTTTTGTTTCTTCATTATGCCCATATAGGATATGACCTCCCAATTCATATTCCTTAATTATTACATTCGAAAAACGCTTAGAAGCTTCTATCATCGTATCATATTTTGCCATTGGATCATTTTTAGCATGCAATATTAATACTGGCGCTCTAATATCTTCAATTGGATAATCTTTGTAATTTATTATCATATCAGGATTGGTAATATTCTCATCATTTAATATCCCACGTTTTTTGGGATTGATAGGCAAAATTGAATTAAACAATTCGTCGACACCCTGCTTGTCATTCTGAGAACCATTTTTATATTCATTTGAACTAATTCCAAACATTCCTAGCATTGTTCCTTGCATATTGTTCAACATGTATTCAAAAAGGTTGTCATTATAAATGAATGATGGAGGACCTAACGGTCCTTTTGGTTTTTTAGTATCTGGATATCCTGATCCAATTAGTATTATTCCAGAGACACGATCAGGATACATAAGTGCGAATTTTAGAGCGATAGTTCCACCTGCAGAAGCTGCAAGCAAAACCACTTTATCAATTTTCAAAGTATCCAATAAATATTTAAATGCCATACATTGATTTTTAGGTGATGAATCTGCTGGCATATCAGATTTTAGATAACCAAATCGTGATATAGAAATAGTCCGCCTATTATCGGGAAGAACCCCTTTGCCTGTTATCAGGCCTTGATCATATCCACCTGTTATTCCATGGATTATTAATATCGGTATTCCATTGGTATTAATATCTTTATATTGAATATTTCCAAATTCTTTCGTAGATAATATACAATAATTATCTGAATTCAAACGAGTATAAGACTCTTTCAAGGAGTATTTCACTGTCGAGCACCCCATCAATAAAACTGTTAAAATAATAGCACTAATTTCTATTCGTTTCATATTATAAAGTCCTCATGCGCGAAGCGACAGTCTAACAATTGGTTGTACCGCAGCGGGCTTGACCCGCTGTCGGCTACGAACCTTTGTTATATGGATTATCTTATCATTTCAGAGGAACAAACCTCTGATGTTTTTTTAATTTTTTCTAATATTTCTTTATTACAAAGATTAATTAACTTAAGTTCAATATCTTTTGGGAAGCGACCATTTTGTTGTTCTTTTACAACTTTCTCATACATTGTTTTTCCTAGAAATACTAATGATTTCTTTTTGCAATTAATTCCTGAAAGCATTAATGCATCCGCTTTTATTTTTAATAATTTTCCACTACCGTTTTTTCCATTTTTGGTTTTATATTCTGAACATGATAAACATTGAACTTCAAGAAGTTTTCCATCTTTTTTTATAACTACATCACATTCAAAAAATCCTTTTTCCCCCCATTGTGATAATTGAACTTTTTCTTTTGAAATTTCACATCCCTTATATTCATTTTGAGAAATTAATTCTTTTCGATAAATATTTTCAAATTCCAAAAAAAATGATGTATTTGCCATTTTTACTTTCCACTTGGAGAAACATAATACTTTATTGTTTTTTCTTTTATTTCAGATATTATTTTAATTTTTTCTCCACCAATTATCATAGTGCCTGTTATTATATCGTTGATTTTAACATTTTGAGACAAGGAATTTAAATCTTGAATTGCAGAATAAATATAATCAACGTCATCTCCATAAAAAGTAATAGAACCTTCTATGGCTGTTATATTATTATCTGATTCATAAAATCCAATACATTTTGATTTATACAAACTGAATGGATATGTATTTTTATATAAAAAAGAACCAGAAATACTGTTTCCAATAGAAGCATAAATTGATGAATCATTATTTTCAGCAGCTATTTTTGTTGATATTTTATATTTTAATATAACTTCTTTATCATAAGAATTTTTTACAAAAAATGTTGCACTATCAAGATCAATTTCAACAGACATATAATTAGTTGTACCACTTAATATTCTTATAGTTTCTGTTCTATAATCAATTGATGATCCATGTTCTATAAATTTGGCTGTAAATAATTGACTGTCACGGTTTAATTTTAAATTACCATATTCAAAATCATAAAACTCAACAAAAATCTCATTATTCGAATTTTCTGTAGAGAGATAATATTCAATTCTATACAACATATCGTTTTCTTTTTTTATGATTACATTTGTAACTTGATATACTTTTAACAATTCTACTTCTTCTTTAGAATTGCAATTATAAAGCTCTTCCATTTTTACAAATTTCTCACCAATTTTACTTTTAGCAGATGTAACAAAAGGATTTGAATTTGATATTTGTGTTGAAACACATGAACAAAGCATAAATAAAAGCAAAAAATTTAAAATAACGAACTCCTTTTTCATTCTTTCTCCTTCGGAAGCGCCCCAGTGCGGGCGTCCATATAACATTATTTTAACCTGCTTTTGCGGTTTTTGCGAAGCAAAAATTGGCGTGAAACTTGCCTCTGTCTGAGCTGAGCGAGTCGAGCAAGTTTCATGACAAAGAAAATGTCAGGTTGAAAATTGTGTTAGGTTTTCCAAGCTATAAATAAATTGATTATCTTTCAATTCCACATTTTTTACATATGATTGTATCATTTTCTGTTCCGCAAACAGGACATTTCCAAGTATCGATTTTCCTGTTCCCTTTTTCTTCTTGATTTGGATTATCAGTATTGTCTTTTTTAGCTCCACATTTTGTACATATTTCATTTAATATTGGATTCTTTGTACCACAATTTTTGCAAATCCATGGTTCATATTTTATTGATTTTGTATTATTCCCATCATAATTTTTTACTTTTCCATTTTCATTAATATCGTTCTTGTTTGTTTTTAAATATGTTATAATATCAAGAAAGGACTCATTTTGTTTTTCAAGTAGCTTAATGATTTTCCTTAATAGATTAGAAATAATTGCTACTCCAATAGCGATTATAAAAAGCATCCAATAATATTGATTTGCCATATATTTATTCCTTCTTATTTGCTTATAATTGAATCGATTTTTTCTTTTTCAGAACCATAAACAACATCATCAGCTATAATACAATTACTGTATTCATTCTTTACATAAAAAATACCATAGTAATCTGTCTTAGTTGACTTATCTGATTTATCTGCAAACTTTAACGATAACATAATATTTAAGCGTACAATCATTGGTCCTGTATCATCCATAACGCATGCATTAACAAAATTCTCTGCATCAATGGGATCAATGCCAATTTCAGTTGTGTTTTTTATTACAACTTTTTTACCATTGTATTTCTTTGAATTGCTATTCAACTCTTCTACAGAAACTTCTTGATATTCTTCATGATTGATTTGTGCAAAAACCATTGAAATCGAAAAACATAAGAAAAGAAAAACAATTTTCTTCTTCATAGTATAAACTCCTATAAATTTATTTTTACCGAAAAATATATAGAATTGATTTTTACTTCATCTCTCCAGAAAAAACAGCTTTTTGTTTGCTGATAAAAATTTTCTTTATATTTTAATATTAATTCATCTTTTGTCATGATGTGTCCCTTTTTATTTTTTTTAATTATATACCTTGTATTGTATTAAAACCATCTGCAATTGTTGGAATAACAGAACCTGAAAATCGATTCCAGTTCATCTTAATTCTTGTGAAAGCACCAGCTTTAATATTTATTGTTTTTTTTGAGAGTCCACATTTTGTAGTTAAAATACAATCTTTAACAATTTCTGTTTCAAATTGCTCAAAAGGATTTACTTTTCCTACAAAATTATCATCAATATATAGACTTACAGCGCCACCAAGACATTGTTGTGTAAGTCCATAAACAACAAGCTTACTTTCTGTTTTTTGTTGTTTAGTAGGACAACCACAATTTGGACAAGCAGCTGCTTTGTCCGAGAATTCTTTTCCACATTCTTCACAAATTATTAATGCCATTACTTTCTCCTTTTAGCTGCCGTAAGGCAGTCAACCTAACATTTGCTTAACCTGCAATTCCGGCCCGAAGGGATTGGCGCACTTTTTGCCGCGTAGCGAAAGCAAAAAGTGTGACAAAAGGAATTGTCAGGTTGAAGCAGTTGTTCTACGCTTTTCTTTGCCTTTTAAATAACCAATTACCATATTATCCATTATTTTAGGAATATTGCGATTCCATATACTATCTATGTATTTTGATAAATCATGTTCATTTGCAAATAATGAATATTCTTCTTGTATTTCAATAAACATTTTAAATTGTTTATCATTATCTTTTGGGATAGTAATATTCTTATAAAAATAATTCAATGTATATTTTCTATCAATTGGTACTATTAAATCCGGTAAGAAAAAATGCATTGTTTTTGAAAATGTTACTAAAGGCGGTTTATCCAAATAAACAAGTCGTATTTTATTAAACAGCATAGATAATGCTTCAATATTTTGCTCTCTATTCAAATGATGTATTTTTTCTTTTTGTAATATATCAAAGTATTTCTTGTTTTTTATTATTGATGACTTAAACACTTTATAATCATTTAATTTTGCGCCACGAGAGTTCATATTCCATGCAGATAATGTAACGTAAACTAATTTAATAAAATCTTCCGTAAATTTATTTTTATATTTATACTTTAATATCAAATCATACAAATATGAACCAGGATCCAAAGGACGGTATTTTAGTTTAGTTACTTGTAAACTGTTTTTTAAAACTTTTGTTTGATTAAATTCTTCCAGGGTGTTTATCAATTTTTTCATTCAGCAATCCTTTTCCTTTCCGCGCGCGCAGCGTCCGTAGAACATTTGCTTAACCTGTAATTCCGGCCCGAAGGGATTGGCGTGAAAATTGCCACAAAGGAGCGTAGCGACGACTGCAATTTTCATGACAAAAGGAATTATCAGGTTGAAGCAGTTGTTATGTTTTCGGCAAAGCCGATCTTCGATATTCTTTTGAGTGTTAAAAAATTACTGTAACGTGACAATGCAACAAGACCGACTTCAGCCGGCTTTATCTGCTTGAAGATTAGGCTTACTTCGCGATATCCAGGAATGTGCCGTAACTCCACCCTACCACGCCGCTATCGGTAAGAATATAGTACCAATAATCGTCCATCGAGCCAATTTTCATTTTATCCTTGCTCTTCTCGAGGATCTTCACCGATTCACCCTTTTGTAACATCCCGATCTGCGTCCCGTGCAAGGTTGGCTCCTTTCTGATTCGCACATTGTCATCGTTCACTGTCGCCTTTGGAGTAGCCATCAACGCGGCATCTCGAGCCGCTGCATTCTTATACCATTCCGCCCTATAAACGGGGTCCCAGGTATTCTCTATCCGGTACAATATGTGCTTGTTCGTGCTTGTATAGTGTGTGAGAAAATAGATATCTCCGGATGGATGGATCTCAGTGGATTCACTTATTTCGTTGTCAGAGGAAACTGTTGAAAGTGTAAAACTTTTAATGCCATCACTTATTGAAACCAACTTGTTATCTACGATCTGGTATTTATGTTTTCCTTCCTGAACTCCATGCCAATAATACTTTATCCCATTGACATAAAGAAACCCTTTCGCATCCAGCGTCAATCCCTGAAGATCAACACCAGAACCAGGCTCAAAGAGTTTCATTGTTGCTTCATGATCACGATAATTAGTCTTATTCTTTTCTTGATCCATTGAAGGTGAAACAATGCTATAAAGTTTATATTTATTGTCTACAAAAAACAGTATGTCTGATTTTTCATAATAAAAATACCTTTCAGGTTCGATTGGATAGACATTTACTTTAAATCTATATTCGCCAGTTTCCCTATTTATTGCAACATGGGTATAAATCGATGTACTTAATTCAAAATACAATTCAGAAATATTTGTGAATCCTGATTCTGCTGGAAGGTGAAAATCATATATTTCTATTGCATTGAATGTATTATTATCCAATTCATATATTAACTTTTGATCACATTGAAAAATATAAATTCTACCTTCAGGACTTATTCCAAGACCATTACCCGTCGCACTATATGGATTTTCTATATAAAACAAATTCCCTTTAGTTTTCATATTTTCAAACAAGTGCAGGGTTTGAATTGAAGAAGTAGTTTGAGCATATATCCCAATTGCCAAAAACATTATGAAGAATATAGCGATATGTTTTTTAATCATTTCTCTCTCCAAATATGCCATTCCTTGATTGTAACTTGATCTCTTACTTTAAATTTCAATGTTTACAATTTTGTATTATACTCCTAGATCGCGCCGAAGGCGTCGACATAACATTGTTTTAACCTGCACTGCCGTGCCGCAGGCTTGGCGCGAAAACTGCGTGAAGAACGCGCAGCGTTTAGCAGGTTTCGTGACAAAGGCAGCGTCAGGTTGAAAACTGTGTTAGCAGAATTTCATTTCTTTCCATATATCTCTTGATGGTCACCAATATCAACCGGTATTATTTTTTCTTCAATGATTTGAAACTCTATCGATATTCTGTAACTCATATTTATTGAAACAGAATATCCCGAGAAACAAGATGTCTTAAACTGATGCAGCCTCAACGATGGATGATACGGATTCAATTCAAGCAGTGTCATCGTCTTTTTGTATTGATCCCTCAATTCCGGATGTTTCTTAAGAAATTTTCTCACACGGTTTTCATATGACTCTGTATATACAATCTCAATCATTTGCGGCAACCCGCGTTTCCATATGGATCCTCCAAGGCCACTCCTTGTGGAATCTTCCGGCGGCCATATCTTCCTGGCTTTCCCTGATTGCAGCATCAAGTTCCATCTCACGGAGCTTATTATAGTCTTCCATTTTTAGGACTATATATTTTTCTTTTCCGCGGACGGTTATAATCGCACTTTCGTTTTCATTTACTATGTCGTCAATTATTGTTACACCCTTCACCTTCAATTCGTTTGCAGTAATTGTCATTTCCATAACTTTACCTCCGCAGAAATAATACTACATATCGTATTATTTATCAATACTATTAACAGTACTATTTTAAACATTGCATTTCAAATTCCTTAAGTTATTTACAGCCTTTCTATTACAGGTATTTCTTTCTTTTATAATGAACTGCAACTGTTTGCTTATTTTTATCTTCAAGCGCCGGCAGGCGTCCTGCTAACATTCGGTTGAGCTGCGAGCGGGCTTGTCCCGCGAGTCCGCTCAAACCGTTTGTTAGGTGGCGTCAGTCCACATTTTCCGCTTTTTTCTTCCAAATTGCCAGTAAATGATCGTTTTTCTGCGTATGTATATATATGGGAACCTACATTCCCCATCGGGAAGGGATAATCCAGACCATAGTCCGCAATTCTCTAACCCGTTACCAAGCCTACGCCAGTCCATCGCAAACTATCCTTGACCGCCTAGAGCATTTTACTGATTGTGCGGACTGGTCCAAAGGTGTTGCACGAATTCGCTGCGAGGATTGTGGCCATTCGTACTTCAGACCTTTTTCGTGCAAGGTTTTCCACCTTTGTCCCTCGTGCGACCAAAAACGAACCTTACTCTATGCTGAATACCTATCCGAGGATTTGCTTCTTGATCTACCGCATCGACAATTTGTTTTTACGATTCCCAAGATTCTCAGACCATACTTTAAATCCGATAAACGATTGTTTGGAGAGGTGTCCAAGCTAATATTCTCGCTATTGTCTGAATTTTTCTCCCTTGCTGCAGGGCGACCACTGCTATGTGCATCTGTCGTCAGCTACCAGTCCTTTGGGGAATTCGCTCGATTCCACCCGCACTGGCATGTTTTAGTACTGGAAGGTGGGTTTACCAAGTACGACCGCTTTATATATTTGCCAATCGGAGCCGACGAAGGGATGCTCAAGGTCTGGCAAGCAGCAATTTTGGCTTTGTTTCTACGAAAGGAACTGATAAATCAGGCTCGTGTGAACATGCTAAAAGACTGGAAACATTCTGGGTTTAGTATTGAGAGCGAAACCAGACTATTCAGCAAAGCTGATCGTGAAGCCCTCGGGCAGTAATGTCGTTCGCGGCGCTACCTGTGCAGAAAAAAATCCAGTATGAATCCAGTTTCTGACACTGTAATTTGGACAGCCAGCCTAAAGGGCTTCTACAAAGGAAAGTCAGAAACCCTTCAAAGGTTTTGAGTTTGTTGACCCAGCTTGGTAGCCCATTTACCGCCGAGGCGGGTTCCAATTAGTCCCGTCGTTATGGAGTATAGTGTGGAAAAGTCCGTAAGGCAGTGGCAACAGCGACCCAATATTTACCAAATTGGCAACCAGAGGGGTTGGCAAAAAAGACCACCCAAGCCAGTCCCAAATTGTTCAAGCAAAAACCGCCAGAGAATGAGGGAAGCGGTACAAGTCCCTGATGCATGGTCTAAACTACGCAAACAAAGCTGGGCACGGTTGTTTGCAGAAAGTCTACGAAGTCGATCCGTTTATTCTGCCCCGAAATTGTCAGGGAAACAATGTCCAATTGTTGCGATTATCGAGGAGTCCGCCAAGGAGCTTACCAAGATTCATTGACTGGGCCAAAAGCAGCAGGACCGAGAGCAAACAGCCGCTGTCAGTGCTCGTTCCCCTCCAGAACCGTACTGGTGTCGGGATAATACCCCAAAACGAAGTTTTATACGGAACAGAATAACACCTCGAAAATCGTTGCTTATAGGGCAAACCGGGGAGTGACATACCCCTGATTAGCGGTCAAACTCGCCCAGTTAAGAGTTGACAGCTTAAATAGACTTGAATTAAAGTTTAATTGTCGGCGTTGTCGAAAAAAGTCTCAGCGCGTGTAGATCAGTTGTTCGGGCTGGGAAAACAGTTGTAGTTCGGGGTAAAAGCCGAATTTCGACGCAAATCCGCGAAAATTCTGAAATGACAGTTCCTATCAGTTAAGCAGTTTTGGTGCGGTACACGTCTTCACTTATTCCCGCCGCATCACTCGGCAGCATTACATAAGACATTGCTATCTTTCTGTATTTTGTCGCCGCTGTCTTTGACAGATTACAAAGTACATCTTCAAGGTTGTCTTTTGCTTCCTTCAAGTGCTGTCTGTCTATCTGCTTTACCTTGTACTTGGACAAGGCATCAAGGTTGTAGTCCATTGCAAGGTTGATGTTGCCTGTATGTTCCTTTATTACCTCTTCTGCTTCGTCAACATAGGTTGCATAGTCCTTGCCTCTATTTCGGTCGAAATAGTCAAAAGCAATGTTATACCTTTCTTCCGCTGTAAGCTTGCGGTCAGCGTATTCATCATTGATATAATGATCGAAGCTATCAATGTTATTTTCCCTTGCATACTGCCACAGATCACGCTTATGCAGTACTACTGCCTTATCATCTTCATCTGTTGCCATTGTTTTTTTGATTAATCCAATGTAGCCTTTCATTTTCGATTTTCGATTTTCGATTTTCGATTTAGGAAACTACGCCCCGCATTCCGCAGAACTGCAGCTCCAAAACAGACCCGGCTGACATAAAGCATCTTATCGGAAGCTGCTTACCCATGAAAAGCAGTTGACCAGGGACACGATTTTCCCTTAAATTTGCCGCACTTACAGGCTATAACGCTGCTATCGCTGAAGCCGCTAGGCTAACGGATAAAAGAGTAGAGCTGGATGAATACCAGAAGGTAGATTTGGACGAGAAGCTACGAATAATACAAGACCAGCTGGATAAACAACCAAAAGTCACGATTACCTATTTCCAAGCAGATAAAAGGAAGTCCGGTGGGGCTTACATTACGGTTACTGGGAACCTGAAGAAAATAGATCGGTATAAGCGGATGGTGGTAATGAGGGACGAAACCTGGATTCCTATAGATGATATTTTTGAAATTGGTATTGAGCTGTGAAAATCTATTCAAGCTGATTCCGTACATGTATCGGCGACCCTGTCATAAAAAGTGTGTAAATGACATTATTTAACAGAGCGGAACCCGCTCTCCAAATAGAATTGCGAACTGGTTGCGGGCAAGCCCCCAATCCCTGATCGGCATAGTCCAGCGGCCGCTGGCATTGCGTATCGCCAGGAACATCACTTTATATATCGAATCATCATCCGGAAAAGTTGACTTGTTCCTTGTGATTTTTCTCAGGCTGTAATTCAGCGATTCGATTGCGTTTGTCGTGTAGATTGCCTTTCTGATAGGTTCCGGGTAGTTGAAGAACTCAGTGAGGTCGTTCCAGTTGGCCTCCCATGACTTATATATCATCGGATACTTTTCATTCCAGATTTTTCCGAACTCCTCGAGCGCGTCGTGTCCCGCTTCAGCGTTCACCGCAGAGTACACAGTCTTAAGGTCACGGCATACGGCTTTCAGATCTTTGTAGGAAACAAACTTCGTCGAGTTGCGTATCATGTGCACGATGCAGTGCTGGATGTGTGTATCGGGAAAAACCGCCCTCACTGCATCGGGAAATCCGGTGAGCCCGTCCATGCATGCGATGAGAATGTCCTCAGTTCCGCGGTTCTTTATGTCGGTAAGTACGCTCATCCAGAACTTTGCACCTTCAGTGTCTGCAAGCCACAGTCCAAGAACATCCTTTTTCCCATCCCAGTTAATTGCAAGAGCGACGTAGAGGGCTTTGCTGACATTTTTCCCGTCCTGCCGTGAATTGATCCGCAGCGCGTCCAGAAACAGTATCGGATAAGACCTTTCAAGCGGACGGGTCTGCCATTCCTTCACGTCTGCCATTACAGATTCTGTGACGTTTGAGATAAGTTCAGGGGAAACGTCCACCCCATACACCTGCTGCAGATGGCGCTGAATGTCGCGGCAGCTCATTCCGAACGAATACATCGAAATTATCTGGTCATTGAATAACGGTGTCCGCTTTTCATGCTTGGGAAGTATCACCGGCTCGAATGTGCTGTTGCGGTCGCGCGGTACCTGCACATCGACCTTCTCGTTGCCGTCATTGATTACGGTCTTTTCAGAGTATCCGTTCCGGCTGTTTCCTGAATTGTCACCGGAGTTGTCGTTCTTTTCGTAGCCGAGGTGGCTGTCCATCTCCGCTTCAAGCGCGCGGGAAAGAAGCCGGCTGGTGAATGTCTTCAGCAGTCCGTTCTCTCCCAGTATCTCGTCTTTTGCCATGCCGTGGAAGTCGATCTGATCGAGCATCCTGTCTACGGCATCTTTTTCTTTCGGTTGTTTTCTGGCCAACATTATACTCCTCCTATAGAGTATCATTTTTTGTCAGCCATTTACACACTTTTCTTTACAGGGTCGTATCGGCATCACCCTCTTCGCCGTTCCCTTTATGCTTTTGTCGAATGAAAAGCCCCCCATAGATCAGTACAATCGGAAGTACCAACATCCCAGAAAGGATAAGTCCCAGCGGAACTCCGATTTTCCAAGCAACCCAGCCTAGAAGCGGCCCTCCGATAATTTGGCCGATAGAGTTTAGCTGACCTAGCATGGATAATGCGGTAGCACGCCACTCCGGCTGCTCGATCTGTCGATTCACCCAAGCGTCATACAGCGGATAGAAGCTGTTCCTTAGACTGTTTCCGAGACAGTAAACCAGGGCAATTCCCCAGACATTTCCCAGAAGGGCAAAGAGCAGAATAGAGACAGCTTTCCCAGCATTCAAAAGGAATAGCACTCCGTAGAGACTCCGGCTTTTCAGGTGTTCAGATCTTTTCTCCAGCCACTGCATCAGAAAAATTCCGAAAATAGCGGCAAAGAAATTTACGGCTAAAAGCCAAAGCTCTTCTCGCCCAAATAGATTGGAAGTAGGAAGCTTTGTGAGGAAATGAGCAGTCCAAAGGCGATCAAAGCCTTCACTGTAAAGCCCCTCAAATAGCATGATAATAGCAGCTGCAAGCATTATATGCTTTGCCTGAATAATTCCAAAACCCTCTTTTAGTGCAGTCCCCATTCCACTCAGCCATTTTTCGTCAGATTCTGTAGGAGAAAATCCGGTCTCTGGCATTTGCCGAACCAGGAGAAGAATCAGGAGAAGGCAGACCAAGCCGCTTAAGAAAAATGGTAAATTCGGACTAAAAATGGCGAGGCCCATGCTTATGAAAATTCCAAACAGGGAGGCAATTTGGGAAATTTGAGCGGCTTTCAGAAAAAGACCTTCCATAGGGGCATCCCCCAGCTCATCTACTATCCAAGCAGTATCAGCACCACTGGTGAAGGTATCCCCCAGGCCCCAGATTACCTGGGCAATTAAAATGACGAGGAAGGATTGAACAGCGCCTTCTAAGAAAAGTCCTAAGCCCACTAATCCCAGGCCAATGAGGATAGAAAGCTTTCGGCTATATCGGTCGGCTACGATTCCTGTAGGAATTTCGCAAATAAAATGAGTTATTTCCAAAGCCGTGCCAACCAGTACCAGCTGAAGTGGGTTTAATCCAACCATTTGGATATGATATAAGCTGCTGGTGGTGAACACAAGGGAAAAGACGAAGGCCATTCCACCTCGGTAAAAAAGGTAAACCCAGCGGGGATCTTTATGCTTCATGAGGCTCGCCACCCTTCGACTCATGTAAACTGCCACTTTTTACTCCACAAGCGGATGCCATGGAATCAATTAAGTGTCCCATCAAACGGGTTAAGGCTTCTAAATCTTCGGAGGGAAGCCCTGATAAAGCCTCTTCTAGGAAGCGGCTACTGGCATCTCGCTCAATTTCGCTAAGCAATGTTTTTCCTTGCTCCGTCAGGGAAATGCGGCTGATTCGCCGATCCTTTTCATCCTTTTTACGCAGCACTAATTCTTTTTTCTCCGATCGGGTAATTTTCTCTGAAACGGTATTTTGGGAAAGATTCACGCTTCGAGCCATATGCCCAATAGTAGGAGCATCACTCTCCTCTGATTTCCCGCTGGTTAAGCTTTCTAGCTCTAAAAGCAGGTGATACTGCTCTAATGTTAGGCCAGCGTCTTGAGCCAAGCGATGATATTTTTCGTGAATTAGACATTCCATTTCTTCCCGCTGTTGGACAAATATTTGAATTTGCTCTTTTTTATTCATAAAGGCACCTCATTTTTAATATATCGTTACACGATTATATCGCATAGCGACATATTAATATACCGAAGTGAATTTGTCAAGAGGAGCTCTTTTTAAATTACATCTCTTGTCCGCCCAATCGGGTATAATAGTCTAAAGGGGGAATAATCATGTTTGGAAATCATTTAGTAGAAATTCGAGGGCTCATGGAAATTGGGCGATATCAAAATAAATTTAAACACGTGAGAAGGTCTGTGGCAGAACATTTAGTATTGAGAGCGAAACCAGACTATTCAGCAAAGCTGATCGTGAAGCCCTCGGGCAGCCCCCCCCTTTCTCTACAAACGGGATATTCGTTGCTAAAGCTCCACAATAAGAACAAGGCATATTTGAAGCAAAAACCCCATAATAGGGGCTGGTGGTCGATGGCCAAAGACCTCCCCCTTGCTCGGTGACTGTCAGGCGACAAACGAGGGCCAGGGACGACGAAACCGGGTCAGTTTATTAGAAACCATTCGAGGAACCCTAGGAGCTATTAGCGTTGTTAACTGTAACAAGGGGACTGTAAAGCCCGTCTATTTGCCCTAGCTGAAAGCATTCTGAAAGAACCGTTGTTTGGCACCGGGTCGAAAACAAACGCATCAAATCTGGTACGTAGTCCCTGAACATGGCGAAGGAGTAAGAGACCGCCAAAACGAACTTGTTAAACCCCTGACCGAAACCCACCAGAAAAAACGGTTGGGAGACCACGGTTAACCCATTTATAACCCCAGCGACAACCGGTGACGAATGCCTGAAAAGGTCGTATATGAGGTATTGCTGCCCTGATTAACTTGGGGCGGAGCCGCCATTTACCCGGATGGTCGACCAGGTTGTTTTGAGTTTTGGAAACTTCCAAAGAACTGAAAGGAAACATCTTCCGGGAAATTCCGACCGGACAGGTTTAATGTCACAGTCTTTGACCTAGTATGACCTAAAAAAGACGTGTCCATCGCGGCGCTTGCTGTATGACGGGCTCCCGAAGTGCTAGTCGAAAACGACTTATCAGGGACCAAAAGCGAGAGGTTATGATTTGGGTTCTTAACAAANCCTGAATTAAAAGTTTAATTTGTCCGGCGTTGTCGAAAAATTCTAGTAAGTTGGTTCAGTTGTTCCAGTTGTTCGGGCTGGGAAAACAGTTGTAGTTCGGGGTAAAAGCCGAATTTCGACGCAAATCCGCGAAAATTCTGAAATGACAGTTCCTATCAGTATTTTATATATGAAAGCAATAAAGGAAGAGATATCTTCTTTGTGTCTTCCGAAGAAGATGCTATTGAGAAATTGAGCAGAACATAATCCGTTTCATATCTTGAGGTTGCAGTTAAATTATAGTATAATTTAAAGTGAAAGCGGGGTAGAAATATGTATTTGATATTCATGTAATTTAGTTTTTAAGCACTGCCCTTTTTAGGGTTTATTTGTTGTGCTTAAAGACATATTTACATGAGTATATCCTCGCTTTTGAAGATCTCCTTGTAAAATTATGTCTTTCTGCACGAACAACGCCTTAGGCAGTTGTTCGTTTCTAATTTTATATAAGGAGATTTCTATAATGAACAGAATAAAGAATTGGAAGAAACAATTTGCTGTAATATACACAGGGCAGGCTTTTTCAATCTTGGGTTCTGCCGCAGTGCAGTTCGCTGTTATCTGGTGGCTGACCATCCAGACTGAATCCGCAATAACCTTGACGATTGCATCCTTAGTTGCCTTTCTCCCCAATATGTTAATCGGACCCTTTGCCGGTGTGTGGATCGACCGATACAACCGCCGAACAGTAATGATTTTAGCTGACGGTCTGGTAGCTGTATCCAGCATCATCCTTGGCGCAGCATTTTTACTTGTGGAAACACCCCCTATTTGGTTTATCTACATTGTTTTATTTTTGCGTGGATTGGGGAATACCTTTCACGGTCCAGCTATGCAAGCGGCAATACCCATGTTTGTGCCAGCAGATATGTTGACCAAAGCAGGGGGCTGGGGAAATATGATCCAATCAATATCCAACATGATGGGGCCTGTGCTGGGTGCTGCGCTTATGTCATTTCTACCTATTTCCTCCATTATGATTGTGGATATACTGGGAGCCGCTTTTGCGATAGTTTGCCTCCTATTTGTTATAATTCCAGATATTCCGCAAACCAATGAGAAGATGAGTGTATTGTCTGACATGAAGCAGGGCTTTATCGCAATGAAAGCAAATAAGCCTTTAATGGCTGTGTTTTCCCCCATGCTGCTGATGACCATACTTTATATGCCCTTAGGTTCTCTGCTCCCTCTGCTGGTACGCAACCACTTTATGGGCGAAGCATGGCACAATAGCATTGTGGAATTTGTCTTTGCAGGCGGATTGCTTCTTTCATCTTTGGTTATTGGTGTATGGGGCGGCATGAAAAGGAGGTTTTTCATGGCATCCTTAGCTATTGGCTTAATGGGTCTGTCTACACTGATTAGCGGAGCGTTACCGACAAGCGGTTTTTGGATATTTGCTATATGCTGCTTCTTCTTGGGTGCCTCTGGCACATTTATGAATGTTCCAGTTATGGCCTATGTTCAAGAAAGCATTGCACCTGAAATGATGGGCAAGGTGTTTTCCCTTTTGATGACCGCCATGACTCTTTCTATGCCGATAGGCTTACTTGTTGCGGGTCCGGTTGTTGAGGTGATAGGTGTAAACACATGGTTTTTCTGGTCAGGTGTTGTACTGATGGCAGATGCTATTCTCTGCCGCCTTTTGACACGACGCTATGACAAAGTAACAATGAAACCGCAAGTGGACTGAAAAAAGGACAGGGTTGATGATAATTTGGAGTGGTGGGCTTCTGGGAGTTCAAAACAAAGTGCTCAAAGTTGCTGGGTTCACAGCATTTAACAGTATTAATCTCAGGTTATAATAATCTTTCTAATATAGTAAAGGAGAATATCTATGACACCTAATAGTGAAAATAAACGAGTATGGTTTATTACCGGAGCAAGCAAGGGGCTTGGCTATGCTTTTACATGCGCCGCCTTGAAAGCCGGGGATAAAGTTGTTGCAGTCGCAAGGACGATTGATAATTTGGCGAAACTAAAAGAAACATATCCAGAAACCTTGCTTCCATTAAGCCTCGATGTTACAGATAAGGAGGCTGTTTTTTCTACGGTTGAAACAGCAGTTAAACATTTCGGCAGGCTTGATATTGTTGTTAATAATGCGGGTATCATGACTTTGGGTATGATTGAAGAACTAAACGAATCCGATGCTCGGAAACTAATGGACACAAACTTTTTTGGAGCTCTTTGGGTTTGTCAGGCAGTGATGCCCTATTTGAGGTCGCAGCGTTCTGGACATATCATACAGATTACAAGCATTGGCGCTATTATCTCGGGTCCGATGTCTGGTATTTACAGTGCAAGTAAATTTGCGCTGGAAGGAATGAGTGAAGCCTTAGCAAAAGAAGCGGAACATTTCGGAGTGAAACTCACTATGGTGGAACCAGGAGGATATTGGACAGACTTATACACTTCGATGAGTTACAGCAATCCATTAGATTCATACGGTACACTTTGCGATGAGCTGGCGAAACAGTATTCCGAAGATTCGGTCGATAGTGATCCTTCCTTGGCAGCGGAAGCCCTTATGAAATTAGTAGCCAGCAATAATCCGCCTTTGAGGCTTATCCTTGGCAGCATGGTATACGATTTGGCGATGGATACCTTAAAAGCACGGATGGTTGGTGCAGGAAATCAGCGCGGCGAGCAGTGAGCAGAATTCAGGAGCGGAACAGATTAACCGCGCGATCATGCAGCTGGATCAAGTCGTCCAGCAGAACGCCTCCACAGCCGAAGAAACGGCCGGAACGGCGGAACAACTTTCAGGACAGGCCGAGCAAATGAATACAGCCATCAGTTTCTTCAACCTTTCAAACGACGAAAGCCCGAAGCAGTCGCCGACCACGCGCGCCCCTACAGCGGCGGCGGAAAGACGGACTACGGTGAGACAACCGTCGAAAAAAGAATCTTCCAGAATCAACCTGATGCTTGACGACGAACAACAGAAAAGCGCCAGGGATGACCCGGACAACGACTACACGGAACTCTGACGCCTGGGTCTCGTTAAGCGAATCCTTCGCGGATCTTTGGCGACACCACGATGTCAACGGCAGCATTCAGATTCTCAACAAGCGCATGTCGATTCCCTAAAGGGCGAGTCGTACTGGATGAAGGATCGTTCTTCCAGGGGGGGGCTGTGTATAGGTTTTCATTGTAGAGTGCTTTTTTTTGGTTGGGAATGGACATTACAACTATTACAGTTCTCCCTTTTATTAGCAATATCGTTGTACTTAGTTTGAGAATCCGAGTATTCTAACATTTATTGTGCTGTTCAGCATAATATCTATATTCCTGCAAATCTGTCAGTATAAGATACCTTAGAATCTTAGTTATGTTATTATAATGTCATCAATAACATATTTTTTGTAAGCTCTTATGCAGATTCTAAATAATATCTTAATTCCACAATTACAATCTGTCAATATTTACACACCTTTTTCCATTGCCGCCAGCTCCGCTTTTAGTTGCTGCACAATCACCGGGCTAAAACACTTTCTGCATGAAAAGTGCTGTAGCATTTTTTTTCATCGTCGTGTATACTACAAGAACACAAAGGGAGTAGCCGGAAACGAAAGTTCCAGGTATGTTCCGTCAGCACGAACAGGTACTGCAGTTGCAGCGGCTGTTCCGGGACACACCGTCAAAGGGCGAGACTTTAGTACAACTCTTTTTTACCATGCAGGAATGTGTGGAAGGAGTACGTATGGAGTTTCTGCTCGAAGGGCTTCTTGCCATTACGTGGAAACAAATCGTTATGTATGCAGTGGGCGTTCTGCTCATTGTACTTGCAATCAAAAAACAGTATGAACCAGCGCTCTTGTTACCGATGGGATTCGGCGCGATTCTCGTGAACCTGCCGATGACCGGCGTGCTCAACCAGATGATTCCAGGCTCAGGCGTTACGGGTGGCATCATCGAGTGGCTGTACACAACGGGGCTTGCGGCATCTGAAGCGCTTCCGCTGCTGCTGTTCATTGGAATTGGCGCGATGACTGACTTTGGGCCGCTTCTTGCACAGCCGGTGCTCTTCTTGTTCGGTGCTGCGGCTCAGCTCGGAATTTTTCTGGTGATTATCGTTGCGGTGCTGCTGGGATTTCCACTCCGTGACGCAGCGTCAATCGGCATCATCGGCGCGGCTGACGGTCCTACTTCAATTCTTGTTTCACAGGTGCTCCACTCAAAATATGTCGGTGCAATTGCGGTTGCGGCATATTCGTATATGGCGCTTGTGCCCGTCGTGCAGCCGCTTGCAATCAGAATGGTCACCACAAAAAAAGAGCGTATGATTAGAATGGAATACAACGGCAAAGATGTGTCGAAGGGCGTCCGCATCGCATTTCCGGTTGTCGTCACCATCATCACGGGACTTATTGCACCTGCTTCAGTGGCGCTTGTCGGCTTTCTCATGTTCGGCAACCTTGTGCGTGAATGCGGCGTGCTCGATTCACTTGCAGACACAGCACGTACGGCTCTTACGAATTTGATTACTCTGCTCCTCGGCATCAGCGTTTCGTTCAGCATGCAGGCGGAACAATTTGTTTCTACAGACACATTGCTCATCATGGCGCTCGGACTTGCGGCTTTCATACTCGACTCAATGGGCGGCGTATTGTTTGCAAAGTTCATCAATCTTTTCCGTAAGAAGAAAATCAATCCGATGATTGGAGCGGCAGGAATTTCTGCATTCCCTATGTCAGCGCGCGTTGTGCAGAAGATGGCACTTAAGGAAGATCCGTCGAACATCATTCTGATGCAGGCGGCGGGCGCCAATGTTTCCGGACAAATTGCGTCTGTTGTAGCAGGCGGTCTGGTCATCAATCTTGTTTCGAAGTTTTTCTAAGGAGGAATATATGACACCAGATTTACACGCAGCGCTCCTTATTGGCGCACAGGGAATGGGAGCATTGTTTATCGTCATGATTATCATTATGATTTCTGTATTCATCTTGAAGAAGATTTTTGACGGGCACAAGAAAGAAGGAGCATAATGAAGCATCACCTGCAGAACGCAACAGCGCATCTCTTCGCGTATTTTTTTGCACTCATGATTGTCGGCTCGATCGTGATGCAGCTGCCGTTTCTGTATGCATCAGGACACGCCGTTCCATATCTGGACGGACTGTTCACCACAGTGTCTGCAATGTGTGTCACCGGTCTTTCCACGGTGGACATGAGCGTGTATACGGATGCAGGCTTCATCGCACTTTTGTTCATCATCGAGGCGGGCGGTCTCGGGCTCGTCACCTTGTTCACTGCCTACCTCGCGTTTCCTTCAAAGCACATTTCGCTTGAAAACAGGAGCCTCATACGCGACTACTTCACCTCTGACATCACCGTAAAGCCGCGTGAAATTCTTTTCCGAATTATCGCAGTGACATTCATCATTCAGACAACAGGCGCACTGGCGCTCTCGTTGTTTCTTAAGCAAGCTGGAGAAAGCAGATATGTTTTCTACGGCATCTTCCTTTCAATCTCGGCGTTCTGCAATGCGGGATTCGCACCGTACTCAGACAGTCTGCAGCGCTTCACTGCGAACCCGGGCATCTATCTTACGATCAGCGCGCTCATCATCACCGGCGGACTCGGCTTCACCGTCATCAGTGACTGCACATCGCACCTGCACCGTCTGCTTCATCACCAGAAATCCGGACCACTGGCGCTTCATACAAAAATCGTCCTCTTCATGACAGCGCTCCTTATTGTTTCAGGAACCGCGCTCATCTTTTTATTTGACCACAACGTTGCTTTTAAAAACATGGCATTCGCACCGGCACTCGGCAATGCGTTCTTCCAATCGGTAACCCTGCGTACTGCCGGTTTTGAAACAATTGCACAGTCATCATTCAGCGCGGAGTCAACGCTGGTCAGCATACTGCTCATGCTGGTGGGAGGAAGCCCTGGTTCCCTTGCAGGCGGTCTCAAAACGACAACGCTCTTTTTAATCTGGTGCTACACGTTCCACAATAAAAGCGACCGCGACCATATTTCAGTTTTCCGTCGTGACATCTCATGGTCTTCAATTGAAAAGGCAGTCGGCATCATGATGAAAGGTTTCTGCATCTTTGTCATCGTGCTGTTTTTGCTTCTTGCCGCAGAAGGGCAACCGCTCGCCGCAGGAACATTCTCCGTTGGTGACATTGTGTTTGAAATTGCTTCTGCATTCGGAACCGTCGGCCTCACCAAGGGAGTCACCCCGCTCCTTTCCGCAGCAGGAAAAATAATAATCATCGCCACCATGTTCGCCGGCCGCACCGGAGTTTTTGCGCTCGCCATGCAGATACCGACCGTACACCGCAAGCAGAATGAAGTTTCAGAATATCCGCAGGAAGATATCCTTGTAGGATGAACATACAAAACAGGAGCCGTATATGATTACCATTGCCGTTATAGGATTAGGAACATTTGGAAGCAGAGTTGCAGACGAGCTTGTGCAGACAGAAGCGAATGTTATTATTCTCGACAAAGATCGTGAAGCGGTGGAACGATATAAGACGCTCACAAAATACGCGTACATCACCGATGTCATCAGCGAAGATTCCCTTAAGAAAATTCTTCCCGAAGATCTAGATGCCGCCGTCATCGATTTAGGCAGTCTGCTTGAGACATCGATTCTCGCCACCAGCCACCTGCACAAAATGGGCATTAAAAAAATTGTCGTAAAGGCACGCTCCGACGAGCATGGTGAAATATTAAAATTGGTAGGAGCAACAAACGTTGTATACCCCGACCTTGATGCAGCGCAGCACATTACGCCGATGCTCTTTTCTTCAGCATTGTTCAACTACGTGCAGCTTGGCACAGACTCCGCGCTTGCCGAAGTCAAAGTACGCGACGAACTTGCCGGTAAAACGCTTCTTGAAAGCAAACTCCGCCAGCAGTACGAGCTCAACCTTGTCGCAATCCGCACTGCGCCTGATGCAGACTTCACCTTCGTCAATTCACCGTCATTCGTTCTTGAAAAGGACATGGTACTCTTTGTCGCCGGCAAAATCGACGCTATAAAGAAATACACCGACAGTGACCGTTCAGGGACAGACGATGGTAAAAAGAAATCGTTCTTTTCGTCACTTTTCAAGAAATAGAAACTTTTATCCGGTTGCGTCAGACGTCTTTTAGCTAAAAGACATTAGGTTATTCAACTTGAACACTTATACTCTTTTAACTAGACTACCTACCTCTTTTCTCGTATATTGTACCTATGAACAACGTTCCTCTTGAATATCACGATACGACACATTCTGTTTCAGCAAAAACGGGAAGAAGCAATCTCAAAGCGAACGGCGCAACCTTCGTGCGGGTAAAACGCGAGACCGCAGACATTGAAAACCTTATTGCCCTGATCGAATCAAGTCATCCCGGTATCAGCGCTCCCATGGTCATGCACTGCGCCAGTCTTCTCAAAGACGCGATCGTACAGACGCTTTCACGCGGAACAGCGGTCAACGTGATGGGATTAGGCTCGCTGTATCCGTGCGTACGCGTTGATAGTGACGGAAAAGAAGAACTATCGGTACGTTTTACACCGTCTGCGGAAATAAAACAGACGATGAAGAATGCCTGCATACATGTCAATCTTGTCAACGAAAGCATTTCAAGTCTCAAGTGCTTATCAGAAGCGCGAAACAATGCAGACCCGAACACCGTTCCATGCCGGTCGCTTGTACGGCTTTCCGGCAGAGCTATACGCATCGCGGGAAACAATGCCGATGCCGGCATCTACTTCATCCCGGAGTCATCATATTATGAAGGATGGAAGGTTCCTGAGAAAGCATGGATACATATTGCACAGCATTCCCTTTCCGACAACAGACCGTCCCTTCTGGAGTTCTATCTGCCGACTGAAGTGACACACGGACGATACCGCATTGCGCTCATCACCTATTCCGCGGCAAAAGGCGCCTGCATCAACAAATCGCCGCGGACCGTCGAACTTAAAGACACCGTCACCGTCGTATAAAAAAAGCGGATACAGGCGGATATTGGCACCAGTATGTCTCGTCAGTGCATGCAGTATACCACCGGAAATACACCGTGAGTTTTACCCAATTTCTCCGTACGAATTTTAAAATACGTACGGAGAATTTCCGGTGTTTCCAGTGAGAATTCTGAAGTCTACCCGTTTCCTTGAGGTTTCCAACCTGTTCCCTTTCTTTTATTTCCCCAGTACGTCTTCCATTTCGCGGCGGATGTCCTTTTCCAAACTGGCAGAAAGTCGCTTCGCTATATCATCGATAAACTGCTGCTTCCCGGACGGCAAAATATTTCCCACGCATCCGTTCTCGTCGAAGAGCTGCTTCGCTGAAATACCCAATGCGGTTGCTATTTTCTCAATAGTTTCTACAGATGGAAACGTACTGTTGTTTTCAATACCGTTTATATAATTAGGGCTCTTTTCAATCTCAACAGCCAGCTCAAGCTGAGACAATCCTTTTTTTTGCCGGTAATACCGAAGATTTTCTATGAATATTTCTCTTAATGTCTTTCCCATAACACAAGGATAGACTGTCTTTTTTTTATATTTACATATTTTTAGACTGTACTTTACATTAAGTTTTATAAAAAACATTCCGATTTTATGTATATAGCACATATTTTTAGTGTGTTTAGATGGAAATTTTGACTAAAAACACAGAATTATTGGGTACAAATACACAGTCTTCTTCTCAAATCGTCTCCCGCCAGCGCGTTACCGACCACGGCGAAGTATACACAGCGCCGCGCGAAGTGAACGCAATGCTCGACCTTGTAAAAGATGAATCGTTCCGCATCGACTCGCGGTTCCTTGAGCCGGCATGCGGCACAGGCAATTTTATGACAGCGATTCTGGAACGAAAGCTTGCGACAGTGACAGAGCGGTACGGCAAAAGCAGATTTGACTTTGAGCGGTATGCGCTGCTCGCACTCGGTGCAATCTACGGAATCGACATTCTGCCGGACAACGTGGCAAAAGCCCGCGAACTGCTGCTCGGCATTTTCTCTGACACATACACGAAACTTTTCAAGGAACAGACTGACCCTGCATGCATCGATGCTGCTTCGTTCATTCTTTACAAGAACATCATCTGGGCAGATGCGCTTTCGATGAAGCTGTGCGGTTCGCCTGATTTGAAAACGCCGGATGCGGAATCAGTGAAAGAAGAAGATAAGAATGACATCGTGTTCAGTGAATGGTCGCTGGTGAACGGCTTGTTCAAACGGCGAGACTTTATGTTCAACAACCTTACTGAACGCGGTGCGCTTTCTAGTGACGACTGTTCACTGTTCAGCGACTTGGGCGATGAAGCGGTTATTTTTAATCCGCAGAAAGAATTCCCGCTCCGCGCTTTTTCTGAATTGAGGAGAGATGAATGATAACAAACTCTGCTAGTTACAATCCCGATGTACTCTCGTGCCTTGCGAACCTGAGCAACGATGAAGTGTTCACACCGCCTGATGTAGTTAACGACATGCTCGACATGCTTCCCGATTCACTGTGGAAAAATTCTAGCGCAACATTCCTTGACCCGTGCTGCAAGACCGGTGTTTTTCTCCGCGAAATTGCAAAGCGACTCAACACAGGACTTGCGTCACTTCCTGAATATGCAGGAGACCAGAATCTGCAGAAGCGGCTCGACCACATTTTTAAAACACAGCTCTACGGAATCGCCATCACCGAACTCACCTCTCTCCTTTCGCGCCGGTCAGTGTACTGTTCAAAAACAGCGAACGGGAAATACAGCGTGACAACATTCGATTCAGAAAACGGTCACATCTATTTCAGCGACTGTGCCCACACATGGCAGAACGGCAAATGCACATTCTGCGGTGCATCGGAATCAGAATACGGCAGCCGCGAAAATCTTGAAAGCCACGCGTATCAGTTCATTCACAACGCAACTCCGGAGGAATTTAATAATATGAAATTTGATGTGATTATAGGAAATCCGCCGTATCAATTAACAACAGCCGGAGAAGACAATGGTGCTCAGGCTAAACCAATCTACCAAAATTTTGTTGAAGAAGCAATAAAACTTCAACCTAAATACATCGTAATGATAACTCCATCACGATGGTTCTCAGGAGGATGGGGACTAGATGATTTTAGAAGCTCTATGCTTAATTCAGATCATATAAGGATTTTACATGATTTTCAAAATTCATCAGACTGTTTTACAGGTGTCGAAATAAAGGGTGGTATTTCATACTTCCTTTTTGATAATAACTATAAAGGTGTTTGTACATTTTATTCGCATGAACAAAATAAGATTAAATCAGTGAGCAATAGATTCTTACATGAAAAAGATTGCGATGTATTAATTCGATACAACGAACTCATACCAATATACAGAAAAGTATCAACTCACAATAAATTCAAATCTTTTGAAACCATTGTATCTGGAAGAAGTCCTTTCGGTTTAAATACTAACCATTATGGTTCAAAACAACAAGGGAATGGTACTATTCCATATTTTGAAAGAAATGGTTTTACATACATTGAAAAAAATAAAATATCAAAAAATCAAGAATGGATATCTAAATATAAATTATTTATTGCTAAAACAGCAGAAGACGGAAAGCTTCCTGGAAAAGTTATAGGAAAAATTACACGTGGCCCAATTGGTACAGTTTGTAGCGGCACTTATTTAACAGTAGGTCCTTTTATTAATGAAAAGCAAATGATCAATACTGAAAAATATATGCAAACAAAATTCTTCCGTATATTGGTTTCTATAAATAAGATTTCTCAGGATGCGTATGCAAAAGTATATTCATCTGTCCCTATGCAGGATTTTTCCGATAAGTCAGACATTGATTGGTCGCAGTCCGTAAACAACATCGACCAGCAGCTTTACAAAAAATACAATCTCACTCAAGAAGAAATTTCTTTTATCGAGTCAATGATTCGTCCGATGGATTCATCTTCAGAAGGCAGTGAAAATGAGTGACAATTTTTTTCCACCCCGCCCCGATTTCCATCCGCTCATTTACGCATACGAAATAGATCATCCGTCGTTCCGCGGACTGCTCAAAATCGGGTATACGGAAAAATCCGCTGACGAACGCATCAGGCAGCAGGTGGCTAACATCACGCTGCCGCAGGGAAAGCAGTTCTATAAGATTGTATTCACGGAATCGGCGATGCGGAATGACGGGTCGTGTTTTACTGACCATGAAGTTCATGCGTATCTCAAGAAGTACCGTAGAGACAGCGTGCAGCATGAGGACGGCGAATGGTTCCGCTGTACGGTGAATGATGTAAAGGCAGCAGTAACGGCGGTAAAGACAAGAAGCGAAAACAGCGAGAACAGGACGCAGACGTTTTCGATGAGACCGGAACAGGAAGATGCCGTCAATCAGACGATTCGTTATTTTGAAGATGCAAAAAAAGAATTTCCGGACAGAGCGCCTAAGTTTTTGTGGAATGCAAAGATGCGGTTTGGAAAGACGTTCGCCTCGTATGAGCTTGCAAAACACATGGGCTTCAAAAAGATTTTCGTTCTCACGTTCAAGCCGGCAGTCGAAGCGGCATGGCAGGAAGATATTCAGTCGCATGTTGATTTTGAAGGGTGGCAGTTCATCTGCCGCGGCGGTATGTCGTATGAAGACGCAGATCTCACCAAGCCGATTGTCTGCTTCGGGTCGTTTCAGGATTATCTGGGCACAAATGAAAACGGCGGCATTAAGGCTAAGAACGAATGGGTGCACGCGACGAACTGGGATCTGGTGATTTTTGACGAATACCATTTCGGCGCGTGGCGTGACAGTGCAAAAAAACTGTTCGAACAGCCGAGTGAAGACGATGACTTTGATTTTGATGACGAATCGTATAAGAAAGAAGAAGCGGACAATGCGTGGGATGAATCGTTCCTGCCGATTACGACAAAGTATTATTTGTTTCTTTCGGGTACACCGTTCCGCGCAATAAACAGCGGCGAATTCATTGAGGACCAGATTTACAACTGGACGTATTCTGACGAGCAGAAAGCAAAAGATGGCTGGAAAAAAGAAAATAATCCGTATGCTGCTCTTCCGCGCATGGTGATGATGACGTACCGCGTACCGGAAAGCATTCAGGCGGTTGCGCTGCAAGGCGAGTTCAACGAGTTTGATTTGAATGTGTTTTTTTCTGCTGAAGGAAAAGGTGACGCTGCGAAGTTTGTATATGCAGAATATGTGCAGAAATGGCTCGACTTGATTCGCGGTTCGTACCTGCCGGCGAGTGTTGACGACATGAAACTTGGTCAGGACAGGCGTCCGCCTATGCCGTTTTCTGATACACGGCTGCTTAATGTGCTGTCGCACACGCTGTGGTTTTTGCCGAATGTGGCATCGTGTTTTGCGATGAACAATCTGCTCGCTCAAAAGCAGAACGTTTTCTATCACGATTACAAAGTGATTGTGTGCGCAGGAATAGGTGCGGGAATCGGAGTTAATGCGCTTGAACCGGTGAAGCATGCAATGGGCGATCCGCTTGCGACAAAGACAATCACGCTCTCGTGCGGCAAGCTGACAACGGGTGTAACGGTAAAACCGTGGACGGGAATCTTTATGCTGCGCAATCTCAAAAGTCCGGAGACCTATTTTCAGGCAGCGTTCCGCGTTCAGTCTCCGTGGGAAATTAGTAAAAGTGACGGCACACACGAAATTATGAAACATGAATGTTATGTGTTTGACTTCGCGCTTGACCGCGCGCTCAGACAGATCAGCGACTACAGCTGCAGGCTCAATGTTGACAGTTCAAATCCTGAGCAGAAGGTTGCGGAGTTCATTCATTTTCTGCCGGTGCTTGCGTATGACGGCAGCACGATGAAGCAGGTGAACGCACAGGACATTCTGGACATTGCGCTTTCGGGAACATCGGCAACACTGCTTGCTAAGCGTTGGGAATCTGCGCTGCTGGTGAATGTTGACAACGACACGCTCAAGCGGCTTATGGCGAATGAAGACGCGATGAATGCGCTTATGAACATCGAAGGGTTCCGCAGTTTAAATCAGGACATTGAAACAATTATCAATAAATCTGAATCAATTAAAAAGGCAAAGGCAGAAAAAGAAGGGGCGCTTCCCCAGAAAGAAAAACGCGAGCTGAGCGAAGAAGAAAAAGAAATGAAGTCAAAGCGAAAGCTCATTCAGGAAAAACTTATCAAGTTTGCCGCACGTATTCCGGTGTTCATGTATCTGACTGACTACCGCGAGTATACGCTGCGCGATGTGATTACACAGCTTGAACCGGGGCTGTTCCACAAAGTGACGGGACTTAATCTCAAGGACTTTGAACTTCTTGTGTCGCTCGGTGTGTTCAACGGTCCGCTGATGAACGATGCAATCTACAAGTTTAAGCGCTATGAAGACGCGTCACTTTCATACACGGGAATCAACCGGCACGCAGGCGAAAAAGTCGGACTATACGACACGGTGCTGTCTGCGGAAGAATATGCAGAGATGAAATAACACGGTATCTTCAACCGCATGCAGAACAAATAAATTAAATGGAACCATTTAGCAAAATAAGGAAAAATGTGAAAAATTCAGTGTAAAAAACAGGAAATATGTGATATACTTTCCATAAATACATGGAATTTTGTGAATTATGCTGAAACGAAAGATAAATGACTATTTGCTCAACTGGAAGCAAACACCTCACCACATGCCGCTCATTATAAAAGGCGCCAGACAAATCGGCAAAACAGAGTCTGTCCGGTATTTTGCAAAAAACAATTACAAACATATTGTAGAAATCAATTTTACGCTCCAAAAAGAATTCAGACGGATTTTTGACAAGGGATTCAGCATTGATTCAATAATAAGCGAAATCACCTTTTTGAACCCCAGCCTTGTTTTTGTACCGCATGAGACGCTTCTCTTTTTTGATGAACTTCAGGACTGCCCTGACTGCGCTACAAGTCTCAAATCATTTAACCAGGACGGACGCTATGATGTCATCTGCTCCGGTTCCCTTATGGGATTGTATTACCAGCAGATTGAGTCCAACAGTGTGGGCAATAAAAATGACTACGATATGCGCTCCATGGACTTTGAAGAATTTTTGTGGGCCAAGGGATATTCGCCCGAACAAATTGATGAACTCTATGCTCATCTAAAAAAGCTTGAACCGTTTTCCGATCTAGAAATGGATATATTCATTACCGCATTCCGGGAATACATGGTCATCGGCGGAATGCCCGCAGTCGTCAATTCATTCGTGCAGAACAAGAACTATACCGGCACACTGCAGATGCAGCGGCAGATTCTTCTTGATTATGAGGAAGACATTACAAAATACGCAGGCGGTTTGGACAAAGCAAAAATTCTTAATGTATATAGAAAGATTCCCGTCTTTCTGGGGAAGGATAATAAAAAGTTTCAAATTACAAAAGTTGCACCGAACGCACGTAACCGCGACTACATCGGCGTCATCGACTGGCTTGCAAATGCAGGCATCGTAAATATCTGCTATTGTATGGAACAGCCGGAACTTCCGCTCAAAGGTAATTACAATCCCGAAATGTATAAACTTTATTTTGCTGATACCGGACTCCTGGTCGCCTCCCTTGATGATGAAGCACAGAATGACCTGCGGGCAAACGAAAACTTCAACGTATATAAAGGCGCTCTGTATGAAAACGCCATCGGTGAGTCTCTGGTGAAACAGGGTTACCCGTCATATTTTTACAAATCTGAAAAAGCAACTCTGGAGATGGATTTCTTTATCCGTGATGCAAAAAGCCTGATTCCTGTAGAAGTTAAAGCGTCAGACGGCGCAACCATTTCCCTAAAGAACCTCATCAGCAGTGAAAAATACAACGATATCAAACACGGTATAAAGCTGTGTTCAAAAAACCTCGGCTTTAACGGCGAGTTTTACACCATTCCCTATTTCTGCGCGTTTCTGCTCAAACGGTATCTCAACGACACTGCGCAATAATATGCAGAGATGAAGTAGCACGGCATCGTAAAATGTGCTATTCTCCTTGGCAGACGGAGAATTTTTTCATGCAGATACGATTAAGCATAGCAGCCCGGCAGAAAATAAAAGTTCAAGTCGCAGAGTATGACGGAACAGCAGCAGAGAACCGCTACTGTGAATGGTGTGCCGACCTGTTCACCGCTGACCGCAGGGACTATTTTATTGTCTGCAATGCATATTCGCTCTATGGCGTGTGCTTCCCTGCAAAAGGAATCACGACTGCGCAGAAATTCACCGATGCTTTCATCAGCGAACTCAAGGCGGCGCTCGACCATGCAGGACTTTCCTCACTCTTTGAAACATACATCGCAGGAAACAACACACACACTACGTTCTGCAAAACATACGACCTGCATGTACGTGCAGGAATGAACCGGCTGAAAGAATACATTACGTATGATATTGAATCAGATGCATCAAAAGAAAAAGTGTATGACAGCATAGCCGGATTTATAACGACAACATTCGGCGGAGTTAACAATTATTCCACACCGCTCGAATTATTCACTAATGACAAAATGAAGCTGCCTGCCGATCCGCAGCCACCTGTCATTAAAAAAGCGGATCTGCCGGTACAGGCCATTCAGTTTTCTCTTGAGCTGAACGATTTTCCACAGAAACTCACGCGCCGGTTCATCATCAAAGACGACGTGAAAATGACGACACTCGGTTATGCAATTCTTTCAATGATAAAAGCAGCAGGCGGGCACTTGTTTACTTTTGAAGTAACGCAGACAGAATTCCACAGCGAATTCACGCAGCGTGTTTCAAAGTCACCCTTCCTTAAAAACACAGACCCTACTGAACTTTCCTACGATATGCTCGAAGCATCAAGCCCCGCAACAATAATCGAGCTGCCTGATCCGTACGGCGATACATTCGGCAACATGAAAACAATCGATGCCCGCAAAATAAAAGTCGGAAAGGCTTTCGAATCCCCCGACACACGCTGCCTGTTCACCTATGACTTCGGCGACAACTGGGAATTCACGCTCAAAGCAGAAAAACACATAACCGCAGACGATCTTTCAAAAGTAAGACCCGTCAGAATTCTCGAAGGAGAAAATTACGGCATCATCGATGACTGCGGCGGCACCGGCGGTCTTGAACACTTGATTGCGACATTCAAGAAACACTCCGGCCAGGAATACAAGGATCTCAAAGAATGGCTCGGACGCGACACATTCGACTTCAGCGAATTCAGCGTGGAAGAAGCAAACGAATGTCTCAAAGGCGACATGAAGATGTACAAGGAAAGCTACGAAGACGAAGCGTGGTAACACGTGCACTGAGCATACACTGCCTGGTCTGCATTGCATGGTTCCCGGCCAGAGCAATCGATTACGGTAAAAAGACAGAGCACCGGAACCGCTATCATATTGATAGACAATAACAACCGCAGCAGCACTTTCATTACTCTGTCATATTGACATTCATCTATCTGTTCTGTATATTCATCACATAGACATTCTTCTATATGTTTATTTGGAGGACGTATGGATTCAGAACAGGCGGCGCTTGTCTGCAAAGCGCTCGGAGACACAAACCGTATGCAGATTGTACAGTCGCTCACTGGCGGCGAGCTGTGCGCATGCAAGCTGCTCGAACAGTTCAGCATCACTCAGCCAACTCTTTCACACCACATGAAAATTCTCTGCGACAGCGGCCTTGTCGACTCACGCAAAGATGGCAAATGGACGTACTACTCGCTCAACTGCGCGATGTTCAAAGAATTCAAACTGTTCATCGGAAACATCACTTGCAAAAAATCGGCAGCATCATCAACAGCGAGTTGCAGCAAACAATCAGAGAAATCATGCTGCTGTAAAAAATAATGAGTACTATTTTGGAGACTTCCTATGAACAATAATTTCTTTATGACACAAGTTCTCGGCATGAAGTGGCTGAATGACCTCATCGTAAAACTGCTTTCGCTTACCGGACTCGACATGACTTCACGGCTGGGCGGCAGCATGCAGTTCTTTCTGTACGATACGATAAAAATCGTTGTGCTGCTCTGCGTGCTTATTTTCATCATCTCGTACATCCAGAGTTACTTTCCTCCAGAAAAAAGTAAAGCAATTATGGGTAAGTTCCACGGCATTTGGGCTAACTGCATTGCTGCACTGCTCGGCACCGTCACGCCGTTCTGCTCGTGCTCGTCTATCCCGCTGTTCATCGGGTTCACGAGTGCAGGACTGCCGCTTGGCGTTACGTTTTCATTTCTCATTTCATCGCCAATGGTTGACCTTGGAAGCCTCGTGCTGCTCATGAGCATATTCGGTGTGAAAGTCGCCGTCGTGTATGTCGTGCTCGGACTCGTTGTTGCAGTAACCGGCGGAACAATTATCGAAAAGCTGCACATGGAAAAATACGTTGAAGACTTCATCCGCAATGCGTCTGCAGTATCGATTGATTCACCAGATCCCACGCAGAAAGAGCGCGTTGCATTTTCCGGAGAGCAGGTTGCAGGCACGCTCAAAAAAGTATTCCCGTATATTCTCGCCGGTGTCGCCATCGGTGCGGTGATTCACAACTGGATTCCAGAAGCATGGGTTGAAAGTGTGCTCGGCAGTCACAATCCATTTGGCGTCATACTCGCAACGCTCATCGGCATTCCAATGTATGCGGATATCTTCGGCACTATTCCCATTGCAGAAGCACTGCTCGGCAAGGGTGCACAACTCGGCACGGTGCTCTCGTTCATGATGGCCGTTACCACGCTGAGCCTTCCGTCGATGATCATGCTGCGAAAGGCAATCAAGCCGAAGCTGCTCGCACTTTTCATTGCAATCTGCACTGTCGGAATTATTATCGTGGGATATGTATTCAACGTACTTCAACCGTATGTTGTGTGAATGAACTGATTAATAAGGAGTATTATTATGGCACAAAAATGGTATCCGGTAATTGATTACGCAAGCTGCATCGAATGTGGCACTTGTTCTTCAAACTGTCCGCATGAAGTATATGACATGAGCAAATCACCGTCACCTGTGGTAACAAACACGAATGGATGTGTCGATCATTGCCATCACTGCGGAGACAATTGTCCTGTCGGTGCAATCACGTATGTCGGAGAAAACACCGGCTGGACACCGCCTGCATTGAAGAAAGGTCCGCCTGTTGACACATCATCGAGTGGCGGCTGTTGCTGCGGACATTGCTAAGTAAGGAGTTATATCATGAGTATTTTTAATTTTGGAAAGAACAAAGAGCCTGCAAAGAAAGAATCATGCTGCTGCGGTGCAAAGAATGTTACCGCAGACGACATGGCAAAAGCATCGTTCACGGCAAAGAACGACACTGCAGGAGTCAAAGTGCTTGGATCAGGTTGTGCAAAATGTCAGGCACTTGAAAAGGCAACCGTCAAAGCGCTCACTGAGCTCGGCATGGACGCAGCTGTTGAACACGTAACTGACTTTGCGCAGATTGCATCGTACGGCGTAATGAGCACACCGGCACTTGTCGTCGATGGCAAAGTGGTGTCATACGGGCGCGTTCTTACGAAGGACGAAGTGAAGAAGATTCTGCAGAAAGTACGGTAATACAAAGCAGCACGTTTCAAGAGTTGTTTTATTGAAAAACCGGTGGTATACTTTTAAAACAATGTACAGCTGGTTATCATGGAAGTAACACCGGAGATTCTCGATACAATCAAGCAATACGTTCCAGGCAATGTAGCCGTCTATCGCATCAACGGAACGACTGTCGAAACGCTTTACACTTCTCCGGGACTGCCGGCGATTCTCGGTATGACAAAAGATGAATACACGGAACTGACGCAGCGCGATGCCGCCAGAGTTGTTTTTACAGAAGACATGCCGGGACTTATGGCGGCAGTACAGCATACTATTGCGACAAAAGAACCGCTCGACTACCACTACCGTGTCATTCACAAAAAAAATAAGATTGACTGGGTACACGCAATGGCAACAGTCTGCGGAAAACAAGACGGCTGTCCGGTGATGCTCGCTGAATACTACAATGCATCGACTGAGCAGGAAACGCTTTATCACGAACTGCTCAAGACGAAGAACATGTACGAGCTTGCGGTAGAAAACGCGAATCTCGGTGTCTGGGAATACGACATCAGAACGCACACCATTACTTCTTCCAGCAGCACGTTCCGGAAACTCGGCATTCCGAACGTGGTAAAGAATGTTCCGGAATCAATATTGAATCTCTGTTCTCCGGAAGATCAGGCAAAGCTGATAGAAATGTTCAACCGCATCTTCGCCGGTGAACCGACCGTCACTGATGATTTCTGGATGCGCTGGAAACCGGATCTACCGCCGCGATGTGAGCGGGTCGTGTATTCAGTCGTAAAAGACAAAAGCGGGAAACCCGTAACCGCGTACGGCATCGGCATTAACGTAACAGAACAAAAGCAGGAGCTGGAAAAATACAATCGTTCTCTTGAAGAGTTGCTTAAACTTAATCCCAACGCGCTCTGTTCATTCCGGCTGAATCTCTCGTCAAACAATCTTGAAAGCAGTCACGGCTCTTCAACGGCAATACAAAAATTACTCGATGTAAAAACTGTTGACGAACTGTTCAGCAACATTGCGACGCTCATCACCGAATCTGATGATATGCAGGCATTCACATCACTATTTAACCGCAAAGAGCTGCTCGCTGATTTTGCGGCGGGGAAAACTTCTGTATCACTTGCGTACCATCGCAAAGTTGACAGCGGAGAAGATCACAGCGTAAAGACAAGTCTGAACATGCTTAAGAATCCTGGCACCGGCGATATTGAAGCAGTTGTTTATTCCGTAGACAACCAGCAGGAAGAAACAGACAAAGCTATCATCGATTCAATTCTCAATACCGAATACGACTACATTGCGCTCATCTCAATAAAAACAAAAAGAATCTCAGTAAAGCATTATGCCCAGACCGTGCGGAATCCTGTTATGTTCGATGCCGCTGATTACGATAAAACAGCACGCACTATTCTCGGCAAAGAAGTTGCTTCCGAAGAACTCGAAAGCTATGTACAAACTATCGACCTTTCAGCAGTAACAAAAGCGCTGGAAGAAAAGTCTGAATACATTGTGTCGTTCAAATGTCATGATGACGATGGAAATATCTACCGCAAGCAGCTCACGTACCGCTATCTGAACAAAAAGCATGATCAGATTATTTTGTTCCGCACCGATATCACTGAATCATTCAAGCAGGAGCAGGAGCGCAACGAAGTGATGCAGAAGGCATTGCTCAAGGCACGCCATGCCGATGAAATGAAGACGACGTTCCTTTCAAACCTGAGCCACGATATGCGCACGCCGCTCAACGCCGTTCTTGGATATGCGGGGCTTGCGCTCAAGTCTCATAATCAAAATGAAATGACTGATTATATCACCAAGATTGAAAAAGCCGGCAATATGCTTCTGTCGCTGATTAACGACACGCTCGACCTTTCAAAAATTGAATCAGGAGTAATCACGCTAAAGCCGACACCGATTGGCTGCGGTGAGATGATACAGAAAATTCTTGCCGCCGTTAAACCGATGATGGACGCCAAGCACATTCACTTTACGCTCGATAATTCACACGCCGTAATGGCAGCAATCAATGTTGACGTGCTCCGTCTGCAGGAAATTTTTGTGAATCTGTTTTCAAACGCCGTCAAGTTTACTCCGGAAGGCGGTTCAATCACGCTTACCATTGAATGTATAAAACTTGAAAAAAATCTGGTTCACGACCGCATCACGGTAAGCGACACCGGCTGCGGCATGAGTCCGGAATTTCTTCCGCATCTTTTTGAACCGTTCTCTCAGGAACGCACTGAAAAAAATTCGAACGTCGGCGGGTCAGGTCTCGGTCTTTCCATTGTGAAAAAACTTGTCGAGATGATGGGCGGCACTATCACTGTAAAAAGCGAACTGAACAAAGGAACGTCTTTCACCGTATCAGTTGCATTTGAACGAATTGACGATACCATTGCTAAAAGACCAGAAGTGGCAGATACAGAAAGGCAGGTACAGGGACTCCGCATACTTCTGTGTGAAGACAACGAAATGAATACTGAAATTGCAAAGAGTCTTCTTGAAATGCACGGAGTCACCGTAACGTGCACACGCAATGGTCAGGAAGGATACGACACATTCACTTCTTCAGCACCCGGCACTTTCGATGCAATCCTCATGGACATTCGCATGCCGGTGCTCAACGGCTATGATGCAGCTCAGAAAATCAGAGCGTCATCTCATAAAGAAGCTGCGACCATTCCTGTCATCGCCATGTCCGCAGACGCTTATGATGACGATGTAAAGAAAAGCCGCGAAGCAGGAATGAACGGACACATATCAAAGCCGATTGATCCGGAAAAATTATTCAGCGAACTCGTACGGGTAACTAAATAAGAAGATCAACAGCGAATCCTGTCGCCATTGCGAACACGACTGAAAATGCAATGTAGAGCAGGAAATTTTTTAAACCAAGCACGATCTTGAGAGCGCCGAGATTCGTGATTTTTGTCGCCGGTCCCGTAATCATGAATGCGGCGGCAGAACCCATCGTCATACCGTTTGCAAGCCATTCCGCAATAAGAGGAATCGTACCGCCACCGCACATATAGAGCGGCACGCCGAGCGCCGCAGCAGTAAGTAGTCCGAATCCTTCGTGACCAGCGAAAATTTTTGCAATCGCATCAGATGGGACATACCGTTGATACAATGCAGTAATAATAATTCCTGCAAGAAACCACGGCCCTGTTGCTATAAGATTCCGCCACAAGTTCTTTAAATAGCGGATAACGATATTCGGATCAGTATCATGATTTGCATTTGACTCAAAGCCACCGAAGTTGAAAAAACGAATCTGCTGCGATTGTTCGTCTGCCACTGGTTGCGCACTTCTTTTCTTACTGCGCCGTACATATGCGAAATGCACCACGGTTCCCGCGGCAACACCACACAGAAAGCACGACACGAAGCGAATCACTACTGCCGCCGTACCAAGCATTCCCGTGTAGACAAGAAGCTGCGGATTAAGCAGCACGCTCGACATCATGAATGCAGCTAGCACGTCATCAGCCATGCCTCCCGCCGAGAACGAAGCTGCAAGGGGAATCGTGCCGTACATGCACAGCGGCGACGCAATACCGAGAAGACTCGACATGACGAGCGCAATCACCGCGCGCCATCCGCCGCTCCCGTACATACCGGCTTTATAGACAAGCGCGTGAATCTTTTCTTTGAGGAAGACTGACACTGCAGAACCGAGCGCCATACCAATGATCCAGTATGGTGCAATGAGGCGCACCTGCAGATCAAAGTAATACCAGAAGTAGATCAGTTCACGCTTACAAATCTCCAGCACCGTACAGGCCCCACCATTTATTTATCAAGATTGACTAGCGTATACGTACGCGAGCCGAGACCGATCTGCTCTCCGTACTCAAGTGTATGCACTCCGTTCCGCGATTCCATCCGTTCAATGAGCGACTTGCCGTCGGGAGAAGCGTAAATAAAATCGACACAAGCCTGATCTATTGCGACCGGATCAAGCGAAGCCACAATGCCGATGTCGTGCATATCAGGTTCCGCAGGATGAGAATCGCAGTCGCAGTCAACAGAAAGCCTGTTCATCACACTTATGTAGAGCACACGGCTGCCGAGTTTATCAGTAACCGCTTTTGTATCTTCCGCCATCGATTCAAGAAATTCATTCTGAGGTGTCTGCCAAACGAACCGTTTTGATGTTCTGCCGGCAGAATGAACAAGCATTTTTCCTGCAGACGATGACATTCCAATAGCAATGTTTTTAATCGCTCCACCGAAGCCGCCCATCGCATGTCCTTTGAAATGCGAAAGAATTACGTAAAAATCATACTTGACCCAGTTCTTTCCGAGCATTGCTTCTTTGAGATGTCTGCCGTTCTGAACCGGAATGCTTACCGAACCGTCTTCATCCATGATGTCAACATTTGCAAACGACGTGAACCCGTGATCCTTTGCAACCTGCCTGTGCATCGCCGTCGTAGAACGGCTGCCGCCGTACGCAGTATTGCATTCCACAATCGTACCGTGAATGCTCTTCACAAAATCACCGATGAGAGAAGCATGCAGGTAATTATTACCGCCTGCTTCACCGGTGGAAACTTTCACCGCCACATTTTTTCCTTCAGCTTTCCGTCCGAGCGCCACATACACTTTCTGTATGCCGGCAGGGCTGATGTCTTTAGTGAAATACACTTTGACGCTGCCCGCTTTATTGTGCGCAAGCTGCGCATTGTCAATCCATGCAGATGACGATGCAGACGCATTTGCCGTCACCGCTGATTTCTTTGCAGGTGCTGCAGAAATAATTCCGCAACACAAAACTGCTGTAATAAAAAAAACACCTGTCTTCTTCATTATTCTCATTGTATGTTTTCCTTATTTAAAAGTTTCATCAACCAAGCGCTGCCGTCACCTTTACCAGTTCATCACGAATTTTGATGTGCTGCGGACACACCTGCTCGCACTTGCCGCATTTAATGCACTGGTCAGCTTCTTTTTTACCGGCATTTTTTACTGTCCACGCTTTGCTGCCGTTTGCGGCATCTTTGTTGTGATAGAGCGTAAACAAGTTAAGCGCCGCGAACGAACCGGAAATGCCGATGTTGTTCGGGCACACCTTTGCACAATAGTTGCAGCCGGTGCACGGAACGACAGGAATATGACTGAGCACATCCTGCGCATCAGCAATCGTCTTTCTTTCTGATCCGGACAGCGGTTTAAAATCTTTCATGAACGAAAGATTGTCTTTCATCTGTGCAACCGAGCTCATACCGCTCAGCACCGTAATCACCCCGTCGAGACTTGCAGCAAAGCGTATTGCCCATGACGCAGGAGAAGCATCAGGTTCTGTTTTCCTGAAAAGATCAGTCACCTGCTGCGGAGGTGTTGCCAGAAACCCGCCTTTCACCGGCTCCATAATGACGACAGGCTTGTTGTGTTTCCGTGCAACTTCATAATTCGCTCGCGATTGAATCGATGCACTTTCCCAGTCAGCATAATTTATCTGCAGCTGAACGAATTCAACTTCCGGATGCTTCGTGAGGATTTCATCGAGCTGTTCCGGAGTTGAATGGAATGAAAAGCCTATATGTTTAATCAGCCCTTCCTTCTTTTTCTGCTGAACAAAATTCCACAAATCGAATTTGTCGAACACTTCAGTACGGCTGTCTCCGAGATTATGAAGCAGATAAAAATCAATATAGCCCGCTCCCGTCTGCCGGAGCGACGTCTCAAACTGGCTGACCGCATCTTCGCGTGTCCTGCAGCCGATCCATGCCGCATTCTTCGTGGCAATCGTAAATGATTCGCGCGGATACCGTTCAACAAGCGCCTGCCGGATAGCATCTTCGCTTCCCGCGTATGCCCACGCCGTGTCAAAATACGTGCAGCCCGCATCCATGAACAGATCGACCATCTGCTTTGTCTGCTCAATGTCGATTTTTCCGCCGTTCTGCGGCAGACGCATCAGCCCGAAGCCGAGTTTTTTAACATGCTCGCCAAGATATGCCATTATGTACCTCTGAATATAGTCACAGTATACTTCTTGGAGTCCGCTTCAAGGCAAGAAGTAAATAAAAAAATCAATATACCATCATTGAGACAATTTTGCTGAATAGCTAGATTTACTACAACAAAATTCATACCTTTTTTTTCATTCCTTTCACCGCGCTCCGGTAAATAAAGTACGATGCGATCGCCGTGCACGTGTCTGCCACGAGCTGCGTCCAGATGATTCCGTTCATGCCGAAAAAGCGGTCAAGCACGATGAGAATCGGTATGTTGAACACCAGCTGGCGGATGACCGCGCAGATGAGCGAGCGGCTTCCCATGCCTTCTGAAAGCCTTTCACGCGGCACAAGATATGAAGCAACCGCGCAGCACTCGGAATATAACAAGTACGGAAACAGCGCCCGCAATATTATGCGCCATGCACGACGCATAACAGAGCAGCTCAAGGCATCGGATCAGATGAAGTGGATAGGCTTGATAAATAACATTCGATCGGCTGCGGAGGAAGTCGTGCTGAATGATTTAATCTATGTGTAACGAAAGAAGAACTGCTATCAAAAACGATGGCAGTTCTTTCTTTTTTCGGCAAGTATTCAAGAGGTTATTATGTTTTGTGAGTAGTCGAAGAAGTCTTTTGCGGTTAGTAAATCAGGCTCAAATGAAATGCACCCACCATAATGGCAGGTGCGTTTGCTGTAAGATTATATTTCTTTTCCCATAGCTTTTTCAGCTGATAGGAGCTAAAAGACAAATGCTCATTAGCCTTACGTCAAATAAGATTATCGTTTTATGCAGAGATTTACAACTTCCACATTTCCGTCCATTGATTCTCCGATAACACTAAATCCGCATTTTTTTGTATAAAATTCTATATTCTTGGTTTTATCCGAAGGGGTCACCAAAGAAAATGTTTTCCAATCATCACAAACTGTAAGAATATACTGAATTGCTTTTGTGCCGATACCCATTCTTTGATAAGAGGGAATAATGCATAAACAACCCAAATAATATATGCCATTTCCATTATTTTTAAAGGATATTGCACCTACCGGTTTCAAATCTGCATAGATAATATATTTGGGATATTTTTCAATGGAATATTCCATTCGTTCTATTGTACGTCCATAAGCGGGACACTCTCCATAATAAATATAATCATGATAAAATGCAGAATTATATATTTCTATTAAGAGAGAAGCATCCGCTGTCTCTGCTTTTCGGTATACAAGTTTCATTAAGTCTATCTCCTGAAATTTTAGTTTATCGTTTTATAAGGTTATATAAACAATCTCCGTCAACCGGGGCAGACAAAGCCACAGCGGAATAACGGTGTTTTTCTTACATAAACAAACGAGCAGACAGAAGGAGCATTTGTGCTTCCCTCTGTCTGCTCCTGTTTATATTCTAATTAAGTATATCATAAAGCTACAAAAAATAAATCACAAAACTATGAGCAACTGAAAGGAGTCAAAAATCTATGGCACTCAAAAACTTTAACACTTTTCCTCTGCTGGAGGAATATCTCAACTACCTTACGGTCATCAAAGGGCGGTCACCCAACACCGTGGTTGAATACCGCACGGACATTCTGATGTTCTTTTCATATCGGATTGCAAAAGCACAAGCAGGCAACCGCCGGAACAAGAGCAAGAAAAATTGTATCCATCCGGCAATTTTGGAAATATCTCAAACCAAAGCAAAGGTTATAGAAAACAATGTGTCCGAAGAACTTGAAACCCCGAAAATTCCAAAACGAATGCCGAAGCACAGCTCGAAACTGTCATTCACCTACCAAATAAATACCGGTTCCTTGTTTCGGGAAACTACCTTATCTTCTACACCATTGATGCTTCATCAGTAAAAATTGTTCGCATTCTTTACGGCAAACGCGATTATGTAAAAGTATTGTTCTCGAACACGGAACGAACCGTATAAACCTGCATCACACCGTTTCACTCTTCCTTTCCGATTTTCTTAAGCCACGCCGTCACTTCTTTCTCTGCTGCCGGACGGTCATTCTGCGCGGGGAGCTTCGCTGCAAGTTGCGCGGGGAGCTTCGCTGCAAGTTGCGCGGGGAGCTTCGCTGCAAGTTGTGCAGTCGTTCCCTCCACCGCAAGTCCTTCGAGCACGGTCGCACCTTTGCATGCCGCCCTGACTTTGACCGGCGTACCCGCAAGCCCGCTTCCTGCATGCGTGCAGAACGGAATCACCCGCCTGCCGTTCCAGTCGTGCTTTTCAATGAACGTGTACATCGCCATGGGCAGGTCTCCCCACCAGATCGGATAGCCGATGTAAACTGTATCGTATGAATCAAAATCCTTCACATCGCCTTTGATTGCAGGACGGGCTTTTGCACGCAGTTCCTTCATGGCAACATCAGTCTGTGCTTTATACTCGAACGGATATGATGCAACTGTCTCGACATGAAACAAATCTGCTTTTGTTTGTGCAGCAATCATCTCTGCGATAATCTCCGTATTGCCCTTGGTGATAACACCAACGCCATACTGTTCGCCGGTCTGTGAAAAATACACTACAAGTGTTCTGTGTGATGCAGCGTCTGATGATCCAGCGCCTGCACCGTTTGCCGCAAACAGCGGTGAAAAAGTAATACCTGCCATAAATGCTCCTGCTAATAAAATTGATTTTCTCATCATTTGATTTCTCCTGAAGATACCTTCTATCAGTCAGCCGGCGTAAATCCGCCGAGATTGCGTTCCTGTTCTTCGAGCGTCATGTTGAAGAACCGCCTGCCCCGGTCGAGGCTGCGTATGTCGCTCATCTCGCTTTCGGTGAGCGCGAAATCGAAGATGCTGCTGTTGTCCTTGATATGCTCAGGTTTCGTTGAACGCGGAAAGATGATATTTCCTTCCTGAATATGCCAGCGGAGAATAATCTGCACGTTCGACTTATGATACTTTGCCGCAAGCTGCGTGAACAGTTTTTCGCTGATAAGCCCGCTGTCTCCGTGGCCGATCGGGTACCAGCATTCAAGCGCCGTGCCGTACGGAGCAATCCGCTGCTTCAACTCGCGCTGCTGGAAATACGGATGGCATTCAACCTGCAGCACTGCCGGTTTTATTTTTGCAGCAGTGCACACTTCCTCAAGCCGAGACGACTCGAAGTTGCTCAGACCGATTGCACGAATCTTTCCTTCTTTCACCGCCTTTTCCATGTCGCGCCAGGCACCTATGTAGTCGCCGAACTGCTGATGCAGCAGAAGCAAATCAATGTAGTCAGTGCCCAGACGCGAAAGCATCTTGTCGATGGCGCGGGCAGTTTTTCCTTCGCCGTATTCGCTCGGCCACAGTTTGCTCGTAATCCAGATATCGCTCCGTTCAAGGCCGCTCTTCTTTACTGCGCTTCCCACACCGCGCTCGTTCTGATACGCATGAGCCGTGTCGATGTGGCGGTAGCCAAGTGCAAGCGCATCACGACATGCTTCCTCTGTTGCTGCATCGCCGTCAATCTGAAACACGCCGAGTCCGAACTGCGGAATCTTCGTGCCGTTATTCAATGTTACATATGTCTGATTCATAAATATCTCCTTAAACATACATCTTATAGTTCACTTCAAGTCAAGCAATTTGCTTAATCACTTTCGCCGGAATGAAGCCGTTCACAAATCGATTTATTTTCTTCCATAATAAAACCTCCTGTATGATTAAAATTCAGCCGGTGTCATTTTCCAGCCACCTGTTGTTTTTTTATACGTTGAATGAGATGGCAGCGTCCACACGCCTTTCACCCCGTACACCTTTGCGTTTAGCTCCGTATCGCAGTCAAGCGTAGCCGTATCACCGGAAATCGAAACACGGGCATTCTTTATTTTGTACGAATAATAATTCATCACACCGCTTTCAACTTCTGCAAGCCAGTCATCAGTCGTTTCGACTTTGCCGCTCATGTGCCGCACCTTTTTTCCTAAACACGTGCGGAGATAAGCGGTGTCTTTGTCAATCATTGCCTGCTGAAATTTTTCAAACTCTGCGATTATCTGCTGCTCGTCAGTCATAGTCTGCTCCTGTAGTTTTGCTTCTGCCGGTTTTTCAACGCCGTCCGCAACGCACTTTCCGCTGCATCCAATCAGCAGAAACGGTATCAAAATAAGCATCATCACATTTGTATGTATCTTCATACTCATTTCCTTACAAAAGTAACTTCCGTTTCTTTTGTAACTGGAGTATACTATCAACATCCGCAAGAAACACGGACACTTTTTCTTCAATCGTTACAAAAGCAACTGTTTTGGTAAAATGGTTACTTTTGTTACTGTGGAGGTAATAAAATGATTTTGACCGGAACAGAAGACATCCGCGTAAAAAAGACCGTTTCATCAATCCGCGAATCATTCATGGATTTGATTGCCGAGCAGGACTACGAAAAGATAACCGTCAAAGCAGTGTGCGACAAAGCGATGATTAATAAAAAGACATTCTACGTCTACTTCACCAGTCTTGAAGATCTGCTTGCCGACGTGATGGATTCTTTTTCTTCGCCGTACAGCGAGCAGGTAAAGGGACTTGTGTATCCGCGCGACATTGCGAAAGGAGTACGCGCCTTCTTTGAATTTTCCGCCAAACAGAACAAAGCATATGAGCGAATCACCTGTGCCTCATCGCTCGCCGTAGTACGTGAACGGATGATAAGCCACGTGGTAAAAAAATCAGATTCAAATATTCAGCGTATGGGAAAAAACAATTTCGAAAACGCCGTGCTTGGCAACTTCATTCACGATACGATTCTCGCCGTGTACGCACAATGGATTGCGGAAAAGAAGAAGACGCCGCTCGAAGATGTGATTTGGCTCACCACGAAACTGATTACGAAAGGAATAAGCGGAACATAAGTTCGCATTTTGCAACAAATTGATTGCAAATATCTTACTTTAGCAGTATATTTAATACAGATAACGTATAAAATATGACAGGAGACACCTATGGCACAAGCAACACTTTCCGCACGCATTGATAAAGACGACAAAATCAAATTTGATAAATTCTGCAGCGATGTAGGACTCAACGCTTCGAGCGCAGTCAACATGTTCGTAAAAACAGTCCTCCGCACCAACCGCATTCCGTTTGAAATCGAACGCGAAGAAGACCCCTTCTATTCTGAATCGAATGTCGCACACATTTTACGCGGTGTAAAAGCGCTGGATGAAGGAAAAGGCGTTGAGCATGAGCTGATTGAGGATGACCAATGAAAAAAGTATGGTTCGAAGAAGCATGGGACGATTATGAGTATTGGCAGACCCAAGACCGGAAGACGCTCAAAAAGATAAACAGCCTTTTAAAAGACATTGAACGCAACGGTGCACTGGACGGAACCGGTGATCCCGAAGCGCTCAAAGGAAATCTTGCCGGACTGTACAGCCGCCACATCGACAAAGAGAACCGCCTTGTCTACCGAATTGCCGACGGCGTGCTCGACATCATTTCGTGCAAAGGGCATTACGAATAATTAATAAAATTAGGCATTATTTCTTTCGTGAATATATAAACACTCTGAGAAACTTTTTGACGGCATCAACTTTCATCTATGTTTCTTCTGACACACTGGACAGTAGCAGCTGCTTCTTCCGCCTATGATGATTTTTTCCAGCGGTGTTTTACAGCGGCGGCACGGCTGACCCTCTCTGTCGTACACTTTCAAATCAGGGCTGTTGCGGTATTCCTTTCCTGCACCGGCAAGATATTCCTCCGGTGTCATGCGGTCCGTTTCAATTCCCCATGCTATAACAGCTTTTATTTTCTGCGCGATGCAGTTCCACTCTCTTGCGGAAAGCGATTCACCCGTTTGTGCAGGATTTATTTTTGCCGCATATAATATTTCATCTGAATAAATATTGCCGATTCCTGCAACAATTATCTGATCGAGCAGCGCTTCCTTGATTGCCTTTCTGCTTTTTCCTGCATGTGATTTTAAATAAGCGCCGGTCAGCTCGTCACCAAGCGGCTCAATTCCCAATTTGCTCTGCCCGCTCACCGTATCGGCCTCACCTTTTCTGAGCAGCCAGAACCTTCCGAACCGCCGCACATCGATATACCTGATTTGATTTCCGCCCGAAAGCTCCACAATCAGATGCGTATGTTTTTCCAGCGGATACGTTGGAGGCGTCACAAGCAGCTGCCCCGTCATGCGCAGATGGAGCACCAGATGGTCACCGCTTTTAAAATTGATGGTAAGGAATTTCCCTCTTCGACTCATATCAGTTACGCACTGTCCGGAAAGGAGCGACACGAATGATTCTGCATCAGGGTAGGCAACCACCTGCGGATTGTTTATTTTCACCGAAGTAATTTTCTGCCCGCTGATCTGCGGTTCGATTATGCTTCTAATTGTTTCAACTTCCGGCAGTTCAGGCATTATCAGTTCTTCCCTTCACCGCAGACTTCTTGATTTCTTCGTGATAAAAAAAATTCACGATGACCGGCGGCACAGCGAACGGGTTATCCATATCACACTCCTGAATACAGCTGGTCAAGAAAATAATTCCACGGAAGAATTTCTATGCCGTCATTCATTCTCGGCCGCTCCTCTCTACACACCACGATGAAACGCTTGAATATATTTTCTTCACGCAATGCACGGAGTCCCTTCAAGTGTTTATCCTGCACATCATTGGTACTTTTAACTTCAATGGCTAGTTCAGTACCGATTGTAAAATCAACTTCAAAATCTGATGTTGAACGCCAGTAACACAGCTGTTCACGACGAGCCGTATAATCAAGCCACGCTCTGAGCTCCATGCAGATAAATTGTTCAAAGAAATCACCGAATTCCTTCTGCGCATCTTTGATTCTGTCCAGTCCCTGCAGCACGCGGACAATGCCGGTGTCAAAAAAGTAAAACTTCGGCGTCTCTATTGCCTTTCTTTTTTTTGTTGCAGTGAACGGAGGCACTTCATAACCGAGCAGCGTATCAACAAGCACATCATACCAAAGCTTTACCGTCTGACGCGGCAAATGCGCATCGTTCGCAATGTTGGTAAAATTAATAATTTGCGCATTCGTCTTTGCCGCAAATTCAAGGAACCGAGAGAAGCCGGGCAGATTACGCGCCGCTCCTTCCGCTGCAATCTCTTCTGTAAGATACGTATCAATATACGCGCCCAGGTCTTCATCAGGAAATTCAGAGAGATAGAGCGAAGGAACAAGCCCGTTATAAAAAGCACGTTCAAGTGTAAACGGTATTTCAGGAATGTTTTTTAATTCTTCATAACAGAACGGATGCATATACTGCAGCAATGCACGTCCACCGAGCAGGTTAACTCCGCCACGCCGCAGCTTTCGTGCACTCGATCCCGTAAGCAAAAAGCGAATGTTTCTTTCTTCTATTAATAAATGCACTTCTTCCAAGAGTTCCGGGCATTTCTGAATTTCATCAATGCAAATAATGCAGTCGTGTAGATTCCGCGCTGCTACTTCCTGCCGCAGCACAGAAGGATCAGACTGAACCCTGATTCTGAGCCGACCGTCAAGCAGTGTCCAAAACAAAGCGATTTTGTCAGCAAGTTCTTTCCTTATATAAGTGGTTTTTCCCGTTTGACGCGGGCCAAAGAGAAACAGCGATTTCCGTGCAAGTGACGGAGAAATATCGAGAATTCGCTTTATTTCGTCCATAAATGACCACCTTTTTCATTAAATGCTATCTTTATTGGCAATTATCATTATAAACGCCAACTATAATAGCGTCAATGACATAAAGCCGCGGTACCACACGATTACCTTCCTTTAGGAACGTTTTCTGCGCGCCCTGCGTCACCGTGTCAGTCGCTTCAATATGGCCGAGCAGCAGCGGAGAATCAGGATCATGCAGTTTGAAATTCTCAAATGCCTTCTTGGGATTCTGATTTGCGTAGCAGTATTTACAGCCGTTCATGCACGTGTCGTACGCACCGATGTCGCGGCTTTCGATGCAGTGGCATCCCTGTCGCAGAATCGTACCAGAAAATGGAAACAGCCTACTCCTCTCCCCACTTTTCCACACAGTACAGCGGAATATTCTGCATCCAATTTTGATCGCGATAGTCTGACATTGAAAAGCGCAAACCTTTTATCTCTTTGTTTTTTTCTGTAAAGGTTCGCAGTGATTTTGATTTGAGATTTTCTTCGGCTTTTACTTCTATGGGAATAATCTCTGAATTTTTTTGTACAAGAAAATCAAGCTCAAGCGTTGAATTTTCATTTGTGTAGTAATAGCAGAAAAGATTCGGGCAGGCATTAAGTTGCTGGAATACATACTGCTCGGTAAATGCACCCTTGTATTCTTCAAATATTTTTGAGCCAACAAGAATTTCTGCAGGCGGTGTCTGGCTGAGAGCGCCGAGAAGTCCGCAGTCATTCATAAAAAGTTTAAAGGCGGAAAGGTCTTCATAAAATTTCAGAGGAACTGATGCTTTAGTAACGCGACTTACTTTGTGCACGAGACCGGCATCTATGAGCCACCGGATTGCTGTTTCAAACTCTGCTGCGCGCGCTCCTTTTTTTATTGCGCCATAAATGAATTTTTTATTTTCTTTTACGAGCTGGCTGGGAATTGAATTCCACACAAGATTTATTCGCGGCAGTATATTTTTATCCGCATGCTTTGAAATGTCGTCAGCATATTCGGAAAGTATTTGATTCTGAACGCCACGGACACGCCAGATGTCTTTTGTCTTTGCGTACACATCAACAGCTTCGGGCATTCCTCCGGTAAAATAGTACTGGCGCAAAAGTTCAATGCACTCGTCTTTTAATGCGCTGATTTCTTTATAAGATGAACCGGCAATATAATCCGCAATTTTTTCACGCCCGATTCCGCGCAGGAATTCATCAAACGTCATGGGATACATCTGCAGAGAATTGACTTTGCCTACCGGGAAAGAAGTTCCCTCATGATTCCGTATTCCCAGAAGAGAGCCGGCGGCAACAATATAATATTCCGGAGCATCCTCGCAAAAATATTTGAGGCAGGAAACGGCATTTGGAATTTCCTGAATTTCATCGATAAAAATGAGCGTGTTTTCTTTTTCAATCACCGTTTCGGTGACGGCTGAAATTGCGCGGATAATCCGCTCCGTGTCAAAGTCGGAAAAGATTCCTGCGGCACGGGGATTTTTGTCGCAGTTAAGATAGGCGAAGTTTTTGAATTCCTTTGCGCCGAATTCCTTAAGAATATATGTTTTACCTACCTGCCGCGCGCCGTTCAGAATAAGAGGCTTTCTGCCTTGAGATTTTTTCCATGTAATGAGTTCTTTCCAGATTTTCCGGTACATACGACGAATTTACACTTTTCTAGGGGAAAAAGTAAGGCTTGGTTACATTTTTCTGGTGGTATATTTCAGCATACACTACATTTTACACATAATTCCCCGTCACGCTCGCCGAGCGACAGAATTAATACGCAATCCCAAACTTATCTAAGGTTGCCTTCATAGCATCCTGACCGGTAAGGCAGGTATCTCGAAGGAAGCCCCTTTCATTTTTCCATTCCCGTAAACCGCGGTAATAGTAAAGCTTCAATTTCTCCGTAATGATAAAAGGCACAATATTGTGCTTAAGGCATTCCTTGAATATGATCAGCCGGCCCACTCGACCGTTCCCGTCCTGAAAAGGATGGATTGATTCAAACCGAACATGAAAATCAAGAATATCATCTAATGAAATTTCTTTTTTTGCATTATACCAGGCAAGCAGAGCCTTCATCCTTTTGGCAACTTCTGCGGGTTTTGTTGTATTCCGACCACCCACTTCATTTTCAAGCATCTTGTAGCCACCTACACGAAACCAATTTTTCTGACTGTCAGAGGTTCCTGTTTTCAGAATAAAATGTAGCTGTTTAATAAAACTTTCGGTCAGTTTTGATTTCGCGCTTTCTATAGCAAGGTCTATGCAGCGGAAGTGATTTGCAGTTTCAATAATATCATCAACCTTTACACCGCTATCTGTTACGCCCAAAGTTCTCGTTTCAAAAATATTGCGGGTCTGCTCGTGGGTAAGTTTTGAACCTTCTATATGATTTGAGTTGTACGTTAGATCAATCTGAATTTTGTGATATATACCACCGGAAAGTTTTGCGTCTTTTTCCCGCTGAAGCGTCTGAAGAAGATTTTCTTTTTTTACACTGTGCCGAATTTCCCGCTTAGGCTTTTTTGCGGTTGAAGGAATTTTCCACGTTTTACCCTCAAGAACGGCCCCCGGAACACGGCCAAGGGAACAGTAATTTCTGACACTGCGCTCAGAAACATTCCAGCTCCGTGCAATTTCTTCAACAGAAAGATAGGTAACCTTACTCATGGCAATAGTATAGCATACTATCGGCAAGATATAAAGGCATTTTTAATAACGATACAACGGATATATTTTGCCGATATAAAACTCAACGAAAGAGAGGACTACCACACATACAGATGTTTCCAACAACACTATTTTATACCCACATTCCGAAAAAGAAAAATGATCTTGTAAAAGAAATAAAGACCATAAAGAAAAAATTTATACTGATAGGATTTGAACTGGAAAAAAATTTCAAAGAACTGTATAATAATACTTAGACAAACGATCGTTGCGTGCGACCGCATTTCCATAAAATAAAGGAAATAAAGGAAATATAAGAAGAAACTTCTTATTTGTTAAAAATCAATTTGACGGATAACATAAATGCCAAGAAATGGAAATCAAAACGTACATTCTTCCAGAAAAGAAAAGACCGACGAATTTTACACAAGCAAGAAACTAATCGAAGATGAAATCAAAAACTATAGGAAGCATTTTGAAGGGAAAATTGTTCTCTGCAACTGTGACGATCCAAGAATCAGTAACTTTTTTCAGGTTTTTGTAATGCAATTTAACTTATTGAAGTTAAAGAAACTTATTGCAATCTGCTACAAAAATAATGAACCTGATTTATTTACTACAAATTCATCAGAAAAAGCAATTTATTTTGAATATGACGGAAGTATTAAATATAATTCCCCAGAAGATTTCAAGAAGATTCCATGCAAAGAATTAAAGGGAAACGGAGATTTCAGAAATGAGGAAAATATTGATTTTCTCAAAGAAGCCGACATTGTCTGCACAAATCCGCCATTCAGCTTGTTTCGTGATTACATTGCACAGCTGATGAAATACAAAAAGAAGTTTTTGATAATCGGTAACATGAATGCTGTTTTTTATTCAGAAGTTTTTCCACTCATAAAGCAAAATAAAATTTGGCTTGGGCAGAATTCCGGACATTACTGGTTTCAAGTACCAGATTATTATGAAGAAAAAGGAACTGATTTTAAAATAGTTGCCGGCATGAAATATCGTAGAATAGGCAATATTTGCTGGTTTACAAACCTTGATTTTGATGCAAGACACGAAGTAAGAAAATACACAAAGAAATATTTACCTAAGGATTATCCACAATATGACAATTACAAAGCCATCAACATAAATAAAACAACTGACATTCCAGGGGATTATGACGGAATAATGGGTGTTCCCATTACATTTTTAGGAAAATTTAACCCAGATCAATTTGAAATTATTGGAGAAACACATATTTCAGATACAAGCACAGAAGTTGAAGCTTTAAGGACAGACCCCGAAAAAAGGCATGGCGGTTATATAAATGGCAAACCAATCTACGCAAGAATCTTAATCAAGAGGAAACATTAAAATGATTAATGAAGCATCGATGCATATAGAAAAGAAAGAAGTAACAATACGCGACCTTGTAGAAGGTTTTGAAGACAACAAGGAAAATGGTGTCTGTGGTTACGGTAAAAAGCTTGATATACGTCCACCCTATCAAAGAGAATTTATTTATAACGACAAGCAGAAACAAGCAGTAATAGACACTGTAATAAACGGCTATCCACTTAACGTCATGTATTGGGCCGACAGGAGCGACGGAACTTATGAAGTTATTGATGGACAACAAAGAACAATGAGCATTTGTTCCTTTTATAATAATGAGTTCAGTTTTAAAGAAAGAATTTTTGACAACTTCCAAAATGACGAAAAGGAAAAATTCTTAAATTATCCTCTTTTCGTTTACACTTGCAGCGGAACAGATAGTGAAAAACTACAATGGTTTGAAACAATTAACATCGCCGGAGCTGAACTCACTGCACAGGAATTGAGAAATGCAGTTTATGCAGGAAAATGGGTTATGGACGCAAAAGCATATTTTTCGAAAACAGAATGTCCTGCAACAGAATTTAGTAAATATCTTTCTGGAAGAATGAACCGCCAGGAATATTTAGAAACTGCTATTACATGGATTTGTGGTTCTTCAAAACCTGCTGATATTAAAGATTATATGTCTCATCATCAGAAAGACCCAGATGCTTCAGAACTTTGGAACAATTTTCAATGCGTCATGAACTGGGTTCAAGCAAAATTTAATTATCGCAAAGAAATGAAAGGCTTGGACTGGGGCTTCATTTATAATAAATACAAAGATAATAAAAAACTTGATAAAGCCGAATTGGAAAAGAGAATTGGCAATCTCATGAAAGACAGCGAAGTTCAGAAAAAATCTGGTATTTACGAATATGTTCTTGACGGAGATGAACACCATTTAAGTTTAAGGACATTTGATGACAACATAAAACGCGAGGTTTACGAAAGACAAGGCGGTCATTGTAAAAACACTAACTGCCCACAAGGAAAAGAACACATTTTTCAAATAGAAGAAATGGAAGCAGACCACATCACACCTTGGGCAAAAGGTGGAAAAACAGTTGCAGAAAACTGCCAAATGCTCTGCATGGAATGCAACAGAAGGAAAAGTGATAGCTGATTGCAAGAGATAAAGACCGGTATAACAAGTCTTGTGTAATTAGCAAATATCAAAAAATCAGAACCAACATCACACACAATAACAAACTGATTCATGAGCATGCTTTAATTACAGACTGACATCATCCATTTTTAAAAAACATCTCTATTTAACTTTAGAAGTCGATTTTGTCCGATGACTTCATCCGCTGTCGTTTTATAACTTTATCATAATTAAAACATCTTCTGAAGATGTATATCTTTGTGGCTATTTACACAATTGTTTTTACATCGTTACACATACTTCCCCGTCACGCTCGCCTTGTTCTTCCGCACATCATCCACGGTCCCCTGCGCCACAATGCGCCCGCCCGACTCGCCGCCGCCCGGTCCCATGTCGATGATATAGTCCGCATTCCTGATCAGGTCCAGATCGTGCTCAATGACAATGACCGTCGCGCCCGCAGCAATCAGTTTCTGGAACACGCCAATGAGAGTGCGCACATCGAGCGGATGAAGGCCGATTGTCGGCTCGTCGAACACAAAGACCGCGTCGTTCTGCGCCCTGCCCATTTCTGATGCGAGCTTGAGGCGCTGCGCTTCACCGCCGGAAAGTGACGGAGTTGATTCGCCGAGCGTCAGATAGCCGAGGCCGAGATCAGAAAGTATCTGCAGACGTTCCTTTATTTCGCGGATGCTTTGTGCTTTTTCAAGCGCTTCATCGACTGTCATCGACATGAGCGCGGGAAGTGAAAATCCTTCATACTGAATTTTGTCAGCTTTCGGCGCATAGCGGGTGCCACGGCAGTCAGGGCACTCGATGTCCACATCGGGAAGAAATTGCACGTCGAGCGATATTTCTCCGGTGCCGTCGCAGGAAGGACAGCGGAGACTTCCGGTATTGTACGAAAAGTCTGCCGCTTTACAGCCGAGCTTTTTTGCGTCATCTGTCTTTGCAAATACTTTGCGGAGATCATCGAGCACGCCACTGTAAGTTGCAACGGTTGAACGCACGTTGATGCCGATCGGTGTGGCGTCAATCAGATTCACCCGCTTTACGCCGTCCGCTTCGATTTCTTTTACCCATGACGTAAGTTTTTCTCCCGCAATGTTCGCCTGCAGCGCGGGAATAAGGCTTTCCAGAACGAGCGTCGTCTTTCCTGAACCGGAAACGCCGGTCACCGCGACAAGTCTGCCGCGCGGAATCGTCACATCAAGTTCGTGCACCGTATGAATCGGAAGCGTCACCAGATGAATCGCACCCAAGTCGAACACATGCTTTTTTTCAGCGCGTTCGCGTACAAGCGTATTCTCCGTTTCAGAAAGGAATCCGCCGATGAGCGACTTGTCATTTTTTTCAATCTGCGCAATCGTTCCTTCTGCAAGCACACGGCCGCCGTTCTTTCCGGCACCCGACCCCATTTCGATAAGATAGTCCGCTTCACGAAGCACACGCGTATCGTGGTCAACAAACACCACGGAATTCCCGCGCGCAACAAGATCACGCATCACTTCGATGAGACCGTCAACATTCGCGGGATGCAGTCCGATTGTCGGCTCGTCGAGCACATAGAGCACACCCGTCGTTCTGTTGCGGACCGCGCGGGCAAGCTGCACACGCTGGCGCTCGCCGGTAGAAAGCGTGTACGCCGGCCGGTCGAGCGTGAGATAGCCGAGTCCCAGATCAAGCAGCCGTTTTGCCGTCGCCATGAACTGTGCGATAATGCTTTTTGCCATCGGACGAAGCGGCGCAGAAAGTTCAGCAGGCACTGTCTGCACCCATTCCACCAGCGCATCGAGCGTCATGCTTGTTGCTTCGGCAAGATTTTTTCCGCAGAGCAATGATGAACGCGCCTGTTCGCTCAGCCGAGTTCCCCTGCAGTCGGGACATTCCTGGACCGAAAGATATTTCTCTATGCGCGCAAGTCCTTTTTCTGTTGCCGCACGATGAAGCGCCTCTTCAACCGCTTTGTGCGCATTCCGGTACGTGCAGTTAAGTTCGAACAGCTTTCCGTTCTTAGACGGAATCATCACGACACGCTGCACCTCTTCACCCGCGTATACAATCTGCTTTTCTTTTTTAGTCAGTTTATTAAACGGCACATCGACACGGACACCGAGTTCACCGGCCACACGGTACATCCACGAAATGCCGAACATATTCCACGATTCAACCGCGCCCTCTTCGAGCGTCTTTGTTTCATCAGGCACCAGTTTCGTATCGTCAACATCGCGCACTGTTCCCGTTCCCGAACAACGCGGACACGCACCGTCGCTGTTGAATGAAAGCGACTCCGCACCCGGCCCTTCAAACTCCACCCCGCACTCCGGACACTTGATCGGAATCATTGCAGCAACACTCATGCTCGGCGGCGTCATATGCCCGTTCGGACAGCGGTGACTCGCAAGACGCGAGAACATAAGCCGCAGCACATTGAGCAGTTCCGTCGACGTACCGAACGTACTGCGCACATTGGGAACACCCGGCCGTTGATGAAGTGCAAGCGCCGCAGGAACATTTTCAATGTCGTCAACATCCGCNCCCGCCGCCTGCGTAATTCTCCGCCGCGTATACGTTGAAAGCGCCTCAAGATACCGCCGCGAACCTTCCGCATACAGCACACCGAGCGCCAGCGATGATTTGCCCGAACCAGAAACACCCGCAACGCCCACAAGCTTTCCAAGCGGCACATCGATGTCGATATTCTTGAGATTGTGCACCCGCGCACCGCGTATTTCTATTGATTCAGGCATATTCACACTCCTGCAACTATAAGTTATCCAATTGAACTATCAGGTATAATTTATATACTATGTCTAGATACGAAATCAAGTATATGATATATATTTGCTAGTAAGTATCGCAGAGCGTACCATCATATCCACCGAGAGGCAGACCATGAACAAAGACACAAACATGACGTATGAAGAATACAAGCAGAAAGTAAAACAGGGCATCATCACCCGGCGAGGCAACTGCCCCGTCACCCCGCTGCTCCTCATGCTTCAGGGAAAGTGGAAGAACCAGATCATCTACGAACTGTGCATCAAAGACCCCATCCGGTTCAGCGAGCTCAAGAAAAATCTTTCCGGCATTACAAACACCATGCTCACCACGTCACTGCGCGAGCTCGAATCTGACGGCCTCATCAGCCGGAAACAGTACAACGAAATCCCGCCGCACGTCGACTATTCATTCACGCAGAAAGGCAAAGACCTGCTCCCGATTTTCTACGAGATGACGAAGTGGGGATTCAAATACATTGAGTAGAAGAAGATGCAGTTATGCTCTTTACTCTGAAAATAAAACAATCAACGCAATGTACGAAGGTGACGGTGAATCGAATAATAATTTCTCTCTTGCTGATCCAAAGTATAAGGAATACTAGGCTCTATTTTTTATAGTCCTTTATTATATCTTTGATGACAGCCTGAATATCTTTGTTGACATACTTTGCTAATTCATTCAATTGTTCATACCAAGGAATTTCATCGCCCTCCCATTCAAGATCAACTCGTCTTACTTCCTTCATTGCAACATGAGAATAATTTTCAGGAAAAGCCCAATAGCATTTTTTACATACTTCTTTATCTTTTGTATTTCTCCAATTTTCACAGTGTTCACAAGACCAGTCTTTTTCACGATTTGCAGATGGTGACAATAACATAAAATCATCAGAATTTAATTCTCCGTCAGGATCTCCTGCAACTTCAAAAGGAACTCTATGATCTATTTGTAATTCTTGTTCAGGCATTGTTTCGTTATAAATGAAACATTTTGCACCATATTTGTTAATTAATTCTGTTTTTAATCTCTTTGATAGAACTGTTCTACCATATTTCTTCTGAATATTTTGTTTATCAAATGTTCCAAATCTATAAGCAGCTATTTTCCTTCCATCAGATCCTTCAACTCTATAGGTCTCAATAGGTATTCCATGCTCTCTTACATCTCGCACAGCTCTTGGAGGATGATTATAACCATAGTCATCTTTTAATTCTTCGGTGGTTATAAAACCATGTTTCAATATATGATCTATTACAGTTCTTGGACGTTTTTCTGTAACTGAATTTAATAATTCAAGAAACTCTTTCGAATAATTCACTTCTATTTTCCTTTTTAATTTTTTCAACCACATTCACCAGATCTTTTGTAATATAAAGGGATTCTATTGTTAAATCACTTTTTCCAAGTAATGTAGCTTGTGACGAACGGCCTGCATTTAAGAAAACATGCTCCAAGCCAATTTCTTTTGGAATCTCTTTGCCGTATGATTTTTCTCCAAGTTTTCCATCATAACTAACTATAAAAGAAATTCCCCGCTTATTAAGTTTATTAAGTTCTTCAACAAATTCATTATGATTAATACCAGCAAAATATCTAGAGTCTCTATCACCACACACGCCTTGATATGGTGGATCCATATAGACAATATCTCCTGGCAATGCTTTTTTGAGTAGTATTTTATAATCATTTGAATAAAATTCTGTCTTACCTTTCAATATATATGATATTGAAAAAATATTATTTTCCATTTTTTGGGGAGCAGTTCCTTTTCTTCTTTTATCTGGACTTTGATTAAACATTCCTTCAGAGTTATATCTGACAGATCCTTTTACACATCTAGCTAGGAGATATAAAAATAACACAGGATCTTGTGTTTTGTTGAATTTTTCTCTTATTTCATAATAATGTTCAACAGAGCGATCTATTTGTTCATTCCAGATTTCGCCATACTTTCTTGCCACATAAGACGGATTATTAACAACCAATTCTAATAATCCAACAAGAGGTTTATTTAAATCATTTATTATATATTTATCGGCAAGATGATTTACCGCACAAGCCATCGTAATGGCCGCTGTTCCTGCGAAAGGCTCTATAATTCTATTGCATTTAGTAGGAATATAATCTAAAATTTTTGCTGCCAAATTTCTTTTAGAACCTTGATATTGAACTAAATGGGGAACTGATGACATTTCAAGCCTCACTATATATAATTATAGCACATCTTTGAATTTATTTATAGTGTTTACCTTGTTTTATAAAAAGTTTCATCTTACCAAGTATGAACCGTACACGACTTGTCTGTTCGACTGAAAATAAGCACTTCACCACATGCCTCTCATTAAAAAACGCTCTATACGCACCTGAAAAAGCTTGAACCGTTTTCAGCTTTTGGAATGGTCATATCATCAATTACCTCTTTCTGGAAACACATGGTTATCGAAGAAATGCCCGCAAATACAGTCCCTAAAATCAAAAAGAAATTACAAGCATTTTTCCGCAATTGTAACACCATTGCGCACACAGTCATCGCAGGAACAGATGACCACGCCGTTTTTTGCGCCTTTAAGATCTCCGCAGATTGTTGCTCCGGAAAGCTTTTTAAATGCTTCAAGCATTTCTTTTGCCTGACCAAGCATCGGTTTGTTTTCATATTTTTTCATTCCCTGGACCATCTGAGCTCCACAGGTTGCTTCCATACATCCCATGCCAACGCCGAAACAGGCACCGCTTGTTTTAGAGTATCGTATTAAAGGTAAAACTATGCAAACTTCTTTATGCAGGATTGAATTAGTTGTAAAATACAAAATCAGTATTGGGATCATACTCAAGACGGAAGTGCAGGAACTTGCGGTACATGAATTTGCATCAGCGGCGCCGTCACTGCGTGAACTCGAATCGGACGACCTGATCAGCCGCACACAGTACAACGAAATCCCGTCGCACGTTGACTATTCATTCACGCAGAAAGGCAAAGACCTGCTCCCGATTTTCTACGAGATGACGAAGTGGGGATTCAAATACATTGAGTAACGTATGTCACATGTCCCCATACTTTCTATACACAATGTCTTTATTGCATTCACTAATGTCATATTCCGGAATGAAGATGCCGAACTTATCCTGCACGAAGTTTGCAAGAATTCTTCTGTGGCACATCTGGTATTCCCCGGCACACACAATTCCTTGCTCCACTTCCCTGCTCTGCTCAGTGTATTTTGATTCAAGATTCTCATGGCACAGCAGAAAGAAATTGACAGTCTGTTGTATTCCGGTTTTATTCTCTTCCGCTTCACTGTCTTTACGCGTTTCTTCCAAAACATCAATTAGTAATTCTTTAACATCATCCGTAAGAAGTGAATCATAATACTCTTTGAAGCTGCCGGAATAGTTTCCAAACCATTCACCGTAGTTACTATCAATTTCTGAAGTAACAGCAATGCCGTTTAAATCCTTCTTTTGACAAGAAACAGAACGCGACACCTGAATGTAAATGTCATCATCAGACTTCTTCCTTTTAGCCATCTTGTCGAAATAGGAAGTGTACATAGTTATCTTTGGCATAGTCACTTCATTATACTATTTCTCTGCAATAATACACGTAGTTGTTTTGATTCAAACTATAGAATTTAAAATGGTAATTATTTCTTTATGTGAAATTATTTCTTCCAGTTCTCCGTTTGTTTCTTTTATCAGAACCGGCATTCCAACATAGAGATTCTTTCTTGCTTTAGAGGTTACATGATAGATTTTGGAACCGTTGAAATCATCAGATAGTTTTTCACACCTATCAAATCTGAAGCTACCTTTGTATTTAGAATTTACAAAATCAAGTATCTTATTCATCTACAATCTCTGAAATACAGTTTAATATATTTTCATCAAATTGCAAGCAAAATGCTTGTTCAAGAACAGTATCCACAACAGCGGACACATACTGCTGCATAACAGTACTGCGAGAATAAAAAGATTATATGTATTCACCTACCTTTTTTGAAAGGATGAAACAGTCTACGTAATAATGATGTAAGTCTCGTGTAAATGACAAATAGTTAATACACCAACGAAGGATCTGTCTTTAATTTGTTTGACTTCACTAAATCAAAGACATAATCATGTTTCTCCAAAAGGCTCTTTTCTATTAAGTCATTTATAGTTTCTTGAGTTGTTCCTTCAGGAAAAACAAACGTATTATTGTTTCGCAGCGGTTCATATGCATAACCACCAGTGGGCTCAAGCATAAATATTCTGCCGAACTTTGTGGCAAAATCATGATTGTACATCAGAGTCCTCCTATAGATTTAACGATGCTCCAGATTTTCCAGAGCGTTATACATAATCAATATTGTACCATCATTATTCCATATCCTTTGATTTTATCATTTGTTGTACTGTACGACCTCTTTGTAACACCATTTATATCGTATGTCCCGTCGCCGTCCGTATCCTTTTGCGTAGAGTCAATAAAATAAACATTCCCGTTTTCTATTTTTTCAAAAATTGCAATATGTGTTACGGTATTTGAACCACTCTCTCCCATAAATACAAGATCACCTTTTCCCGGTGTTTCTGTTCTTGTTGAATATTTTGTATACATATTATATGCAGTTGTGTCGTCAAATAGTAAAGAATATTTTGTATCTACCATTGCATATTTGTAACACATTACAATCAATCCTGAACAATCAATCTTTATTGCTCTTACTGGGTCTTGACCTCCAAGTTCGTATTCTGTATTTGATTCTGCATATAGTTCTGCAAAATTGAATGCACGCTGCTTCACTTCTGTAGGACAATCTGTCTTTGTTGTGTTTTTATTTTCTGTTGTATTTGAAATATTGCTGCATGAAAACAAAACAAATAATGGTAATAAAAATAAAAAAATCTTTTCATTACTTTACCTCTGCATCAAAATAAATTGAAAAGGCCAAGGATCTTCCAATAAGACAAAGTTGCTAAGAAATAATTACTTGCTGAACAAATCAGAATGATTGCCAGTACGCGAAAGTTCAAGAACAAGGATGTCCTCATACACATAATAAATTAACAACCAATCATTTTCAATATGACATTCTCGATGATGAAGCCAGTTACCGTACAACGGATGATCATGATACTTTTCAGGAAGTGTCTTTCCCGTTGCAAGAAGTTCCACTACCTCTTTCAATTCGGAAATATTCTTCCCTCTTTTTTGTGCAAGTTTATAGTCCTTCTTATATTGCGATGTAAGTTTGACTGTATATTTCATTCTTCCGCTGAATTCTCTTTATCGAGATCTGCCCACATCTCATCAAGATTTGTATATCCTTTTGCATTCGGATCACGAGCAATACGTTCTCCTTCTTTAAGGGCGGCTATTGTTGTGCGGTTTGGTTTTGGCATGCCTACGGTAAATGGAATTGCCCAGTCATTCAGCACCTTTTTTGTAAACATAGTAAACAATCCTGAAACAGAGATTCCCACTTCATCGCAGAATTCTGAGAGTTCCTTTTTATCTGTATCATCAAGTGAAATCGTTAAATTCGCCATATCCTATGCTCCTTTTATGAAAGAAATCACCAGTCATTGCTATAATAATACATTAATATTATGTGTAAAACAAGTGATTTTTACATGTTTTTCACAGACATTACACTCATTTAAGGAGTTAATTCTATGGCGTGATTTAATCAATAGTTTCCAATATCGCACGCTATCCGTCACCGCAGTGCGGCGCTTCCTTCGAACACCGCCCCACCACCGAGCTCTTCTTCAATCCGCAGCAGGCGGTTGTACTTCGCCACGCGTTCCGTTCTGTTCGGGGCGCCGCTCTTTATCTGGCGGGTATTCAGTGCGACGGCAAGGTCGGCAATCGTCGTATCTTCTGTTTCGCCGGAGCGGTGTGAAACGATGACTGCATATCCTGCTTTCTGGGCAGTACGCACGGTCTCGATTGTTTCAGACACGGTGCCGATCTGATTCATCTTTATCAGAATCGCATTCGCCGCGCCTTTCTGTATTCCGGTCTTAAGCCGCGCGGTATTCGTGACAAACAAGTCGTCACCCACGAGCTGGATTCTGTTTCCCAGCGCAGCCGTCAGTTTCTTCCAGCCGTCCCAGTCCTCTTCATCAAGGCCGTCTTCGAGAGACGCAATCGGATACTTCGCGGTGAGTGTGTCCCAGTGCTTTATCAGTTCATCGGTTGTAAAATGTTTGCCGCTCTTCGGCAGAATATATTCTCCTGGCTTTCCGCCTTTCCATTCGCTCGATGCGGCATCGATTGCAATCATAAAATCTTTTCCTGGCTCATATCCGGCTTTGCTGATTGCTTCGAGAATTGCTTCTATCGCTTCATCATCGTCTTTAAGATCAGGCGCGAATCCGCCTTCATCGCCGACCGATGTGACAAGTCCCCGTGCTTTCAGAACAGACTGGAGCGCATGGAAAACTTCGGTGCAGCCCCGCAGACACTCTGAAAATGTTTTGGCGCCGACCGGCATAATCATAAACTCCTGCACGTCGAGCGAATTGGGCGCATGGACACCGCCGTTCAGAATATTCATCATCGGAAGCGGCAGGCACGATGCATTGATTCCACCGAGAAAACGGTACAGCGGAATATGAAGCGAATTGGCAGCAGCACGAGAGGCCGCAATCGACACGCTCAGAATTGCATTCGCACCGAGCTTTGATTTGTCAGGCGTGCCGTCAGCATGTATCATCGCTTCATCAACCGCATGAAGATCTTCCGCGCTGATTCCGGTCACTGCATCGCGGAGAACCGTGTTCACGTTCGCCACAGCTTTTGTAACGCCTTTTCCGCCGAAGCAGTTCTTGTCGTTGTCCCTGAGCTCAAGCGCCTCGAACTTTCCGGTTGAAGCGCCACTCGGCACAATCCCTGTTCCCACCGTTCCGTCCGCAAGAACAACATCAGCCTCAACAGTCGGATTTCCCCGTGAATCTATAACCTGTCTTCCTGTCACCTTAACAATTTCAGTTCTATTCATTCTTCTGTCCTCCTTCCGCAAACGGAAAAACAACAGTCAGCATCATTTTGAAATTTTCTTTTGCATACAGCGCATGAGGAATTTCCGCCGGCATGACAATGCTCTCCCCCGCATGACAGACGTGTTTCACGCCGCCCACGGTAAGTTCGCCGCAGCCCTCAAGTACAAGCACCATCGCATCGCCATGGGAAGAATGCGAGCTGATTTCTTCTCCCTTTGCAAAAGCGAACAGCGTGATTCCGACAGCTTCGTTCTGCACGAGCGTCTTGCTTACCACCTGCCCCGGCGCAACACTCACTTCGTCCGCCAGCTTCAGCACCTTTTCCTGCTCAATATTTTTAAGATATGACATATCACGTGCCTCCTCGCATCTGAATAGCTTCATCATTCAGACATAATCTACTGCGGGGATGCGAAAAAGTATGTTGTTATTACAACAATAAAAAAATTCTGTGGATGGGTAACTACTTGTGCGATCTTCTAGCTAGACAAAAAAACAACTTCATCATAGCATCTATCATTTTCCAAATAAATCGCTGTGTGTACCGGTGTCAACAAGCGTAAGGACAAGCACACCGCTATCTTTTGTATAAACAAGCAGCCAATCAGGTTGAATATGACATTCACGGAAACCTTTATAATTGCCGGTCAGTTCATGGTCTTTGTTTTTCTTTTCGAGCGGTTCATCATTCACCAGCTTGCGAATTATTTGATCAAGCTTTTCTATACTGCAACCTCTTCGTTGTGCAAGCTTATAACTTTTAGCAAATCTCTTAGACCAGACCAGCTTGTATTTCATGCTTTGAGATCCTTGAGAGCCTCATCAACATCTGTATACACTTTATATTTTTCTGGATGTTTACTCATAGAACGTACTTCTTTAATCGCTTCATCCAATTCTGCAGATGGTTTTTCTTCAGGATATTTCACTTCGAACGGAAGCCCGTTGTGCAGAATTGTCTGATGTAGGAACATATTCACTGCGTCAGACAGACTTAGTCCAAGCCCATTCAAAAGTGCGGTGGATTCTTTTTTTACAGAGGAATCAATTCTAATGTTTGTTGATACGGTGCTCATATTTCAAAATATACTACGTTTTATGTCAGTTGTAAACTATTTGTGCACTATTTTACTGTTTTCAGCGCATCTGTTCGCACAGCGTGCGGTAGAGCACATCGGGTTCTATCGGCTTCGATACAAAGCTGTTCATTCCCGCGTCACGGCACTTCTTCACGTCGTCGGAAAATGCGTCGGCGGTCATCGCAATGATTGGCACTGTTACGGCGTCATCACGGCAGAGTGAACGTATTGCACGCGTTGCATCGATTCCGTTCATCACTGGCATTCGCACGTCCATGAGGATGCAGTCAAAATAGCCGACCGATGATTCTGAAAACGCTTCAAGTCCTTTCTGTCCGTCTTCTGCAATCTGAACAATCATGCCTTTTTCTTCGAGCAATGCCTTGGCTATTTCCTGATTGAGCGGATGGTCTTCGCAGAGAAGGGCGTGCCTGCCGGAAAGCAGTTTGTTTGCATCTTTCTGTGTTTTCCGTCCGGCAGTTTTCTTTTCTGCAAGAGACGCCGCAAGGTCGTTCCGCCGTTCACATTCTGATACAATCGTCACGGTGAATTCGCTGCCCTTGCCTTTTTCGCTTTTGACGGTGATTGTTCCGTTCATTGCTTCCACGGTTTTCTTTACAATCGCAAGTCCCAGTCCGCTGCCGCGCTGTTCAGAATTATCGTCCCTTTCTTCCTGCGTAAACGGTTCAAAAAGGCGCTTCTGGAATTCGCTGCTCATGCCTATGCCGTTGTCCTTCACGGTGAATGTAAATCGTATTCTGCTTCCTTCAAGCAGCGTCTCACGGATGGTAAGCGTAATGGTGCCGCCTTCAGGAGTATACTTCACGGCGTTCGAAAGCAGGTTGAAATAAATGCGGTTCAGCCGTGTTATATCAACAAGCGGTGTATAGCTGCTGAGGGGATCGGTGTCCAGGATGAACTGCTGGTTCTTTTCGCTGCAGAGCGGGCGTATCACTGCGTCAATGTACGCGCAGAAGTCAGCATACGGATACGGTTCGGGGTGAAGCTCGATTTTTTTGCTTTCCATTTTTGTCATGTCGAGGATGTCGTTCACCAAGCTGAGCAGGAACTTTGATGAGGTGTTTATCTTCTCAAGGTTGTCGCGCACTTTGTCGGGCAGCTCCATCTTTTCGGTAAGGTATGTCATGCCGATGATTCCGTTGAGCGGCGTGCGGATGTCGTGGCTCATGCGTGAAAGGAAGTCGGACTTCGCTTCGTTTGCTAAATCCGCTTTAAGACGCAATTGCTTTTCTGTTTCAAGCTGCTCCCTCATCTTGAGCTGGAGTTCCGTTTCATCCGATTCAATGACGAGCACAGTGTTGGGATCATGCTCAAGGCGGAAGTGCAGGAACTTGCGGTACATGAATCCGCGGCTGCAGTTTGCAAAAGTTTCCTTCAGCGTGAACTCGTAGCTTCCACCGTTCTTGTCAAGCTGCGAAAGCATATATCCCGCAGACAGGCGCTGTGTATATTCCGCTTTTGTTTCATCATCCATGTGGTGCATGGATTCCGCGCAGAACTGACTGAAGCTGCACACCGCCCCCTGCTCAGGCAGAAGCGGTCTATATTCGGAAGGAAATGATTCTCCGATAAAAATTGATTCGAACAATCCCGTATCAAGATGAACAAGTGCGACGAGATCGAAGCTGCGGTTCGTGATGAGCCTGAATATTTCCTGCTGCAGCACTTCTTTGGAAAGATCAAGCGAATAGGCAACGCCTTCCACTTCATTTGTATCAGGATTCAAAACCATCCGCAGATACGTAGACACCGAATGAAGCTTTCCGTCAGAGCCGGCGAACCGGTACTTCTTCTGAATGCTCGAAGTTCCCTTGTGAAAAAGTTCAAGCAGCTTATCAGAATAAAATATCATAAAATCCGAGCGTTCTTTTTCATCGGAGATATGTTCAAGAAATCGATCAACAAGTGTGTCCCAGACATGAGACGGCTCCTTTATGCCAAAAAAAGAATTCGCCTCAATGTCGGCAATGTAACTGTTTCTTGAAAGATTGAACCGCAGCACACCCACTCCGTTTGGTACGGCAAGAAGCATTTCGTGTATGTTGCTTTCATACCGCTTCTGCTCCTTCGTATGAATTGCATCGCGGACGATTGCGTTTGAAACGGAAAATGAAAGCGAAAGAATGGTCGGAGAGGAATTGCCAATCATCGAAGCATCAGGATTGTCAACACCGATGAAGCCGGAAAGTTTTCCGTCCGAAAAAAGCGGCGCCTCCATGTAGCTGTGTATTCCCTGCTTCACCATAATTTCATATTCATCAGGATAATCAGCGTGTATGTGCTCGATGTCCGTTTCAACGACGGCCTCTTTGCGCATGAACACCGGACTCCATCGGTCCATATAGTGAATGTCTACATGTTGTAAAAAGGAAATCTGCGGTTCGATTCCGGCGGCACACCATTCATAAGTATTATCAAGCGTCTTTCCGTCATCACTAATTTTAAATACATACGCACGGTCCGCGTGGTAATATTTTCCCACGTCTGAAAGTGTCTGGTTTATCCGCTCGTCAAGGGCGGCATTTCCGTTGAGGCTCCGCACGCATTCAGCAAGCATGCGCTGTTCGGCAAGCGCGTTCTTAATTTCAAGTTGGCGTTTTTCACGCTCTGAAACATCAATTGCAATTTCTATCCGCGCACGTCTTCCCTCAAAAGATATCTGCCGGTCCTGCAGCTGGAAGTATGTGCCGAGCTTTGCGTTGAAGTGATCCCACTGGCATGTTTCACCATTGTTCTTAAGACATTCGTTTTTGCAGAATGGGCAGACTGCATTGAGCCCTTGTAGAACTTCAAAGCATTTTTTGCCGCGATACTCATTTCCGCAGCCGATACGCTTCCTTCCCGCGCTGTTCACAAAGAGCAATTCATGCGTGTCCATGTCGGCGATATAAATTATCTGGTCAATTTCATCAAGTATCTCAGGGCTTTGAATATAATCAGAATGATTCATTATTTTATAATAATATCACCAGTTTCGCGCCAAAGCAATCTGGCGTTCACATAATAAATGGTGTATAATTGAACAAGTCTTATTATTTACAGGAATCAGTATGAAGCACCATCTCCGCATTTTTTTACTATTTCCGTTGCTTTTTTCTTTTTTTACAAATCTCTATTCCCAAGAAGTGAAGACAGTCTCCGTAGGTCTGTTCACCGGCGAGGGGTATGCTGAACAGGATGAGAACGGCACGTGGCATGGAATTGATGTCGAGCTCATTCAGAACATTGCGCAGACTGAGGGCTTCCGCGTTTCATTTGTTTCACTCGATTCCAGCACACAAGGTTTTGCACTTCTTGATAACGGAACAATCGACATGCTTGCCGACATTGCAAAGAATGAAACCCGTGAAAAAAAATATTTATTTTCGCAGCACGAACAGGGAAACTCGAGTTCAAATCTATTTGTACGCGAAAACGACGACCGTTGGGATTATGGCGGAGTAGATCAAATCAAAACAATGACCATTGCCGTTGAGCGAGGGAATATTTCTATTTCTGATTTGCTTGCGTGGTGCCGACAGTATGATTTTGTTCCCACGATTAAAGAATATCCCTCTTCGGCCCAAACACATGATGCTGTTGCAAGAGGTGAAGTAGACGCATTTGTGGAAGGCGACAATTTCTTTAATGGATTTCGTTCCATATTAACATTCATACCGTCTCCTTATTATTTCATATTTAGAAACGACAATATAGCGCTTAAGACTCAAGTCGATGATGCAATGTCGCAAATCTACATTCAGAATCCACTGTACGAAAACGAACTCATGGAACGCTATCTCAATCTCACCGGCAAGAAAAGCATTGCGTTCACTAAAGCAGAAAAGGAATATATTGCTTCTCATCCGGAAGTGCGGATTGCGGTGCTGGAGAATGACGAGCCGTATTTCTCCGGCACAGAAAGCAAGCCGAGCGGAGTACTCCCTGAATTTTACAACCAGATTGCAAAAGAAACAGGACTTCATTTTACTTTTAAAATATATGAAACACAGAGAGAGGCGCTTGATGCAATCACTGCAAACAACGCTGATATAATCGGCATGTACAGCAATGGAATTTCAGAAGCATATGAATCTGATTTATGTGTCACTCGAAAATATACGACGGTTAATTCAGTCATGGTGACAAGGTCTGGCGTAACTTCAACAGAGCACATGAGAATTGCTGTAAAGGCGCGATCTGCAAGCACGATGCTTCGTCTGCTTCCCTCGGAACTTTCTACTTCAGTGATTGTACCGTGCAACACTGCGACGGAATGTTTTAAACAATTCTCTGCGAAAAAAGTTGATGCAATGATAATGGGATTGCCGAGCGTGACGTACCTTATGAATCAGATGAATTCTTCTTCATACGTTGTCACACCGCTTTCTGCGACTAATCTTGACTTGTGCGCAGTTGCATCAAGACGCAATAAAATACTTGTGTCAATTCTGAACAAAGGAATCAACTCCGTTTCATATGCAATAAGCGGCATCATTGCAAACAACACTCTCCCTAAAAACACCATTCGAACATTCATCGCCCGAATTCCTCCATTGGCAATTATTATTTTTGGCGCCATTATGATTCTGCTTGTACTGCTGCTACTCTTTGCATTGGTTGCCATGGTCACCAGCAGAAAGACAAAGCTCGCCGCGGAACGGATAAAAGCAAATGCAGAAGAAGAACGTATCAGAGCTGAAATCGCAGAAAAAAATGCTGAAGAAAAAACAGCCTTCTTCTCGAACATCAGCCACGATATGCGTACACCGCTCAATGCAGTGCTCGGTTTTGTACGTCAGGCACGCAAAACAGACGTCACTCCTGAACTCAAAGACGAGTATCTTTCAAAAGTAGAATTGTCCGGCAACCTGCTGCTCGACCTCATTAATGACACGCTCACCGTATCACGAATCAGCAGCGGAAAACTTACGCTTCATCTTGAACCATGCAGTACAAAAAATATTGTTGAATCAATTGTGTCTCCAATAATAATTGCGGCTGATCAAAAGCATATTGCAATCGACGTTGATATATCAGCAATGCCCGACAAAATCATCATGGCAGACCGGCTTAACCTGGAAAAAATATTCCTCAATCTTCTTACAAACGCAGTCCGCTACACACCCGAAGGCGGCCATGTCTGGTTCACCGTAGTGCAAGACGCAATGGATGCAACAGATACTCCGCGGCTCAGCTACACCATAACCGTCAGAGACAACGGCATCGGCATGTCACCGGAATATCTTCCGCACGCCTTTGAACCGTTCTCTCAAGAAAAGCAGACCGGCTACGATTCAACTGGAACAGGTCTCGGTCTTTCCATAGTGAATCAACTTGTAACACTCATGGGAGGCACTGTTCAAGTTGAAAGCACAAAGGGAAAAGGAACAACATTTACAGTCCACCTGAGCTTTGCCGAAGGTATGAAGTCCAAAGCTGCAGAACATAAAGTGTCGGCAAAGAAAAATGAAACGCTTGCCGGGAAGAAAGTGTTACTCTGTGAAGACAATTCGCTCAACCGGGAAATAGCAGTCGCCCTTCTTAATGAAAGGGGAATTGAAACCGTCACCGCGGCAGACGGACAGCAGGGCGTACAAAAATTCAGTGAAAGCGACAGAGAAGAGTACGCGTGCATCCTCATGGACATACGCATGCCGGTGATGGACGGCCTTGAAGCAACAGAACGCATCCGCGCACTCAACCGAAGCGATGCAAAAATAATTCCAATCATAGCAATGACCGCAAATGCGTTTGCCGATGACGTGCAGGCATGTCTCGACGCCGGCATGAACGGCCACGTGTCAAAGCCAATTTCGCCAGAGCANCTGTTCAAGACAATTCAGGAAGTTATATGAATAACCGGGCGGCTGCAATTAATTACAGCAATAGGGGAAANTAGNGGAAATTAGCGGAAAATTTCCCCTATTTACAATCAGCATTTATTTCTCTCCGCGGATATATGCTATAAATTCATCCCATGAATCAATAAACTGCATGTCTGGTGANTNAGGATNNTTNCTNGCATCAATATACATNAGCTGNGTCGAGCCGTTGTAATACATGTATTCTATGTTCCGCAATCCTGCTTCTACTTCGATTCTTTCCTTTTTAGTATTAACAGAATTNANCGTGTCAGAAAGCTGCTCCTTNGGCACCGGTTCTGCTACATCCATGACAATCAACTTGCCGCTGTTTGCGTCTGTTTGGCTGATAATTAAATACCGATATTTTTCTGCAAAAGCAAAAAAAGATAATCCCAACACAAACACTGCACAAATAAATTTTTTCATAAATCCTCCTGTCTTATAGACATGCAAATAGTACAACAGGAGGTATAGCATATCATGCTAGTGCAATATAATTTTTCACATTTAATTTGAGCAGGTATATCACCAAATGATAGACCGCAGTGGTATACTAAGGATATGAAACAAAGAACAGTGATGACACATTTGATGCTGGAACGCATTACATTCATTCACAAAAAAATTGCATCGGGATGTTACCCTTGTGTAAAAGATCTTGCGTATTCAACGGAAGTAAGCATAGCAACAATCAACCGTGACATTGCATTTATGAAAGACCGCATGGACGCACCCATAAAATATGATGCATCGCAGCGCGGATTTTATTATTCTGAAGAATTCGACATGCCTGTATACAGCCTTTCTGAGCATGATGCGCAAATGATAGCAGCAGCACGACTATTGCTTTCATTCTTTAAGAACACACCAATATATGAAGAAGCCGACGGCATCATCGACCTGCTTTCTTCTTCTGTAATAAAAGGCAGCGCTACGAATCTTAAGGGGAGAATCACACTCGCCCCCTCAGCAAAATCAATTATCCCGGAGCAGATATGGAAAGACATCTGCAGTGCAATGGAGAATAATAAGATCGTTGAATTTGATTATGTGGGCCGATGGAAAGACGAGCAGACACACCGCAAAGTACACCCATATCAAATCGTTCTCGATGACGGTGACTGCTTTCTTTTTGGCTGGTCAGAAGAACGCAATGCCGAGCGTCTGTTCTCGCTCAGAAGAATTTCAAATTTACTAATTACCGATGAAACTTATAAACTTCCAGATAACATTGATTTTACCTCACGTTGCGGAGGCGGCAAATTCGGCGCATTCACCGGAGGAAAAAAAGAGCGCTGCACAATCCGCTTCTACTCCAGTGCGCGCAACATGGTAAAAGGCTGCTGCTGGGCTGATGACCAAGTACTCACCGACGGCATTGAGGACGGCGAACCATACACCGACATCACGTTTACTTCGTCGCAAACAGGCAAAGTGCTCGAATGGGCCCTGAGTCAAGGATACAACGCCTACCCGATGGAACCGGAGTGGATGTTCAAACGCTGGAAGGAGAATGCGCAATGGATGGCGGAAGTGTAAATAGGAGGAAATAAAATTTGCAAATTCGACGGGGGGGGGGTATAATGAAAATAGGAGATAAATATGAAAGAAGATTACGAAAAAACTTATAAGAATTTAATTAGTGATTTTATGAAACAAATACCTGATGACTTACCATACGGAATACCTTGCCCGATGATACCTTGTGTAGGTGATTTATATGATAACGCAAATTTTCGTATTGCTTTTTTTGGAATGGAAACACATGGTTGGGGAGATTTGTCAGAATTAAAAAAAAATTATGGTAATAATACAACAAAAATATTTAATGAGCTAACGGCTGACTTTAAGGATCTAGCTTTTTTGGATTGGACTAATAATTTTCATACAAGTTTTTGGGATTATGTTTTAACATTTTTACTAAAATTTTATAAAATTAAAAATAAAAATGCATTTCAAGAGGATGAAACCTTTCAAATGATATTACGTAGCTTTATTTGGGGAAATACTCATTCATTAGAAAGATATGAAATCTCTGCAAAACAAGAGAATGTTGACGAAAAGAAATGGCTAAAGGTAAAATCTGCAAGTGAAATTTTCGACTCCGCAAAGTATATATTGGATTCTTGTTCTCCAAATGTATTAATAATAACTGATTGGGAACAATCAGAATCATGGCTATTAGATAATAAGCAAGTTAATCATAAAGAGCTAGACGATCATATCTGGTATTTTTATCTTGCTGACAGTGATACGCACGTTTATTGGATTGCACATCCAAATTGGTTAGCTCGTAACTATAAATTTGAATCGTCCATGGATATCATAATTTCGGATTTAAAAAAGAAAAACATTGAAGCAAATTATGATAATGTATTTAAAGATAATGAAACAGAAATAATTAAATCTAATTCCTTCATTCAAAAATATGAGTATATTGGTAAATTAGCGATTTTTCTTTCTTCTATGAAAATGTTTATGTCAGGCATGGAATTAGCAAATCACTTAAACAGAAATGGATTTAAAACATCTTACAATTCTGAATATGTAGGTACAAGAGGTACATACACATTAATAAGAAATTGTTATCACTATTTTGAAGAAGGAAACAACAAAAACATTGCAGATGCAATAGCAACTGCTTTTGTGAAAGAAAATGGAAGCTATGCTTACGAATAGGAAACATTAACAAATTTTTGTAACTGGTTATAATTACTCTTCAAGATGAGTAATTATAACCAACAAGATACCGAAAGAGAAATATAATATTCTCAGAACTAATCAAGACATCAAGTTGATTTCATTGTTTCTAGGTAATACTTCGTTAGTTTTTCTGAACTATTTCTTCATGATTGAAAATATTGAAAAATTTCATTAATTCACAAATTCTGATGCTATTTTTTTCAAATTATTACTTTTATAAAAAATTCAAAAGCTAAATTTATTACAAACTGAGTATGAATTTTATTAGCAAAGAATATTTATTCTGGACTGTATTAAGTTCCCAAAAAGTCGAAAAAAAACAATAGATGACAGATTTGACAGGAAGCTCGCGAAAAGAGTGAAAATCCGGATTTAATAGGAATTGAAGGAGCCTGAAAGCTTTAAATGTTTTTTTTCAGATGAGAGGAAATATGTGCTATAATAAATAAAAATCAAGGAACCAAAATCATTATGACTAATGAAGATTACGAACTTTTGTTAAATTTTCTCCAAGACTCAAACCTAAAAAAAGCATTCAAAGCAACACAAAATGTTATAACAGATATGAATAATATTTCATACTTCAATATCTTTACTTCAGTTTCTGATATATATTGGCGTGAAAACCTCCATAGTCAATTATTGAAGAACATACTCGATCCACGAACTCCTGAATTATGTGATGGAGATACTCAAAATATTGACTTATTTCTAAAGATTCTGGACTTAGATTCAGAATTTGAGAGTACAAAAAATATATTTGTAGAAACTGAAGTTACTGATGATAAATTATCGCAATTGTTACAAGAACATCCAAATAAGTCGAGAAAACCAGACAGCGAAAATGAAGACAAAATTCCAGGTAGAATTGATATATTAATTTCTGATGGAGCAAAATGTATCATTATTGAGAATAAAATCAACGGTGCTCGAAATATGCCACATCAATTAGAGAGATATTATAATTTAGTTAAGAAATATCACCTTGATCTATTGAAAACGGTATACCTTCCGCTTACACATAGGAGCGACAAACCAAAAGTTGACGGAAAGGTTAATCTCGTAGAACTAACAGCTTTTACATTATGTAATAATTATCTAGATCCCTTAAAAGTTAAAATAAAAACATCAAATTATATAAGACGAGCCTATATTGAGCAATATGAAGAACTTATTACGATTTTAGTAGAAAAAGAGCAGATGGATAACGTTCAAAAATCTATTGTAAAAGAACTTTGTGAAACAGATGGAAAACAAAAAAATCTAAATATCCTAATGGACTTATTTTCTAATAAATCTAAAAATTTCTATCATTTAAAAAGTAAATATATAATAGAGATTCTCCTTAATAAGAAAAATGGCTTTGATAGTGATATTATCGAAGACTATGATTCTATAATCGAAAAAAAAATTTATCAAAAGCTATTTCCTGGTTTTGATGTATATTTCTATACCGATGGTTTATGGCAAATTGGTATTGCTATAAGAGACCCAGATGATAAAATTAAGAAACAAAAGAGAGATAAACTTAAAAAAAGTGTTCAAGAAAAATTAAAATCCGAAGATAAAATTGTTGGGTGGCAACAATCCTATGAATCAGGATTCTCATGGATTTATTCAGACCTTTCTGAAGATTTTAGAAACCAATCCATACAACAGACTATAGTTGACTTAAAGGATTTTGAGTCTCATATTGCAAAAGCAATAAAATAACGGCTGTATTATAAAAATTTGGTAACTGACATTTTCTAACAGATCGACACCCGTTCTCCAAACACAGCAGCAAACTGATTCATGGCTGCACCCCAGCCACGAATTAGCATCGTCCATCCGACCTTATATAAATGCAATTCCATAATTGCTATCCTTTACCACTAGCAATCTTTAATCTTCTTCGGTTGTAACACAATCTCCGTCAAAACCGACAGGACTTATTCTCATCCCACATCATAGCTACAGCTATTGTCATGTAGCTATCATTTGAAAGCTTCGATGTTTTACATAATAATGTAAAGTCTTATTTTATTTACAAAATCTGTAAAGTGATCCGATAGCATCTTCAAGAATTGTTCCCACCAATATTAATCTCCGAAATTACAATTGTATATAATTATACTTAATACGCTATATCTGGAAATGTTCCAGTAATTCCGCTTAATAAAAATTTGCTTTCAGTATTTTGAATAATAACATCTAGATGAACCGCGTCACATCGTTCTCATCCTCTTCCTCCGTCGATCGGGTCGCCGCAGAAATCTTTCCGTCTGCATTTAGCGCACCACTTCCCCATCCACACAGAGTCGAACTGCTCAACGGCACACTTCACCAACTCTTTTTCAGACGTGAGGATGCCTGCTTCAAAGTTACGCGTGTTTTCGCCTTTCATGCCGAGCCCAGCACCGGTCAAGTTTGCAGAGCCGATGTATGCGGTTTTCATATCAAAAATGATGAGTTTAAAATGCACGCGCGGGCAGAGCACACGTTCCATGCCGTCAATGAGTGCCGGGTACTTGTCGAAGTCTTCGCGGAACGCCAGTCCCGGTTCTTTTGCGTGGATAAGGCGGATTTCTACGCCGCGCTTGGCAAGTGATGAAAGGACAGCAAGAAGCGGCTGCGATGACCGTCCGTCTTTTACATACAAATCTTTTATGTCGGCAGTGCCAATCCACAGTTGCTTCTTCACTTTCTGCATTCGTTCAACTACGAGAGAATAATGTTCTTCATCGGCGACATACGTTGTATCAGACATCTGCTAACTCTTTCATTTCACATCCGGCGGCTATGAGCATTTGCTCCACAGCTGTGTCTTTTTCACACGACGATTTTATCGCACCGCTTGCTCGCAGTTGTTTTGCTGCAAGAAACATAATTTTTGCGCATGTCTCAGCATCAGCAAGAGAATTATGCGCGTCGTATTCAATACCAAAGTGGTCCCCAAGAAAGGTAAGTTTGTGGCATTCAAAGTCAGGCCACATCTTTTTGGCGACGGCAAGAGAATCAAAATAACAGTAATTCGGTACAGGCAGCTCGTACCAGTCGAGAACAGCATGAAGCACGCTCATATCGAACTGTGCATTGTGAGCAACGAGTGGAAGGTTATCGATAAACGGTTTTATTGCGGACTCCCACAGCTGCGCAAAGTTTGGCGCGTCCTTTACGTCCTCAACGGTAAGCCCGTGGATATCGGTAAAGTCAGGACGTATATAGAGCACAGGCGGTCTGATAAGTGAATAGAACGTATCTATTTTTTCTCCGTTCACATATTTTACAAGACCCACTGAACATGCGCTTTCACGTGAATACTTTGCTGTTTCAAAATCTATCGCTACAAAATTCATATACTTCTCCTTATTTGTCAAAAGTTATTGTATCTCATACTATTTTTTAGATGATTTTAACCGCTGTGACATTTGCGCTACATCATCTTTCCATTCTTCGACAAGACTTTTTGGCGCAAGTGGAAACGCATTCTGTCCAAATGACATCACCATGCGTTCAATTTCGTACTCTTCGCTTGCTTTGAATGAAAGAATAATTGATCCGTCTTTTTGCTTAACAATTTTTTGATCTTCTCCCCACACGCGCTCACTCATATACGGAATGGCGTCTTCATAGAATTGAATTTTATATGTCTTCGTTTCTTCGCCCACAAATGCTCCGAATATACCTTTTGAAAACTTTTTGAATGAGTAGTTCGGTATCGGCGTAAACTTTGCATCAAGCTGCAGATTCTTTATTCTGTTGAGCGCAAATATGCGGTGGTCTTTCTTAGTGCGGTCATAGCAGAACACGTACCATGTTCCGCGCGCAAAAAGCATCTGATACGGATCTGCTGTGCGGTGTGTTGTATTTTCGTTCCAGATTCCGTTGTAATCAAATTTCATTGTTCTGTTTGTTTTGAGTGCAGAGCAAATGCCGCTCCATATTTTTTCTTCGATATCGAGCCGCGTGTCCTGCAGAAAAATAAATTTATCTGCCATCCATTGCTGCCGTGTGTCATCTGCTGATGTGTAATGAAACGCATTCCATTCGTTCGGATTTTTTACAGTGCTTTTCTGAAGCTTGTCGAGCGCTGTTTTTGCGCTGTCATACACCGGTGTTCCGCGCAAACCTTCAATCATATTCCGAGTAAGGGCCGCCGCAAACATTTCGCCTTCTGTTGTAAACAATGACGGAAGTCTGTAAGCAGTATCGCTGTAGTAGTAGCCTTTATCATCGCGGTCATATTCTATCGGCGCATGAAGCTGGTCTTTTAGAAATTGAATCATGCGAAAGATTGTTGCGCGTCCGATTGGATTATCACGCGGATCTTCCATGTGGCGGAAATCTTCTATCGTCGGCTTTCGTCCGCTCGAAATCATTTCGTCTATTTTGAGAAGTCTTCTGTAATAAACAACGCCACTTTTGTCTGCTGTTTCGCCCATACCGTGCCTCTGTTTTCTACTTTGTAAATCACTGCATCAATTAACAATGAATACATTACTATAGCACAGTATCAACGAATGAGACTATATAAAAAATAATTAATGGTGGAGCACCGCCCCTGACTTGCATCCACGGTACATCTGCTCGCACACCCCGCCCAGCAGGAGCTTCGCCCCCGCAACGCCCCGGAAGAAAAAATACCATTTCACCAGTCTCACTCCGCGATACGCACGGCTACTACATTTGCAGATAAGTACTTTAAAATCAAGAAATAACAAATAGAAAAAGTCTAAAAATGATTTTTTGAAGAGGTGAATCACCATGATTATCAGAACAGGAATACAATCAATTGATGAATTCTGCGGCGGGCTGCAAAGTGGAACGCTCACTATTCTTACGGGTACCGTCGGCTGTGCCGCCACAAGCTTTGCGCTCACGATTGCAAACACCATCGCAAAATCAGCCAATGTATTTTTTCTTTCGCGGATATACAAACATCCCGAGGGACTTCATGACAACATACTTTTCAGTTGTACTGAATATTTCAGCAACGATACCACCGATGTGCCGGAGAAAAGTCCGATGCTTACAGAAATAGAAAAACAGATTGCAGAAAATGATATTCACGCATTGTTTATCGTGCAGTCTACACAAAAAACATCGTTTCTTTCTCTGGGAGAAGAATTAACAACTGATAAAATGAATCAGTCTGAAAAGCTGCAGCTAATAGTAAACACATTTAAAAGATTTGCACGTGAACATGACATTCCGGTATTTATTTTCTGGGAAATCAATCATCTTGAAAGAAAAGACACAAAACTTACCGAGTGTTTGCATTTTAGCAATGACAGCCTGCCGCAACCGGATTACGTATATGAACTAGAATGCACATTCAGAAACGAGACAAATAAAACTTCTATGGAAAAAATCAAACTCACAAATACAGCAAACAATCTTTCAACAGAAGCAGACCTTATGTTTCACTTTGATAAAGGTACATGGGAAGAAGCATAAGTGGCACGAAACGGAAAATCACCTTTCTATAATAATCTCATATTATGAGACTGCCGCATGATACATTCGAGTCAGGAGTAAAGGATGCGGATAGAAAACAGATATACACCGCAATACCTGAAGCTGCGGAAAGAAAGACTCGACGGACAGTTCCGGCTGACAAAAGCGAAGGCCCGTAAGCTCATATTGCTTAACTATTATCTGACCATGCTGTCCGAACGACTATATGACCGTGCGCTCGAACTGTGCAGCATATATGACAGGTTCATTGCAGAAGGAAAAGACATATACCGTAATTACACAGTCAACGGATACATCTGCTGCGAAAACCGCGATGCAGCATGCAGCCCGTCGAATACACTGCCGGGAGCACTGCTTGACAATACAAGAGATGACATCTGGCACATAAGTCTTTACGAAAACACCAGCGACAATGCAGATATCGCGGAAACGAATTCACGCGACAGACAACTGCAGCTTTCATTGTTTAATAATATCGGAATATTCGGAGAACCGCCTCTGAATGATCGGCCGCTCTGTCGATTTCTTTCAGAGCTGCACGGAGCAAATGAAACATACTCTCTCGACGACCTCGTACTCATGAATACAACCGATTTTTTCATAGACATAGAAGCATCATGGGAGAAATAGAAATGAATAATGATATGGATATGTTTATGCTTCTGAATCGGAAATTGCAGCACTGTTTTCACTGGACACCTGAAAACAGCAGAAAGATACTTGTCCTGAATGATTACCTGTTCAGCCTTGAAAACCGACTGTATGACGAAATGCTTTCGATGAAAACTGATTATGACAGACTGATTGAGGAAGGAAACGGTTCCCTGAACGGCTACGAAATCACTGGCTCTATCAGCTACCGGAGCAGTGCACTGCTCAAGACCGCAGATCAGGAGACATCGGAACTTCTTTACAAATGCGCCGGCTTCGATTCATTTCTCACCATCCGCATGAGTCATGATGATCTTCCGCCTGATCACCGCCGGGATTCACTCATGACTTCCCTGAACTGGAATATCGAAGATTTTGACCAGGGCTGCCTCGACGGTCATTATATCTGCTACCTCATGCATGAACTGTTTGTCGACGGTCCGTATTCATTGACCGATGCGCTTTACATGAAGCCGGAAGACTTTCATGAAAAGATAGAAGTGAGAGTGTAAGAAATTATGGCCTGCCCGCATCCAGTCCGCAAGCCATAATTAAACTATTTTGTCAGATTACATTTCTGCATCCGCTCATACACAGCAGGAAATTGAGCTTTGAATGCGTCCAGTCTGTCTGCCGTCAGAAACTCTGCCGCCGGCGCTTCTTTGCAGACTTGTCCGTTTAAATCAATCTTGACTATTTTATTATCCTTTGNGGACACNAAACTGTCTTCCTGCAGATACAACAGATANCCGGCAACNCCCTTATCCGTTTTTGCCTTAATTTCACCCATATCATCGAAAATATAATAGAAATCTTTTGTTTCAACGACGAAATAACCGGGATCTACAAAAATTGCGACAAAGTCGTCTTTATTAATTTCATAACAGTATGCTTTCTTGTTTTTACGGTCATCATATTTGATGAGCGGTGCAAACAAGCGCGATACTTTTCTTGTTGAACTATCGTCCGATTCAGATAAAACACTACATCCGATTTCCGTCCACTTAACCGATACATCTGTTATAGACATAATTTGAACCTCCGTTCTTATGGCTTAATCATACGGTGGGAGAGTATCATTATGTGAGACTGTAAGAAATAATATGCAGAATTACATGTCTATTTTTTCGGTATCAATGATTTCATTCAACTGTTCCGTCAGTTCAGGTATCTGCTTCTTTACATTATCTTTATTAGACAAAGATTCCGTTCATTTTACTACTATCATACTTTACTTAATTCTTGTAATACTTCCGATATAAACACATAATCTTTAAAAAAAAGATTCTATTATATTGCATAATTACTGAGATTGTGCGGTTTGAGAGTTTTCAACAGCTGCTGCTATTAAGCCATCCAATTTATTTGTAAAACTTTCAATTGTCTCATTATCGTCTACAGAAAAACAATAATAATTATCATTGCCATTTTCAGAATTCGCTTTTTTATTGCTTTTTTTTAACCAATCATTCTCATCATTCATTAGATAAACATCTAATTTTTTTTCATTGCTACGAATATTCCAACGATAGTTATGATTACTATATTGAAAGTCAACATACCATCCCCAGAAAAATGGAATATCTTCTATTTTTTGATTAGAGGTAATTTTTCCCTCATTAAATAGTTCTGATAATATTCTATTACGTTGAATCCCTACAAAATATTTTTTCCAATCCGGCTTTGCATTATAAGGCATTAAATAGTAGTAACTACTATAAAATCTTAAAGTACTTCCTTTATCTATTTTAGTTAATAAGTCACTGGTCAGATCTTTCTCAAGTATTTTATTATCATTAAAACAATCTTTTGGTTCAAGTGATTTTTTATTGATATCGATAGTATTACTTAACAGATTATCTATATCTTCTAAATATATTATAGAATATTTCCTAGAATATAAATATCTTTCCCATGTATCAATGCTGTCATCAAATACGGCACTAGCGTACTTATCACGTGAATTGAAATTTGATATGAAAAAACGGAGAAGCATTTTATCTTTCTCATATTTATCATTTATAACACATTCATTACCAACTCGGAAATATAACTGTGCATTCTTCCACTTTTTTTCAAAATGCTCCCAGTCAGCATTACCTTTTCCATCGTGATAGAGAAAATGTATACGTCCTTTAAAAAATGCAAACTGTTCAGCCTCTTTTATAATTGCTTCTGTACGGTTTGCCTCTGTGCGATTTAGATCGTACTCTGCTGTCAAAGCATTCATTTTCAATTCATCTTTTTTTATTGCCTGTATCTTTTCGTATTCCTCTTTCGCTAAAATTTTATTGTTATCTTTATTATTATTCCAATANTCTTCAAGACACTNATAGATATCTTCTTTTAGATTNTCTTTGAGATAGTNCAAAAAGTTTAAGAAACTTTCATTCGATATATTNGAATTGTATGCTAAACAATTTTTTATAATTCTTATTATTCTAAGAATNTTATAACTATTAGCATTNTTACCATATAAAACAAGTGAAGCNTCCAACGAATAAAGACTTATTTTTTCACGAGTCTTGCTGAATATACTGTTTTTACAATCTGACANCTGTTGATAGTTATCTTNTAATATTTTATCTTCCAGTANATTTTTGTAATTATTGAATGTTTCAAATATGTCGTTTAATTTAATGTCCTTNGAAAGNTCTTGNGGTAAAAGTTTATCTGCAACCTTATATTCTTTAATTTCATACGAAATTATAATGATGTTATTTACTGCCGTATCTATCGATTTTATATCAAACTCATTGTCATTTTGAGATGTTTGTTCTTCAGGATGTTCCTTATATTTTAAATATTCAGAGAAAAAGAATTCTTCCATATCATCCCATTGCTTGCCAAATTCATTTTGTTTATCTGCATCGGATGTTTCATTTTTAAAAAGCAGGGGTTTAATTTGCTCAGAATCTGTTAATGCTTCACCACGGCTATTCATTGTTATATATAATTCTTCAGCATCGCTTTGCTTTTCTTCAGCAATAGGATAATACCAGAATTGTATATGTTCCAGAATAACCGAATACGTGATGCACGACGTATTCGTATTTATAAATTCTTGTATAGTTGCAAGCATTGCCTTAATCGACGGATCTGTTTCGTATGAACTATAATACCACTTCTGATTTTTTATTTTTTCTATAATTCCACTATCTTTTTCTATTTGATTCTTAAACAGATCAATAAGAAATTGTTCAGTTGATGCTCGCACCTTATACGAAAAGGTGATTAATGAATTTTCTGTATGTAATTTTTCCTGAAAATCCTTCCAATCCGATTCATTATTTAATGCACAATACCATAAGAGCAAGATGATTGTAGTAAAACGCTGCTGCCCATCAATCAAATAAAATACAGTATCACTTCCTGAAGAACTGACTTTATAAGAATAAAGGAATCCTATATTTATACCTATATCCTTTATATCCTTCTTCAGCTCGCACATCTCTTTTATTGAAATAAGAAATTGTTTAACAACTTCAGAATTATTTCCCCAGACATATTCCCTCTGAATCACCGGAACCTGAATGTGATTGTTATCAAGAATATCTTTGATAGTCATGCTTTTTAGTGCATTCTTTTGATTTTCATCAGTTATATCATTTTCATCATTCTTTTCATTCATAATCATTCCTTCGACTCAACCCATGTTTTTAAAGATTCTGCCATTGTCTTTGCATTGTCTCGAATGTCTTTTATTGTCCATTTTTCAGGAAACCGGTCTACTTCGTTTCCGCTATTACCTTTTATGAATACTTTTAAAGTAAAAGGTCTGATAAAAATTTCTTTTTTACCATTACTTTGTTTAAAATAATTAGTAATTATAACAGCTCGTTTTTCATTATAGGGATTATTGTGATAACTTCGATTAGTGGTTAGATCTAGTAATACTATATTGCCAATGGAATTAAGGCCTATGGCATTCAGCTGTCTTAATGTATTTCTTTTTTCTTCACTGTCAAGTATCTCTCCTTTGTAATTTTCAACAGTGATAAGTATATTATTTAGTTCATTGTCAATATCATTCATTTCGTCTATATATTTTATTACATCTGCTTTTTTACATTCAGAAGAATCTTCTAAAAGTGTTTGTGCATTAATATGCTCTTTATCTTCATCATTACTGGTAAAATAACGAGCAGGTATTCTGACTGTTGAATTTGAAATGAGTATATCTTGAAGAACAAGTACATTAATCAGCCTTTCATTATCAGTTTCATACCAATCGTGTTTTATATTTTTAATATCATTACATAGCAGATCAACATTCTTGCTGCCATCATCTTCATTGCTGTTATCATCTTTATTGACATAATCTGAACACAATGAGTTTATTATTAACCTTTTGAGATAATGAGAGAATTCTTTTTTATTTTTTATTTCTTCATTCCATAACTTATATATTTCTGTATAATTTATAGTTACTTTTCTTTTTTGATAAACTAACGTTCTTCCTTTACACCTATAAAATAGAAAGCCTAAATAATTATATATCTGTTTATCTTCATACCAATCCTGCATTTCATTATGTAGTTTTCTGATTCCTGAATACATTTCATAATGATTATCATCAGATATACCATTTGAATCTATTCCATATTCGAAATACCGAAAAGAAAATTGCTTAGTGGCATCGTTTTTTTTGCTTTCATAATAAAGCATATACAATAAATTTATTGGGAAAGCTTCTATATTAAAACTGCCCTTTGCTTCATTGAAAATATCTTCTGGCAATAATTGTTTAAAAAATGTTTTGACATTCGGCTGACTCCACCATCGATTCATATCATCGATTTCTATTCCCATACGTACACGGAATTCATTAATCAAATTATCATCATTGTTTTTAATATATTTCTCTTTTGCTGACCGTGTAATCAAAACTGCACGCATAAGGTCAGCACCGTCAAGATTTACTTTTGCACCATTAATATTTGCAAATAACTGCTGTTCTTTAGTATCGCTATTAGATTCTGAAACATCATTGACAATTAATTTTACACGATCAAGAAAACAGGCTGTATACAATTCCTTATTCTTTTCAAACCATTGTTTATTGGTTTCTCTTCCTTGTTCATCAGTATTATTGAACCATTTCTTAATCGCATCACACACTTCAATCAAATAGAATTCGTCTTTATGTTTTGGCTCTAACTTGTCTTCAGATTTCCATATTTTTCCTGTTACAATGTTTTCTTTTATGAATGAATCGGTCCCTAAATCATTACCATGTTTGATTGAATAATCAAGCTTATCTTGCCAATTAAAATTTAGCGATGCATTCTGGTAATTAAAAAATGCTAACAATACATACAGCGTAGTAATTCTCTGTTGTCCATCAATAAGATTAAAAACAGAGCCGTTTTTGCATATGGTAATATTTTGCAGACAATAGTATTTACCATTTTCTTGATTATTATCAAAGAAATTCCGTAAATCATTCAAAAGGACTTCGATATTTCCTTTTGTCCATTTATATCCACGCTGATAATTTGGAATATTGTATTTCAAACTGCTGAATATTTTTCGTACACTATATAAAAGACCACTCATAGTTTAATTATATCATAGAAATATGTTTAAAACATATCATTACTTAATTGATTATATAAAGATCAAACAAAAAAATTATCCTGATTTTATATATAAGCAGTCACTGATATTTTTCTCATTGTTGTATGTTTACAGAAGGCAAAGCCGCCCGCCATTGACTGTTACCAAGGACGGGCAGCTTGCAATAAAAGTAAAAACTGTGATTACTTATCCTATTCCCACCGGTGGCTGATTTCCTTGAGTTTTGAATCCCTTGTATAAAGCATCTTGCTCTTTACGAAAGTGATTGAATTCCCCGCGGCGCTTCTGAAATCACCGAGTGATGATACCCAGTCATGAGATATTTCTTTGAATTTCTCGTCACAGATGTAATACATATCCCTTTTCTTGAACACCATAAAAGAAGCAGTAAAACCCATCAAGTCTCCTCTGGAAGAAACCCATTCATGTGAAATCTCTTTGTTTGACTGGTCGTAGACGTGATACATAGATCCTTTTGCCTGAACATCTGAAATAGCCATTTCATGTCTCCATTATTATTTATTCTTTAGCGCCGCGTTTACATCATTCATGTTGAACAGAAGTTCCGTCAGTCCGCAGAAATAACCTGTAGTATCTTGATTGCCGTACATGTTGCCGTTGCTTTCCCTTTCTTCGAGATCGTCCGTCTTTTACATACAAATCTTTTATGTCGGCGGTACCGATCCACGGCTGCTCCTTTACTTTCTGCATCCGCTCGACGACGAGGGACTAATGTTCTTCATCGGCGACATACGTTGTATCAGGCATTACAGTGCTCTGATTATCTCATTTTGCTTTGCAAAGAGCATTTTGGCAAATGCATCTGCTTTTTCTGTAGAATCAACAGCGGAGAAATCGTATTCTGTCATGCATATCCATTCTGTATGGTTTTGATTACGGATAGGTTTATCTGCAAAATAAGCTTTGTTTTCTTCGGTTTCAAGAATACCCATGGTCGCCTTTTCCCGATCAAGCAGATATGAAATAACAAATGTCATTCCGTTTTTCTGAATTGTTTTTGACAGACGGACATCCCAGCCTCTGAAATAGGCACCGCATATATTTCCCCAGTCCCAGCCTGTTACATCTGTATCGTTCTGTACAAAAACTGCGCCAGTCTGTTTGATAATTTCTGCTATTATTTCATTGCGGAACGCCGACAAAAGCCCTCTGTGACAATATAGATGTCGCCTGAAAAGGAGGCATTCATATGAAATATTCAACAAGTTTCAGAAACGGAATTCTGAAGAAAGTGCTGCCGCCGGAGAACCGGAGCGTTTACGCAGTGGCAAAGGAAGCAGGAATATCAGCCATCACAATAAACAGCTGGCTGGCGAAGTTAAAAGATGGTAAACTCAAGCTGGAACAGGACGAAGAGAACCCCTCCTCGATGAGAAACACGAGGGAGAAGCTCGACCTTCTGCTTGAATACCAGAACGTGCCGGAAGAAAAGAAAGGCGAATGGCTCAGGCAGAAAGGACTGCATACCGAGCACCTTACGCTGTTCCGGCAGGAGCTGAATTCAATCATGTCAGAAAAGGCTGACGAAAAGGACAGGAAGATAAAGGAGCTTGAAAGACAGCTCAAGGAAACGAAGCGGGAACTCGACCGCAAGAACGATGCGCTGGCTGAAATGGCCGCCATCTACACGTTAAAAAAAAAGCTCGACTTGAACCATGGGATTACGGACGCGGACGAATGATGACTGCGGAGGACAAACGCACGATCCTTGACTTCATCAGCTTCTACGTTGTCCTCGGAATCGTCAGAATGAAGACGCTCTGCAGCTACATCGGAGTGTCACAGCGGACGATCGAGCGCTGGCAGAAGGACGGAGTTGAAGACCGGCGCAGAGGCTCTTCAAGGAAAGTCCCCAGAAAACTCACGGAAGAGGAAAACGAACGGATCTACAATATTCTCTGCAGCGGGGAATACAAGGACATGAATGCTCATGAAGTGTTCAATTCATTGCTTGACAAAGGGATATACCTTGCAAGCGACCGCACGTTCTACAGGATTCTGAAAAGGAACAATGCGCTTGCGCACCGGAGTGAAAGCAGAGGCGGAACGTCGAAGCACAAGCCGGACGAACTGGCTGCGACCGCGAAGAACCAGGTTTGGATTGCGAAGGAGCTCTTCGAGGCTGCATGTCTGAAAGAGAAAGCGCATCCGAAGTTTGTTCATTCCGATAACGGGGAGCCGATGAAGGGAATCACCCTCGTCGCCTTTTATTACCAGCTCGGAATCATACCGAGCTTTTCCCGGCCGCGCGTCAGCGACGACAATCCGTACATCGAGTCATTCTTCAAGGGCGTAAAGCATATATGCGGCTATCCTTCATGCTTCCGGACAATCGACTGCGCACGCAGATGGTTCGCAGACTTCATCGACTGGTACAACAACAGCCACATGCATTCGGGCCTTCAGTATGTGACCCCGGCACAGAAAAGAAGCGGCCAGTATATTTCCATATTTACAGAAAGAAACAGAATTATTAATGAAGCAAGGTTCGCTCATCCGGAGCGCTGGTGCGGCAGGATGGCAAAGCAGTATATAGTTCGTGCAGCAGAGGTCTTGAATCCAGACAAAGAAACAGTTGCATAAATTTTTTTAGAAAATAGCGACAACTTTATTGACACATTCCGAAAGAATGTTCCCTTCTGTCCAGTTCTTTTTATTGTATAGATACACATTGTTTGATTCACAACCGTATTGTCGCACACGTTTTGTTTCTGAATAATCCAGAAGTGAATTGTCGCTTTCATCTTCCCACTGCACGAGCGGATATATCCATGATATGTCACTCTGTTTCCGTGTATACGATCTACAGATTTTTTTCATCTGATCTTCGACGGATTCTTTATTCATCTTGAGCTGCGCAATAAGCCTGCGGAAAGAATCTTGTAACTGGTCATTTACAAGATCGCGCCAGTGATAAAATTGCCCATCGTCAAAATCGATCGGAAGTGTTACTGATTCAGCTTCCGCAAGCGTTGACCGTATCCAGAGATAATTCTTTTCAGAAGGATATTTGCTGAAAATTTCTGCAGCTGTAGCATAATCCGCAGAGAAACGCTGTATCGATGTATGCTCAGCCTCTGAAAGTAGGACATTTATCCGTCCTCTGAACAGCGGATGACTTTCTGCAGTTACAATTTCTGTTCGCCATGCTTCATGGTTTTCTGTTAAAACAATGAGTTTTGCTTTTATACATTCCTCAGCAAACTGATTCCGGTATAGTTCATCAACATTATCTACGGCTGTAAAACCTGCAAGATATTTGTTAATGTCATCTGCATAATCAAGCAGTGATTCGACAAAGCGCAGTGCAGAAATCATCCGTGAAATAGTTCTCAGACCCGGATCGGAAATCATGTTCCACACAAAACGCATCCAGTCGTTGAATCTTTCTGAATCAAATGATTCCTGTTTTTCAATGAAAGAAACCGCAGCATAAAAAGCTACACGCTGGCGCTGGGTGATTTCTTTATCGTAAAATATCCACGGCGTATCATCATTTTTTTCGTCCCAGCATGGATGCATGACTTTTTTTATTTCACTGCCGTGTTCATTTAAAACTGCAAATAGTTTCTCAAATTTTTCACATTGCTTTTTTGTGAAAAATCTTTTAAATGGTTCAAAAGATGAATAGACAATCCCGCTGTCGTCGCCTTCTGAACCATAGAAATAGTTGAATACATTGTCACTATCTTCGATTTCAGCAGCATTTTTCCATGATTTGATTATTTCGATGTTACAGAAATAACGGTTAATAAATCGCATAAAAAGCGGGTCGATAGTCTGTGCATCAGACTTGTCTTTTATTTCATTCCAGAAATAATTTGTCCATTCGTTGTCGATTTTATTTGAAAATGCAAGATAGTACGGCATCTTTATAGATCCGTATACTGACTCTTCATTGAATTGTGCAGATTCAGGGTTTTTATCGCTTTTCATCCAGTGAATCAGATCGGCCTTGAAATTTTCAAAGCGGGTAAGCGGTTTGCCTCGCGCATTCATTTTAATATACAAGTCATCGGTAAGATTGAAATTATTAAGCACCATGATGTAAAATCGGATACCCGTTAGCTGTTCGTAGAGATTTTTTCCGCATTCGGTATATTGTTCGTGGATTGCATCGAGCATAGTAAGCATAGCCTTTATGGTACAGTCCTGAAGGTATGACGCATGAAACCATGGCAGATTTTCAATCTGAGAAGAAATCGGTTTTGAAAAATCAATCACCGTGTTATTTTTGTCACAGAGCATCCCGCAGAGCCGGCGCGATGTCGCCCGTGTCTGATAGGTGAAATGATTCAGTTTCTGCATAAGCTGCGCGGAATCCGCTTTAGAAAGTTCCCGTGAGCCGATATACCAGTACAGCAGGAACAATGTCGTCAGACGCTGCTGGCCGTCAAGCGGCGTAAAAATATAAGTACCTTTTGTATCCTCTGCAAGTGATCCGTAAATAAAATCAAGCTCCATCTTTCTGCCTGCAGCAAGGTGCTCGAATATATCATGAATAAAATGCTTGCCGGTATTGTTAAGCTGGTTCGTCCCGTTGCTTTCGGGAACCGGCTGTCCCTGCACGTAATCGCGCTGAATAATCGGTATTTCTATACTGCTCAGATGATATGTACAGTCTGATCTGCTTTCTTCATCATAACAGGTGATATCGCCGCTGATAATATCTGAAAAACAATATGTCTTTGTGTTCATGTTATTCTGCCTTCTCCGTAAGATATTCTTTTATCGTGCTTACAACATCGTTTTGATAGTTCTGCATATCATCTGCTCTCCACTGCAGAAGCGACGGGATTTTTTCATCAAAGTATTTCAGGAATACATTCTTTGTACACAGCGGAATGAATGTCCCTAATTTATCTTCATTAATAATCCGCCCGCGTTTCGTTACAAAGAGCGCATTGCCGTAGCTCCTGTTTGTACCGGAATCAAGCAGCGTCAGATTTCCCAGACTGTTTTTTAATTGGTCATTGCCTTCCGCAGAAACTTCTCCGGCTTTTTCGGCAATAATATTCTTAATCTCTTCAAAATTATCATCAGCGTCATTTTTTAGAAAATAACTAATTCGTGACTGCTCCTGATCTGTAAATTCAGCTGCAGTATAATCTTTGAGATTCTGCATTGATGCCTTTATCCAGTCGTTCTGCGTTTTTTTATCTTTAATTTCATTGTCAGTCTGAGAATCAATATGTTCGATGTCCCATGAACTTGTTTTGAACGATTTGAACGGGAAGCGGATGTATTCTGTAAGCGATTTATTATTTTCTGAAAGCCGAATGATATGCTCAATGTTGTACAGGAGCAGAATACTGTACAACTCGGGATCACCATATTCAACGGTTGTATCATAATTCCCGTCATGAACAGTATAATGTATCTGCTTTAATCCTGATTTGATTATGCGTTTTAATTCTGCTGTAAACGCTTCTTTTGTCGATGCACTGTATGCGCGATAGATATCGATTACCGGATTTTTGTCCTTTGATGCTTGTGAAATAATATATCCGACATAGTGATACCACGCCGGATTATTATACCATTCCTGGAATGTCATGAAATATTCTTTCACTTCATTCCACACGGCTGTTACATCTTCGGTACATAACTTGTCAGAAAATTTACTGTTAAAAAATCTGAATGTTGCATAAGAATCGGTACCGTACGCGCTGTTAAAATCTGTGTCTTTATCTGTTTCTTTAGCAACCTGATACATGATGTCAAAAATATATTCGATGTGCGCGGGAATATCATTTTTACCTGTATTCAAAAACCACCAGAATGAATCATTCTGCAGTGCATATTCCATACGGTCCCATTCCGAAGCAATCTCGATCTGCTTAAGCTGAAACGTGCGGTCATTAAAATTCCGTTTGCGCAAGAAAAGAGCTTTAATAAGTTCAGCGTTTGTGAGCGGAATCTTACCCATGTTAATGCGGATGAATGTTTCTATCGGAGTATCAGTTTCTGAATCCTCCGCAATTTCATACCATATTACTTTGGTAGAAAACTTGAAAATAGACATGAATGAATTATTATCAAAAGTTCCGCCTTCCTGCTGTCCAACTGCCCATGTATGGACAGTTGTATATGCTTTTGCAATGAATGAAAAATCTATATTTTGACTGCATTGAAATCCATCGCTTACAGCACCATTATCCGCAATGTGCAGATTGTGCAGAAAAACAGAACTGTTTTTTCTTGTCTCATATGCGATATTTATATCTGGCGTCTTCTGTTTCCCAATCCACATTTCATTGAAATAATGAATGATAAGAAACAGCGTTGTCAGCCGCTGCTGGCCGTCGATTACTTCATACCAGATGTTCGAATCTGATGAACTGCTCAGAGCATTATCTGTAATAACGCTCTGACTGCATTTCTTTACGACTATAGGTTGCAGACAATAAAATTCTTTTTGGCATTTATTTTCTTTGTCCAAAAACTCTTTTATGTCATTTAAAAGGTCGTTAACCTGCTGATCTGACCATCGAAAACCGCGCTGGTAACTTGGAATAAAAAAGTTTTTCCCTAATAGTTCACTGACAGAATATAAGCTGACACTGTTATTGCTCATTGTGTTTCTCCGTTTACTATGTTTACTATAATACCCCTTATTATAAGGCGTGTTTTTATAATTTGCAACCATTTATAATACTTTTATGGATATCGGCGCTGCAATTATTCAATTACGAAAAAAACACAATCTTAGCCAGGAAAAGCTAGCTACAGAAGCTGAGATTTCTCGTCATTATATGTATAAACTTGAGAATAACCTTGCGAGCCCTACAGTTCATACGCTTCAGAAACTTGCAGTTGTTCTCAAAATCCAGCCGTCCGACATTCTTCATCTTGCCGAACGACTGTAGTTACCCCCCTGTCACTTTTATCATATTGTCATTCTTAATATATGCTCCGTCTTTCGTCTTCATGATGTTCTCGCTGTTCTTGTACATGAATTCGGTAACTTCATAATTATAATCACTGTTATTTTTTCAGCGCCGCGTTTACATCATCCATGTTGAACAGGAGTTCCGTCAGTCCGCAGAAATAACCTGTAGTATCTTGATTGCCGTACGTACTACCATCGCTTTTTCTCTCCTCGAGGGAGTCCGAGACTGCGCTGAACAATTTTAAGTAGCTGATGTAGGCGTAACCGTCATCATATTGAAAATTGAATATGACGGTCACGGTCATTGAGTCTTTGTTGTTTGCGTAGACTTTCAGAATATATTTTGCTCTGCTTTTGGTGATTTCCGATGAATCTATTTTAGTCTCGATCGGCACACCGCGGCATGTTCCGGTTTTCAACATTCCTCCTTCCATGAGCAAACCGATTGTCGGTGCCTTTACAAAATCACCACTTTGGCTGCCGTAGACGAGCACGCATGCTTTCTGTGCCTCGCTCAATGTCCTTCCGCTTTCTTCTGCAGCAGCCTGTGACTGATTCTTCTTGTCGCATGACACACACAGCAGCATAGCTGCCGCCGCGAACAACACTTTCATACCTTTTTTCATAACGATTCCTCCTAGGATATTCCACTATTGTATTCACTCGCAGTCTCACTGTGTTGGACTGTGATTTTTATTCACGAAGCTTTTGCTTACGTGTTTTTTCTCTCAATTTCTGACACAAATGTATCATGGTTGAGTATCACAGAATGAGATTGGTAGATAAAATAATCGAATAAAGATATGCCAATGGCTATGGTTGCTAAGAACGAAATATACGAAATATTTGTCTTGGGTTTATGCTGACACAGGATACAAATACAAAAAGCTGGATGATATTTAAACTCAGTTTTCTAGACAATTCAAGCCAGCCTGATATAAAAAGCCAATTCACAACTGCGTAGGCGGTGCTGCATTCACGCAGAACAACGGCACCGCTGATTATACATTTATTTCTTCCGCACCGGAACCCAGATGCCGCTTTCGTAGTCGGTCTTGCTTCCGTCACCCATTGAATACCATTCGATATTAATCGGGAAGCTCATCTCGTAGTCAGGGTTACCAGGCAGCCACTTCTTGAACACTTCGGTATTCACCGACTGCAGTGCACCCGGAAGCGGACCGACACAACGGAACTTCGCCCACTCAAGTGCAGGAATATCCACCACGTCCATGCCGAGCGGAACGGGGCCGCCGTTATATTTTCCGGCAATCATGTAACGGAACTTTTTTGACTGCGGTGCAAGGTCATCGACACATACACCGAACTCTCCGATGCAGCATGATTCAATTACATCCTGCACTTCGGCAGTATTTTTTTTCTGCATACAGTTCGTCATGAACTGGCTCCAGAACTGTGGTATCTCCTGGTACGAAGTCTCGAACGAAAAATCGCGAGAGAAACCAATCACTTTGAATGCATCCATCTTCTCTATAGTAAAATCCATGTCACTACCTCCTTGAATAGTTATGGTGACGGTGAGCGGCAGAAACGGTTTTATCTTTGACGAATCACCCTTGAGCTGAAGCGGCGACTGTCCGTGAAAACGCGTGAATGCCTTTGTAAAACTTTCCGGCGTGTCGTACCCGTACTTGTAAGCGATGTCGATCACTTTCTCCCTGCCTGCAACGACGTCAATCGCGGCAAGGTACAGGCGGCGGTTACGAAGATACTCGGCAATGGTGTAGCCGGTGACCAAACTGAATCCCTTCTGGAAATAGAATGGCGATATGTTCACCGCTTCTGCAACATCGCACCCGTCAATGTCGTCGAGCAGATGTGCTTCCATGTATGAGATTGAGCGCTTGAGTGCTTCCGTCCACTCCATGTGGTACCTCCGAAAAGTTTCTTACTGTAATGAAGATATCATAGTATAGATATGCGTTCCTGTCATTTCTTGGCTTTTTTTGTCAGACATAATCGGATTGTCAGTCTGTTACTTTCTTGGTTTGCCAATATAATCCTGCAACGTCTTGAACATTTTCTGTGGTTCAATCGGCTTTGTTATGTACGCATCCATTCCGGCTTCTTTGGCCGAGCGTATGCTTTCCTCAAAGGCGTCCGCTGTCATTGCGATGATAGGTATTTTTACAGCGTCAGGATGTTTTGAAGTGCGTATGATTTTTGTTGCTTCGTAGCCATCCATTTCCGGCATACGAATATCCATGAGCACGGCATCATAATATCCTTGAGAAGATGAAGTAAATTTTTCCACACCGATTGCACCATTCTCAGCGGCTTCAACCAGCATCTTTTTATCTTTCAAAAGCACAGACGCTATTTCAATGTTCATCTGATTATCTTCACACAAAAGAATTCTCTTTCCCTGCATCGATTCAAGTTTCTGTTCTTCTTTGTCTATAATTCCATCCTGAAGTTTTTTAACGGGAAGAACCACTTGCCAGCGAGTGCCGGCATGCAGATGACTTTCGACGCTTATTGTTCCTCCGAGCAGATCCACATATCGTTTGACAATGGAAAGACCAAGCCCGGTGCCAGGCGTCTGCACGGATTCAGAACGTTTCTCCTGCGCGAACGGCTCATACATGTGCTTCATGAATTCTTCGCTCATGCCTATTCCAGTGTCCTCGATGATAAAGCCGCAGCCACCATCGGAAGCAAATGTAGGCGTGCAGAAAGGAGTGACGGTAATCGTGCCGCCTGTGGGAGTAAATTTAATTGAATTAGAAAGCAAGTTCAAAATAATTTTATTAATTTTTAATTTATCAGCCCACACCGTCTGATTCTCATAGTCTTTATAATTTTCAATTAATTTTACACCTTTCAATTCAGCAGATGGCCGTAACGCAGTGACAACTGCCGGTATCAATTCATCAGACATCACTGCTTCCGGTTCAGGGAGCGCTTTACCGCTTTCAATGCGCGACAAATCAAGTGTGTCATTCACCAGTTCAAGTAAGAGATTCCCAGAAGATTCAACTTTCTCAAGATATTCTTGTTTTTTTTGCATGTCACTTTCTTTGAGCGCAAAAGAAGTAAATCCCAGCACGCCGTTGAGTGGCGTCCGCAAATCGTGGCTCATGGTTGACAGGAACATTGATTTTTCTGCATTAGCTTTTTCTGCAAGATCGAGCGCTGCACGCAGTCGATTTTCTTGTTCAAGCTGTTGCTTCTGCATGTCAGTTATGTCTGTCTTAACCAGTGCAATCAAATCATCTTCTTTATCAATGTAAGAGAACTCAAGCATTTTCATACGCAGAACGCCGTCTTCTTCATTGTGGAAGAGCGCTGTTTCACTTTCGCTCTTTTCCAATGCTTCAAGAACGTGTGCGATATCGGTAAAATCTTTATACCGTTCCTGTTCTTCGGAAAGGATATATTTTAAAAAAACATTCTGTATGTTTTGATCATAATCTGAACCAACTTCAATTGTCTCTTTTCCTTTCCACCTTTTATTTGAAAAGAACAACTCCACTTTATGCGTCTTCACATTGATGCAGCAGATGTAGTCACATTGATCTTCAACAATTTTATGCACGATTGATTCAGCCAGTTTCTTTTCACCAATATTGCTTATTGCTAAAAATGAAATCACATCGCCGCTTTCAGGACGTTTTGAAACAGTAGTAACACCCTGCACCCAGAGTGTCTCATGCCCCGCAGGACGCGATTTGAATTCTCTTGTAATGGTGTGGATGCCCTTTTCATACGCATCAAGCAACGTTGTGCGATCGAGCAAGTCGAGACAATTCTTCCGGTCTTCTTCATCAGGCAACCCCTGTAGAATTCTATCAACAAGCTCATCGTATGGTCGTTCTTCCCATTTCTGGGGAGGGGAACCGCGGCCGCGAAGCAATTCAACTTTATTCTGCGTAAGATTTGAACGCTGAGACATCAAATATGATTCGGCGACAGAATCAAAAAATGACTGTGCGGCATCGTACTGTTTCTGGAGCAGCAGCTCTTGTTTTTTTAAATCATCAATATCAGTTATCACCACATACAGATAGTGTTCATTTAAAAGCGAAAACTTCGTGAACTTGACACTGACCCATTTGTAGCTGCCGTTCTTTATCTGGACCCGGAACACTTCATTATGGAACTCCACGTCTTCTTGCAATTCACCAAGTGATTTTATGACGCCATCTTTATCATCAGGATGGATGGAATGGAAGAAAATTTCTCCACAGTCAGTGTCTGTTTTTTCAGAAGCAAATCCCATGAGAGAAAGGTATTCATTTGAGTACTGCTTTGGAACAAGAGTGCCATCCTTCTGGTTAATGTACAAAACGGAACACGAAGGAAGCCGTCCGATGGTATCAAGCAACGTCTTTTCCACATTTTTCTGCCGCTGAGCTTCAAGGGCTTGCTCAAGTTCAACTTCTTTTGAAATGTTGTGGTATGAAGCGTAAAAAACTCGACCTTCAGGCAATGTTTCCCGGAGCGTCACATCCATGTGAACCCAGACGTAACTTCCGTCGTCAATTCTGAGCCTAATGCGCGGAACACTGAACTGATTCTGATGGAATCCTTCGCGGAAAACATCAAGCGCCATTTGAAGGTCGTCAGGATGAACACCGTTAAATGCATTTTTATAATAGCCGGCGCGTAATGCGCTCGTAGCGGGGTCCACCTTTTCAGGAGCCGATGCATGAGGATTGATGAGCCGCATCTGCTGCTTGTTGGCAAAACGAACTTCCTGATGTGTATCATCAGGCATAAAAAGAACACAGACGCCGATGGGGATATTGTTTAGAATATCAGATACGTTTTCCAACTTTTTTGAGCCATCCTCTCGTATTTCAGGGAACCAGTTCTGAATTAATAATACAACCGGTAATACGGATTTGCAACTAAAAAACAAGCCGGATACATATGTCATCGGCAGAGCTGAAAAGACAGCTCCGCAACCATACACTTGCACGTTTGTCCTCGCTCCCCGCATTTCACCGCCATTTTTATGCAACTCACCGAATTTCATATTTTCAGCTGCTGTCAATCCTGTTAGCCTGTAAAAAAGCAACTAAGGAGCGACTGCACGTTGAAAAAAACAGTTTTCATTCTATACTTTCTTTTCTCCGCACCACTTCTGTTTGCTGAACAAACAAAAGTAACCATCTCAAATATAAAAGTATTCATTGATGATGAAGAGTCTTCTCCTCTTATCTGCAGAGAAACGGTTCTTTCATACACTGCACTTGTGGCAGGAAAAGAAATTTCTCTGAATGCGCTCGAACATGAATTAGTGCAGACAGAGCTCCGTCTTTTGGCAAGCGGACTTTTTTATTCAGCAAAAGTTTCTGTCGCTCCTCCAAGAAAAAATCCTGCACAGCGGACAGTCATCATCACGGTACAGACAGGCTTCTTCTGGCGATTTGGTGGCGGAAACGCCTACGGTGTTTTTGGAAAAGCAGGCATAGGCGGTAAACGTCTTGAAGTGCTTTCGTACGCAGGATGGAATAAAAACGGTGTCTCGGTTTTATATGAACACGTTTTTGATTCACCATTCATTTTTGAAAGCTCACTTGCATGGAACGGCCCCGCATCCCTCTTTCAAGCTGACACTGCTTCACGGGTATACGCACAACTTGCTTCCGGAATTTTTATCAATCCCGATATCAGATTGTGTATTGAGTTTGATGACACGGCCGCTTTCTCAACAGGCGCTCCTATAAATGAATTATGCGTTTCACCGTATATACAGATACAAAAATATTTTTCAAAAACAGTCACCGCGTTGTCAACTGCCCGGCTGTATGCCTATCCATTCAGCACAGAAAAAGCTGTTGGCGGTGAAGCAGTTACGGCACTTAACTGGACATCCTTTGTTCCAGTTACTTTTGCGCTGTGCGGTGCCGCAGGAATTTCATCATCACACACAAATACTTTCTTCAACCTAGGGATGCATGATTCAACATTGTCAGAAGCATCATTTCCGGACAGAATCGTGCGCTCAGGTACAACAAGTGCTCGTTCAAATTCACCGTACAGTAAAGCGTTCTGTGCTGATTCATATATTTTTGCTTCAGGTGAAATCAGATGGAATGCGCTCACTTTTACAGTGCCGCCGGCATTCACTATTGAACTGCAGCCTTTTATTTTTACCGACATGGCACTTCTTGGAACAGCACCGTTATATACTGACGCGTTCGGCGGCGGACTTCGCGTGCTGTTTGATAATCCGGTATTTGCGTATTTTACTTTATGCTACGGAATAAACCATTCAGGGAACGGACGTTTTATCTTTGCAGAAACAAAAGGATTTTAACAGGAGATATATGAAACGATTTATTGTATGTGCACTCATTGGAATTATTTCTTCATCAGTGTTCGCTCAATCAACTGCGCAAAACATTGCAAAAGGAATAGAATTTCACAATGCGGCAAAAACAGAAAGTGACGGATACGCCAGAAAGTGCAAGGAGAGTTTATTTCCTTACATAGACGTAAACATGACGGCACGCGCGTATTACGGAAGTGCAGTTACGCTTGAAGCAGGGTACTGTTCCAAATCAAATCCGCTGCATGCACTCGATTTGCTTCGTGAAGGTTCATCGTACATTGATGAAGCGGTTGCAAAAGAAAACACAAATGCCGAACTGCATATTATTCGGCTAGTAAACGGAATACTCGTAAGCAAGTCATCTCCGTTCAAAAGATATGCTGTTATCAAAGATGATGTAGCATATCTGCTGGAAAAAAAGAACACTGCCGCACTGGACAAAAACACAATGGCACTCATCTACCTTTACTGCGGCTATTTCCGGATTGAAGAAAATTCTCTTGAAGAAGCATTTGATTTATTTGACAAAGCAATTGCAGCTGCCCCCGGCTCTGATTCAGCAAAAGAGGCACAAATAATGGAAGCGAGGTACGAAGAATGAATCTAAAATTATTACTGGAAGCACTGGCGCTCGGTTTTTCCACCGGCACATATTGCACGATGTATTGCGCACCGGTTCTCATTCCGTTTTTATGCGGAACAGAAAAGAGCAGCTATAAGCGGAATGCCTTGCTCACCGGAACATTTCTTGGATCACGGCTCATCATGTATTTTATTCTTGGAGCAGTGTTCAGCGCACTTGGACTTCTGGTAACGGAGTTTTTTGATCCTGTTCTTGCACGCCGTCTTTCAGTGTACGCATATATTTTGTGCGGTGCGGCATTGTTATTAAATTCTTTTGGCGCTCATTCTGCTCACACTGGCTGCAACTGTGTACCTCTCAAACGAATAGGAAATGACTGGGTAACCGCAGCACTTGCCGGACTTGCCGTAGGGCTTCATCTCTGTCCGCCGCTGTGGACCGCGTTGGTGCGCTCAGTGTTCGGCGGCAATGGAGCAAGCGGATTCTTTTACTTCATCTTCTTCTACATCGGAACACTTCCGTTCTTTTTACCGCTGTTTGGCATTCCGTTCATTACAAAGCGTATTGCTGTTGTAAAACAAATTGCACGAATCACGCAGATGCTTACTGGCATTTATTTTGTAGTGTTCGTCGGTTTGATTCCTCTCTTCTTTTATTAACTTTTTTTAGTACAGGAGCATTATATGGCTACGTTGGTGTCTATACTTTTATCAGTGCTAATGGCGGCAGTCGTTTTCTTTTATGTCATTGTGATGGGAAACTTTTCTGGTGCTGCATGGGTGTACGGTTTGTTTCTTATATATCTTTTTGCCCGCATGACATTTGCAGAGCAGCATAATAAAGGGAGCGGTGTAAAGTACCGCAGAATTTTTCAAATCGTGTTCGCGGTTTTTTTCTGCATCTCGTTTATCAGCAGACTGTTTGCTGAGCGGGGAAGCATGGCAATCACTTCCGGCGCAATGACTAATTCGGAAATTCCATTCTGTCACATTGCAATTCCGCAGGTACTGCTTCCGTTTACAATTACAAGAGACATTATTTTCCCGGCACGCGTTTCAGGACACTACGCCTCAATTGCGAGTATGCTCTGCATTTGGCTTGCACTCACCTTCACCATCGGGCGCGGCTGGTGCAGCTGGGTATGCTTCTACGGCGGCTGGGAAGAAGGATTTTCTCACATAGGAAAAAAACGACGGCTCAATCTTCTTGCAAAGAATAAAGAGATACGCGAATTTCAATTCGGCTTCTTTGCATTCATTGTACTTGCTTCACTCGGCGCCATGTCGGCGGTATACTGCGAATGGTTCTGTCCGTTCAAGCTCGTTACCGAGTTCAGTCCAATGAACACTATTCCCGGGCTTATTGCAGGTGTTATTTTCATCGGACTATTTCTGTCGCTTGTCGTTGTGCTGCCGATTCTCACAAAACGGCGTACACAATGCAGTACGCTGTGCCCGTTCGGCGCGTTTGCTTCGCTCACTGACAAAGCAAGCCTTTTCTCCGTTACCATCGACACACAGAAATGCAAAGGATGCATGAAGTGCGCATCGGCATGTCCCTTCGGCGCAATTGATACAGACACCATTCAGCTCAAAAAAGGCCGCCCGGAACTGACATGCGCAAAGTGCGGAGAATGCATTCATGTTTGCAGCGAAAAAGCAATTTCGTATTCATTCAGATTCACCGCACACTGCAAAAAGCCTGAAGCAAAGAATAATTTTGAAAGAACTCTGCAGCTTTTTCTGGAACCGGCACAGCTCTTCCGGTTCGCGGCATTTTCATTCGGCGTCATCATGTCAGATAGTTTTGTCGTTGACTCGCTGAGCATTATCTTTTCTCAGATAACACATTTTTCAAAGTAAGGAGCACAACATATGAATACACATATTACACTGCACCGCACCAGTACCAATAAATTTATTTATTATCTAGGTGCAACACTTACCCTGCTTATTTCAGTTTTTGGCATTTCACTTTTCTTTTACAGCAGCTCATTTCTCTCTACACTGCTTGCACAAAGTCTGCATCTTCATGTTGCACCTTCGTTTATCGGCGGTGAAATTGCGCAGGATTTTTTTGATGATGCAGGCGATGACAGCGGAAGCGACATTCTAGTGTATCCTTCAAACACCGCGTTCAAAGAAGGCTCGCTCGACCTTGTCAGGTATACAGTGCACAAGCCGGTATTCGATGCAAAATGGCAGGCTCATCCCGAATACTGGCAGATTGATCTTGAATACAAAAGTGGCCCCGCTTCCGTACGCACCATCATGATTTATATTGACGCAGACGGTGACCGCAGCGGCTCTACAAAAACACTGTATGACTGCTCAATGAACAACGGCATTCCCGGCGCAGAAAACTGCATGTTCGATTCAGCACATCCGTGGGACTATGCAATACAGATATGCGACGATGAAGGAAAAGTATACGCCGCTCAGAAAGACAAAAGTACAACCGGTACTCCTGCAGTTCAGTTCATCTGCAATACAGAACTGTCATTTGCAAAAAACGATAAGGAGGTGAACATCCGCATACCGCTTGAAAACAAGCAGCTGCAAAAAATCTACACAGCAAAAACAACCTATCACTATGTACTCACTGGCGGATTTTCAAAATGGGACCGTGGCACTTTTCTTCCCCTAGAAAAACGGCGCACACTCAGCAGAGGCAGTACAAAACAGGCAGATCAGTACAATCCGCTTATACCGCTTATCTACGATGTGCTCGATGACTCATCAGACAAGCGCTTCAGCCAGACTGCACAATTGAGCTCATGGAGCAAAGATGATTTTACAAGAGCAACCCTTCACCCCGTTACCGTTTCAATGAACGAACAGCCGCAGACCGGCAACACTGACGATTTTATTGCAGAAGTAAAAAAGCAATACACTGCGTCACAAAGCAGTCACGATGCTCCAGACGCACCGCAATCTTCATCATCAGGCAACGGCTCACCATTTCAGCGAGCGCTTACCGCTTTTAATAATGGAGACAGTGCTGCAGCGGAACAATTATTAAAAGAAGTGATCGAGACAGAACCTGAAAATGCAGAAGCACTTGCTTATTACGGTTCATGCATCGCCATGCGTGGAGGAAAATCTTCTGTAATTGAAGCAGTTAAGTTAGTAAATGATTCATTTGTCTATCTCGATAAAGCCGCCGCACTTGCGCAGGGAACACCGCAGGAACTCACTGTATTGATGAACCGCGCGTCCGTATGCGCAGCAGTACCCGATGCAGTGTTTGGAAAAGCAGCTGCCGGTGCTGAAGATTTTTTAAAGTGCGCGTCGCTGTACAAGACAAAAGTATCACAAGAAACAGACACAAATGACGCGGAACATTCCTACACACAAGATGAAAAACTATTTCTTGCCTACCTGTATGTTTCCGCATACGACTGTTACAAAACTGCAGGAAAAGAAACAGAAGCATTACTCGCCGTAAAGGAAGCAGAGCGAATATGGAAACAGAACAAATAAGTGTAGTATACTAAATGAAAAGGAGCGACCATTGAAAATCACCATCGTAGACAAACAGCCCGATGAAGAAGATGAGATACTTGTAAAATGCAGCACACTTGATGACAGCATCGTAAAGCTGCTCAACAGCTTCAAATCCGGAAAAGGAAAGCTCGTCTTTTATAAAGATGAAAAGATCGTGCTCTTTGAACCGAAAGATATTTTTTATTTTGAATCAGTCGATGATCACGTGTTCGCATACACAAAGGACGCAGTCTATGAGTCAAAAGAAAAATTATATCAGCTTGAGCAGGAACTTCCATCACACGACTTTATGCGCGCCAACAAAGCAGTGATTCTGAACTTGAACAAAGTGCAGAGCCTTTCACCCGCTTTCGGCGGCCGGTTTGAAGCAGTGCTCAAAAATGAATGCAAAATCATCATTTCCAGAATGTACGTTGCTGCACTCAAAGAAATGCTCGGTTTATAACACCGTAAGACAGGAGACCATAGTATGAATAGAAAACTTTTATCGATTTTGTTAGATGTCTTTGCACGAATTGCCACATGTATTTTTATTTTTTCTTCTATATATATAACAATATTCTGGGGACCGCACACAGACATCGGCATTTCTTATGTCTGGGGCGTTCTGTTTATTGCGCTCGTCTGTACCCTTACACGCATTCCGCTTCTCTTTACAGACACGTTCTCTAAGACAAAAATTATTGTCAGCAATATCGTTTATTTTGTTTTTGTGAATGTGCTCGTAATAGCCGTTGGATATTATCTCCAATGGTTTGACCCATCGCAAAGAAAAATGATTGCCGGCATTGAAATAACTATTTTTGTAGTGTACCTCATGGTGATGGTTGTTTCCTATCTGCTCGATCTGCAGACAGCGGACAAGATGAACAAGAAATTACGGAACAGAAAAGAAGAATAGAGGAGAACATGAAAAGCATATAAGAGTAACAAACATGCAATCATCTTCTGCCGCTGACAAAACTCAGACAGCATATTTTTCTCTTCCAGGACTATTTGAGTTTTACGATTTTTATAAACTTTTTCTTCCGCTGTTCTATGAACACCGCGAGTGGTTCTACCCATGGTGTGACATCGGCTCCGTGTACGGCGCGCCCGGTGACTGCCTGTGGGGCGGAGGCCGTGTAGGTGCAGGAGACAATGATGCAAAAGAAGTCAAAGCGCTCATGCAAGACTACGGCATTTCAGCGCGCCTCACATTCAGCAATTCACTTTTAAAAAAGGAACATCTTTCTGACCGGAAGTGCAACGAACTGTGCGCGCAGTTTGAACACGGCGGTACAGTCAAAAACGGAATCATCATCTATTCAGATCTGCTCATGGACTATATTCACAAACAGTATCCTGAATTTTATTTTGTCTCATCAACAACAAAAGTGATTACCGAATGGGACACGCTTTGTTCAGAACTAAACAGAAAAGAATTCCAGTATGTCGTGCCAGACTTCCGCATGAACAACAACAGCAAAAAACTGAACACACTGAATGACGAGTGCAAAAAGAAAGTAGAATTTCTCTGCAACGAATGCTGCTGGTTCAACTGCACCGACCGGAAGGCATGCTATGAAAACGTAAGCCGCAAAGTTCTGGGAGAAGCATGCGCTGACCACACATGCATTTCTCCGGACGCAGACGAAGGATATGTCTTTTCAAAAGCAATGAAGAATCCCGGATTCATCAGCATCGAGGCGATTCAGCATGTCTATCTGCCCATGGGATTTACCCAGTTTAAAATAGAAGGAAGAAGCCTTGGCAGCGCGCTTGTCCTTGAGTTCCTTCTCTACTACCTGACAAAGCCGGAATACCAGCTGCAGGTAAGGGAAAAGATGTATCTGAACAGCGAGCTCGATTTGTTCTGAGAATGAACGGAATTAATATTCATTCACTCTGAATCATTTTATTGATTATTGTTTTTGTCTGCCCGCGCACTACGCCAAGCTAACTATGTTTTAAACCGCAAAAAAGCGATTTCTGCGCAGCAGAAATTGCAATAGAAGTGCGGCCGACAAGTGTAAAGCGATTCACGATAACCATTTCAATATTCTATTATTTCTCTGCCTGATAAATTTAATACCGTTTTTCATAAACAAATTATATTCCGAGATACTTTTAGGCAATGGATAATCCTCAAACCCAGAAAACGGAAGAAAAAATTTAATTTCAGAATAATTTTTTGAAACAAGATCATCGAGAAGATAGAAGGAACAAAATGTTCTAAAATCACCAAATATTTTAAAATAAAAATCATATCTCCTTAATGTATCTGCTAATGGATTATCAAGCTCTAAGTAATGTAACCTAATACATTCTAAGGTCAAATCAAATCTATCATATATTTTATCATTAACACCACGATCTTGATTTATTGAATTCCCATTATTTTTTCTTTTTGGAAAAACGATAAATGCTCCGATTGTGTGTGCATAATAATCAAATACTTCTTTTATATCATTTTGAATATACGGTATTACTTCTCTAGATATCGGCTTATTTGACCAACCCGATGTGTAGGTAGTTACAATAATATCACTTGAAAGAATTATCTCTTGTGTGTCTGAATGATATTTCAAGATATATTTTTTGTCGTAGTCATCAATGGCTGTTTCCACATTAAATAATTGACCATTGGACAACTGCTTGTTCCAAAGTTTTTCATGGTATTTATTTAGGGTTAAGCTATATCCGTCAGGATCCTTGCCTTTTGAATCTAATCTAACATCATAATTTATATCTACCAAATTAGTATTCATAATGTTTTTTGTTCTTGCCACCGAAGGCGTCTGCCGAACATTTATTGTGCTGTTCAGCGTACTATCTATATTCCTGCAAATCTGTCAAGCGAACCATGCACTTCTGGAGGACTTCTATGTGCCGTTATAACATCAGCACTTGGCGCCCTTGCAGATTCTTACAGCATCCGTACGGAATTTATTCTGCCTGGCCTGTGGATGTTTGCTGATATTGCGCCGGCAATTATTATTCAGTATACCGCGCTCTTTCACCGCCGATAAGCTTTGGCCGCGTACGGGCGCACACAATATGCGCTTCTCCAATTGTCTTTTGTTCTATGCGGACAGGAACTGCAACATCGCGCAGATGCATGCCGATGAGAGTATCGCCGATGTCTATTCCTGCATGCGCTTTTATATGTTCAATCATAAACGGCTGCTCGAACCCTCGGTATGCCGCAGACCCGAATGAACCGCCACCGTGAATCCACGGCACAACGCATACCTGTTCATAATTATATTTTTCAGCACAGGCGGCTTCCACAACAAGCGCTCTGTTCAGGTGTTCACAGCACTGGGCTGCAAGAAATATGCCCTGCGGACGGACTATATCGTAAATTGTCTTAAAGACCGTTTTTCCAATCTCTTCACTTGAATCAGAACCAATCCTGCTTCCTCTGATTTCGCTTGATGAGCAGCCGACAACAAGAATGTTCCCTTTCACAAGCTGAGCCTGTTCAAGAAGCTGTCTTACAACCTTTTCTGTTTCAAAAGCAATCCGCTCAATTTCTTCTGACATTTTGAATTACCTCTTTGAATACAGGCAGTATAGCTCCGTGTTTTCTTTACTGCAAGATTCTCTGAATGGGTATGAGGAAGAAGCCTTGGTGGCGTGTTTGATTTGTTCTGAGAATGAGAAGATAGCGAAGTTTACCAATTACCATGCGTGTCCTTTTGCAGACACGAATAAATCTGTTACAATATATATAATTACCTAACAGGTAACATATTTATTGACAAATCACAATTACTATGTTACCTTTTAGGTAATTAATACAAGGAGTAACAAAGGAATGAATACAACGCGAGAGGGGAAAAGAGATTGCAAATTTCTTATGATAACAAAAAAATTGAAGTGCTTTTCACAGATTTAAGTGATGTTGCCAATTCAAAGAACCTTCTTCAACAAGAGGTCGGGGCCGAATTGGCGAAGTATGCAAAGAAACGGAAAGACAATCTGTTGGCTTTTTCGTCATTCTTTGCTTTGGTTAATTCCAAATGTTTTGGAATCCATAGTCTAAAAGGGGATTTGAAATTCTGTTATAGTTTAAGCTTAACAGAAAACTATCGGCTGATTATAAAACCAGCCTGTGACGATTTATCGCCTGAATCATTAAAGAAGTGCGATACCGTCATTATTAAAGGAATTGTAGATTATCATGGTGAACAAGGAAACAACTGGCTTATTCCGTGAAATGATTTTTCACCCAGGTGAAACACTCAAAGAAGTGCTTGAAGAAAAAAATATGAATCAGAATGAGCTAGCACTCCGCACCGGTGTTTCTTCAAAGCATATCAGTACCGTTTTAAATGGTGAAAAAAGCATATCGGTAACATTTGCAAAAAAACTCGAATATGCGCTTGGCATAGAAGCAGCATTCTGGATTAATTTGCAAACGAATTATGATAAGGAACTGCTTGAATTCAACGAGCTTCATTCTATAACAAAAGAAGAAAATCAGATTTATAAAACATTGAAACCCGTTGTAGAATGGTTCATCGAAAAAAAATATATTGTTTCTCAATCTATGGAAAGCCGCATTCTTGATTTGCGGAAACTAATGGGAGTAAGCGATCTGTCCGCAATGCGCAGTCTTGCATACAACGGCGCTTACCGTGCACAAACATCTGTCTCCATAGATTCCGATACACTGTTTGCATGGCAGCGTATTTGTGAGCTGATGTCAGACACCATTGAAATTACCGACCAATCAGAAAAATCACAGAAAGAAAAACTACAGGAATTGCTGCCAAAAATTAAAGCATGTATGTTCTTACCCCAGGAAGAATTTATACAGAAACTCCAGTCGCTTTTTGCCCAGTGCGGAATAGCTTTTTCTCTTGTCCCTTCATTCAAAGGCGCGCCCGTCCAAGGGTTTATTAAAAAGACTGAACAAGGCAGAACTGTTATCTGCATGACATTCAGGCAGAAACGTGCTGACATTTTCTGGTTTACACTCTTTCATGAAATCGCTCATTTTCTAAACGGTGACGGTAAACAGAAATTCATAGATTTTGAATCCGTTCCCGGCGCTAGTGAAGCTAAAGCTGATTCGTTCGCCCGCAATCAGCTCATTAACGATAAAGAATATGCAGCGTTCACTTCAAAAAACGACTTCTCGCTGCAGGAAATCAATAAATTTGCAAAACAGCAAAAAGTTCTTCCCTGCATCGTAATTGGAAGGCTGCAGAAAGATACGCTGATTAAATGGAATGAAGACAGCGAAGAGATTGTCAGGTATGTGTAAAGACACAATTTCTATAACGTTAAATAAAGGAGTTTTTATGTCTAAATTTAATATCAATGATAAAATAAAATCATTCTTTAGTACTCACAATCCATATACCTTAATTTTATCAGCAATAGCGCTTTTCCCAATTAAATCAATTCTTGATTATTTTGTTTATCAAAATTATAGTATCAAAGCACAAGAATTTTATAATATACCAAAAAAATATTTTTTACAAAATTCAAACCATGCGCTTTTCACCATTGCATTAGGACTTCTTTTATTACTTATTATATTCTCACCAGTATTACTTCGTGATTTTTTGTTCAAAGAAAATGAAAAACAAAAAATTGATATAGCAGGTAATATTTTTCTATTATTCGCTATTTCCTTTTTTCTTTTTCTCATATCTTTATCTTCGTTTGTACAACTTTTGCCAGATATTACCGAAAAACAAAATAGCTTTTTATTTTTACATCATATACTTTCAAAATATACAGTGCTATATACAATTCTGCTTTTTTTATCAAGTTGCTTTACAATTTTTGATATTTACTTCATAAATCAAATCAAAAAAATGATGAGAGCTGTCTTTTTTATATTTTTTTGTCTAATATTTATATTTTCGATCTTTTTTTCATTAATGCCATTTCTCGTTTTCTTCTGTAATTGCGTAACACAAAACCCTGCACAGAAACAGCAATATGAAACTTATATTGCTTCTGACAATACTGATATGGTAATACTGTCATCTGTTAATGATAAGATACTTGTTGTTCCGTATACAAAGGATAATCATTCTACCATTTTTTATACAAAAAAATACATGCTTATTGACCCTATAAATATCAATATGACATATACAAAATTTGAAATAATAATAATTAACAAAGACGAAGTTTTAGAATGAGGATTTTACCATCTTTCAAATTTAATCTTATAGATATTTTCAGATAATATCTTTTACAACATAATTGTATATTATTACATATCAATCACCTCATCTGTATCTGATATCTCCACAGATTTTGTATCAACTGTATATTTTGTTCTTTTATATAAGTTATTATAATTTTCGTCATGATCAGAATCTTCTAATGATTTTGTAATCCGTGTTCTTTCAGAATCGAATATAATCCGATTATTGTTAATAACATCATCAGAGTCAGATATTTCTATAGTTTCTGTGATTCTGGTTTTTTTCTTACATTGAATATCATCGTGATCTGAATTTTCCATACTTCTTGTTTCTTTTGTTTTATTAAACTGAATGATATCTTTCTCCAAAACACCTTTTTCCGCATATTTGCTTAAAATATGTACTTTCATTTAATTAATCCTCCAATATAATTTTAATTTCATTATCCAATAAATATTCATCATTAACATATTCAACTTTTTGTTTATTGTATTTATCAAAAATAGCATAAATATCAGGATCAATTGTTTTATTGTATAATACGAGAACATGTTTTGTTTTTTGTTCTTGTAAGCTCAATAATATATTATAAAGAGTAATACTATCAAGAGTATAATTATCAAAACATCGTTTTTCATCAACTGTGTAAACTTTAGATATATTCATGTGTGATGGTATTTTTTTATCAATAAAAGAAAAACAAAATATCGCTAAACCTAAACAGATGGCAATCATAATCCAATCATAAATTTGACAAATGAAAGTTACAGTCAGATCAGCTTTACGTTTTTTTTGTTGCCAATCATAATAAATCTGAAATGCAATTTCTCTTAATTTATTATGTGATAATTTTATATCATTAAAACAACCGCGATTAACAGATCGTACTTTAATATTCTGTATAAAGATACAGTATAAATTAATGACAACATATAATAGTAATATTTTAATGGAATTGATGTAAATATTATCTAAAAAGTTGATCTTCATTTCAAACAGACTTATGACAGGAAAAAGGACAGTAATAATAGCAGTATAAAAATTAAACTTAAAATTACTAGTTTCAATTCTCCTGTTTTCATCTTCCAAACGACGTAACAATTCTTCTTTTTCTAAAATGATATCACTTCTTTTTAAGTTATCCACATGTGCCTTATATTCTTTTTCTATTTTTTTTTCAGTATCACCATCTAAGTTATATTCATCAAATTCTGAAATTTTAAATGTTTTAACAAAATCAAATTTATGATTAGAAAAACTATAAGTAATAACGTAAATACATATTTCTCCTAAATATATACTTAGCAAACTAATTCTAAATTTATTATCAACGTTATTTTTCCTGACTGTATAATTAGGAAAATTTCTATCATCAGTAAATGGAAAAATAGGTGAATGTGACCAAATCAGAAAAAACAGATTTACAATAGATACACAAATATTTCTTATGAATTCAACCACTTTTATTACTCCTTTAATAAGTATTCAATAATTCTTTTTGATATATCAAGATTCAAAGCCTCTTCTAACCATAGCCATTGTCCATTAGGATTAACTTCTAAGAATATCCATTTATCTTCAGGAGTGACAATATAGTCAAAGGCTCCAAAGGGTAAATTAAATTTGTCTAAAAATAACTGACAATTCGTTTTTATCATGTCTGGACAATCAATAATTGAATAAACATGATTTTCATAATCTCTTCTCCAATCTAGTTTATTTTTTGTATCAATTCTTACAGTATAGAAAATATGATTTATAACTGTTATTCTTACTTCATATTTTTTCTCAACATATTGCTGTAAATATATAGGCGTTAATTGTATTTCATCAACATCATGATACTTAAAATAGCTAGTTTGATAAATTTCATAATTATTTCCATCATATATTTTACCAGTTGTCAAAGGTTTTATAATTGATTTATAGGCTCTAAATTCTTTACAGGCCTCAAGTGAATTACCTATAAATGACTCTGGAATATTCCACTCATTTGCTAGTGCAAATAATAATTGAAAAGTCTTATTTTCTGTTTTTCTTAGAATAGTCGGTTTTGTCAGTGTGAGCCTTGGAAAATCATCAGCTATACCATTGATTATTGATAGTATATCTTTCTCTATCATAGAATGGTATTTTTTATCATATTCTGACAAATCTGGTAACATAGGTTTTCTGTAATAAATGGAATATACCTGATTTTTAGATATAGCCGTATTTGTTCTTTTGTCTTTTATTATCCATCCATTTTCTATATTTCCCAAATAAAAATCATATTGTGAAAACGAGTCTGTATCAATCCTAAAAAAATTAGCAACATTGATATATTTCTTTATTATATAATCTACTGTACTATCTATCGAGCTTGTAATTACAAGAATATTTTTCTTCATTTCTTTCCCTTTCCTTTCATCCCCGCGACAAGGGGCATGGTGAGTTCCTGATACTTCTGGAAGAGGAACGACACACGCGCTGCGTCGCTGTCGAATGATTTGCCGTATGCTTTTTCTACGAGGCGATCGAGTTTCTGATGGGCTTTGAGAAGGTCGGCGGGCATGGTGTCGGGGTCGTATAAATCTGCGAGGGAGCTGTCGGGATAGTTGGCGCGGGCATCGAGCACTGTCTGGGCGGCGACTTCTATGTCGGCTTTCTGTTTGTCGGTTGGTGCGGGCCACGGGAAGTTGTTGTACACGATATCTTTTGAATAACGGTATCGCATTTCAAGGCGGCCGCAGACATACCGCATCCATGCCATGTGCATGCCGGAGGTGAGTATTCCAAAATGATAAAGTGTGGCATCGGGAACTATAAACACAAGGTCGCTTGCTAAAGTTTCCGGAGAAATGAATCCGATTGGGATATAGTTTCTTTTTTCTGATGATACTTTGGGAATCAATATATATGTAGATGTTGGTATATTCTCAACATGAAATCTTGTTGGTGTAGCTGCAATTTTTTTTGTACCTTCGCTTGTACTTGCCAAACGCATTTTTCTTACCGCTTCAATTCGTTTTAAAACTTCAGGCATCTGCTTTAATTCATTCGGCGGACATTTTCCAAGGTACAGACACCACCGGTAATAGCGGTTAATAAATTCATCAGAGCCAAGCCATTTATGAAAATACTTTTCCGACAGCGGCTCGCTCTTAACAAACGCATTTTTTTCTTCTTCGGTAAAAAGATAATTGCCGTCATCAATAGGTTTATTTCCGATTCCAATTTCAGGAACATCACATAACGGCATTGTCCGTGATTCTATAAAGATAGTTTCTGCATCAATCAGATAGCCGTTTATTTTCTTTACTTCATGCGGCTGCGGTGCGGACGTGACTGTTTCATACGTGAACAACTGCTTTTTCGCCCGGTCATGCAGCGAGAATCCCACGATGATGCAGTACACGGCGGCTTTTCCTTTTGCTTCATTGCTCCACCTGAATGTCTGATGCGCAAAGTTGATTTTTATGCCCTGCTGTTCCATGAGCGGTTTCCAGAGAATGGCGACTTGTTCTCCCTGGCAGATTGAATTAGTTGAGACGAATGCACATTCAATGGCTGTCCCCTGAATGTAGTTTGCGGCTTTCTTATACCAGCACGTCACGTAATCAAGATTGCCGTTGTTCGGCGTGTCCTGAAATATATCCATCAGTTCGGCTTTCTGTGTTTCGCTCATGATGCGCGCGCCTACAAACGGCGGATTTCCCAGTATGTAGCTCAGTTCGCTTTTAGGCACGACGCTTTCCCAGTCGGTGGTGAGCGAGTTGGCATTCACTATGTGCGCGGAGGCATGGAGCGGAATGCGCACGAAATATTCGCCGAGCACTTCGCTTGCCTTGCGGTTCATCAGATGGTCCATGAGCCACATGGCGGTCTGTGCAATGCGGCACGGGAATTCTTCCAGTTCTATTCCGTAGAACTGGTCAACGTTCAGTTTTATTTCATTGCTGATGTCGAGCGCGCGTGATTTTCCGTTCAGCTCTTTTAATAGTTCCAGTTCGAGTATGCGCAGTTCACGGTAGGTGATGACAAGAAAGTTCCCGCAGCCGCACGCAGGGTCAAGGAATTTAAGCGACGCTATTTTTTCGTGGAGCGCTTTGAGTTTTGCTTCCTTTGTATCACCCTTGAACGTGCAGTCGGTTTCGAATTCATCCCACAGTTCATCAAGGAACAGCGGATGAATGAGCTTCATGATATTTTCTTCGCTCGTGTAGTGCGCGCCTAAATTGCGGCGTTCTTCTGCATCCATAACACCCTGGAACATTGAGCCGAAGATTGCCGGAGATATCATTGACCAGTTAAGGCTGCAGCAGTCGAGCAGAATTGAGCGCATCTTTGAATCAAAGTCGGGGAACGGCAGCTGCTCGGCAAACATGCCGCCGTTGATGTACGGGAACGATGCAAGTTCTTTGTCGAGTGTTGAAGCGCGTTTTTCTGCAGAAGTGTTGAGCACCTGGAACAGCCGGGGCAGCCACATGCCTAAATCGGAGCCGTCTTCATTCGTGCGGTTTTTAATCAGATTGATGAACTGATCCTGATTCCATATTCCCGAATCATCGGCGAACATGCAGAACACCAGACGAACCAGAAGCACTTCAAGCGGATGTCCGGTGTAGCCGGCGGCTTTGAGCGCATCGTGCAGTTTTGCCATCTGTTCTGCGGCGGCAACATTCACGCTGTCTTCTTTGCGGTACGTGACATTTTCATATCCGGCAATGTCTGCAAAAAGTTCCGCGTGGCCGGCTAATTCTTCGAGCGGGAATTCTGTAAGCTCGTTGTTTTTATCAAGATTGTAATGATGAAAGTGAACAAAGTCGCAGATGAGAACGGCATGCGGCAGTTTCTCCTGAGGCAGCACTTCTACATACTGCATCGCCTGCGCATACGCTTTGTCCAGATCTTTGCCGGGCGTCTTCATTTCAATCAGAATATATCCCGGCCAGAGCAAGTCGATGTAGCCGTTGTCGCTGTCGAGCTTCACCACTTTCGCCTCGAACGTTGCAACTTTGCGGCGGTTCACTCCGAACACATTGAAGAATTCATTTTCAAACGTCTGCGCTTCGGCTTCTTCACGCTTGCCCTGTATGTATTCGCTCCAGTCTTTTGAAAACTGCGCAGCGCGTATCTTTATTTCATTCCAGCTTAACGGCATACTTCAACTCCGATGATTTTTAGTATTTATTCAGTATATCATCTTTATGGAGCGGTGTCTTTTTTTTCAGTGAGAATTATTTGTATTTATTTCCCGCATTCATATCCAAGTCTTTCCAGCATCGCGATGTCTTCTTCGTTCGTTGAGCCAGGAGTGGTGAGGAAGTCGCCGGAAATGAGCGCATTTGCACCGCAGCGGAACACGTCTTCGCCGTTTTTGCCGAGCGACTTTCTTCCGGCGGCACAGCGTATGGTCTGGGACGGCATGATGAAACGGAACACTGCGAAGGTACGGAGTATTTCGTCTTTGGTGAGCGGTTTGTTGTTTTCAAACGGGGTGCCGGGGATGGGGGTGAGAATGTTTATGGGAACGGACTGAACATCAAGGTCGCGAATTGCCAATGCAAGATCTACGCGGTCTTCACGGGATTCGCCGAGTCCGATAATTCCGCCGCTGCATATTTCAAGTCCTGCTTTCTTTGCGGCTTTTACTGTTGCAACGCGATCTTCGTATGTGTGTGTGGTGCAGATGTGCGAATAATAATTTTTTCCTGATTCAAGATTGTGGTGGTAGCGGGTCACGCCGGCGGCTTTGAGTTGCTCCATCTGGTGAGCGCTGATAATGCCGAATGATGCGCAGAGTGCCATCTTTCCTTCGCAGTCGCAGTTCATTTGTCTGAAGCATTCGAGTCCTGTTTCAAAATCTTTTCCGGTGAGCGCGCGGCCGGCGGTTACAAGTGAGATGCGCGTTACGGAGCCGTCGAGTGCGCGCTGTGAAAGTTCAGATGCTTTCTGCGGCGTGACCATTGGTAACGGGATGCATGATGTTTTCCAATGTGCTGACTGTGCGCAGTATTTGCAGTCCTCTCCGCAGCTGCCGGTCTTTGCATTTACAATTGAACAGATGCTGCTTTTTACAGAACAGCATGATTTGCGTATTCGGTCTGCAGCGTCAAACAGTTCCTGCGAAGATTCCACCTGGTACAGTGCGAGCGCTTCTTCTTTTGTCACTTGACATTTTTCATTCAGAATTTTTTGTTCGATAGCATTAATAAATTCATTCATCGGTATTACTCCTGTTTAAAACTGCCTGCCGTGTTGTTTCTGCTTGATACAGCAGACACGAGAAGAGTGCCTGAAGTTCAAGGTACGCGGTGGTGATTATGGTATGCAGATTTTTTCTTTTACGTGAAGCGGAACGTGCGCGGGCAGCGAGGTTCACGCGGTTCCATGTTTCAAATATTTGCGGAATAAAATTGATTGCAAGTGAAATGACAAGCGCGGGATTGAGTTTACGGAGCGGAGGAAATATTCGTGCTATTGCATTCTGTGCAGACTCGAGCGCGTCCTTTATCTGAATGGATGATGTTGTTTCAAATACGACTTGAGCCGCAAGTGCTGTTGAAAAAAAGCGTACTGTATACAGAATGCCTGCTTTTAATCCGGTAAGGCTGAGCGCAAGAAACGGAAGCACCGTGATGATGTCACCGTTGTTTGCAGCCGCTGTTCCCGCTGATGGTGGCAGACAGAGTGTCCCGAATAGCGTGACAAGCGCACCGAGCACCGGGACAAACACAAGCTGTTTCAGTGACTGAAGATGTGCGCCCGAAAGGAGAAAAAGCACAATGCTCACTGCAAGACATATTCCCGTTCGTATTATTTCATGCGGGCCGTTCGTGAATGTGCAGATACAAAGTGCCATGAGGAACGGCAGTTTTAGTAATGCTGATGTGCGGTGCATGGGCGTTGTGCCGCGACGGTATGCGAATAGTGTCACAGCCATACGAGATCTTCCAGCGAAGTGTATTTTGTAATTGGATTGCGGATGCTCCACTGTTCAAGCGGCTGCTGCAGTCCTTCACGCGGTGTTCCGTCGAAGCGTATTTTTCCTTTGTCGAGCACGATGAAGCGGTCGGCAAGTGCAAGCACTTTTTCAAGTTCATGTGTCAAAACGATCACTGTCTTATGTTCTTCTTTGAGTTGTTTTAAAATAGCACATACCTGCTTCACACCGGGCCAGTCAAGATTTGCAAATGGTTCATCAAAAATTATTAAGGTGCGGTCCATGGCAAGAATTCCTGCAACTGCAAGCCGTCGTTTTTCTCCGCCGGACATCATGCGTGCAGGAGCAGTTCGTTTGTAAACAAGTCCGGTCTGCTCAAGTGCATTACTCACCCGCTGAGCGAGCGCTTCTTTTTTTAAGCCGCAGTTTTTTGCGCCGAATGAAATATCTTCTTCCGGAGTTTCGCCCAGTATCTGCGAATCTGCGTCCTGAAACACAAGACCCGCCGTGCAGTTATGCAGTGTCACCGTTCCCGAAGTTGCATCGTCAAGTCCCGCAATGAGCGACATGAGCACGCTTTTTCCGGAACCGTTTGAGCCGGCAATCACCGTGAACTCTCCGCTATTTATAGAAAAAGAAACATCATCGAGCGCACACGTACCGTCGTTGAACGAGCGGCAAATGTGTGAAACAACAACCGCGGGGGCACCTGATGCAGCATCACTGTTTAATGTGGATACTGCAGAAATGGGATTCCCCTCGGCTGTCTGTCGTAAAACTTTTTTCATTCCGCAATTATCCGATGTATCCCGCAATCACCGGACGGAATTTTTTTGTAAGCAGTACCATGAGAACGAGCTTGATAATATTTCCGGGAATAAACGGTACAAGCACTGCAGCAAGTGTTTTGGCCATGTCGTAATGTGTCACCAGTCTGAATCCAATAATTCCGCACACGAACACAACTATTGTTGCAACAAGTCCCGCAACGGTAATGACAATATATGATTTAAGCGTGCTCTGTTTTTTTGAAGTCGGCAGCAGCAATGAAAGAATAATTCCCGCAGCAAGTGCGCCGAGCAGATAGCCAAAAAGGAATCCACCAGTTGGTCCGCCGATGAGTACATGCAGTCCCGCTTTGCCAGAAAACACCGGCAGTCCAATGCAGCCAAGCACAAGGAACACGAACACGGCGATTGTTCCGTAAAGCGGTCCGAGCAACATGCCGGAAAGCATTGCCATCATGTCCTGCAAAACAATCGGGATACCACCTGGAAGTGGAATCTGAATAAAACAGCCCGCAGCAGTAAGCGCTGCAAACAGAGCGGCAAGAATTACTCCCATGCCACGACGTTTTTTACTTGGATTCGTTTGATTTTTATTTTCATTAGTATCTTCCATATTATTTTACTCCTTCTATATAAAATAAATTTTATTATTTTGATTTTACAAAACGCACTGCACCTGGCGGCAGAACTGTTTTCTTTTTTCCATCAGACGAAGCAAACTCCGCCCAGCCCCAACCATTAATTTTTGTAAAGATATGTTCCTCGCCATTTCCGGAAAATCTCACTTTCTTTCCGCAATCACTGCACATGCTGTTCCATTTTGCAGCAAGTTCATCTGAATCATCTTGAACCGATTTTTCTTGCGCCTGAAATGCATCCCAAAAAAGAGACAGCAGTTCTTTACGTGAGAGTGTTCCGTCAGAAGAGACGCAGTCACTTTGTGGAATACGCGGACGCGATGTCATATTAAGTCCGATGCCAACGGTAATCCACTTGCAGACATTTCCTACTGAAGAAAGTTCATCGAGTATTCCGCCCACTTTACCTTCATCAGTCCAGATATCATTTGGCCAGCGAACATAAAAACGTCTTCCCGTTTGCGCAGTAAGCACATCGACTAGCGCCACTTGGGCAGCCATTGTCACGCGGTGATATGCAGCAGTGGGAATATGATTTTGCGTGATGACCGTGCACGCGAGGCTTCCTTCCGTTGTTGTCCACGAGTGATTGTTCTGTCCCTGACCTTTTGTCTGCCGGTCAGCAGTGATAATTCTTGTACGGGCGGCACCAGTGTCACCTTCAGACTCAACAATACGACGCGCTTCATTCATCGTTGATTCAGTTTCGGAAAAATGTTCAAACAACGATTCTTGCGCGCCGAATTCCCAAGGATATAGGCTGTCTTTTAAATCTTTGGTAAGGCAATACCCGTCCTTTGCCGACGAAATGCCGTACCCCGCTGCCTGTAAAGTCTGCACTGCTTTCCACACTGAAACACGAGACACTCCCTTTTCTGAGGCAATTGCTTCGCCTGAAACAGGTCCGCTGTTTGCACGCAGCACTTCGAGCACTTTGTATTTTGTAGATAGTGTATCGTTACCCATATATTTTTGTAAGGTAACGTAATTGAATCAAAATGTCAATCACATTGTTTTTGAATATCAGCCAACACATTCTCATCAGTTGTTGTAGCAGTAATGTAAAAATTTATACCGCTGCTTTATTTATTTCATTCTGGAATGAAATAATCATCTATTCAGATTTGTTCATGACTATATTCATACAAAGTATCTACCCAGTTTAAAATTGAAGAAAGAAGACTTGGAAGAGCACTCAAAATCATACATGAAACAGGTAATTCGGACGGGTATCAATTGAATTTACAGCAGTGTGGAAGAATTAACAATTCTAAAATTATTTTTATCGAATTCAATTATTCCTTCTTCCTGCATCTTACTCAACTCATGAGAAAGCGCACTTCGGTCAACATTCAAATAGTCTGCCAACTGTTGACGGTCAAATGGTATGACAAAACTTTTTTTATTTGCAGAAGAGATTCCGCCACAATTTGTTCGTTGCGATTCAAATGAAAGATATGATTCAATTCGCTCACGTATGGTATGCGGCGATGTATGCATGATGCGACGTGAAAGATTTAAATTTTTTTGTGCCGAGACTGCCAATAAATTATGAATGAGTTTATTATGATACTGACATGCATTGGAGCAAATGGTAAACATTCGCTTTGCATTCAGAAAAAGTATTTCACATTTTTCAGCAGCGGTAACATTTACCATAAGTGGTTCAGAAGGAATACTTGCATATGTTTCGGCAAAAAGCTCACCTTGCACTACATGACTAAGAATATTTTTCTTACCATCAAAATCGAATGATTCAATATTAACACTTCCTTCAAGGACGAGCCCCATTGACTGGACAATATCGCCAGTATGCAGTATCACTGCATCTTTTTTATAGCATCGCTGTCTTGCATCAAGACAAGAAAGCATTGATTCAATTTCATTCTGCTCCATTCCAAAAAACAGTGGAGATTTTTTTAATATATCGAAATTCATATTTCCTCTAAAAAAGCATTTGTTGTAATTACAACATACATCTTTTTTATAACATAGTATATTCAGCATGGAATTACAAGAGAAATGGAGGAAAAATGAAACGCCAAATAATTCATATCAACCAAGAAAAATGTACTGGCTGCGGACTTTGTGCATCGGCATGTCACGAAGGCGCAATCGGCATGGTCAATGGAAAAGCTCAATTGCTACGCGATGACTACTGTGATGGCATGGGTGATTGTCTTCCTGCGTGTCCAGCAGGTGCAATTACTTTTGAAGAACGTGAAGCAGATGCATACAACAAAGATGCTGTTCAGCAACACAAGATTCAAAAAGAAGCTCAATTCCATAAAATGAATGATGAAGAAAAAACGTTACCATGTGGTTGTCCAGGAACAAATGTTAAAATGTTCGATCGGAACAAAAATGTTGAATCAAAAGGTGACGGATGTAACATCGATAAAGGTTGTGATGAAAAGTTTACTTCTGTTACTTCACAGCTTCGCCAATGGCCTGTGCAAATAAAACTTGCACCAGTAAATGCTCCGTATTTCCATGATGCAAACCTGCTCATCGCAGCAGACTGTACGGCGTATGCTTACGGAAATTTTCACAATGATTTTATTCGTGGCAAAGTAACACTCATCGGTTGTCCAAAACTTGATGATATTGATTACACTGAAAAACTCACTGAAATTATTTCACAAAATACCATCAAGAGTCTAACAGTAGTACGCATGGAAGTTCCCTGTTGCGGAGGAATTGAACGTGCAGCGACGAATGCTTTAAAAGCAAGTGGAAAATTTATTCCGTGGCAGGTAGTTACAATTTCAACAGATGGTAACATCCTTGAAGATTAAAAATAAATTTTGACCTATTAAATTCCACAAAAGATTTAGTTATCCTTTGTGGAATTGTCTATTTCTGTTGTGGTACTAGCGTCACTAAATTGATATGTTATTTTGAACATCGAAAAGAAAAATAGGTTTTTATTTAGGAGAATTCTGGTTTTCCTTGGTATTGATAAACTCGTGAGCATTTTCTGCCATTCGTTCAAACAAAGAATTAAATTCTTTTTTTTCTTTAGAAGAAAATCCCTTAAATAAAAGAGCACGCAAAGATTCCCGGGAAGTTTGGATGCCGGGGACAAATGCAACGCCTTTTTTAGTAAGTAACAGATGAATACGGCGATGGTCTTCTGAATCAACACAGCATTTTATTAATCCACGGCTAAGAAGTGAATCAACAGTCAGCGAAACCGTCGCTTTTGAAAGACACAGAGACGTTGAAATATCACTTGCAGTATCTTTGCCAGGATTATTTGCAAGAAAAGCAATGATGCCTAACGCTGTTTGTGAAAGAGCATGTTTCTTAAAGGACAGAGCACTACATAATTCATACGCACGAGTGATATATGATATTTTCTCTACAAATTGGTCCATTTTTCCTCCTCTAAATACTTATAGTTTAATAGTAAACTGTTTGCTATTCAAGTAATAATTATGTTTAGTATCATTTTGCACACACCAGATGTATAGTGGTAAATATTTTACATTTATCATAATTCTCTTGACTTTTCATATTAGATTGCGTACAATTTAATTATAGGTTGTGTACAATCTAATTTCGTAAACGGAGGATCAAATGGAACGCTTTGACATAGCGATTATCGGCACAGGACCAGCGGGACTTTCCGCCGCACTTACCGCCAAAGCCCGCAACAAGAATTTCATCTTGCTCGGAAGCAGCACGCTCAGCACCAAAGTTGAAAAAGCGCATACCGTTCAAAACTATCTTGGTCTTCCAAAGGTGAGCGGTGAACAGATGCAAAAGACATTTCTTGCTCAACTTACAGAAATGGACATTGCAATCACCGAAGACCGCATCAACGCAGTGTACGCGATGGGCGATTATTTTGCACTTCAGGGAAACAGCACCACGTACGAAGCAAAGAGCGTCATCCTTGCAACAGGCATGGCGCAAACAAAAACGCTTCCGGGAGAAAATGAAAACCTTGGCCGAGGAGTAAGCTACTGTGCCACCTGCGATGCGGCGCTTTACAAAGGCAAGTCTGCAATCGTACTCGCTTATTCTGCAAAAGAAGAAAAGGAAGCAGTATTTCTTTCTGAACTTGCAGACAAAGTGTACTACATTCCAATGTATGAAGGTTCTTCGCTTTCAACTGAATCAGCAGCAAACACTTCTTTACCGCAAAAAATTGAAGTGCTTAATCACAAGGAGCCTGAATCAATTGAAGTGAAAAACAAGCGCACTGTTCTGCATACAAAAGATGGTGACGTTGAAGCGGACGGCTTGTTCATCTTACGCGAAAGTGTTGCAGCGGCGCAGCTTGTTCCAGGACTTTCTGTTGTTGACGGACATGTGCAAGTTGACCGCAATCTCAACACAAACATCAGCGGACTGTTTGCCTGTGGAGACATCACCGGTTCACCGTATCAGTATATAAAGGCTGCAGGCGAAGGAAACGTCGCAGCGTTATCAGCAGTTGGTTATCTTGCAGACAAAGCGGATAAATAATCAGTAGACGAATAAATAGAAATGCCAAAAGGAGGCAACACTATGGTAAAGAAAATCTCAGAGAAAGAATTCAGCGCGATGGAAAAGAAAGGAAACATGATCATCGATTTTTCAGCAACATGGTGCAATCCGTGCAGAATGCTCGCACCGGTTATGGAAGAAGTGTCTGATGATTTTGAAGGACAAGTCTCATTCTTCAACGTTGATGTTGATGAGAATCCTTCACTCGCACAGGAATATGATGTGCAGAGCATACCGGCACTTGTCTTTATCAAAGACGGCAAGCTCGTAGATTCACACATTGGATTTGAACCAAAGAATGGAATCGAAAACTTTGTAAAAGGAAATCTCGCGTAACGGCCGGTGACCGAGGTACATGCAATGAATAAATACGATTCACTTAAACTAGAAAATCAACTTTGCTTCCCGCTCTATGCCGCATCAAAAGAAATTGTCAGACGCTATAAACCTGCGCTCGACAAACTTGATCTTACCTACACGCAGTACATCACCATGATGGTTATGTGGGAGCATGAAGAAGTTTCTGTAAAAGAAATCGGTGAATTGCTGTACCTCGACTCCGGAACGCTCACGCCTGTTCTAAAGACGCTTGAAAAAAAGGGCTACATAAAACGCACTCGTTCCAAAGAAGATGAACGAGAACTGGTGGTAAAGACAACTGCCGCCGGTGAAAACCTCAAGGACGACGCGCTTGCTGTTCCCAAATCAATGACTGCATGTGTGAAGCTTGATTCAAAAGAAGCAAAGACGCTGTATTCAATTTTATACAAACTGCTTGGAAAACAACCTGTATAATCTTTCACTAAAAAAATTGTAATGACATAGAAAACTTACGCACATTTTATTTTGAAAGGAAAATAGTCCCGCAGATACTTGGAAAAGATATTACTTACTTTGAAAAGGTTCTTTTTAGATTTATCAAAATCGTTTTGTGGAGTTCAAAAGCATATCTTCTGAGCCCGCGTTTTTTTACAGCTCTACAACAGCTACGGTTTTTGCATTGTCTTTCACAGACTTAACACCATGCAAACAAGCAGTCTTTGTTGTGTATCCTTCTGAAGCAAGAATTTTTTCACCGCCCTTAGCTGTAAACGCAAAGCGGAACTGTCCTGCCTTATCAGTATAGACTTCAAACTTTAGTGACTTAGCACCATTAACTTCTGCTGATCCAGCATTTGCCTTTAAACTAGCAGCGCCTTTTTGCAAGCGTCTTTTGTGTTGTACAGTTCACTTGTACCAATGATTTTTCCGTTTCCGACCTGAAGATGAAATGTAAATCCTTTCTTTGTTTCCTGAATAGTAATTCTTCCCATACAAAATCTCCTTAATAATAAATTTTATTCTATTATATTACCACAATTCTAATAAAACAAGAGTTTCCTGTGCTTTCCTTCTTTTAATTGGTAAATGATTTTATCGACCGTACTCAACTATCATGCGGGTCAGCAACGTATTTTATATCTTTTAGAAATCTATGGAATCAGAATTGACTATTCATCCTTATTGCACGACATCATTATTTTGTCACAAAAGCTCAGTCAGTCTAATTCCAAAGTCTTCGTCTATCACTACAACTTCGCCTTTTGCAAAACGGGTATTGTCTGCATATACAGCAACCGACTCTCCTGCAAGTCTGTTCAGTTGCAGCGTTGTACTTGCTTGTGCATTTTTGAGTTCCTCAATTGATATTTCTGTTCCAATTATCGCGAAACTGTTTTGTAATGTACTTCACATCCGGCATGATTGTCTTTATTTCTTTAACTGGCAATAAAAATTTATTAAATAATGAACTAAATAGTGAAGGATCAACTTCTGCAACAATAGGGCGACATGCAGTACGCTCCTTTATATTCCAAATGAGTGAAGGTGCCGGAATTGATTTGATGAATTCTTCATACGTCACTTTATTAACACTTACGAGATGAATTTCGATATTTTTCTTTTTGAGTGCTCTTGCAACCACATACACAATTCAGAAAAACTGATAAAACTGCTACAGGCGCTTGCGTGGTAGATCGAATCGCAGATTTCGTACAATGGACTTGGACATACATGCGGTCTTGATACAAAACCAGTTGAGCGCTACATCACTCTGTTTGAACACACATACATTGTTTTTACGCTGCCCACGTACAGCCGCAATCTCCGCAACGCATACCCTGATGCGCGCTTCACTGCAAGCACACCTGATGTTCTTCTGGCAAGCACCGCTTCTGTATCCTGCTCCGACAGCAGCTGTTTGATTCTCCGCATATCTCTGAACATATTTCACCTCGCCTGTTTATTTTACCAGCTTGAGTCCGACAATGCCACCCACAATCATCAGCAGAAATACTATCCGCAAAAGGCTCACCGGCTCATGGAACAGAATCATGCCGAGTACCACGGTACCGACCGCGCCGATTCCCGTCCAGATTGCATACGCCGTACCAATCGGCAGTGTCTTCACGGAAAGCAGCAAAAAATACGTGCTTGCAATAAGCCCCGCAACCGTAATTGCCGACGGAACAAACTTTGTAAAGCCATTCGAATACTTGAGGCAGATAGCCCACAGCACTTCGCATGCTCCTGCAATTCCCAATTCAACCCACGCCATGTTTTCCTCCACATGTAATTTAAAAATAATGAAGCCCAGAAGACATCATGCTGTTTCCAGTGACGTTCTCCCGGGCTTTTGTCCTTCCGTGTCAATGCAGCGTTTATGCCGCAAAGCGCTTTCGCACGGACCAGTCCGCATACTGTCGCATGCGCGGAACCCTTGAAAGCTGTAGTCAATGGAAGGAATATAGCAGAAATAATTTATTTGTTCAAGTTTTTTCTCATCACACCGTACGCACAAAGCATCAGTACCGATGTGATCACCCACGAAATTGGAAACGCGATGAAGAGACTTTGGTACGTGTGTACGTTAGTGAACACGGTGAAAATCCAAATGATGCGGAACAGACAGACGCCCGTTATGGTGAGCACAGACGGCAGCGTTGAATGGCCAAGTCCGCGCATTGCTCCGGCCGGTATTTCATACAAGCAGCAGAGTGGTTCGAACGCAAGGATGCACATGATTCGTGTGCATGCAATGGTGATGACATCTGTATCCGTTGAAAAAAATGATGCACCGTACACACGAAAAATAACGAGCGGCACAATAATGACCACACTTGAAATGAGCGAAAATAAAATGCAGAGTGAAAAGATGTTCCGGCATCGTTTCATTTCACCTGCAGCATAATTCTGACTGGTGAATGTTGTTACCGCCTGTCCGAATGAAGTGATGATATAGTAACAAAAGTATTCAAAGTTGACGGCTATGGCACTTCCCGCAGTTGCCTTTGCACCAAAACAATTCACTGCGGACTGCACAAAAATATTTGCCACACAAAATACCGCTCCTTGCAATGCAGCCGGTATGCCAATTGCAAGAATTGTCTTTGCTGTTCCGCTTGTAATCCGCAGCTTACAAAAATCAATTCTAAATTCAGTTTGTTCTTTTAAAAGCCAACAAATCACCAGAAGCGATGAGAATGCAGTGGAAAGAACTGTTGCCACTGCGACACCAGCGACATCCATTTTAAAAACAATGACGAACACTAAATTCAAAATGACATTGATTATTCCTGAAAAGACAAGCGCAATGAACGGCCGACGACTGTCTCCCTTTGCACGCAGCACTGCAGAACAAAAATCATACAGCACAAGAAATGGAACGCTTAGAAAATACAGCCGCAGGTACACAACTGCTTTGTCGATAATTGCAGCTGAAGCATGTATCGCAGAAAGCAACGGCCGTGCCACAAGCTGTCCGGTTCCACAAAGCAATGCTCCAAAAATCAGCGCAAGTACAATGGCCGTATGGAGCGCATCGCCTATTGCCTCACGCTTTCCACCGCCAATGCACCGGGCAACGAGTACATTCACTCCCACTGCCAGTCCTGCAGAAAGACTCACGATAAGCGCCACAATCTCGCCGTTCGTACCAACAGCCGCAAGCGCGTTCGCATCAGAAAAACGTCCCACTACCGCTGTGTCCGCAGAGTTGAACAACTGCTGCAACATACTGCTCAATGCAATGGGGAGTGCAAAAAAGAAAATCTTCTTTGCAAGCGGACCGTGTATCATGTCTACATCTTTATCTTTATGATTCATATGCTACTCTGTACAAACTATAGTCACTATTCTATAATCTGTAAAACGAATATTTTTCATACCAACTATCGCTTTTTGGAATGGTTGTATAAAGAGGTATGTATGGACAGCAACATTCAGAAGTATCGTGTCTTCATTAAAACAGTCGAGACAGGCAGCTTTACACGCACCGCGCAGGAGCTCAACTATGCGCAATCTTCCGTAAGCAAAATGATTGCCGACCTTGAATCAGAATGGGGAATAGCACTGCTCATACGGGATCATTCCGGCGTACATCTTTCTTCCGCAGGAAAAGAGATCCTGCCGTATGCACAAAAATTATGCGATGCATATTATTCCCTGCAGAATCAAGTTGATGAATTGAACGGACTTCAGAAAGGCACGGTGAGAATCGGCGCATTTACAAGTGTGGCAACCCATTGGCTTCCAGAAATATTCGCTGCGTTTCAAAAAGAATATCCAGGCATCGAATATGAAATACTGCTTGGTGATTATGATGAAATTGAAACATGGCTTGAGCAGGGAAGAATTGATTGCGGATTTTTAAGCATGCCGGTACAGAATCAGCTTGAAACAATTCCAATGCAGAAAGATGAATACGTTGTTGTCCTTAATAAAAAACATCCGCTCGCTGCAAAGAGCCGCATAGACATTCACGCACTTGAACGCGAACCATTCATGCTTCTTGAACACGGCGGCCGCACCGAAGTCTCACGCTTGCTTGAGGAATACGATGTTCATCCTGACATCAAATTTACTACGTGGGAGGATTATGCAATCATGGCGATGGTGGAAAAAGGTCTTGGGGTAAGCATTCTTCCGCGAATGATACTCCACCGCGTGCCATACAAGCTCGAAATACGTCCGCTCAAAAAACCGTTCTATCGCGAAATTTGTTTTGCGGTAAAAAGCAAGTCAGAACTTTCTCCCGCGACAAAACGGTTCATGGAATACTTGAAGTACCGGACAGTCTAACTGTTATATCCGTTTTCCAATCACAAAGCACGTCATCGAGATTGCACCGAGCGCGCACTCGTTGTTGTACACACGCACTTCATCTTCGCCACCAGAAGCACCAAGCACATATAGCAGCGGGAAAAAATGGTCCGGCGTAGTAAATGATTTCTGTGCACAGCTCCCTGCCTTCTCGTAGTGGATTACATCAGAGAAGCGGTGTTCTTTTACTGCGCTGGTGATATATGAATCAAACTGACTCGCCCAGTCGTAACCGCCGTCCATGTTCCAGTCAACACGCGAAAGGTTGTGCACCACGTTTCCGCTTGCAATGACGAGCACCCCTTCGTCACGGAGCGGAGCAAGCGCTTTTCCAAGATTGAAGTGATATGCTGCATCCTTCGTCATGTCAACGCTGAGCTGCACCACGGGAATATCCGCCTTAGGATACATGCGGCGAAGTACCGACCACGCACCGTGATCAATGCCCCACGTGTTGTCAACAGACGTACCGTTTAACAGCGACTGCACACGATGCGCAAGTTCCGCGCTACCGGACGCGTTATATTTTACTGCGTACAGTTCTTCTGGAAAACCATACATGTCATACACCATTTTCGGCGATGCTGAATCATTTACAAAAGAACCTTCGGTCATCCAATGCGCGCTCACCATAAGAATTGCTTTTGGTACTGGAATGTCAGCAGCAATTTTCTTCCAGCCTTCAGAAAAAGCTGAATCTTCAACAGCATTCATCGGCGAACCGTGACCTACAAAAACGACGGGCATTCTTTGCGACATATTAGAACCTCCGTACAGAATTCACATACGTACGTATATTCAATATCATAATTCCCAATAAAGAAGTCAATTTTTTTCAGTTACATCCAAAAATACATCTTTTGCACCCTTGTATTCTGCGGTATTCTATACGAAACTGTCCATAACGGAGGTTCGGTATGATTATTCAATTTATTTGTCTTGTCTGCGTCTCTTCACTCTTGGAGGTACTCATAGACACAGTAAGCGGTGGTGCTCTGTTTCAAATTGTCAATCCGGCAATTGCATTGGTACTCTTACTGAGTGGAGGTGCAGTGCTGTTTGTTTCTGGATGTATAAAAGATTTGAAGCTGCTTTTTCTTCCTCCTAAAAAAATGGCTACTGCTGAAATTACTGAATTAAAAAACACAAAAAATGCACTTGAACAAATGATCAAAACTTTTTTCATCACTGCTCTTTTTATCTCATGTGCGGCCTTTGTAGTGTTCATGTTCAATTACACAAATCTACAGACTGTCGGCCCTAATCTTGCTACATTACTCATTGCTCCTGCAACAGCATGTATGTATGCAGTCATTCTTGTGCCTCTTGCTGCGAAATGTGAAAAGCAGGCAACTGTTGTAATGGCAGAACAAACAGGTGACAGCAGAAAAAAAACTTCCGCAAAAAGAATACTGCTTTCTGCTTTACGGGTTGCATTGTTCATTGCATTTCTGATTGCCGCTTTTATAGTAATCTATCATACATCACTTAAAAACGAAACTGATTTTTCATTTACGTATATTTTTGATCTCCCCTCATTTATGGTAATGACGCTTTTTCCTCTTTCATCACTGTTCTTTTCTGGAACACTGCGCGATTTTGGAAAAGCATTCAAAACAATTTTCGGAAACTGCCAGTATTCTGTTTCAGAAAAAAATCAGATGCACGCTTCAATCGAACTTGTCATCCAGACACTTTTATATTCAAGCATACTGATGACCATTACCAATTTTTTTGCCATACTCACTCACCTTGAAGCCAGAACATATCTGGCAGAAAACATGTTTGTCGGAGTAGTGCCGTTACTTTTTGCTGCACTATTTTCATTCGTACTCATACCTATTGATGCTATAATCTGTAGGAGACAAAATGACACCGGCCTTTCCAAAGAAAATTAAAACAGTGATACAGTGTGTGCTTCTTGCAGCTTTTACCGCAGTCGCATGCATTGCTTCTCACATACAGTTACAAGAAATTATTTCTCTTCCAGAACTGCTGCTTGTAATTTTTGGCGCCGGGATATTTGCACTGTTTAAACCGGAAACAATCTCGTATGTGAAAGCCGCGCAACGATATGCGTTTATTATTGGGGCACTGCTCTCTGTTCTGCTGCTGCTTGCCACGGTGAGCAACCCTCAGACACTTTCTAGCACGACGACCAATGCCCAATCACAAGTCATCATCATGTCACTCACCTATCGCATGGTAAAAAGCGCACGTCCACTGCTGTACGGATGTGCAATGTATCTGCTACTCTCCTTTTTTGCTGATACAAAATCTTCACCCGATGCCACGCAATCACCATGCAAAGACAATGCTCAACCGAACAATGAATCACTCAACAAACAAAATAATGAGGTGCAGGACAATACCAATTCGCTGAACAGCATTCTTTCTCGCCGCGAACTTGAAGTTGCCCGCCTTGCAGCACAAGGGATGACAAACGCAGAGATTGCAGAAGAGTTGTACATTTCGCCTGTCACAGTAAAACGTCACCTGGCAACAATATTTGAAAAGGTACACATCACTTCGCGCAGAGAATTGAGAATCATGCTGAAATAAATTTGACATATCATAATAATGATAGTATTATGATAGATAAAGGATACCACAATGCCTACAATCAGACCAATTTCAGACTTGCGGAATAATTTTACTTCTATATCAGAAACAGTCCATTCTGAAAATGAACCTGTTTTCTTAACAAAGAATGGTGTCGGTGATATGGTTGTCATGTNTATTTTACTGCGTACAGTTCTTCTGGAAAACCATACATGTCATACACCATTTTCGGCGATGCTGAATCATTTACAAAAGAACCTTCGGTCATCCAATGCGCGCTCACCATAAGAATTGCTTTTGGTACTGGAATGTCAGCAGCAATTTTCTTCCAGCCTTCAGAAAAAGCTGAATCTTCAACAGCATTCATCGGCGAACCGTGACCTACAAAAACGACGGGCATTCTTTGCGACATATTAGAACCTCCGTACAGAATTCACATACGTACGTATATTCAATATCATAATTCCCAATAAAGAAGTCAATTTTTTTCAGTTACATCCAAAAATACATCTTTTGCACCCTTGTATTCTGCGGTATTCTATACGAAACTGTCCATAACGGAGGTTCGGTATGATTATTCAATTTATTTGTCTTGTCTGCGTCTCTTCACTCTTGGAGGTACTCATAGACACAGTAAGCGGTGGTGCTCTGTTTCAAATTGTCAATCCGGCAATTGCATTGGTACTCTTACTGAGTGGAGGTGCAGTGCTGTTTGTTTCTGGATGTATAAAAGATTTGAAGCTGCTTTTTCTTCCTCCTAAAAAAATGGCTACTGCTGAAATTACTGAATTAAAAAACACAAAAAATGCACTTGAACAAATGATCAAAACTTTTTTCATCACTGCTCTTTTTATCTCATGTGCGGCCTTTGTAGTGTTCATGTTCAATTACACAAATCTACAGACTGTCGGCCCTAATCTTGCTACATTACTCATTGCTCCTGCAACAGCATGTATGTATGCAGTCATTCTTGTGCCTCTTGCTGCGAAATGTGAAAAGCAGGCAACTGTTGTAATGGCAGAACAAACAGGTGACAGCAGAAAAAAAACTTCCGCAAAAAGAATACTGCTTTCTGCTTTACGGGTTGCATTGTTCATTGCATTTCTGATTGCCGCTTTTATAGTAATCTATCATACATCACTTAAAAACGAAACTGATTTTTCATTTACGTATATTTTTGATCTCCCCTCATTTATGGTAATGACGCTTTTTCCTCTTTCATCACTGTTCTTTTCTGGAACACTGCGCGATTTTGGAAAAGCATTCAAAACAATTTTCGGAAACTGCCAGTATTCTGTTTCAGAAAAAAATCAGATGCACGCTTCGATCGAACTTGTCATCCAGACACTTTTATATTCAAGCATACTGATGACCATTACCAATTTTTTTGCCATACTCACTCACCTTGAAGCCAGAACATATCTGGCAGAAAACATGTTTGTCGGAGTAGGTGCCGTTACTTTTTGCTGCACTATTTTCATTCGTACTCATACCTATTGATGCTATAATCTGTAGGAGACAAAATGACACCGGTCTTTCCAAAGAAAATTAAAACGGTGATACAGTGTGTGCTTCTTGCAGCTTTTACCGCAGTCGCATGCATTGCTTCTCACATACAGATAAAAGAAATCATTTCTCTTCCAGAACTGCTGCTTGTTATTTTTGGCGCCGGAGTATTTGCACTATTTAAACCGGGAACAATCTCGTATGTGAAGGCCGCGCAACGATATGCGTTTATTATTGGGGCACTGCTCTCTGTTCTGCTGCTGCTTGCCACGGTGAGCAACCCTCAGACACTTTCTAGCACGACGACCAATGCCCAATCACAAGTCATCATCATGTCACTCACCTATCGCATGGTAAAAAGCGCACGTCCACTGCTGTACGGATGTGCAATGTATCTGCTACTCTCCTTTTTTGCTGATACAAAATCTTCACCCGNTGCCACGCAATCACCATGCAAAGACAATGCTCAACCGAACAATGAATCACTCAACAAACAAAATAATGAGGTGCAGGACAATANCAATTCGCTGAACAGCATTCTTTCTCGCCGCGAACTTGAAGTTGCCCGCCTTGCAGCACAAGGGATGACAAACGCAGAGATTGCAGAAGAGTTGTACATTTCGCCTGTCACAGTAAAACGTCACCTGGCAACAATATTTGAAAAGGTACACATCACTTCGCGCAGAGAATTGAGAATCATGCTGAAATAAATTTGACATATCATAATAATGATAGTATTATGATAGATAAAGGATACCACAATGCCTACAATCAGACCAATTTCAGACTTGCGGAATAATTTTACTTCTATATCAGAAACAGTCCATTCTGAAAATGAACCTGTTTTCTTAACAAAGAATGGTGTCGGTGATATGGTTGTCATGTCACTTTCTTATTATGAACAGCAAATGGCAAAACTAGAACTTTATCAAAAACTTGAAACAGCCCGTACAGAAATACATAATGGTGCGAAAGGAAAAGATGCTAAGAAATTGCTTAAGAAATTAATGGATTAAATGGAAAATGAAATCTTCAAAGTAAAAATCTATCCCTCTGCAGAACGTGATTTGCATGAGATAAAAACATACTTTGAAAATACACTTTGCATATCAGTAAAAAGACTTTTTACTAAATTTTATAAAGACATTGATTTGCTAGAAACATTTCCTTTTTCATTTCCTGCAGTAAAAGATCCGTATCTCAACAGTCTGGGATATAGAATNATACCGATTGAAAATTATATTATTTTCTATATCATTAAAGACAAAGAAGTTCAAATCCACCGAATCTTATATGGGAAGAGAAATTATTTAAAGCTGTTAAAATAAAGTATCATCACTTTAATTTCTTTTCCGTATACACAATCGACGTAACTTCAAAATCAACTAAATCAGAAAGCGGCACTTCATTTGCATGCTGTAGGAATTCCACAAAAGAATTCCATCCGTACTTGTCATGTAACTTTGCAAAATCTTCGCAGTAGATGAGTGCGTGCTTATTGAGCGGTGAAGGGAACGGCGCACTCTTTGACACGTCCACCGAACATCAGTCTTTGAAGCTCATGTATTTGCAAGAGCGTATCGTAACACTTGATATATAAAGACAATTCATAGTTAACTTGACACCGTCTTAATATAATGTTAAAAATAATATATAAAAGCAAAGGTGGTATCAGGTGAAAAGAAATTTACAAGTTACAGTTCTCAGTTCTTTATTTACTTTCGCTGCTGTATTATTAAGTTCTTGAGCTTCAACAGCTGCGGTAAAAACATACAACACGACTAATGTACCAGAAGAAGATCTGGTAACAGTCTCTCTGATTAATAATGTAGGTGTATGTAAAATCGACGGAGAATCCACATGGGTTGGCAATCAAAATATCAGACTTACACCTGGTACACATACACTTATGCTTAATATTCTTGGTCGGCTAAGTGAAAAAGATGCCTCAACTACTTACAAAGAACCGGAAACTTATTCCAAAGAAAAAACGATTGTCATAAAAAAAGGATATGAATATGTGATTTTTCCGTCTGTTGATAAAGAAACAGCTGATTCCATGGATGCGATTGATGCAGAACTTGCAATGGTATGGAATATGGCAGACTATAATAAAGATCAGACGGATTCACTCGATGCAATCCGTGAAAAAGAGAAAGCAATCAGCCAGAAACTCTCTTATAAATTAACATGCAAAAATGTAAATCTCATAAAAGACAGCGAATACACAATGAAAATGCCTGTTGACCGGCCTCTTACTCGCACTATTGAAATACTCGATGAATTACCTGCGGACGGGAAATATGAGATTATCGGTTCAGTTGAATATACAATAAATACAACAGCATTTATCCTGAAAAAAATTCCTGATTCAAGCTGCCTCAACAGAATGGAAGAGCTTGCAATTGAGAACAATGCTGATGCACTTGTTGTCAATTTCTATAAAACTACCATCAATCCGAATTATCGTCGTATCGGCAATGGTGTTGCAATAAAATATATAAAATAATTTTTATATCGTTTTATTATTGTCTTTGTAATTTATTTTCCGCATCGATTGACAAGCAATGCATAACATGTCGNATGATCCATGCAGNTGCTAGACATTGCTCNNTTATTTTTANCGTACGCCATTCATTCATCTCAGTATCTCCCTACTCAAAAGATGATTTTTAAGATATTCGTAACGCGCACGCTTCTCTGCCTTTAGAAAATGTTCTGGAGACCATCTGCTGCGCAAACGAGGGGCGCAGGTGTATTCACACCAAATTGATGAAAGTGCGTCATACAAATCGATTGGAGTTTCAATCCCTTTATACATATGAGTAATTGCTTTTACACCATTAGCTGTTTGCCAACCATTAAACTGATACGCCATAAAAAGCCTCCGTACTTGCAAGCGAGTATATCATATTTCTTTATACAATGATAATCGCTGCAAGTACAGAAACGAATTTATTTTTTGCTTAACAATGCTTGCAAATCTGCTTCTGGTGTAGTAATTGGTGCAATATGAAATTGCTCAATAAGAAAATTCAAAACATCAGGTGAAATGAAAGCAGGGAGTGTCGGTCCTAACCTTATGTTTGTTATTCCCAAATAAAGCAATGTTAACAAAATACAAACTGCTTTTTGTTCATACCAAGAAAGCACCATTGAAAGAGGAAGCTCATTCACTCCGCATTTAAATGCATCAGCAAGAGCGACGGCAACTTTTATTGCACTATATGCATCATTGCACTGCCCCATATCCATAATACGTGGAAGTCCTTCAATTGTTCCCAAATCCAAATCGTTAAATCTATACTTACCACATGCGAGGGTCAATATGATTGTATCAGAAGGTGTCTGCTTTACAAAATCTGTATAATAATTTCTTCCAGAACGTGCACCATCACAGCCACCTACTAAGAAGAAATGTTTTATCTTTCCTGCTTTTACTGCATCAATCACTTTATCTGCAACACTAAGAACGGTTCCATGACCAAAACCGGTCATAACGGATGCACCACCATTAATTCCCTTGAACACTGTGTCCTCTTTATATCCACCGAGAGCAAGAGCTTTTTCTATGACTGGAGTAAAATCTTTTTTATCATCAATATGAACAATATCTGGATATGAAACTACTTCGGTAGTAAACACACGGTCTGCATAACTTGGTTTTGGAGGCATAAGACAGTTAGTTGTGAAAAGAACAGGTGCAGGAAGAGAATCGAATTCTTTTTGCTGATTCTGCCAGGCTGTTCCAAAGTTACCTTTTAGTTGCGGATACTTCTTAAGTTCAGGATATGCATGTGCAGGAAGCATTTCACCATGAGTATACACATTTACACCTTTACCATTTGTCTGTTCAAGCAGAAGTTTCAAGTCGTTAAGATCATGCCCTGATATTACAATGAATGGACCTTTTTCAACGGTGAGCGTAACACTCGTTGGAACAGGAACACCAAATGATGAAGTGTTTGCTGTATCTAGCAATTCCATACAAGCAAGATTTACTTTTCCTGTTTCCATGACTATTGGAAGCAACTCATCTTTACCCCAATCTTCTGCAAGAGAATACAATGCTTTATAGAAAAAATTATTTACTTCTTCATTTTGATATCCAAGCATAAGTGCATGATACGCGTATGCAGCAATTCCTCGAATACCAAAAAGAATAAGTGATTTAAGTGAGCGTACATCAACTTGTGCAGTCCAAATTTTTTGCATGTCGTAAATATCAGTGTTGCCACAACGTGAATTGCAACTTTCGCAAGAAGGAGCTATCACATTTTTTTCTGCAACAACACGATTAATCAAGATATGTAAAGTTTCTTCATTAAAATTTACATTTGTAATTGTTGTGAACAATCCTTCAAGAATCAGACGAGTAGCTTTCTCTGTTTTACCATTCTGTTCGGCAGCACGAGCAAGTCCAATAAGTGCTCCAGTAAGTTCATCTTGCAAACGTGCTACTTCAGCAGTCTTTCCACATACGCCAACTTTTCCTGTACAACCACGGCAACCATTGCTTGTACCAGTCTGTTCACATTGAAAACAAAACATTTCTGTATCCATAAAAAAACTCCTTGCAACATTCGTGCACATATACTAATTTCTTGATTGAATCATACGATATAGATAAAATGAAGTATGTTGTAATTACAACAATTCTTCTAATACATAAGGCCAAAAGAAAAATATTAAAAAANTAAGTATTGAGCCAATTCCATTTATCAGATACTATGTATGTAACAATCGGAAGCGACACTGGAGGTCTGCGTCGTGTCTTACCCTATGAACGGGTGCAAAGCTGCTGTTGTTCATGTCTGGCGGGCATTCATCTACCGCCTTTTCGCGTTTTATTTCTCACTTCAAAAATCAATTTGATACATTCACGGCATTTTTTTTCGCCGCGTGATTACACTCGCACGCACCGTATTGGAAGATGCGTCGTTCATCGCCTCATGTCTTGTAGGTAAAAGCAAACGCTTTCTTCTGCAATGCGGATACGATGACCGTCTGTTCACCACACCAGTAACAGAATCGCAGATACGCATGCATCTTGCTTCACGGAAAGAATCTATATTCATCTCACTTTTTCTTGACGACACGATTGTTGGTTCTTGTGAACTTTCCTGCACTTCATCCGGAAATAAAACAGTCTGTACCCTCATGCGATTTATTATTGCAGAAAATTTTCGCGGACAGGGAATCGGGAGTGCTTCTCTTGCAAAGATAACTGACTATGTGCAAAACACGCTACATGCAAATGTATTCAGATTGTTTGTGTATGCTTTCAATGAAAACGCAGTCAGCTGTTATGAAAAAAAGGGATTTAAGAAAATTGAATCATATTCACGTGATGACGGAAATTCTGTGTATCGCATGGAAGTGAAATTGACTGCTTAGTTTAATCATTTTCCTTGACCGTCCAGCACAAACAAGATTACAATCTTTAAATCAAACTATACATGAGGTTTACCATGAACTACATCATCCGCAATGAAGAAGAAAAAGATTACACCGCCGTAGAAGAACTCAATCGCATTTCATTTTGGAATGTGAATTTCCCTGGTGCAAGCGAACATTACCTTGCACACATTCTACGCACACATCCCGACTTCATCAAGGCGCTTGATTTTGTTATAGAAAAAGATGGCAGGCTCATTGCAAACATCATGTACACAAAATGCAAATTGATTGCTGATGATGGAACTGAAAAACAAATACTTACGTTCGGCCCGGTATGTGTTCATCCCGACTACCAGCGGCAAGGGTATGGAAAAAAANTGATTGCGTATTCCTTTGACAAAGCGCGGGAACTTGGCTACGACACCGTTGTCATCTTTGGNCATCCGAGCAATTATGTGANCATGGGATTTGAGAGCTGCCAGAAACATAATGTCTGCGTAGGAAAATTTACTCCGGGCGCAGAAGACAACACTGCAATCTTTCCAACCGCTATGCTTGTGAAGGAATTGCAGCCCGGCTGCCTCGACGGACGACGCTATCATTATGTTGGAAGCACTGCGGATGAATTCACGGAAGCTGATGCTGAGAAATTCGACAAGACATTACCGCCGCTTAAAAAAGAAGTGAAGCCGTGCCAGGAAGAATTTTACATCTACAGCCACTCGTCGCTCGCTCCGCTTGAAGAAAAGAAAATGCTCGTGCACATCATTCAGGAGCATACNGCCGTNCTTTTCACAAACNTNAAAGCGCAGATTGANCAGTCTGATCTGAACGCATTGCTCGACGGACTTCCGAACAGCCGCTATCTTTTTCATGCNCTTCATTCNCTCGACCGCTGGTACATCAATCCTGATGATTATACATTCCCCGGAGCTACCGTTGCTGGTGTTGACGAACACTTTTCAGTCATTGATGAAAAGCGTCCCGGCTACGAACAGGCGCCCGATCTTCATATCACGAAAGAGCAGTTNTTAAAATATNAATCGTATGTTGAAGAAAAAATAAATGCGTATCTTTCATCACTCAATGATGATATGCTTGCAGAAAAAGTTTCTCCTCAAAAATCATACACACGGCTCGGACTCATCTTGTCGCAGTTCCGGCACTTCATGTTTCATCTGGGCATGTCGGAAACGCTCACTTTTGAGAATGACCACACGTGGCCGGAATATACCGGATATTCGTGGACACCAACAATGAATTGCCCAAACAACAATGCTTCTGACTTCAAGCACTAACTGTTTTTTTCAACTCGCATGAACGACATAGTTTCGTAGTTACATACGAAATCGTCGCAATCAAAATCATCATGCACACATAGTCAACTACAAACAGCACATACCCGCGCGACAGGTCAAAAAAGAAAAACGGCTGGCGGTACAGCAGATACTTTCCAATGCCCCGCACGATGAACGCATATACACCGTATGCGGACGCAGCAGCAATCATGATGCGGAAAACGATAGTCCTTGTTTTCTGCCAGGCAGAATGTTTTTTAGAATCACCGATGCCTGTTTCTGACGGCCGGCGGCATTGTACTGCGTTTGCCAGCACACCCGCATGAAGACCCACGTGCAGCGACATGAACACGAAGTACCAGTGCGATGCAACAAGATGCGCCGCGCGTGCAAAAGACATACCGCTTTCAATATGCAGAAAAACAAATACGTGGTTAGAAATCAGTATGCCGCTTATTATAAGAAACACTGCGCAGATCACGATTCCAAAATTAATAATCACCTGAATAATACGAAGCACTGGAACCGTTTGTCGCAGTTCTTTTGTCTGCTTTCCACCAAGCGTTCTTTTGCAGAATGACACATACCATCGCCGGTTGAGTGTAATATGTGTAATCCATAAAACAAACGTCAGCACACCGCACACTTCATGTACAATGTCCGCAGTGAACAACAGATTGCCGCCCATGAGGACAACGGTGAGCAGCATCATCAGCACATCAATTACGACACGAAATCGTTTCATCTGCACACAGCCTTTATTTCACCGCGATATTATTTTTCTTAAGCCACGCCTGCACGTCTTTCTTCGCACCAGTTACGTTTGTGTAGTATACGGCAAACCCTGTTTTAGAAACAGCTGCCTTCGGTTCCGCCTTCTGAATGGTGCTGATTGTTCTGAGCAGACCGCTGCCGCCGCTCGTGCAGAACACATACACGTTTTTGCCGGAAAGATCAACGCTGTTGAGCCACGTGTTCACCGCCATCGGTACATCGTACCACCACGTCGGGAAGCCGATGAAAATATTTTCGTAGCCGCTCACATCAGTCTTTGTCGTAATCGGCACCGGTGTCTGTTTGCGCTGCTCTTCTTTTTCCATCGACACAACGTCATCGTAGCTGTCGGGATATGCGTCCTTCATTTTAAGCGACACCATATCGCCGCCCGCAAGTTCCTGAATCATCTGCGCAATCACTTCGGTGTTGCCCCGCACCTTGCCGTTGTATGTTGTGCGGCTTGCGGAAGAGTCTGCATCAGTCTGAACCGTCTTCTGATTTCCGTATAACGTAAAGTAGACGATGAGATTCTTTGATTTCGCAGTTCCATCTGTCTGCGCAAACAAACATGCAGCACATACTGCCGCAGATACAAGTGCAATTAATTTTTTCATTATAATTTTCCTCTCTATTAAAAAGATCGTTCTGCAAAATAATTATTAATTTCTTCCATCCGCGCCATCTGCTTCACTTTGAACGGACAGCGCTCTTCGCAGTGGCCGCATTTAATGCATGCATCTGCTTTGACTGAAAGATTCTGGTAATGTCCCGCAGCCATGTCATCACCGATTTTTGCCAAGTCGTAATATTTATTAACAAGACCGATGTCTATTCCCGCAGGACACGGCTCGCAGTGGTTGCAGTACACACAGCGACCAGCCGCTTTTTTCGGAGTCACTGTTCCGAGAACGGAATATGATTTCTGCTCTGAGGAAGCGTCGGTGTATTCGAGCAGTGATTTCACTTCGTCCTTGTCTGCTGCGCCCGGAATACATGAAAGGACTGCAGGACGGTCAAGATTGTATGCAAGACACTGCACCGGCGTAAGCGCGACACCGATGGGCGACCGCTTCTTGTCGAGCAGCTGCCCCCCGGCAAACGGCTTCATCACCGTAATGCCTATGCCGCGTTTCTGCGCTTCAATGTACAGCGCGCTCCGGTCATCTGCAGAACCGTGTGCAAAATCACCCTTTGCATAATCGTATGCAGGATTTATGGAAAACATGAATGAATCAATGTCGTCTGTCTCAAGAAATTTCCGCGCGACAGACGGTGTATGTGAAGAAAAACCAAGATGATGAATCACGCCCTGCTTCTTGAGCGACTTCATGTAATCAAACAGACCGCCGTTCAGCACTGCTTCCAAATCAGATTCTTCATCAACGCAGTGCACGTAGCCGAAGTCAGTGTAGCCGAGGCCGGATACATCAAGCTCCTTTTCAAACGAACGCTTTATTTCATCAAAGTCACGGCTGAATCCGTACGTGTCATCGGGATACACCGCGCCGAAATGCATCTGAGTAAAAACAGAATTGCGTCTGCCTTTTACCGCGCGCCCGAATTCACGGAACACGCCGGTCGTACTGCAGCACAAGTCAAAGAAATTCACCCCGTGCTCAAGTGCATACGAAATGGCTTCGTACGTTTTATTTTCTTCTATATTACCAAGCCCTATTCCAATTACGCTGAGCGCTTCCGTTCCGTGCGGAAGTCTCCGGTATTCCATCATATTCTGCCTCCACTGCTGATGACTTGCTTTCAAGCATAGTACTTGGAGTTCACTTCAAGTCAAGCGGAGCGGAGAAATTTCTTACGAATGAAAGAGGCGGTCATTGCCGGCCGCCTTATTGTTGTTTTTTTATCGTACCATCAATCAACGGAATCAGCATAGTTGTTTCAAACGGATCTAGAAAATACAAAGAGATATTCAATAAAATAAAAAAGGCTAGCATCTTCCACTATAAAGCAGAAGGTGGTAGCCGGACTATTGGAACCGGTAAACCGTTGCCCAATGCTTTAAATATACCACAAACAGATGAAAAGTCAAACGCAAACCGATGAATCTTGACGGCATTATTGGAAAATACGCATCAGATAAACAGGTGAAAAATAACTGACAATATAAATGTTCAGGATTTTACGTCTGAAAATTAGGATGCGCAACATACAAAAGCCATGCTCCTAGGCTTTAGACAGAACATTCATCGCGGTGCAATACTTTTTGTGCTTGTTGCTGTCGTTTATTCCTATAACGTTCAGTTCGATATCAGAAAAATACTTGACGATATTTTTATCTAGTATTACTGTTATTTGTAGCATATAACCACAGTATTTATGGCTATACGGTAAAGGTCTGGCTGCGCCACCGCCGGAGGAGTAATCCTGTGAAGGCATATAATGCAGCCGCTTGAAAGCATTGGTGAGGTCCAATGCTTTTTTTATTCAACTCCAATTACAATAATTTTACCATTTATTCCATAAACAATTTCTGTATTATACGGTTTTTCTGCTAATTTCCTTTTTTGTATGATGCCCCTCACCGGAAAAATCTTTTTCAGGTCGTTAAACCATGCATATATCTATTTCTACTTATGAAAAAGACAAGAACAATATACTTAATAAAATAAAAATGGCTGATCAGATTTTCTTTACAGAGAAATCTGTCAGCCAAATAACGAATCTGTACACAAAAAGTGCAGTAACTCGTTCGACGGGTAGTTATGAAAACTACTTATCTAATAATATAACACATCAATCAGAAAAGTAAAGTATTCCACAGAGTGAACCTCAGGTACGTTTGACGACCCTCCAAATTTTCCGGGTCGTTATACGTAATTACATTTAAGCATCTATATACAATGCAGACCGAGGCGACATTCCGACAACACTCGCCTGCGTTTTAAATAAAAAAGTCATCAAGAATGTAAACGGGAAGGAAGAATCCTGTCCGGTAATTGCCTTCATCGAACCGAACATGAGCAGTGAAGAAGCAACCGTTATCTTATCTGCATATCCCGAAAATCAGTACGAAAGATTTCTTGAAGATAATATAAAAGACGGGCTCTTGTATTTAAAAAATAAAGAAGCCCTCAGACGGGACTCTCCGGTAGTCAATGCCACCCGTATAGCCACTGTGTCTTTCAACGGACTTCTTTGTACAAACAATATAGCAAGATTCAATGAAAACGTCAATCTAAAACGCGTGCAGAACAACGGCATGGCCCTGCAGTTTATTCCAGAGAAAGAAAAATCCATAAAGGTCTGCAATGCTGCAAAAAGAGAGAACCCTGCCTGCATACTATTTTTTCCTGAGCGCAATAGGAATATAAATCTTTATTCAGAAATATTTTCTACTCGTGATAAAACAGCCATTCAAAACATTCCAGATAAATTTTTCATTGATTCATTAAAAAATTATTTACAACAATCAATGTCCAAGGAATATAACAATCAACCCAGAATGGCTTTTTCATCAATTAATAAACGTATTACAGATTCACAACACGAACTTATAAAGCAGTCAATTCTTGCTGAATATGGCATCTACGATGAAAGCTACAGCTTAAGCGAATCAGAAATCATTGATGAATTCAAGGAATGGGCTAAACAGGAAGCAGCAATCCAAAAGCAAATTAAACATATACAAGGAGAAAATAACATCATGGAAAATGCAACGACAGGAACAAACCAGACAGTCACTTCCGCAGATAACCTGACAGCCGTTGAATATCTTATGCAAAAGATAAACGGTTCAGGTATTTCAATTCATCTTTCAAAGGAAGAGATGAAGGAAATTCTTGATACCGGAAAGAACGTCCAGAAGATGTCCGTCAAATACGGCACAAGCCAGGACATCGAAAAAAACAACGAGCACACTTTCAACGGCTACGGCACGTACGTTGTCTCATTGAATGAAGAAAATGCGAAACAGCTCGGCATTAAAATTGCTTCCCGTAAATATGGTGGAACCTTCTACATTAACAACCAGCCGTTGTCCGACTTTCTGCAGGAGAAGAATTTCTCTCCGTACTGGTCAAAGCGTCTGGAACAATTCAAAAGCACTTCCATTGATGAACTTACTGGCGAGCTTTTGAAAGCAGACACCAAAGGTAATCCTGCGCTTGAAAAAGAACAGGCTGCGCTTACCACATTGTTCGGACTTGGGCTTGTAGACTACAAACGCGAGCAGACCTATTTATATTCCGTGGACATTCCGGACAACGACAATACAAATTATCTTCTGTATGGCAATCCTATAGGAATTGAACATGCAAACAAAATCAATGAACAACTGGAAAAGATAGGAGCTAATTGGCGTGTTTCTCGCAATGATATAGGTCAGGACGTTTATTTTGATGTGCTCAGCAAAAATGTTTTCAACGGAAGTCAGAAACAGGCGAGCGAGTTTCTGCAGAAACTCGGATATGTCGGAATGGAAATGGATAAATCGAACTACATTTTGTTCAACGACAAGGACATGAACATCAGCGACCGTGTACAGTATATGAAGGACAAGGACGGTGAAGTCTACGGGTTCGCCTATGAAGGTGCAATTTACTGCGATGAGGATTTGCTGAACTCGAACACACTTGCGCATGAATACACACACATCTGGGACAGATATGTTCAGAACAACAATCCGGAATTATGGCGGCAGGGAAAGGACATACTTAAAGGAACAAGTCTCTGGCAATCTGTTGTGGAAGATAAAAACTATGAAAATCTTACAACAGATGATGCAATCCTTTCTGAATGCCACAGCCGGATTGTCGGAGATATGGCAGGAAAAATCCTTGAAAACATTGCAAAAAGGGACGGTGGACTTACCAAAGACCAGGTAATTGACTGGGACAAGGAGGTTTCTGAATACATAACAGATGAGCTCGTCATAAAGCCGGAACTCGGAGAGAAAAATAAAGTTCCCGCAACAGTCAGAGCTGAATATCTTAAGCAATTCCTCTCCATGCCAATGAAAGATTTGATGAATGAAATAAATATTGCACAGAATAATCAAATATCTGAAATACAAAAAATGATCTCACAAGGACATGAACATCAATTTTCAACTAACATTGATTTACATCTTCCCAGCCATTCTTGGTCAGAAGAATTGAAAGAAGTTATAACAAATACCTCTTATCAGAGTATGCTTGAAAATCGTGAATTACAAATTAAAGGAAAGGCTGGAAATGAACAAGCAGCAGTGGAACTCGTCTCAAAAATTGTAAATAAAGAAGTGGTAAGCCAATTAGCAGAAAAATATCCAGACGCAATTGTTATTCCTATTCCTTCAATGGAAACAGCTGATAAAAGACCTAATGCTATTCCAATGGCATACGCTAGAGAATATGAGAAAGCAGGATTAAATATTTCAACTGACATAATTGAAATAGATTCGGCTCATCATACTGGAAAAAATGCTTTTAAGAGAACTGTAAATCGACCGCATTTTGACGGTGAAGTAATAAAAGGGAAAGAATACATTATTGTCGATGATGTATTTACAATGGGTGGAACAATTAACTCATTAAAGAACTTTATTGAAGATAAAGGCGGCAGAGTTGTTTCTGTTTCCACCTTGACACCAGGCGTTGAAAACAGTAAAATTTTAGGTATTACAGATGAAACTGTTACTGTACTCAAAAAAATTGACCAGAAGGGGGAACTTTTAAATGCAATCCACAAACTTGACATCGCAGAAAACTATGAAGCACTTACTGACCCTATCGGTAAATACATCGTCAAAAACCGAGAAAAGATTATTAACGAAGAAAGAACAAGAAGAGCGCAGAACAATTCAAAATACAATGATGAACAAAATCAGAGAAATCAATCGTTAAGTAATTCTCCTGTTTCTAATCAAATCGATCAAATTCTTGATAAAGAGATTGAATCCGTTCAAGAAAATGGCGGACTTTCTGACGCTGCAATAGAAGCCGACATTAAAGCCGAAAAAAATCAAAAGGCAGATTACATAGACGAACCCGAACAAAATCCTACTGACGATTTTCCAATGTTTACACTCGAAAATGACCATTTTGCCTATCCGCAGGAACTTTACAATGCGTTTGAAAAATTCAACAGCATAGAGCCTGAAAAATGGAATCTTCCTGTAGAAGGTAAAGTTGCAGTAAAGCGCCTGATTGACGTTGCAGAAATTAAAGGCGGCGATAAAAACAAGTCAATCGAAAGACTGAATAATTATATCTTATCAGAAGAATACAAGCGCGAAGAATCAAGCTATTCCAAAATTCTTACGCCTGTTTTTGAAGCATACAACAACAAGGATGAAACTTTCTCTTACAGTTTTTCGGTTGATGAAATAAAACATAAAATCGATTTTCAAAGACAGAAGGAGGAAAACAGTATGTCTAATGTAAATCAGCCTGGGCATGATTCTGAAAATGAGTTCAATAAAGTTCATATCAATACCCACTTTGAAACAAAAGATAATCAAAAATTATCAGAAGAGATAAATTCCTTAAATATTTCTGATATTGGTATTTATGATACTGAAATAAAAGTTTCAAATGAAACACCATTCGTTTATCAAAAATTAGGTTTTCCAAACAGAGAAGTAAAAATATATAAAGATAAAATCGCAAGGGCGCTTTTAATAAGTCCTGATGACAAAACGGGGACAGGACAGAGCAAGAAGGAAGGTCCTCGGTTCCAGCATTGAGGAAAGGCCTGCCGAAGTGGGAGGAAGGGGGACTTTCGGTCACTGGGAATGTGACAGCGTCGTAGGGAGAAGAGACGGAGTAGAGCCGGTGATAATGACAATAGTGGAAAGGATGACTGATTTCTTCATACCGATAAAGATAACAGGGAAGAACGCAGATGCCTACATGGATGAAGGAATCGCGGCACTTGAAAAACGATATGGAAAAGAAAAGTTCTCGAAGATATTCAAAACGATAACAGCGGACAACGGCAGTGAGAATGCAAGGCTAAAAGAGCTTGATGATAGGTATGGAACAAAGGTCTACTTTGCGCATCCATATACTTCATGCGAAAGACCTGTAAACGAACGTCATAACAGAATGCTGCGGCGCTTTGTTCCAAAGGGAAAGAGCATAGCGGGCTATACCATGGAGGATATCGAGGAAATAGAAGACTGGATAAATGGACTTCCCCGGAGACGGCTGAGCTATGCCACCCCGGAAGAGCTTTTTAACGAGCAGCTCGATCTGGTTTATCGAGCTGCATAATAGTTGGATATGGCAGGAAAAAAGTTCAACTTGCTATTGCAATTATCAAATTAACCTCATTCAAAGTTGCCTTGTCATCTTTAAATAAAATCGAAGCTTTTAATTTCATCTGAAAAAATTTGTTTTTCCATGCATTATATTTTTTTCTTTCTGCAGATGTTGTATACCCGGTTTCCAGAGCACCTTTTGCGTATAAAAGAAATTCGATAAAATCTTCCTTAGTATTAGGAACTGGAAAGTTCGAAATTGCATCAACATCCTGTTTATCATCTCCATCACGAAGATCTTGATAAAATTTCTGCAATGCATCAGATGTGGAACGATTGGTAATTTCATACCCGCATTCCGGACATTTTATTGCCATGCTCGGCAGTATCGCGCCGCAATTAGGGCACTTCTTTATCTCGCCGTCGAATGACTGTTGCCGTGTTTCTGACATTTTCTTTTCTCCTCTTTACTCTTATTTTTTTACCAAACGAATCCTTCATTTGATATTTAACAACCCTCAAAACAAAACACTTTGCTCTTACTTCTGCAAAAATTCTTTCTGACTTTCATTGGCACGTTCCTGTTTCGTTTTTACGAAAGTCATAATTATCTCCGTGCAATTTACAGATTTTTATTGTAGCCATGCTTATATGAATCAAAAACTTTTTTCCAATAACTCTCGCGTTTTAAAACATATTCGCATTCAACATTTGAGTTGAAATTTTCTAAAATTGAATATTGAAAATTGTCTTCAACATACTTTATTGAGTTCTTCTTAACAATCTCTTTAAGTTCAACATCTCCGCCATGCCCGTCCTTTATATAATCTGTCCATCGCTGCCAGAGCATTTCTGTTTTGGAAGTTGCCGAACCGATATAGAGTTTTCCCGTTTTCGTATCTGTAATAACGTAAACTGCCTGTTGACTTTTAAGTGCATTAATCCAGACAATCTTATTATTTTCTTGTATTGACTTAAGCTGGTTGTAAGTAAGACATACATTGTCATAACCGTTGAATTCATCAGCATCATAAAAAGAAGGAAGATATTGATTCACTTCCATTTTAACTGAAAGTTTATTGTAATTACCAAAAATTTCGCGAGGTCCGCGTTTATATTTTAAAATCAATCGGCCAGAGAAATGCTCAAATTTTTTGACTTCGCGTGAAAATTTTTCTATTTTGTCATCGTTTTCAGGAACATCATCCAAAAGTTCAAAAGCTGTTATAAAAAGCCATTTATCCGAATTATTTCCCAGCTGCAACAGTCCTATGGCAAGCTGTCCTTTTTTAAATGTAATATTGCTGCCGTTTCTGTGCAGAACACTTTTTTTAAATTCCAGAAAATTATTGTTAAATTCCTCAAGTGCATTCCACGATTCGCCATTATTGCTTATAAGACGAATTTTTGCACGCGCTGAGTCAGTTGAATTTAATTTAAGAAGATCCGCTAATGTAAATATTCCGTCAGGCAGTTTTTCATCGCAATTTGCACAAAATGCCATAATTTTCTCCTAATCAATAATTATTGAATTATTTGATTCACATTGTACCCCCGATTTTCCGTGCAAAAAAGCGTATGAAATTGCAACTTTTTTGTGCGTTAACGCATAAAGCGATTGAATCGTGTTTGGAGTTAGAAGTTTCTTTAAAAAGAGCAAATAATCATCTTTAACCAGTCAATTTTTGTAGAATACTAAAAAGTTGTCGGCTTAACTTGCGTTTTTGGGTATAACGGACTATAGTAAAAGCATGGAACTTTTCAAACGGGAAACATATTTAAATAAAATCCGCGGTTTTTACAACGACACTGATGTTATCAAAGTTTTTACCGGAGTCAGACGCTGCGGAAAATCAAGTATAATGAAAATGGTAAGAGATGAAATTTTACAGAAAGGCTGCAAAGCTGAAAATATCATTTTTATCGACCTTGATGAAAAAAAATACCGCAAAATTAAAACTGATGACCAGCTGGAAAATCTTATAGACTCCCTTTCAGTTTCAGACGGTTTAAAATATCTTTTTGTAGATGAAATTCAAAATGTCCAGTCTTTTGAAGACGTTTTGAACGGAATCCGGGGAAAAGAGTATTCCATTTTTATTACAGGCTCAAATTCATATCTTTTAAGCGGGGAATTAACAACCAAACTTACAGGCCGCTATATCGAATTCGAAATGTTTCCTCTGAATTTTGAAGAATATCTGGAAATGAAAAAGTTCTATAAAAAAGAAGTCAATTCCAATTTAATGATGGAATTGAACAATTATCTGAACGAAGGAGGATTTCCCAAAACAATTTTCTACGATTCACTTGCCGACAAAAGAACTTATGTAAAAGCTGTCGTTCAGGAAATTTTCAATAAAGATATAAAGAAGAGAGTAAAAATAAGAAAAGTTGAAGTCTTTGAAAAAATCCGTGATTTTGTAATGAACAATTTCGGCTCGACATTCAGCATTTTAAACTTCCAAGCAGCATTGGAAAAAGAAAAACTCCCGGTTCGGCGGGAAACGTTAAAAAGGTATATAGATGCTTTGACGTCAGCAAAAATTTTATACGAATGTCCGCGTTTTGACATGAAAAGCAAAAAATCACTTTCAGGCGAAAAAAAATATTATCTGGCGGATTTGTCCTTTTATTTTTCAACAAATACTGACAACAGAATAAATTATGGTCCCGCATTGGAAAATCTGATTTACATTTATTTACGAAGCAAAGATTATTCCGTAAGCGTAGGAAGAATAGGCTCTTTGGAATGTGATTTTATTGCAAGAAACACAAACATGGATTATTCATATATTCAAGTGGCATATACGATTGCAGAAAGCAAAAAAACAGAAGACCGTGAATATACACCGCTTGAAAAAATACGGGATAATTATCCGAAATATGTTGTAACGACAGATTACCTTTTGCAAAAACGCAACGGAATTAATCATGTAAACCTGATGGACTTTTTAGCATCGGGAAAATTATTTTAATTGAGGTTAATAAGCATGATGGCGCAGCTTCAATTCATAATCGTAGACGACCACAAAATGCTCAGCGCGGAACTTTCCCTATGCATTCAGCGCAATAGTTGGAAGAATTCCGGTAAACCTTGCGGACAAGGCTATTGCAGTTCTACTCGGCGGAAGTATGTATACTCTCGGAAGACTTGCTGCAGAGAAAATCTCGAATTATTAGCATCAGAAATGCTCATTGCAAAGTCTGAATTATTCATCAAGAGGCAAACTTATTACTTACGGAATATTCTTGCTAAATTTGACAGATTTGATTAATTCACTTAAACTTAAAGTAATGATTTTTAGCTGATCACAATAATGAATCATCATAAATCAACCAACCACTTAAGGAGTCTTTTATGGAAAGAGTAAAGCTGATTGCTTGTGTATTCTTCATTAGTATGGCAGCATTTATTGTAACAGGGTGTCAACAAGACGATGATGGCTATATGAATCAATTGCCAAGGACAAAGCCGCAACAGAGGCGTATCTGGCGAATGTTTCGCTCCAGTTTACCGACAATGAGACTGCAGAAAGCGTCACAAAACCAATATCACTCGTAAATCAAGGACCGTTCACCTTGCCAAGCGGCTCCACCGTTAACTTCCATATAAAGGAGTTCACCGATGCTCGTGATTTTCTCGATGCAGGCGTTTATTTTACTCGCGAAGAAGATAATGTGTATGTTCCCAAAAGAACATTTGAAGACAGTACTTGTGACATTATCATTACATGTAACCAGGGGTTCGATAATGTAGTCCCCGAAAAAACAATCGCTACTGTCACCATTCCCAAATTTGATGGTACCGTTGATTTACGCACCAACAGTAACGGTGAACTTTGGGAATTTGACTGGACGAAGACTCCTGTGGTAGCGACATATTCATATTATAGAACTGCTTCATCATATTCGAGCATCAAGGGAACCATTGTTCAGCACCGTTCCGGAAATGAATTCACCCTGGATTTTACCGAACAGTCTTCATATAAGAATAGTGAGGGTGCATCATGGAATACTGCGACCACAACCCCTGCCACTCTTTCCCTGCGCTTCTTTCCTTCGAAAAATAGTTTATCTACTCCGACAATTCTTTACATCGACACGGTGGCATGGTACGAGCAGTACGGTTCGTATTTTGGTACGCTTCCGCTTGAGCATGAAGGAACCTATTGGTATATAGGATATAAAAAAGGAACAACTTCGGAGCCAACCGGAATAAAAGGAACAATCGACAACAGCACACACGCCACGTTCACTGAAGTCTCTGATGATAATTGGCCGACGGGAACGGATGGCACCACATGGACGATCACCAGCGGCAAAAATGAATCCAGTCAACACTATGTTACATTTACAAAAGACTCAGACACTACAAAGGTGTATACATTTACCTACATAGATGATTCTATAACAAAATTGTTACCTTCGCTCGATTCATAAAAGCACAGAGTTAATCGCATCACGTTTGGATTACTGAATCATAAAACGGGTTTTCACTCCCTTTCGAGAGCAGAAACCCGTTTTTTTATGTGATTGCTTTTCCACCGCCTTCACGAGGAATATGCAATCTTTGACCAAAAACTTCCTCAGTTCTGTACACATTGCTGTCTGAGCAAGCTTATTAATGCCTGCACCATTCGCCAAGCATTTTGTTCACTGTATTATGAATCTCTTCCGCGGTTGCTGCGACTTCACTGCTTTTGAGTCCGGCTTTTGACGCAACGGAAAGCAGCTGCTTTATTCCGGGATTCTTTCCTTCGCCGTCGATTGTAGTTGCGTGCTCGCCGCCGAGTGAATTGCTGTACGTAAGATCATACGCAGGAGCAAGCGTCCATGATTTTGTGTCATCATCATACAGCCAGGAAAAATTTTTTGAGTGGTCATCGCGGTTGTGGGCAAACACATTGAAGCACATGCGGCGGTACAACTGTTCAAGTTCAGCGTAATTTTTTGTCAGCTGGAGCGTCAGCGTCATAAGCGTTGTGTAATCAAGATTAGGAACACGGTGCGAAGTTTCAAGCAGTCCCGATGCAGATACACAGTGAACTGGCAGCGGAACGCGGTCAAACCGTTTTGTGCCGAAGTAGCCGGAACATTTTTCTGACGGAAACAGTTTTGTCTCTGTCATCATAATGCCGCACGCTTTTGCGCAGCGTGAATAGTCGTATTCCTGTCTGCCGATTTCTTTTGAATCTTCCGATGAAGGAAATTTAATAATCCAGTGCTCGCCGTCTATTTCCGTCATAATTTTTGGACGCGCGCCGCCGGAAGAACCGCCCGCAGCAAAAAGATAATCAAGTCCTCTGCTCACATCAGACGAGAACAACGCAGCGCAGTCCGCCGCCACTTCATCAAGATCGACACGCGAATGAATCTGCTCCGACAGAACTTCCGCCGGTTCATACGAAAGAGCGCCCATGCCGCTGCTGCCCACAATCGCCAGCCGGTCAAGCACTGAAAGTTCATCGGGATTGATATGATTTTTCTGCAGAACGCGGTCAACAAGCAGACGCCCCCAGCCGTCAGGCAGACTGTCACTGAACACACCGAACAGACCGCCGAACGGTTCCCACTCAGGAATAAAAACGCGCTGCTCAAGCGGAAGCGAAAATGGTGAAATGGAAAATCCGTTTTCAAGCCATGGCCTGCTGTATTCAAAAGCCGCGAACCGATGTTGATAAAGTGCAAGCGTTCCCACCTGCGTCTTTCCGCCTCGGTTTCCGTTGTAAAATACATCAAGCGTCCTTATTCTGTTCATCGATTAATTCCTTGAGCGAGGAGAACTGTTTTTTAGTAAACAGCGAATCAAAATCATTTTCCATGCCGAGTGCAATGGCAATTTTAATAAGAGAGTCAAAAGCAATTTCGCCGGTCTGTTCAAAGCGCTTATATGAACCAAAACTCATGCCAGCCTTCTGCGCCGCCTGAACCTGCGTCAGATGCTGCTCCTTCCGCCTGAGCCGCACTTTGTCGGCCGTCTCCAGAGCGATTTGCGAAGCTGATTTTTGCGAAAGCTGTATCATAATTGCTCATATTTTAGCACTTATTAGCAAATATGACAATAATAGATAATATATGAGCACTGTTTTTAATAAAACCATAGTCATCCTGGATAACAAAGTAATGCTCACCGAGGCAGCATAATTTGTGTTGCGAATTATTTTACTTCAGCAACAATCTGTGCGTTTTCGTAAACAGTGATGGTATCAATCTGAACACGGGGAAGCCGCAGCACAAAACCGTCTTTGACATCGTAACCAGCATCTTCAGTTGGTTTCGTGTACGTGTATTGCACCGTAAGATGATTCTCTTTGTAATCAACAGAATCCACTTTAAAAGAAGATTCCTTCACCGCAGGAATAGTGACTTTTGAAATCACGACATACTGATATTTTGAAAAATCATCTTCTGACGGAGTGAACGGTTTTTTATTGTCCATCGTCGCAGCCGCACCAAACACATCATCAAATTCTTCGGCGGTCCTGATATCCGCACAGAGAACAGGCTGCTTGTCCGTGTCCCAGTTCTTCACAAAACTCTGATAAGGGAATTCCATAAGATTCAGTACTGTATAATCAAACGGCATTTGTTCAGTTTTAGTCTGCTTCTGAGTTTTTGTATTCGTGCA